>Ga0183095_10075_pt1 | contig 552662 bp, 498 predicted proteins | sample BioMet4_FD_130346 | JGI IMG/M metagenome (GOLD analysis project Ga0183095, IMG submission 130346) | Microbial communities from bioreactor (seeded with sewage sludge) at LBNL, California, USA - Biofuel metagenome 4 (v2) (version 3) | ecosystem: Engineered > Bioreactor > Anaerobic > Unclassified ... | reverse complement strand
TACTTCAACGTGTGTCCATCTTTCTTCATTTCGTTTTCGACGGCTTCAACCACGACCTGCTTGGCATAGCGAAGCTCTTTTTCTTCGCCAGTGAGCGGGATCATGATTTCCGGCTCGACATCGTGGCCGAGATCCTTGCTGGCCTTAAGGGCAGCTTGGATGATGGCGGTAGCCTGCATCCGGTAGATTTCCGGATAGGCGACGCAGAGACGAACTCCGCGGAAGCCCATCATCGGGTTGGCTTGATGGAGCTGATTAATCCGATCACGAACCTTCTGTTCATCGACGCCGAGAGTCTTCGCGATCTCAGCAATCTTGGCATCCTCGTGGATGTCCGGAAGGAACTCGTGGAGAGGCGGATCGAGTAAACGAATGTTGACGTTGAACTCCGGGCACGACATATACATCGCGTAGAAGTCAGCGACTTGGTACGGCCGGAGTCTTTCGAGGGCGGCTTCGCGCTGTTCGGTGGTATCAGAGAGAATCATCGAACGCATATTGAGAATACGATCTTCAGCGAAGAACATACGCTCAGTGCGGCAGAGACCAATGCCTTCGGAACCAAACTTTGCAGCATTCTCGGCATCGGTCGGGGTGTTGCAGTTGGCACGAATCTTAAGTCTCCGATATTTATCGGCCCAGGCCATCATACGGCCAAAGTCACCACCAAGGTCAGCGGCCTTAGTCGCGATCGCGCCTTCGTAGACACTGCCGGTGTTGCCGTCAACCGAGACCACATCTTTTTCAGTGTAGGTCTTGCCGTTGATGATCATCGTCTTCTTCTCTTCGTCGATGATGGCGCCAGTGCAGCCAGCGGTGCAGCATTTGCCCATCGAACGGGCAACGACAGCAGCGTGGGAGGTCATACCACCGCGAGCGGTGATGATGGCTTCGGCGTTCACCATGCCGATGATGTCTTCCGGCGAGGTTTCAGAACGAGCAAGGACGACTTTGCGTCCAGCATCGTGTTCAGCCTTGGCTTCTTCAGCGGTGAAGACAAGATGGCCAGTGCCAGCACCAGGAGATGCCGGTAAACCAACGATAATCGGAGTGTGCTTCTTTAAATCAGCAGGATCGAAGGTCGGGTGGAGCAAGTCATTGAGTTGCTTCGGCTCGACACGAAGGGTTGCTTCCTTCTCGTCGATTAAGCCTTCATCAACAAGGTCGCAGGCAATCTTGAGGGCCGAACGAGCGGTTCTCTTGCCGTTGCGGGTCTGTAAGAAATAGAGCTTGCCTTTTTCAACGGTGTACTCCATATCCTGCATATCATGGAAGTAATTTTCCATGCGCTTGATGGTCTCGACGAATTGCTTGTAGACATCCGGCATACGAGCCTTGAGCTCGTCAATGTGCAACGGAGTACGAACACCGGCGACAACATCTTCGCCCTGGGCGTTCGGAAGGAATTCGGCGTAGATCTGCTTTTCGCCAGTCGACGGGTTGCGGGAGAAGGCGACACCAGTGCCGCTATCTTCGCCCATGTTGCCGAAGACCATCGTCTGGACGTTGACGGCAGTGCCCCACTCATAAGGGATGCCATTCATCTGACGATACACGTTGGCGCGCGGGTTATCCCAGCTCCGGAAGACGGCCGCAACCGCTTCTTTGAGTTGGACATAGGGGTCAGTCGGGAAATCTTCGCCGAAGACACCTTTATAGTATTTCTTATAAGCAGCAACCAAGGTCTTTAATTGATCAACAGTGACCTGGGTGTCGAGCTTGTAGCCATTCTTCTCTTTGATGTCATCAAGCATCTTGTCCATCTCGGTTCTCGGATGGCCTTTAGCGATGTTGGTGAACATGAGCATGAAACGGCGATAAGAATCGTAAGCAAATCTCTCGTTGCCAGTAGCTTTGGCCAAGGCAAGGACGGAGTCATCGTTTAAGCCAAGGTTCAAGATGGTATCCATCATGCCCGGCATCGATTGGCGAGCGCCCGAACGGACGGAGACCAAAAGCGGCATTCCATCTTTGGCACCGAAGGTCTTGCCATCGACTTTTTCAACTTCATGAAGATGTTTGACAATGTCGTCCCAGACAAAGTCCGGAATCTTCTTACCGGAATCGTAGTAGAGAGTGCAAGCTTCAGTCGTGATGGTGAAGCCAGCCGGAATGTTGACACCGGCGGCAGTCATCTCGCAGAGACCTGCGCCTTTGCCTCCAAGAATGTCCTTGCCGAGATGAGCGGCATGGGCTTCTTTGAAGGAGTAGACGTACTTCTTTTCTGCCATATTGTCCTCCTAATGACAATCTTTGGGGCATTCGAAAATGCCCTAACAATGAAACTATATCACGCTAGACTTCTTCTTAGAAGAAGAACCCCACACAAGTTCAACGTTAAGAATATCGATGTTCATCCCTTTAGGGAACTAGGGTAAAATAAAGGCAATTCAGGAGGGGGAAGCGTGGCCGATTCATTTCATAAAACGTACAACATTGCTCCGGGAACGTATCGGATTGATGAAAACGGCATCGCCAACGCCTACCTTTTACTAGGCGAAAAGAAAGCTCTTTTAATTGATTCCGGGGATGGGGTCGGAAACATCCGTGAATCGGTTGAAGAAATCACCAAGCTCCCGGTGACGGTGGCTTTAACTCACCTCCATTGCGATCATGCTGGTGGCGTGAATTGGTTTGACTCTTATTGTTATCATCGAAGTGACAACAAAGGCATTTACTATCTTGAGGCTTCAACTTGGGCGGCGAAAAAACTGGCCAAGATGTCAGGGAAAAGTTTGACCTTTAGCAAGAAGCCCCACAAAGCTAAAAAGATGCTCTTTGATGACAACGTTATTTTTGATTTGGGCGGCCGTATTGTTCGGATTATGAACACTCCCGGTCACACCTTAGGGTCGACGGTCTTTATTGATGAAAAAGAGCATTTGATGTTTACGGGCGATGAAGTGAATTATTGGTTGTGGCTCCAGCTTCCGGGCTGCACAAGCGTCGAGAAGTGGCTCCCGAACGCCAAACAAATCCTTTCGTTGGCGGATCGTTTTACTTTCTATTGTGGACATAACGATGGCTTATTAACCAAAGCGATGGTTCAAGAACTCGTTGAACGAGGCGAAGAGCTCGTCAACGGGGCCAAGGGTATCAAGGTCAGCCGTGGGGTTTATGCTTACCCTGATAACCAATGGAAAGAACACTCCGTTATTTGGTATCATAAAGTTAAATAATCCCTGCAAAAAGCCAACGAAAATAAAAATATCCACACAAAACGTGGATATTTTTTATCATTGACTATTTGTTGATTTTGTACTCCGGCTTGAGGCCCGCCCGGGTCTCGAGGTACTTCCAGAAGATCTGCATGATCATGTGGTCGAAGCCCATGTGCAGGTCCTCGGTGATCTGCATGTCGTCCGCCGGGACGTGGAGGCGGAAGTCGGCCAGTTTGTCGAGCTTGCCGCCGTCGTAGCCAGTCATGCCGATGACCTGGCAGCCGACCTTCTTCGCGTACTCGACCGCCTTGATCACGTTGTGGGAGTTGCCGCTCCCGGAGATCGCGAGGATCAGATCGCCCTTGCCGAGCTTGTTCTCGAGCTGGTAGTAGAAGACGTCCTCGAAGGCCATGTCGTTGGCGACCGCCATGAGGGTCGGGATGTTGTCGTTGAGGCAGACGAACCTGAACCTCTTCTCGACGTTCGCGCAGGTGCCTTTGTTGAAGTCGCAGACCATGTGGGACGCGGTGGCGGAGCTGCCGCCGTTCCCGAAGACGTAGATCGTCGCATCCTTCTCGTAATGCTCAAGGAGGCAGTTCATCGCCTCGTTGAGCTCATCGACGTCGAGGTCCTCGATGACCTTGACCTCGCGGGCGTAGTAATCCTTGATATCTTTCTTGAAATCAACCATAAATTTTTCTCCCCCTGAAATGTATTCTAGCTTATTTCATCCGCAAGATGGTGGAAACCGCTTCGAAGAGACTCTTGGCGACGAAAGTTGGCTGGGCCTCGGTGTATTTTTTGTTGTAGTTCGGATCGCCGCAGGTTAATAAAACGGTTCGACAACCTGCGTTGATTCCGGTTTGGACGTCTTGCTTGGTGTCGCCGATCATCCACGACGAAGCGAAATCGATATTGTAGCGTTCTTGAGCTCGTTTCAGTAAGCCGATTTTAGGCTTGCGGCAATCGCACTGAATCTTTAATTCTTTGACTTCACCAGGAAAGCCCGCGTCGGGGTGGTGAGGGCAATAAAAGAGATCGTTGAGATACGCGCCGTCTTTGCCCAAAAGATCCTCCATCTTGTTGTGAATGTTATTGAGCTCTTCAATTGTCGTTTCGCCCCGGGCCACAACCGGCTGGTTCGTAATGCAGATTGCCAGATATTCTGAGGCGTTAATCAGTTTCAGGGATTCGGAGGCATCGTCTTGCAACGTCAGCATGGAAGCCTGGGTCACGAAATCTCCGAAATGATTAATGGTTCCGTCACGATCTAAAAAGATGGCCTTTTGCAATTTCGAGAGGTTTTTTGCAGAGATAATTCCACTTTCACAATCTTTCGTTACGGCGTAATAGCGATCGGGAGTTCCACAATCTTTGACGTACTCGCTGCTGCGATAGGCAAAAGCGGTTCCTTCCTTGACGAAATGGTCCAAAATGACCTTTTCGAAGTCCACTTTGGTCGCAGAGGTCAAAAAATCGAGGACTTTGCGATTAACGACATAAAGACCGGCGTTAGTCAGATTTTCATAGAAGTAGTTCCGAATGTTGTTTTTGCTGTCGACTGCTGTGATTTTGTTGTCTTTATCCGCCACAATAATATCGCTATCGAACGGATGACCATTTGGATGAACAAAGGCTGAAATCATCGAACCTTTCTCATTGTGGAAACGGATGAAACGCTGCCAATCGATATCCAGCATTAAGTCGCCGAAGAGCAATACAAAGTCTTCCCGATACCGTTTTCCTAAAAGGAACAAAGCGCCTCCGGTGCCCAAAGGCTCGGTTTCCTCAATATAACGAATTCTCACTCCGAAGCGAACGCCATCACCAAAATAATTTTCAATGATGGCTTTTCCGCTCTCGGAAACCACGATAATAATTTCAACGATGCCCGATTTGCGGAGATTTTCGATTTGCCACTCCAAAATTGGTTTTCCGCAAATTTCGACCATCGGCTTCGGAAAAGTATCGCCCGTAATGGCTTTTAACCGTGTTCCGGCACCGCCGGCTTGAATTAATGCAATCATAGTTACTCCATGAAGATGATCGAGCATCCCGCCTGGTCGAGCTCGAACGCCATCTCGGTCAGGCCCCTCAGGGCCTCCCGGACGCTCTTTTTGGCCTCCGCGGTCGGGACGTAGAAGAGGAGGAAGCCGCCGCCCCCGGCGCCCAGGAGCTTCCCGCCGGTTGCGCCGGCCCTGATCGCCTTGTCGTAGCTCAGGTCGATCGCCGGGTTCGAGATCCCGCTCGCGAGGGACTTCTTGATCGCCCAGCTGTCGGCCAGGATCCGACCCAAGGCGTCGACGTTGTTGGCCTCGAGCTCGTCCTTGAGGGTCCGCGTCATCGCGCAGAGCTTCCTCGTGCTCTCGATCTTCGCCTCGTCGCCGGCGAGGTTCCTGGTCTCCTTGGCCAAAATCCCGTTCGCGTCGCGGACGTCGCCGGTGTAGAACATCAGGAGGTTGTCCTGGAGTTTCTGGTAGGACTCGTGCCTCATGATCACCGGCTCCACTTTCACGAAGCCGTCCGGGCAGAACTCGTAGTACTTGAGGCCCCCGAAGGCGGCGGCGAACTGGTCCTGCTTGCCGATCGGGTTCCCCAGCTGGTTGATCTCGACGTCGCACGCTTCCTTGGCGACCTTGTAGGTCGAGACGGAGCGCTCCGTCCAGGTGTAAAGGAGTTTAAGCAACGCCACCGTAAAAGAGGACGAAGAGCCGAGCCCGGTCCCCGAGGGGATGTCGGCCATCGAGGTGATTTCGATGCCCTTGACGCCGAAGTCCTTGAGGACTTGGCGGAAGATGCGGTGCTCGATCTTGTCGGGGTCGGTCACGACCTCGGTCTTCGAGTACTTGAGCGTTATCGATTCCTTGTTGAAGGCTTTGTTGATCGCCAGATAGACGTACTTCCGGATGCTGGTCGAGAGGACGCAGCCGCCGTATTTCTCGTAGAAAGACGGAATGTCGCTGCCGCCCCCGCAGAAGCTCACGCGGAATGGCGCTCTGGAGATAATCATTGCTTTTTCTTCTTTCTTTCTTGCCTATTTTAGCACGTGAGGCGCTTCCTTCGTGCTAATATTTGTGAAGGAGAAATTATGGAAAACTCACCCCGAAGTATTCTCACTATGGATTTTGGCACGCAAAGCGTGCGAGTTGGCCTTTTTGAAGAAAATGGCAATGTCTTGGCGATGGAGAAGCAAAAATACGAACCGCCTTATTTCTCCACTTTGCCCAATTATGCCGAACAAGACCCGAATTATTACTACGATTGTCTTTGTGAATGCACAAAACGTTTGGTGGAGAAAAACCCGGAGTTAATGAAGGGTGTTCAAGGAATTACTTTAACTTGCTTCCGCGATAGCGCTGTTCTTTTGGATAAGGACATGAAAGTCATCCGACCGATGATTTTGTGGCTCGATCAACGGATGGCGGAATGCAAAAAGAAACTCCCTGCCTACCAAAGAGCGATTTTCCGACTGATTGGGAAGAGCGATGCTATTTATTTCAACCGCAAACGTTCCGTGGGCAATTGGTTAGCGGAAAACGAACCCGAAAATTGGGGGAAAGTGTCCAAGTTTGTTAATGTTTCGACTTATTTCATCTATTTGTTAACTGGCCAGTTGAAGGATTCTTCTTCGAACCAAGCAGGTCACTATCCGATTAATGACAAGAAGAGAGAATGGGTTAAGAATCCGGAGAAAGACATTACTGGACAGATCTTTAATCTCAAGAAGAGCATGCTTTGCACTTTGGTTCCGGAAGGCTCTCTTATTGGCAGTATCACCAAAGAAGCTGCCGCCAAGACCGGTTTGCCCGAAGGGTTAAAAATGTATGCCTGCGGCAGCGACAAGTCCTGTGAGACTTTAGGCTTAGGGGTCATTAATGATCGGATGGCGGCGCTTTCTTATGGAACGGCCTCCAGCGTTGAGACCACGAGGGTCAAATATACCGAATCCGAGCCGTTTTTGCCGGGATTTCCGTCTTGCGTTCCGGGATATTACAACATGGACATCCAAATCTATCGTGGCTATTGGATGATCAACTGGTTCTTAAAAGAGTTTGGTGGTCGCGAGGTCAATAACATCATGATTAGCGATGTTTCGGCTGAGGACTATAACCGCAATTTGAAATTGGTTCCGCCTGGTTCTGATGGCTTGGTCCTCCAACCTTATTGGGGGCCGGGTCTTTCTCGTCCGTTAGCCAAAGGCGCCATCATTGGTTTCTCCGATGCGATTACGAAAGAGCATTTCTATCGGGCCATTATCGAAGGCATCGCCTATGCCCTTAGAGAGGGTTTGGAACATTTTGAGCGGAAGACCCACCATCCGATTCCTGAGCTTCGTTTGAGCGGTGGCGGTTCACAGTCCGATGAGATTTGCCAAATTACTGCTGATGTCTTTGGCCGGAATGTATCGCGGGTTCAAACCTTCGAGACGTCGAGTCTCGGCGCAGCAATCGCCGGCTTCTTGGCCATCGGAGTCTATAAAGACGCTCCGGAGGCCATTTCTCACATGGTTCGGGTTAAGGACACGTTTAAGCCAAACCCTGGTGTTCACGCCAAATACGATTACCTTTATAAGAAGGCCTATAAGCAAATGTATCCTTCCTTAAGAGGGATCTACCAAAACATCAAAGACTTCAACCGCAAGGAAGAAAAAGAGAAATCCGCAAAGAAAACGAAATAGGAATTGATCAGAATTTAAAAGGCCCCAGTCCTCTGGGGCCCTTTTGTTTTGGGCAAAATTAAATGATGAAGGAAAAACCGTTAAGCGATGTTTGTGAATGCCGCTAAATAGAAAGCGAGGAACGTCACGACAAAGGTCACAACGATGAACACATTAGTCAAAATCTTTGTCTTAAGCATTTTCGGTATCCCTCCCAGCACCATAATTATTAGCAGGATACCTTATAAGGTCAAACTTAAATTTTGCTTTAATCTTTACTATTAAAACCTGATAAAATCTTACAAATATTTAACAACCCGGAAAAAAGCACCGACTAGATTTAGTAAAAAGTGCCCACTCTTTTCTTGCATCTAGCGACTGCTTTATTATTTTTTAAAAAGGCATTTAATGAAAGCGCTTCCAAGTATCTTTCTTAGATGCCGTCTCTTGAATATCGAAAAAAGCGACTAATATTTTCGAAAACGTTTTCGCACTTAATCAAGTGGGTGCTCTTTTTTGACCTTTCTCCAAAAGGAAGGAAATTTGTGAAAACCAAAAAGCAGACACTAGAAAAGTGCTTTACATAAATTAGCGGAAACTAATTGTAAAAGTTTTATGAGTACTTCCTTATTAAAACGGTAAATCGATATCTTTAAAATTGTCAATCTGTTGTGATTCCGTCTTGTTTTCCAAGGAACTGCGAATTGTAGAGATCAGCATAGAAACCTTGTTTCGCTAAAAGCTCGTTGTGGGTACCCATCTCCATGATTTTGCCTTGATTCATCACCAAAATCATCTTGGCATTTTTAATGGTTGAGAGGCGGTGGGCGATAACGAAAGACGTTCGATTCTTCATGATGTCATCCATCGCGTCTTGAATCGCTTTTTCGGTTCGGGTATCGACACTGGAGGTCGCTTCATCGAGAATCATGATTTTCGGTTTAGAGCAAATGGCACGCGCAATCGTGATTAATTGGCGCTGGCCTTGAGAAATATTGCTGCCATCTTCGTTGAGAACGAAATCGTAACCACCGGGCATCGTATCGATAAAATGATCCACTCGGGCGGCCTTGGCGGCTTCATAGACTTCTTGGTCGGTGGCGTTTCGGTTGCCATAGCGGATGTTCTCGCGAATCGTGCCGTTGAAGAGCCAAGTGTCTTGCAGAACCATGCCTACGGCCCCGCGCAGCGTCTTACGGGCGTAATTGCGCGTATCGACGTCGTCGAGGTAAATTGCTCCTTTATCGATCTCGTAGAAGCGCATGATCAAGTTGACTAAGGTGGTCTTGCCTGCGCCAGTTGGACCAACGATGGCGACTGTTTCGCCGGGCTCCACGCTCAGATTCATATCTTCGATTAAGGGTTTATCCGGAGTATAGGAGAAATAGACATGATCAAAAACGATTTTGCCTTTGATGTTGTCATCGTTGCTGATGCAACCCTGACCATCCGGGGTTTCTTCCGGAGCATCGAGGATCGTGAAAACCCGTTCGGTGGAAGCGGCGACCGACTGGAAAGTGGTGGAGATTTGTCCGAGCATCTGGAAGGGCTGGTTCACGATGTTAAGGAACATCAAGAAAGCGACCAAGACGCCTAAATTGCTGCCATCGGCATAGATTAGGCCCGCCCCGACAGCAACAGCGACAAAACATGCTTGGGAGATAAAACGCATGGTCGGGTAAATAAAGCCTGAGATCCATTGCGACTTACGGTCGGCTTCGGTCATTTCTTCGTTGATGGCATCAAATTTGTTCTGAGCGGTCTCTTCGCGGTTGAATACCTTGAGGAGCTTGTAGCCGTTATATGCCTCTTCAATTTGGCCTTCCAAAACGCCATACTTGGCCCGATATTTCTTGAATTGGACTTGGCTTCGTTTGCCGATAAACATCACAACGAAAGCGGTGACTGGCAAAGAAATAATGACGATGAGAGCTAATTGCCAAGAAGCGATGAACATCGCGATGATGCATCCGACCAGCATCACGATCGCTGAGATCGTTTGGGAAAGAATGCCATAGGTATTGCGGCCGATATTATCGACATCGTTGACCCCGGTGGACAGAACGTCGCCATAGCTTTGCCCATCATAGAAAGATAAGGGCAATTTATCGAGTTTCCGTTTCAGTGCGTTGTCGAGGCGGTAAGCATACATTTTGGCGATCTTGATTCCGATGAACTCGCTGAGCCAGTTAAAGACGTTGCTGGAGGCGACCATGACGAACAAAAGGGCGAAAAGGACCGAGAGGCCAGACCAATTGACGACATAGACTCCGCTACTTTCGGAAACGTATTGCTGCAACCCGTTGATGATCTGTTTCATGATCATCGGTTCGAGGACATAAACAACGCCAGAAGCGACGAGTAATAGCGAAATGAAAATGATGAGCGGGAGTTGAGGCTTAAACTCCTTCATCAATCGTTTAAAAGCCTTCTTCGGGTTCCGCGCTTTTCGGATGTCTTGTTCATGACGTGGCATTAGCGTTCACCCCCTTGAGACGCCAAAGCCAAAGTCTTGGCAATCTCTTCTTTATCGAGCTGAGATTCAACGATTTCTTGATAGACTGGGCAACTCTTTAATAAGGCAGTATGGTTGCCTTGGCCCACGATCTTGCCCTGATCGAAGACAATGATTTGATCGGCATCGATAATGGTGGAGACCCGTTGCGCCACGATGATGATCGTGCTGGTTTGCGTATAGGATTTCAGGGCTTTGCGGAGTTGAACATCTGTTTTAAAGTCGAGCGCGCTGAAAGAGTCATCAAAAATATAGATTTCCGGTTTGCGGACCAAAGCTCGAGCAATGGCCAAACGTTGTTTTTGCCCGCCGGAGAAATTCTTGCCATCTTGCTCGACTTCGAAATCCAAGCCACCGGTTAAGGCGTCAGTGAATTCATTGGCTTGAGCAATTTTTAAAGCTTCCTTGATTTCGTCATCGCTCGCCCCTTCTTTACCGAAGGCGATGTTGTCTCGTAAACTGCCGCGGAAGAGCTGGGCGGTTTGCGGAACAAAACCCAATTTCCCCCGCAAAACCCTCTTATCATAGCTGCGAACATCAACGCCATCGATTAAAACTTGACCGGCGGAAACATCGTAGAATCTAGGGATTAAAGAGATCGCGGTGGACTTACCCGATCCCGTTGAACCGATGATCGCGGTGGTGCAACCCGGACGGGCTGTAAAAGAAACCGAGCTGAGGGTTGGGGCGCTCGCTTTTGGGAAGGAGAACGTCACGTCTTTGAATTCGACTAAGCCTTCGTTGCTCTCGGAATTTTTCGGATGGGCCGGTTCGATGATCGGGTTGACGCTGTCAAAGACTTCATTAATGCGTTTGGCGCAGGCGGTTGCCCGCGGAACGAGGATCAAAAGGAACATGAACATTAAGAAGGACTGCACAAGTTGCATCGCGTATTCGGCGCTGGTGATGATTGTGGTGAAGTTGATGGCTCCATCGGCGACCTTTGCCCCGTCGTAACGCGCGAAACCATAGACATAAATCGCGATATAGGTGGCATCGAAGCAAATGCCGATAATCGGGGAACCAAAGCTCATGATTCGATCAACCCGCACGCCAACGTCGATCAGGTCTTTGTTGGCTTTTTCAAAACGGCCGAACTCTTTATCTTCCTGGTTAAAAGCTCGGATAACCCGCACGCCTTTTAAGGATTCCCGGAGAACTGAGGTGAGTTTATCCATGAAATCTTGGAGTTTTTTGAATAAGGGGGTGGCTTTCACGAGCAACACGACAGCAACGAGGATCAAGACTGGAATGACGCAAGCCACGATTAATCCAAGCATCGGATCGCTCGTGCAAATGAAGATAATGGCAATGACCAAAGAAACCGGCGACATGATCATAATTCGGAGGCCCATTTGAATCGAAAGCTGGGTTTGCTCGATGTCGTTCGTGGTGCGCGTGATTAAGCTAGCAGTGCCGAAATCGTGGTATTCACCTACCGACATGGAAGTGACTTTTTTAAAGAGGTCGTGGCGCACGCCTTTGCCATAGAAGGCGCCGATATGGCTCGTGATTAAAGACGTTGCAAAGGCGCAAAGTAAAAAGCCCAAGGCGAAAGTCATCATGAAACCACCGATAATCCAGGTGTCTTGCATCGCGTTTCCGCTCGGGGTAATCCAGTGGACATTCCATAAGTCAATCAACCCATTCATTTGGCTCAAATAATTCTGGGGGTATTCCATGATAGCGGTGATGTTGGTCATCAGCTTCGGAATTAAAAGGGCAAAGAAGGATTGGAGGCCCAAAAGGATCACATCAATGACGATGAGCCACCAAATCGGACGGAGGTAACGAAACAGTTTGTTCATGAGTGTCAATTATAAGGGTTTCTCAGTCCGGTTCAATCTCGGCATTAAAAAAGACGATTTCATCGAAAGAAATCGTCTCATTTTTCTTATTTCCGGAAGATGCACATAATCGACTCGCTCGAGATGGGGCAGAATTTTTGGCTCCCCTCGACGATGCGGCGGTACATCGCGCCATTAGCAAAATCGATGAACATATTCGCAATTTCACAAGGATCGCCCGGCCGGACATCGCCATCGGCTTGGCCTTGCTTAATCAGTGTGAGAAGCCGCGGATAGGGATCATCGCCCAAGACCGCTTCATTGAAACTCGTTAAGGTATAATGACGAATCGTCGAGATTCGAGCGAAATACGCAATTTCGTCATTGGCTGAAATGATTTTTTCGCAATAATTAGCCAAAATCTGTAACCCGGCAATTCCGCCAGCCTTCATCGCTTCTTCTTGCGGAATGAGTTGGTCCTTATGCTTTTCTTCTTTAATCTTCACCAAGGCATTAAAGAGCTCTTCCTTGGAACGGAAATAATGATAGAAAAGACCATGGGCGCAATTGGCCGAAATCATGATGTCGTCCACCGTCACGTCGTCAAATCCATTAATGGCAAACAGTCGTAAGGCGTGTTTAAGGATTTTGCCTCTCGTCTCATCTCGTAATGCTTTGTTTTGATCTTCGCTTCTGGGCATAAATTACTCCTCGATCATGGGTTAAATATAAAGCATTGACGATGAATATCAATTAAAACGCTCAGAAGCCAAAAACGAGGAATCCGTTTGTTTACTTTACTTCTGTATTCTCATCGGATGCTTTTTTCGTTTCGGTAGGAACTGTCTCTTGTTTTGCCATCATCTTTTTACTTAAAAGATAGAAACCCACTAAAACAATCACGAAGAGAATCGGTCCGACGATATAACCCCAAAGTGGAGTAGTTTCGTAGATTGTCTTTTGCGTTTCCGTATTAAAAATGTTCTGGTTGATAAACATGGAAACCACTGAACCGAGGATGAAGCCTAAGACCACTTGGAAAGTGGGGACTCGCTTGGTTTCGAGAAGTTTTTTCATCGCCTTGGCAACGACGCCTAAGCCAAGCAAGATGCCGATGGCTAGGCAAATGAGATAACCAAAGCCACTGCCTAAACGGGAAGTATCACGGAACATCGATTTCACGATGATATTTCCTGCGGTGTCTTTTTGGGAGATGACGATGCTGATAATCGGGGTATAGAGGCCGAAGATATAAAGGATCATCGCACCCGAGATGCCCGGGATGACGCAGGCGATTGCCGAAATAAAGCCAGCGACGAAGACCACGACATAAACCCACCAATACGTTCCGGCGAGGAAATAGCTATTTAAATCGAAGTTCCAATAACGGACGCTGCAATAAGAAAGGACGCCGATCCCTGCTGCAATAACAAAACCAATCAAGATTAAAGAGAGGCCTTTTGCAGTGGTTTTTTCGTTTTTGAGTTCTTTTGTGACCAAAGGAAGCGAGCCTAAGATTAGTCCGGCAAAGACGCAAGTAATGACGAAGGGGGCGTAGCCATAACCATATTGGACGGCGAGGAGAATCAAAACTGAAGAGAGAACCAGTCCAAGTAAAATCGGGAACAGGGTTTTGATCGAAGCCTTGAAGTTTTTCCTCAACGAGGCGATTGCATCGATTAATTCGTCGTAAATGCCGACTAAAACTGCCATCGTTCCGGCGCTGACGCCCGGAATCATTCCTAAACCCATCGAACAGGATTTAAGGAACTTTTTAAACCATTCATTCATTTTCATGGAAACATTCTAAACGTTCCCTTTCCTTTTATCTATAAAAGGGTGTTAAACTCTTACCGCTATGAAAACATTGATTCTTTACACCTCAAAAACGGGTAACACCAAAGCCTACGCCGAAGACATCGCCAAGCAGGTTGCCGCGGATGTCGCGCCCTTGAAGGGCTTCCGGATGAAGAAGATGCTGGATTACGATACCATCGTCTTTGGTGGCTGGGTTCAAGGCGGCACGATCAAAGGCCTCGATAAATTCTTATCTGATTACAAATCCATCGAAAAGAAAAACGTTCTTATTTTCTCGGTTGGCATGTCGATTCCGACTTCGGATGGCCGCAGCTTGATGATTGAGCAAAACCTCTTGGACATGTACCACGTTCGCTATTATCAGTTCCGGGGATCTTTCGATATGAAGAAACTTCATTTCCCGGAGAGTTTCATGATTTCGAATTCGTTAAAAATGATCGCCAACGACCCCGCAGCCGCCCCCGATCAGCAAGCCTTAATGGGCATTAAAGATCACCCGATTGAATTTTATGACAGCGAGAAAGTGGCCAAAGTGGTTTCGGTCATCAACCAGCTTTCGTTCGCATCGATGAATCCCAAGGAGTCGGTATGAAGCTTTTCGTCGGGCTCGGCAATCCAGGTCGCGAGTACGAAGGCACCCGACACAATATGGGGTTTAAAACCCTTGATAAGTTCGCTGAACTCGTTCAAGCGGATTTTGATCGCGAGGAGTTCAAAGGGGTTTATACCATCGTCAAAAATCCAACCTTTAAAGAACCCATTATCCTCTGCAAACCCCAGACGTTTATGAATTTATCGGGTACTTGCGTTAGCCCTTTGGCGGCCTTTTTTAAAATCCCGCTTGAGGATATCGTTGTGGTCTACGATGACATGGCTCTTCCCGAGGGGACGATTCGTTTAAGAGAAAATGGCGCTTCGGGTGGCCATAAAGGCATTCAAAGCATCATTGAGCAACTGGGGAGCGATAAGATTCGCCGGATTCGTGTCGGCATTGGTGAACCGCCGCACAACAACCCGATCGATTACGTCCTGGGCAAACCGGTTGGTGACAGTCTGACTCATATCGAGAACGCGACGGATAACGCCGCGAAAGCGTTACGAGACATCGAGTTAAGAGACTTTGCATACGCGATGTCCATCTACAACAGCAAAGTCGGTTAGGAGTGTGTCCGACGGACCTCTTTGAAAGCTTAAAAAACAGTTCGGTGACCTCCCCCCTTCTCAACAAGAAGGGGCATTTGGTTGTGGACGATACCATCGGCACGGCCCTGCTTTTTGCTTCGCTCTATCACGACGATCCCGAGAACTACACCATCATTTCTAATAACCTGTACTCCGCTCAAAAGACGTATGAATTCCTTTTGAACTTTCTTAATGAAGATCAAGTGGTGTTCTTTCCGGCCGACGAACTTTTGCGGGCGGAAACCCTTTCATCCTCGCGCGAGTTGATGGCTCAACGTCTTTACGCCATGGGGCAGCTCCTGAAACCTGGTAAAAAGATTTTAGTTACCCACCCGGCAGCCCTTTTACGTTATTTGCCTGATCCCCAAGAATTTAAAGCCAGTGTCATCCATCTCAAAAAAGGCGGCAAAATCCCATTGGATGATCTCAAATCCCGCTTGGTTGAACTTGGCTATCGTCGGGTCAATAAGATTGACCAATCGCTTGAGTTTGCCCTTCGCGGAGATATTCTCGATATCTTTTCGGTCAATGAGTCCTCACCGATTCGGGTTGAGTTCTTCGATGATGAAGTCGAGGCGATCAAAGAATTCGACATTCAAACCCAATCCTCGAACAAAGAGTTGGACGCTATTGATATTTTGCCTGCGAGCGACCTCTTTTTAACCGATGAAGAATTGGCTTCTTTTGCCCACCGTCTTAAAGAACGGCTTCAAGAGGATTGCAAAACGTTGCCGAGCGATCCTGCCGATATTCTTCGCGACAACGTCTCACGGGATCTCGAAGATTTCGTCAATCGGGACTATAAACCTTCTCTGTATAAATATTTTGGCTTTGCCCTTAATCATCCCTGCTCGATTGTTTCTTATTCCAACCCTGAACTGGTCTTTATCGCTGGAAAAGAAGGTTTCGTCGCCGCGACGGACTTATTGACGAATGAAGCCCACGCTTATTTAAGCGAACTGCAACTTCAGCGTCTTATTACCTCGCATCTTGAGGAGTATATGGAACTCAGCGAAGCTTTGCCGGATTACCGCAAAGTCTTTTATGGCTTGAAATACGCGGCCGAGCCGACAGACCCCATCTTTACCGTCCGCAGCGTCGTGACGGCGGGAAGTGGCATCGCCGCTTTGGTCCCGACAGTTCAGAGCTATCTCCGCAACGACAAAAAAATCGTATTGGCCTTGGCGGAACCTCATCAACTTGAAACAGCTAAGAGTTTCCTTGATGAAGCTAAAATCCCTTATGAGATGGTTGATGGTTTTGCCCTGCCTGAAGGTAATCTCGGCATCGCTTCTTTAGCTTTGTCTCAAGGCTTTGAAGCTCCCGATCTTGGGGTGGTTTACCTCAGTTCTGCAGAGTTATTTGGCCATCGGATTGCCAATACGAGGTTCACCTCGCGTTTCAAAGACGCGACGATTTTAAAAAGCTATGAGGATTTGCGTCCAGGCGATTATGTCGTCCATGAATATAACGGCATCGGTCAGTTCATTGAAATTAAGACCCTGGAAGTCGAAGGGGTCCACCGGGATTATTTGAGGATCGCCTACGCCGGAAATGAAACTCTTTATGTTCCTTTAGAACAATTCCGCTTAGTCCGAAAATACTCTGGTCGTGAAGGCGCGGTGCCGAAGCTATCGCATCTTTCGGGCGGCGACTGGCAAAAGAAGAAAGCTCATATCAAAGAGCGGGTGAACGAGTTGGCTGACCGCTTAATCGCTCTTTATGGCCAACGGGCAAAACAAACGGGTTATGCCTTCCCGCCGGATGATGATTTACAAAAGAAATTCGAGGATGAGTTTCCTTATCAACTCACTGCGGACCAAGCCCGCTCTTTGAATGAAATCAAAGCCGACATGGAGAAACCTGAAATTATGGATCGACTCCTTTGCGGCGATGTTGGTTTTGGCAAAACCGAAATTGCATTCCGAGCGGCTTTTAAAGCGATTTTGGCCGGAAAACAGGTGGCGATCCTATGTCCGACAACGTTGCTAGCCCGTCAGCACTATGAGGTTGCTTTGGAACGATTTTCCTCCTTTGGGGTCCACATTGCCGTTTTCTCGCGTTTGGTCCCCGAACCCATCCAACGTCAGGCCATCAAAGCGGTCCTTGAAGGCAAGGTCGATTTGGTGATCGGCACCCATCGTCTCTTGTCTAAAGAGATCGTTTTTAAGGATTTGGGGCTTTTGATCGTTGATGAGGAACAACGTTTTGGCGTCGAGCAAAAAGAGAAGATCAAAGAGCTGAAGACCAACGTTGATGTTCTGACTCTTTCGGCCACCCCGATTCCTCGGACGATGCAGATGTCGCTCGTGGGGATTCGCCCTCTTTCGGAAATCAATACCGCTCCCGAATCCCGAATGCCGATTCAGACCTATGTCACGCCTTATAAAGAAGACGTCGTCTATGAGCTCATTCAACGGGAGCTGGGCCGGAATGGTCAAGTTTTTTACGTTCACAACAAAGTCATGAGCATTTACCAGGTTGCTGCCCGGATTGCCCAAGCGGTTCCCTCCGCGAAGATCGGTGTGGTTCATGGTCAGATGGAAAAGGATGAAGTCGAAGATGTCATGGCGAAATTCTACGATAACGAAATCAACGTTTTGGTTTGCACTTCCATCGTGGAAAATGGCATCGATATCCCCAACGCGAACATGATTATCGTCGAGGATGCCGACCGCTTTGGTCTGTCCCAACTTTATCAAATCAAAGGTCGGGTCGGGCGGGGCGACCGCATCGCTTACGCTTATCTGATGTATAAGCCACAAAAAGAGATGAACGAAGATGCTCAGAAACGCTTACAAGCCATTCAAGAATTCACGGAACTTGGCAGCGGTTATAAGATTGCTCAGCGCGACTTGATGATTCGGGGCGCTGGCGATATTCTCGGTGCCGAACAAGCGGGCTTTATCGATACGGTCGGCCTTGACTTGTACATGAAGCTTTTAAATGAGGCCATCGAAGAAAAGAAGACCGGAATTACCAAGCCAGAACCGAAGCCAAACAAACTATTCAACATCGATGCTTATATTCCGAAAGACTACGCGATTAATAGTGATAAAATCGAGCTTTATCAAGAACTCGAAAACGTCAAAGACGAAAAAGAACTTACTGCCTACCAAAAACACATGCGAGATGTCTATGGACGCTTACCTGAGGAAGTGAATCTTTTGATCCAAAAGAAACGGATCGATATTTATTCGACTCAGGAAGAATTCACCAGCGTCGAAGAATATGACACCTATGTGGACATTCTTATGAGCGACACCTTTTCCCGAATCAACGGCATCGGAACCGAGCTCTTTAACCTGATGGTGCCGTATTTAAGCGTTCTCAAAGTGACGTTCCTTGAAAAGCAACTTCGTCTCCGCATTACCAAGACGAAAGACTGGCTTAATGATCTTGAAAAAATTGTCAAAAGTATTCATGTGCTTTATTCAAAGCACAATCTGCCGTCAGTGTGATAAACTAAGCCGATGAGGATTGACAAGTTTTTAAAAGTTACACGGCTAACCAAGCGGCGGGAAACGGCGAAGGAGCTTTGTGATGATGGTGACATCTTCATCAATGGCAAAACCGCTAAAGCCATGAGTGAAGTCGAGGTCGGTGATACTCTTCTTTTGCTCCTTGGGCGACATAAAATCACTGCAAAAGTCCTCTCGATTCGCGAATTTGCACGCAAAGAAGAGGCGACGAAAATGTATGAGATCATCTCCGATGAAGTCGGGGAGAGGGGAGAATAATTTATGCTTACTGGCGCAGTTTTGGATTACACCTTTGGCCCGGGCAACACCTATTTGGTGGCTGATACCTTCGGCCCGGCATCCCAGTGCTTATTGGGCTTAATGCTCGAAGAGGGCGTTAAACCGGTGGTTTGCCACGTCAATTATCACCTCAACCCCGATTCCGAAAAGGCCCAGGCCCAAATGGCCGAGTTTTGCACCAAAGAAGGCTTGACCTTGGAAGTGTGCGATACGGCGAGCGTTGATCAAACCGGCAAAGACGAAGACTATCCTGCTTGGCAAAGAAAAACCCGCTACGCCTTCTTTGAGGAAATGTACAAAAAATACAGCGCTGCTGCTTTATTCATCGCTCATATGCAAGACGATGTTCTTGAAGCTTATCTGACCGCTAAATCCCAGGGAATCAAGAAAGCCAAGTATGGCTATAGCAAGGTCTCGACTTACCAAGGGATGATTGTGGTTCGACCGCTTCTGGAGTTCACCCGGAGCGACTTAAAAGCCTATTGCACTCATAAGAGCATTCCTTTCCTTGAGGCCGCGGTCGGTTTCGAACACGTCTTCACGACATCGATTCGACAAAAGATTTATCAGATGAATGAAGTCGAACGGGACCAGCTCTATCAAGCGATGATGAAAGAGAACTCCGAAAAGATGAATTTCATCAAGGGCATTGACAGCTCGATTGAGAAGGTCGATGAACTCGAAATCCGTGCAATTCTCGCCTTAAATGATGACGAATTCACCAAAACGATTATGGATTTCGTGAACCGTCATTCGCCGATTCACATCACGATCAACCCCAAGATGATTGCCGAAATTCGGGCGCTTTGCCTCAACAAAGAAGCCAACGCGACTTTGAAGCTCAAAGGCCAAATCTATATGGTCAAGGAATATGATGTTTTGGCGCTTGATACCGATGGGCTTGATATGCCTTACAACTACGTTTTGGATAAGCCATCCAAATTTGATTGTGAAACCTTCGATCTCGATTTCTCTATGGGCGCCGAAGACCGCAACATCAAACCGGAAGATTATCCGATTACAATTCGAAGCGTTTTGCCTCAAGACGTTTATACCTATGGCGGTTACCTCGTTTCGGTGCGCCGCATGCTGGTGGCCGCGGGGATTTCGCAACGGTTACTTCATATTTGGCCTGTTTTCTTGAACAAGGATGGTAAAATTATCTACGTTCCTCGTTACAAAAAGGGCTTTAGCGAGTACCACAAGTCGATTTTGAACATCCATGTGAAAAACGACGAGAAATGAGCAATCCTCTTGTGACGATTTGATTTCGGGTGTATCTTGCGTATATCGCCAACAAAACGAATTAACTTATAGTTAATTAAAAGTCCACAAACGAACGGAGATAAAAAATGAACGATTCCAACAATAAGCGTAGCGTCTGGAGCTACATCCTGCCTTACTTCTTCACCGTTTTATTCGTTGTCTTGGTAGTCAGCTTTATTGTCCGCTACCTCTTTTCCGGTGCCAATAGCGTTACTTTTGATGAGGGCTCTTTGGATACGGTTTTACGGGTCGATGTCGCAAATCAGGAAACCGTTGCCTCCACTTATACCGATATGTATTACATTCGAAATGCCAGCGTCAGCACGAACATTTCTACTACGACGGTGACGGGTGATGCTTATAGCAGCAAAGATCATTCACACGTTACCTACAAGGTCATTCTTCCTGCGCAAGAATGGACTACCTCGGCAAGTCACCGGTTAACCATGTCTATCACCGTGCCAGACGCGACCTCTCCTACGGGTAAAAAATTACTAGATCAAAACGCCTCTTGGAATGAAGTTTTCCGGGCTCGTGTTTCGGATTGGGCAACTTTTGATTGGGTGAAGGCCCAGGCGAAGACTGATACTCATTTTGTGGAGACCAGTTTCGTTAACTCCGATCCTTATACCGCCTCTTGGTGGGAAACCTGGGGCCCGACTATCATCGAATTAGTTTTGATCCTGTTATTAGGGTTCTTCTTCTTCCGTATGCTCAATTCCTCCGTCAATGGCGCTAACCGTCAGGCGATGGATTTCAACAAATCCCCAGCTCGGAGAGAGGATGCTTCGAAGATTCGTTTCTCCGATGTCGCAGGCTGCGATGAAGAGAAGGCCGAAATGGTCGAAATGGTCGAATATCTTAAAGAGCCGAAGAAATATTCCAAATACGGCGCTCGCTTGCCGAAAGGCGTTCTTCTCATCGGCAACCCTGGCACGGGCAAAACCCTCTTAGCCAAGGCGGTTGCTGGCGAAGCTGGCGTTCCGTTCTATAGCATTTCCGGTTCGGATTTCGTTGAAATGTTCGTCGGCGTTGGCGCCGGACGTGTTCGCGATCTCTTCCGCAAAGCCAAACAAACCGCACCTTGCATTGTTTTCATTGATGAAATTGATGCTGTCGGCAGACAAAGAGGCGCCGGACTTGGCGGCGGCAACGATGAACGCGAACAGACTTTGAACCAACTTCTTGTTGAAATGGATGGTTTCGAATATAACGCCGGCATCTTGGTTATTGCCGCGACAAACCGCGACGACGTCCTTGATCCCGCTCTCTTACGTCCGGGCCGGTTTGACCGCATTATCACCGTTGGTTTGCCGGATGCCGCTGGCCGTGAAGCGATCTTCAAGGTCCATGCCCGTAATAAGAAGATTGATCCCTCCGTTGACTTCCATGCTCTCTCAAAGCGGACGGTTGGTTTCTCGGGTGCTGATATTGAAAACATCTTGAACGAAGCCGCCATCTTGGCCGTTCGTTTCCATAAGGAATCTGTCGGTATGGCTGAAATCGATGAGGCGATTGATCGCCGCATTGCTGGTCCAGCCAAGAGCGGCAAAGGCATGAACGATCAAGAACGGAAAGAAGTGGCCTTCCATGAAGCTGGTCACGCTGTGATCGGTCTTGTCCTTCCGTATTCTGATAAGGTTCAGAAGATTACCATTATTCCGCGTGGTCGGACTGGTGGTCACGTCTTAATGACCCCTGAAGACGATCGCTTCTTATTAACCAAGAAAGAGCTTCTTGCTCAAATCACGGGATTACTCGGCGGACGTGCCAGCGAAGAATTGTTCTTCGATGATATTTCAACTGGTGCGGAGAACGACATTCAAGAAGCGACCCGCTTAGCTCGTATGATGGTCACTGAATTCGGCATGTCCGATCTTGGCCCGATTCAGTATGAACAAAATAGCGGCTCTGTCTTCTTAGGCCGTGACTATGCGAACACTCAACGGAACTTCTCCTCGGAAGTCGCTTTTGAAATTGATAAGGCGGTCCGTGAAATCATCGACACCGCGCACAAACAAGCCATTGAGATTTTGACTCAGCATAAGTCGGACGTCACGCTGATTGCCCAGACCTTGCTCGAGAAAGAAACCATCACGGCCGAAGAAATCGATTCCTTGATTAAGACGGGCAAACTTCCTGAAAAAACGAGCGCAACCGTTAAAGAAAAAGAGACCGGTGAAGAAAAAGCAGTTATCGATGGCACCATCTCCGCCGAGACCCAACTCAAAAACGAAGAGAAGCCCGTGACGCCGACTTCGACCGCTCCGACCGCTCCGACGGCCCCCGCTCCAACGAGTGAGACACCTGAGGCTCCGAAGAAAGTTGAGCCGAAGATAAAGTCCGATGACGAAGCGAAAGACGGCGAGAAAAAATAACGAAGGAAGGCCGTGAGGCCTTCTTTCTTTGTCTTATGAAAATCGGAAACATCGACATTCAAACGCCAGTGGTCTTAGGCCCGATGGCCGGAGTTACCACGCTAGCTTACCGCGAGTTCATGAAGCCTTTTGGCGTTGGCTTATCTTTTTCCGAAATGATTTCTGATTGCGGCATTTATTATGGCAACGCCGAAACTTATACCTATTTGGCAACGGCCAAGAGTGATCGTCCGGTTGGCCTTCAGCTTTTTGGATCAAAAGCGGAAATCTCTGCAAAAGCCATCTCGATTTTGGAAAACAAGGCCGATTATGACCTTTTGGACATTAATCTAGGCTGCCCGGTTTATAAGGTAACCAAGACGGGGGCGGGATCGGCTTGGCTGAAACATCCTCAAGAGCTTTATGCCTATATGCGGACGATTGTGGCGACGTCCCATAAACCCGTCAGCGCGAAAATTCGTTTAGGCTGGGACGATAAGAGCATTAATTTCGTTGAAGTGGCGGATCTCTTACAAGAGGCTGGTATCTCTTTATTAACGGTACACGCGCGCACGAGCAAACAAATGTATATGGGCGAAGCCAACTACGAGCCTCTCACCGATTTTGGCGAAAAAATCAAAATTCCGCTTTGCGTTTCTGGCGACATTTTCACCGCAGAAAAAGCCATTGAGGTTATGAAAAAGACCAAAGCCTCCTTGGTGATGGTGGCCCGCGGTGGTTTAGGCAATCCTCGTTTGCTCAGCAACATTAATCGTCTTTATTTAGGGGAAGAGAAACTTCCGGATCCTACCGTGAACGAGCAGGTCGAATGGGCGAGAGAGTTTGCCCAAAAATTATTGGACCAAAAAGGCGAGAAAGTGGCGATGATGCAGCTCCGGGGATTAATCCCGCATTTCTTCTCCGGCTTCCCTGGCTATAAGAAAATCCGTGCGGAAATTGCTATGAATATTAAAACCTTTGACGATTTAGAGAAAATCCTCGCCGGCATCGAAAAACGCGAGCACCTTTGATAACGCTTTCAGAAAATAGAGACTTGCGGAAGTCTTTTACTTGATTAGAATGTTCGTACACGAACTAATTTAATTCGTGTCCATTTATGAATGAAGAAAAACCCCTGGGGGCGGAAATCCGCCAAACCAACAATCTGATTAAAGCCTATATCGATAAAACGCTTGAGGAGCAAATTGAAGAAGACCTCACGGGTATCGAGGGGATGACCTTAGGCTATATCTTTCGTCACCAAGACCAAGAAATCACAGCAAAAGACGTAATGGCGCGGTCTAAAGTGTCCAAAGCGACGACTTCGCAGACCCTTAACGGCTTGGAGAAAAAAGGCTATATCCAGATGCTCCCTACAAAAGGAGATAAACGAAAAAAAGTGATTCGTCTCACTGCAAAAGGGGAGAAAGTCGAAGCCGAATTTAAAGAAATCTTTACGGGAATTAGCGCGCGGGTAAAAGCGGGTATTACCCCGGAAGAAGAAGCGATGTTGCGAAACATTCTTAAGAAAATCCGCGAAAATGTCAGCGAGGAGGAAAAATAAGTTTTATGTTTAAGACCTATGCCTATTTAATGAAGAGTCTACGGGGATATAAGAAGGACGTCATCTTGACGTGGCTTTTTGTTATCGTTGAGACTTTCTGCGAAATCCTTGTGCCATTCTTTATGCAATTCTTGATCGACGCGATGAAGCTGAATTTTGATTCCACAACCGATTGGTCCAGCTATTTTGCGACGTTCTCACAAAAATATGGTCCTTTGATGCAGGGAATCGTCAGCGGAATCCATGGAGCAGCCGGTTTCAACGATGTTTATGTCTATGGTGCAATCATGATCGGCATTGCAATCATCGCCGCTGCGGCAGGTGTTGGCGCCGGTTATTGGGCGGCTAGTGCTGCTTCTGGTTTTGGTCATAACCTCCGGAAAGATATGTACTACCACATTCAGGATTTCTCCTTTAACAATATCGATAAGTTCTCGACCTCATCCATTGTCACCCGTCTTACCACGGACGTCAGCAACGTCCAATTTGCCTTCCAAATGGCCATTCGTGCGGTCTTAAGGGCCCCGCTTATCATGATTTTTGCCATCATCATGAGCTTTGTGACTTCCTGGAAATTGGCCTTGATCTTCGTTGTTCTCGTTCCGCTCATTTTGGTGATTTTGATCGTCTTAGCGACCATCGTTCATCCGTTATTCGTTTCCGTTTTCAACAAATACGATGATTTGAACCAAGAAGTCCAGGAAGATCTCGCTGGCATTCGGGTTGTTAAGGCCTATGGTCGGCAAGAAGAAGAGAAAAAGAAGTTTGGCGGAATCTCAAATTTCATTTATAAGACTTTCACCAAAGCTGAGCAAATCATGGCCTTTAACTCGCCGGTGATGTCGTTACTTCTCTATGCTGCCATTCTTTTGATTGCGTATTTCGGTGCCCAGCTTATCGTTGACCATAACGGGACGGAATTGACCACTGGCGGTTTGACGACTCTCGTTTCTTATGTCTTGCAGATTATGTTGGCTGTCATGCTTGCTTCTATGGTTTACGTCATGATTATCGTTTCTCGGAATTCGGCCGAACGGATTGAAGAGGTCTTGGTGGAACAGCCGGATCTCAGCAGCAAGCCCAACGCCATCAAAGATGTGAAGGATGGCTCGGTGGATTTCGAAAACGTTCGTTTCCGCTATGGCAATGGCAAAGACGTACTTCGTGATGTTAATTTGCATTTTAAGCCTGGTGAAACCATCGGTATTGTGGGCTCGACGGGTTCGAGTAAAACTACATTAACCAGTTTGATCGCCCGACTTTATGACGTCTCAGATGGCAGCGTAAAAGTCGGTGGAGTTGATGTCCGCGATTATGATGTCGCCTCCCTCCGAGAATCCGTTGCCGTAGTTCTGCAAAAGAACACCTTGTTCTCGGGCACGATCGCTTCGAACCTTCGTTGGGGCAAAGCTGATGCCACCGATGAAGAAATCAAACAAGCGTGCGAGATTGCCCAAGCCTCCGATTTCATTGAAGGCTTCCCGGATAAATACGAAACCAAACTTGATGAAGGCGGAACCAACGTTTCGGGAGGGCAGAAGCAAAGAATCTGCATCGCCCGAGCCTTGCTAAAGAACCCCAAGATTCTAATCTTGGACGATTCGACCTCGGCCGTCGATACCCACACGGATTCCTTAATCCGCGAGGGCTTAAAGAAAAAGCTTCCTGGTACCACGGCCTTCGTCGTGGCAGAACGCATCTTATCGGTGCGGGATTGCGATACCATCCTCGTCATGGATAATGGCACGGTGGTGGCACAGGGAAGTAACGATGAGTTGATGAAGAGCTCACCCATCTATCGGGAACTCTATCAGTCGCAGTTAGGAGGAGGTGATTTCGATGCCAGCCGCTAGAATGGGAAAATCCAACGGAAAACGCGCTACCCCGCAAGAGGCTAAACGCTCCGTCAAACGTCTACTTCATTATTCGACGAAATACTATCCTTTCGAATTCTGGATGTCGATTTTCTGCATCATCTTTTCCGGAATCACGGGGGTTTTGCCGATGGTTTTCATCGGTGTTGTGGTTGATGAGGTCTCTTCGATTCTGGACCAGACCTACACCGTCACCGTCGCTAGCATCGGTTTAACGATCACCAACGTTTCCTTAGACTTAATCTCCACCCAGATTGTCGTGATTGCTTGTGTCTTAGCTCTTGGCTTAGCCGCGAACTACTTCTATAACTTCATGATGTCGCGTTTGGCGCAAGGTGTTCAGAAGCGGATCCGTGATGATCTCTTTAATCACATGCAGGATTTGCCCTTGAGTTATTTCGATACCCGGACGCATGGCGATATCATGTCGATTTACACTAACGATGTCGATACGCTTCGCGAAGCCATGAGCCGCAGCTGGCCGATGATCGTCTCGGGGTCGGTGACCGTTATTGCTGTTACCCTGGCCATGTTTATTTACAACTGGGTCATGGCGTTACTGGTTATCGTGATCACCATTCCGACTACGCTTTATTCGTCTTTTATCACAAAGAAGAGTGGTAAATATTTCGTTAATCAACAGATCGCTTTGGCTAAAACCAACGGTTACGTCGAAGAAATGACCAATGGTCAGCGCGTTGTTAAGGTCTTTAACTACGAGCAGCGTTCTGAGGCGAACTTCGATGTGGTGAATGATGATTTGTTTGAGCAATCCACTAAAGCGAACCGCTACGCGAACATCTTGATGCCGATCGTGAACCAGATCGGTAACGTTCAGTATGTCATCCTCGCTTTGTTTGGCTTTGCGATGTTAACCGTAGCTTCTCAAGGTGGATGGAATATCGGATTAACGGTCGGAACCGTGGTTTCGTTCTTGACCCTCTCCCGGCAATTCACTCAGCCGATTGGCCAAGTCGCTCAGCAGGTGAACTCGATCGCAATGGCGCTTGCTGGTGCGACGCGAATCTTTGATTTGATCGATGCCCCTTCGGAGGTCGATGATGGCTACGTTGAGCTTTGCAACGCCAAAGAAGGCCCCAATGGCGAACCCATCGAGACCAAAGAAGTCACCAACAAATGGGCGTGGAAACATCCTCATAAAGATGGCACTCCAACGACCTATGTTTGGTTAAAAGGCAAGATTGATTTCTACGATGTGGACTTCGCGTACGTGAAAGATAAGGTGGTTTTGCATGATATTTCGCTTTATGCAGAACCCGGGCAAAAGGTGGCTTTCGTTGGCCCAACTGGTGCCGGAAAGACGACGATTACTAATCTTATTAACCGTTTCTACGACATCGCGGATGGCAAAATTCGTTATGACGATATCAACATCAACAAGATAAAGAAGGCCGATTTGCGGAGATCTTTGGGGATGGTGCTCCAAGATACCGAGCTCTTTACGGGTACGGTCAAAGAGAACATCCGCTATGGTAAGCTCGATGCCACTGACGACGAAATCGTCGCCGCAGCCAAGCTCGCGAACGCCGATGGTTTCATCCGTCAGCTTCCGCAGGGCTATGACACCGTCTTGACTAAAGCCGGATTGAATTTATCCCAAGGCCAACGTCAGCTTCTCTCGATCGCACGGGCGGCGATTGCCAACCCGCCGGTTATGATTCTCGATGAGGCGACCTCTTCGATTGATAGCCGCACCGAAAAGTTGGTTCAGGAAGGCATGGACGCCATCATGAAAGGCCGCACGGTCTTCGTGATTGCCCACCGTCTTTCGACCATTAAGAACGCCGATGTCATCATGGTTATCGATCAAGGTCGTATCATTGAACGCGGCTCCCACGATGAATTGATGGCTAAAAAAGGCAAGTATTATCAACTCTATACCGGCAATGCGATTGCCGAGAGTTAGAGCTTCGCCAAAAGTTCGTTGCGGTGGAGAATATCCATCGACGTATATTCGTGAATCAAGGCTCGCGCCACAAGAGAAATCTTGCTGTCGCTGGCCTTGGTTTCTTTTTTAAGCTCGCTGACGGCGTTTTCGCCGATAACCATCGGCACGCAGTTCTTGTTGTTCGTCCGAAGGCGTTCTCTTTCAAAAAAGGAGGTATCTTTGAGGACGGTCGGATGTTGTTTTGCCATGAAGACGAGAGCGTTCGCTAATAAGTCGGCGACGGGAACCTGATCCTTGCCTTGTAATTTGCCGCAATCCGACGCAAAGAAATAATACTGTTGAAACGGAATAGTGATGGTTGTTTTTATATTCATTTCTTTTTGCCTCCACAAGATGGAGCCTCGCTCACTGGGGGCAGATCCTCCCCTTGAACGTGCTCTGGAATAACTTCCTTAGGTCCTTCAGGCGGGTTTTGTAGGGGATTTTTTAAAGACTCTGCGGAAATCGCACCAGATTTGACGAGGGCTAATTTGGCTAAGCCCGGACCAATCATTTCATAAAGAACCGACGAACATATGATGATGGCGTAGAACTCATCGCCGATTTCGGCGGGCAGCATTCGTTTGCCTAAAACGGCAAGACCGATGGCCACACCAGCCTGAGGAATAAGCGCTAAGCCTAAGTAGTTGCGGACTTTCGGCTCTTCCCGATAAATGCGGCAACCGGCCCAGGCTCCGGCATATTTGCCCACAATGCGGACGATGAAGTAGATGACGCCGATTGTTCCCACAATCGCAAATTCGCCGAAATCCATATTCATACCGGACATCACAAAGAAGATGCACATGATCGGTGGAGCGAAAGCGTCCATCTGGGTATAAAGGACCTGATCCTTCTTGATGTTGATATAAGTGGCGCCGAAGACCATGCAAGCCATTAGCGGCGAAATGCCCACAATGGCGCAGGCACCATCGATGGTTAAGAGCATAGCGAGAGTGAGAATCAAACGGTTATCCGTGCTCCGTTTCGGCGACATGAGTTTTGAGTGAACCCAGCCGAAGATTAAGCCGACGGCGATAAAGACAATGTTCCAAACGATCGGCATGATGATATCGGTGAGAGTATTCGCGCTGCCGCCGCCTTGAGTGGAATTAATCACGGTGATTGCTAAGGTGTAGCAGATCAGGCAAACGGCATCATCAAGCGAGACAACTTCGAGAAGAATGTTGACGAACTCGCCTTTGGCTTGGTATTGTCGGATCGTCATCATCGTCGATGCCGGGGCGGTCGCTGTGGCAATGGCGCCAAGGAGCAAAGCGAAGCTCCAGCCTTTATCCGGGAAGCAGAATCCGATGACCAAAGTCACCAATATCCCTGCAAAAACGGACTCCAATATCGTAATAAGGAAGACTTTCTTGCCCGTAGCCTTTAAAGTTGCGATTGAGAAATAACGACCGACGCCAAAGGCGATGAAGGACAACGCGACATCGGATATGAAGGACATATGAGAAATAATGTCCGGTTGAACGGCGCCTAAGACCCAGGGTCCTAAGAGAATGCCCGCCACAATATAAGCGGTAACGTTAGGCAGTTTTAAGAGTTTAGTTAATCGAGTAACTAGGAAACCGGTAAAAAGGATGATGGCTAAGCCGATTAAGACCGTGGAAACTTCACCATAACTTGAGTAGTACTGGTATAAATTCCAATTTGTTCCCGCCAAAACGGGAATGGAAATTTGCGCAAAAGAAAACATGGTCGAGGGGACTCCTTTTTTCGGAACCGCTTCTTTTCGGAGCGTTGCCCTATTGTGGCTGCGTTTGCCATAAAATGTTATTATTTAATTTATGGAAACCATAACGAAAACTTATAAAGGAGAATTTTATGATTGATAATAAACTTGAAACTTTAATCGCAGTAAGTGAGCTTGGATCCTTTACCAAAGCGGCTCAATCTCTCTCGCTGACTCAACCCGCGGTTTCTCAACACATCAAAGCCTTGGAAGAAGAACTGGGAATTAAGATTTTTAATAAAACCGAAAGTGGATTAAAACCTACGCCTGAAGGCGTGATTGCTATTCGCTACGCCAAGCGGGTTAAATCCTTATATCAAACCGAGGAACAGCGGATTGCCGATTCGAAGAAAAACATGTTTTCTTTGGTTGTTGGGATCACCCATACCGCTGAGAGCTCGACCGTGGGCGAAGCCCTCGCGAATTACGCCTATAACACTAAGGGTTTACGCATAACAATTCTTTCTGACAGCATAACGAACCTTTATGAGAAACTGGAAGATTATGACGTGGATTTGATTGTGGTTGAGGGTCGAAATATCGATAAACGGTATTCCTCGCTCCTTCTCGATACCGATTCCTTGGTGTTGGCCGTGGGCACTGGAAACCCCCTTTCGAAGAAGAGCATGGTGACCATCAAGGAGCTCGAAGAAGAAAAAATGATCATTCGGGGCGCTAACTCTGGTACTCGTCAGCTTTTTGAAGCCTCATTGCATAGCCAAGGATTGTCCCTTGATGACCTCAACGTCATTCTCGAAGCTGATAATATCGCGACCATTAAGGAACTTGTGGTGAAGAACATCGGTGTCTCGGTTTTGGCTAAGTCCGCTTGCTTAGACGAAGAAAAAGATCATAAATTGGTTTTGCTGCCAATTGAGGGTTTGGCGATGATTCGTGAAGTCAATCTTGTTTATCCGAAAGACTTTGGTCATCTCGAGACCCTTGATGGCATTGTCGGAGCCTACAAAGCGGTGACGGGAAGGCATTAAGCCTTCTGTATCTCGTTTTTTGTTCGATTAAGGTCTAGACTATCAACGCACACGGATAAGTGAGGTAGAAAATATGGATGAAAAAGAAGAAAAGAAGCCCGCTCAAGAAGCGGCCCAACCCCAGGTCTCGTTAAACGACCAAGAAGAAGCTCGGCAAGCCAAATTGCCGAAGTATGTCGAACTGGGCGTCGATCCTTTTGGCGCTCGGTACGAATGGAAGGATCGGATTTGCGATTTGCGTGATAAATATGGCAAATTAACTGCCGAAGAATTAACCGCGCAAAACCCCGAAGTGAATGTTGCCGGCCGTTTGGTTGCCATTCGTCGGATGGGCAAAGCCTCGTTCGTCAACCTCAAAGATGAATACGGCACCATCCAAGCTTGGATTGGTATCAACGTCATTGGCGAGCATGACTATAGCGTTTTTAAGTTAGCTGATCTTGGCGATATCGTCGGTTTAGTAGGCACTTTAATGCTTACCCGCACTGGCGAATTGACCATTCGGGTTAATAAATACACCCACATTACCAAATGCTTAAAACCGCTCCCGGAGAAATTCCATGGTCTGACTGATCCGGAAGATCGTTATCGGAAACGCTATCTTGATTTGATGGTCAACGATGATTCGCGGCGGGTCGCCTTAATGCGCCCGCGCATCGTCCGTGGCATCCAAAAATATTGCGATGAAAAAGGCTTCGTTGAAGTCGAAACCTCGATTTTCAGCCCGATTATCGGTGGTGCGGCCGCTAAGCCGTTCATCACTCATTTCAACGCCCTTGATAAGGATTTCTATCTCCGTATTGCCACGGAGCTCAACCTCAAGAAGTGCATGGTCGGAGGCATTGACCGCGTTTATGAAATCGGCCGTATCTTCCGCAACGAAGGTATCGATGCGAAACATAACCCGGAATTTACCACGATTGAGCTTTATCAGGCTTATGGCGATTTGAGCGATATGCGCAATTGGCTTGAAGGACTCTTCCATGAACTGGCCAAAAACGTTGTCGGCAAAGATGTCTTTAAGTTCAACGGTCACGATGTCGATGTGTCGAAACCGTTCGCCTGGGTCGATCAAGCCGAGGCCATCAAAGAAAAATGCGGTGTCGATTTCAAACAGCATATGACCTACGAAGAAGCGGTGGCGTTAGCCAAGAAATTCAACGTCCCGTTACAGCCTTCGTGGAACAGTGTTGGTTACATTCAACAGGCCTTCTTCGATGAGTTAGTCGAAGAAACTTTGGTTCAACCGACTTTCATTCACACCTACCCGATCGAAGTCTCTCCGTTAACCAAAAAGACTGCAGATCCCCGCTTTGTTGATCGTTTTGAGCTCTTTATTTGCGGCACCGAATTCGGAAACGCTTATAGCGAACTCAATAACCCGTTCGACCAAAAGGAACGCTTTGAGGCCGAGCTCGCCGCTCGGAAACGGGGCGACGCGGAAGCCAACGATATGGATGCTTCCTTCTTGGATGCCCTCAGCTATGGCATGCCGCCAGCGGGTGGCATCGGCGTGGGCATTGACCGGTTGACGATGTTCCTCACGGAAGAGGATAACATCCGCGAAGTCTTGCTCTTCCCGACGATGAAAGACGAGAAGTAAAAAATCGATTGAAAACTCGGCCGTAAAAACGCCGAGTTTTTATTTTCTAGGGCAAAAAGAACGGGGACTGGTCTATTGATAAGTGGGAGGGTTGCTCGAGAGCCTGACCATGGCGCTTTGCTCCCAGTGGCAAAGCACAGATGACGAAAACGGAAACTTTGTTTGCTTATACCCCCTCGTCATAATATAATTATGACCGCCTCTAGGAAGGAATAGAGGCGCACATACTCTTATGGTCACACGCTTAGCGAGGTGACCCTGAGACCAAAACTAGGAGGTGCAAATCGAATGAAGAAGTACGAGATCATGTATATTCTCTCCGCGACGCTTGATGATGCCGCGAAGAAGAATGAGATCGCCAAGCTCCAAGGGATCCTTGAGTCTAATAAGGCCAAGGTCACCGATGTCAAGGAGTGGGGCGTCAAAGACTTCGCTTATCCGATCAAGAAACAAACCAAAGGTTACTACGTCGTGCTCAAAGTGAGTGCTGAAGCAGCTGCCCTTAAGGAGTTCTCAAGATTAGCGAAGCTCGATACAAACGTCATCCGCCACTTGATCACCATTGACCAAGACTAAGACTGATGATTGGAGGATTGAATCTTTAAATGCTTAATCGTGTTATTCTAATCGGACGTTTGACGAGAGACCCGGAATTGCGCAAAACCACTTCCGGAATGGCGGTTGCTTCCTTCGCGATTGCCGTCGATGACAACTACAAACAGCCGGATGGTTCAAAAAACACTTTGTTCATGAACGTTTCGTTCTTCGGACAGAGAGCGGAGAATGTTGTTAAGTTCACCCGCAAAGGCTCGCTTGTCGCGGTCCAAGGCCGTCTCAATCAGCGCAAATACACTAGAAAAACCGACAACCAGCAAGTCAGCGTCGTTGAAGTCATTGCCGATGATGTCGAGTTCCTTGATCCGAAAGGCTCGCAGCCTCAGGACAACTCCGGATACACTCCGGATAAAGCTGCTCCGAGTTCGCCTGCCCCACAAGAGAAGAAACAAGACAGCGGAAATCTTGACTCCATTGATGTTGTCGATGATGATCTTCCATTCTAAAAACAAAGAAAGGAATCCAGAGTTATGTTCAAGAAAATGAGACCGAGGAAAAAGGTCTGCTACTTCACCAAGAACCACGTCAAATATGTGGACTACAAGGATATCGAATTACTCTCCAGATTTGTTAATCCGGATGGTAAGATCGCTCCGCGCAGCCAGACTGGCACTTGCGCCAAGTATCAGCGCGAATTAGCCAAGGCCGTCAAGAATGCCCGCTATATGGGTTTACTCCCTGAGCCGGGACAAAAGTAAATTTGTTGTGACAGGACGAAGTCGTTCTTCCGAAATGGGACGGCGGAATCCGTTCTCACCCGAAATCAAGATCGGTCGAAAGGCCGGTCTTTTTTCATGCCGTCCGTCCCGCGCGTTCTCGGCGGCCTTGGCGATTGTCTTCCCTGGGCGTACGGGACGAGCGGCGTCAGGCCCCATAATGGCGTCGAAAGGAGCGGGAGGGCCTTACGTCGCCTGGCTTCCGGAGCCGGGGCGGAGCGTACAACGGGGTTCTCCCTCAATCAACATGGATCAGAGTTAAAGCGATCGGCCGATTCTGGAGTCGGGATGCTGCCACGCGGATTTCCGGGGGCGGCCTTTTCGGCATGGTGGGAGAGGTTTACAGCAGGCGTCCCTTTTTGGAAAAACGGACTTGTCCCATCACATATTGGTTTGGTTAACCTGCTCCCTTTTTAGAAGATATGCGACATGATTTAGAAGATTCGATGTTAAAAATAGAAGAATTTTAGTTTCGGGGAATCTAAAAAATACAACTGAAGTTCTAAAAAGGATGCTTTTTATGAGAAACAAAGGGAGTCATACGCTAACAACGAAGAAAAGGCTTGCTAAAAGTAAAGTTATTTTCTACGCGTATAACGACATCCAACTTCGCTATGGTGAGGAATTGGATCGACGGTCTGATATTTTAGAAATGAAATGCAACGTTCCCATCGATTGCGAGCTGAAAGGAACCTATACAACCGATTTTTACTGTATCAAATCGGATGGGTCGATCATGGTTCGTGAGTGTGTCTTTTTGAGTAAACTCTCCAAGCCAAAAACATGCTCAATGTTAGACGCGAGCAGAAATTATTGGCTCTCGAGAGGGGTTCAAGACTGGGGGATTGTGCTTGATGGAAAATGATCTCCTGTTTTTTAAAAACACCATAGTTAGAGTTGTTGAAGTCGATTCCATGGATGGGCTGCTTGTCATCGATTGCCTTAGAAAGAGCATGCCTTTTTGGGTTAGCGAATCCACCTTGGTAGGGGCTTCAAGGTGTGAGGAAACTGAATTGTTGAAACGAGCGGCGCCTGATTTGCCAAAGTTTGAGGATATAACTGAAGCGAGGCGGAAAACGGCCCGACAACGATATGCGTTAATCTCCCCGATTGTTCCTCTTTCTGGCTCCAAAGAGGAACGGTCTAGAATGATTTCTTATATTTCAAACCGACACGGAATAAGCAAAGCGACAATTCGGTCCTGGCTTTGTGATTATCTTGCGTTTATGAACTTGTCGATTTTGGCGCCTCAGGAAAGAAAGCTAAGACCACTGAGCCAGAATGAAAAAAACTTCCGCTGGGCTTTGAACAAATTTTATTTCACATCCTTAAAACTGTCTCTAAAGGCGGCATTCAGACGTATGTTAAAAGATAAATATTGCGATTCTGCAGGGATATTAGTTGCAGAAGCGCCATCCTTTCGTCAGTTTCAATACTTCTTTCTAAAGACCGTGAAACAACAGAATTTAATTATTTCTAGAGACGGAAGAGGGGACTACATGAGGAATCACAGACCTTTGTTGGGCGAAGGGATAAGAAGTTTTTGCCCTTCGGCTGGATACGGGATGTTTGATTCTACTGTGTGTGATATTTTTTTGGTTAATGACGAAGGCGAACTAATTGGGCGGCCAATACTCGCCGCGTGTGTCGATGCCTATAGTTCAATGTGTTTGGGCTATTCTTTGGGCTTGACTGGTGGCGTTGAGTCGTTGGAAAGGCTGGCTTTAAATCTCGTTGAGGACAAAACGGACTGGTGTAGGAAATTCGGCATTAACATCAAAGAAGAAGAGTGGAACTGCCGTTCTCTTCCCCACGTTTTCATAACAGACCTCGGAAGAGAGTACGCCTCGCAACAGTTCTCACAGCTTTCGGATCTGGGTGTTTCGATAGTAAATTTGCCTCCGTATCGCCCCGAACTAAAAGGAGCGGTCGAGAAGTTTTTTGATTTGATTCAGGCCTCGTTTAAAAAAGAATTAGCCACGAAGGGTGTCATTTTTGAGGACTATCAAGAAAGAGGTGGAGTCGATTATCGGAAAAAAGCAACATTCACCATAGACGAGTTCGAAAAAATACTTTTGCTCTGCATCGTCAACTACAACACCAAAAGAGCAATCGATCTTCCACCCGAGGCAGTCGGAAAGGTGAAGCCTTTTGCGAATGAGCTGTGGAGTTGGTCGCTGCGGAATCATAAAGATAACGTCATTGACGTCACAAAAATTGAAATCCAAATGTCTTTGCTTCCTAGAACCAAAGGGATATTTAAAAGAGATGGTCTTTATGTGAATCGACTTAGATATCGAAATGGCAGTTTTACTGAACGGTTTCTTAAGGGCGGGAATTGTGTTGTGGCTTATGATCCTGCCAACGTTGGGGTTGTTTACTTGTTTGAGGAAGGAAATTACATACCTTTCCAATTGATTGAGCGTTTTTTTGATGGGAAAACAATTTCGTTTGTTAAGGAATTTTATGCGATGAAGGCTAAGGATCAGCGTGAAGCACAGACTTTGGAAACACAAGGCGCGATAAATCTCACTAGAGAGCTTGACCTAATATCGAAATCGAAGCCGAACATCCACACTGAAGTTAAACACGCAAAAGAAAACCGGACGATTGAAATCAAGAAAGAAGGCAAATAGAAGATGGATCTTAAAGGCCAACTAAATAAATTTCTTGTTGGGCAAGAGCTTATCGACGCGATGGCTGTTTTCCCCTCATATCAAAAAGACTTAAGCGATCCTTCCGAAAGACTTCAAGCCCTCCTTGATATTTATAAAATCTATATTCCAAGTCCTGGGGCTATCGATATTTATAACAGGCTTTATTTGGCCATTCTGGGGTCGTTAGAGAAGAAGGATACTAAACCCGAGATAATTCTTCTTAACGACAATTTCCGTGTGATTAAGGGCCTGAAACGATACGGTGTCATTGGGGGCCTAGAATCATTCAAAATTACGGGATGTGCCGGTGTGGGGAAGAGTTCCAGCGTTCAAAGGTGCATTGATTTGATTTGTGGAGGCAAGGTTCTCGTCCAGGACGATCCACATCGCGAAATCATCCCTGTGCTTGTGGTTGAGGCCGTAGCTGATGGCAGTTTTAAAAGCCTTCTTTATTCGATTCTCCAGCAAGTGGATTCTCAAATCGGAACGAATTTTTTCTTACTTAACAAAAGGGTCACAACTACGGTCGACATGCTGTTGGCTACCGTAGCTAACGTTTTAATAAATCATGTTGCCGTTTTGATTATCGATGAAATAGAACGGGTGGCGAACGAAAGCTACAAAGGCGCCGTTTTGATCAACTATCTAACTCAGCTTGTCAATCAATCCAATATCGCAATCGGGTTTGTCGGGAATGAATCAGCAAACCAATATTTTGAAGCCAAAGAATACATGAGCCGGAGAGCTATTGGTATTTCTTTAAAGAAAATGGAATATGGCGAATATTATTATCATTTCGCATCTACACTTTTTGGATATCAATATACGAATAAGAAAGTACAATTCAATGCAGAAATCGCCAGATATTTGTTTAAAGCGTCTAATGGGATTCCAGCACTGCTGGTCGGATTATTCGTGGAGACGCAACGTTACGCAATCAGCACGGGGATTGAAGAACTAAGTCTTGGCCTTTTTGAGAAAGTCTTTCAAGAAAACTTTAGCAATATGATTCCGTTTTTAGAAAGCCAAGAAGCCAAACATCAGCCTATAAAAGAAACGATTGATTTAGGAAGCGAAAATCGGTTGGTTAACAAAATGCCCAGCTTGTTCCAAAAAGCCTCTCAAAACGCGACCGGCGAGCCCACAGGGATGATTATGGTTCTTAAAGATGTTATTTCCGTTGAATACGTGAAATTATGATAAAGAAAATAGAAAGAATCTATCCGGGAGAAACGGCCTATTCTTACCTTGCCAGACAATACGCTCACGGAGGTTTTGTTTTTCATGAGGGCTTTGTCCAAGAAGCACTAGCAAGACCCAATGAGTATCCAGACCCGAATTTTATTAATCGACTCAACGAGGGTTTCAAGAAAGAAATGAGCACCTATGTTTCTTTTGAGGATCTCATTCTAAAACACACTCTTTTTAATTATTATGCTAGATTTCTTCCGTTAGACCGCCGCAGCAATGCCTATGCCTTTGCGATGACCAACATGCCTAAACTTGCAAACCTTCTTCAAGCTAAGGTGTTAGATAGAAACTGTATTAGGTATTGCCCTAAATGCGTAGATGAGGATAGAGAAGAATTTGGGGAATCGTATATCCATGTTAAACACTGCATGCCCTCGATTCGTGTTTGTTGGAAACACGGGTGTGATTTAGTCAGCACACAAATCAAGGCAGTTAAAGCCGTTGATTCTTCCTTCACGCCTTTGGAACTTTTGATTGGCTCGCACGAGGTTCGGCAACGAGAAGAGAATGATGTTAACTTCATGATCGCCCGCTATGTTAGTGATATTTTTGATCAACCATTCGACCTCGAAAATCAAAGGTCGTTTGGAGCATATTTGACAGGCGTGTTGGACGATGAATTTTGCAGCGAAAGGGGCGAGAGAAAAGATTTGGACGCCCTATCCATCAAGATGAATGGATTCTATCGCGACCTATTGGAATTTCACTTAACGAAACGGAGAATATCTCGAATCTACAGAGGCCTATCTTTCAATCCATACGACCTGGCGCTCGTTGCCTTTTTTCAGGGGATACGGGCCGAAGACTTATGCGCCCAAAAAGGCTATCCAGGTTGTCGCTGGGAGTCTTTTGACAAGGACGTAAGAAAAATGTACGAACAGGGCCATTCGGTTGCCCAGATCGCCATTTCTAAGAACGTTTGCCACGAGGTAATAAGAGAAGTATTGATGGGGGCCTATGATAAAGAACCGAATAAGAACGCAAGATTCAGGCCAAAAAAGACAAACTGGGCCGTGATTGACGATGCGTATTGTCTTCGATTTAATGAGGCAATAAAAAAAGCCCTCGAAACAAATCCGGGGGCTAGGATAAGCAAAGCGTTTGTTGCGGGGGCGTTGGGTTTAAGAGACAAATCGCTTAGGAACTTTCCAAAAGTCAGACAATTGACTAAGGAAGCAAGTTCCACATTGATTCGGGATAGCAGCCCCATTCGATGAGGTTGCGCCGCTCCTCACCTTCATTGAGCAGCCAAGACTCCATGCCTTGGTCGATTAGTCTCTCCAATGATTGCTCAGGATCGATTCTTTCCGTTTCTTGGCCATCCGGTCAGCAACCCATCTTCATATTTATGTCGCTTTAGTTCCACATATCATCGGAATACCATACAGGATCGATTTGCCAGTCCATGACGGTTCCAGCAAATAAGTAATAATGGTCATTTTCGTCCTTGCCGACGTAATAATCTTTTTTGTCATCACCGAAAGCTCTTGCGATGCCTACAATCTCCAGTTTCTTTGGATTTTTTGAATCTTGGACAATGGGCTTCTTTTGCGCTTTCCCCTCTTGCATCGTTTCTCTAATTTCTTGGTTTTCCATTTTAATTTCCTTTGTTAAATTTGTCCGTTCAACTACTCGTATAGTCTTTGACCGCTCTCCTTATTTCTGGCGAATCTTTGTACCAAAATATCGTTTTGCTCGGGTCCTCGCTCATCTGTTTGGTTCCGATGAACTTGAATCCCCTCTCATCTAGATATTTCATCAGTTTGAATGAAAAGACATTGAATGTTGCAATACAGGTATCGTCTTTTTCTTTCATTAATTCTCCTCTTGTTTCGGTCTTTCTTCGCGGCTCCCAACATGGTTGGGCTTCGCTGAATCGGGTGGTTTGATCGCTATTTGGCAAATTTCTTTATCCGGCTTATTTAGGTAGCATGCCTTTGCTATTTCAAAAAGCCTTTTGTCCGCTCAGGGTCCGGCTTTCGTTTTATCCATATAGTTAACTAGGCTTTCCCTCAAGTACGGGCTATGTTCATAGATTTCCTTTTTTCTAATCCTGATGGCAATGTCGAATAAAAAAGGGAATTGTCCCTCTTCGTGAAGTAAATAGTCGTTGTGGTTATGAATCTGGAATCAGGCTACGCACGAGGCGAATTTCGATAATTCCTTTTGATTCATTAGGTTAGCGACTTCATCGAATCTTGATGTCGTTTCTAACAGTTTCAACTTTTCGTTTTTTCTCATATGTTTCCCTCGAGCACTTAGGCTCAAATAATTTAGCCAACTAATAGGCAATAGATTGTTTTATTAGGAACGTTCGGTTGATTCAAAGATATTAGCTAAATTATTTGAATCTATCGAATGGGCTAGATATGTCTTGATAGTCTAATAACCAACATACGCTCGGACGTATGTTTTTTATTTTTTGGACTTGATCGCTTTTGGTTTCTATTAACGTTTTAACCTGTCTCCGTTTTAGTAATGTTTTCTGAAGCTGATTTTTATACTAGTGTTTTGCTGGAAAGTCTTATTTTTTAGTGCTGTCGGTTTTCTAGAAAGTCGTTTTGCCCTTTTATCTTTTATTTATTTTTATTTATTTATTATTATTTGCATTCATTTTTTGCACGCATGTCTTTCACTTTTCTAACGATTGTCATTGTGTTTTTGAATGATTGTCGTTCTAAAAATACATTACTTGCGTGGGCAACAAAAAAGCGCCCGCAACTTTTGCGAAGCGCTTGCACACCTCTAGAAGACGTATCTACCTTTTAGATCTTTCGTTTGGGTGTGACTCGACTCGTCTTGACCCACCAAGAATGACGGGAACTTTGCCATGACCTCTAAGTTTTGGTCCTTTTGACTTGTTTTGAATTTGTTCTTGTATTTTCCCATCTCCAATTCAAGTTTTTCTAAACCTGCGACCTCGAATCTAAAGAAGTTTTTTGAGGGCATCCCAACCTTCTTTTTGGTTATGACACCATACTCCTCTAATTTTTTACAGGACTTTCGTTGTTCGGAGGCCCCCAATCCCGTCTGGTCTTTCATGAACTCGTGGGTACAGTAGAAATAACCATCTTCGTTTAGTCCGTTGTGGACGGTCCAATACATGTACTCGGACATCAGTTCACAGAGATAAACTGCAACATCAAGACTCCCAAAGATTGCTATCATCGGTCTACTGAGCCTGATGTAGTGATCATTTAGGAGTTGATTGGCCTTCACGGCCGCATCAATTTTCACCATATTTTCTCCTTGCTTTCCATTACGCGACCTCAATCCATTGGTTCCGTTGCGTCGAAACCCTTGCGTCTGACGCCTCCCACCTCCTTCTTTTCCGCAACGCAAACCCAATCCCAGCCGCATTCTATATATACGGTAAAGCGTGAAGTTTTTTGGCCACTTGTTGTTTCCTTTTATTACGTCTGTCTTTGCCCTTCGTGGTTCAATGCCATCTAGGGTTTTATTCTAGATACGCATATCAAAAGAATGCCTTTAAATTTTGTACCAAAAATCACGTACAAATAGGCCTGTTGGCGGCATAATTTGAGTATTGGAAGTTAGTTTAGGTTCTTTCAATACTTAAAGGAGATATCGAATGATTTATGGATACTGTCGCGTTAGCACCAATCACCAGAGAATTGATCGTCAAGTAACAAACATAAGAGAATCGTATCCAAGTGCAACCCTGCTTAGGGAGTTTTATACCGGGACAACCCAAGACAGACCGCTATGGGACAAGTTAGTGAATTCGCTTCAAATCGGCGATACGGTTGTTTTTGACTCGGTTTCTAGAATGTCCAGGAACGCTGCCGAAGGTTTTAATGATTACAAGCGGTTATACCAATCCGGAGTTAGGCTGGTCTTTCTTAATGAGCCCTTAATAAACACCGCCGTTTTTGATTCGACCAAAAAGAACCTATTAACCTTATCCGTAGAAACAGGAAGTCGGGCGGTCGATGATTATTTCAAAGGGAACATCGACTTAATCAACAGGCTGCTTATGTCACTCGCCGAGGAACAAATTAAGGCGGCTTTTGATCAGTCCGAAAAGGAAGTTACAGACCTCCATTCTCGTATTAGCCAGGGGATGAGGGAAAGCCGAAGGGCAGGAAAGAAAATCGGTTTGACGAAAGGCACAACTTTAGTAACCAAAAAATCGATTGCTTGTAAAGCCGTTATTTTGAAACACTCCAAAGACTTTGGTGGATCTTTAGATGATCCCGATGTGATGAAACTTTGCGGATGCGCAAGGAACTCATACTACAAATTCAAGAGAGAACTTAAGCTAGACAAAAAATAGAAATAGGTTGCTCCTCCATAAAATGTTCGTGGGTAAGACCGACGATACAGGAAGGCGAAAAGGATGTTTTTCATTTCTAGGAAGCGAATTTAGCCGGAATGTAACGCCCTTGCCGAAAAAGGAATGACGATGATCGTCGTCACCCACGAGATGAGCTTCGCGAAAAACGTCGCCGATCGCGTCCTCTTCTTCGATGGCGGGGTCATTCGGCTCCAAGGCGATCCGAAAACGGTATTCGATGATACCGAAGACGCCCGGCTATTGGCGTTCTTGGGCAAGAAAACCCCGGTTGAGCCTTTTTGAAAGCAAGACGATGGGCGCTTTTTCGTGATAAAGACACCATCCCGCGGACAAATATCCCGCGCAATCCGCGCTTAAAGGCTTCTTCGATCCCCTCGATGAAATGAGCCCCGGAAAAAGATCTTTTCGGAGCCGAAAAAGAAACCACGGCAAAAAAGAAAGGAAGCAAGGTTTTGATTCGCTATAATATATCCCATGAGTCCTGATAAAAATAACTTCAGTTTAACGAGTCCGATCAGCGAATCGTATTGCCTCCCTAACGGCGCTTTGCGGATCGCTTCTTTTCTCCGATTGATCCAAGAAGTCTCCATCGGCGGAAGCGCCTTCCTCGGCAAAGGGGTCGAAACCCTCAAAGCGAAGAATCTTTACTGGGTGGTGATGAGCTATCATTTCCAGATCAGCCGTTGGCCTTCGGCGAACGAGAAGATCACGATCGAAACCTTCCCCGGCGTCACCAAAGCCTTCATCTATCCCCGCCACTACATCGTCTATGACGAAAAGGGCGCGATCATCGTCCGAGGGATCTCTCTTTGGGCGGTCCTTGACCACGCCAATCATCAGCCCACCATTCCGCCCGCCAATGGGGTTGATATCGCCGCCATCCACGAAGAGGGCGAACTGAGCTGGCCACCCCGGCAAGTCCTTGAGGGCTTAAGCGTCAAAGAGAACCGCCTCGTCCGCAATAGCGACCTCGATTTCAATGGCCATATGAACAATATCCGTTACGTGGACTTCGCCCTCGATAGCGATGATTTCGCCTTTTATTCCTCGCATACCCCCTCCGAATTCCAGATGACCTTCTCGAGCGAGACCACGCTCGGCAAGAGCATGGAGATCCTTTCCAAGCTCAGTGACGAGAGACGAGACTATCAAGGAAAAGTCGAGGGCAAACCCGTCTTCGCCTTGAGCGTCCTGTTCAAGAAATAGCCAAATCGCCCCTGTCTTCAAGAAAAAAGACGGAGGCTTTTTGTTTCCTAGAAACCGAATGAGATTGCATAAGGGCAGGAGTCTGCTATACTCATATAGTTCTAAAAAGAACCTTTTATGAATTTCAACAGCGAACTGCTCACGCTCCTCAAAAGCGTCTCCGAGGGCTACGAAAGCCGAATTGCCCTCCTTAGCAAAGGCGAAGGATTGACGACCCTCGAAGGCAAAATCCTTTCCTTTCTCCGCTATAACGAAGGGCTCGATAGCCCCTCGGATATCGTCCGGCTCCTTTCGCTATCGAAAGGCGATGTCTCAATGGCGGTGAAATCCCTCGAGGAAAAAGGCTATCTTTCCAAAACGAAGGATCCGCTCGATCAGCGGAAAAGCCATCTCCGCCTCTTAGGCAAGGCGGACCCTCTTTTAAAAAAGATCGACGCGATGCGAAAAGATTATTTCGCTTCGTTATTCAAAGATTTCAGCCCCGAAGAGATCGCCCTCTTCAAAACCCTGATCGAAAGGATGAGTCAAAATGTCCACGCCAACGAATGATATCCTCGGAACGGGGAACGTCAAAAAACTCTTATTCCGCTTGGCCATCCCAACGATCCTTGCCCAGCTCATCAATATGCTTTACAACCTGGTGGATCGGATCTACATCGGCCATATCCCCGAGAGCGGGGCGATCCAGCTGACGGCTTTGGGCATCTGCACCCCCTTAATCCTCGCGGTCTCGGCTTTTGCCTATCTCGTCGGGAGCGGAGGCGGGCCGAGAGCTTCGATTGCCTCCGGGGAGAAAAACAATGCCAAAGCCGAGAAAATCCTGGCGAATTCCACGGTGCTTTTAGTGCTTCTCGGGATTCTTCTGACCAGCCTCCTTTTATTGTTCAACCGGCCGATGCTTCTGGCTTTCGGCGGGAGCGAGAAAACGATCGACTACGCCCTTGATTACATGAACATCTACGCCTTGGGGACGCTCTTCGTCGAGTTGACGCTCGGCCTCAACTGTTTCATCTCGGCGATGGGCAAGACCACCACCGCGATGCTTTCGGTCTTGATCGGCGCCGTGCTCAACATCGCCCTCGATCCTTTGTTCATTTTCGTTTTCAACATGGGGGTCAAAGGGGCGGCTTGGGCCACCATTATTTCCCAGGCGGTGAGCTGCGTTTGGGTCGTCGCCTTCCTCTTCTCCAAGCGCAGCGTTTGGCGGCTCCGTTTCGCCCTTATGGGACCCGATTGGAAGGAAATCGGCTCCCTCCTTTTCCTTGGGAGCGCCACCTTTCTCATGCAGATCAGCGAAAGCATCTTGACCGTGAGCTTCAACTTCTCGCTTCAAAAATACGGCGGGGACATCGCGGTGGGGACGATGACGATTCTCTTCTCGCTCGTCCAACTCGCTTTCCTGCCTCTCACGGGCTTAGGCCAAGGCGCCCAACCGATCATCTCGTATAACTACGGCGCCAAAAACGCCGAGCGGGTCAAAGAGACTTTCCGTTATCTCCTTTTCGTGAGTGTCACGATCTCCGCCCTCTTCTGGGCCTTCCTCATGGCATTCCCGGCGGGATTTGCGCGGATTTTCACTTCCGACGAGGGCCTCATCAACCACTTGATCGTTCCCGCGCGGATCTACGCCGCCTCGATTGGCTTATTCGGGATCCAGATCGCCTGCCAGCAAACCTTCACGGCGATCGGCGATGCCAAAAGCTCTTTGGCCGCGGCGATCATGCGGAAATTCATTCTCCTGATCCCCCTGATCTATCTCTTGCCTTTGCTGTGGAAAGACAACCCCGAATACGCCGTCTATCTGGCCGAGCCGATCTCCGACTTCTTGGCGGTCACTTTCACCTCCGTCCTCTTCTACGTCCAATCCAAAAAGGCCATGAAACGAATTTCCAGCCCCGAGGGAACGACATCGAAAGAAGAAACCGGTAAAAAATAGGCGCTCGAAGGCGCCTATTTTCAAACGAAAGAATTAGATCGCGCTGATGTTCGCGGCGATGGTTTTCCAGCCATCCGCCTCTTGATAAGAATTGACGAGAGAAGCCGGGACTTTGATTTCGATCGTACTGGCGAAATTCGCCAGGGTTGAAGCGGCCACCGTCACGACCTTCTCGCTATTCGTCAGGGTGATTCTTTGGAGGACGTCTTTCAAAGAAACGTTGCTGGTCAAAGAGGTCACCGTGCTCGGAAGGCTGATCGCCGGGATCGCGGTGTGCTTATAAAGCGAATCCAGCCGCCCCACCACGGTCGTGTCCTCAAACACAAACGGATTCGTGAGGCTGAAGCCTTCGAGGGCAGGCGGAATGAGGATCGTCGCCTTGCCGACGCTCGAGCTCCAGAGAAGGGTGCCATGGGCGCCGTTGATATAGGGGCTCCCCTCCAAGGCGACGAAGGAAGCCAAAGAAGTCAAATTATAGGAGGCAATCCCCGCCTCGATGCCAATCTTGGCACTGGCGGGAAGACGAATCGAGGTAATCGTCGTGTTCGGCTTGGCGAAGGCACAGCCCACCACCATGGCCGTCTTTGAAGGAAGAGAAACGCTTCCGCTGAGAGAAGCGTCCAACCCATAAAGATAATTCGAGGAATCCAGCAAGAAACCATTCTCGAACGCCATCGCCCCGGAATTGGCGGGAACTACCCGAGTGAAATGGCCAAGATTGCTGGACGAAAGAGTCGTCACCGTCTTGTTGAGCTGAAGCGTTTCAAGTTTGTCGGTGAAGCCGGTCGCCGAAAGGATCGTAACCGGCCAAGCGTTCGCGGGCTCAGGCAAAGCGGAGACAACGTCGGGGATCGAGTAATTCGTTAGGCTCGAAGCGCCGTTAACCGTCGAAATCTCCACGGATTTATCATTATGAAGAACCGCGGTCACATCCTCGTACATGTAATGGGCTTTAATCACATAAACCAGATCAAGATTCTGACCTGAATAAGCGACTTTGGCGGTCAGATTCTCCGCGAATTTCGCCTGAGTCGTGTCGAAGCCGCTCACCATCGCGGAGGTCACGGTGGCCACTTGGGCGTTATTGCTATCCTCGATCACGAATTGGGTGTCATCGAACTTCGAGGCGAAATCGACTTCATTCGTTTTCCCGAAAAGGGCGCTCACCATGAATTGGCTCACGGTTTTCGAACTCGTCGGCTCGTTATCGATGCCCGCGCAGCTCGCGAGGGCGATCGCGGTCAGCGCCAGAGGAAGTAAGGCTTTGATTTTCATAAAAAAGATCCTTTTGTTCTGTTGAATTATGATACGAAGGCGACCTCTTTTCTTCTTTTTCTTTTCACTTGGCTCATTCCATCGGGAGAATTGTCCATCACGAGAAGACCGCTATAATAGAGGATATGATGAAAAAGCCTTATTGATGCAGACGGATGCCAACCTTAAGTATTCCGAAATCATCGCGACCTATGTCTACAAGGCCGGCTTGGTGAACGGCGATTATGGCTTTGGCACGGCAGTGGGTTTATTTAGCAGCATCATCAACTTGGTCCTCTTGATTGGGGCCAATACGTTATCCCGTCGCTTCTCGGAGAACAGTTTATGGTGAAAACGGGAACTCAAAAGCAGCGTTTAAGCCTAGCGGAACGCTTCCACCGGTCCCATCATTCGCCGATTCGTCCGACCGGGGGCGATAAAGCTTTCTATATCATCAACGGCATCTTCCTCTTCTTGCTCGCCATCATCGTGATTTACCCGCTTTGGTTCATCATCGTCGCGTCTTTCTCCGATCCTGATGCCGTCCTCAATGGCCAAGTTTGGGCCTGGCCGATCGGCTTCACCATCAGCGGTTATGCGAACCTCCTCAAAGAAAGCGGCTTCTGGACCGGCTACCGCAATACCCTCATTTATGTCACGTTGGGCACGATTTGGAACCTCATCCTCACCATTCCGGCAGGCTGGGTGCTCTCCCGCGATAAGTTGCCCTTCCGAAAAGTGATGATGTGGATCATGATCGTCACCATGTTCTTCGGGGGCGGTCTCATCCCTTATTACTTATTGGTCAGCTGGTTAGGCTTAGTCAATAATCCGCTCTCGCAGATTATCTTAGGCGGCGTCTCCGTCTATAACGTCTTCATGGTCAAGAGCTATTTCCAGACCAATGTCCCCCAAGAAATCGTTGAAGCCGCCGAAGTCGATGGCTGCGGCCCAATCCGCACCTTCTTCTATATCGTCATCCCCTTAGCTAAACCCATCATCTCGGTCATGATTCTCTTCTACGCCGTCGCTCGTTGGAACGATTACTTCGATGCCTTGATCTTCTTATCCAATTCCAACTATTTCCCGCTGCAGCTGGTTTTGCATGATCTCTTGATGGCGGCCGAGGAAGCCTCCAGTTCCGCTAGCGGCTCCTCCACCATCGTCGAAGCCACCAAGATCGCCAACCAGATCCGTTACGCTTCCATCATTGTCTCGTCGCTTCCTATCATCATTATCTATCCGTTTATTCAAAAGCATTTCGATCAGGGCTTCCTGGTCGGCTCATTCAAATAATCATCAAGGAGGATTATTTATGAAAAACGCAACGAAAATCATCGCTGGTCTAACCGTCTTTGCCACCCTCGCCCTCAGCGGTTGTGGTGGAACCCCGACCGGATCGAGCGTTGATGAAGACGCGGTCGGTTACCAATATGCTGATACCAGCGCCCCGATCGTTAAGGCCGGCAGCGAGGTCAGTTTCGATTTATTAGCTCCTAAAAACGCGCTGGCCCTCGACTACAACTCGATGAAGGTTTTTAGCGATTTGGAAAGCGCGACCAACATTCATATCAACTGGAGTAACCTTACCGAGACCGCTTACGCCGCCAAAAAGAATACGATCATGGCGGATAAAACCAATTATCCCGATGCGATTTACCATGCCGGCTTCACCGACAAGGAAATGATCCAATACCATACGAAAGGCGTTATCTCGGATCTCGGGGATTATTTGGATTACATGCCGAATTTCAAGGCCTTATTGACGGCCCGCCCCGACATCAAGCAAGCCATCACTTTCTCCGATGGGGGCATCTATTCGCTTCCTCGAATCGAGGAGATGGGTTTAAAACCCTATCCGAATCTTCTTTTCCTCAATAAGACTTTTGCCCAAAAGCTGATCGATACCGGTAAGGCCTCTTCAATCAACGCTATCGCTTCCGATGGCAGCGCCGCCGCCTTAAAGAGCAGCGACTTAGTCGATGGCTTAAAGATGAGCCGCAACAATTACAAAGCGATGCTGACCGCCTTCAAAGACAACAACATCGATGGCAATGGTGACACCATCCCCCTCGATTTCGTTTATGGCAACTGGCAAGGCAACCAAGCCGATCTTTTCGCCAGCTTCGGCATCGCCGAGAACGTCGAGCACAAAACCATTTTGAATGGCAAAGTGACTTGGACTGCGGACACGGATACTTTTAAAGGCGCGGTCAACGAAATTTCCTCTTGGATCAGCGATGGGCTGATTCCGAAAACCGTCTTTGAACAGAGCCAAGACGCTTTCCTTGCCTCGGGCAAAGCCAGCGTGCAAAAGCTCGCCTCCTTCTATTGGTGGGAATCCGCCACGGTGGTGAGCAATCCGAGCGATTACATTGTGATGCAGCCCCTCGTCGACGATGCTTCGGGCAAGCAATACGTCGGCGTGGCCAACAACCTCGAAATCGAAAAAGGCGAATTTGTTCTCTTCGAGAAATGCGCCAATAAGAAGATTTTGCTGACGTATCTCGACCGGTTCTACGATCCCTATGAATCCGCCCAGCTGAACTATGGCCCGAAAGGCATCGTCTTTGAAGATACCCTCGATGCCAATGGAAAGCTCGTCTACAAAGATACTTCGGCCAGCGGACTAACCGCCGATGAACTCCGCCTCAAGAACGCCCCGATGGGCTGCACTGGCCTCACCAAAGACGTCTGGGGTAAAGTCCTCGATATGGAAAGCCGGGCTCAGCTCCGTCTCCAGCGGCTTACCGCCTACGAGACTCCCTATATTTATAGCGGAGCGGTCGGAATTCCGAACATCACCTACACCAGCAGCGAGATCAATAAGCTTTCGACCATCGAAACCAGCTTATCCTCCTACCTTGATAACGCCATCACCAACTGGCTCATCCACGGTGGGGTTGGCCAAGGCGGCAGCGATTCTTGGGATACCTACACCTCGAAACTCAATACCATCGGTTATCAAGACGTTCTTAGCATCAACCAAGCGGGATATGACCGCTATTTAGCGGAGAAATAATCGCGTTTATGAAACGGGACACCCTCATCGCCATCCTCAAAGTCATCGCCGACTTCCTTTTGGTCAGCCTGACTTTGATTTTGGCGGCAGGGACCGTCTTAGTCTTCCCGTTAGTCTATGCTGCGGCGGTGGCCCATTTTTCCACCCCCTGGCGCGAGCGTTCCATCAAAGGCCTCTTCCAATTCATTAAAGCCAATGGGCCTTTGCTATTGAAATTCGATCTGATCGGGGTTGGCTTGCTCTTAGGGACATTCGTCAATGTCTTCTATCTGAAATCCCACTTGAACTCCGCGACCTATGGCCTTTATGCCTTAGGCTATATCGCCTTATTCGCCGATCTGATTCTTCTCGGTTATGGGCCGATCGTGATGCTCAAGATGAATGTTACTCTTCGGGAATTGCTCACCGATTGTTTCTTGCTCTTGTATGGTAACCTCTTTTATTCTCTCATCCTCGTCGGCGCCTTAGTGGTCTACGCTTATTTCTCGATTTCTTATCCTTGGTTCACCTTTATCGGCATCTACTTTTTAGCCGCTGCCGATTACTATCTCAGCAATGAAAACTACAAAGGAATTCTTAAAAAACAGGCGAAAAAGCAAGCCCAAGGAGGGCCGAGTCATGATTAAGCACGGAACATGGATTCTTCTTTTAAGCCTCTTAGGACTTGCGAGCTGCGGTGGCACGACTTCTTCCAAGACGGGAAGTTCTTCTAGTGGCAGCAATCAAGCCCCGTCGATTCATGGCTATCAAGATAGCGTGACTTTGGCTTTCGGCAAGAGCTGGAATGCTCTGGAGGGCGTGAGCGCGAGCGACCCTGAAGATGGCGATTTGACGGATAAAATCACCCTAAGCGTCGATCCGAATGATCTCGGCATTGCTGGCGGCATAATCACCGGCGATCTCGCCGGCGAATATTTGATCAAGTATTCCGTGAGCGATACCGAAGGTTTAAGCGACGCCCAATGGACCACATTGACGGTGAGCCCCAAAGAAAGTGAAGGGACCTTGCTGAAACAATACGCGACCGAAGATCTTGATAGCTGGAGCAGCCCCGAGGGCAGTGGCGTCACCATTCAAAACGAAAAAGCGGGGATTAGCTTTGCTCAGAGCGCGGTCAGCGCCTCAGCGAGCACTGCCAAGCGCTCTTTAGGGTATCTTACCGCCTCATCCTATCGGCTAGAATTAGGTTTGTCGAGCGATCAAGAAGGCTTAAGCCTTAGCGGCGAAGTTTTGGGAAATAAGGCCGATTGGACGTTAACGATGAGCCTAGCGAGTTATAGCCTCGACTTTACGGTGACTGAAGCGGCCGCTGCGACGTTGACCTTAAGCTTCCCCACCAGCGTTTTCTCGATTGCCTTATCTAGCCTCAAACTGACGGATTTATCCAAGACCGATAGTTTGGTCGAAACTTCCTTTGATCCGACGGGCTATGCCTTGCGGCTCGATAAGAATGCCACGGCCAGCCTCGTTTCGGGAGAAGGCTATGTCGGAATGGACGTTTCGAGTTATCCTGACGCGGGCAATAACTGGGCTCTTGGTTTTGCTAAAGCGAGCACCTATGCCATCACGAGCGGCACCGCCTATACCCTCAGCATTACTCTTGATGTCCGTTATGCCCAATATTACGAGTTCATGGTCCAGCCGAATGTTTGGGGGCCGGACGATCAGCGGACCGCTTATCAAAGCGGAACCCTGGTTAAGGGCGTTAACGAACTCAGCTTGAACTTCACCGCCGATAAGAGCGTGGCCAATGCTTTCTTCGAATTCTACCTCGGGACGGATGGCCGGGCGAGCGGGGAGAATGAAAATCAGCTCCTCAAACTGACCGCCTTTACTTTGACTCCGAGCGGAGCCGCTACGGGGCTAGTCGTTCTCTCTAAAGACTACATGGGGGTCGCGGATCCCGAGATCGCTCTCTATAACAGCGCACCGGGAGCCGGCACGCTCTTTTATCAAGAAGGCCATTTGGTCTATGACATCACGGCCTTTGGAGCCAGCGATTGGATGAACAAGGTTCAGTTCAAGAATGCGGTGCTCACGAGCGTGGCCACCTACCGTTTCTCCTTCGTGGTTTCGGCGACTTCCGCGCTGAAGTTTGGCTTCTACGTTTCTTCCACTCTCGGCGAGTGGAATCCCGTCATTTCCGATAGTGCAGTGGCCGTGAGCAGCGAAGCGACGAAACACACGTACACCTTCGCCTTTGGGGCGACGAGCGCGACTTCGTATGATCTTTTCTTCCAATTTGGCGGTAATTCGGGCACCAATTGCGTCGCCCTTTCCGACATCATCGTTGAACAGCTCGCTTAAAAAGGACATCACCATGGAATCCATTGCCAAAGCTAACGCTTATATCGCTGAGCATCGCCAGGAGGTCAACCCCCGTTTCCGCGAGGTTTTCCATGCCATGCCCCCACTCAATTGGTGCAACGACCCGAATGGTTTTGTTTTTTACCAAGGGGAATTCCATCTCTTTTATCAGTTTTATCCCTATAAGAACCAGTGGGGTCCCATGCACTGGGGCCATGCCAGTTCGCCCGATTTGGTTACTTGGAAAGATCATGGCGTTGCCTTGGCCCCGGAAGGCGCTAAAGAAAGCGGCTGCTGGTCGGGGTCCTCGTTAGTCAATCCGAACGATCCTCATGAGCTTCTGGTCTACTATACCCGTCATTTTGAAACGGCGTATGAACGGGTGGAAAGCATTGTCCTAGCCCATAGTTTCGATGGCGAAAACTTCACGCGAGTGGCCGAGGTTTTGGGGCCGAAGTCGGTTCCGCTAGGCTATTCCACGGCCGATTTCCGCGATCCGAAGATCGTCTACCGCGACGGTTTATATTACTTGCTGGTAGCTTCGACCAAAAATGGACAGGGGACCATTTTGATTTTTAAAGGCCTTTCCCCGACGAAATTCGATTTCTTTTTCGCGATTGCTTTGCCGCAGATGGGCTTAGTGGCGGAATGCCCCGACTATGCCCGAATCGGTAGCCGTGACCTCGTGATGTTCTCTGCCGTTTATGCCGGTGGCGGTCATCAAAGCTGTTACGCTTTCGGCACGATCGATTGGGACAAAGGCGGCTTTGAAAGCGAAGGGGTTCATCGCCTCGATTTCGGCACGAGCTTCTATGCCTCGCAATGCGTGTTTGATTTGACCCATCGTTTCCTCATCACCGGCTGGTTAGAAAACTGGAACAAGTCTTACCCTTTGATCCTTGGGGGCGATAATTGGAGCGGTGGCTTTGCCTTCCCGCGTTCTTGCCTCTATCATGAAGGCCGCCTCATCCAAAAACCGGCCGCGGAATTGGAAGAATACTTGGGGTCTGAGGTTCCGTTAACTTCAAAACCCTTCTTTCCGCGCCGCGTGCTCCTTCAAACCTCGTTAGCCGAAGGCGAAAGCCTGGAATTCTATTCGAGCAGCGATCCGAGCGATCGTATCCTCATCAGCAACGAAGAAGGCGTCATTAGCGTTGATGAAAGCCACGAACTTTTAGGCAAAGGCGCTCGTTCTGCTTCCGATTTTGTGGGAGAAGGGCCTTTAACCATCAGTTGCTTGATTGATACTTCTTCCCTTGAACTGTTCTTACCCGATGGCGAGTGCGGTTCTTATCGTTATTATTTCTTAGGGAAAGATTTAGGCTTCCACGGCCCTCATCCTGCGACCTTAAGGGAGTTCCGTTAACATGAAAGCGTTCACCCGCGGCAAATTCTTAGCGAGCTTGGCCTTAGTCTGTGGCCTTCTTTGTGGCTGCGGTGAACCCTCCTCAAGCGGCGAAAGTTTAGTTTCCTCCAAAGCCAGTTCGGGCGATATTTTCCCCCAGAGCGATGGCTCCCATTACGTAGGTGACACCATGCCTTACTACGAAAATGGCACCTATTACGTTTATTACCTGAACGATTTGCGGAGCGGCCCTTATGGTTTTCACCCGATTTGGCTAAGAACCACCAGTGATTTCTGCTCCTGGAGCGAACCGGTCGAAGCCATTCCCGCCTCAACGAATCCGGGCGATCAAGACGTTGGCTTAGGCACGGGCAGCCTGATCAAAGGGAGCGATGGCACCTATCACTTCTATTACGTGGGTTATAACAATTTCGGCAACGTGACGTACGTGGAGAAAATCCAGCACGCCACCTCGAGCGATCTTGTGCATTGGACGAAGCATCCCGAAGACGGCTTCTATGGCGGCTGCGATGATTTCCGGGATCCCTATGTGTATTGGAACGCGGCCACCTCCGATTACCGGATGCTCATTACCACCAAGCGAAATGGCCTATCCGTGCTGGTCCAATACGCCTCAAGCGATTTAACGAGTTGGAGCGATCAGGGCGTTTTCTATGCTAACGACAACCGCAACTACAACATGGAATGCTCTTCCCTCTTAAAAATCGGGGCTTATTATTACCTGACGTTTTCCGCTCAGCTCGATATCGGACCGACCCGGACCGTCAATTACCGTTATTCTTCGGATCTTTTGACTTGGAAAGTTCCTAACGATGAGCGCCTCGATGGCGCTGGTTTCTATGCCGGCCGGCTGGTCAAAGGCCAAGATGACCGGGTCTTTTGCTGCGGCTGGGACGCGACCAAACAGTATGGTTATGATGAGGATCCCTTCGATTGGGGCGGTAGTTTGGTGAGCCACGAAATCTTCACGCGGACCAATGGGGAAATCTATATCGGTCCGATTAACGAAATCGCGAGCCATTTTAACGGCGAAATCGGTCTAAAAACCCTCACGAGTCAAGGCGTAACGACGAACAACTCCTCGGTCACTTTCCCTTCGAACGATAGCGGCCTCTATCTTCATGAAGCTTATCCTAGCGGCAACTTCTTGTATTCCTTCGATGTGAGCTTTAGCGCCCTTAGCGGCAAATTTGGCCTGACGTTTAACGCCAAAAATGGGTCCTTAGGCAGCCTCTTCATCGTCTTTGACCTCGATAACGATGCCTTAAGCTTCTACCAAGGAAGCTTTAGCCAAGGGAGCTTTGCCTCAACCGCCCAGATTTCCTTAAGTTTGGCCTACTCACGAAACCAAACCTATCACGTCTCCCTTTATGGCGAAGACCAGGTGGTGGCGCTCTATGTGGGTGGAAAGCGCGGCTTAACGACTCGGATGATGAAAGCGGTGGGGAATCCGTTTGGATTCTTTGCTTATCAATGCTCCGCCACCCTAACCTTAGGAAAGGCCTTTCACTAATGCAACCGCTCGCCCTTAGCGAAAATGGTTATGAGGCTGCCCCGTTATCCCGGCGCTTTTTAGCGGGTCTCATCGATATTGCGGCCGGGCTGATCCTCACCTTTTTGCTCTTTGCTTTCGCCAGCATGCCTGTAAGCGAAAAAGTGGGCGGATTCGCAAGCAATAATGCCCGGCAAAAAGAACTTCAAAGCGAGGTTTATTCCATCTTTTATGATTCGCATCTTTATAGCAAAGGCAGCGATGACGCCCCAATCGGTAAGCTTGCTTTTTATAACGCCTACCGCGCCGAGAAGATCGCGGAAAGTCAGAATCCAAACCAAGAACGGTCCGATCCTTTTGCCTACTATTACGTGAACTATGCCAAGAGTTTGACTCTCTCCGAAGTCGATACCCAAATCTTTGGGTTGCCGGAAGATCCTAAAGCCACGAATACCAGCCCGATTTTCGCTTATGATACGACCGTAAGCGATCCCAAGAGCGTTTTGCCTTTGCTTCGTAGCGATACCGACTTTGCCAAAAACCTTGCCGCCTATAACGAAAGCAGCCCGACCGCCGAAGGCAAAGCCGCTGAGGAAGCTTTCCAAGATTTCTTCGTGAGCACCTGGGATGCGGCTGATCAGGCTTTAAAAGCGAGCGAACCTCTGGCTAGTGATCTCGGCGAATTTGCTCAGCTGACCCACCAGCAATATGGCATTTTGGTTGCGGCGTTATGGATCGCTTATGCCTGCGCTTCCCTTCTGGTTTATTTGCTTCTTCCTCTTTGCTTAGGCAAGGGGAGAACGCTCGGTTTGCTGATCCTATCTTTGCAGCGGCTTGATTTTGACTTCAGCACCCCAAAACGCTGGTTGATCCTTCCCTTTTTCTTTGGGGAGTTTCTTTTGGAACAGCCCCTCATGCTCTTATGCGCTTTACCGATGGCGGGCTTCTCTAAAATCGGGGCTTTACCTTGGATCCCTTTCGTCGATGGGACATCACTTTGGATCGCTTGCCTCGTCGCTTCCTTTGGCTATCTCGTGAATGGCTTGCTTGGCCACTATGGCCCCAATAACGCCACGTTAGCGGATTATCTCTGCCATAGCGTCGTCATCGAAAAGCCTTTGGAGGTCCTAGACCATGCCCAATAAAGTCATCTGTTTTGGCGAAGCCCTCATCGATTTCGTCCCTGAAGAAAAGGGCTTGGCTTTGCGCGACGTTTCCCATTTTAAAAAGGCCTGTGGGGGTGCTCCCGCGAATGTGGCCGCGGCGGTGGCCCGGCAAAATTGTCCCGCCCTTATGCTTTCACAAGTCGGGGATGATGCCTTTGGCGATTTCATCGTCGAAACGCTGCGGGGCCAAGGCGTCGATACCCGTCATATCTTACGGACCGATAAAGCTCACACGGCTCTCGCCTTTGTTTCGATCGCCGCCTCGGGCGAACGCAGTTTCGTTTTCTACCGCCATCCTTCCGCCGATATGCTTTATGGCCCCGAATCGGTCCCTGATTCGGTTTTCCAAAGCAATGATATCTTTCATTTTGGCTCGGTTGACCTCGTGAAAGGACCGATGAGAGAAGCCCACCGCCTCGCCGTGAAAAAAGCCCAAGAGAAAGGATTGATTGTGAGCTTTGACCCGAATCTCCGTTTCAATCTCTGGGACGATAAGGACGACTTAAAAGCCATCATTCGCGAGTTCATTCCGCTGTGCCATCTCATCAAAGTCTCAATCGATGAATTACCCTTCATCACCTCTCAAGCTTCCGAAGCCGCGGGCGTGCATTACCTTTTCCAAGGCGCGGTGAAACTCGTCCTCGTCACCTATGGTTCCCAAGGTTCGACCCTCTATTTCAAAAAGGGGTCGATCCATCAAGAGGCTTATCGTTGTTCTGTTAAAGATACGACGGGAGCGGGCGACTCTTTCTTAGGCGGATTCCTCAGTCAAATCTTGGGCAAAGTCAAAGTCGAAACCCTCGGTGAGCCTTTGCCTCTTTATCAAAACGCCCTAGCTTACGGTAGTGCCCTCTCCTCCTTGGTTTGCGAGCAGTATGGCGCCTTGCCGATGCCGAGTTTATCCGCGGTGGAGGAACGGCTTAAGCGCGGTCGCTGAATAATGGGAACAACTCGTCTCTGGAAACGCGCAAGCGCGCGGTTATCGCTAATCGCCGCCTTAGGGGTGATTTTAACCGCGGCCTTTTTCCCCGGAAAAGCTAGCGATCTTCGGGCCGAAGGCGATGCTTCCTCCATCGACTTTTATCCGAATGGCGATGCCCACCTCAACGGTTGGAAGAGCGATTACTATTACGTTGCGGGTTACCCCAATTATTGCAGTCTAGGCATCTTCGATGGCGCCTTAGATCTCCACGCTTCCGCTTGCGACGGGAGCAGCGACTGGCATGTTAAAGCCTATAAGAGTTTAAGTTTAACGAGCGGCACCTATAGCGCTTCGGTGTCCTTAAAAGCCTCCAAAGCGTTAACTAGTGTCACCTTCTATGCCGACTGCGGCTTCGCCTCGAACCCCGGCAACTGGTCCCTCAGCGTTTCGACGAGCGAATTTACGACCACGACCTTAAGCTTCACCCTCAGCGCGACCACGACGGTGACTTTCTATCTCCAACCGGGCAACAACACGGGTCCTTTTGATCTCTACCTCGAACATTTTGGCCTTTTTAAAAGTGACGCCGCCACTGTGAGCGACCCTTCCTCTTCCGCCTATTTGGCCTTAGAAGAAAAGAAATGGCGCTTTGCTTCTTTCGCGGCGCGTTTAGATTCTTCTAGCTCTGGAACGATCGCGACTTCCGCCGAAGCCGCTGAACTCGATTTAACCACCCAATCCACGGATCGAGCCTCTTGGCCCGTCAACTTTTCTCGGGTGAGCGATATCCCACTAACTTCAGGGCATTATTACCGCTTTGCCTGCGCTTATTGGACCAATCAAAGCTTCACCTTCGACTTCAAAGTTTGCAGTGATCTGTATACCGATACTTCGGCCTATTCGGCCTATACCATTGCGGCCATGGCTAATAGCAACGCCACCTATGAAGTCACTTTCCAAGCGAGTCAATCTTTGAGCCTAAGCCGCTTCACCTTCTTACTAGGCAATCTCACGAGTGGGGGCATCTTCAAGCTCATGAGCCTGAAGGTCTATGCCGATACCCTGATCGCTAGCGATTACTTCATGATCGATGAACTGTCTGGTGGGGTCTATTTGGGCTACCGTAAAAGTTCTAACGATTCGGCTGCCTTTGATGGAACCTATGCTCGTTTGAACTATGAAGGAACTTCTTGGAATAGTTCCAATAATCGAATCTATTACGATTATGCGGTGACCAAGGAGTTCTACCAAGGCTCTTTGTTTAAAATCAATGACACGGAGCACGCGCTTTGGGTCAATAACCTCGCTAGCGCGGCCCAAAGCTATTTTACGGTCAATGCTGATACTAACCTTTATTGTACGAGCGCGAATCGTTACAAAATCCTTTATCACTATAACAGCGGCGATTCCTATATCGAGGTCACCCCACTGGCAACGACCAATCTCTTGGTTCAGCTTTCCAATTCGTATTGGAATGCCGCCTCAGCGGATATTCGTTTTTATGGTTGGATATAGCAGCGGTGGAACGAATTATTATCTTGGCGGCTATGATGGCTCCTACTCTTTCTCGACGACGAACAATTGGCCTGGGATTACCATGAGCGCTCAAGACGCTACCCATCGAAGCTTAGTGGATCTTCCAAGCACTATCACAACCTTTATCCTCGTACGTTGCCAAAGCGGAACGACGACTGTCTGGAACCAAACCGGAAACATCACCGCCTCTTTTAGTACCATTAACACCTATATCAATACCGGCTGGTCCGATTTTGCGAGCACGGGATACACGGAAAGTTTACCAATCACCTATTTGGTGGAAGCCTTGACGAGCAGTTATACTTCTTCGGCCTTCCTTCATGCTTATTCCTCGCTGGGCTTTAGCCAAGACAATTGGCCCGGATCTCCCATGGTGCGTTTAACCCCGAACATCAGCAGTTCTTACGCTCTGTATACGCTCACCAGCCGAACTTGGGTGACGACTTCGGCTTCCAGTGCGAACATCGGCCTCAATATTTCCAACGGGAATGGCGTCCAATCGAGCGATATTTACCCCACCTTTTCTTCTGCGATTGTCTTACAAGACGCGGGAAACAGCATCGCCTTGACCGTGCTGGCGGCCTCTTCGGAGAGCGGTGCGGCTTGTCTTTTCCTTGGAAGTAACCTCATCGCCTCGGGTTATAGCGGGTTCTATAGCCTCCGGGAGAAGAACGGTTCGATCTGCTGGGTCCTCAGCAATACGACCGTTTTAGCGGCTTTAACGAGCCGTTACAACGCTCTTTCCAGCGAGGCAAAAGGGGTATTGGCCACTGCGCTTGATGCGTTTAACGGTGAGGCTCTAACTCCAAACTTTTCCGTTCAAACGACCATTACTTATCTCATTAACGCAGCCAATAGTGCCTCTGCCTTAGCCTCCCTAAAACCAACCAGCGGCCCTTCAAGCACTCTCCTCATCGTTGGGGTTTCTGGAACGCTGACGTTGCTTGCTATCGCCTTCATCTATTTCTATTCCCAAAGAAAGAAACGGCGGGCCTAGGCCTGCCTTTCCCTCAAGAAGCTCACCGAGACCCTTACCTCGGTGGGCTTTTTCATTGGTTTTGGTGTAATCTATTGGTGCAGGCTACTTTCGTTAGGAAAGGGCCTAGCGGAGGTAGACCTAAATGCTGCTGACCATCGATGTCGGAAATACTTTGACGGATTTAGGGATCTTTGAAGGCGAGAAATCAATCTCGACTTACAAGACCAAATCCGATCCGGATAAGTCCTACGAAGAATATCAGGCGATCGTCGCTTTATACCTACAAACCCATGGCTTGTCCGCCAAAGACATCCACGGGGCCATCCTTTCTTCCGTCGTGCCCTCTTTGACTCGGATTTGGTCGAAGATCTGCCTCGACGTTTTTTTAACCAAACCCTTAGTGGTGGGACCCCATTTAAAGACCGGGCTTCCCATCAACGCGGATCACCCTAACGAAGTCGGCAGCGATCTCGTCGCCGATGCCGTCGGGGCGCTTCACCGCTACGGTCCGGCTTGCGTCATCGTCGATTTAGGGACCGCCAACAAAGTCATCCTCTTGGATAAAGAGGGGGCTTTTTCGGGCGTCTCGATCGGGCCCGGTTTCAAAATCAGCATTGATGCCTTGGTGGAAAACACCGCGGCTTTGCCTGAAGTTTCGCTTCTCCCTCCGAAGTCCGTGATCGGCCGCAACACCGAAGACGCGATGAATTCGGGCATGATTTATGGCACGGCCTATTCGGTCCGCGGCCTCGCCGATGCCTTTGAAAAAGAATGCGGCTATTACTTAAAGCGGATCCTCACCGGCGGCAACGCCCCCTACGTGAAGGATGTCTTAAGCGATTTCACCTACGATGAGTGGCTGCTTTTAGAAGGCCTGCGCCTCATCGCCCTCAAGAACGGAAAATAAGGCTATGAATGGTTACAATTTGACCTTCTTGATCGGCCTCTGTTTGCTGTTCTTGCTCACCGGTCTCGTCTACCGTCATTTCTTTCCGAGCTCCGGCAAGATTTCCCCGACGCAAGATATGGCGATCGATGCGATTTTCATCGCCTTGATTTTGATCATGAGTTTCGTCCCCAATATGGGCTATATCACCGTCGCCCCGGGCATCTCCCTCACCCTCGTCCATATTCCCGTCTTGATCGGGGCCTGCTTGCGCGGGGTTAAAAAAGGCACGCTTTATGGCCTCGTCTTTGGCATTTCCTCCTGGTTGGAAGCCTTGATTATCGGCAGCGGTTTCAATCTCTTTTTCATCTATCCCTGGACCGCGATTCCTAGCCGGGTGGTCTTTGGGTTTCTGGCGGGGCTACTCTACGATCTCGTCAGGAAATTTCCCAAGGTTTATGCTAAAAGCATATACTTAGCGTTAGTGAGCCTAGCGCTCACCTGGATCCATACCGGTTTAGTCTTCTTCAATTTGTGGATCTTCTATCATGGCGAGATCGAAGCTTTGTTCGCTTCGTCGAACCCCGTTGCTAGCGGGGTCTCATGGACGTTTCTTGGAGTCATTCTCCTCGGAGCGGCCGGCGAAAGCATCTTGGCTTTCATCCTCGTCCCCAGCGTGAGCTTAGCCTTAAGGAAAGCTCTACCGCATCTTTGGGCCCGCGGTTAACAAATTCGTCCCAAAAGAAAGAGAAAATAGGAGAAAAACTATCACCATGCCGAACTTCAAAAGCCTCGCGAAAAGTTACGAAAAGAATGCGACCTTAGCCTTGCAGGAACTCGTCCATTGCCCTTCGGTCTACGATCCCAAGAGCATCGGGGAAAACGCTCCCTACGGAGCCGGGGTCAAAAAGGCCCTCGATTATGTGGGCAAATTAGGTCAGGATTATGGCTTCAAAGTCGACTATTGCCACGGCCACGCCACCGAAGTGAGCTTCGGGGAAGAGGGCCCAATCATCGGCATCTACGCCCACGCCGACGTCGTTCCGGTTTCGGGGCAGTGGGACAATCCTCCCTTTAGCGCCGCCATTAAAGGCGAAGGCGCCGAAGCCAAGATGTTCGGTCGGGGCACCAGCGATGATAAAGGACCGCTCATCGCGGCCTTGTTCGCTTGCAAATTGCTGAAAGATAACGGCCTCATCAAAGGCTTTAAAGTCCGTTTGGTCGCCGGCGGGGATGAAGAACGCGGTTCTTCTTGCCTCGATTACTATTTCCATCAGCTGAAAAAAGAAGATTGCGCTTATGGCTTTACTCCCGATGCCGACTTCCCGCTCATCTACGCCGAAAAAGGCATCGTCCATGGCGAAGCGGTTAAGCTCATCGATTTAAAGCCGATCATCGCGATGGATGGCGGCGTCGTTTCGAATGCCGTCTGCGATAAGATCGTCGTCACCCTCCCCAAAGATCAGAAGTTCATGGACGCCTTCAAGGCCGATAAAATCGAAGGCGAGATCAACGACTGCGGCGAGATCATGGTCGTCGCTTTTAAAGGCAAATCCGCCCATGGTTCCACCCCAGAAAAGGGCGTGAATGCTGCGCTTATCGCCTTTAAGTACCTTGGCGATTTCTACAAGATCGGCTATCTCCAAGAGCTTGCTAAGGTCCTTTCCGATTGCAACGGAGCGGCCTTCAATGGCAAATTCGCTAGCCCCGAATTAGGACTAACCACCTATAACTACGGCATCGTTTCCTATAATGGCAAGGTTTTCAAATTCTCCATCGATTTCCGCTATGGCGAATCGGTCGATTCCAAAGCCTGCATCCACCTCTTAGAAGACGCCGCCAAGCTCAGCATCACCGTGCTCAGCGAAGCCAAGCCGCTCCTCTACGATAAGAAGAGCCCGCTCGTCGCGACGCTGATGAAGTCCTACAAGCATATGACCTGGAAATTCTTCGATCAGCCCTTAGCGATCGGAGGCGGAACCTACGCCAAAGAAGCCAAGAACTGCGTGGCCTTCGGCTCGGCCTTTAAGGGCCACGATGGCTCGATTCATTCGCCCAACGAATACATTTATCTCGACGATTTCTACAAACAAATCGGAATTTACGCCGATGCGATTTATCGCTTAGGCCACCTCAAAGCCTAATTATGAGAGGCCGCCACAAAGCGTGGGCGGCGCCCTATCTAGCGGCCCACCCTGAATTTGTCTTCGCTCAAATCGATCCGCACGATCCCTTTTTCTTTGCGCCGGCTTTAGGCTTAGAAATCGGGATGGGCAAAGGCGATTTCCTTTTAGGGATGGCCAGCAAGAATCCTAACGTCCATTATCTCGGCTTAGAACGCGATGTCTCGATCTGCGGGACCGCCGGGAAAAAGCTTGAAGCCGCTAACCTTGCTAACCTACGGATCGCCGGCTTAGATTTCGATGCCGCCTTTGAGACCCTCCAAGGGCTCAAGTTCGATATGATTTATCTGAACTTCTCCGATCCCTGGCCGAAGAAACGGCATTGGAAGCGGCGGTTGACGACCAAAGAGCGGCTCCTCAAGATGGCCTCTTTGTTAAAAGAAGATGGCGAGATTCGCTTCAAAAGCGATAACCTCCCGCTCTATGAGTACACCCTCGAGCAGGCGCCGTTAGCGGGCCTTAACGTGGTCACTAGTACCGACCATTATCAGCTCGCCGAAGATGATGTCCTGACCGAATACGAAAAGCAATTCCGCGAGCAGGGGAAGCCCATCACGCGGATCGTCCTTAAGAAAAAGGCTTGAACCTAGAGTAAACTAAAAGAGAGGAAAACCCTATGTACCGTTTGTTCTACAACTTCAAGGTGATCGGCGATGTCCTGCTGCTTGTCCTTGATCCCTCCATGGCTCCTGATCACGAAGAAACCCATGGCGCGATTACCGCCCTCTATGCGGGGGACCAGCTGATCGGCGTCAACTTCTTTGATTTCTCGAAGATCGTCAAACTCCATACCGAAGGGATGATCGTCACCCCAGAAGATAAGCTAATCGATGTCATCAATGCCGAACTTGAAAACGCCAAACTTCCTAGGCTTCCCTATACGAGAGATTCGGGTTACCACGTTGGCAAAATCGTGAGTCTTGAGGAACATCCGCTCGATGAAAAAGCCCAGATCGTGCATCTCGATTTCGGGGCTGGAAAAGTCCTGGAAACCACCTCGCATTATCCTAATCTCAGCCTTGGCGAACTTTTAGTGTGCGCCCTCGACGGCACCATCACCTTCGATGGCACCCGTTTTAACGCGGGCAAGATTCGCAATATCGGCCATGACGCCGATATTTGCTGTGAGAAAGAACTTCGCATCGGCGAGGACGTTAAGCAAGCCTTCATCTTAAAAGATGGCTATGAGCCGGGCGATGACTTTTATCTAGGAGGGCATTAAGCCTATGGAACCAGCTGAGATTCATCTTAAAGAATCCGGGAAGATCTCCCGCCTTACCAATAAAACCTTCAAGTTCGATCCGCGGATCGCCGAAGGCTATTATTCGGCGAACTATTTCATCAAATCGCGCCAAATCGTTTTGCACCGCGCCCCCAATCACATCGTGACCGAGCAGTGGTTCCAGCGCCGCGACGACACCATGGTGTGCGGCCTCGATGAGTCGATTGCGATTCTTCATACCTTCGCCCATCATCCCGAGACCCTGATCATCGAAGCCCTCCAAGATGGCGATATCGTCGCTTATGGAGAACCCGTGCTCAAAGTCACCGGCAAATACGAGGACTTTGGCTTCTTAGAGTCCCTGATCGACGGCATCCTTGCTCGCCGCAGCAGCGTCGCCACCAACGTCAAAGATGTGGTCAAAGCTCTCCGGGGCACGCCCACCTTCTCGATGGCGGACCGCCAAGACGATTATTTGACTCAGCCCGGCGATGGCTACGCCACCTATGTGGCGGGCATCAAAGCGTTCTCGACCGACGCCCAAGGCTCCTGGGTCGATAAAAAAGGCATGGGCACCATGCCGCACGCCCTCATCGAAGTCTGCGGAGGCGATGTTTGCAAAGCCGCGGATATTTATCATGAAGAATACCCTAATGAGCCCGTGACCGCCCTCATTGATTACAACAACAATGTGGTGGTGGACGCCTTAGTTCTTGCTAAGCACCTTGGCCACAACCTCAAAGGCATCCGCGTCGATACCTCGAAAGCCCTCATCGATCACTACTTCGATGACAAAGATACTTCGGGTTTCGATGCCCATGGCGTCTGCAAACAGTTGATCTATGCCTTGCGCAAAGCCTTGAATGAAGCGGGCTTCAACTATGTGAAGATTATTGTTTCTTCGGGTTTCACCGCCCCGAAAATCGAAGAATGGACCAAGGAAGGCGTCCCGGTCGATATGTATGGCGTCGGGACGACGCTCGTTGATAACACGACCGTCGGTTTCACCGGCGATCTCGTGATGCTCGATGGCAAGCCCGAAGCCAAAGAAGGCCGCCACAACGTGGCAAGCAAGCGCCTTAAAAAAGTGCCGTATCCGATTTATTAAACGTTTACAAAAATCTTAATAATGTGTGATTCTATCGGATAAAATGAGTTGTCTACAATTTGTAGACAACTGAAGGAAAATCCGATATCATTGAACTATGGAAAGCAAAACCTCCATTCGTTACTTTGAAGGCCAACCCGTCCGCGCCGTTTGGGATAAAGAAACCTCGCAGTGGTGGTGGGCCGCCATCGATGTGGTTTCGGCCTTTTTAGGAAGCCGGGCTCCCCGGGTTTACTGGAATGCCGCCAAAAGACGCCACCCGGAACTCTTGCCTTTTACCCATTCCTTAAAGCTCCGCTCCTCCGACCAGAAACATTATTGGACTGATGTCTTAAATGACCAAGGCATCGCCGCTCTTCTCCGCAGCGTCAAAAGCGATAAGTACCCCGCGGTTTCTTCGTGGCTAAAGGGTGAGTTAGATCCCTTGGATGCCCGAAGCAAAGCCAAAGCTTATGAGCTCTATGACTCGCCGCTATTAGCCTCCATGGAAGTCGGGACGGCGATGGGACTCCAGCAAATCCATGCTTATTTATTTGGGGGTCTCTATGATTTTGCCGGAAAAATTCGGACGAAGAACATTTCAAAGGGCGGTTTTCTTTTCGCCAACTCCGATTACCTCCCTGAGGCTCTTAGCCAGGTCGAATCCATGCCGGAAGATACCTTGGCCGCAATTATTGCCAAATACGTTGAAATGAATATCGCCCATCCTTTTATGGAAGGCAATGGTCGCTCCACGCGGATTTGGCTCGATCTTATTCTAAAGAAGGAACTGCACCAGGTCGTGGATTGGAGTCGAATCGATAAAAAAGACTATTTGGCCGCAATGGAAGCCAGCCCCGTGGATTCAAGGCCAATCGCCAAACTCATTGAAGGCGCGTTAACGAAGGATACGGTCAATCGGGAGCTTTTCCTCAAAGGAATCGATTACTCCTATTACTATGAAGAAATCGATTCGAATGGCGATAAATAAAGGTTTTTCACGTTTTTTCTTGTCTTTTTCAGCAACCCAAGAATCGGTAAATACTTATTGTTTTGCCGAAAGAAGACGAAAATAGCCTTAACACCATGGTTTGACTTTCCATTGTAAGCGCTGCAATGTTTTTTCAATTGTTTTCGTAAAAGTTTTCAGTATAATGAAACTAGAGTCTGGGGGGACTCCGTAAAACTATGGAAAACTTAAAAGACCGAGTAACGATTTATCAGGTGGCTCAAGCCGCCGGGGTGTCGTTAGCGACCGTGAGCCGCGTCATCAACAAGCAAGGCAACGTCACTGAAGCGACCCGCAAAAAGGTCGAAGATACCATTAAAGAATTAGGCTATAAGCCTTCGGGCCTAGCCCAAGCTTTGGCCACGAACCGCACGACCAACATCGGCGTCATCATTCCGTCGGCCAACTACGTTTACATCTCCAACATGCTTAACGGCATCACCGATGTCGCTAAGGAAAAAGGCTTTGTCTTAACCTTATTCAGCACGTCGCACAGTCGGGATGAAGCTTTGTCCATGATCGAAAAGGTCATCACCGCCCACGTCGACGGCGTCATCATTTTCGATGATGAACTCGATGTTTCGGACGTCATCAAAATCAACTCCTACAACGTGCCTTCGATCGTGGTCAACAACAAGGTGACCGGCGATAAAGTCGGCTGCATCTTGTTCAACTATGACGATCTTCTCCGCGATAGCATTCAAAGCTATTACAACGTCAAGCATGGCGAAAAGACCATGACTTTCTTGCACGTCCATAATTGCGGCCGCCTATTGGCCCGCTGCGAAAAGACTTTCATCGAAACCCACGAAGAAATGGGCAAAAAGTATAACGTCATCAACTGCGATGACTCGTATACCCACACGTACAACGACTTCGTCGAGTACTTCCAGAAGAACAAATCCGGCTACTTCATCGCCTACCGCGATTCCATCGCCGCCGCCGTCGAAAACGCCGCGACCGATTCGGGCTTAAAGATCCCCGAGGATGTCGAAGTCGTCTCGCTCGTCGGCACCAAATACGCCAACATTGTCCGTCCTTCGCTCACCTCGATGCAGATCGATATGGCCGAAGTCGGCAAGCGCGCCATGTACATGCTGACCGATTTGCTCAATCATGACCTCATCGAAAAGTCGGCGAAGTTCGATGCCCACCTCGTGGTTCGCAATTCGACCAAAGCCTAAGGAACATCGACCACCTCATCCGAAAGGCTGCGGTGGTCTTTTTCTTTCTCAAAAAAGAAGTAAACATACAATATAGATAAAACAAACTTGAATAAATGGTATAATAGGACCATGCTCCTCAATTACCAGCAAGCGTTAAGTCGTTTCGGCTCAGCTTATTCCTTAAAGAAAGCCCTCGAGTCCAAAAAGATTTTTTGCTTAGAACCTGGGATCTATTCGTCCATCGATTTTCACGATTCTTTTATTACTTTGTCTTTTTCTTATCCGGAAATTATCTATCGAGGCTTAACCGCAGAGTACCTTCATAATCTAACCGACGAAGTCCCAAGTTCTATTGAGATTTCCACCCCGATTAATGCCACCCGAATTCGGGACAGTGGAGTGGCTCAGCATTATGAAAGCCCCGGCCTCTATGGTCTAGGCGCGGTTCTTTTACCTTACGGGGATGAAACCTTGCGCGTTTATGGGAAGGAACGCTGCCTGCTTGATCTGGTGGCCCATCGCGCCAAAGTGAATTATTCCCATTACCTTGAGATGATGCGCTATTACCGGGCCCATCAAAATGAGCTCAATCAGGATTTAATCCTGGAACTTCTTCCCCATTACCGTTATCAGAACCGAATCCAAGAAATCCTGGAACGGGAAATTTTCGAATAAGCCGGCGAAGCCCCAAGCCATGGTTTTTTCTTTCAGGTCCTTGGCAAATCAAGTAGAATAGAGCCGTTATGCCGAGGGGTTTCTACCGAATCATCGCGACGAATTTTCGTCCTCATGGCACTGATTGGACGGAGTTTTCCTTATGAGCGCCGCTTTAGAAAAGGAACTCCGGGCCGCTCTTCATTCTGGCCAAGCCGCTAACGTCAAAGCCGTGATGGCCAAGATCTATGAGGCCTATAGCCGCCTCGCCTTCTATGTCGCTAAGCAAATCTTAGGGAACGATGAAGACGCCGAAGATGCCAGCAGCGAAGCCTTCGTGAGCTTCTTCAATTCTTTGCCCGCTCACCGCGACGTCACCTCCATCAAGTACTATCTCCTGAATTCCACCCGCTTCATCGCCTATAAAAAGAAGAAAGCCCAGGAGAAGCAGGGGAGCTACGATGATGAGATTGCTTCCTCTAACCCCATCAAAAGCATCCCCGATAAGCTCGATGAAGAAGAAACGCTCAATAGCTTCAAAGGCGTGCTGTCCCCGGAAGAGATGGAAATCGTGGTGGAGCATCTTGAACTGGGTCTCACCTTTCGGGAAATCGGCAAGAATCTCCACACCACCGGATCCGCGATCAGCAGCAAGTACAAGCGGATCATCGATAAGTTAAGGCTGCATTATGTGAAGGAGGCCAGACGATGAAAATGCGTCGCTCGTTAGTCGAAACCGCATTTATGCTCGAACTTGAGCATTCTTTGCCGACCCCTAAAAAGAGCTTTGACGCCATCGTCGAACATGTCGATTTTGAGCCGTATAATCAGGTCTATTCGCGCTTTAGCTGGAGCAAACGCTTCGTCGTTGGCCTTACGACCGGCTTAGCCGGGGCCGCCCTCACCTTGACCGTGATCGCCGTCACCTATGCCGCCTTTATCCTGCCTAGGAGCCATTCGGGAGCCGTGGCGAGCACGACCGCGACCGGGGAAACCGCGACCGCCATCAGCGCCACCGAAGTTTCTTCCTACCCCGGAAGCAGCGATTCCAGCAGTTCAAAATAAAAATAACAGCAATAAAAGAACGACAAATCGTGAGGTTTGTCGTTTTCTTTAGCAGTCTAGACTTGACAGTGCCAAAATTGTGCCTACCATAGATTCCGTTAATATCTGCAGGAGGAAATGCAGCACATGATTCAGCCGTTAGCGGATTACGTCTTGCTCGAGAAGCTCCCGAGCGAAAAGAAAGTCGGTTCGATCATTTTGACCACCGATAAGAAGCAGGGCAATGTCGCCACCGTCGTGGCGGTGGGCCCTGGCAAGCTCATCAGCGAAGGCGTTAAGGCCGGAACCCTCATGAGCATCAAGGATGTCAAAGTCGGTCAGAAAGTCATCTACCGCGAATATAGCGGCACCGACTATGAAGAAGGGGAGCACAAGTATCTGCTTCTCAAGGCCGAGGACATCTTGGCCATCGTTGCCTAAAAGAAAGAATCAAGGAGATCAATTAGCGTTATGGCAAAGCAAATTAAGTTTGGCAATAGTGCGCGTTCGGCGATGGTCGCGGGGGTGGATGCCCTCGCCGATACCGTCAAAGTCACCTTAGGACCTAAGGGCAGAAACATCGCCTTAGATAAAGGCTATGGCAGCCCCGTCATCTGCGAAGATGGCGTCTCGATCGCCCGCGAGATCGAACTCAAAGACAATTTTGAGAATATGGGCGCGAAGCTCGTCTACGAAGTCGCGAATAAGACCAACGATACCGCTGGCGATGGCACGACCACCGCGACGGTGCTCGCCCAAGCCATGATTCACCGCGGCATCGCCTCGGTCGAAAAAGGCGCGAACCCCGTCTTCGTCCGCACCGGCATCGAAAAAGCCGGCAAGGCCGTCGCGGCGGAGTTACTGAAGATTTCTAAGCCGGTTGCCACCAACGAAGACATCGAAGCCATCGCTTCCGTCTCCGCTCATGATGAAGCGATCGGCAAGCTCATCGCCGAAGCCATGGAGAAAGTCGGCAAGAACGGCGTCATCACCGTCGATGAATCGAAGACCAGCGAAGATGAATTAACCATCTCCCAAGGCCTCGAATTCGATAAAGGCTACCTTTCGCCCTATATGGTCTCGGACCAAGAGAAGATGGTGGCCGAACTTGAGGATGCCTATGTCCTTCTCACCGATATGAAGATCAGCAATATCAACGATATCGTGCCGCTGCTTCAATCGATCGTCGATAGCCATAAGCCCTTGCTCATCATCGCCGATGACCTCGATGGCGATGTGACCTCGACCCTGGTCGTCAATAAACTCCGCGGCACCTTCAATGTGGTCGCGGTCAAAGCCCCGGAATTCGGGGATGCTCAAAAAGCCGCGTTGCAGGATATCGCCATTTTGACCGGCGCCAAGTTCTATAGCAAAGATCTCGGCATGGCCATCAAAGATATCACCATCGATGATCTCGGCGTCGTGAAGAAAGCCACGATCAAGAAGGATTCGACCACCTTAGTCGGCGGAGAAGGCAGCAAGAAAGACCTCAATGATCGGATTGCTGAACTCCAAGGCCAGTACAAGGTCGCGACCAGCGACTACGATAAGAAGGCGTTAGCCAACCGTATCGCCAAGCTCTCCAATGGCGTCGCCGTCGTCAAAGTCGGCGCCCTCACCGAGAGCGAGATGAAGGATAAGAAGCTCCGGATCGAAGATGCGCTTAACGCGACCAAAGCCGCGGTATCCGAAGGCATCGTCGTCGGCGGTGGAGCCGCCCTCGCCGAAGTCTATCTTGCCTTAAAAGACACGCTCAAGGATCCGAACCCGGATATCCAGAAAGGCATTGATGCCGTCATGGATAGCTTGTTCGCTCCGCTTCGTCAGATCGCCGATAATGCCGGCTATGATGCCGAACAGATCGCCGAGCTTCAGAAGAAAGCCAAGACCAACATGGGCTTCGATGCTCTTGAAGGCCAATGGGTCGATATGTTCGCCGCGGGAATCGTCGATCCGACCAAGGTTACCCGCAGCGCCGTCCTTAACGCCAGTTCCATCTCTGCGATCTTTGTGACCACCGAAGGCGCCGTTAGCGAAATTAAGGAAGACAAACCTGCCGCTCCGGCTGCTCCGGAAGGCATGTATTGATCGCTTCGTTAACAATACGATCCTAGGCCGCTATCCTCTTTCCTGAGGAAAAACGGCCTTTTTGGTTTAAAGGGAAAAGTAGTGGATAGACAAACGCCAAAGGTTGGTTAAACTGAAATTGTCTTTAAAGGAGGACTTTGCTATGAAAAAAACCTCAATGATTTTATTTGCGCTCACGCTGCCTTTGCTTCTCGCAGGCTGTGGCGAAGCGATTCCTTCCTCCTCGAATTCTTCTCTCGTCCCGAGCGCTTCTGAAACTCCGAGTTCTTCTTCCAACGTCTCTACTAGCCAAGATAGCGGCAGCGATACCAGCGTCTCGAGCGGCGAATCGACTTCGTCCATCCCCGATCCGACCTTAGCCGAGGTCTCGCCCGTTTTTGCGCAAGCCGTCTCCAATTCCTTAAGCGGTGGGGCCCTTGCCCTCAAGACATCGCGGCTGAGCCTCGATGCCGAACTCCAGGCGTATTTCCCTCAGTTTGATTCGTCCTCGAGCGAAAGCTCAAGTTCTCCTTCTAGCGCAGGATCCTCTAAATCCCGCCAGAACGAACAAGTCCCCTCGAGTTATCCTTCTATAAGCGAATCCGGGAGTTCCTCTTCCTCCTCTTCGTCCATCCCCGCGTTCACGCTATTGCCGCTGAATGCTTCTTTATTGGTCTCAGGTTCGGCTGAGGCGGCCGTTAACGGCCTAACGAGCCAGGATCTTAACGACGTACAAGGCGCCGGGACCGCGAGCTTAGGCGTTAAGGCTACGGCGACCCTCGGCGATAAAAAGATCGTTGATTTGCCCGAAACCGAAGTTGATGCCGCGGGTTACCTTTCCCAGCAAAACCTCTATTTCGATTCTTCCTCCGCCGGCTTAAAGAGCATCGTCGATGTGCTGAATAGTTTCGACCTTAACCTTAATATTCCGCTAGGCAAATACATCGGCGCCTCCGCCATCTTCTCCAAAGGCGGTCTCTTCGGCGAGCAAGGCGCCCCCTTGCTGAATGACGATTTGCAAAGCAAGATCGACTCCGCCGGCACCGCCGCCGGGGCGGCCTTAAGCCAATATGGCCCGCTCTTCTCGCCAAAACTCGCGGTCGAAGGTGAGGGCTACAGCATCAGCGTCACCCTTCAAAAGAGCCTGATTATCGCACTAGCGAAGATTGTCGGCCCGCAGTCGGAATCGGAATATTATGAGGGCTACATGCAAGCCATGTCCTTCGCTAGCGATTTCTTGGTCGTCAATGATTTTACGATCGCTGTCAGCTTTGACCGCGCGGGCTTCAATTCCTTCAGCGTCGTCTTTGATGGCGGGCTGAATGGCACCTTGGGAGCCATGGCTGAAAATTTAGGCTATGACAACCTTCTCCCGGCCTTAAGCGATGAGCAGAAAGCTCTACCGATGGTCTTCAATCTGAACTTCGCGATTGCCGGTTCTCTCAAAAACGGCAAAAACGTCAACGTCACGCTCCCGAGCGATTTAAGCAGTTACCTCCCGATGCCGGCCTAAGGCCATCAGCCCAAACGTCTCCTTTTTTTCGTTCCTTCTCCTAAGAGGCGGTTTTCATCTACTGGTGGTTTCCCGTCGAGTCATTCTTTTTCTTTACTGATAAAACGAAAATTAAGGCCGAGGTCCTCCTAGGGACTTCGGCCTTTTTAGCAGCGTTTCAGCAAGGCGAGGCTCGGTTAGGATTTTTTAGACTTCATGATTTCTCTTTGCAAGGTGGCGTAAAGAAGGTGGGGATTGATCGGCTTAGCCAGAGGGTCGTTCATCCCCGAGGCCAAACTCATTTTGACATCGTCCTCAAAGGCATCCGCGCTCATGGCGATGATAGGGATGCTCTTAGCGTCGCTCCGCTTTAAGGCCCGGATCGCTTGGGCGGCTTGATGGCCATCTTTCACCGGCATGCGGATATCCATTAAAATCGCTTGGAAGAAGTTCGGGGAAGACCGTTCGAATTGCTTAACGCCGATCTCGCCATTTTCCGCCACGACGACGATCGCGCCTTTTTGCTCCAATAAGGTTTTCGCAATCTCTTGGTTCAAAGGATGGTCTTCGCAGAGCAGGATATACGCCCCTTGTAAGGCCGGATAAGTGACAGGGGCTTTAGCGGGGGTAGCGGCGGCGGGCTGGCTCGCTTTAGGCACCGAATCGAAATCGATGTCGACGGTGAAAGTGGTTCCTTTGCCTAAGGATGAGGTCACGGCGATTTGCCCGCCCATCAAGTCGACGAAGCGCTTGACGATGACTAAGCCTAAGCCGGTGCCGCGGTTGACCGCGTTATCGACGCGGCCTTCTTGGCTAAAGGGAGTGAAGAGGTGCTGCTGAAATTCGGGGCTGATGCCGACGCCCGAGTCTTTGACCTGAACCTTCATGTGAAGTTTCTCGCTAGCAGGAAGGGGAGTCCAAAAGGAAGTGTAGCTGACGTGGCCGCCTTCGGGGGTGAACTTCACGGCATTGGAAAGCAGATTGAAGACGATTTGGTTGATCCGGAGTTTGTCCATCAAAGGATTTCTCTCCTTAAGGCCGGTGATTTTGCAGCTGAAAGAGATGCCTTTTTCATCGCAAAGGGGAGTGATAACCGAGGCGATATAGCGTTTGAATTCTTCGGGGGGATAGACTTCGGGATGGAGTTCGATTTTATTGCTTTCGACTTTGCCAAGATCGAGGATGTCGTTGATGAGCCCGAGCAGGAATTGACCGGAAGTATCGATCTTTTCAAGGTAGTCGGCGGTGGCCGCGGGGTTATTCTGCTGCTGAGCTAAATAGGTCATGCCGATGATGCCGTTTAAGGGCGTGCGGATATCGTGGGACATGCGGGAGAGGAAGTCGCTTTTGGCTTCGCTAGCGGCCTTAGCTTGCTTTAAGGCATCTTGCAAGGCGGCGGTGGCTTGGAGCTCTTTGCTCTTTTCTTCGTGGATCAATTGAACGGCGTAAAGGACTTGGCTGAGTTTGCCGGCCGCTTCGAATTTCACCGGGATGAAATCGGCGCGGCACCAGCCGGAGATGGCACTGTTGAATTCATGGCTCAAGGTGGTGTGGCCTTAAAGCGTTGATTGAGGGTCGATAAATCGTTGAAGGCCTTAAAAGCGGGCCGCTCTTCTAGGGAGGAAAACCGCTCGGCTACGCTTTGGAGGCCGATCGACGCTTTTTTGCTGATGCTGCTTAAGAAATCCTGAAGGTAATTCGGAGCATCGAGGGCGACATAGCGGTCGCTTTCGAGGTCGAGGAAATAGACGGCGAAATAAAGTTGGCTTAAGGAAGAGATCAGGCGGGAGCGCTCCGCCAAAAAGGGAGTGTTCATCTTGGCGGCATACGAGGTGCGGACGAAGAGGTTGACCGCGTTGGTGAGCAAGGCAAACGAAGAATCGATCTGGGCTTTGGTCCGTATGGCCACTTTTCGCAGTTCTTGGATGTATTCATCTTCGGGGATTCCAAGTTCTCTTGCCGTGGCCCTGAATTGGGCTTCATCGGGCTTCACGGGCAAAACTTGGCCCCCGACGATATTGCCTAGGGCCGTGCCATCTTCTAGGGTGATGGGTGCAGCAAAATCCACGAGGCCCGCATGGCAAAGGTAAACGCCGCGGCCCTTCTTATCGCATTCGATGCAGCGGCGGAGGCCTTCGGGGCTCTTGCGGGTCAGCCCCTGGCAAAAGCGAGTGAAATTATAGTAACCGCTGATATAGGAGCCATCGCGCCCGACGGCCACAGTGGCGAGACCCGTCGCATTGCTCCAGTCTTTCATCATCTGGTCGAAAGCGGCCATATCGCAAAAATCAGGGATGTTCAAATCCGAGGTGAAAGCCTGAGAGAGAAAGGCGGTGGTGGATGTTTCGGGATTGGTGGGCATAGGAGGAAATTAAAGGGGCGATTTAATCTTATAATTTTGTCACAAATAGGGGGGTGGGAAGAAGGTTTGCCCCGCGGCTGCCTTTAGAAGCGACTAGGGCGATCAAAACGCTAAAAAAGGATCGCTTTTACAATAAAAAGACGACGATTCCTTTGCTAAAGCGCATTTATTAGGTAGAATGTCTATGTCGATAAAAAAGGAAATCCAAAAATGAAGAAAAATTACCTGCCGTTACTCCTCGCCTCCTTGCCCCTCACGCTCATCAGCTGCGGTGGGACGACCAACTCCGCCGTTATCCCCTCCGGAGGCAGTTCCGTCGATGCCGCGACCGTGGCTTCGCCTAAACTCCAGGCGGCCTTAACCGCGGTCAGCCAGCAAGCTGCTTCCGCCGTTAAGCTCGACCATTTCGACCTTAACGCTAGCGTTGAGGCCAATGTGCCGATGACTTCGATGAATTCCGCTGGTTCTTTTGGGATTTCGACTCAAGCCATCACCGGCCACGCCGCCCTGAACAACGTCTCCTACTTTGTGGGAATCACGGGCTTAGACGCTAAAGACCTCAACGAGGTCAAGGGTCAAATGAACTTCAACGCCGATGTCGATTTGGGCTACAACTATGGCCCGACCGCGGTCAGCTTCAAGCAAGACGGAATCAGCGCTTCCGCCTATATCGTCAATCAAAACTCCTACATCGATACCAGCTCGGCGGGCTTAGCCGCGGCGGTCAAACAGATCCAAGCCTTCCGGCCGAGTTTTAACCTGCCTTTGGGCAAATTCTTGATGGGCGAGAACATCTTTAAAGGCGATGTCGCTCCGCTACTTGATGACACAGCCTATCAAAGTTCCATCGCGACCGCGGCGAAAGGCATAAACCAATTTGTTAGTCAATACAGCAGCTATTTCTCGGCTTATTCCTATGGCGATGGTTCGTATTGCTTAGCGATCGACCTCAATAAAGATCAACTCGTCACCCTTTTCCAAAACGCTTTTTCAAGCATGTCCACGACCTCGGTGAAAGCCATGACCAATCCCTTATCGGGCATTCCGACTTCGATGATGGCGTCGAATTTGCTGGCTGGCTTAAGCGTCAATAGCTTCAAAGCCGGACTTACCTTCGATGAAAAAGGCTTTAAGAATTTCGCTTACGATATCGATGTGGCGGTTAATCTCACCTTAGGCGACATCACCTCGATCTATCCGCAATACGCCGAAGTTCTGACCGCCGAGCAAAAAGCCTTACCGGAAAAGCTCAACTTCAAGTCCTCGCTGGGCTTAAGCTATCTGAGCGGTTCCGACGTGAAACTCTCTTTGCCCTCCTCTTTTGAGGGCTATAGCAAGTACACCGCCGACTCGAGCGACAATGGCTCGGTGACCCCGAGTAGTCTCCCGAACGCTTAATCCGACGTTTTGATCCTTCAAGGTCGACCCCAAAACGGCCGGCCTTTTTTGGCTCATTAAATCAAATTCAAGACGATTCGGTTCAGATTGGCCTCAGGGTTTGGGAATTTTGGAATTTTAATCAAAACTGTATCAATGAACTTTTGACGAGGCCTTTCGCTACTGAAGCCCCCGTTTTAAACGTTGCCGGTTTTGATTTTGCTTTCCGTAAGTAGAAAATCAGATTGGGAGTTTGAAATAACCAGTTCCTCTTGCCCGCTATCAACCTTATTAACCAAAGTTCAAGTTTCAGACAGCCCGGCGAAAAAGTTTGCACCTAAGAGGCCATCAAAAAAACGGGGGATCGAGATCCGTTCCGGGTTTAGTTTTTTGCAAAACTAGTTTTGCGGTTTCAATGAAATTGGACGATTATGAACATACTGAACTTGACTGTTCAATCGGCTTAAATATTTCTGCTTCAACGAAATTTAAGATGTTATAGTAAATCAAAATAATATGGGAGCAAAAAAATGAAGTACAAAGGTTTAACAGGCCTTTTAATCTTTGGTTTGATGCTAACGTTTTCGAGTTCGCAAAGTTCGCCTTCTGATCCTGAAAAAACTCAAGTTCGCTCAAAAGTAGCCGGCATGTTTTCGACCGTTGATGATTCGCTTAATTACTTGAATTCCTATCGAGATCCGGTTCTGCATTACAACAATGATGGCTGCACTTATTCCTCTAAGAAAAAGAGCTCCGATTACTGCTACGCGGAAAATCTAAGTTTATCCGATACCGGAACTGAATACTTCACTTTTCAAACGGAATACGTGCCAATCGTTGGCATCGTCAACACCGACATCTCAGCTTGGGACGAAAATGGGCTTAAGATTGATGAAGCCACTCTCTTTGGAAATGTGATATCGGACAATGACGGGACCTTTGACATCCACTTTGAAATTGAGGGCCTTTCGTTCTCTGGAAACGAAATCATCAACCGAAATGGGGTTGAAACCGATTCAACCATTTCTAATCGCTTTTCCCAGTGCCTTAATGGTGACGGAGGCGGCGTTGTTAGTTCTTTATGCATAAGCTATGCCGTGGTTACACTCTCGCAAGCCGAGGATCTAGGCCATATTTTGTGCCCTGTTCATTCCTTCGACGAAGGTCCAATTCCCTATTGCGCTTTTTTAATCAAAAGCAAATTAATCTCTGACGATTTTCAGCATAATAGTTCTCTAACGCAACCAGCCGAAGGGACGTTTATTAACAATCAAATGGATCCCTCTTGGAAAGCTTGGGCTTTTGGGATGTCCAATATGAAAGACGCTGGTTGCGAAATTTTCGCCCTTTATAATTTCCTTGTTTCAAATGGGAAAAAGCCTTATCTTCCCGCCTTAATTGCTCTTGTTCAATTGTCAAATGCTGATCTTCTTCTTGGCAAATGGGGTTCCAACACAATCCCACCCGAATTGCTAAACCAGACCTATACTGAGCTCAAGGTGTTCTTGGGCTCAATTGCTTCGATTGTTGATGGTGCTATCGATGCTGTTGCTGCTGCCACGTTTGGCCTGAGCGCGGCTGCGCAACCCATCTTTATTGGAAACTTTATTATTCCGTTAGACCCTCTTTTTGTTCTGACAACCATTGCTCTACTTAAAGTAACTTTGGCGACGAAGGTTATCACCGCTGATGCTCTTGCAACTTATTATTTGCAGAATTTGCACAGCATCCAAGATCTTATTCCGCTGTTTAATATTCATGCCGTAACCTCTTCAACAATGACGTCTCAGATGTTCCTCAGCCAGGTTGCTAGCCGCACCAATTATTTGTTTGTTTCTTATTGGAACGCAGTCGTCAATGGTAGGCCTGATGTTTCCAAAGAAATGCACACTGTTTTTGTTCGCCATTATCCGGAGTTGAATACTTTCTCAATTTTTAACAATAATTATCAGATAACTTCTCCTTCTTCTCCATCTTCTCCTTCTACTCAAGTCTACGTTTTTGAATCTTGCAAAACTTTATCAGGCCTTTTCCCAGAAGGCGTTTCTCCCGATGCTTCTTTTTTGCCTGGATTCGGAGTAATTCAATGAAACCATCTCTTACTGTTCTCTTGGCTTTGCCTGCCTTTTGTTTCAGGGCCTGCAGCGCGGTCGCTAATTCCCCCTACGTCGCGCAGAACACGATCTGGTCCGACGAAAGCGGCGATTTCTGGTTCCAATATGAGGGGCCCAATTACGCGGCTGCTTTTGGCTCCTACGCGCATGGCGGGAACCGGTATGCCGTCCTTGCCTATATCGCATCGCCTCCCAAAAGAGCCTACTTATATTTTGAATCCAACGGTTCGCTCCAGGGCTTTTTCAATTTTCACACCGACGACGCCAAAGCCGATTCCTTCACGCTGTCCGCCGGCTGGACCAACGAGGGGGACGCTTTCCCGATGGACCCTTCTCCCCTCACGGGGCTGAAGATGGCCTCGCGCGCCCTAAGAAGCGAGGAGATCGACGCCAAGTATTACCTGAGGTGCATGTGGACCACGTCGTATTTCTTCTTCACGAGCTGGGGCTCCGAGCTCGAGAACAAAACCTTCTCCCCGCGGGCCGATTACTCGGATTTCTACGACCATTGCTTGGGGCGGATCGACGGGAGTCAGGAGGTTTTTCGCTTCGCCTTCAAGGCCAACAAAGGCTTCGCGGCCTACGATTTTGCCTCGGGGAAGGACGGGGCGACGCTCTTTGAGGGTACCTACCTCGAGAAGGACCTCGACAAGATGGAGCTGACGATCACCGAGTCGAGCCTAAGTTATCTCCCGAAAACCCTTGAGTGCCAAGCCAAGGCGCTCGAAGAGTTCCCTTCCAATTTATGAAACCCCAGTCTTCTCTTCCTTCTATGGCCCCTAAATCCTTTGCTCCAAAACGGTTTTTTATCATGAGTCTATTGCTTAACCTTTTGGTTTCCTTTGTCGTGTCGTTCACCGTTTGTGCTGTTTTTCTCAATCAAAAGCGATCATTGAATCCCGAAGATATTTACAACATGAATATCTCGTCGGTCTTGGAGATTCGATCGACGGCTTCCTCAGGATATTCCTATGGATCTGGTGTGGTGATTGACCAAGGGAAAATATTAACGAACGCCCACGTAGTCAGCTTCTTAGATTCTGGAAAAAGAACCACCTTTGATAAAATCGAAGCCCGCGATGCATTTTCCACGGATTATTATCCGATTGAAGTGAAAAGCTATGATGAAAATAACGACTTGGCATTGCTCACTTTTTCGCCTTCTCTTTTCCCCAAAGTATCCACGATAACTTCCGATAACGGGACTCTTCAAACGGGATCAGCGTGCTTTGCTTTAGGAAATTCCAACAATTTGGGTCTTGGATTTTCTGCGGGCACGATTTCTCGTTACCGAGTTGTGCTTTCTATCGATGGCGTCTCCCGGGAGCTCATAGCATCTTCGTTAACGATCGCCCCGGGAAATAGTGGCGGTGCCTTATTGAATTCTTCGGGGAAGTTAATTGGAATTACCTCGTTAAGATTAAGGGAAAGTTCAGGGGAGATTTCGGCGGGGTTCGCCTATTCGGTTCCTATTGCTTTTGGCCTCACCTTGCTTTCGAGGAATTCCTAAGCTTTCTTAAGATTTGCCTTTTGAATCGGAGTTTATAAACTTCCTGAGGAGGGCTAATTCTTTCCGTTTGGAAAATTGGCGATCGTTTTGCCAAATAGTTACTTACTGACCTAAGAAATTGCTTATCAAAGGTGGGTTTTTGCTCTGGCTGCCGTTAAAAGAGTCTTTCCCTATCCCTAAATCCTTAGCGGTGCGTTAAACTAATCTCATTATGGAAAACATTATTGATGATTTGAATTACCGTGGCCTCATCGAGCAGTACTCGAATCCGGATAAAGTCCGTGAGCTTTTAAGCAAGCCGACCACCATTTATTGCGGTTTCGACCCGAGCGCCGCCTCGATGCACTTAGGCAATTTCGTGATGATTTCGTTATTGATGCGCCTTCAAAAAGCGGGTCACCGCATCATCGCGGTGGTAGGGGGAGCGACCGGCATGATCGGCGATCCTTCCGGTAAGAGCAAGGAACGGAACCTCCAGACCAAGGAAAAACTCGCTGAGAATACGGAGAGCATCCGTCACCAGCTCGAGCGTTTCCTCGATCTCCGCGATCCTAATAAAGGTATCTTGGTCAATAACTACGATTGGCTTGGCCATATGGAAACCCTCGATTTCTTACGGGATTATGGCAAGTATTTCCCGATCAACTATATGTTAAGCAAAGAGATCGTCGCTTCGCGGCTCGAAGCGGGCATCTCCTTCACCGAGTTCTCCTATCAGATTCTCCAATCGATCGATTTCTATCATCTCCATCACGCCTATAACTGTGAGATTCAGATCGGCGGCAATGACCAGTGGGGCAACCTCACTTCGGGACTTGAGCTCATCCGCAAACTCGATGGCGAGAATGAGCCGGTCGAAGCCATGACCGCCCACCTCATCACCCGGGCCGATGGTAAGAAATTCGGGAAATCCGAGGATGGGGCCCTCTTCCTGGATCCAAAACTCACGAGCCCCTATAAGCTCTATCAGTACTTCATCAACACCACCGATGAAGACGCCGTGAAGTATTTAAAGGTCTTCACCTTCTTAAGCAAGGACGAGATCGAAGCGATCGCTCAAGATCACTTCGCTAACCCGGGCGCCCGCATCGCCCAGAAGAAGCTCGCCTATGAAGTCACAAGCGAGATCCATGGGGAGGGAGCCGCTAAAGAAGCTTTATCGATGTCCGAAGCCCTTTTCTCGGGCAACGTCGCTTCCTTAAAGGAAGAGGAGATCGTCGAACTCCTTGGCTCCTTAAAGAAAGACGTTTCAGGGGAGATCCTCTTAGAAGATCTGCTCATTCAACTCGGCGCGGCGACCTCGAAGCGGGAAGCTCGGACCTTCATCAGCGGCAATTCCGTCATGATCAATGGCGAGAAAGTCGTGGATTTGACCCGGGTGATCTCGAAGAAAGACGCCCTCTATGGCAAGTACGTCATCGTCCGCCGCGGCAAGAAGAATTACTATCTCGCTCAGTTTTAAAAAAGAGCCTAAAGAAGCCACCCCGCGTGGCTTCTTTTTCTTTTCGTTGACGGGAAAGTCAAAAAAGGATTGAAGTCTTTTGGCCTTATTTCATAATAAAACCATGAAAAAGAAACCCTTATCCCGCGTTTTGCCTTTGCTTGTCCTCACGGCTGCCTTAGCGACCGGCGGGATGGCCCTTTACCTCATCAACCCGATCGCCTTAGGCGGCGGATCAAGCAATTTCACCCTGACCTTATCCCACAAGAAAAATCTATCCTTTCCCTCAGTTAGCGGCAAAGGCTACGCCGCCTATCCCGATACGGCCTTAGCCTCGGGCGACACCTCTTATCCCGTTTACTTTGGTTTGGCTAATTGCTATACGACTTCCGCCTCCGACACTTGGGGAAGGGCCGAAACCGGCGCTTACGGAAGCCAAACACCTTATTTGGCAAACCTCACCCCTTTTAATGGCTTAGTCTCATTAAAGCTCGATGTGGTCTTTGCACTGGCCCCCCTTGAATCAATTTCTAAAGCGGTGGGCCTTCCGACCGTTACTTTTTCGAAAACCAGCGATTATGCGACCACAGTGAGCGGCAGCGGTTCCTTTGGTGCGGCTTCATCTTGGACCGGCGCTTTAAGCAGCCAGACTGATGGAGCGGCCTATTCCGGGACGTTCTCCGTGCCAACGAAGGGCACCTATGATTACGTCAAGGTAACTTTCTCTGAAGATGCCTGGATCATCTCGATGGTTTATTCCTATAGCTGCGCTGAAGCGGTGGTGGCGCCCACTTCGACGAGCAGCGATAATGGAGGCGGAGCCACGGCCGAGACTTCGGGTACTGCGGGTTCCGGCCTCGTCGTCACCTCCTTGCCAACGACGTCTCGTTCGAGCTATCCTTCGCTTTGAGCCCAAAGGGTTAACTTAAAGGTGGACCCTTGCAAAAGGCTCCACCTTTTTAATAGGCCCTTTGACCTTGATACCCATCTTATTGGTGAGCCCATAATCGCCTTTTCATGTGGCTTTAGGAGTCCCTTTTTCTTCTTTTGGTTGACGGAAATGTCAAAAAAGGATTGAAGTCTTTGGACCTTCTTTCATAATGAAACCATGGAAAAGAAACCCTTATCGCGCGTTTTGCCCTTACTTCTCCTCACCGCCGCCTTAGCGACGGGCGGCGTGGCCCTTTATCTCATCAACCCGATTGCCCTTGGCGGCGGATCGAGCAATTACACCCTGACCTTGTCCCACAAGAAAAATCTGTCCTTTCCCTACGTTGACGGCAAGGGCTGTGCCGCCTATCCCGATACGGCCTTAGCCTCGGGTGATACTTCTTATCCCATCTACTTCTACAATCCTAATTGCTACCCGACTTCCGCCTCCGATACTTGGGGAAGGGCCGAAACCGGCGCTTACGGAAGCCAAACACCTTATTTGGCAAACCTCACCCCTTTTAATGGCTTGGTCTCATTAAAGCTCGATGTGGTCTTTCTCAATAAGACAACTTCTGAGACGGTGAGTCTTCCCCTCGTTGCCTTTTCGGAAACCAGCGGTTACGCGACCACGGTCAGCGGCAGCGGCTCCTTTGGGGCGGCTTCGGCATATTCTGGGCACTTAAGCACCGCGTGGGAGGATGGAGCGGCCTATTCCGGGACGTTCTCCGTGCCAACGAAGGGCACCTATGATTACGTCAAGGTAACTTTCTCTGAAGATGCCTGGATCATGTCGATGATTTATTCCTATAACTGCGATGAAGCCGCTACGGTGAGTTCCGAGCAACCGGGCGTCGCGAGCGGTAGTGGGGAGGCCGCGACCGAAGCGACCAGCCTTACGCCGATTTCCATTCCCTCCTTGTAACCTCGAAAAGTATTCGGTCCTTAAAACATCCCTAAGAAGCCACTCGCTGCGGCTTCTTTTCTTTTCTCGGTCCTTTTTGCCGAATGGAGGCCTATATCTAAGGAGGAGGTCTTTCATGACTTTAGATCAACATCCCAATGAAATGTACAAAATAAAAAATATAATGTACAATTATAGCGGAGGTCAGACCATGAAAATCCCCGCGACGGAACTCAAACAAAATCTGAGCAAGTATCTTAAACTTTCCGCGACGGAACCTATCTTCATCACCAAACATGGACGGGTTGTCGCGGTACTTTCTCTCCCCAACATCGTTCAGTCTCAGGTTGTCGCGATTTCCGCGACCTATGGGCTTTTGGCCGGTTCCCCCGAGATGAGCGCCCAAGAAATTCAAGCGGCGCGCCTCAAGAAATATGAAAATCTTGATTGATACGTGCGTGCTCTTAGACCTTTTGTTTCAGCGGGGCGAAGGAGGTTTACAAGCTCGCGATGTATTCGTTTGGGCGAGCCAGCATGGCCATTCCCTTTATCTTGCCTCTAAGCAGATGGAGGATTTGTATTATATCGTCCATCAGCATAGCCATGATAAAGCCGCGACCGCTGAGGCGATGAAGTCACTGCTCAGTTTCATCGAGGTTCTTGATACGACGGGTCCCGATACGGTGATCGCTTTAGCCGATCAAGGTCCCGACTACGAAGACAACATCCTCATCGAAGTGGCGGAACGCCAAGGGATGAACGCTCTCTTAAGTCAGGATAGCAAGGGCTTCCTCGCCTCTCCCATTCCCGCCTATACTCCAACCGCCTTTTTAAAGAAGTTTGCTTCATCGGCCCACTAACGTCTAAGAAAAACAAAAAAGCTCCGATTGCTCGGAGCTTTTCTTTTGACTCGGGATTAGAGTAAGCGGTTGTAGTATTCGATGATTTGCGACTCTTGGATATCCTGGGCGAGTTCGTTGCGCTCGGGTAAGCGAGTGAACGTGCCTTGGAATTTCTCGGCGTCGACTTTGACATAACCGACCGCAGCCGGTTTGCTATCCATCGATTCTTTGACGCACTTTAAGGGCGAAGTCTCTTTGAGCGAGATCACGTCGCCGACTTTGCAGAGGGCGGACGGGATGTCGACCTTTTTGCCGTTGACCAAGACATGGCCATGGTTCACGAGTTGACGGGCCGCGGCGCGAGTGCGGGCGAAACCCATACGGTAAACCAGGTTGTCGAGGCGGCTCTCCAAGATGCGGAAGAAGGCAAGACCGGTGACGGTCGGGTCTTTCTTGGCCAAGATGAAGAGGCGACGGAATTGACGCTCGTTGACGCCGTATAAGGCGCGAAGCTTCTGTTTTTCAAGAAGTTGGGTGCCGTATTCGGACGGCTTCCGATGGCGATCCTGGCCGTGAGGGCCCGGGCCATAAGGACGCTTTTTGAGTTCATCGCCGTTCTCGAGGATCGAGAACGAAAGGTGACGGCTCCGTTTCCAAACGCTATCAGTGTACCTAGACATGGTAATATTCTCCTTTCTTTGCGTTACAAAGTTAGGGTGTCTCTTCCATCTCCCCGGGTGTTTCGCATGATTTCAGCCTAGTAGCTCAAGGCTTACTTTGTTTCGAGGCGAAACGTCGGACGGGAGCGTAGGGGCATGCTGCCTTATTTACGCGAGTAAGAGTATACGAAGTATCGGCGGCTTCGTCAAGGCTTTTTGCGGCGGTTTTATCGAGCGATGAGACTAAGGATGGCCGCCGCGGTTTCTTCTTGCTGCTTTAGGGAAGAAATCGAAGCTACGCCATCGCCTTGCTGAGCCCCATAATCCCCGAACTGGCCATGGTTGCCCCCAGCGATGATCGTTTCCACATTATTCGCGGGAAGATTCTTCAGGTTTTCTTGGTAGTTGCTCTTGTTTAGGACATGGTCCTCACTCCCATAAATCGTCGCGGTCTTAAAGGAAGAGGAAGCGGTGAGATCGACGGTGGAGTAGGAGCCTAATAACGCTAAGCCGCGATAACTCTCAAGATGGTCATGAAGGTAGGAAGCCGCCATGGCCCCGCCTAAACTATGACCGCCGATATACCAAGAAGAAACGCTCGGGTTTTCGTCTTTAATTCGGCTCATGGCACCGGCATCAAAAAAGGCGAGATGAAACGGCATTTTGGCAATGACCGTATAGATGCCTTGATCCGATAAGTCCTTGGCTAAAGGGGCATAGGCCCGCTCATCAACCTTAGCGCCAGGATAAAGGATAAAGCCGGCTTTTGGACTGGAAGAAGGAGCAAAAATAAGGTCGCCATGGCTGTCCTCAGTTTCGCAAAGGGCGATGGCGTTGGCTTTTGCTTCATAATAGGTTCCGCAATAGATGAAAAAGCTGAGGCCGAGAAGATAGGCGAGCCCGCCGAGGGAAAGCCCTAGAACTAAGCCCAACTTCTTTGCCTTTTTCTTTTCCATAGCGGGCACTATTCTAACGCGCTAGCCTGAAAGCGAGGAAAAAAGAATAAGCGGGTGCCTTTAATATTCCTTTTTCTACGGGCTCTCTTTATAATTAGACCTAGCACCTATGAGCGGACTCGATCTCTTCTATACGATCTGCTATTACGTGAACTACGGGGCCATCTGCTTATGCACCCTCGGCTTCTTTTTCCAAATCATCTATGTTTTGTTTGGTTGGTTACCGATCAAACACTATAAAAAGAGCGAGACCCTCCATAAAATCGCGATTATCATCCCCGCTTGCAATGAGGCGAGCGTCATCGGTTCGACCGTAAAGGATTTGCTCGAGAGTCAAACATATCCTAAAGAGTTATTCGATATTTACGTGTGCGCGGATAACTGCAAGGATGATACGGCCAAGATCGCAGAAGATGCTGGAGCGATCGTCTATGTCCATAACGATCCCGATCCCGCCCATCACCGGGCCGCCTATCCGATCCGTTACGTGATCCAAAAGATTTTAGAAGAGCATGATTCCTACGATTTCCTCATCAAATTCGATGCCGATAACCACGCGAATCCTGAGTTTTTAGAGAAGATGAACGATGCCTTTTCTAGCGGGGTCGAAGTGGCCCGCTGCTTCGAAAGCTCCACGAATGCGACCCAGAACATTTGGACCAAGGTTTCGGCTTGCTACTATATCCGCGACTCCCGCTTACCCTGCAATTACCGCGAAAAGACCCATCAGGACAGCATGCTTTCAGGCGCGGGGATGATGGCGTCCTTTAAGTTACTAAAGCGGATCGGCGGCTGGGACGCCATGGCGACCTCCGATGACGTCGATTTCACCCTCAACCGCCTCCTTGAGAATGTCCGGGTCCACCATGTGCCTGATGCGATCGTCTACGAGGATCAACCGGCCACGGCGAAAGATACCTTTAACCGCAACGCGCGGATGGCCCATGGCATCAATGGCCTATTCTGGAAAAAAGGCTGGTGCTTGCTTGGCCATGGTTTCACCCATGCAAAAATCAGCAATATCGACCTGTTCATGCAGATTTTCTTCATCCCCATCGGCGTGATCGCTTCGACCTGGTTCCCCCTCTATTACATCGTCTATGCGATTCTTATGCTTTGCCAGATGAATGGGGTCAATGTCTTTAGCCAAAGCTTCTTAGAAGCCCCACGGGTTCATGGCGTCGCCTATAACACCATCGGCGAGTCCCTCGACTTCATCACCTCGAATCTTGGGGTCTATCACGCTGGTGACATCCAAAGCTATGCGACCACCTTGTTCGTTGGGCTACTGGTCATGGCGGTCTTCGTGATCGCCTGCATGGTCTTGGTCTATATCTATCAGACTTGGCTCGCCTTGATGCTGAGCAAAAAGCATTTGGGCATGAAGAGCCTTAAAGGCTATTGGGCTGGCATTTGGCTTTCGCCGATCTTCATGCTCTTCTACGCGATCGCGGTCGACTGGGGCGTCTTCACCAAACCCAAATGGAAGAAAGTGGCCCGTCAAGCCGATAAGAAATGAAACCTTACGATGTCCTTATCGTCGGGAGCGGTATCACCGGCAGCACCTGCGCTTGCCTTTTAAAGCAGCAGGGGAAGAAAGTCCTCGTCTTAGAAAAGAATCCTCATCTCGGCGGGGGTGTCCGCACCCAAGTGGAAGAGGACATCATCGTCCATGTCTACGGCCCCCATATCTTCCATACCTCGGATCAGGGCGTTTGGGATTTCGTCAATTCCCTCGTACCGTTTTATCCCTATATCAATAGTCCGATCGCCAATTATCGTGGCGAGCTGTATCACCTGCCTTTCAACCTCAATACCTTTAAGGAACTTTGGGGCGTGAAGACCCCCGAAGAAGCTAAGGCGAAGATCGCGGAAGAAACCGCGCCTTATGCGGGGAAGCAGCCCCATAACCTCGAAGAGCAAGCCTTAGCCTTAGTCGGCCCGACGATCTACCGTAAACTCATTAAGGACTACACGGAGAAGCAGTGGGGCCGTCCTTGCGAGAAATTACCCGCTTCGATCATTAAGCGGATCCCTTTAAGGTTTAACGCCAATAACAATTACTTCAATGATCCTTATCAAGGCCTCCCTCAAGGCGGCTACTCCCAACTAATCGAGGCCTTACTTGCGGGCATCGAAGTCCGCGCCAACACCGACTTTTTGAAGGCGAAAGCCCAGGACGAGGCTTTAGCGGATCAAGTGATTTATACCGGCCTGATCGATGAGTATTTTAACTACCGCTTAGGCGTGCTCTCTTACCGGAGCCTCCGCTTTGAAAAGGAAGTTCTGCCGCTCGACTCCTTCCAGCTTTCGGCGGTCACCAACTTCACCTCGCACGCCGTCCCCTATACCCGGATCACCGAGCATAAGAAGTTCGACCCGCAATGCCCGAACCATCATTCGACGATTATCTATAAGGAATACCCGCTGGAGTATCAGCCGGGTTTAGCCCCATTTTATCCGGTCAATGATGCCCAAAACGCGGCGTTATATCAGGCCTATGCGGCTCTAGCAAAGAGGGAAGCCCCGCAGGTTCATTTTGCGGGCCGGCTTGGCCAATATAGCTACTTCGATATGGATAAAGCCATCCGGGCAGCCATGAGCTTAGTTTCTTCGCTTCATTAACTTTTTCTTTCGACCAGTAGCCCCTTCTCTAAACTAGGGGCTTTTCTTTTTGAAATCCCTTCTATAATGAAGAGGTTATGGCCAAAGAAAATAACTCTAAAGACGACGAGTCGAAACGGATCAATTTCATCCTCTGGGGGATCGGTAACCGCCTCTCTTCCTTAGGCGTGATCGCCTCAAGCGAATGGGATGTGGGGGATAAGCTCGATCCTGAGCATCCGGAGAAGCAGTTCCTCGAAGTGAATCTCGATCCCTCGATTTACATTACCTACGATGGCAAAAAGACCTTTTATATCGCCCCGTTTCATAACTATTTTCTTTTTGGCGAGAAGGTGTCGGGCCCAAGTTTAGAAGCGAGCAGCAAGAAGCTCACCAAGATCTTATCCGCTCAGCTCGGCGAGCCAAAACGCCTGCTGAGTCAGATCAAGCAAGACTATGTGATTTTTGGTTTAGCCGCGGAGAAAGATATTGAAATTAAGGGCGATACCTTAAGCGTCAAAGGCTCCTTAAAAGAAGGAGTTCCCCAAGGGGTTCGGGTCGAGACGTATGACGAAGAAGGCGATACCGGGATCAATTTGATTTTGGTGAATGCCTTAGGCGAAGAAGAATATCTTGGGGGTAACCCGAGCAAGAACCAGTTTCTTGCGGCCAGCAAACTCCTAGGGATTTTGGCCTCCGCCCGTTAATTTGAGGCCACAAAAACCGAGGGACAACCTCGGTTTTTCTTTGGATTAGGCTTACTTTTTAAGCTAATGTCGTCATTCAATAACGTTACCGAAATAAAAGGGCGTGCAGTAATCCATCGTTCCAGTTTTATCCGCGTTAATGGTAAAACCGATTCGCTGTATCGCTTCGCCATGAAGCGCCGTTTTGCCATTCGCGTCTTTTAAAAGAGCACTGGTCACGATTTCTCCGCTTTCGGTAAAAGCGGAAGCAGGAATGATGAAGGTTCGTGAATCCGCAAAATGCCATTGGCCATAGCCGTCTGGCGTATCAATATAGTCCGGTGCTCCAACGGTGTAACAAATTTCCTCATAATGCTCTTTGCTTTGACTGGCCGTGTAAGTGGTTTTGCCTCCGCAAATAACGTTAAGCGTGAGCGTAAAGGTAAAGCTTTGATCAGGGTAGTCTACCTTAAAGCCTTCGTTCATGCCGGAATCAATGGCGACCACCTCTTCCGCCGTGCCAAATCTTGTTTCCATCGGCATGTAACCGACTTCGTAGTTCGAGACAACGGTGAACGCCTCTCCCGACATCCGACTGTAATAGTTAATGTAGGAGCTCGAAGACTGAGAGAAAAGAGAACAAGCGGAACACACTATGGGCATCAGCCCTATCGCCATTATCTTTTTGATTTTCATCGTTACTCCTTAAGCCCGAAGAGAGAAAGGCCTCAATCATGAGAGCCATAGAGAAAGCCACTTTCTTCAGCTTCCATTATATTGTGTCATAAAAATGCGATTTTCCGCCAATAATGTTTTTTTCGTAAAGCTCATTACCTAAAATAATGATATGAATTGTGAAGATGCCTTAAAACGGGCTGTTGCTTCGGGGAACCCCAAAAAGATCCGTGAAGCCTTTGGAGAGTTTTATCAGCAAAATGCGGGAATTGTTCTTCGCTTTGTCATAAAAGCAACCGGACCCTCGAGTCATTGCGAGGATGATGTTGATGAAGCTTTCTTGCAACTGCTCAATACCCCAGAAAAGATTTTGCATATCTCCAATTTGAGGGGTTATGTTATCACCACGGGTATCACGATCAGCAAAGCCAGTTTTCTTCGAGAAGGAAAAGTTGTCCTCGTGGATGAAGAAGATGCCTTTTCTACGAAAGCACTCAATGAAGATATTTCAGGCCAACTGGACTTACTGGAAAATTTAGAAATGATCCATCATTCGATAACCGCCAACGAAGCAGAAATCATTCTTCTTCATTTGGAATATGATCTCTCCTTTAAAGAAATCGCCCAGCAAATGGGTGTGGGTGAAGACGCCGTTTTTTACCACTACAAAACGGCCTTAAAGAAAATCAAAAGAGGAATGAAAAAATGAAGAAAATAGAAAAAAAGATCAAAGCCGAAATGGCAAAAGAAAATCCGCAACCGCACTCCTTTGAGCAGTTTGAAAAAAAGGTGAAGTGGTCTGCGGTTTCCTCTATGGCTTCAGAGGCTGCGGAGGACAATAAAAAACCCAAAACAATTTGGAAATGGCTGGTCCCAACTCTAACGGTTTCCGCTTTGCTACTTTTAACCTTAGGAGGCGTAGGGGGTTATTACCTTTATCATTATCTAAACCCTAACTATGGAGCCGGAGACACGGACCGAAAATTTAGCGAAGGCTCTTACGTTTTGACCTTAGCAAGTCAACGGCCGGAGACCTTAGATTTTTCCTCAGCATCAACTGCAGAAATTCAAACGGGGGAAACAAAAAACCAAACGCGTGGAAACGTCGTCTTCAGTCAAGATTCGACGGGAACGAAAACAATGATTTCTTTTGCCCATTGTTCGCTGTCTTTGGCGGATTTTGGAGTTTTAACCAAAAAGGATTCGGATTTCGTTGGCGACTGCCAAATTGAAACCAGCACCTATCAAGTAACCTTCCGTCCCTTAGTTTCTAGCAGCAGCAGTCCTTTCCAAGTCGAACTCGCAGGAGTTTCCAGCGATTACGCCGGCTTATTCGAATTTAGTTTATCCAAATAAGCATCACTCTTTTTGGTTTGATTTTACTTTTTGAGGTAACGCTGTAACGGCGAGTTGATCTTGTTGGGCAGCGTCATCTTGATGAGCCCATCCTTAAGCGCGGGCTCAAGGTAATTCCGTTTGACCGCCACCCGGCTCTTTAAGCCGAGTTTCTCCATCAGTTCCTTCGAGCTATAGGAGACGCCGCTCCGCATGAGGCTAAGGAGCTTCTTCTCGAGCTGGGTCTGCTCTTTGCTAATGGAACGTAAGCTCTTCTTCGCTTCATCGAGGCTGAGGGAGATACAGCCCAATAAGAAGACGATGTAGGGCCCGCAATCGCCAGAGTCGCCCGAGAGATTTAAGGCTTTCAGGCTCGCAGAAGGCGAGGTTAAGACTTTCTTTTCGTAAGGGAGATAGCCAAAGATCTTACGGTAGGGGAGTAGCACCGCTTTCCCATAAGCTAAGGCCAACTCTTCGCTCCCTTTCTTTAAGGGGCCTAAGGCCGTGAGCATATAGGTGTAGACCGCGCAAAGAAGCAAAGGATTCATCTTGGCTTGGCTCTTTTTGGCCCAAAGGAAGAGTTTACGGAGCAAAGGCGAGATGTCCTTAATGCCTTTTTCCCGATGTTTGGCTTCCGCTAAATAACCTTCCGGATCAAAGGGATCTTTCGGTAAGAAAACCGGTTTCAGCAAGGAACGCTCCTTAATCTGGGAAAGGCTAGCGGAATCGCTGAGGGTTCCGACCTTCTCCATGATGAGGGCGACTTGGTCTAAGATCGGGTTAGTGATCGCGAAGTTCGAAGCGTATTTTGCCATGGTGTTGTTCCTCCAAAAGGGTATGGGGTTACGGTCTTCAATATAACACCAATCTCATATATGAGGTAGTATATCTTTTACTTTTTTCGATCGAAGTTTACCCCTAAGGGCGGAACGATTTTTGAAATCCTGCTCCCGCGTGAACGGGCGCGCGTGCTATAGTATCAACGATATGGATACTTTAGGTTGGATTATTCTCGGCTCGGTCGGGGGCTTGGTGCTCATCGGCTTAGCGATTTTGCTGAATTTCACCGTCTTTGCCCACGCTCGGGCTAAGAAAGCGGTCCGCGAATTATCGCGCCGCTTTGAATATTTGCACGCCCTCCTCTTTGGACAAGATGGCCAGTTCGTTAAGCGCCTCGAGATCATCGCCCGGACCAACCTTCTTTACGTCGACATCCACATGAAGTTCAATAAACGCTACAAGGATGTCCGCGATAAGAGCGACGCCATCGCCCAGGCTTCGATCAACGCCTTAAAAGATGCCTTGAGCGACCATAAGTACAAAGACCTCAAAGCCAAATTCCCCGAAGCCAAAGAGACCGTGGCCAATTATGAGGCCGAAGTCAACGCCCTCAACAATGATCTTCTCGCCGTCGTTAAGCCCGAAGAGGAGTGCCGCCAGCAATCCTTGCAGCTAAAGGAAGAGCTCCGCAAGATCAAACAGGATTATTACGTGAAGCAAGCCGACCTCACCTTGGTCGCCGCTTCCTTTGACACCGTCTTTAAGAACCTCGAGAAACTCTTCGAGGATTTCGAAGGTTATGTCGAGTCGGCCCAATATGACGAAGCTAAGGTTTTGCTCCCCCAGATTTCCGCGGTCATCAAAGAACTCGAGAAAGTCTTCGTCCAACTCCCCTCGATCTGCATCACGATTCAATCGGTCATCCCGGATAAGCTGCTCTCCTTAGAGAACCGCTACGAAGAAATGACCGCCGCCGAGTTCCCGCTCCATCACCTCATCGTCAAAGCCTCGATGGAAGATATGCAGAATGAACTCGCCGATATCACGAAGCGCGTCCAAGACTTTAACCTCAAGGGCGTCCAAGAAGAACTCGATGGCATCCTTTCCCGCATCGAGGACTATTTCGCCGCTTTCGATAAGGAAAAGCAAGCCCGCCTCACCTTCGAGCAAGAGTGCGATCCCATCTATCAAAAAGACACTCAGATCGAGAAGAAATACATCAAGCTTTGCAATGGCCTTCCCGCGGTCAAGAAGATCTATCTCATCACCGATGAAGAGCAGATTCAGATCGATGGCATCAAGAACCAAATCAATAAGGCCGGCGCCACCAAGCGCAGCCTCGATACCTTCATCCATTCCGGCACCAAGCAGCCGTATTCTCTCCTTGTCGAAAAGATGCACACCCTGCGCGACGAGACCGACCAAGCGGCCGTCTCGATCGATGACTTCGAACGCTATTTGACCTCGCTCAAAGAAGATAGCGAAGGCGCCTTAGCGGCCGTCCAAGACTATTACGCCAAACTTAAGGCCGCCGAGAAGTCGATCCGCGACATCGGCATCGAATCGGTCAGCAATCGCTATACGCCCGCCATCGACGAACTCTACAAAGTCATCGATCAGGCTTATTCGACGTTATTGAGCCTCCCGATCGATGTCGTTAAAGTCGATGACTTGGTCTCGCGGCTAAAGACGACGGGCGACGATGTCCTCCATAATATCGCCCACGATTATCAGCAGATGCTGCTCGCCGAAGCCTCGATTATCTATGCTAACCGCGACCGTCAGCACCTCGGCGAAATCAATACGTTATTGCTCCAGACTGAAGGCTTATACTTCTCGGGCGACTTTGCCCGCAGTTACGAAGAAACCGTGAAGGCGTTAAGGCGCTTACGCGGCGAGGAATAACCCTTACCATGATCTATTTCGACAATGCGGCGACCACCAAGCCTTTTAAGGAGGCTTTAGCCGAGTTCGCCGACGTCAATGACGTCGCCTATGGCAATGCGGCCGCCAACCATCATTTTGGCGTTGAGGCGCTCCAGCTTCTTGAAAGAGCCCGGGAGCGGGTTTTGTTTACTTTGCATCTTGAGAATAGCCATCGCTGCTTATTCTGCTCCGGGGCGACCGAGTCGATCAATCTCGCCTTAAAAGGCGTGGCCCTAAAATATGGCAATCGCGGCAAGACCATCATCACCGATGCCGTCGAGCATCCGGCGGTCTTGCAAGCGTGCCACCAGCTCGCCGATTCCTTTGGCTATAAACTCATCGTGCTTCCGGTGCGAGCCGATGGCACTCTCGACCCCGAAGTTCTTTCCAAAGCCATGGACGATCAAACGGTCTTAGTCTCGGTCATGGCCGTCAATAACGAAGTCGGTTCGATCAATGATATCGCCGCCTTAGGAGCGGTGGTCCATCAGCATCCGAAAGCCTTTTTCCATGTGGACGCCACCCAGGCGATGGGTAAGCTCCCCCTCGACTACAGCATCGCCGATCTCCTCTCCTGCTCGGGCCATAAATTCGGCGCGATCAAAGGCACCGGGTTCTTGCTCTATAAAAAGACGATCGTCTTTACGCCGCTAGCTTCCGGGGGCGAACAAGAGTACGGCTTCCGGGCCGGCACCGATAATGTCGCCGGGTATTGCTGCCTCGCAAAAGCCCTCGAGATGTCCTATGAGGCCTTAAGCAAGGATGAGCATTACGTCGAAGTCCTCCATGACCGCCTGCTCGCCGGCTTAAAAGCCCGAGATGATGTGGCGATCAATTCGCCGGTCAATGGGACGAGTTACATCGTGAATTTCTCGTTGCTGCATAAAAAAGGCAGCGTCGTGATGGAAGCCTTATCCCGACAGGAGATCTACGTCTCGAGCGTTTCGGCCTGCAATAGCAAATTCGAAAAGACCTCGGCGGTTCTTGTCGCGATGGGCAAAACCCCCGAAATCGCCGCCAATTCGATCCGCGTTTCCTTTAGCCCAAGCAATACCTTGCAAGAAGTGGAAACCTTCTTAGCGAGCCTCGATGCCATTCTTAAGGAGGTCCATGACCGATGATCACTTACGATTCCTTAATGATCCATTATGGCGAGCTCTCGACCAAAGGCGACAATAAACGGGCCTTCATTCGTCAGCTTCTCCACAATATCAAAGACGCTTTAAATAACGATCAGTTGGGCTACCGCAGCAACCGCGACCATATCTTTATCGCCCTCAATGGCGTTGATCCTCAAGGCCTCCTCTCCCGCTTAGAAGAGATCGCGGGGATTCAGCGGATCTCTCTCGTCTATAAAGGCAGCAAGGACATTGAAGCCGCCAAAGCCGAGGCCCTCGACCTCATTAAGGGCGAAGCGGGCAAGACCTTCAAGATCGAAGCCAAACGCGCCGATAAAACCTTCCCTTTAGATAGTTATCATATCGATTGCGAACTGGCCGATTTTATCCTGGATCATACCGCCCTAAAAGTCGATGTCCATCATCCCGATATCACCTTGCGGGTCGACGTCCGCAAAGATGGCTTATATCTCTCTTGCCACGATTATCCGGGTGCCGGGGGCTATCCCTTAGGCATGAATGGCAAGGTGATGCTGCTGCTTTCTGGGGGCATCGATTCGCCGGTCGCCGGTTATACCTTGCTCCGCCGCGGCCTCAAGATTGAGTGCATCCATTTCGCCGCGCCGCCCTACACCAGCGAAGCGGTCCTCGATAAGCTCAAGGACATCCTCAAAAAACTCAATCTTTATCAAGCCGATATCAAACTCAATGTCATCCCTTTCACCGAGCTCCAACTCGCGATTTATAAGAATGTCGATGAACCCTATGCCATCACGGTGATGCGCCGCATGATGATGCGGATTGCGGTGGGACTCGCTAAAAAGAATAAGTGCTTAGCCATCGCCACGGGCGAATCGATCGGTCAAGTCGCGAGCCAGACCCTCGAATCGATGGACGTGATCAATGAGGTCACTAGTTTCCCGGTCCTACGGCCCCTCTGCGTGCTCGATAAGCTATCGATCATCGCGATGGCGGAGAAATTGGGGACCTATGAGATTTCGATTCGGCCCTACGAAGATTGCTGCACCATCTTTAAGCCGAAAGCCCCGAAGACCCATCCCCATCTTAAGGACGTCGTCTATTTTGAGAGCAAGTTCGACTGGGCACCGCTCGTGGAGAAGTGCATCGCGGAAGCTAAGCCCATCTATCTGAGCCATGGGGAAGAAGTCTTCCCCAAAGTTTAATCGGTTTTTCTATTTTGTCTCTCACTAGAATCATTTTTTCATCATAGAAGCCGAGGAAAACCTGGGGATTTTTGCTAATATTCAAGAGGAACTTCACGCTCGTTAAGTATCGGTATAATAAAAGTGAAAGAGCGGATAGAAAAACATGACGAAAAAATCGAGTGCTGACATCAAAATTTATGACGAAAGTAATATCTTCCAATTTGCCTTTTGTGGACCTCGGGAATTTTTTGAAAATACCTTCTTAAAGAACCTGGCATCAGAAGCCGAAGAGGAAAAATGGAGCACAACGTCCTCGTCCGATCCTTACGTCATTTTGTTTTACTACATTACTAAGACGTTTTCTCGGTGCTATTCCCAACACAAAATCGTTCTTTCAACGGATGGCTTCTGCTGCAAATTTAACACGGGGTTATTAACAAAAAACGGGGAAGACATCTTGGGCTGTTTTATCCCAAATCCACAATTTTCTGCCGTGTCTCCCACAATCCAAAAATGGTATTTCAAGGGCTTTTTTTCAGAATCTGATCGCTTTTTGACTGATTTTTCATTCCCCAAAGAAGCAGAGTTAGCCTCCTACTTTGATGCTCCTGGCGATGCCTTCTTTGACCCTTCGAGAGGCATCGATATTTCGATCGATCATGTGCTTGACGATCATTGGACGGACCCTCAGATTTTTCCAAAAATTTTCACCGATATGGGGAAGCAACTTGCTCTTGACGCGATTAAAGCGGCTTTTCAACGTTCTTTAGTTCGTATCAAGCGGAATTCGCGGTTAGTAGTTCCTCAGTTTTATCTTGATCGTTTGATGTTTTTAATGCCCATTGTCGTTTCGTTACCCCATGATAAAACGATTACTTTTGCTTTGGCCGTGGAACCCGTTAAAAATGGAAGTTACCGAGCGAACACCATTTTTGATCTTGAATCGGCCTACAAAAAGGCCCGTTTGATTAATCGTCCCGAATCCAACTGGTTGATGTCCGAATAATCCCTTCGAACCCTTGACATTGATTCGGTTTGATACTAAATTAGTTTTGCGCTTAAGGGCAATTGACAGCTTCGAGGGCGCCAGGGCTTAAACCCTGTGACATTGCTTCTCGATTTGAAAACCCCGCCACTTGTTGTGACGGGGTTTTCTTCCTATCTTCTCCTGATTGATCAGCCGGGGGAACCGCCTAGAGGTTCGCAAGAAAGGAAAGAGATTAGACAATGACAAAAAAAGCCGTCCTCTTAACGAGAACGGCTCTTTCTTTTTTAGGAAGGACGATTACTTAGCCGCGGCTTTAGCGGGAACCTTTTTGCTGGTTTCGACTAAGCTAGCGAAGGCTTTAGGATCGTTGATGGCGATCTCCGAAAGCATCTTGCGGTTGATGGCGACGTTGTTCTTCTTCAAGCCATCCATGAATTTGCTATAGGAGATGTTGTTGACGCGGCAGGCCGCGTTGATGCGACGAATCCAGAGCTTGCGGAAATCACGTTTAACGAGACGGCGCGAAACATAAGCATAACGTAAGCTGTGGCAGACTTGTTCCTTCGCGGTTTTAAAAAGGATGTGCTTCGATCCGAAGTATCCTTCCGCTTGGTGAAGAACTCTGTTACGACGGGCGCGGGTAACCGTGCCACCTTTGACTCTTGCCATGGTTTGTTATCTCCTTATTTCGCGATCAGATACTTGATGCGGCCATAATCGGTCTTGTCGACCAATCCGCTCTTACGTAACTGACGTCTTTCTTTGTGCGTCTTATTCGGGGCCAAATGTCCCATATAAGCGTGTTTTCTCTTTAAGGCACCGGAACCGGTGACCTTAACGCGCTTCATTAAGGCGCGCTTCGACTTCATCTTGGGCATGCTAAATTCCTCCTTATTTCTTGGCTTTGGCTGCAAGAACGGCGCTGTACCATTTGCCTTCCCAGTAGGGGGCTTTTTCGATGGTGGCGACGTCGCTCATGAGGTCCATGAACTTCTTCATCAACGTTTCGCCGATCTCTTGGTGGGCCATCTCGCGGCCTTTGAAGACCACGGCGACCTGAACCTTGTCTCCCTGCTCTAAGAAATCGTGGGCGTGGCGGGCTTTGGTCTCCAGGTCATGCGCGCCGATGTTCGGGTGCAGTTGGATTTGCTTGGTCTCCGCGACGTGCTGATTCCGTTTTGAGATCCGTTCCTGTTTCTGCTGCTCAAAGCGGTATTTGCCGTAGTTGAGAATCTTGCAGACGGGCGGGTTAGCGTTCGGGGCGACGCAGAAGAGGTCGAGATTGTAACTGGCAGCCAGCTCATTAGCTTGGCGGCTCGGCATCTTGCCTAACTGTTCGCCATTCGGTCCGATGACAAGCACTTCCGGAAAATGGATGTGCTCATTGATGGGGTCATAACGCTTCTCGGGACGAGAGTGGCTCGGATTGTTGAAGTAAGCGATGGGTAATGTCCTCCTTGGCGATAAAAAACGGGCCCGCAGTCTGCTGGTCCGGTGAACTAATACGCGAAGTTGTTATCTTCTGTAGTTAGGGCCAACCCTCTTAGAGAGTCTGGCGAGCCACCGGTAAGCGGCTGCTTTCTACGTTCTATCGACAGGTCTATTATCCGCGTTTTTGTCTCGGATGCAAGTCTTGGCTTCTAGTTAGCGATGTAGAGCGCGTAGTTTGGGCTCTTTTGGCCGCTATAAGTGTAATAGGTGTCGAGTTCGTCGCCGAAGTTTTGGCGCGTGGTTGGGCTGACTTCCCCTTGGCTAACGCCAACGAAAAGATAGGTGGGCCGACCCGAGGAAGCAAGATACTCTTTGACCGCTGGGACGACCGCGGCATTATCTTCGGACCAGAAACTTTGATTGCTGAAGTAAGGCGAAGCGGCGCGGGCCCCGGCGATTTCATAGGCTCCCGAATGAGCATCGAGGACGAAGAAGGCCCCTTCTTTTTGGCGGGCTGAGGCGTCAAGAGATAACACGAGCTCGGCGGAATGCTGGCAGACGTTAGCGGAATAACTCCGAATATTGGCGAAGTAGTAACAACTGGAAAAGCAAGCGGCCGAGACGAGGCATAGGCTCGAAAAAGTCGCTAAGAAAAGTTTGGAAATCCGCTGGGGGTTTTCGCCAAGGGATCCGGGTTAGCAAGTTCACGAGGGCCAAGGCGATGAAACCAAACCCCGTCCAGTAGTAATTGTAGAAACGGCTGAGGAACAAATAGAAGGTGAGCAAGAAAGCCGAGGCGAGGGCGTCGAAGTTGCGGATCCGTCGCTCCAATGGGCTCGCCAAGCGATAGCCCCAAAAGAAATCAAGGAAGGGAACCGGGGCGAAAAAGAGATAGGGGAGACGGTTCAGCAATAAATCGATCTGCCAGCCGCCATGGATCAGGTAATGGGTCGACTGCTTGTAGACCGCACTTAACATCGAGTCAAAGTTGCCGCCTTGTTGGGCGAGGATCCCAAAGATCAGGCAAGGGATGGCGATCCCGAGGTCAATATCGATGGCTAAGGCGGTCCCGGTCTTCTTTTCCTTGACGGCATAGACGAGGTGCCTAATCCAGCCGCCCCAGCCCATAAGGCATCGCTCGGGCGCGAATTAAAGGCTAAGCCCGCTTCTAGACCAGCGAAGAAAGCGGCCAAGGCAAAATCCCGTTCTTTTCCTTCGATGAACCCTCGGTAGAGGAAATAAAAGGCGGCATTCATCCAGGGGGCGAGCCATTCCCCCTCGAGGTTTCCCCCGCCCACGAAATCGAAGATGAAGGCATAAAGAGCTAGGCCAACTCCCCAAAGTTCGGGGCGTTTTGGGAAAATCTCCCGGAGGGTTTCTAAATAAAAGAGCAGGGCTAGGGAGCCCGCGAGTATCTCGAGGATAAAGATGCCGGCGGTATCGGCAATCCTAAGCCCAAGCATATCCACGGCAATCTGAAACAAACCTTTGTGGTCGTAGAAGTCGCAGTAGGGGGTCGTCCCCGCTAACCAAGCTCGGGCTTCATAGAGGAAAAAATAGGAGTCCTGAGACATGATGTCGCTATGGGCTTTTCCATAGATGGGCGAGAAACTTTGGCAAAAGAAAAAGCCAAGAAAAAGCGCTAAGGCAATCGCGATGGAACTATCGCGAATTCCAAAAGGGCATCCCCAGGCTTTTTTATCGCGGGAAGGGGTGGGGGAATCCTCAAGACATTTATCGGGTTTGTCTAAGTTTACATTCATTTAAGAAATAACTTTAACATTTGTAAAACGCTTAGCATAGTAAACCAAATAATTAACGAAGAGGAAACCTTTTAGGAATGCGGAGGAATCTCCGGCAGGAAAAGCCAACAAAAAATAGCCCTCCCCAAAGGGGAACGCTTGCTCTTTTTAGGGAAAATGGCTATTAATATTAGTGAAGAAAGAAGCAAATAGAGAAAATGGCTCTTCGCTACGCCGTTTACGACACCGCCGCCGGCGATGTCACAATCATTGTCGATGATAAGGAGATTTTAGGGCTCCGTTTTGGGGCTCTCGATATCCCGATGGCCAGCAATGAAGAGAACACCGTTCTTTATGATGCCATCGTCGAACTCAATCAATATTTCTTCGGTCAACGCAAGACTTTCGATCTTCGTCTTAAGCCGGAAGGAACCGAATTCGAACTCAAAGTCTATGCCTATCTCCAGACGATTCCTTATGGGGAGACGAGAAGCTATGAAGAAGTGGCGGAGGCCTTAGGCGATAAGAAGGCCGCCAAAGCCGTGGGCATGGCCGTCAACCGTAACCCCATTCCCTTGTTCATTCCTTGCCATCGCGTCATCGGCAAAAAAGGCGATTTGGTCGGTTACCAAGGCGGACTCGATCTGAAGAAAAAGCTCCTGGCCATGGAAAAGGCCAATATGAACCGGACCTTCAAGCCCGGTAACTTCCAAGATCCGGAATAAAGAGCCGCTCTGGCGGTTCTTTTTTTGTTGATAAAGAAAGAAGGCTTGGCATGGGCTTAGCAATTCGTGAACGGATTTTTTCCTGGACCGAGAAATACGATATCTATAATGAAGAAGGCCGCCCCGTCTATCATGTCGAAGGCGAATTCTTTAGCTTAGGCCATAAGTTTCATATCTACGATCTGAGCCATAACGAGGTCGCCTTCGTCAAAGAAAAAGCCTGGTCGTTCCTTCATAAATTCGAAATCTATGTCGCCGGAGACCTTAAGGGCACCGTCAAAGAAAAGCTCTCGTTCTTTAAGCCGAAGTACGATGTCGATTTCATGGGCGCCAAAATCACGGGCGACCTCTTTGAATGGAATTATCAAGTCGTCGGAAATGATGGGGTGCCGCTTGGGGTCATGCAGCGCAAGATCTTCAGCTGGGCCAACACCTATTACCTTACGGCCAGCGATCCGAAGAACGAGTTGCCGCTGCTGGCTCTCTCCCTTGCGGTCGACGCCGCCCATACCGATGACGAAAACGCCGCCTTCTATTATTACGGCTGATCGCCATTGGATTCTCCAGTAAAAGGCCGCTTGTTCGGCCTTTTATTTTACGAGAGGTAGGCTTCAAATTGCCGTTTCATTTCGCTTAGATCCTTTTCGATAAAGCGACGGTAAAAGACAAAATCAACCGCCCCGTAATTGTGGGCAAGTTGGTTAGGGAAACTCACAACGCCTTCCCAATCGATTTTCGGATGGTCCCTAAGGAAATCGGAGGATAAGCCTTCAAACATTTCTCGGAGATATATCATTCGAAAGTCGATTGCATCGATAGCTTCTTCATTCGTGCTCGGGTCCACAAAGTTGGCCCGCCTGGAATAAACTAAGATGCGGTTGATATCGTCGAGGATTTTTTCCGCGTAATAATGATCTGTTTTTTCATGATCCAAAAATCTTGACCCCTGTTTTTGGTATCTCACAAAAAATAGGTAAGGTTGGGCTCATGTCTTGATAACGGACGAGATCGACCTTTTTGTGGAGAGCCTGCCGAAGTTCTTCAATCAATTTAAAGAAGGCGAGACCATCATCGGGGCCTTTGATGAAAAGGTCAACATCGGAAGAACCGTGGGGAGTCCCTTTGGCATAAGAACCAAAAAGATAGGCAAATTCGATGCGGTGGGCTTTAAAGATTGGAGTGGCAATGGCTTTGATCTGTGGCAAAGTAAGATGCCTTGTTTCTCGTTATAGGGCTCATAAGCCCTTAGTTCTTTTTCGATGAATAGGGCTCGCCAAGAGGTGGGGGATATCCGTGGGGACTCATAGTTCTGGTAGGTCCTTAACGGCATCTTTAATAAAACGGCTGCTTGGGCTTGAGCCAGACCCTTCGATTTTCTTAATTCTTCAATCGCCATGGCTCTATTATAGAAAAAAGCGTAGTTATAAATAAAAGAATACGCAAAATAGCGTAGTTTGATTTTATTTAACTACGCGAAATGAATAAAAAAGCGGCGGACTACCGAAGTAATCCGCCGCGAACCTCTAACGATTAATACCGGGCTTTGGTGTCGATCGATTTGCGGATGAGTTTAACGAAGTCCTCTAAGGAAACGCTCACCTGTTTATCGCTACCAAAGACGCGGTAGGTCACACTATTGGATTCGGCTTCTTTATCGCCGATCACGAGGGTAAAAGGAATCTTTTCGACCTGGGCATTGCGTAGACGGTATCCGACCTTGTCGTTACTGTCTCTTAACTCAACGCGAACGTGGGCATCTTGGAGAGCCTGCACGACTTTCTTAGCTTGCTCTTCGTGCTTGGCGGCTTCGCCATTAACCGGCAAAACTGCGCACTGAATCGGGGCTAACCAAGTCGGGAAGGCGCCGCCGTATTCCTCGATGATGATGCCGATGAAGCGTTCGATCGAGCCGAAGACGACGCGGTGAAGCATGACGGGTTCGACCTTTTGGCCTTTCTCATCGATGTAGTAGCAGCCGAAACGGTGGGGGAGGTTGACGTCGAGCTGAATGGTGCCGCATTGCCAAGTCCGGCCCATGCTGTCCTTCAGTTTGAAGTCGAGTTTCGGGCCATAGAAAGCGCCATCGCCAGGATTGATCGTATATTCGTGGCCGGAGTCCTTGCAGGCTTGGGCCAAGATGGCTTCGGATTTGTCCCAATATTCGACCGTGCCGATATAGTCTTTCTCGGGGCGGGTCGACAGGACGATCTTGTAGCTGAGGCCAAAGACCTTATAGACCTCATCGAAGATGGCCATGATGGCCTTGACTTCGCTTTCGATTTGGTCGAAGCGGATGAGAATATGGGCATCATCTTGGGTGAAGGCCCGAACCCGGAACAAACCATTTAAGGCGCCGGAAGCTTCGTGGCGGTGGACGTGGCCGAGTTCAGCGATGCGAACCGGCAAGTCCTTATAGGAATGGATCGAGTTGTTGTAGACGAGCATGGCGCCCGGGCAGTTCATCGGTTTGATGGCAAAGTCCTTATCGTCGATCTTGGTGGTGTACATGTTCTCCTTGTAATGCTCCCAGTGCCCCGAGGTTTCCCAGAGTTCACGCGATAGCATCGTCGGAGTCTCGACTTCGAGATAGCCGGCTTTTTGATGGATGTCCCGCCAATAGGAGATGAGTTCGTTCTTCACGATCATGCCTTTCGGTAAGAAGAAGGGGAAGCCCGGACCATAGTCGGAAATCATGAAGAGGCCAAGTTCTTTGCCGAGTTTACGGTGGTCATTGGCCTTCCGCTTCTCGAGGATTTGGAGGTAGTTCTGCAAGGCTTCTTCGCTCGGCCAGCAGGTCGCGTAGATGCGGGTCAATTGCTTGTTCTTGCTATCGCCCCGCCAATAGGCGCCAGCCAACGAGAGAAGTTTGAAATGCTTCAGGTAGCCCGTGCTCGGGACGTGAGGCCCGCGGCAGAGGTCGGTGAAATCGCCCTGCTCATAGAGGGAGATCGGGGCTTCGAGTTCCTTGATGTGCTCCACCTTGTAGTGGTTGTCTTTAAAGACGTCCAAGGCTTCTTGCATCGAGATTTCGCGGCGCTTAAAGGGGATGTTGTCCTTGCTGAGTTTCTTCATCTCAGCTTCGATGGCGGCAAAATCCGCTTCGGTGACGACTTTATCGCCGAAATCGATATCGTAATAGAAGCCTTCTTCGATCGAAGGTCCAAAGCCGAATAAGGCATTGGGATAGAGGTGTTTGATCGCCTGGGCCATCAAGTGGCTGCAGGAGTGGTTCAGCATCTCGAAACCTTCGGGGTCTTCGGGCATGACGAAGGAGAGGTCGCTGCCATCAGCGATCGGCTCCCGCATGTCGAAGATCTTTTCGCCGATCTTGTAGGCGAGAGCTTTGTTCTTCTTCTCCGGGTCAACGACCTTGGCGACGTCGAAGCCATTGGCTCCCGCATTGACTTCGAATTCTTGCTTTGCGTAACGAATTTTCATGATTTGCCTCCTAAGCAAATAAAAAGCGCCCTGCATAAGGACGCCAATACGCGGTACCACCTTACTTCAGGGCGATTGCCCTGCGCTTTTTCTTCTTCCTTAACGCGGAAGGACTCGCTTAATTCTTCATTAAGGGCTCCGGAGTGGTACTTCATGCACCCGTTTGGGTGTTTAAGCGTGTCTCCATCTTCGCTAGATTTATTCTAGGCTCGCCGTTTGATTAGTCAAGCAAGAGCGGGCACTTGATTCCAAAATGAAGCAAGAGGCGAACGAAAACGGGTATTTAGTGGCCAGTCTTTTGGCCACTTTTTTCTTTGCGATAGCGAGCATTGTGATCCTTTTGACGTTTTCGAAAAATAACGAAATCGAACCGTTATTTTGGTATGGATTATTTGCCGGGCTTTGGGGGGCGGGGGCGTTACTAGGCATCATCGGAGGCTTAAGCCATCGCTCAATCTTTTGGGCCCTCTCTTTCTTGGCCTTTTATAGCTATTTCGTCGTCTTTTCTTTCCACTATGGCACTTTGATTCAGGCCATCAATGGCATCGTGGGAGAGGAAAGCGGCAATAACGCTCGTTTTGGCAGCATCGCGATCAGCGCCGTCCTGATTCTCAACGGGGTTTTGGCCTTCCTCGGTTTGCTCTTACGCAAGAAACCTCTCATCGTTACGGCCTTAGTCCTCACCATCTTTGCGGTGCTTTATTTAGGCGCCGAGTTCGTCTTCTTTTGCCAAAGTTCCTTTGGTCAGGGGAAGGAAGGCTGGCAATATATGACCGCGAGCATCCTCAGCGCCATCGCGACCTTGACCATCTCCGCGGCCTTTCTCATCATTCTCATCTCTTCGATCGGCCAGATCGACCTCCAGCCCGAGAACGTGGAACGGATCATTGAAGAAGCCTTGGAAGGTCAAAAAGACCGCACCAAGTAAAAAGCCTCAGCCTTCACGATTTGTTTTATACTATACTCAGTTGTTCTTTTTATGGCGAAAAAGCAAAGCAAAGCGTTAGCGGAACCCTCGGCTTTTTTGGTGAAGAAAATCCAGCGCGAACACGCCCACGATGACCGCGAGCTCGGCCATTGGCTTAAAGAAAGGCACCGGCCCAAGCGCAAACTCTATTTCTTTTATCTCGTCCTCATCCTCACCTCGGTCTATATCGTCGATGAAGTCGCGACGAACCTCAACTCGACCATGCAGTCCTATATGGTCGATGAGTTCTTTGTTTCAAAGTGGGGCTTAGACCTCAACACCGCCCAAAGTCGCTGGCAAATCGGGGTCTTGGCGGCCCTCATCCTTTCATTCACTTCACTCCTTTATCGCCCCTTGGCGGACCGCTATGGCCGCAAGATCTTCCTCATCATCAACACGGCGATGATGTCCTTAGGGATGCTGCTTTGCTTCTTTAGCCCCGAGTTCTGGGTCTATTATCTTGGCTTCTTTTTCCTTTGTTTCATGACGGGGCCGGACATGCAAGTCGTCTATCTAAGCGAGACCGCGCCCCCGAAGCATCGGGCGACTTTCTTGGCCCTCATTAAAGGCATCGCCCAACTCGGGATCGCCCTGATCGGCCTAGGAATGGAAGCCTTCATGAAAGGCAATGCGGGGAAATGGCGCTATGTTTTCCTTATCCCTGCCGTCATAGGTTTCATCGTTTCTTTCTTGGCCCTATTCTTCGCTAGGGAGACCGATGAATTCATCGAGAAGCGCATCGCCTATCTCTCGTTAAGCGACGAGGAGAAAATCGCCTTGCTTAGCGACAAGAAAAAGAAACAAAACGATAGTCAGGGCGGCTTATTTCAAGCGATTGGCTTTGCCTTTCATCACCGGCAACTCCGGGCCATTCTATTGCTCTCCTTGTTCTATACGACCGCTTTCTACGCGACCGCCTATTACGGCACGATCATGAAAGACGGAGGGCTCAGCGATGCCGAGCTCGCCCATGCCGCCCTCGTCTGGCCGTTCGTCTGTTCCTTGATCACGATCCTCTATGGGTTATTTAGCGATAAGTTCGGCCGTAAGAAAGTCTCCTTTATCTTGGCGGGCCTTCTCGTCAGCGGCCTCCTCTTTTTGTGCTTAGGCCTAAGCTTTTCATGGAACGGTTATCTCCTTGGCTTCTTCCTTGGCTTATTTCTCGCCGGTTATTGGAACTGGGGCGACACCCTCGGATTAATGGCGGGGGAGTCGGCGCCCACCAACTACCGGAGCTCGATCGCCGCGGCCCAAAACCTCTTCGCGGGCGGAGGCTACCTCTTCGGAATGATCGTCAGCATGCTCTTCACCCAATATTCGGGAAGCAACCTAAGGTATTTGGACTATCTCTTCTTAGGCCTCGCCCTGCCTGGAGTGAGCGGGGCTCTGCTCCTTCTTGCCCTTAAGGTCAGTGAAACTAAAGGCGTTGATTTGGCCAAGGTGGCGGGCGATGAATGGGATGCCCCTAAGCCGCCAAAAAAAGAGGGGTAAGCCGTTAGGCTAGCCCCTCGCTGATTCGGCTTGCTGTTAGAGCAGCTCTTTGAAGTGGTGGAGATAAAGTTTCTTAATGAGGCTCACCAGCACGATGTAGGTGAAAACGACCCCAAAGAGATAGAGGAAATATTGCCAGTTGAGGGCGGCTTTTCCATAGCCAAAGCCTAAGAAGAGGGCCAAGCAGGTCGAAATGGCGATCCCTAATCCGCTCATGAGGTAGACCAGCCAGGAGGCGTTGGTCTTGATGAAGGGGATCTTTTCGCTCCTTAGGGCGTGGACGACCATGGTTTGGCTCCATTGCGATTCCACGAACCAACCGGCTTGGAAGAGGGTGGCAAAGGCCAGCTGATCGCTCGCGGATAAGCTCCCATAAGCCCCACCATACGCCTGCGGGCAGAAATAGAAGAACATGATGAGGTAGGTCGCGATATCGAACAAGGAAGAGATCGGGCCAAAGCAAAGCATGAACCGCGAAATCGAGACGGCTTCCCAACGCCGCGGCTTCTTCAGATAATCTTCATCGACGTTATCGAAGGGCAAGGCTAAACACGAGATGTCGTAGATGAGGTTCAAGACGAGAATCTGCAGCGGCAGCATCGGCAAAAAGGGTAAGAAAACCGAGGCGACCAAAATCGAAAGCATATTGCCGAAGTTGGAGCTGGTGGTGAGCTTGATGTATTTCGTGGTGTTGGCGTAGGTCTTGCGGCCTTCGCGGATGCCATTTTCTAAGACGGCTAGATCCTTTTCGGTGAGGATGATGTCGCTGCTTTCCTTAGCGATATCGACAGCGGTATCGACGGAAATGCCGACATCGGCGGCTTTCATGGCCGCGGCATCATTGATGCCATCTCCCATGAATCCGACGGTGTGCTGACGCCGCAATAACGAAACGATCCGAGTCTTTTGGGCGGGGCTAAGTTTAGCGAAGATCGCGTGGGTCTCGCAGGCTTTAGCGAGGTCGTCGTCATTCAGCTCAGCGATTTCATTCCCGAGCAGGATCGTCTCGGTGGGCAAGCCGACTTCGGCGCAGACGTGGCGGGTGATGGCTTCGTTATCGCCGGTGAGAATCTTGACGGCGACGCCATATTCCTGCAGCTGCTTGAGGGCGTCCTTAGCCGAGGCCTTGGGCGGATCGAAGAAAGCCAGATACCCGATGAGGACCATTCCTTTTTCATCATCCGCGGTCAAGGTTTTGCCCAAATCTTCGTTTTTGTGGGCGAGGGCGAGCACGCGGAAGCCTTGCTCGTTATACTCGGCGGCCTTCTTCAAAATGAAACTCTTGATGTCATCGGTTAAGGGTTGGACTTTGCCTTCGTATTCGGCGAAGGAAGAAACGGCGAGCATCTCTTCGACGGCGCCTTTGGTGATGAGCTGGCGTTTGCCCGATTTATCCGCGACGACCACCGACATCCGCCGCCTCACGAAATCGAAGGGGATTTCATCGACTTTGCGGTAGTTGGAGGTGATGGCACTGAGGCCATCGGCTTCGCCATGGGCGATGATGGCGAGGTCCATCACGTTCTTCAAGCCGGTTTGATAATAAGAATTCAGGAAGGCGTGGCGGAGGACCCGTTCATCCTCTTTGCCCATGATGTTGTGGTGGAATTCTAGGGCGATTCGATCTTCGGTCAGCGTTCCGGTCTTATCGGTGCAAAGCACGCTCATGGCCCCAAGATTTTGGATGGCGCTGAGGTTTTTGATGATGACCTTTTGCTTCGACATCGCAATCGCGGATTTCGCCAGGTTCGCCGAGACGATCATCGGCAGCATTTCCGGGGTTAATCCGACCGCGACGGACAACGCGAAAAGCAAGGCGTTAAGCCAGCGATCCTCGCCGGTTTTGAACAAGCCATTGATCACGAAGACGAGCGGGGCCATCATCACGATGAAAAGGATGAGGGTCCACGAAATTTTCTTGATGCCCTTATCGAAGCTGGTGGCTTCCTTTTTGGCGGTGAGCTTGGCGGCGATGCAGCCAAAGAAGGTGTCTTTGCCAACGCTTAAGACAATGCCGGTCGCGCTGCCGCTGATGACGTTAGAACCCATGAGGGCGAGGTTGGTGGCCTCTAAGGGCGCGTGGGCGTGATTGGGATCGGCGAGGGGCGTCTTTTCGATGGGCTCGCTTTCACCGGTCAGGGCGCTTTGATTGATGAAGAGGTCTTTGGTTTCGATGAGGCGGATATCGGCCGGGATCATGTCGCCCGAAGATAAAAGCACCCGGTCTCCGACGACGAGTTCCCGGAAGGGGATATCTTGACGTTGACCTTCGCGGATGAGAGTCGCGGTATTGCCGACCAAAGAGGCCAATTTCTCAGCGGCTTTGCCCGATTTGTATTCTTGGATAAAACTCATGAAGCCGCTGATGAGAACCATCGAAAGGACCATCGAGACGGTCAGATAGTTCCGCTCGCCAGGGGACGGCAGGATGATGTCGGTGACCAAAGAAATCCCCGCCAAAACGAGCAAGACGATGGTGAAGGGGTTGATGAAACTCGCAAAGAGGCGTTTGGCCACGCTATCTTTCTTTTTGCGGGCGATGTCGTTGGACCCATAACGCTCCCGCCGTTCCTCGACTTCTTCGGGGTTAAGGCCTTCGGGGGTGAGATTTTCGCTATTTAAAAGAGCGGTGGGGGTGCAAGCGCTGCCGTTAGCAAGACGGTCAAGCACGGCGGGTGAGATGGTGTTTTTGTTTTTTTCGGTGGCCATAAGGGACTCCTTTGCTAAGGGATGTTCTTGCCGCATTGCCTTTTAAGAAATAAAAGACGCTCTCGTGGGATGGCACAAGCGTCCCACAAGCGCGTTATCCGCCTGCTGCCAAAATGGCCCGGTCAGACTTCCCGAGGAGGAAGGCTAACTTGATCGTTTGTACTGGTGATCGCGCAATCCTTAAGCAGGATGAGGATGCAATGCAGCGCAAAGAGAACACCCTGATTTTGACCAGCAAAATACCGACTGTCAACACAAAAAGAATCTTTCGTTTCGTCCGATGATACGTGCCTTTTCTTTTTATTGTTAAAAACGAAAATCCTGAGCGCATACAAAAAGATTCCTAGTCGGGAAGCCACCCGAATTCTCCTCGAGAAAGTAAATGTTAATATCTTTAAACATTTTGCGGTAAACCGTTATTAATCAAGCCTTCATATTTCGCTTTCGCCCGCGCCCGCGTATAATGTACGCGGTTACTAAAAGGAGAAAAAAGATTAGAACCATGAACAGACAAGAAATCGTCAAGGTCTATGGCCGCCAAATCATCGATTCGCGCGGCAATCCGACCGTCGAAGCGGAGGTCACTCTCGCCGACGGAACTATTGGCAGAGCCAGTTCGCCCTCGGGCGCTTCTACCGGCAGCCGCGAAGCCATTGAACTTCGCGATGGCGATAAGAGCAAATTCGGAGGCAAAGGCGTCTCCAAAGCGGTCGCCAATATCAATGGCGAGATCCAAAAGGCTATCTTAGGCCTCGATGCCAAGAATACGGCTTTAGTCGATAATACGATGATCAAACTCGACGGCACTTTCAACAAGTCCCGCCTTGGCGCTAACGCCATCCTCGCCGTTTCGCTCGCTGCCGCCCACGCGGCTGCCGAGTCGCTCGGCGAACCGCTCTACCGCTTCATCGGCGGCACTTCGGCCAATACGCTCCCCGTCCCGATGATGAACATCATGAACGGCGGCGCCCACGCTTTCGATAACATCGACTCGCAAGAGTTCCTCATTATGCCGGTCGGCGCTCCCTCTTGGAGCGAGGCCTTACGTTGGTCCACCGAAGTCTTCCATGCCCTTCAGAGCATCTTAAAGGGCAAGAAGCTCAGCACCGGCGCTGGCGATGAGGGCGGTTTCGCCCCCAATACCGCCACGGGCGCGGATGAAGAAGTCCTCGATCTCATCATCGAAGGCATCAAGAAAGCCGGCTATGTCCCGGGCAAGGATTTCTTCCTCGCCATGGATGCCGCGGCTTCCGAATGGCTTGTCGAAGGCAAGCCGGGCCATTATCATCAGCCGAAGTCGGGCAAGGATTACACCACCGACGAACTGATCGCCCACTGGAAGAAACTCGTCGAAACCTATCCGATCATCTCGATCGAGGATGGCTTAGGCGAATCCGATTGGGATGGCTGGGTCAAGCTCACCAAAGAACTCGGCCACAAAGTCCAGCTCATCGGCGATGACCTCTTCGTCACCAATACCCAATACATTCAAAAGGGCATCGATCTCGGCGCCACCAACTCCGTTCTCATCAAACTGAACCAGATTGGCACCCTCACCGAAACCATCAATGCGATCAAGATGGCCAAGAACGCCGGCTATACCGCCGTCGTCAGCCACCGCAGCGGCGAGACCGAGGATACCTCGATCGCCGACCTCGTGGTTGCCCTTAACGCTGGCCAAATCAAGACTGGCGCCCCCAACCGCACCGAGCGGGTCGCGAAGTACAATCAACTTCTCCGCATCGAAGAAGATCTTGGCGCTAACGCGGTCTATCCGGGCATCAAGGCCTTCCGCTTCAACAAGTAGTTTCGACTTGTCTTTACAAAGGGCCAGCGCTTCGGCGTTGACCCTTTTTTGGACAATTGGCCAAAGTCCATTGCATAATCTCACCCATCTATTCTTGTAGTGAGGGTCCATTTCTTTCTTCGATGGCTCTTCTTTCAAACTAACACTCACGAAGGCGGCACCGATTCATGGAATCCAAGCGATAGCCTTCGAAGCTTTTCCGAAAGATCCTTCTGATAATGCAGTCAAAAAACCGACGCTTTGGGTGAGAAAAACGCGGCTTTCAGGAGGCCCGTATCCCGGAGTTTAATTGAGAGCCAAGTTCGTGAAAGCCAATCGGCTAGCGGAAGCTTGTTTTTTCTTTTCCCTGGGTCGCTATAAACCCTAGGGCGTTAACCTTAGTTCGCCTTTTCTTTAAGACTTTAAGGTCGTTTTTACTCTTTTTTATCGAGTGTTTCTTCAATGAAGTAACGCGGAGGTTTCTTAACTTCTATCGCGATTTTTCCGATATCGAAAACTGGGATCCCAAAACCTTTGAACCCACTACCGTTTCTTATCCGCATTTGCCTCGGGAAAGGGGTAAGAGCAAATATCCGTTAAAGAAATGTTGATCACCGGGGCGATAAGCGCTCAGAAATCATGGCGAGGAATTCGTCTTCGATGCTTTTGATGTCGAGGCTAAGATCACTCGGCAGGCCGCGGGTGCCGATCGTAGCAAAGCGCAGAGCGAGGGCGGTGGTGGCGTTCACGATGAGATAGAGGGCTTTTTCGACATCGATATCCTGACGGATGGAACCATCGGCTTTGCCTTTGGCCACTAGGGCCGCGACATTGATGTCGCCTTGACGGAACATCGAGCCGTATTTCTTATTGAGAGCCTCATTGATCGGCCGGTTATGGTTATAGTTATCAAAGAGAGAGACAAAGTAGAATTCATCGGGGTTTTTGCGAGCGGACTCAAAGGCCTTCGAAGCGAAAGCCAACACGAGGTCATGGCCGTTTAAGCTGCTTTTTAAGGGATCGACGTGGGTATCCTTTAAGGTTTGCTGCATGATCGAGGATTCAAGGGCGAAAATGATCTCATCGATGTTATCGAAATACTTATAGAGCGTCGGCCGGGAAATGTGGCTGGAGTTCGCGACGTCCTGCATCTTGATCGCGCTGAAGGGCTTGGTCAAAAATAGATGAAAAGCATTTTTCAAAATGAGCGCTCTTTGGCGATCGCGGACCTGCGAGAATTTGTTGATCGAACCATCCTTGTTAACACTTTTCATAAGAGCCCCCATTTCTAGAAAGCGAATTATTATGGGCCTTTTGCCATCACATTTCAAGGAAGGGGATTACGCGGTGTAAAGGATTCAATCCATAGAAGAGGAATTTACAGGTTGGATTGACTAAAAAATCCATTAACCTTAGAAAAAAAGGACAGGGATTCGACTTCCTTTCCTCAAGAAACTCTAACGCTTAGTGAGCGTTTTGGAAACCGTAGACCGCGGCGCCGATCAAACCGGCCTCTTGGTCAAAGGCGCATTTTTCGAGGTGCGACTTCGGGCAAGCCTTTCGCAAATCCTCAAAGAAAACATCCGCGGATTTCATGACTCCGCCGGTGAGGGCGAAGACATCGGGCTGGAAGTTTTCTTGGTTCATGGCGATAAACTGAGCGAGCAAAGCGATCCAATCGTGATAGACGGGCATGACTTTCGGATCGTTCTCACGGACTTTCTGAAAGAAATCGCGCGCCCCTTCAAGCATCACGCCATTCATGGCGGCGAGCCGGACTAAGTAAGCACCGGAAGCCATATGCTCAAATTCATGGATTTCGCCATGGCTCTTAAAGAGGGTATGGCCGACTTCATAGGAGGAATTGCAAAGTTTGCCATCGATAGTCAAAGCTCCGCCGACGCCGGTTGAAATCGTGATGAAATAAAGCGATCGGTATTTTTTATAGGGTCCGACGTTGCTCTCGGCTAAAGCGGCGACCTCGGCGTCATTGCGGACATAAACCGGGATCTTGAAGATCTTATGGAGATAATCGGCTAAGGGGATCTGCTCAATGTGAATGTTGGGAAGGGCGTAGATGTAGCCATCGTAGCGGACCCGTCCGGGCACGCCGATCGATATGGCCTTGGCGGAGGCAGGATCCGGCACGACTTCGGTGATGATCTTAGCGACGGATTGAAGGAAAAGATCGAGAGACCCCGTGACGGTGGGATTGATCTTCAAGGCTTTGACCTGATAGGCTTCATCGACTAAGGCGCAGCGGGTATTGGTCCCGCCGATATCGAGGGAGATGATCGTGGCCATTACTCCAACTCCTTCACGGAATTGACGTTAACGATGCGCATGAAGTTGGTCTTGCCCGCTCCGGTAGGAGTGCCGCCGGCGATGATGATCGGCTGACCGGCCGGAATCTTCAAATCCCGGGCGATCTTCAAAGCCAAGACTTCCATCTCCTCGATGAAGTCGGGCATGCTGGTCTTAAGAAGCACCGAATAAACGCCCCACATCCAGGCGGATTGCATGACGGTGGTGCGGCTATTGGTGACGGAAATGATGGGGCAGCACGGCCGGGCTTTCGACATCCGATAGGTCGACTTGCCGGTTTCGGTGAAGTTCACGATGAGCTTGGCCCCGATCAGAAGAGCGGTATTGGCGATGGAGTTGGCGATGGCATCGTTATTGGTGCCTTCGCTGGTGTCGTAAGCCTCGCGGGCGAGCTGCTCGTAAGGGAGATATTGCTCCATGGTTTTGGCGATGGCGGCTTGCATTTCCACGGCTTGCACCGGGTAATGGCCCGAGGCCGATTCGCCCGAAAGCATCACGCAGTCGGAACTCTCGTTGATGGCGGTGGCGACGTCGCTGACCTCGGCGCGGGTAGGCCGCGGGTTGTTGATCATGGAATCGAGCATCTGGGTCGCGGTGATGACCGGCTTACCGCATTTGCGGCAGAGTTTGATGATCTTGGCTTGGACGACCGGGACTTGCTCCGGCGGAATCTCGACGCCGAGATCGCCGCGGGCGACCATGACGCCATCAGCGGCTTTGACGATCTCTTCGATCTTGGTGACCGCTTCCGGGTTTTCGATTTTGGCGAAGACGGGGATGTTGGGTTTGCCATATTTCTTTAAGATGGCTTTGATGTCCCAAATATCTTCGGGGCGACGGGTAAAGGAAGCGAAAATCGCATCCATATCGTGCTCGCAGCCAAACTTCAAATCCTTCTCGTCTTGCGGCGAAATAAAGGGCATGGATAGTCTGGAAAACGGAACGTTGACGCCTTTTTGGTCCTTGAGGACGTGGTCGTTTTTCGCGACGACGATAATCTCGCGGTTGGCCTCGTCTTTGTCGGTGACTTCGAAATCGAGCTCGCCATCATCGATCAGAAGATGGTCGCCCTTTTTGACGTCATCGTATAAGGAGGTATAGGTGACCGAGAATTTCTCGGCGGTGCCTAAGACTTCTTTCATGGCGACCCGCATGACCTGCCCGGCCTTGACGGGGACGGCCCCATCCTTCATATATCCGGTGCGGATTTCCGGACCTTTGGTATCGAGGGCGCAGGGAATATAGATGCCTTCCTTTTCGAAATCGCGGGCGATCTTGATCTTGGCTTCTTGTTCAGGGTAGGTGCCGTGAGAGAAGTTGACCCGCATGACCGACATGCCGGCGTTATAGAGCTTAAGGATCATTTCCTTAGTGTCGCTCGCCGGGCCGATTGTGCAGACGATTTTGGTCTTTTTTTCGATATTGAGAAGCATGGGATTCCCTCCAATAAAGGTCGTAATTCTTAGAAAAGCCGCGCCAGGTGGCACGGCTAATTCGTTAGGCTAGGATGTCGATGAGACGGAGCATCGAGACGTGCTTATCGCGCGGAAGGGCGAGAGCCTCGTAGATGTCGTAGTCGACGATTTTGTTATCGACCATGCCGACGCAGCGGCCGCCTTTTCCATCGAGCAAGCAATCGACCGCATAGGCGCCCATACGAGCGGCTAAGACACGGTCAAAGGCCGAGGGAGCGCCACCGCGTTGAATGCGGCCAAGGACCTCAGCGCGGGCTTCAAAGCCCGTCTCTTGGGAAACCTTATCCGCAAAAGCGTGGATGTCCGGATAAATCTTTTCGGAAACGATGACGATGGCCCGTTTCTTTTTGGCTTGGGACATGGCTTTTAGATTGGCCATGATCTCGTCTTCAGGAATCGGGTGGTCCGGGGTGATGATCATCTCGGCGCCTTCGGCAAGGCCGCTGAATAAGGCCAAATCGCCGCAGTGGTTGCCCATGACTTCGATGATGGCGCAGCGCTGGTGGGATTCCGTCGTATCGCGAATCTTATCGACACACTCCACGATGGTGTTGAGGCAGGTGTCGAATCCGATGGTGTAGTCGGTCGAAGCGATATCGTTATCGATCGTGCCGGGAAGTCCGATGCAGTTAATGCCCATTTCGGTGAGCTTTTTGGCACCCATATAGGAGCCATCGCCGCCGATGACAACGACGGCATCAATCCCGTGTTTACGAAGATTGTTGATGCCGATTTGCCGGACGGATTCCTGCTTGAACTCCGGAAGACGGGCGGTCTGCAAGATCGTGCCGCCGCGATTGACGATATCAGAAACCGAGGAACGATCGAGTTTTTTAATATTATCCTCGACCATGCCTTTGTAGCCATCATAAATACCGAAAACTTCAAGGCCATACTTTAAGCCGGCCCGAACGACAGCTCGGGTGGCGCAGTTCATGCCGGGGCTATCGCCGCCGGAAGTGAGAACACCGATTTTTTTGATCATGTTAACAATCCTCTCGCTATTGAAATGATTATAAATCATTTGGGGGATTGTGTTTCATGCAATGAACATGTTTTTTCTTCTAGTCTGCCCTTAAGCCCACTAAAGGCGCGGTTTCATCGGGGTTTTAGAACACATTCTTTTATTTCCTCTTCCAAAAAAAGCGGTTCCAGAAGTTTTTCTTGCTCGCCTTAGAGTTGCATTTTGTGGATTAATGAAGAACGGATTGTGGAAAACTTGATTTTGGGGCGATAACCCGTACGTAATTAAGGGGTTTAGCTTGTGAAGAACTCCTTAAAAATATAGGACCTATCGAATAAATCATAGATTATCCACAGGAGGTAGGATAGAATAGCAAACGTTAGGAAAAGCGCAGCATGAAAGACGTCGGATTGGATGATTTCTATGAAGTGAGGGTGATGGGACTGGTCAGCGATGTGGATCGCCTCAGCCTCGTCGACCTCTACGAACCGCTCATCGGCGCCCGCGCCTTAGCGGTCTATTTGACCTTGCTTGAAGACCCGACTCGTCTCGATGGGGGCTTGACGCTCACCCACGATAAACTCTTTGTGAAATTGCTGCTTAGTCCGGGCGAATTCTTCAAAGCCATGGAGGCCCTTGAAGCCACCGGCTTAGCTAAAACCTTTTATAAAGAAGGCAATGGCCTTCATTATTTCATCTATTGCCTTTATTCTCCGAAAGACCCCCATGAATTCTTCGACGATGTCCTCTTCGTGGGAACCCTTAAAAAGTACTTAGGGGTCGAGGCGGTGGATGCTCTGGCCAAAAAGTATCAGACTTCTCGCCCCGTCGAAGGCTTTGAAGACGTCAGCAAATCCTTCGTGGATTTCTACGCCCCCGATTTCGATGACCCGATCTTCCAAAGCAAAAACCTGACCTATAGCGCTTCCGGTCACCACGTTTCTCGGGTGAAAACCGACTTTAACTACAACGAATTTATCCGGGCGCTTGGTCAAGCCCTCATTGAAGAAAAGGACCTGAGCAAAGCCGAGATCGTCCATAGCGAGAAGCTCGCCGCTCTCTATAACCTTGATGCCGCTAGCGTCGGTTCGATCGTATCCGCTCACTTCTCGAGGAGCAATGGCTTAGGCCGGCGCTGCGATTTCCATGCGATTGAGGCCGAATGCCGCGCTAGCCTGAATTTCCCCTATCTTCATAGGGCTCCGACCGCCGCTAAATCCGCCGTCACCAGCGATACCAATCTCGCCAAAAAGATCCGTCTCATGGACGAAATGCCGCCCGCCTCGTGGCTAGCGGTCCTTCAAAATGGCCATAAACCCGCCGATAGCGACCTGAAGATCCTTGAAAGCCTCTCGCTGAATTTAGGCTTACCCAATCCGGTCATCAACGCCCTCGTCGATTTCGTTCTGCAGAAAAACGACAACATCCTTTCGAAAGCCTACATCGAGAAAATCGGGGCAGCCCTAGCCCGAGAAGGCGTCAAAACCTCGCTCGACGCCATGGACTATCTGAAGCGGATCAATTCCAAACTTTCGAGCAAGAAATATGGTGGGGATACGCCTAAAGAAACCTCCGATGCCGCGGAGACTCCCACTCTAGAAACGCCAGCCTCCGAAACTGCCGTGAGCGATGAAGAAGTCGATAAAGCTCTCGCTTCCTTTTATAATAAAAAGAAATAAGCCCTATGGAACCCGCGAAAATCCCCGATATCAAGATGAAGAGCGATGACCTCGCCGCTCTAAAAAAAGAATATTTCGAGAAACTCAAAGCCGATCCTTTTGTTTATGGCCGGATTAAAGAATTAGGGCTATCGACCGCCCAGGTGAATGACGCGCTGGCGGTGCTCATCGATTTCATGGAGGACCACGCCATCTGCGCGGCCTGCCCTGGCTTAGAGAACTGCACCAAAGCTTCGGGCCAATACGAGATGGACATCACGTTCAAAGATGGCTTCCTCGACCGTCAGTATTCCCCTTGCCATGTCTTAAGTGAACGCAAGCTCCTCGAAGCCCGTTATCTTTACCGCGATTTCCCTTCGCCTTGGGAAGATAAAGACCTCCGCAGCATCGATAAGACCAAATCCCGAAACGCCTTAGTCATCGCCCTATTGAAGATCCTTAGCGGCGCTTCCCACGATTGGGTCTATGTGCGCGGTAAATATAAGTCCGGCCGTTCCTACATTTTGGCCTGTTTTAGCAATAGCTACGCCAGCAGTGGCCATACCCCGGTCGCTTTTTGCGATGCGAGCAACCTCATCAACGGCTTAAAAGACCTGGCTTTCAATGACAAAACCGCCTTCCAAGATCGCTTTGATGCCCTATGCAAAGTCCCGTTATTGGTGCTCGATGATTTTGGCAATGAATTCAAGTCGGATTTTGCGTTCTCGAGCGTTCTCTTCCCGATTCTCAATACCCGGAGCAAGAACGATCTCATCACGATGTTCACCTCGGATTTCACCATCGATGAAATCGGGGAGATGTATGCCCAAAAAGTGGCACCTGCCCGTGGAAAACAATTAGCCAATATGCTGCATGGCTTGGCCAAAGAATACGTCCTTGACGGCGTTACGGTTTATAAGTGATCGTCCCTTAAATCTTTACCTGCTCCATTAGCTTTTTCAAATTATCAATATCTGTAAAGACGGTTTTATAGACCACCAAGGGTTCGATATGACCATAATCGTGGATTAGGTAATTTCTCATGTTTTTCAAGGGTATTTTCTTGATTTCATGGTTATTTTTAAAGAAATCATCCGATAAGTGGTTTGCTGTTTCCCCAATATGTTCCAAATCCCAGATAACAGCCTTAGCAGCCATTGTTTCGCTGACAAAGTCTTCGGCAGAACTTATGTAGCGACGGTTCTCCTGAATACACGAACAACGCTTGATGATTTCGGAAACACAGGCCTTATCTCGATTGAAACTCATAAACTAACCTCTTATCCTTTTGGATATTTTGGAGAACTTCGTCTGGAATGCGATCGTCTGAAAACAATGTATCAACGCTTTTTCCAAGCGCATTTCGGAGGAGGCCATTGAATTCGGCTCTCCGCATAAAAGAAATTTCCTTTCCAACAAGAATGAAGAAATCGACATCGCTTTTTACCGTGGCTTCCCCTCGGGAATAAGAACCAAATAAATAGATTTTTTGAATCTCGTCTTGACCGAAAGCGGTGGCCATGCGATTGACCGCAATAACGATTTGATCAAAAGAAAGCAAACGGTCGCGGCGTTTCCGCTTGGCCCGGCATTTCGTTACGATAGGCAGAGGAATTCGGCCTTTTTGGACAACCTCTTCGGCAAATTGGCAAAGAACAGCCGAGGAATCTACGCCTTGTCTAGCTGCGATGTCATTAAACTTTTGTTTTATTTGTTTGTTCAAACGAATTTCGAGCCGTCCATCTTGCTTCATTTTTCCTGCCTCTGGATTACATTGTATTAAATAGTACGTACAAAACAAGAGACGAAATCAAAAGAGTTGTTCGCAACAGCCTTATAAATATTGTACAGTGTCTAAATACTTCTCTAAATCGTAGATCGTTCCGTTATTATAGATGACTAAAGAAGCGGCTTGTTTGGCCTTAGCAACCGGCCAGCCTTGATTGAGATTAAGACCTTTTTTGGCATCCTTGCCTTCGAGGGTGAGCCGCTCCGCGCGAGCGGACTCATCGGCGAGAACTAAGATGATCGTGTCCGCGAGGCCATCGAGGCCAGAGCCGAATAACAGGGGGACATCGAGGACGACTTTATCGCCCCCGTGGTAACCCGCAATCCGTTTCAGCGTCTCTTGGTAGACTAACGGATGGATATAGGCTTCGAGTTTGGCTTTCTTTTTCTTATCGTTAGCGAGCACTTGGCTCATTGCGCCTTTATCGAGAGCGCCATCCTTTAAAACCGCGGGGCCTAAGAGCTTGGCGACATGCTTTTGGACCCGGGGCTTGCTATAGAGTTCGGCCACCAGCTTATCCGCATCGATCCGGTGGTAGCCTTTGTTCTCCAAATAGCCCGCAACCGTGGACTTTCCAGCGTGGATCGGCCCGGTGACGGCGACGATGTAGGGGTGGCCTTGATAGGGTTGGCAATGCGGGCAATAAACGGTGCCGCGTTGGCCTAAGAAGATCTTGCGTAAGGGCATGCCGCATTTCGGGCAGGGCGTGTTCTCTTTGCTATAGACGAGCAACTTATTTTGCATCGAGCCGTCGACCCCATGGGCCGGGTGATAACTCCGGACGGTCGCTCCGCCGAGCGCGATTGCTTCTTTTAAGATGCGGTCGCTTTCTTTTAGGATCTTTGCGCATTGCTCAATATCGAGGTCTTTGGCCAGGGTCTTCGGGTTGATCCCGCAGGCGAAAAGGATTTCGTTATCGTAGATGTTGCCGATCCCGGCGATCAGCGATTGATCGAGCAGGGCTTCTTTGATGCTCTTAGACGCCATCTTCTGGAAGCCTTTATAAAGCTCCGTGGGCGTGAGGTCAAAGGGTTCTTTGCCTAAGGCGCTAAAGCCGGAATCGCTGAGGTAGTTACTCTCGTTATAGAGACCAAAAACCCCGAACTTCCGGACATCGTTATAGCGCAGCGAAGTCCCGTCGGTGCAGTCGTAGATCACCAAGTCGAACTTGCTGAGGGGATCCCCGACTTTGGCTTCGAAGTATTTGCCTTCCATCCTTAGGTGCGAAACCACGACCAAATCGTGAGTCAAATGCAAGGCGAGAAGCTTGCCTTTGCGGGTCACCTTGAGAAAGGTCTGCCCAACGAGATCATGGACGAAAACCTTCGGGTCGGTCGCGCAGTTCTTCGGGCGGATCAGCGTGACTTTGGCGATGGTTTTGCCCGTGAGGATCTGGCTAAGGATCGCGCGGACGGTTTCAACTTCGGGTAATTCGGGCATGGTCGGTCTCTCTCTTTTCTTTATTTCGCGTCGTACCAGGTCGCGCCAAACCCGCCTTCGACGGTGAGCTTCACGGGCAAATCAACCGCGTGGATCATGATGTCCGATAACGGCTTCAAAATGATGGCCTTTTCGTCGGCGGGGACTTTAAAGAGCAGTTCGTCGTGGATCTGTAAGACCATTTGGGTTTTGAGGTGATTCTTTTGGAGATACTCGTCGATCTTGAGCATCGCGATTTTGATGACATCGGCCGCGGTGCCTTGGACGGGGGCGTTAAGGGCCGCGCGTTTGGCGGCTTCGCGCTTGGCGTAATTGGTGTCCGTGATATCGCGGAGGTAGCGGCGGCGTCCAAATAAAGTGGTGACGTAGCCATTATGCTCAACTTCAGCGATGATGGAATCCAAATAGGTGCGGACTTCGGGGTAATTCTGATAGAAATTGGTGATGATGGAACCGGCTTCTTTGGGCGTGCCGCCGATTTGATCGGCCAATCCCCAAACGGTCGTGCCATAGATGATCGCGAAGTTCACCGCTTTGGCCTTGCGGCGCATGAGTGGTGTAACTTCGTTCACGCCAAAGATCTTTTTGGCGGTCTCGCTATGGACGTCGCGGTCGCTGTTGAAGACATCGATATAGGCCTGGCAGTGGCTGAGCGCCGCCAAAATGCGGAGTTCGATCTGGCCATAGTCGAGCGAAAGGATGCTGTAGCCCGCTTCGGGGTAAAAGAAGGCCTTGCGGATGAGCTTACCTTCTTCATCGCGCGCCGAAATGTTCTGGAGGTTCGGATTGCTGGAAGAAAGCCGCCCAGTGGTGGTTTGCGCCTGATTGAAGCAGGTATGGATCTTCCCATCCTTTTTCACGTGAGGGGCCAAGCCATCGATATAGGTGCCGATAAGCTTAGCGTATTTGCGGTAATCGAGGATCTTTTGGACGATCGGATGCTTATCGGCGAGGGAGTTAAGGACATCGACGGAGGTCGAAAGGCTCTTGCTCTCCCCAAGATGGAGTTTATTGAAGAGGAGATCGCCGACTTGCTTAGGCGAAGCGATGTTGAAAGGCTCGCCCGCCAAAGCATAGATCTCTTGCTCAAGCGACTTTTCTTTTTCACGGAAAGTATCGCCGATCTCGTTCAGGGTTTTGACGTCGAGGGGGAAGCCTTCGATTTCCATCTTGGCTAAGACCAAAGATAACGGGGCTTCGATGTCGCTATAAAGGCTATAGGCATCGACGGATTTCAGCGAGACCGTGGCTTTTTCTTCGAGAGTTAAGGCGTAATAGGCCATCTTGCATAGGCGCGCAGGATCGCCGCTAGCGAATAAGGAGATGCTGTCGCTTTCTCCCCCCTCGATATCGACGCCAAAACTGGAATAGACGAGGGTGGAGTTGCCGCTTAAGGAACTATCGAGCAGATAGGCGGCAAGCAGCAAATCAAAATGGAGGCCACTAAAGGCGATGCCATAACGCTTAAGGGCTACGGCGACGAGCTTACCGTCATAGACGTTCTTGCTAATCTTAGGATCGGCTAATAACGCGAGTAAATCCTTATCCTTTTGCGCATCAGCGAGGTTCAGGTAATAGCTCTCTTTCCCATCGCTTAAGGCGAGCCCTAATAAGGGGGCATCATGGTAATCGGCTTCATCGATATCTAAGGCAAGGCCGATCTTTTCGCCAAAGGTTAGCCCCGCGATCGAAGAAACGGTTTTGGTCTCTAGGGGCTGGGCGGATTGATCGCCTTTTTTAAGGCGGATCGGTAACCGGGTTAAGAATTGTTTGAGTTCGTATTTTTGGGCAAACTCATTGACCGAGGCGTAGTCGTAACCGTGGTAGACGAGATCTTCGAGCTTAAACGGTAAGGCCACATCGGTTTTGATGGTGGCGAGCTTATAGCACTCTTCGCCCATCGCTAAGTTATTCCGGATATTCTCACCGACCTTGGAAGTCATGGTTTTGGCGGCTTCCGCGATCGCCTGGAAACTGCCGTATTGCTGGATGAGTTTGACCGCGGTCACATCGCCGATCCCGGGGATTCCGGGCAAGTTATCGGAACTATCGCCCCGTAAGCCTTTATAGTCGATGATCTGAGAGGGCGAGAAGCCAAACTTCCCGGGCATGGTTTTCTCGTCCATGATTTCCATGTTGGAGAGCCCAGTCTTAAGGAGCGAGATCGTGATATGGGAATCAATCAGTTGAAGGTAGTCTTTATCGGAGGTGTAGACGGTGACTTGATAGCCCGCTTTCGAGGCGAGTTTAGCCACGCTGCCGCAGATATCGTCGCCCTCGAGCCCGTGCTCTTCGAAATTGAGGACGTTGAGGGCTTTAAGAAGCTCCCGCGAAATCGGGAACTGCTTGACGAGCTCGGGCGGGCAGGGCTTGCGGTTGGCCTTGTAATCGGCGAACTCGGCCTTACGGAACGTCTCTTTATCGCTATCAAAGCCGACGAAGATGGACTCGCCGCCGCTAAAACCTTGAAGGATCTTGGCCAGCATATTGCAGAAAGCGAAGATCGCGTTGGTGGGGATGCCTTCCTTCGTCCGCATGATCGAGGGATTATCCCCGTAAGCGGTCGCGTAATAGGCGCGGAACAAAAGGCTATTGCCATCGATCACATAGAGTTTTTTGGCGTTTTCCATCGGGTATCTCCTTTAGGGTAATAGGGTCACGGAATCGGCGAGATAGGCGCCTTCTTTGCGGGGGTCTTTATGGCATTTCACCGCCACGGCGGCCTCGGTTTTTAGGGCCGAATAACTCGCGTTATATTCTTCGCTGAAGATAATGAAGTCGGCTTCGCTCGTATCGTCATATAGGCTCATGAAGGCCATCGGTTGGCCGCGTTTGGTCGTGATGACCCGAAGCGACTTGATGATGCCGGCGACCGTGAAGGTGCCTTGGCCGGTCGCGATCTCGCTAAGAGGCAAAGCGTTAAGGGTGCTTAAGGCCGCCTTATGGAGCGAAAGGGGCGAGCCCGAGATCATTAAGCCTAAGGCGTCATGCTCGGCGTTAAGGTTCTCGAGAAGATCATCGGGTAAAGGGGTGATTTGAGGTTTAGGCATATGCAGGTCGAGCAGGGCTTGCTGGCCATTAGGCCCATAGAGCATATCGGCGTAGTCGATCGCGGCCGCGGCGATGGGGCGGAGCGAGGCGCGGGTACTGCCTAATCCATCAAAGCAACCGGCATCGATGAGCTTGACTAAGGTCACGAGGTTGAGGCCAAAGGGTTTTAGGCGCAAGGCGAAATCAAAGATATCGGCATAGTTCCCATGAAGCCGGCGATCTTCTAGGATAGCTCCAACAAAATTGCTCTGGATGCCTTTGATGGCGGTTAAGGGGAAGATCAGGTGGGCGTCTTGGACCAAGAAATGGTCGCTGGCTTTATTGATGGAAGGCAAAGCTAGGGCGATCGATTGCTTTTTCACCTCGGAGATGATCTGATTGAACTTGCTATCCCCCGAGCCGGTATTATCGAGGATCGCCGCATAGAAAGCGTTGGGGTAGTGGAGCTTGAGGTAAGCCATCTGGCAGGTGAGGACGGCATAGCCTAAGGCGTGGGACTTATTGAAGCCGTAATTGGCGAATTTATCGATGAGGGCGAAGGCTTGATTGGCTAAGGCGAGGCTATGGCCTTTAGCGAGGCAGCCTTTAATGAAATCGTCCTTGAGCAATTGGAGCTTATGGGCGTCTTTCTTGGAGATGGCCCGCCGGAATAAGTCGGCTTCCCCGTAGCTAAATCCGGCCATGACGCGGACGATTTGCATGATCTGCTCCTGATAGACGATGATGCCATAGGTGGGTTTAAGGATCGGCTCAAGTTCGGGCGAGAGATAGCTGACCTTTTCTTGGCCATGTTTTCTCGCGGCGAAAGAGGGGATGTTCTGCATCGGGCCTGGCCGGAATAAAGCGAGCAAAGCGACGACGTCATCAAAGCTCGTCGGCTGGATGGTTTGGATGGCCCGCTTCATGCCGGGGCTTTCGAGCTGGAATAAGCCCATGGTCCGGCCGCTAGCGATCAACGCAATCGCCTCCGGGTCTTCATAAGGCAGAGTCAGATAATCGAGTTTTGGTCCGCCATCTTCGGCGATGAACGTTAAAGTTTCTTCGATGATCGTGAGGTTACGCAAGCCGAGCAAGTCCATCTTGAGGAAGCCTTGTTCTTCGAGGTAATTCATTTCATAACCGACGACGAAACCGATGCCTTCTTCGCGATAGACCGGGATGGCGGTATCGAGGGGTTCGTCATTGAGGACGACGCCAGCCGCGTGCAGCCCGGCTTGGCGGGGCAGCCCTTCGATTTTGGAGGCCAAACGGACGATCTCCAAATAATACTTATCGCTATCGACGAGCTCCTTGAATTTCGGATTCTTTTTATAGGCGTCCCTTAGGCTCCAAAACGGATCGACGATGAGGTCGGCGATCATATCGATCTCGCGGGTCTCGTAACCGTAAACGCGGCCGATATCCCGTAAGCTTTGCTTGGCTCCGATCCCTTGGAGGGTGATGATGCGGGCCACCCGGCCTTCGCCGTATTTAGCGATGAGATAATCAACGACTTGGTCGCGCTTGATATCGGCGAAATCGACGTCGATATCCGGCATGGATTGCCGCTCAGGGTTAAGGAAACGCTCAAAGAGAAGATCGTGTTTTAAGGGGTCCGGGGTATCGATGTTGAGGGCAAAAGAAACCAAGGATCCGGCGCCTGAACCACGCCCCGGGCCGACATAGATATCGTGGGTTTTGGCGTAATTGACATAGTCTTGGACGATTAAGAAGTAATCGGCGTAGCCCATTTTATCGATGACGCCGAGCTCGTAATCGAGGCGGGATTGATACTCGGGGCCGTAGTTAGGGACGCGTTTGGCTAACCCCTCATTAGCGAGTTTCTTAAGATAGTCTTCGCTCGATAAGCCAAGATCGTTGGGGAAATGAAGCAATCCGCCCCGCTTAGCGATGAAGGCGAAGTGGGAGCGTTCCGCGATGAGGCGGGTATTGAAGATCTCTTGCGGCTGGTAATAGGCAAGGAGCTGTTCTTCGCTAAGGAAATAGCAGGTGCCTTTGGCTTCTTTTTCGCTGAGGCTAGCGTTTCTAGCGATCGCATTAACGATTTCTAGGACGATGGCATCGTCTTCTTTAGCGTAGAGGTAATGGGGGAAAGCGATGGTGTCGTAAGGGTATTTCTCGACGAAATGCCGCACGAATTCGTTGAGGCCGGGTTCGCCAGGAAGATAGGGAAGGCCGAGGTAAAAAGACTTAAAGCCCGCTTGGAATTTTATAAGCCAAGCGGCGACCTCGGCTTCGCCTTTAAGGTAGAGGGCATGAATCGGGCTATGGTCGACCGAAAGGATGGCGGTCAAGCCGCCATTATGCTCGAGGAGGGCTTGGTGGGTTAATTGGCCTGAAGTGGCTAACAAATTGAGGGCGATCAGATTGCGGTAGCCTTCTTCTTCGTTAACGTAGAGGGAAAGCAAACAATCCTCGACGCTGACATCTAAGCCATAGACGGGCAGCAGCGAGGAACCTTTGATCAGGTGAGTGAGTTCAGGGAAAGCGCTGAGCGATTGGTAATCCGAAATCCCGACCCCGTAGTAGTGGTATTTGTTGGCTAAAGCCAAGATCTGAGGGACCTTTAAGCCGCTCCGTAACATCGAGCAGCCGCTATAAACGTGGAGGGGCACGAAATTCATAAAAAAATTATACCCCAAAACGCTGGGGGTAAGAGACCAAAGAGTCTCTTGCGGTTAAGAAAGTAGGTATTGAATCAATCCCCAGAGGCCTTTTTGGCGGAAGATGGCGCGGTATTGTTCAAGCTCGCCAGCGATGATGCCGTCGATCGCCGACATGCTGCGGAGTTCGACATCCGCGTTATCGTCGGTCAGGCAGATGGCTTTAGCGGTGACTTCTTTCGAGTTTTTAAGAACTTTGTTGAAGGGGGTCTTGAGCTCGGTTTTGACCAAGCTATCCATCCGCGAGGATAGATTGCTCATCATCAAACTGCTTTTGGAGGCGAAAAGTTCGCGGTTGGTCGAGCCTCCGCCTAAGGTGTAACTATAGACGTAGGGGTAGACGTTCTTCATGGTTTCGGCTAAGGCGTCATCGACCGAACCGGGCCGTTCATCGACCATGTTGATATTGCTGACGATCACGCCGCCATCGTTAAGGTGTTCGGCGGTCAGTTCAAAGAACTCTTTGCTGGCCATTTGAAAGGGCACGGAAATCCCGGAATACGCATCGAGCAGCATCACGTCCCATTTCTTGGTTTTGTCCGCCATCCTTAAATACGCCCGGCCATCCTCAGCGACGACGGGGATATCGGGGGAAAGATAGAACCAGTCATGGGCCAAAGCGATCATCTTCTCATCGATTTCGACGCCGGTGATGTTAAGTTTGTAGTCGGGGTAGAACTTCTGGAGCTGGGTGGCGTAAGTTCCCATGGCCATGCCTAAGACCAAGACGTCGAGCTCTTTGTTCTTCGCGTTCTCCGCCATTAAGGGCGCGGCCATCGCATAGTCATAATAGTAACCGGTCAAATCCTCGCCCTTATTCTTGATGACGGACTGAAAAGAGAACATGACGTTGGTGGAAAAATAACGCGTGTCCCCGTCTTCTCGGATTTGCAAATAGTTATAAATCGACTCGCCGGTATATTTGATTTTGCTGTCCCAGAAGGCGAAGCTCGCTTGGGTATTGAGGAAGCAGCCGCTGATCGTGCCGAGCAAGCATAAGGAACAAGCCACGATCTTGCCGATGTCGTCTTTCTTTTGCGCCTTCTTTTCGCTCGGTGAAGTCTCAACCTTTTTCCCGGCTTTCTGTTTGCGGATCCGCGCGATCCAATCGACGAGGAAATAGACGAGGCCAAGGACGAATAAAATGACGCCAAAAGTCAAGAAGGTCCAAGCCGTCCCGATGGTGGGGATGGTCAAGAAGGTCGGTAAGAAGGTTCCTAGGATCGATCCGACGGTGCCTAAAGCCTCCAAGATCCCGACGACTTTGCCCGAGGTATTCCCCGAAGTCTGGGCGTATTTGATGAGCGAAGGCGTGACGGTTCCTAGCAACAATAACGGTGGAATGAACAAGATGAAGCAGGTGAAGAAGGAGGCCCAGATGAGCAAGCCCGCGTTGATGAACATCGCAAAGAAGGCGGTGATGCCGGCGATCACAAAACGCCCTAAGAAGGGAATCAAGGTGATCCAAGTCCCCGAAAGGAGCATGAAGAAGTAAAGCCGAGCGATCGAAGGGTGCTTATCGGCGAGTTTGCCACCTAGGAAGTTCCCGATCGCCATCGCGATCATGATCGAGCCGATGATGATGGTCCAAATGATCTGCGACGAACTGAAATAGGGCGCGATCAAACGCGAGGCGCCGAGTTCGACCGCCATGACCGACATCCCCGAAACGAATTGGGTGATGTACATGTACCAGCGTCCCTTCATTAACGGATGCGGGCTGGCGATGGCTAAAGTCTCAGGTTGTGCTTCCATAAAAGATCCCCTTGTTGAACAACGAGTGTCAATCTGAATCAACTTTATCGCTTTTTGGTCCAAGAGCCTATAAAAAAACGCCCTTAGAGCGGACTCTAGGGGCGAAGGGTTTGATTAGGCTTTGAGTGTAGCGAAGAGATCGTCGAGGTCTTTGATGAAGGAGTCGAGCTCGGTGAGATCTTTGATCTTGGCGCCGCTCGCCTGGGCGTGACCGCCGCCGCCCCACTTGAAGGCGATCGGGGAAATGTCCATGCCTTTGCTGCGGATGCTGATCCGCCAGCAGGGCTCTTTGGGCGAAGGATCTTGGGTGATCGAACACCAGGCATTGATGCCTTTGATGTTGGCGAAGAGATTGACGTTTTCTTTGCCGAGTTCGGTCGTGATATGCAGATTGTTCTGAACATCGTTATCCAAGAGGTAATAAGCCACCCCGTGCGGCGAGACCGAGAAGTGGTTGAGAATATAGGCCGTGACCTTGAGGGAGTCGAGGGTCTTCTCGTACATCTTCTGGTATATCTCGGTGATGTTGATTCCCGCGCGGAGAAGCTCTTGGGCAATCGCAAAGGTGTGGGCAGTGGTGTCGCTATACATGAAGCGGCCGGAGTCGCCGACTAAGCCGATATAGAAATAGGAAGCGGCTTGCTTCGACATGACCTTGCCCTTCCAGTTCAGCAAGATATCGCAGCAGAGTTCGCTCGCCGCGGCCATCTTGAGGTCGCAGACGGTGGCGCGCTTGGCGATTTCTTCTTTGCAGGGGTGGTGGTCGATCTTGATCTTGTATTTAGCGTGGCGAAAGCGGGGATCGGCGATGCGGTCGGGATCGCCGACGTCGACGACGATGGCGAGGAAATTGCCGCCCTTGAAGAATTCGTTAGGCAGAGTCTCGGTCTCCGGGAATAGCCGGGGAGTGAAAGAGACGTGGTTATCGCCAACGTAGTGGATTTCCTTACTGGGGAAATTGTCCTTTAGCCAGGTATAGAGGCCCATTTGGGTTCCCATGGCGTCGAAGTCGGGTTTGATGTGGCGGAAGACGACGATGCGGTCGTAGCGCTCGATGGCGCGGTAGATCGCTTTGTAGTCCTTCTTGTGGGCTTTGCCGTAATTAAGAATCGCGGCGTCGAGTTTGTGTGCGCTTTCCATAAGAATAAGTTGCTTCCTTTTTTTATTTAATGCGGGCGTAGCAATCGCGGGCGATCATGACCTCTTCGTCGGTCGGGATCACCGCGACTTTGATTGCGGATTTGGGCGTGCTGAGCAGCACCTGTTTGCCATTGGCTTCTTCGTTGGCTTTGTAGTCGATATCAAGATGCAAAGCTTCTTGGATATCCTCGAGGATGGCTTTACGGAAGAAAGCGGAGTTCTCGCCGATGCCGGCGCTGAAGATGATCAAATCCGCTCCGCCAAGGCGAACGTAGTATTGGCCGACGAAATCGGCGATGCGGCGGGCGAAGAGTTGCCCGGCGATGATCGCGCGCTTGTTGCCGGCTTTGATCGCGGCTTCGATGTCGCGGGTGTCATTGCTGACCCCGGAGACGCCAAGCAAGCCGGATTGTTTATTGAAGATCTCGTACATTTCGTCGACGGACTTGTGCTCGCAATTGCAGAGGTAATCCATGACGGAAGGATCGAGGTCGCCGCTGCGGGTGCCCATCATGACTCCGCCTAAGGGGGTGAGACCCATCGAGGTCGCGATGCATTTGCCATCGCGGATCGCGCAGAGCGAAGCCCCGGATCCGATGTGGCAGGAGATGATGCGGGTATGTGCCATCCCTTGAAGGTAATCGGCGATGCCTTTATTGGCTAAGTAGTTATGGGAAGTGCCGTGGGCGCCGTATCTCCGGCAATCGTACTTCTCGCTCATTTCATAGGGGACCGGATATAAGTAATCTTGGGCTTCCATGGTTTGATGGAAGGCGGTATCGAAGACCGCGATTTCCGGAACGCCAGGGAGGGCTTTTTCAAAGGCATGGAAACCGACGAGGTGGGCCGGGGCGTGAAGAGGATCAAGCGGAATGAGCTTGGTGATCTTCTCTTCGGTATCTTTATCGAAATCGACGCTGTGGCTGAAGTATTTGCCGCCTTGAACGATGCGGTGGCCGACGCATTTGATCTCTTTTAAGTCGCTGACGATGCCATACTTCGTCAAGGCTTCGAACACGAGTTTGACCCCGACCGCGTGGTCAGGGATCGGCAGGATTTGTTTGACTTCCTTGCCGGCGTACTTGATCTTGAAGATGCCATCCTCGTGGCCGATGCGATCGGCTAAGCCGGAGCAGAGGACTTTTTCCTCCGGCATTTCAAAGAGCTTGTACTTGAGGGAGCTCGATCCTGCGTTAACCGCCATCACCTTATACATGGGGTAATTTTTCTCCTTTACCTTAAGGTATCGGACAAATTGTACCCTTAGGAAGAACAATGAGCAATGAAGATGCCAAAACTCGTTCTGACAAGCGAAAGGGCAAGCCTCGGGGGACCGGCTTTTCGTCGTGGCTTTCACTTTAAAAAGAGGGCTTTAACGTTTTGTTAATGCTAATGATTTTCAAAAAATGGGCCTGCTCCGCTAATTTTTTTCGTAACAATTAAAAGAAAAACGCGATAATGACACATTATAAGCGCTTGCAAATACTAAAAATTTACGTAGAATGACTTTAATCGGGATACGCGCGCACGTTTTTATATTAAGACTTAAGTCGTTGTAAGGATGAGTTCCCGTCTGGACTCTCCCTTCCTGAGCTTCCCTCGCTTATGACCCTTAAGAACTTCTGGAAAAAACAAAGTGAATCGTTGGATCGCTTCCCTGGGGTTACTTTCTATAGCGGTGGGAGCGTTCTCGTTTGGCTTAGCCAAGTCCAGCGAGAAACCGGCCCAACAAGTTGGAGCGACTGCGGCCACTAGTTATAGCAATTGCGTTCGTCTCTATTTTGACTCCAGTACTTTTACAACCATCAACACTGAACCAAAAGCCGGGACGACAACTTATGATGACCAAATGCTTGTGTCCTCCTCGGGGTCATCATCGATTTGCTCTTTCATTTCAAATAACGGATATTACGTTTTTGACATTTCTACCAGTTCAATTTTTGATTAGACAAGCGGTGGTACTTTCACCAATCCGCTTCATCTATATTTTCAATGTTGGGGATCTTGGTTTCACCCCGACCATTCCGACCAACCGGATTCAAGTTCCGGAAAATTGAATACCAACGATAATAGATTGGAAATAAGCGGGGCCTTAGGCGATGTCTGGAAGGTCTCTTGTGCCAACGTCGATGCTTATCATTATGGCGATTGGTCGCAACGCTGGTGGACCCCCAGTTACACTCGGCTTGGTCAATTCGTTCATGTCTCTTATAACGGCGGCAGTGGAACCGACTCTACTTCCGAAATAGATTCCACGACTTTTACGGCCCCAAGCGCCCCGACCCGTTCGGGCTATACCTTTAATGGTTGGACTTATAACGGATCGACTTATGCCGCTGGAGCGAGCATTACGCTTTCGGCCGGTGCATTCGATGTGACCGCGTCTTGGACCGCGGTAACGACCTATACGGTGGCTTTCAATTCCAATGGTGGCTCGACCGTTGCCTCTCAAAGCGTTGCTTCCGGATCCACCGCCAGTAGGCCAACCGATCCGACCAAAGCCCATTATACGTTTGTTAACTGGTATACCGAGTCGGCCTTAACGAACGTCTATAATTTCTCGACGGCCGTTACCGCTAACCTCACACTCTATGCGAAATGGACCGCCGAAACCTATACGATTACGGAATATGCGGTCATTGGTGGAGCCACCAATTCCTTGGCGACCGAAACTGCTACCTACGGCGTGAGTTTTACTCCGGCGACATCCGCTCCCAGCGGCATGACAATCAGCGGCTGGTATACCGATGAAGCCTGCACGGCCGCCTATTCAGCAACCACCTGGACCGCGGCGGGAAACCTTTACGCCAAATGCGTGGCCGCTTCCGGTTCAACCTTCACGTTAAATTTAGGGACTTATTTGGCGAGCTGCCCGGATTCAAGTGATTGCTATACGGACAACTGGAGCAGCGCTTATCGCGTTTATGTCTATGCCTGGAACGCTTCTTACCATACCGGTCTCATGTCGATGGGAAACCGTGGAACGAGTGGCGATTGCGGTAATTTTGCCATGACTCTTTCAACGACTTGGACGAGTGTCATTTTCTGTCTCGATTCTTCCTTTCCTTCGGCTGCGAACCTCTGGAGAAAAACCGGGGACATCACTTTGCCCACCCATGCGGCGAACTCCTCGGTTTTCTACTCGATGGTGGGAAGGACGAGCCTAACGAGCGCTTCGACACCGCCACGAGTATCTCCGGCTACGCTTCGATTAATACCAGCACGGCCAAAACCTTGGTCTATATCCGCAATAGCATTACGACTTCGGCTTTTGGAGCTCTGGCGATCCGCTGCTGGTCTTCGTCAAACTCTTCAACCGAACCTTATCTTATTAATGGAACGTCGATTACGACTTCGCCCAACTCCATTTATTCGTTCCCCCTTTATACCGGCTATAACGCTTTTGCGATCGAAGCCTGCCAAGGCGACCCTACGAATACCATGTGGTTTTCGACGGGGGCTTACCAATATACTTTTGGAACCATCGACGGGGCCAATCCCGTTACTTTCACCATAAGCGCTGCCCCTTCGAGCAGCCAAAAAAATCCGACCTGCACTTGGCTTTCACGCTATCAGACAACGAATAGCGACAGCAGTTATACAACGGTCATGCAAAAGGCGGGCTTTTTCCGAATTTGGGTTTGCCGTCCCAGTACCGCCTTTGGCTCCTCCAGCAGTTACGAAAGCGGGTATTTGTGGCCCCTTTATGTCAGCGATGGAACGACCACCTCGGGAATCGTGCCAAAAGGCTATGTCGTCAACTCCATGTGGACGGGGACCGGCAGCACCGCGCGCATCTTCATGTTCTACGACGTTCCAGCCTCTTTCCAAGAATGCAATTATCGTTTCGATTGTCGGAACGATACCGCCAGCAATGGAACCATCCTTCTTTCGACCGCCCTTTCGACATCGACCTTAAAAAGCGACGCCTCTTTAAGCGGAGCCGTCTTTTACCTAACCTATAGCAGCAGTACCTTAACTCACACTCACGGATCTTGCAGCAATAGCTCGTTAACCTTGCTGAAGACGGTCATGAATGGCTATTTGACCTGCAGCGATAATTCGCTTAATGGTGCCGGTGGATTTACGGCGATGGACCAGACTTGGTTTTCGACGGGAACCATTCAATACGCTCGCTGCACGACGACGGCGAATACTCAGGTTTCGTCATCGACCGGTTTAAACAACATTACGGGAGTTGAAATCGCCGATGTCGATTACAACAACGGGGATTATGCAAGCGGTTATACTACCCCGACTTATGCCGCAACGACGACGCTAGCGATCAAATACGCCAAACTCTATCAGCGGTCGGGTTCGACGGTTTGGGGATTGATGACGGTTTTGGGCCCGATTAAAGAGAACCAAGAATCGCCGGTGTCGACCACGCTCATCATCGTCGGTAGCAGCGGGGGAGCCGGCCTCTTATTCATTGCCGGGATTTATCTCTTCTCCAGACGGAAGAAGAAAAGATCATTAACTCCTAAGGTTTAGATCTATCTAACCTCAAGCGGTAATGAAGACGTCCTCCTTTATTAGGGGGGCGTTTTCTTTGCGGCACTCAAAAATGAAAGGTTGGACAGTGTGTAATAATTTCCCAATTTAGAAAAGTTTAGGAAACATCAAAGAAATCGCCATGTAAGCGCTTCAAAATAAAGAAAATATGAAATGTAAGCGCTTGCATCTTACTGATTATGGTTTACAATACGTTAATTGTTTGAAGCGACTAAACACGTATTGTGTTAGGAACTCCACCATCATGGATTGCAAGTAAGGGTGCTTTCCACCATGTCCCTAAAAACATTTTTCAAAACAAAATTAAATCGGATCATCACTGCTCTCACCGTTCTTGCGGTTGCGGGGGCGGGTATTTCAGTTGGAGCGGTAGTCGGAAATAACAAAGCCCAAGAAACTGACGCCATTACAAACACCGTTTATGTGCAACCTGGAGATTTCGGAAATGACAATGCCTATATTTCCATTCACCTTTGGGGCGGTAATACTGGGACGGGCTGGCCAGGCATAAAACTTGGTCAAGGCACTGGAACCACTATACTTTCAGCGGATTGCTCTACATACACCGGCTTTACTCATTGTCTGATCATGCGCTGGTCAGACGGCAACTACAGTACCGAGTGGAACCGCTGGAATTATTACAACAACAATACGTTTACCGCCGGAATTAACAAATTTGTTTTCTCATCCTGGAGTCCTCAATCTGGCAACAACTTAACGGGCTCAGGTAACTTTACCATTTCAACCTATACAGAGGCGACTTCATATACGGTTACTTTTAATGGCAACAATGGTACCGTTTCCCCATCCACTCAAACTGTCACTAGTGGTGGGACTTTTACCACTCCAACGACCCTCACTTACACCGGCCACACTTTCTCAAGCTGGAATACTGCTGCCGATGCTTCAGGAACAACCTACATCGCTAATTCAACGGCTATCACCAGCAACGTTACCCTTTATGCGATTTGGACAACGAACACTTACACCGTTACTTTTAACGGCAATAATGGCACCGCTTCGCCCTCGACTCAAACCGTTTCGTACAATGGGACGTTTTCAAATCCGACAACTTTGACTCGCGATGGTTATACCTTTAGCAGTTGGAATACCGCCGCGGATGGCAGTGGGACGACCTATACTGCAGGAACCACTAAGATTACGGCCGCTGTGACTCTTTACGCGATCTGGCAATCTGCCGGTTATACTGCTTCAGAATATCGGGTTCTTGATGGAACTGCCGAAACCACCGTCTTTAATACGGTCACTAATCTTACGTCGGGTTCCACTTTTGCCACCCCGTCAGCCCCTTCATATACCAATTACATTTTCGTTGATTGGTATACCACTTCAGCATGTTCAACCAAGTATACTGGTAGCACAGTCAGTGCCAGTTTCAGCCTTTACGCCAAATTTGTTTCCGGATTTTCTTTACGCGGTTCCGTCATTGGCTGGGGTACGGATACCACTTTGTTTTCCTATAGCAATGGGGTTTATTCCCTAACCCGTGATTTTGCGGCGGGTGAGGAATTCAAGGCTTATAAGCTTTCGGCTACGACCGCTTGGTATGGTAAAACCGCCAGTGGTAGTGACAAATTCTCGAGTACCTATTTTGGCGGCTCTGACAATATCTCTTCCACCTACGCTTTAAACTTCACCCTTACTTTCACGTATTCCGGTGGCACATTTACTTGGACGGGTGCAACCTGCAATACGACCTACACGATCTCGGAATACCGCGTGATTGATGGCTCAGCAGAAGGCACGGCCTTTAACACCACGACTGCTGTGGCTCGTACCAGCTTTGCTAAACCTGCTGATGTTAGTTATTCCACTTATGAATTTAAAGGCTGGTACAGCGATTCTACTTGCACGGTGGAATATACCGCGACGACCGTGACTGCTGCCATGAGCCTTTATGCCAAGTTCAGCAGCGCCGTCACCTATACCATTTATGAGTGTGCTGTTTATGATGGCTATTATGGTTCCTTAACTGGAGCGACCTATTACGAGGCCTCAACCGAGGTTCAACTTGGAACCGGCAGTGCTTCTTCTAATGCCGCTTTCCCGGCACCGACTCAACCCACCAAAGATAATTACACTTCCAGCGGTTGGTACACCGATCCGGCCTGCACGACTTCTTATGATCCGACGACCATATGGACGGCGGTAGGTTATCTCTATGCCAAATATACGTCTTCGGATACCAGTCACAATGCGATTTATCTGACGACTGGCGATACTGCTGCGGCAGCCTATCTCTTGAATGTCCCGAGCAATCACTTCCTTTATTCTTCGTCGACTGGCCGTTACGAATTAAGCCATTCGTTTGTCACGAATGATACCTTCTACTTCTATGATTTCACCAAGAGCACTTCGAGTTCACCGGTTCTTGGTGGTTATTTGGCTTCGGCCTTTAACGATGGCAACTTCTCGGGGACCCAGGCTTCCGTCATTACCTATACCGGCAGTGGTGCGGCTTATTCGCTTTCCATCATCTCCAGTATCTCTTCTGCTACCGCCAATTACTATGGCTATTGGTATCAGGCCGTCAGCGGAAGCTATTCCGGTAATAAGAACATCTATCTTTACGGCCCGTTCAAAAACTACTCCAAGCAATTTGATGTCTACAAGTTCACTTGGAACTCGACCTATCAGTATTACGAACTCTATGTCGACCTCGTTTCCGGAGCCGATCCCGATAAGATTGAATTCTATTATGTTGAGCAGTCGGGTTACGGCACTTGGAACTCCGTGGTCTTCAGCCATCAGACCGGCGGTGTCTCCGACTTCTTACAAGAAAGCGGCACCAATTACATTAAATGCAATAACCCCGCAACGTATCACCTTACCATCAAAGGAAGTATTGAAAACGCCACGAGTGATTTCCCAGCCTATTGGTCGGATGCCACCTATGTTCAGGCCGATCGGACTTATGGTTATGTTGAGGAACGTCAAATCTTAGGTGCGACCGTTGGAACCGCCGACATCAATGTTTTAGGTGGCACCTTGGCGAGCTCGACGACTTTGACGAACCCCGCTACCGTTTCAGGTTACACCTTCCAAGGCTGGTATTCGGACTCCGCTCATACCACGGCGATCACTTCCGTCACCTATACGAGCGCAAATCAAATCATCTATGCCTACTATACGGCGACGGCTTATGACAATGTCTATTTTGGAACGCCCACGGGTGTAGATTTGACCTCGACCAATCTTTATGTCTACATGTGGTACCGAGTTGGATCCACGGATACTGCTGTTACGGGTGCCTGGCCAGGCAACGCCGTGAGCACGTCTCCAAATGCTGATGATATCTCGATTGTGGGGAAAACTTCGGCGAATCTAAGGTTCGCGGATGGAATCACGGGTTATTCAACTTCAAACATCGATACACAAATCCTGAAGCTTCAAATCCCTGAAACCATTTTTGACGGGATGCCTTCTGGAGCGACCAAATACATCATTTTCAACTTTGGTGGCAGTGCTACTCAAACCAACGATTCGCTTTATGTCCTCAATGGCTACTATTATCAGACGAATTCCAGCACTCGGGCTGGTCGCAATAGCGATACCACAATCGCTGCTGGCTATGATGCTGCGGCCAAGTTAGCGTATGACTTAGACCAGGCGATTACCAACGCGACTTCGACAAACGGCAATGGGTCCGTTTGCGGTATTTCCACGGCGACTGCCTCTTCGCTTTATTCCGCCTATACGGCTTTAGGCACCAATTATTCTGGCGCGAAGACGATGTTTGATGCTTGCTACGAGCATCAATACACGCTGACCGACTCTAGCCCCATTTGGAATGGCACTAAAGCGGACGTTTCCTTGGGTGCGACTATGCTCCGCGTTCAAATGATTGCGACCGGCAGCGGCTCAGGAGCTCTTCAGCCACACATCGGTGAGCGGGGGAGCGCCATCTCTTGGACCCTCATCATCGTCGCTTCTTGCGGTGCCTCGTCCTTGCTTATGATCGCAGGCATCTATCTCTTCTCCAGAAAGAAGAAACGTCATCCGGATTCTATGGCCTAAACGCCATTCATCACTAAGGGAAGCGCCCCTGCCTTACCAGAGGCGCTTTTCTTGATGATTTTGGACAAATTAAGCAAAGTGAAACAATTCCCCTTTTGGTGGCTTTCTAAAGAAAGCGGGAATGGTTATAATAAAGGACGAATTGGAGAAGCATAAACACATGGCGTATGGAATCGTCTACGACTATTTGATGGGTCAGTCGATCGATGCATTCCGTTATTTCGGAGCGCATTTTGGTTTCATCGAAGTCGAAAAAGAAGTCCTTGAACCGGGAAAAACCAAGCGGTCCAAGCCTAAAAAAGTCAAAGTCAAAGATAAGCTTTACGGTGTTTTCTTCCGCCTCTACGCCCCGATGGCGGACGATGTCTCGGTCATCGGCGAGTTCAATGGTTGGGATGTCCGGGTCAATAAGCTCAACAAAGTCGATCCCTCGGGCGTTTGGGAAACCTTCATCTCCGGCCTCCACGATTACCAATCCTACAAGTATCACTTCAAGAATGCTCACGGCCAGTATGTCGATAAGGCCGACCCCTTCGCTTTCTATAGCGAATATCGTCCCCAGACCTGCTCGCGGTTATTCGATATTGAGAACTTCATTTGGCACGATGACGATTATTTGAAGATCCGCACCCGCAACTTCGATAAGCCGATGTCGATCTACGAAATCCACCTCGGCTCCTGGAAGGGCAAAGTGGGGGACCGTTACCTCTCCTATGAGGAAGTCGCCGATTATTTGATCCCTTACATGAAGGATGTGGGCTATACCCACGCCGAGATCATGCCGATCACCCAGTATCCGTTCGATGGTTCCTGGGGTTATCAGGCGACCGGCTTCTATTCCGTCGATAGCCGTTATGGCAATCCGAAGCAACTGATGTCTTTCGTCGATCGTATGCATAAAGCCGGCCTTGGCGTCATCCTCGATTTCGCCCCGGTTCACTTTGCGACCGATAGCTATTCTTTGCGCGAATTCGATGGGACTTGCCTCTATGAATACGCCGATCCCCGCCACACGATTTCCCCGTGGGGCAGCGCTCAGTTCGACCTCGGCAAGGATCCGGTCCGTAGCTTCCTGATGTCGGCCATGAACTATTTCCTCACCTATTTCCATTTCGATGGCATCCGGGTCGACGCCGTCAGCAATATCGTCTATTGGGATGGCAATAAGGCCAATGGCGAGAACACCGGTTCGACCGAGTTCATTAAGCGCCTGAACGGCAAACTCCATCTCGCTCACCCCGAGATCATGATGATCGCGGAAGATAGCACCGATTTCACCAAGGTCACCGCCCCGCTAGAATATGGCGGCCTCGGCTTCGACTATAAGTGGGACCTCGGCTGGATGAACGATACCCTTAAGTATTACGCCAAGGATCCGATCTATAAGAAATATGAGCACAACAAGCTGACCTTCTCGATGGCCTATTTCTTCAGCGAGAACTTCTTGCTGCCGCTTTCTCACGATGAAGTCGTCCATGGCAAAGGCACCATCATCAACAAGATGTGGGGCGATTACGATGACAAGTTCGCCTTGCTCCGTAACCTTTATGCCTATCAATTCGGGCATCCGGGCAAGAAATTGAACTTCATGGGCAACGAACTCGGCAGTTTCGACGAATGGAATGAGCAGCGTTCCTTGCCATGGAACCTTCTAAGCTATCCTAAGCACGACTCGGTCAAGCGCCTTTGCCGCGACCTCAATTTGATCTATCAGGCCGAAGACGCGATGAAGTGCGAAGAATACAATCCCGCCAATTTCCACTGGCTCATGGTCGATAACTCGGATCAATCGGTCTTCGCCTTTGAGCGTGAATTCGGCGATTCGGATCTGATCTTCATCTACAACATGACCCCGAACTTCTATCAGAGTTACGATGTCGGCGTCTATCACGAGGGCGTCTACGACGAAATCCTCAATACCGATAAGGATGTCTACGGCGGCTGGAACCAATACAATGGTGGACCGCTCGAAGCTCAGCCTTTCGGCCCGGAGAATCGGCCCTTCCATGTCAGCATCAAGCTCGCTTCCTTAGGAGCCTGCATCCTCAAACGTCGAATCGCTAAACCGCTCGACGCCAAAAAGAAATAAAAAGGGGTGAGGGATTTTCCCTCGCCTTTTTGAAACTCATCAACACCAATAAAGGAGATTTTCAATGTTTCAAAACAAATTAGACTTCAAGCAGACCTTCGAGCGCCGCCTTAGCGAAAAGTACGGCCGCACCGTCGCCGATAGCCATATCACCGAGCGTTACGACATCCTCGGCGAGATGGTCCGCGATTACGCCGGCTACAATTGGCGGAATTGCCGCGAGAACATTTTGGCCAATGGCGACCGTCAGCTCATCTATTTCTCGATGGAATTCTTGATGGGCCGCTTGCTGCTCAATAACATGCAGAACCTCGGCATTTATCATGTCGCCAAAGATGGCTTAGCCGAACTGGGCATCGATATCGGCGAGCTCGAAGACATGGAATCCGATGCGGGCTTAGGCAATGGCGGCTTAGGACGCCTCGCCGCCTGCTTCATGGATTCGATCGCCTCCTTAGGCTATCCCGGACATGGCAACACCATCCGTTACGAATATGGCTTCTTCCGCCAGAAATTCGTCGATGGCCAGCAAGTCGAACTTCCCGATCAATGGCTCAGCAATGGCTTCGTCTTCGAAGTCCGTAAGCCGAAGCACGCGGTCGAAGTGAAGTTCTACGGCAATGCCGAAACCTACCTTAAACCTAATGGCGAGTATGGCCTACGCACGGTCAACGCGACCTGCGTCCGCGCCGTCCCCTATGATGTTTCGATCCCCGGCTACCGCAATGGCGTGGCCAATAGTTTACGGCTATGGTCGGCCGAGCCGAGCGAAAGCAACCTTCCGACCGATCAAACCTTTGAAAGTTATCTCCAGACCCTCAAGGAACTCTGTCACGGCCTTTATCCCGATGATTCGACCGAGCACGGGCGGATGCTACGGCTCCGCCAGCAGTATTTCTTGGTCTCGGCGGGCTTACAGAGCTGCATGCGCAGCCACTTCCGGAGATTCGGCACCCTCGATAACTTCCCGGATGCCTACGTTTTCCAGCTGAATGATACCCACCCGATTCTCGCGATTCCTGAAGCGATGCGTCTTCTCATGGACGAATACAACTATGGTTGGGACGAAGCCTGGAAGATCGTCACCAAGATCTTCGCTTACACCAACCACACCGTCATGCCCGAAGCCCTAGAAAAGTGGCCGGTACAGTACGTTCAGCAGCTGGTCCCGCGGGTCTATATGATCATCGAAGAGATCAATCGCCGCTTCATCAATTACATGAATGAAAAAGGCGTCGATCCCTCGGGCAAATATCAGATGCAGATCGTGAAAGATGGCCAGATCCATATGACGAATATGGCGATCTATGCCGCTTTCTCCGTCAATGGCGTCGCCAAGATCCATACCGATATCTTGGAGCACTATACCTTCGCCGATTTCTACAAGCTCTTCCCCGAGAAGTTCAACAATAAGACGAATGGCGTCACCCATCGCCGCTGGCTGCTCTATAGCGATGAGCGTTTAGCCGATCTCATCACCAGCAAAATCGGCGATAGCTGGATCACCAACTACGCCAAAATCGCAGACTTTAAGGCCTTTGCCGAAGATAAAGCGACTCAGCGCGCCTTCATGGAAGTCAAGCTCGAGAACAAGAAGGACTTCGCCGCCTTCGTGAAGAAGAGCTACGACATCGATATCGACCCGAAGTCGATCTACGACGTCCAAATCAAGCGCCTTCACGCCTATAAGCGTCAATTGCTCAACGTCTTCCACATCATGTATCTCTATGGCAAGATCAAAGAGAATCCTAAAGGCTTCTCGATGCCGCCCCATACCTATATCTTCGGGGCCAAAGCCGCGCCGAGCTACGTCTATGCCAAAAAGATCATCGAACTCATCTTGGCCGTCGCCAAAGTCGTCAATAACGACCCTGAGGTCAGCCCGTTCATGAAGATCGTCTTCGTCGAGAACTATGGCGTCTCCTTAGCCGAAAAGATCATCCCCGCTTCCGATTTAAGCGAGCAGATCTCGACGGCGGGCAAAGAAGCCAGCGGCACCAGCAACATGAAACTCATGATGAATGGCGCCCTCACGATTGGCACCTTGGATGGCGCCAACATCGAAATCGCCGACTATGCCGGCCACGAGAATGAGATCATCTTCGGCTTAAAAGCCGATGAGGTCCAAAAGCTCAGCGACTCCGGAACCTACAGCCCTTGGGACATCTACAACAAGGATCCGCGTGTGAAGAACGTGATGGACAGCCTATTTAGCGGCCCGTGGTGCCAAGGGGACGAGAACCGTTTCCGCATGATCTTCGATGAGATCATGAACCGCAATGACCAGTACTATGTCCTCGCCGACTTCGATGCGTATTGCAAAGCCTGCGACCAAGCCGATGCCTTCTACCTCGATAAAGCCCGCTGGGCCAAAGCCGCGATCATCAACATCGCCTCCTCTGGCTACTTCACCAGCGACCGCACGATCGAAGAATATAACCGCGACATCTGGCATCTCAAGAAGCTGACGGTCAATCCCGATGAGTGAAGAAGTCATTGTCCTCGATGAGCTCTTCCCGCTGCAGGCGGGGCTCGATCAAGAAATCGCCGATCTCCATCATGTCGACTATGAATCGACCCATGACCGCCGAGTTTTGGCGCTATTAGTGGAACTTGGCGAATTCGCCAATGAGACCCGCTGCTTCAAATATTGGAGCTTGAAGCCCGCTTCCCCTAAAGAAGTGGTGCTCGACGAATACGCCGATGGCCTCCATTTCTTCCTCAGCCTAGGGATTCCTTTAGGCGTGACCACCTTCTCCCATCGCTATAAGATCCGCGAAAAAGACCTTAGCCGCGCGATTGTGGGGGTCTATAAGGCCGTCGGGGCTCTCCATGAGCACTATGACCCGGAGCACTATGGCGTCGCTTTTGGGGCCTATTTGAACTTATTGCCCTTACTGGGCGTCGAAGGCAGCGAAGCCATCGCCGCCTATAAGAAGAAGCTGGCCGTGAACTATAAGCGGCAAGAAACCAAATACTGATGGACGAAAGCGATCTCAGGAAAAAGCGAATTTTCTATGGCCTTATCTTACTGGTGGGTCTCTTATTTTTAGGCGCGCAGTTCCTGCCCTTATTCTCCATCCCGGTGAGTGCGAGCGGGACCACGACCTATCATTTTTCGGGGATCATCGACTTCTATAGGAACACCGACTTAGCGGCGATCATCGTTTCGGCCTTAGGCTATCTCTTACTGGGAGTCGGCTTCGTTTTAGGCATCATCGCAACCCGCGCCATCCCTAAAAAAGAAGGCGACCGGGCCGATGCCTTTTTCGTCTATAGCCAAGCCGTGATCGCTCTCGCGGCGGTGGCCTTAGCCATCACCTTTGTCAGCGTCGCCCAATATGTCGCGATGGCCGTCTTTATCGTCGAATCGCTCCTCAGCTTTTTATTTATCTTTTGCCATTACAAATTTTTCACCTATTATTGAGGTAGTTATGAACCTTCAGGACAACGTGCTCTTCTTGCTGATCCCTAAAAAGGACGTCGAGTACCTCTTCGACGATTTTTCGATCCGCCAGGCCTTAGAAAAGATGGAATTCCATCGCTACACCATGATCCCGGTGATCGAACGGAGTTCGGGCCGTTATTGCTATTCGTTACGCGAAGGCGACGTCTTGTGGTTCCTTAAGGACCATCATTTGCCGTGGAATCAGACCGAAAAAGAGAAGATCGCCTCCATTCCTCTTTCCCGCGACATCGTCGCGGTCAAGGTGTCGGCCTCGCTAGAGGACTTACAACCCCTCATCATCTCTCAGAACTACGTCCCCGTCACCGACGATAACGGGATTTTCATCGGCATTGTCACCCGCAAAGCGGTGATGAATGCTTTGCTGAAAAAAGACTAACATATTCGCTAAAACTTGTTTTAAATCCATAAAAGGCTAATATATTAGTCGTATGGAAAAAACATTACCCGATCTTTCAGCGTTCACTTCTTCTCTCACGCCAGGGGAAACTTGTAGACGGATTGCCGCCGACGAAAAGCGCCGGAGAAAGTCTTTGGGCTTAACCCAGCAAGAACTGGCTAAGAAGGCCGGGGTATCGCTCGGTTCCTTAAAACGTTTTGAACAGCAGGGCGAGATTGCACTGGCCTCCCTTTTGCGCTTAGCTATGGCTTTAGATGCATTAAACAATTTTCTTGACCTCTTTAACCATTCGACTTATCAAAGCATCGAGGATGTCCTGAATGACAGCTCTCGTAAATCCTAAAAAGGTTTCGGTTTTTTACCGGGGGTCCTTGGTGGGCGAACTTGCCCAAACTCCCGAATCTTTGGTGGCGTTTTCTTATGCTCCTGGTTGGATTGCCCAGGGTTTCAGCATTTCCCCGCTCCATTTGCCTCTAAGGTCTGGCCTCTTTATCCCAGCCCCTCAATATTCGCTTTATTTTGACGGTCTTTTTGGGGTCTTTAACGATAGTTTGCCCGATTCTTTTGGCGAACTTCTGGTCGACCGCTATTTGGCCGAAGCCGGGATGAACCCAAAAGAAGCCAGTCCTTTGCTCAGGCTATGTCTACTGCCTCAAGCTGGCTTAGGAGGTTTGGCTTACCGTCCTTCTTTGGCCGTCGAAGAAGAACCGATCAACCTCAGTTATGATGAACTCTCTTCTCGTTTTGGGGCTCTTCTCAACGGTCAAAGGGCTAAGGATTTCGATGCCTTATTTGCTTTAGGTGGCTCCAGCGGCGGGGCTCGGCCAAAAGCCCACATCCTTTATGAAGGTCGGCCGGCGATCATCAAATTCCCCTGGTCGCACGATCGGCCGGATATGGCGGAAGCGGAATACGCCTATAACCTCGCGGCCAAAGAAGCTGGCCTACAGGTTCCGCCGTCCCATTTGGTCCACGGGAAAAGCGGGGCGGCCTATTTTGTCAGTGAGCGTTTTGACCGCGATGAGGCGGGAGAGCGCCTCCATTATTTATCCCTTAGTGGCCTTCTCGATTATCCTCACGAACTGCCGACCCTCGACTATTACCAGTTCATTCTGGCCGTGCTTTTGGTTACGGGCGGGTCGTATCCCGATGCCTTAATGGCGTTCCGCTTGGCTTGCTTCAATGTCTTTAGCCGCAATTACGACGACCACAGCAAAAACTTCGGTTTCCTTTATGATCCTAAACTTCAGCGTTACGCCTTAGCTCCAGCCTTTGATTTATGCCCCCGCGATCCCTATGAGCAAGAGCACGCGATGCTTTGCAACGGCAAGGGCCTGCCGCAAGAAAGCGATTTGCTCGCGATCGCCGAACAGGCAAAACTCCCCCTAAAAGAGGCCAAGGCGATCATCGCTGAGGTCAAAACGGTTGTTCTTAAACGCCTAAAAAACTATCTTTTAGAAGATTAGATCTTAACTTTCTTATCTTCGATTTGACTCTTGTAGGCATCGAACTGCTCTTGAATGGAAAGATCCTTGAACTGATTCATATAGAGGTTGTAATAAGCCCCTTTCTTTTCCATTAAGGTCTTATGGTTGCCGTCTTCGATGACGTTGCCATGGTCCATCACTAAGATCCGATTGCTATTGACGATCGTGGATAAGCGGTGAGCAATCACAATCGAGGTCCGGCCTTTTAACAAGACCGCGATGGCCTTTTGAACGATGGCTTCGGTTTCGGTGTCGATGGAAGAGGTGGCTTCGTCGAGGATCAAAATCGCGGGATTGCGGATGATGGCCCTAGCAAAGGAAACCAATTGCTTCTGCCCTTGGGAGAGATTGCCGCCCCCATCATCGAGGTAAGTGTCGTAGCCTTTGGGTTGCGACATGATGAAATCATGGACATCGACCATTTTGGCGGCGGCGATGATCTCGGCGTCGCTGGCGTCGGGCTTACCATAACGGATGTTGTCTTTGAAGGTGCCCGTGAAGACAAAGGGCTCTTGCTGAACGTAGCCGATGGCGCTCCGTAACCAACCGACGGACCGGCTTAAATAATCGACCCCATCGATCTTGATTTGGCCTCCGGTCGGCTGATAGAAACGGCAGAGGAGGTTGACGGTGGTGGTCTTTCCTGATCCGGTTTCGCCCACGATGGCTAACGAGGTGCCTTTAGCGATATGAAGGTTCAGGGGGTGAATCACTTCCACTCCGTTATCGTAGTGAAAACTGACATTCTCGAAATCGATCGTGCCTTCTAAGGGTTCATAGACTTCTTTCTTACCATGGAAAAGATCACCATATTTCGCGATGACTTCAGGGGAATCGACGATCGCGGGTTTGGCGTCAAGCAGCTGCATGACCTTCTCGGCGCCGGCTTGGGTGGCCATGAAATCGCTGAAGGTTTCGCTTAAGGACTGCAAAGGATCGTAGATGCTTTGGACGAAGCCGATGAAGATGACGATGAGCGCCAAGTCGACGATGCCTTGATCGCGGAGGTTGAGGCCCACGACGATCACGATGGCGACCATGATCGAGGAAATGATCGACAAGATCGGCTGGAAGAAAGCGTTGATCTTGCCGGCGTGGAAACGTTTTTTGCAGATATCGGTCGTGATTTCGTCGGCTTCTTGGGCGACCTCATCCTCAATCGAGAGGGTTTTGATGGTCTTGGCCCCGTCGATCGACTCGGCGAGCCAGCCGACGAAGTGGCTGTAGGCATTGCGGGCGGTGCGGTGGGCTTTGAGGATGGCCTTTTCGAAGATCGGGATGATGATAGCCACCAAGGGGATCGAGGCCAAGACCACTAAGCTAAGCTGCCAGTTGCTGAAGAACATGGTGATGAGGGTGAAGATTAAGTCAAAGCCGGCCCAGAAGATCTGAATGATGCCCCAGGAAAGGACATCGCCGATCGAAGAGGTATCGTTCTGCATACGGGCGATCAGCCAGCCCGAAGACGTCTTATCGAAATAGGAGAAGGAGAGTTCTTGAATCCGGCGGAAGGTATCGCGGCGTAAGTCGGTCATGATCTCCATTCCGATCAGGTTGGTGAGGAAAAAGGTGCCGAAAATGGCGAAACTTCGGACCAAAATCATCACGCTGAAGAGAATGATGTAACCCTTAAAGGAGAGGTTCAGGTCAAAGCCAAAGATGAAATGAACCGAGAAGTTCACGTCCCAAATCGAGGTGGCGGAACCCGCATTCGATAAGAAGGAACCGGCCGCGCTATAAGCGGCCTTATTCATCATGGGGACGAAGGAAGAATCATAGAAGGTCGTGAAAAGCATCGTGACTAAAAGGATGAGCAGGAGCGGCCATTTGCGTAACGCATAGGTGCCGATCCGTCCCCAAATGCTGAAATTGAGCTTTTCGGGCAGGGCTTCTTCTTCAAATGAACGATTGGCCATAGTGGGGCTTCCTCCTTTCCTTAAACCATCCGCGACTGGATGTCGTAGATCCTCTGATAGAGTCCGGGCTTAGCAACAAGTTCGTCATGGGTGCCGATTTCGGCGACGCGGCCTTCATCAAGGACAACGATGAGGTCGGCGTCTTTAGCGGTGGAGACCCGGTGGGTGATGAGAATGGTCGTGGTGTTGTGCTTCAGTTGCTTAAGGTGGCTGCGGATGGCGAGATCGGTCTCGGTATCGACCGCCGAGAGGGAATCATCGAAAATGAGGACGGGGGCATTGCTCATGATGGTGCGGGCGATCGCGACCCGTTGCTTTTGCCCGCCGGATAAGGTCACGCCTTTTTCGCCGACCGGGGTATCGTAGCCGTCCTTAAAGGAAGCGATGGTGGTGTCGACCGAGGCGATATTGGCCGCCCACTTGACGTCTTCCATCGTGGCTTTCTTATTGGCTAAGCGGATGTTTTCGTAGATGGTCTTGCTGAAAAGGAAGGGGTCTTGGAGGACCGGAACGATATTGCGGCGAAGGTAGGCTTTTTGGATATCTTTCAACTCTACCCCATCGATCTTGATGGAGCCGGAAGTGTAGTCGTATAGCCGGGTCAATAATTGCGATAGCGTGCTCTTGCCAGAACCGGTTTTGCCCATGATGGCGACGGTTTGGCCAGCCTTAATTTCAAAGGAGACATCGTGGATGATCTCGTTTTTGCTATCTTCATAGCTGAAGCCCGTATGCTCAAAAACGATGTTGCCCTTGATCGGAGTGGTGACCCCGGAAGTCGTATCCTCGATCGGCTCATCGAGGATCTTGTTGATGCGGTCGATCGAAGCGAGGGATTGGCCCAAGTTGGAAAGGATGGTCGCGACATCGCGAAGCGGCCAGACCATCATGTTGACGTAAGTCACGGCGAGGACGACGGTGCCGGGGCTGACTTCGACGGGGTCAAGGAAGCAAAGATAGACCGAGAAGATGAGACTTAAGGTCTTGGCGCCGAAAACGAAGATATCGGACGAAGAAAAGAAGAAACTCGACAATTTGCGCCACGCGATGAACTTGCCGCGATAATCGCCGAGGGTCTTTTCGAATTCGTTGATTTCGTAGGTCTCGTTGTTATAGGCCTTAACAATGCGGACGGCGTTGAGGTTTTCACTGATCTTATCGGTCATTTTAGCTTCGGAATCATCAGTGGCCCGGTAACGTTTGCGCACGACCTTGATCAAGAAGAAGCTATAGACGAACATGAAGGGGAAGGGCGATAACGAGACCAAGGTGAGCTTCCAAGAAATCGACATCAAAATCGCAAAGCAAATCACGACGATGTAGAAGGTATACGTGATCGAGGAAATATCGGCGATGATGAACTTGCGGACGACATCGCAATCGCGGGTGCAGGTCTGAATCATATCGCCGGGCTTATTCTTCTTATAGAAGGAATAGGGGAGCCGTTCAAGGTGATCGAAAAGGGTGAGCTGCATCGTCTTATTGATGTAGGCGGTGGTTTGGCTTCTTAGCCACATCCGGTAGAAGCTGACCGCGGCCGTAAGGACGCCGCTAATGGCCACAACGATGGCTAAAATCCAAGGTTTTTGGTAGAGGAGTTCTTTGCCTTGGCCTCCGCTAACGAGATAGACGACGGCTTGCTCTAAGCCTGAGGCATTATCGAGGGCGTATCCCCCCGTGGATAAGGGGGTGAGGGCGTCGACGAGGACCTTGGTTAAGAAAAAAGTGAAAATTTGGGAAACCACCATCAAAAGCTGAACGACAAGGCTCCAGATGTAGAGCCCGTGGTCGCCCTCAGTCAATGTCCAAATGGTGCGCCAGAATTTTTTCATGCCGAAAAACATTAGCAACAATAAACGCCTTTTTCAATAGAAAAAGGGTAGGGGTGTATGGGTTTTGCTTCGCTTGAATCCAAAAGGAGCGGATTCTTCCTTCGGCTTTTCTCCCCCAAAAATCAGGGCCTGACTTTGCCTTACGATTGGCCCAGGTCGATAGGGGAAGGCGAATCCACCCGCTTTATGAATAAAGCGATGAATCCGTTAATGAAAACGCTTTGCTATTCCTAAAAGGGCCGACTTCGCCTAGAATATACCTAGGTCAATTGTGCACCGTGCTAAAAGGGGTCATTAGCCATGGAAAAACTCGATAATTGGTGGAAGAACGCCGTTGGATATATTATCTATCCCGAATCCTTCAAGGATAGCAATGGCGATGGGGTGGGCGATCTTAAGGGCATCACGAGCAAGCTCGATTATCTGCAGCAGCTCGGGGTGAACCTCCTATGGATCTGCCCGATTTTCAAATCGCCGATGGACGACAATGGCTACGATGTCTCCGACTATTACCAGATTAATCCGGAATATGGCACGAATGCAGACTTTGATGAACTTCTTAAATCCGCCCATGCCCATGGGATTCATATCCTTCTCGACTTCGTCCTTAATCATACTTCCGACCAGCATCCCTGGTTCCAGAAGGCTTTGAGCGACCCAAACTCCGAAGAACGCGGTTACTATTTCTTCCGCAAAGGCCGCAAGGTCAATGGAAAATTGCTGCCTCCGACCAACTGGAAAGGCTTCTTTGCGACCTCGGCTTGGGAGCAAGTCCCGGGGAGCGAGGATTTCTATCTTCACATCTTCAGCAAATCGATGCCCGATGTCAACTGGTCCAACCCGAAACTCCGCGATCAATACTATGCGATCGCCCGCTATTATCTCGATAAAGGCGTCGATGGTTTCCGCCTCGATGCCGTCGCCCATTTGGCCAAGGATCTGAGCTTTGAAGACTCGAAGCAACCCGCCGATCAAAACGGCTTGGTCTACGATACCAGCAAATTCTCGAATCGGCCCGAGCTTTTCGATTATCTTCACCTGCTCAAGGATAACGTTTTCAGCCATTATGATTGCCTGACCGTTGGCGAAGCCGGCGGCTGCATCAGCCCCGAGCAATCGCTGCTCATGGCCGATCGCCGGAGCGGCTCCATCAATATGGTCTTCAATTTCGACACCGTTTGGGATAACGGGGCCTATGGCTCGATCGATAAGAGCGATGAGCAAATCAAAACCGACGTGATCTCCTTAAAGGACAACTTCATGCGCTGGTACAATATCTGCCATAAAAAGGCCGATATGCCCGTCTATTGGTGCAATCACGATCACCCGAGAGTCCTCAGCCAATACGGCAGCATCGCTTACCGCAACGAATCGGCCAAGATGCTGCTCACGACCTTGCTCTTCCTCTATGGAACCCCCTTCATCTACAACGGCGATGAAATCGGCATGAGCAACGTGAACTACCCTTCCTTGGAGGACTTCTCCCACGATGTCGGCAACGTCAACTCGATCAAGGAACTGCGGGCTTCGGGGTATCCCGATGAGCAGATCCTCCATTATTTGAACCGCGTTTCCCGCATCAATGCCCGCACGCCGATGCAGTGGGATGATTCCGCTTTCGCGGGTTTCTCTACCAAAGGCTCGATCAATAAGGTCAATGACAACTACCAGGATGGCATCAATGTCCTCGATGAGATGAAGGATCCCTATTCGATCCTCAATTTCTACCAATATGCGATCGGTATCCGCAAAGACCCGATCATCAACGAATCGGTTCTCTATGGGGAATTAAGCTTAGTCGACCATAACCATCCCGATGTCTTCGCTTATCTCCATGAAGGTACGGACAAGATCATGGTCATCTCCAATATGCGGCCATATCAGGTCTATTTCACCTTCTATTACGATATCAAGGACATCCTGCTTCATAACTACGAAGGGGTCATCATCTCCGATCACGTCTTCACCCTTCGCCCCTTTGAAAGCTTCTTGTTAAAGATTCGATGATCAAACACTACCTTTTCCAAGCTTCAGGCGCCCTCAATCGGACCTATTTTGAGGCGGCCCTGAAGACCACCAGCAGCCCCATCGATATCATTTACTTTGATACCGACTCCGGGGATCTCGTCTCGAATGAACGCTTCTTCACCGAGGCCGAGACCTTGCTATCTCCGATCCACGATGACCTGGGCCTCAACATCACCGTTTTGTGCACCCACGAAGACGGGATCTTCGCCCGCAAATTGCTCAAAGAAGCGGTGGCCTATTTCCCGAACCGTTGCCTCTTCCTTAGCGACGTCATCATGAAAGAGATGTCCTTCGGCGATTATTCGGCGTTGCCGGAGCTAGGCAAAATCTTCCACGATGTCCCGAATGAACTCATGCTGACGGCCGGCACCTATTTACGCTGCGGCCTCGACGCTTGCTTAGCGGCCCAAAAGCTGTTCATTCACCGCAATACCTTCAATTACCGGCTCAACCAATTCATCGAAAAAACGCATTTGGATATCCGGGACTACCATAACGCCTTGCTTCTCGAGCTTTATTTTCAACTGGCCAGCCGTTAACGGCCAACCGATTTGTGCACTTTGCACTAGATTCGATGTTTTCAGTGTATTATCATAATTCCAATCGTCGTTTACATAGGAGGGCATAATCATGCCATTTACCAAGAAGAACGCCGAACCCGTCAAAGAGGCCCCCAAAGCCGATAAGCCGGGCGAAGTGAAAGACGTCAAAGCTGCCGCCAAACCCGGGGAAGCCGTAAAACCGGCTGAAGCCAGCAAACCCGCTGCCCCGGCCAATCAACCGAAACCCACCGCCTACGTGAGCTTACGCCACATCGATAAGATCTACGATAACAACGTCCAGGCCGTCTTTGATTTCAACCTCGACATCAAAAAGAAAGAGTTCATCGTCTTCGTCGGGCCGTCAGGCTGCGGCAAATCGACCACGCTCCGCATGATCGCCGGCCTTGAAGACATCAGCCATGGCGAACTTTGGATCGATGGCGAATACAGCAACGACCGCACCCCGAAAGACCGCGATATCGCCATGGTCTTCCAGAGCTACGCCCTTTATCCGCATATGACCGTCTATAACAACATGGCCTTCGGCTTAAAGATCCGCCATCTTCCCAAAGAGGAAATCGATCGCCGGGTCCGCGAAGCCGCCAAGATCCTGCAGATTGAAGAATACCTCGACCGCAAACCCAAAGCCCTCTCGGGTGGCCAACGTCAGCGTGTCGCCCTCGGCCGGGCCATCGTCCGCAACGCCAAGGTCTTCTTGATGGATGAACCGCTAAGTAACCTCGACGCTAAACTCCGTGTCTCGATGCGCTCCGAAATCATTAAGCTTACCGAAGCCCTCGGCGCGACCACGATTTACGTCACCCACGACCAGACCGAAGCCATGACCATGGCGAGCCGTATCGTCGTCATGAAGCTCGGCCGTATCCAGCAAATTGGCTCCCCAATCGAGATTTATAACCAGCCGAACAACCTCTTCGTCGCCGGTTTCATCGGCAGCCCGTCCATGAACTTCTTAAAGGCCACCTATGATAAAGGCGTCCTCACCTTCCAAAGCGGCGTCAAGATCAAACTCAGCAAAGCCGCCACCGATGCCCACCTCGCTTTCTATGGCGCCAAGGTGAAGGAAGAGGATGCGCAGATTAAGACCCTCAGCGCCAAGCTCGCTTCGATCGCTGGCGGCGATGAAGCCTTAAGCAAGCAAATCGAAGAGCTGAAAGCCCAACTCGCCAAGGATCAATCCGCCGAGAGCGTGCCGCATGACGTCATCTATGGCATCCGCCCCGAAGATATCCACGAAGTCGGCTTAGGCGACAAAGGCTTAGGCGATCCCTACACCATCAAGGTCGCGGTCGCCGAACTTCTCGGCCATGAATACTACGTCCATAGCGATTTCAACGGCATCGACCTCGTCGCCAAGATCCCGCTCACCCACGAGATCAAGATCGGCGATTCTCTCCAGATCGCCTTCACCCTCGAGAAAGCCCACATCTTCGATCCGATTTCCGAAAAGCGCATTTATTAAGCCTTTTAGGGAAACCTCTAGGGGAGCTTCGCGGCTCCCCTTTTTTGACCCCTTGTCCCGGCTGAAATTAGGTCTATACTACCCCTAGTAAAAACATGGAAGAAAATACCGATCAACCGGAACCTGAACCTGAGCCTGAGCCCCCGAGCCGCCAAATCACGGCGAGGAAAGCCAAGGTCTTCACTTTCGTTTTTTTGATTTGTTTCATCGTCTTTTTGGTCCCGACCGCCGTCTTGGCAGGTTTTGCTGCCAATAATGAGGCTTGTCTCGTCCTGATGGTTCTTTTTGCCACCGCGGACTTCTTCTCGCTGATGTTCTTGATCCTCTTCTTATCCTTGTTCCCGCCTTTAGGCCATAAGGAGCAACGGACCCGTTAATCCTTTTTGGACTCTAGGGCAAAGCGTGCTAAAGTAGTTTTTGGAGGTTATCCCCATGAAAAACCGTTTACCGATGTGGGTCTTCTTTTGGCTGAGCGTGCTGAGCTTAGTGGCCGCGATCGTCTTCGTTTGCTATTTCCAAAAGACGTTATTCTTGGTTTTGGCCTGCGTTTCCTTCTTCATCTTCGCTGTGATGACGGCCTTATTCGTCTACTTCGCGGTCAAGTACTCCCGGGCGGTTAACCCCGCTGAACCCGGCCCTGGCCCGAAGGCCCATTAACCTGTAACCCTGAAAAAAGGCGGTAGGAGAAATCCTATCGCCTTTTGCTTTAGCCCAATTGAGATTAAGAAATCTTAGAATTGCTCTTGAGGCTATGTGAGGGTTCTGGAGTAACGGTTTTCTTTTCGCCCAGATGCCCCAAGAATCGCGGAACGTCAATTAAGGCGTAACTCATTAAGGCGATCATCGGGAAGATCAGCGGCAAGGCGTAACGGGCGTTTTGGGTGCAGCCCACGGGGTAAGCGTAGCAGAAGTAAGCGTAAGCCCCGCCATTAATAACGAGCAAAACAATCACGCTGTAGCGTAAGAAGTGGTTACCCTTAAAGCCGGCGCAGCGGTTCCTAAATAAGAGGATGAATTTCACGAGGCTATAGACCATGGTCATCATGATGATGAAGATGAAGAGATAGTAGGTGAGGTAAGAGAAGGTCGCGCCTAAAGGCGTGAGGGTCTCGCTTAGATCGTATTCGCCGAATAACGCGGTCTTGTAATACGCGGTCCAGCAGTTGAAGTCGAGGTCGCCCCAATGGTTGACGCGGACGCCATTGACTTCCGACATCCAGCGGTGGTTGAAGATGCTGAAGAAGAGGTCGGGGCTAGGAAAAGCCACATAACGCAAGAAGGGATTGTAGTAGCTGCCATCGATAAACATGCCGGTGGCTTCTTTGCTATGGCCAAGATCCATCACGTAACCGATCGATTCACCATAAGTTTTATTGGCATAGACCGCCCAGCCTAAGCCGAGGGGGAAGACCACGATGGCGAAGCCGACCATCTGAATCAAAAAGGTGCGAATCGCGTGGGGTTTTAAGCGTTCCGGATGCTTTTTGTTGTCGATGAGAAGCCGGACAAAGAGATAGATGAATAAGCCTCCCACATAGAGGCTGATGAGGCCGGCGTTGAGCTTGGTTTCCATCCCTAAGCCGATGGCCACGGCGCAAAGTAAGACCGAGACATAATCCCGCTTATGGTAGTAGAGGAGAGCGAAGTAGAGGGCCGAGACTTCAAAGAAGAAGGCTAAGCCGTCGTTATTGCGATAATAGAGAATGTACCAGGTGGAGGGAACGAGGCAAGTCAAGAAGGTCGCGATACCCCGATAAAGCCCTGTTAACCCCAAATAGGCATAGATCCGTGGGACCATGATAACGACCAAGATTCCGCAATAGGCCATCGCGATCCGGCACATATCGAGCAGAACGTATTCGTTGACGCTGATGGAAAAGCCATTTTTCGTGAACAGGATGACGTCGCTAGGATGAACGAATAGGGCGTTGAACCGCATGAAAACCGCCATGGAGGTATGCCATAAGCGTGGCTGATAGGTTTGGTTATAGAGCTCGACGGGCGGAAAGGTCCAACTCGAATAAATGCTATGAATCATGTACCAGTGGCTGCCGGTGCCGCAATAGCCATAGTCGTGGGAATAGGCATCGCTATTCCAGGTGTGGTAATAGCCAAAGCATAGCAAGGCTAACGCTCCCATGATCATGCCATAACGGCCTAAATCGCGGCCCGAGAAGGTTTTGCGGACGATCTTGTAGACCAGAAGTCCCGCCCCTAAAAAGCCGATGATGGTGAAAATCGTGATGAAAGCGTTCTTCGCGGCGACACTGCGGAAACCGCCCGAGGCGTCGACGTTGTAGGCGGTCGTGGAATAGCAAAAGATGAAGTAGGAAACATAGAGCAAAATCAGTAAGCCCGGCAGGGTGATGAGGTAATGCCATTTGTGGCTGAGGAATTTTTGCCAAGAGGTCTCAATGGCAGCCAGCTCTTGATCGACTTTATCGCAGAAGGAACTCATGCTTTTTTGCTCTCGGCGTAATCCTTTTCGGTATTGACCGCCCAGATGTCCTCTTTTTTAAAAGCAGCGGGATCGATGATCGATTTGACCGCATCCATGGCGGTGAGCATCGAGTGATCCATGTTGTTGTAGCGGTGCTGGCCATTGCGGCCAACGCAATAGAGGTTGGTGATGGTGTTGAGGTGATCCTGGACGACTTTGATATCTTTGTAGGTATCGAAATAGGCGGGATAGGCTTTCTTGACCTTGATCTGAGTCGCGTCGAGGATGTCGGCTTTATCGACGACCTTAATCTCGGCGAGTTCATCTTCCGCCATCGCGATGAATGCTTCTTTAGGCATTTCCCAAAGGGCATCGCCTTCATTGGCGAAATATTCGAGTCCGATCCAAACGGTGTGCTCGAGGTCGTTGACCATGTAAGGCGACCAGTTATTGAAAATCTGAAGACGGCCGAGTTTGACTTCACGCTCCTGCACATAGATCCAAGTATCCGGGACGATGTTGGCCACGGTCTTGAACTTGGTCTTATTCTGAATGAGCAGCTTTTTAGCCAACAACCCGACCGTGATGAAATCGCGGTAGACGAGGTGAGTGGCGACGTTAAAGGGCTCGGCGGGGACATTGGCCTCACCAAAGGCAAAATAGAGATCCTTTAACGGCATCGAGGAGATGACGTAATCCCCCGAGACTTCTTCTTGGCCGTTGATGGTCAAGGAAACGACGCGGTTATCTTGGAGCTTAACGCCCGTAACCGTCGAGTTCATGCGGATTTCTCCGCCCATACCCTTAACGAGCTCGGCCATGGTCTCATAGAGTTGGCCCGGCCCTTTTTTAGGATATTCGAACTGCTCGATGAGCGAGGTTTCGACATTCTTGTCCTTTTTCTTGAAGGGCTTGAGCAAGGCGTGGGTAAAACTCTTCCACAACGAGAGGCCTTTCACGCGCTGAGAGCCCCAATCCGGGGAGATCTGACTCGGGTCTCTGCCCCAGACTTTGGCGGTGTAGTCTTCAAAGAACATCCGATAAAGCGGTTTGCCAAAGCGGTTGATATAGAAATCGGCCAAGGAATTTTCTTTGCGTTTATGGACGCAGCTTCCGATATAGCCCCAGCCGGCTTTCCACGTGCGGACGAAGCCCATGTTGTGGAAGGTGGCCCATTTCATCGAGATCGGATAATCAAAGAATTTATGGAGATAAAGGATGCGGGAGATGCGGTGACGGGAGAGAACCACCCGGTCTTCTTTTTCGGGATCGGGTCCACCCGAGACCAAGGGGATGGAACGATTCAATAAAATATCGTCTTTCGAGGGAGCGCCTTGCTGGGGCATGACTTCATGCCAAAGAGCGGTGACTTTCTCGCTCTTGGTGAAGAAGCGGTGGCCGCCGATATCGATGCGGTTGCCTTTATATTCGACGGTTTTTGAAATGCCGCCGATCGCATCGCTCGCCTCAAAAATGATGGGGTGAATGTGGGCTTCGGGGTGTTTCAATAGTTCGTAGGCGGCGGTGAGGCCGGCAGGGCCCGCGCCAATAATCAGGCAACGCTTTTCAGTTTCGCTCATGATGATTTATTTTCCTTTGGACTCATCGGGCTTTTCGGAAGTTTTCGCCAGAGCGGCGCCTTCTTTCGGGGCGATGAAAATCCACTTTTTACGCGACCAATAATTCCAAACGAGCACGATCAAGGTGCTGAGGCAGAAGATGATGAAATAAACCCAGAAATCTAGCGACGAAAGGAAACTCCAATCCCCATGAAAAATGGCCATCGGAGATTGCTGACCCACGCTAATGTCAACTCCGCCGAAGAGGATCAAATAACGGGAACCAAAGAAGATGCCTTCGGAAATGAGCAAACCGATGAAGCCCAGCAAGACGAAAAGCCAGAACTTGCTTTGGGTTTTGGCGGCATGCTTATCGGCGACATTTTGGAAGACCCAAAGCACCGAGAAAACATAGTTAACGATAACCCCGACCACAAAGCCGGCGAGAATCGAAACCCCAAAATTAAAGGTTGCATTCCAACTCTTGGTAAGACCGGCGACTAAGGTTTTCGTGAGGAAGTCGAAGATCGTGGCGACGATACCGATGACGAGGAAGCGAAGAATTTCGAGCTTCTTGTTGAAAGCCGAAGCGTTATTTTGTGAGGACATACTAGTATTCTAGTATTTTCACCTTGAAGGCTCAATCTTAATTAGGCCAAAACGCCTAGTTTGCCGTTTACCTTAAAACCGCTGAAAAACCCGCGGCGGCTGGCCGGGGGTTCCTTCCTAGAAAAAACGGAGCTAATCCCGCACACAAGTCGCGGTGATTAGGCCATAACTTTGACTGTTTTCGCTATAGGTTTCTTCGCTTTGATAACGGATTTGAGCATCGTCCGCTTGATAGAAGAAATAGGCCTTAGCTAACAGGATTGGGCCTTGGAGTTCATTGACCGAAGTCACGCCTTCAATGACGAGAAGATCATGACTGACCCCGCCGATGCTTTGATTGGCTTTTAAACGGAAGGAATAGCTTTGGCTGCCTTTATCTTGATAGACGTAGTCGATATCGATAACGGCATTAGGATGCAAAGCAATCGCAAAACGGGTATAGCTTCCGAAGATGCCAAAGTCGCTGAACTCTTTGAGGCTGAAATGCTGATCGGCGATCGAAACCGGGGCCACGCTCCCGCCACTAGGAGTCGACGCCGCGCCATTGGAGGCTGAGGTCATTGGGGTATTTGAACCGCTTACGGGGCTGAGGGAAGCCGATGAGGCCTCGCCGCAAGAGGCAAGAAGTAACAGCAAACCGGCTAAAGCCAAAATTCTTTTCAAAATTTTAATTATAGCAACGGAATTACCGAGTAAAATCCCTTTTTCATAAGGGAACAAAAACCGATACTTTGCCCGGATTCTGCTTTCAAGCGAGGGATTCTTTGGACTTCTTGGCGGGGGATAGTAAACTTAGCCTAGTTAAGAAAAACCGTTTATGCCTGAACTCGGTAAGAAACAACCTTCAAAAAAAACAACCCCAAAGAAGTCCGATGACGCTTCCCAGGTCGTTTCGGCTTATAGCGAAGAAGGCCAAGCCCGCAACAAAGACCTTGGCCATGGTTTTCCGAAGCGTTATAAGGTCCTATTGATCTGCCTTTACGTCGGTCTATTTATCGTCGCTGTCGTCTTGTTTTATTTAGCCGTTCGTTTCAACTGGTTCTAACTTCTCGGTCCTTTTTGCCGGATGGCCCCCTATATAAAGGTAGGAGGTCGTTTTTTATGGATGAGACGAAGTTTAGCCATGCTGAGAAGATCTTGCAGTGGGGTTTGCTGTTATTGGGAGTTGCCGAGATGGCCCTCGGGGTCTTCACCTACATCAAATACAAGGATTCCTCTTTGTTTTTTGCTTATTTCCTTTTGGAAGGATTGTCCAAGGCGGTCTTAGGTTATAGTCTGCCCTTCCTCTACAAAAAACTCCGCGAAGAGCCCGCGGAGGTTGAGCACCATGAGGAAGAAAGCTAAGCGAGGTGGCGAAAGGCCCCGGCCTTTTCTAGGGCGAAATGGAGGGCGGCCCCTAGCAGGGCGCAGCTGCAAGCTTGGATCAGGTCGAACAAACTATTGATGGTGGTGCCGATGCCGAACATCAGCCAATAGGCGAAAAAATAAACCACGACTTCGATGAGCCCGCCGATAAAGGGCGAAAGGTAACGGAGCCAGCGCCGTTTTTTGAGCAGGAGGAACAGGGCCCCAGACACCAATCCCATGAGCCCTTTGGCCGCCAAGGTCCATGGGATGAAAGGGGCCGAGGAGGCGGCTAAATCCGCCATGGAACCGGCGAGCATGCCGACTAAGGCGCCTTCCACCGGCCCTAAAGCCATCGAAATCAATAGAATCACGGCGTCGCCGAAATTGAGATACCCGGCGTCGCTGGGGTAGGGGATGCGGACGAAATAGGTGAGGATGAAGGCGAGCGCCCCAAAAATGGCGACGTAAGTCATCCTCAGGATCGTCTTGCGGGTTTTGTTCGAATCGTCAGACATTATTTCTTAGGATCGCCCTCAGGTTTCCCCGCGGGTTTGCTTCCGCCCTTATAGGAAGAATGGCCATAGGGTTTCTTGTAGCCAGGCTTCGAGCCTTTATAGGAAGAATGGCCGGAGTATCCGCCTTCTTTATGTCCGTAGGAGGAATGGCCGTAGCTCGAATGTCCCGAGTAGCCGCCTTCTTTATGGCCGTAACTGGAGTGGCCGGAATATCCGCCCTCCTTGTGCCCGTAGGAAGAATGTCCCGAGTAGCCGCCTTCCTTGTGCCCGTAGGAGGAGTGGCCAGAATAGCCGCCCTCTTTATGGCCGTAGGAAGAATGACCGTAGCTCGAATGGCCGTAGGAAGAATGCCCATAGGGTTTCTTGGTGTAGGCGGGTTTGGCTCCTTCGGCGCTGCTGGCTTCATTCGGAGTCCCGGCTGGGACTTCGCTCGGCTCGGCGTGATCATGATAAGGACGATAAGGACGCTTCCCTTCGTAGGAACCGTGGCCATAGGAAGAATGCCCATAGCTTGAATGGCCCGAGTAGCCGCCTTCTTTATGGCCGTAACTGGAATGGCCGGAATATCCGCCTTCCTTGTGCCCGTAGGAAGAGTGGCCAGAATAGCCCCCCTCTTTATGGCCGTAAGAAGAATGACCGTAGTTCGAATGGCTGTGGTAATCGTCATGGTGGTAGCCGCCTTCAGAAGAGGGCTTAGCGCCTCCATTACCTTCGGCCGCTTCGCCTTCAGGGCGATTATGCGGCACGTAGCCGCCTTGTTTATGGAGAGGATTGGATTTATGGAAACTATGGAATTCTTTTTTCGGAGCCTTCGCGTAAGGATCGGGTTCGGTGAGAATCGCCGGCTTTTCGGGAGCAGGTTGACCTGCGGCGGTGGCCGTTGCTAAGGCTTCGGCGTAGGCTTTCTCCGAGGCGGCTCGCTCTTCTTTGTATTTCGCTTTGGCAATGTTGGCTTGTTTCTTTTCTTCTCTGGCCGCGGCTTGTTCGGGGGTCTCGATTAAAAAGGAAAGGACATCGTTCTCGCAATAAACCTTGATGCCATTGAGGCTAAGGAATTGAGCGGTGAAGCCCTGGCCCGGAACCTTACGGCCGCTAAAGGAACCATCGTGAATCTGCCGGACGCCGCAAGAGGGCGAATAATCCTTCAAAATCGCGATGCGAATCCCTAAGAATTTGCAGATATTGAGAGCCTTTTGAGCGCCATCATTGAAGAAAGAAGTGACATCGCTCCCGTCTTGGCGTTTCGCCATCCCATGAAAGATCTCCACGGGTTTACGGGGGGTGCCTAAACCGGATTCAACTTCCGGGCAGAAGGGGACGAGGTCGTATTTGCTCCCGAGGGCCTTGATGGCTTCCGAGAGATTGTCATTGCCGTCATAGCGGCATTTTTCGCCTAGCAAGCAGGCAGATACTAATATTTTTTCCATGCGCGACAATCTTACCTTAAATCGGTCTCAAAAGATACGGAATTGGCATATAATGCCATCATGTCTCAAATTTCCCGGATTTACCGTTATGGCGAAGTGAACCATCCCGCCACGATAACCTACAAGCGAATCCGTCACATTATTCTTCATGCCGGGGATGCCGATGGCCGAACCTTAGAGATCAGCGCACCGAACCGGGCCTCCTTAAAAGAAATCGATCAGGCCGTAACCGAGTTATTGCCCCGGTTATTGAAGAGCTGCGCCTTCCACAAAAAACGGGCCGAGATTTTGCCTTATGGACCCGATTTCACCTACATTTTAGGGAGCAAGAACCCGTTGACGTTTTCGACCTCAGAAGAGCGACTGGCTTATCTCAAAGAAAACGCTTTGCCTCTATTCACGGAACGGGTTCGTTATTATGAAGCTTTGATGGGAGTAAAACCGGCCTACAAAGTCCGAGTTCGTTCGATGAGCAGCCGCTTCGGGGTCAATTCCAAGCGGACTCACACCATCACTTTGCAAGCCGAACTCTATCATTATTCTTTAGCCGTTATCGACTCGGTGGTTGTCCATGAACTCGCCCATCATTTCGTCTTCGATCATAGCGAGCGTTTCTACCGGGTGGTCTACCAGTATTGCCCCGATTATCGGGCGCTTCATGCTAAACTAAGGAAGCACATTTATGCTTAAGAGCATCACCAGCAAAACCAATCCGTTGATCAAAGAAGCCTTCGCTTATAAAAAAGAAGCGGGGGAGCATTTTCTCATCGAAGGTTTCCATAGCGTGGAAATGGCGTTAATGGCCAACTTAGTCGATGAACTCTTTCTCCTCAAGGAATATCCCAATTGCCCTTTGCCTCAGTATTTAGTGACGCCTGAAATCATCGATAAATTGGCCTTTACTCGGAATCCGGAAGGCATTGTGGCGCTTTGCCATAAGCCGTTAAAGCGGCCCTTTGACGGGACGCGTTTACTTTATCTTGAGCGGGTCCAAGATCCGGGAAACTTAGGCACCTTATTGCGGACGGCCTTAGCTTTTGGCTTCCATGATGTTTTCATCTCCAAAGACGGCTGCAGCCCCTATAACCCCAAGGCCCTTCTCGCCAGCCAAGGCGCCCTATTTTCTTTAAATGTTCAACTCTCCCTGACTTCGAGTAGCGAGGACATCGAGGCTTTAAAGGCCCAAGGCTATTTCATCCTTGGGACCGCTTTAAAAGAGGCTTCAGCCTTTGAAAGCTTTCACTGCCCCGAAGGTAAATTAGCGTTGCTTTTAGGCAACGAAGGCCAAGGTCTCGATGAGAAGGTGTTGGCCCTTTGCGATGCCAAAATCAAAATCAGCATGGCCGGCATCGATTCTCTTAACGTCGGCGTCGCCGGAGGCATCCTTATGCATGCTTTTGGGAATTCGGGTCTATAATGCGGCTATGAAGAAAAATGCTTCGGCGTTATTGCTATGGACTTCCATCGGCTTGCTCAGTCTAACAAGTTGTGGTGGCAACTCCTCTTCCGGGACTTCCTCTACGGCTTCGAACCCGGGCGGATCGTCCCAAAGTTCGGGCTTTGATTCCGCCTCTTTTTTCAAAGCTTTTGCCGCTGCGGGGAAAACATCTTTTTCCCAAGACGCCATTGGCTTTACCACCCCCGAGATGACGGCCGGGATGTCGTTGCTGAGCAAAAAGACCGGTTCTTCCTCAACTTCGAGCAGCGCCGCCGCTCTTAAGCCAGCGGCTTCGAGCAGCGTTTCCTCAGAAGCGACCTACACAAGTTCGTCTTTTAGTTTTGACCGTGTCTTCTTTACCGCTCTATTTAATGGCATGACCTCGAGCGAAACTTCCGCCTTAAAAGCCGCCCTCACTTTTCCCAAAGAAAAAGAGGATGACACCCGCCAGGGCTATCTCAATATCGATGCTAGTGGCGTTTCGACCTCGGCCCGTTTCACTCCGAATTTCTATTGCAATGAAGGGACAGCTTACGTCGATATCTCCTCACTTTCGGTCCTGCGGGTTGCTTTGAATACTCTCGTTCAAGGTCTAACTGGCGATACGACTTGGCTCTATCCGCAAAATGGCTTAGGTTATAAAGATATCGATCTGAGTTCGCTCGCTTCCAGCTTGCCCTTAGCCGATCGCCTCGTTAGCTATTCGGCGACCTTGGCCGAGCGCTTAGATGCGAGTTATAAGACTTCGCCCTCCGCTTTTTCCTTTAGTCAAGGCACGGTGAATCAATTCGTGTTCTCAAGCACCGATAAAAACGTGGTGACTTCCTTAGCCTTAACCTTGGTCGACCCCTTATTCGTGACCGCGGATCCCGCCACGAAAGAAAGCTATGAAAGGGCCATTTCTTCCGTCTTGAATTTAGCGACGTGGAAAAAATTCTCCTTTGGCTATACTTTCGATGCCACCGGACTTTTAACGCAAAGCATCGCGATTGATGGGAGTTTCGATACCGAAGCGGAAAAGAGTCAAAACCCCGATGAGAGCGCCTATGTTCAAAGCCTGAATTGCTCGACGAAGTTGACCTATCTTTCCGGGGCGGCCGCGAGCATCGCCTTCCCCAGCAACCTCAACAAAACCTCTTATCACGAGATTCCGGATATCCCTCATCTCTAAGCTAAGATTTAACGTTTGGGCTTTATCCTTAGCTTTTTTACGGCTACAATAGCGGTGTCTTCCTTAAGGAAGCAGTAACGGAAGCGTTTCGTTCATAGGGAGAGGCCGTCAGTGGAACCGCCTCAACGACATGACCGTGAATTCACCCTTAAGCGTATGCTAGGGCAACCTAGCCGCCTCATCCCCGTTAACGGACCTCAAAGAGCGTTTCTGCCGACAGCATCGGAAGAAACGAAGTGGGATGGCACCACGGAGCAATCCGTTCCCGGCCGTCTTTTTTTGTTTCAAAAGGAAGGTAAAAACCTATGGATCCTATCGAACAAGCGACGAGTATCAAGGAAAAAGCGTTAGCGGAAGTTAAAGCCGCGAGAGATGCCGTTTCTTTGGAGCGTGTTTACAACGTCTACCTTGCCAAAAAAGGCGAGATCGCTGGACTCATGAGCCTGATGAAAGGCATTCCCAATGAGCAAAAAGCGGCCTTTGGCCAAGCGGTAAACGGCGCCAAAGCCGAAGTGACCGTCGTCTACGAAGCCAAGAAATCCGAGCTCGATAATGCCGAGCTTGCTAAGAAACTCGCCACCGAAAAGATCGATATCTCTTTGCCTGGCATCTCCTATAACCCCGGCCATATCAATCCCTATTTTCAGATTATCGATGAAGTCACGTCGATTTTCCTCGATATGGGTTACGAAGTGGTGGAGGGGCGGGACGTTGAAAGCGATCACTTCAATTTCGAACTCCTTAACGTCCCTAAAGACCACCCGGCCCGCGATATGCAAGACACCTTCTATTTCAGCGATGAGTTGTTACTTAGGACCCAAACTTCCGCGGCCCAAGCCCACACCATGGTCGCTAAGCAAGGCTTATCCCCGATCCGGATGATCAGCCCCGGGAAAGCCTATCGCCGCGATGATGATGATATGACCCATAGCCATCAATTCGCCCAAATCGAAGGCCTCGTCGTCGATAAAAACATCAGCATCGCCAACTTAAAAGCCACCTTGGAACTTTTCGCTAAAAAGATGTTCGGCGAAAAACGGGAAATTCGGCTTCGTTCCTCGTATTTCCCCTTCACTGAACCCAGCGTTGAAGTCGATGTTTCCTGCTTTAATTGCGGCGGGAAAGGCTGCGCGTTATGCAAGGGCACCGGCTGGATTGAAATCTTGGGCGCCGGCATGGTGAACCCCAAAGTCTTATCCTTATGCGGCTATGACCCCAAGGTCTGGTCGGGCTTTGCCTTTGGCGTCGGCGTGGAGCGGGTCGCCATGCTCCGTTATGGGATCGACGATATCCGCCGCTTCTATCAGAACGATGTCCGCTTCTTAAAAGATTATTTAGGAAAATAAGGAGAATCCCCATGAAAGCATCCTTAAATTGGTTGAATCACTACGTCAAGATTGATGATCTTACCCCTGAAGAAATCGCGGATAAACTCACTTTTGCCGGCATCGAAGTGGAAGGTATTTCTCGCCTGGCCTCGGCCGATAAACTGGTCATCGGCGAAATCCTTAGCTGCGAGAAACACCCCGATAGCGACCATCTTCACGTTTTGCAAGTCAATGAAGGCGCCAAATACGGCATCCATCAGATTGTCTGCGGAGCTCCTAACGCCCGTAAAGGTCTGAAGGTCATCGTGGCTAGAGAAGGCGCCAAACTTCCCGGTGGCGTCATTGAAAAATCTCTCATCCGCGGCGTGGAAAGCGACGGCATGTGCTGCGCGCTTTATGAACTCGGGGTCGATAAAAAGCACCTGAGCGAAAAGCAAATCGCCGGCGTGGAAGAATTGCCCACCGACGCCAAGATCGGCGAAGAAGAAGTCCTTAAGTATCTCTGCCTCGACGACGTCATCCTCGATCTTTCGATCCTCCCGAATCGTCCCGATATGTACGCCATCCTCAATATCGCTAGGGAAATCGGCTGCTTATTTAACCGTTCGCTCACTCTGCCTGAACCGAGCAAATTAGCTCTTGAGCCCTCAACTTTTGAAGTCGGATCTCAAAGCGAAAAGTGCCCGCAGTTTGCGATTCGCGAAGTCCATGGCGTCAGGGTTGGACCTTCGCCAAAATGGCTCCAAGAGATTCTGCTCTCCGAAGGGATCCGCAGCATCAATAACATCGTCGATATCGGCAACTACGTGATGCTTCTAACGGGCGAGCCGCTCAACATGTACGACCTTGATAAACTTCCGAGCAAGAGCCTCATTGTTCGCGCTGACCTCTCGCGGGAATTTCTCGCGATGGACGACAAGACTTACGCCCTGATCCCTGGGGATTTGGTCGTCACCTCCCAAGGCGAGCCGATGTGCTTAGCGGGCATCATGACCGCCAAAGCCTGCATGATCGACGCCTCGACCAAAAATATTGCGGTGGAGTCGGCGGTCTTTGACTATGCCAAGATCCGCCATACCTCCAACCGGATTGGCTTAGCCAGCGAATCTTCGCTCCGCTTTGCTAAAGGCATCAATCAGGATCAGGCCGAATACGTCCTCCGTCTCACTTCTGATCTCTTAAAGGAATTGGCCGATGCCAAAGCCATCGGTCAAACCTGCAATTACGACACCCTTAAGCACCCGATCAAAGTGATCGAGACGAGCTTAGATTATCTTAACGGCCGCCTCGGCACCTCCTTTAGCGATGAGCAAATCGTCGAGGTGCTTCGCCGCGATCACCTCGAAGTGACTTGCCCCAAAAAAGGCCATTATCAGGTGAAGATCCCCAGTTACCGCATCGACATGGATGGGGAAGCCGACTTAAGCGAAGAAGTCATTCGCATTTTAGGCTACGACAATGTTAAGAGCATTTTGCCGACGAGCGAGCTCACCTTGACGGGCTTAAGCGAAGCCCAGAGGGCGAAGCAGAACATCCGCCGGTATCTCCGCTTCCAAGGACTCGATGAATTCCTGACGTATACCTTGGTTAATCAGGATCTTTCTAAGCGTTACGCCTATCTCCAAAAAGGACCGTGCTATCAGCTTAAAAACCCGATGACCAACGATCACGAATTCGTTCGTAAAGCCATTTTGCCCTCCTTGCTCGATAGCTTAGTCTATAACGTGGCCCGTCAACAAAAAGACGTGGCGGCTTTCGAAGTCTCCGACCTCGATGCCCCCGGGGTTTCGACCCTTGATTTAGCCTTAGCTTTAACCGGAGAAAAATCCGAGCAAGGCTCCTTAAAGAAACGGCCCTACGATTTCTATGACGCCAAAGGCCTCGTCGAAGGCATCCTTTCCTTGCTTAATCTAGGGAAGAATCGTTATCAAATCTTGCCGTGGAGCCTAGGAGGGAATGAACTCCATCCGGGCAAATCCGCCGAATTAAGGATGGGCAAGAAACTCCTCGGTTTCTTCGGCGAACTCCATCCTAACGAACTGAAGCGCCTCGGCCTAAAAAATGGCGTGGTCCTCGAACTCGACCTTCAAGAACTACTGGCCTTACGCACCTCGCCGGTCAAAGCCAGCATTCCGCCGAAGTTCCCGAGCGTTTCTCGTGACCTGGCTTTCCTCATTAACAAGGACGTCAGCTACGAGGACATCGCTAGGGAGATCAACCGTTCCGATAGCCTCATCAAGGACGTCGAAGTCTTCGATGTCTATGAAGGCGAGAACATCGCTCCCACCAAAAAATCGTTGGCCTTGACCTTGAGCGTCCGCAGCGATGAGAAGACCTTGAAGGATGAAGAAGTCGCCGCGGTGGTCGCCAAAGTCATCGCTCTGCTTCAGGTGCGCTTCGGCGCGGAGATCCGCCAATGAAGATCTTGGTTTCTTCGATAACCCCCGAGCGTCCGACTTTACTCGATGAAGCCGAGACTTTTACGCCCGATTATTTTGTAGACTCGTATCCCATCAAAGATATTTCGAGTTGCCATCTCGACGGTCAAATCAGCAAGGGAAAAGACTATCTTCATGCCTCCTTCCATATCGTGGCGGAAGTCGTGCTGCTCGATAGCTACACCAATGAGCCTTTTCAAAAGAAGATCGTCCTCGATGAAGAGGCGGATCTGCTCGAAGAAGATAACCAAGAAGCCGAAGGCTACATCATTGAGGGCAAGGAGATCGACCTTTCATTGCTTTGCCTCAAGATGATCCGCTCCTCGCTGCCCATCAAAGTCCTTAAGCCCGGCTCTAAGCTTCCTAAAGACGGGGAAGGGTACCGCGTTCTCAGCGAAGAAGATTTCCAAAAAGAGAAGGAAAATTCGTACAATCCTTCCTTCGATGCCCTCAAAGATTTCGACCCCGACGATAAAAAGTAAAAATCCGCTAAGATAAATTGAAGAGCTAAGTCGGTTCGGCTATAATTTTCCCAATATGGGAAATATCCTAGCGCTCGAAATAGGGTCGACGCTTTCCTTGGTGCTTGCCATTGGCTTGGCCATCGTCATTTTTATCATCGTGGCTTTATTGGGGATTTTAGCTCGGTCCATCTTTGGCAAAATCAAAGAGCATCGGATTCTGGCGAAAGCCCACGCCGTCGCCGGTTCTTTGGGGAGCGATGACTCCTATCGCCTCTATGGCGAAGAGCTTTCTAACGCCCTCCATAATTCGCAGATCGCCTATCTTTCTTTCCCGTTGGTGGACTCGGGCAAAGGCCTCTATATGCCGCCAAAAAGTCCCAATGATGCTTGCTTTTATTTAGCTGGAGCGTACCTTTGCGCCGTGCTGCCGCTTGAGAATTACGATTCGCGCGTCAATGACCAAGTCGCTCAAATCGCCGCCCGCTTCAACGATAATTTGAAGAGCCTGAAGAAAAAAGGCAGCTTCACGCCGGTCGTCCTTTTGATCGCCAATAACGAGAATGAGGCGAGCCAAGCTAGGGATTTGCCTAACGCCAATGTAGCGGTGGGACTTTCCGGGCTCATCCAGCAATTGCTTAAACTCTCCCGTAAACCCTCCGCTTATGGCGCTGATTTATCGCTCGACATCCTCTATTGCACTTTCCCGGATTTGCGGTTGCTCCTCCGCGAAGATAACCAATTTGATCCGGTCGAGATCTCGGGCAAGCGCTTCATCGATAAAGACGGGAAACGGGTGCCTTTCTCCACCAAAGATAACGGCGACTCTATTTACTCGTTCCATTTCTATCACGGCATGGCCGTCGCGAAGAAGATTCGGGGGAGGAGCCATTAATATGGGTATCTACGATTGGCTTCTTATCCTGGTCATGGGATTAGGTCTATTAGTCGGCCTCATCCGCGGTTTCAAGGCGCATTATGCGCGAGCCGGTGGCGATGTGGTGGCCTTTTTAGCCGCCTTAGCCATTAGCCTGCCTCTCACGGCCTTCCTTATCGGCAAGAACGAGAATCTCTCGGCCCAATTTCTGGACTTGGAGGGCAAATTGGGGGATCAGGCGGGCTACTTCACCCTCATGATCTTCGCCTTGATCCTCTTCATTCCTTTAGCGATTGGTTTCTTCGCCCTCAACCGTTTCTTCTTGGCTCACGTCGGTTATAAACGGCCTTATATCTTCTTCGCGACCTTCATTGCTTATCTGGCGGGAGCCTTCTTGGTGGGGATGATCATCGCCGGGATTGTCGCGAATGAATCGCCTTCTTCATTTAGCGATGGTACTGCCATGCTTAACCTCTTTTATAATAGCCTTACAAAATTAACCATCGGAGGGCTCATCAATGCCTAGAATCGATTACGGATCGGTTTCGTATGATGCCCTTTTCAGCAAGGCCAGCCAAGGCATTGCTAGCGGGAACCTGAAGGTGGCGCGCGATTCGCTCTATGAAGCGGCCCGGGTACTGAACCGTCTTTCTTTGCTCGCGAAAGGTGAGCTCAAGCAATCCTATCTTGACCGGGCGGCCAAACTATCGATGATCGCCGATGCGATTGTCTTGCAACCCAAAGTCACCGTGAAGAGCAGCCTTAGCGATAAAGCCGAACAAGGCGATGCCAATCAAGGCAATGGCCAAGCTGGCGAAGCCAATGGGAATTCTTTCTTCCCGGTCGAGCGGCCGAATGTCACCATGGCGGATATCGCCGGCGAAGAAGACGTCAAAAAACAGATCGATGAGCAGATCGTGAAGCCCTTTGAAAACCCCGAGCTTTATGCCCGCTTCAAAAAGACGATGGGGTCGGGCATTCTCCTGTATGGGCTTCCTGGCACCGGCAAAACCATGATGGCGAAAGCCATCGCTAACCAACTTAACGGCGCTTTCTTCAGCGTCAAATGCTCGGATATCTTGAGCAAATGGGTCGGTGAAGCCGAGCAGAACATCAAGAACCTTTTCGCGACGGCGCGGACTTACCCGATCTCGATCATTTTCTTCGACGAGTTTGAAGCGATTGGGGCCTCGCGCGAAGAAACCGATAAAACCGAAAAGGATCTCGTTCCGGAGATTTTGGCCCAGATGCAAGGGTTTGAAAAGAGCGAGAATACCTGCATTTGCATCGCCGCGACCAACCGGCCGTGGATGATCGACTCCGCCTTCCTTAGACCAGGACGCTTTGGCACGCACTTCAAAGTCGATCTGCCGAACGAAGAAGCCCGTGAGCAAATCTTCCATATGCGGCTTAAGGATGTTCCTTGCGCCGAACTCGATTATCCCGCCCTCGGGGAAATGACCGAAGGCTATAACGCCGCCGATATCGCCGATGGTTTCATTGAGAAGATGAAACAGCTCGCGATTGACCGCGCCTTGGCTAATGGTGGCGATGCCATGATCGAAATGAAGGATGCCGAAACCGCCGAACAAAGCGTGAAAAGCTCGGTGTCTTCGAGCGATATCGATAACTTAAAGCGCTTTGAAGCGGGCCAGATGGATAAAACCTTGAGCGGCTTCGCCCCCGAAGAAAAGCCCAGCATCACCATGGATGACGTCAAAGGCTTAGAGAACGTCAAAAAGGAAATCCAAGACCAAGTCATCCGGCCGCGGCTCCACCCCGAAATCTTTGCTAAATTCGGTAAGCAAGTGGAAACCGGCATTCTGCTTTATGGACTTCCCGGCACCGGCAAAACCATGATGGCCAAGGCCATCGCAAACGCCCTCGATGGCGCTTTCTTCAGCGTCCGTTGCTCCGACATCCTCAGCAAATGGGTCGGCGGCAGCGAGCAGAACGTGAAGAACCTCTTCGACGCGGCCCGCCGCTACAAAGTCGCCATCATTTTCTTCGATGAATTCGAGGCGATTGGGGCTAAACGCGATGACGAAGATCATGCGACCAAAGCCCTTGTCCCCGAGATTCTTGCCGAGATGCAAGGCTTTAAGACCAGCAAAAATACCTTATTGGTCCTCGCCGCCACCAACCGTCCTTGGATGATCGACTCCGCCTTCCTTAGGCCAGGGCGCTTCGGCACCCACATCCGCGTCGATCTCCCCGATGAGGCCGCCCGCCGCTCCATCATTCAATCGAAGCTTCAGAAGTGCCCGTGTTCGCCGGATTTGAACTATGACCGGATGGTCCAGCTGACCGAAGGCTATAACTCGGCCGACGTGGCCGATGGCTATTGCGAGCGCTTAAAACAGCTCGCCATCGATCGGGCCTTAGAAGAGGGCAGTGGGGACGCCGTCATAACTAACGCCGACATCGAAGAAGCCGCTAAGCTCGTGAAATCCTCGGTTGATCCTGAGGATGTTAAGAACCTCAAGGCTTATGAAAACGGGGAGTACAAATAAGATGAGCATCGTTTTTCATGAATTGAATGCGCAGGGCCTAACCCCCTATAAAAGCGGTGGGGTCCTTTGCTTAGACGCTTCGGGGGCCGTTACCCTTTATCGGAGCCGTGACCTTTGCAAAATCCAATTTGCGGCCGCCCTCCATCCTTATGCCTTTGATGACCAGCCTAAAGAGGCCCTCGGCGAATTTCTGGCCGGCCCTAGCGAATTCTGCCTTTCCTTTGCGATCGCCTATACCCTCGATGTGGCCTTTCCTGGTCTATTAGCCCAAGCGGTCCTCGAGCAAAAGCACGATCCTTCGTACTTAAGAAACCTGAGCACCGAGGCCTTATTTAAGGAAATCTTGGCTCCGTATTTCTCAAAGACCATGCTGGATTGCCTCACCCAAGCCGGCCAGATTAATCTCTCGATCGTTAAGCGCCTCGTCTCTTCCCATAACTTCGGCGGGAATTACACCGAGAAGCTGAACCAGCAGACCCTAGCGGCCTTAGGCTGCCACTTCTCCGATCTTCGCTTCGGCTTACCCGATCGTTCCTCGCTTTCTCCAACCGCCATAAGCGTTCTTAAGAAGCGCGCTTTAGGAGTGGCTCATTAATATGGCCGAGACATCGTTGCTTCTTGCTTATGGTAATCTGCTCTCCGAAATCGAAGGGCTGGTGCCCTTACTTTCGACCTGCAGCGACGCTTCGACCCGTAAGAAGGATTACCAAACCTTAGAAAAAGTGGTGGGCCTTGAAAGCAAAATCTCTTTGGCAAGTTTGACTGCAGAACAGCTGAAACCTTCCCAAGATTTGCTCGCCTTATATTTCCAAGCGAAAGTCAGTTTATGGGATGAGGGGATGAGCGCTTTTCTCTCCTATTTATTAGTCCTCTTTAATGACTTAGCTAAGGTCAGTGTCCCTTCGGGCGAAATCCAGCAAGAAAATTTGGCCAAAATCCAAGGGCTCTTTAAAATTTCGGCGGTCAAATCCGAATTGAAATCCATCGAAAAACGGCTCCAAGAATTGAGCCTCATCCCCGGGGGCGTCTCCGCTTCCCCGGAGGCGAATTCCCTCGCGCAAAGACGCGCGATTTTGCTCCAGCAACTTCCCGCCCAAAAACCCGGGAAGAGACATTGAAGAAAATTCGATGTCTTCTAACTTAACATTGTAAATTGTGACAGTGTCTAAATTCTTGGCCGCTTGACCCCCTCATAGGGGGTCATCTTTAAAATGCGCGCTTTACACGCGAGGGGCGAGATGGTAGTCTAATGTCGCGAGGTGGGAAAAAGTGGGAAACTATTTCGGAACCTATTCACGAACCCTCGATGAGAAAGGCCGTCTCCAAATCCCGAGCAAACTCGCGGACAAGGATACCAAGCGCTTCTTCATCCTCAAGGGTTTCGAAGGTTGCCTCGCGGTCTACGAAGAAGAAAACTTCAACGCCTTGGTCGCTAAACTCCACGGCATGAACTTCCTCGACGAAACCGCCCGAAACTTCATCCGCTTAACCACGTCCTCCGTCCAGGTCCTCGATGTCGATAGCCATGGACGTGTTCTCCTCAGCAAGCAAACGCTCGACGACTACCGGATCGCCAAAGATGTGACCCTGATTGGGGTCCTTGACCACTTTGAGATCTGGGATGCCACCAGCTACGCCCGCTACCAACTCCAGAACGCCGGGAACTACGAGATCCTGGCAGGAAAGAGTCATTAAATGTCGACCCACATCCCCGTCTTGCTCCATGAAGCCATCGAATACCTCGATGTTCGTGACGGTAAGACTTACCTCGACCTCACGCTAGGTCGGGCCGGGCACGCCAGCGAAATTCTCAAACGAATTCCCCATGGCCGTCTGATCGGATTCGATCAAGACCCGGAAGCGGTGGAAGCCTCCACCAAAACCCTCCAACAAATCGGGAACAACTTCACGGTTATTCGCGATAACTTCGTTAACCTAGAGCCCCACCTTAAGGCCCTAGGGATCACCTCCGTCGATGGCATTCTCATGGATCTTGGGGTTTCTTCGCCCCAACTCGATGAGGCGGCCCGAGGCTTCTCCTACAAAGAGGAAGCTCCGCTCGACATGAGGATGGACCCGTCTAATCCGTTAACGGCCGGGATAGTGGTCAATACCTACCCCCTCCCTCGGCTAGCGGGGATTATCCGCGAGTATGGCGAAGACAAAGACGCCTACTTGATCGCTAGGAAGATCGTCTGGGCTCGCGAAAAGAAGCCCATCGGAACCACCACCGAGCTCGCGGAGTTAATCAAGTCCGCTAAGCCTAAGGCGGAATTAGAGAAAAAAGGGCATCCGGCCAAACAAACCTTTCAAGCCATTCGCATGGAAGTGAATCACGAGGAGGAGACCCTCAAGAGCACTCTGCTCGCTGCGCCGATGTGGCTCTCAGCGGGCGGACGGCTCGTCGTCATCAGCTTCATGTCGCTCGACGATCGTCTCGTCAAGCAACGCTTCCACGAACTCTCGGTGATCGAAGGTTCGCGGCAAGACTTCGGATTACTCCCTAGCCAAGTGCAGGTTCCGCAGTTTAGGAACCTCACCAAAAAACCGATCACGCCAAGCGAGGATGAACTTAACGCCAATCATCGCTCAGCCTCTGCGAAATTACGGGCGCTAGAAAAGATTTAATCAGGGAGAGAAAAACCATGAAAGATAAACTTGTTAAAACCGGACACAAGAAACTCTACTATCGCCTCAAGGCGACCTTAGCGGTCTTTCTCTTCGTCCTCGCCGTCACCGGTGCGGCGCTGCTACCGATCGCCATTTCCTATCAAGTGGCGGATCAGGCCCGCGCCAAAGCCGATGCCGGTTCCAGTGTTTCTAGCGGCGACCCCGAAACTGTCTTAGTTTCGTCCTCGACTACCGCCGCCTAAGCTTTGATTCGACCAAAGCCCTAGGTTCTCCCTGCCTAGGGCTTTTCTAGTTCTCTAACATAAATCGACTAAAAATCCATCAAAGACTCTTTCTAAAAGGTTGGCTCTATATTAGAATATAGAGCATAAGTTATGGATAAACCTTTAGCCTGTATCGAAATTTCTAGCGACTCGATAAAACTCCTGATCGGTTACGAGCTCAACGGCCAAGCCGTCGTTTTGTATACCAAAGAGAAAGAAATCCCCGGGGCGATTCAAGATGGCCAGATCGTCGATATGGCTGGCTTAGTCAAAGCCCTCAATGAATTCCATAGCATCACCGACGATATCGCTAAACTCAAAATCAATATTAGCGAAGCCTGCTTAGTTTTGCCTTCGCTCGGCTTACAGGTTTATCAGAACAACAAGACCACGAATGTCGTCTCGCCCGAAGGCCTGATCGCCAAAGTCGACATCGCTAACGTCGTGAGCCTCGTCAACAAAGAATCCGTCCCCAATGGCAACGATATCCTCGATATCATCCCCGATGAATTCGTCCTCGATAAAGGCCAGCGCTTTGCTAATCCCCCAATCGGCGAAAAGAGTCAAACCCTGACGATTCGGGCCAAAGTCCACGCCCTTCCCCATAATGTCGTTTACCAATATAAGGCCGCCCTCAATCAGGCCGGCTTCCGCTTAAAGAAAGCCGCGGTGGCCGCCTATTGTTATAGCCAACTCTTCGCTTCCTATAAGGATCTGCCCCAAAGCTACGTCCTCGTCGATATCGGGGCCAAACTCACCACGGTTTCTCTTGTTGGCGCCGGCTCGCCCTATGCTTCGCTCTATTTTGCTAAAGGCAGCGATTCGCTCACCCAAGAGATCGCCGATGCTTTCGTCATCCTTCCTCCCGCCGCGAAAAAGCTTAAGGAAGACTACGGCTATGATGAACGGAAGATCAGCTTTGATCCGGCGATTACGAGCGGCACCGATGCCGGGGGTAATCGCTGCGACTTTTATCAGCGCGACCTCAACGCCGTCATCGCCTCGTTCTCCGAAGATTATTTGAGCTTGCTCAGTAACGCCATTGCCCAGCTTTTAGGCAAATATGGCGCGAAGTTCGATACGCTTCCGCTCCAATTAACCGGGGGTGGCAGCCGCCTCAATGGGTTGCTCCCGCTGTTACAAAAGGCTTTCCCGAAACGCGAAGTCCATTTGATTTTGCCGCGTTCCATCGGCGCCCGCGATCCGCGTTATGCGGCGCTATTAGGCTTAGTGTTAGCGAGCTCCGGCTATACCGGCAGCTTAGAAGATTCTTTTAAAGGCGTCGTTACGGTTTCCCGCCAAGAGACTCCGAAACCCAAAGACCCCAATTCCCCGGGGAATGATGCGCTATAAAGGAGGGAGAAGCTATGGCAGAGAGCAAAACTAGCGATTCGACGATGGACCTCGATAATTTTGAACCGGTGGCCCGCATCGTCGTGATCGGCGTCGGCGGAGCCGGCAATAACGCCGTCAACCGCATGATGGACGAGAATATCGCTAACGTCGAATTCTACGTCATGAATACCGATAAGCAGGCTTTAGCCACCTCCAAAGCCCCTAACCGCATCGTTTTAGGCGAGACCGTCACCAAAGGCCTTGGGGCCGGCGGCGAGCCGAGCGTCGGCAAAGAAGCGGCCGTCCAATCGACCGAAACCATCCGCAAAGTCGTCAAAGGCGCGGACATGGTCTTCATCGCGGCCGGCATGGGCGGAGGCACCGGAACCGGCGCCGCCCCGATCGTCGCCCAAATTGCCCGGGAAGAAGGGGCGTTGACGATCGCCATCGTCACCCGTCCGTTCACCTTCGAAGGCAAAAAACGCATCCAGAATTCCGTGACGGGCCTTAGCGACCTCAAGGAAGCCGTCGATTCGATCATCATCGTCAGCAACGATAAACTCTTGATGAGCAGCGGCAACGCCCCCATCTCCCAAGCCTTCCAGGAAAGCGACCGCGTTTTGGCCCAGTCGGTCAAGACCGTGACCGATTTGATTCTCTTGCCCGCCGTCATCAACCTCGATTTCGCCGATGTCCGCAACACCCTTAAAGGCAGCGGCATCGCCTTGATTGGTTTTGGCACGGGCTCCGGCCCCAATAAAGCCGAAGAAGCCGCCGAAAACGCCATCAATTCGCCTTTGCTCGAAGCCTCGATTTCCGGGGCTCGCCGCGCCATCTGCGCGGTCACCTGCGGGGCCAATGTTTCGCTCTATGAAGCCCAAGAATGCGTCAACCGCATCATCGAGCAAGCCGGCGCCGCCATCGATATCAAGTTCGGCGTCGCCATCAATGAGCAGCTCGCCGATACGATCCTCGTCTCCGTCATCGCGAGCGATTTCACCGAAGAATACGATTTCACCGCCACTCCGCAGTTCACGATGCCCACCAAGCGCGACCAAGTCGGCTCGGGCGTCGATGAAGCTAGAGAAAAAGCCGTGGAAGCGAGCCAAGGCAAAACCGGCGATGGCGGTCCAGAAGAAGAATCGGTGGAAGAAGCGATTCTCCCCAACTTCCTCAAGGGCAAAATCGATCCGGATAAAGACGAATAAGCCGCGTTGCGCTTTCTTTATAGAAAGCCTAGAATAAGTCTGGCTTTGATGGAAGAGCCATCCGAGTAGCATCCGCCAGAGAGCCTACATCCTCGATGCAAGTAGGCACGCCAAAGGACATCACTTCCTAGCCTTACGCCCTGAACCTAGAGTAGGGGCGACGCCTCAAACCACGTTACGGTTTATGCTAAGCGCGGGAGGATCCTCCCGAACTAAGGTGGTAACACGCTACGATAGCGCCCTTAATCCTAAGGACGCTTTTATTTTTAAGGAGAAAACTCATGGAACTCAAAGACACGCTGCTCATGCCGAAAACCGCGTTTGAAATGCGGGGAAACCTCGCCCAAAAGGAACCGTTATTCCTGAAGAAGTGGGATGAGATGGACCTCTATACCCTCATGAACCAAAACCGGGTCGATTGCCCGGAATACATGCTCCATGATGGACCCCCCTACGCCAACGGCAACATCCATTGCGGCCATATGCTGAACCGGCTGCTGAAGGACTTCACCATCCGTTATAAGAACATGATGGGTTATAAGACCCCGTTCATTTTTGGCTGGGACACGCACGGCCTTCCCATCGAAGTCCAAGTCACGAAGAGCGGCGTTAACCGCAAGAGCACCCCGCTCCCGGAATTCCGTAGCATCTGCGCAGAGTATGCCCATAAACAAGTCGAGAATCAAAAAGCCCAGTTCCATCGCCTGGGCGTCCTTGGCGATTATGCCCATCCTTATCTCACGCTTCTCCCTGAATATGAGGCCCGCCAGATTGACGTTTTCGCCGCGATGGCCTTAAAAGGGCTGATCTTTAAAGGGGTGAAGCCGGTCTATTGGTCCCCCAGTAGCGAATCCGCCCTCGCCGAAGCCGAAATCGAATATAAGGACGTCACCGCCAAAACGATGTACGTCGCCTTTGATGTCGCCGATGGGAAAGGCATTATCCCCAATGATGCCAAGATCGTCATTTGGACGACCACTCCTTGGACGATTCCGGCCGATTTAGCCATCACGCTCAATCCGAAGTTCGTCTATGGCTTATTCGACACCAACCGCGGCAAACTCGTTTTCTTAGAGTCCCTCAAGGACCACCTCGTGAGCGAACTTGGCTTAAGCCAGTGCGATGAACTGAAGTCTTTCCATGGCCAAGACCTCGAATACGCGACCGTTCATCATCCCCTCTATAACCGGCTATCCACGGTCATCGTCAATAGCTTCGTCACCGAAGATAGTGGCACCGGCTGCGTTCATACCGCCCCCGACCATGGCCTCGATGACTTCAATGCCTGCCTGAAGTATGGCATTAAGCCATTTTGCCCCGTCGATTCGCGCGGCTATCTCCGCCTGGAAGAGGGCGATCCCCTCAATGGCCTATTCTACGAAGAAGCCAACGATAAAGTGGTGGAACTCCTTGCCGAGAATGGCCACTTGCTGAAAGAAGTCGATATCACCCACTCGTATCCCCACGATTGGCGGACCAAGAAGCCCGTCATTTTCCGGGCGACCCCGCAATGGTTCTGCTCGATTGAGCCGATCCGCGATGATCTTCTTAAAGCCATCCATGAGATCCATTGGGTCCCCGCTTGGGGCGAAGGCAAGATGGTCAACATGATCAAAGACCGGGCCGATTGGTGCATCTCGCGCCAACGGGCTTGGGGCGTGCCGCTTCCCATCATCTATAACGAGGATGGCACCCCGATCATCGAGGAAGCCGTCTTTAAGCATATCCGCGATCTCATCCACGATAATGGCTCGAACATTTGGTTCCAAAAGGAAGCCAAGGACTTACTGCCGGAAGGCTACAAGAATGTCCATTCGCCTAGTGGCAAGTTCACCAAAGAGACCGACATCATGGACGTTTGGTTCGATTCGGGCAGCTCGTGGAATGGCGTCCTTAAGGAACGGGGTTTAAAATTCCCCGCCGATCTCTACCTTGAAGGCAACGATCAGTACCGCGGCTGGTTCAACGCTTCCTTAATTCTCTCGCTCGCCGTTACGGGCAAAGCGCCCTTTACGACTTGTCTTACCCATGGTTGGGTCATGGACGAGAACTGGCAAAAGATGAGCAAATCCGCCGGCAACGGCATCGACCCGAGCAAGGTCGCTAACCAATATGGCGCCGACCTGCTCCGTCTATGGGCCAGCCAAGTCGATTACCAGTCGGACGTCCGGATCAGCGAGTCGATCATTCAGACCATCGCGGAAACCTACCGCAAGATCCGCAACACCTTTAAGTTCATGCTCGGCAATCTTCAAGATGGCGAAGGTAAACCTTACCTCGTCCCCGAAAAAGCCCCGCAGCTGTATAAGGTGGATGAATGGATGCTCGCCGAACTTGAAGACGTTAAGGACAAAGTTCTCGCCTGCTACGAGGCCTTTGATTTTGCGGGCGTTTCTAACCTCATCATCGCCTTCCTCACCGGCGACCTTTCTAGCTTCTACCTCGATATCGCCAAAGATGATCTTTATTGCGATGGCGCCTATTCAGAACGCCGTAAGGCCTACCAGTACGTTATTTACCAGTGCGTATACCAGTTATGTCTGCTTTTCAACCCGATTCTTTCCTTCACGATGGACGAGGTCTATCCCAATATCCCCGGCGCGAAGAAAGCATCGCCTCAACTTGAGGATATGCCGAAAGTGAGCCACGACTATGGCTCCAGTTATCTTGACGAGTTCGCCGCCTTTAAGAAGCTTCGCGAGAAGGTCTTAAAAGCCCTCGAAGACGAACGGGCCAAAGGCGTCTTTGGCTCCTCGAGCGAAGCCGCGGTGGACTTGGTCCTCGCCGATCCTAAGCTCTATGCCGTCCTTAAAGGCCTGGGTGAAGAAGAAGGAGCTCATCTCTTCAACGTGAGTCAACTGACGGTGAAGGATGGGGCTTCCGAAAGCATCAGCGTCTCTAAGGCTACGGGGGAACAATGCCCGAGATGCCGCAATTACTATGCTAAACTAGAGCCGGTGGGGGAGTTTAAACTCTGCCCGCGGTGCGCCGCTGCCGTTAAAGGAGAAGATAAATGAGCCAAAAAGCCCAGAAACAGCCAAAACATTCTAGCCAATGGCACACCATCTTTTGGGGCTGCTTTGGCCTAGGGATGTTTTTGCTTGACTTCATCAGCAAGTGGATTGTCCAGTCGCTTTGCCGGCCTGGCCAACCTTATCAAATCATCCCCAATTTCCTTTACGTGACCCTCTCCTATAACACCAAGATCGCCTTCTCTTTAGGGATCGATGGCGTCGGGGGAAGAATCCTCAACATCATCATCAGCATCGTCATGTCCGCGGCGATCATCGCCTATTTCGTGGTCGCCCGCGATAAGAATCGTCCTTTCATGAAGGCGATTTTGGCTTTGCTTGGCGCCGGGGCCTTAGGCAACCTCGTCGACCGGGCTTTCTATTGGAAGGCGACGACCGGCTTTGATGGCGTCATCGATTTCATTCAGTTTTATTTGGGTGGGGGACCGAGCGCTACCACGAGTGGCGTCAATCCTTTTGCCACCTTCAACTGGGCGGATTCCTGCCTCACCATCGGCGTGATTCTCTTCATCGTTTATCTCATTATCGATAGCGTGACCCATCGTGATGACCAATACGAAAAGGATCCTCGGGTCAAAGAATCCACCGCCGAAAGCAATCCTTCGCGGAGCAACGGCGTCGAAGTCAAAGACGAGGCCCCGAAAGTCGAGGCCCCCAAAGATGCGCCCGTACCGACGAGCGAAAAAGAGGGCAAATGACCTATCTCGTTAGCGAAATAGAAGCAGGCAAACGCCTCGATGAGGTCTTGCTTTCAATCGGCGCCGCCTTATCGCGGAGCAAAGCCCAAGAGCTGATCAAAGAAGGCAAAGTCACGGTCAATGGGAAAGTCGAAAAGGCCCATTACTGGTTAAAAGCCCACGATGAAATCGCCTATGAGGCCGCCGAGCCCAAAAAAAGCGATTTGGTTCCGGAAAATATCCCGCTAGAAATCGTCTACGAAGATGATCAGGTTTTGGTGATCAATAAGCCGGCGGGCTTAGTGGTCCATCCGGGCAATGGCCATCAAGATGGCACCTTGGTGAACGCGTTACTTTTCCATGAGCAAGAACTCGCCCATGAAGAGGACCCGATTCGCCCTGGCTTAGTCCACCGAATCGATAAAGATACCTCGGGATTGCTTGCGATTGCTAAGACCGATGAAGCCTTTGCTTTTTTGGCCAAACAACTGAGCGATCACACCATGCACCGCGAATACTATGCCCTCGTCCAAGGCATCATCCTTGAAGATGAAGGCAAAATCGATGCCCCGATCGCCCGCGATCCGATTCATCCGCTAAAGTTCTGCGTCAATGTCGATAAAGGCAAAGAAGCGGTGACCTTCTTCCACGTGATGAAGCGTTACCACCAAAGCAACTGCACTCTTATTTCTTGCCGTTTGCAGACGGGGAGAACCCACCAAATCCGCGTTCACCTCGATTATATCGGCCATCCGGTGATCGGCGATCCGCTTTATGGCAGCGGCAACCGCAAACTCTACGATCAAGGCCAATTACTCCACGCTTATCAGCTGTCCTTCATGCATCCGACAAGCAAAAAAGAGGTGAGCTTTACCGCCCCTCTTCCTGATTATTTCGAAGCGCTTCTTAAGACCTTAAAGTAAAGATTTTTCCGTAAGTTTCTTCATATTCGCGAAGTTGACCTTCGTGATGCTTGTAAGTTCTTTAAGGCCGTATTTCTTGAGGAATCTCGCTGCAAAAGCATCGACTTCCGCACCAGCCCCTAGCGGGATTCTTTCCCCATATTTCTTCCCTAACTCTTCCATCTTCCGTAGAAAGGAATAACGGGCGATGACGGAAGCTAAAGCCACGCTTGGGAAATGAAGTTCGCCCTTGGTGGAGAAATGGATATTATCGACGATGTCTTTTTCCCCTTTGAGATAATGGTAATAAAGGCCGGCTTCGGCGAATTGGTCTTGGCAAAGCATGGCCTGAGGGAATTTTTGGTGCAAGTTGCCTAAGCAGCGGTTATGCATCTTAGCCTTGATTGCGTTCATATTGAGGCCTTTGGCAGTCACGTCGTTATATTTGGGGTTATCCAAGCTTAGCTGAGAGTAGGGGAAGTCGTGGATGAGTTTGGGCCCAATCTCCAAGATATAGGCATCGTCCATCGCCTTGCTATCGGTGACGCCAAGCGATTGGATTTCTTCTAAGCCCTCGCGGTCCACATAAGCCGCGCAGACGCAAACGGGGCCAAAGAAATCGCCGGTTCCGACTTCATCGCTGCCAATTTGCTCCACGAAAGGATAAAGAGCGGGTCCAGGATGCATCGGCGAGAAACGGGGGTTCTTAGAGCCACCAGGGAGCGCGAGTTTTGGCTTAGAAACTTCGGGATGGTCCGAATAAATCGAGACTTCGTAATGGGCGCGGATTCCTTGGAAGACAACCTTATGAAGACCCTGAGCGTCCGCCTTTTTATAAGCGGTGACGCTGCAACCGGAGGGTTGCGCTAAAAAGAGGACGTAGGGCGAGGGGGAAGCTAGCATCACGTCGCTATAGAGACTTTGCATCTTGGCAAGAGTCTCCTCATTAGCGGCAATCGTGTAGGTGCTCGGTTGTTTTAACATCGCGGTTATTTTAGCATGAGCAGGCCCTTATCGGCGCGCTCATGTTATAATTCTCCCGCTTATGCAAACGAGTTCCCAAGTTCTTGAATTTCCGAAGATCGCCGAGGCTGCGAGCCTCTTGGCGCGGACGGAGCGGGGTAAGGCCGCCTGTCTGCATCTGGCAATGCTTCCTAAAGACGCCCTCGCCAAGGAACTTTCTTTTCTCGACGAAACCATCAATTTGATCCCGCGCTATGGCCGCTTTCCGATCGATGTGAGCAGCGACCTCGAGCACATCGTCGCCCTCGCCGCCAAAGGCTCAGTCTTATCGATCGAAGACCTGGAACGGGTCGCGAATGACGTCTTGACCGCTAACGCCCTCCATAAATACTTCGCCGGCATTGAACTTTCGCCTTTGCTCGTCGCTTATGCCCAGGGATTACCGACGCTTTCTTTTCTCGAAAAGGACATCCATAAGATCATCGGACCGAATCTCCAGGTCTACGATGATGCCTCCCCAGAACTGAAGCACATCCGCATTTCGATGGACCGCCTCGAAAAGGAAATGGTCCATAAACTCGGCTTTGTCCTTGAAGAGAACAAAGTCTATTTAAGCGATACGACCTTGACCATCAAAAATGGCCACTATGTCTTACCGGTCGCTAACGCCTATAAGAATAAGGTGAAGGGCATCGTCCAAGATGTCTCCTCCTCGGGGGCGACCACCTTCATCGAGCCGGAACTCATCGTCGAGATGAATAACAAGATGGTGGAACTAAAGAACGCCGAGCGCGAAGAGATCCACCGTCTTTTAGGGATCCTTTCCCAAGAAGTGGGGGGCTCGGCCGATGCCGTCACCCTGCTGAACCGCATGATCGGCTATTTGGATTTCTTGCAGGCGAAAGCCCTCTATGCGGACCAACTTCACGCCCATATCGCCCATATTTCCGAGAGCAAAGAACTCTTTATCCAAGGCGCCCGCCATCCCTTGCTTGATCAAAGCAAGGTCGTGCCCAATGATTTCCGCCTGAGCGAAGATAAGCGCGTCATCGTGATTTCGGGCCCGAATGCCGGCGGCAAAACCGTCGCGCTTAAAACGCTCGGCTTACTGGTCTTAATGCATGAAGCGGGGCTAGCGATCCCCACCCTAGAAGGCGCCGAAATCTATTATCTTCATCACGTCTATACCGATATCGGCGACTCCCAATCCCTCGCCGATAACCTCTCGACTTTCTCCGGCCATATGTCCAATCTCGCCGGCATCTTTGCTACCGTTGGGGGTAACGACCTCGTTTTGCTCGATGAAGTCGGCACCGGCACGAGCCCTAAGGAAGGCGAAGCCATCGCTTACGCCAGCATCAAATTCCTGCTCTCCAAGCACTGTTTCACCTTGGTCAGCAGCCACTTCGAAGGCTTAAAAGCCTATGCCTTATCGGAACCGAGTATCGTCAATGCTTCGATGCTTTTTGACGCGGAGAAACTCCTTCCGACCTATCAGCTCAAGATGGGGCTTCCTGGCGAATCCTATGGCATTTCCGTCGCCTCCCGTTATGGGGTTGACCCGCAAGTGATTACGATTGCCCAAAGTTATTTAGGCGAGCATGAAGATGTCTCGATCAGCCAAGCGATTGAGCGCTTAAGCCAACTTAGCCGCGACGAAGAAGAAGCTAAAGCCGCCCTTGCCCGCAAAGAAGCGGACTTAGCTAAAGAAAAAGAAGCCTTTGCTAAAGAAGAAGGTTCCTTGAAGAAACGCGAAGAGAATTACCTGAGCGATGTTAAGGCCACCAAAGCCAAGATGCTTGAAGATGCCCAAAAAGAGATCGATGAAGTCTTAGCTTCCCTTGATAAGCCCGAGCTCAAGATGCACGAAGTGATCGCCGCGAAGAAACGGTTATCCGACCTTAAAGAGAAGCAAGAGGAAGTCCATTTCACCGGGGAAATCGCCCTCAATGATTACGTGGAGATCCCAGCCTATGGGGTCATTGGCAAGGTTGATCGGATTTCGGGGGACAACATCGAAATCGCGACCGCGGACGGCTTAACCTTTAAGACCAAGAAAGACCAAGTCCGGGTGACGAAAGCCCCCGAAGATAAACCCGTCGCTTTAACGGGGGCCTATATCGATACGATGGTCAGTAAAGGCCTGCCCTTAGAGATCAACATCATCGGCCAGCACGTCGATGAAGGCCTCGCCAGCATCGCCGATTATCTCGATTCTTGCCGGATCAAAGGCTATAAGCGGGTCCGGATTATCCATGGACTGGGGAGCGGAGCCTTAAGGAGTGCCGTTCAGAATTACCTAAAGAAACATCCCGAGTTCGTCGCCTCTTTTGAAACCGGGGGCGAATATGAGGGCGGCGGTGGGGCGACCATCGTCCATCTCAAATGACCGAGTTACTGAAGCGTCTCATTTCCTTGCTTCCGGATAAGCCGGGCGTCTATCAGATGAAGGACGCCTCCGATAAGATCATCTATATCGGCAAGGCCAAGAACCTGAAAAAACGGGTCAGCCAGTATTTTTTGCGCCCCCAAAGCGGAAAAGTCCAAGCCATGGTCAGTCACGTCGACCATTTTGAGACGATCGTGGTGACTTCCGACAAAGAAGCCTTCATCCTCGAGATGAATTTGATCCAAACCTATTACCCCCGTTACAACATCATGTTGATGGATGATAGCCATTATCCCTATATCGCCCTTAAGCGGGCCGGGGATCCTTACCTTAAAATCGCTCGAAACACCGACGATAATCGCTTCTTCTATTTTGGGCCCTTCCCCAATAGCACTTCGGCGTATCAAACCATTGACCTGCTCAATAAGATTTATCCGACCCGGAAATGCCGGGAAATCCCGAAGAAAGCTTGCCTTTATTACGCGATGGGGCAGTGTCTCGCCCCTTGCATCAACGCGATCCCTAGCGAGGTCTACGAGAAGCTTTACGCGGACATTAAGAAGTTCCTTAATGGCGAAACCGATGAAGCGGTGGCCTCCATCAAGGCCAAAATGTTAGCGTGCTCGGAGGCGATGGACTATGAGCAAGCGGGGGAATATAAGAAAACCCTCGACGCCATTAACGCGGTCACCTCGAAGCAGCGGGTCGAAATCGTCGGGGACGATACCCCGCGCGATGTTTTTGCTTACGCCGAACGCGAAGGCTATCGGAGTCTAGCCATTCTCACCTATCGTCGGGGGCTATTGTTGGGGAAACATGTCCATGTGGTCCCCGCGTTTGGGGAAGCCGAGGAACAGATGGCCGACCTTATCGAGCAGTACTATAACGGCCATGAAACCCCGAAAGAAGTGGTCTCGCGCTTACCGAGTTTAGCCGAAGAACTGAATCCTTTATTCCCCGAGCTCAGCGTCATTTACCCCCACGAAGGCCGCTTGCTTGACCTCGTCAATATCGCAGAGCTCAATGCGAGAGAGGGCCTCGACGCCCATTTCCTATCGGCGCGCTTAGAGGATGATAATCTGGCTTTGCTCGATCAATTAGGGAAACTCCTAGGGATTGAAACGCCCCTAAGAATCGAGCTTTTCGATAACTCGCACTTGCAAGGTTCTAGCCCCGTCGGGGCCATGGTTTGTTACATCAATGGCGAACCCGCCAAAGGTATGTACCGCAAATTCCACCTCGATGAAAAAGACGCGGGCGATGATTTCCACTCGATGAAGGAAATCACCTATCGCCGCTATAAGCGCTTAAAGGATGAAGCCCTTCCGAATCCTGACCTTATCCTCGTCGATGGCGGCCTCACCCAAGTCCATGCGACCCAAGAAGCTCTCGATGCCCTCGGAACCAAGATTAATCTCTTTGGCCTCTTTAAGAACGATAAGCACGAAACCGAAGGCTTGATCGACGGAAATGGCAAGACGTATCCGCTCGATAACCGCAGCCCGCTCTTCTTTTTACTCATGCGGATGCAGGATGAAGTCCACCGGTTCGCCATCACCTTTCACCGCGATCAGCGCACCAAAGCCATGCATAAAGAAATCTTCGATGACGTCATCGGGCTCGGCGAAAAACGGAAGGAAGTCCTCCGCAAACACTACCCGACCTTAGAAACTTTAGAAGCCGCCAGCGAGTCCGAGTTACGCCAAATCATCCCCTCGGAGTCGGCTTCGGCCCTCTACCTGAAGCTTCATCCGACGGATAAATGAGTGTCCCTTTCCTTCAAGATAAGGTATATTAATGAGGCGTTATGCGCCCGTAGCTCAGCTGGATAGAGCAACAGCCCTCTAAGCTGTGGGTCGGCCGTTCGAGTCGGCCCGGGCGCGCCACGTGGATCTTATCCCCTTAAGCGATTAAGGGGTTTTCTTTTATGGGGTGAAGCCAAGGTCGCTTTTTGTAAAAACATCACGATCGAAGAAACCATACTTTGAGGCGGAACCCCTAACCAATTGCTTGCGTGGCTAGTTAACTTTTGAATGTAGTCGGCGTTGCTTAAGACCCGAATTAAAAATTGGCTGGCTTGCTTTAAAGAAGTAAATAGACCACGTCGAACGAGTATCGGACTTAATGCTTTAGAAAAAATCTCCGGATTTAAAGGTAAATTGGTTACGATCCAATAAGCATCGAAAAGATCCTTTGCTCGGGTGTTGGCTAAACCATGGACGCAAAATGGGGCTATTTTTTCGGCGAGCATTTCTTCGTTGCTAATCCGAAATAGTGCTCCTGAACTTGGCCAGTCTAAACGATAGAGAAAAGGAACGGTATCCGGCTTGCTTGGCAAATAAACTCCGAGGTCAACCAGCAAAAAGAAACTGGCCGAGGAATCCTGAAAGGCCAATTCGACCTCTTTGCCAGCATAAGTTGGGTGATGGAGCTCTTTTTGCCGAATAATCGAAACTTTTACTTGAGGATAGGAGGAGGACGAGTTTAAGGAATCAATGAGAAATTTCAAACCTTTGTTTTCAAGCGAAAGATGCGAAAAATCCGCATCAACGTCCTGGGTATAGCCTCGTTTGCCACCGGTTAACTGATAGAGGACGATTCCACCTTTGAAGACGATCGAATGGGCTAAGAATTCACAACTTGCGATTTTACAAATTAGGATTTCTTGGAACAATCTTTGCTGATTTTGAAGAAGGGTTGCCCCCGGACTGGGCGAGCAAGTTAGCTAAAGAGATGGGTTTAGGTGATTTCATTTTCAAATCTCCTCCAGAGGTTTTTAGAATTTGGGAAATGCTCGATATAGCTTTGATAAACGGCGGTGGAAAAGTCACCTTTCCGGACCAATTCGCGGTAAGCAAAGATGGCATCCTTAAAGGTTTGACGGTCGAGGCGTTTTTCAAAGCGAAAGAGTTCGATGAGCAGGCGCTCGCGATCGTAGATCGTTAAACTGCCGCCCATCCACTTATAAGTAGTCTTCCCCAAGTCAAAAAGGACCGATGAAATATAAAATTGCCGTATGGATGGGTCTTTTTGGTTACGGGAACCGTTTTTAAAGGCCAAGTCAAAAGGGGGTAGAGGAAAGGCATCAGAAAAACCATAGACCACCAAAGCGCTTTGCAAAGTCACAATCGCCTGAGGGTGGGCTAAGGCATAGGCCAAAAGGGGTTCGAAATTTCCCGGATGAGCGTAGACTCCGCGGCAAACCCGCTGGAGTTGGGATTCGCGCGTTTGCTTTTTAAGCGCGTTTGAATCGGGGAACGATTTAGCGGTGACAAAAACCTTTTCGGACATAGTCCTATTTTACGAAATGTCTAGTACTATATCAAGAAGTAATAGACAAAAAATACTTCTAAAGAAATGGCTTATCCGAGAATCTTGGCCACGAGTTCATCCGCCTGGGCCGCGTTTTTCTTCGGTAAGGCGATGTCATAGAAGGTAGCTTTTGGGAAACGTTTAGCGAGGAGCTCTTTCCCTTTTTTGCAGGAACCTCCGGCCGAAACGAAGATGATGATGGGAGCCACGCCTTCTAAGGACTGGTCCGCTAAAAAAGTATTGATCGGCGTCGCGGGTAAATCCGCCCAAACCGGGCTAATCAGAATTAAGCGATCATCGGGGCCTAAGGCAAAAGAGTAGGGGAGAAGCTCGGCCTTTTTATGAAAGGTGGCTTTGCCGCCATAATGCAGCATTTTGAAGAAACCAATTTTGCCGATGGGCTTGACCATCTGAAGCTCGGTTAATGTCGCGCCTTTATTGGCGAATAGAGAAGCTAAATAGCCGGACTGCCCGCTCGCGGAAAAATAGACCACTTGGTTATTCATGGCTTCATTATGCACCGCGCCAAAGAAAAAGCATCTCAAACGCTAGGGGGTGTCAATCGTGGTAGCCTTTAAGCATGGAAATTTCAAAAATGCCGGTTATCTTTGTGGGCCATGGCTCGCCCTTATCCGCGATTGAAGATGATGAGTTCGCTGAAGCCTGGAAAGCCTTAGGGGCTAAGTTACCAAAACCCCGAGCCATCCTCGCGATTTCCGCGCACTTTTATACTAACGGGACCTACGTTACGGTCAATTCGAAGAGCGACTTAATCTACGATTTTTATGGCTTTCCCGAAGCCCTCTATCAAGTGAAATATCCGACACTGGGAGATCCGGTTTTGGCGGAAGAGATCGCTCAGCTGATCCCGAGCGCCATTAAAGTAAAACGCGGCCTTGATCATGGCGTCTGGGCGCCGCTAAAATGGATCTTCCCTAACGCCGATATCCCAGTCGTTTCCTTAAGCATCGATGGGAACCTCACGCCAGCGCAGCATTTCGCCTTAGGTCAAAAACTTGCCCGGTTACGGGAAGAAGGCATCCTTATCTTTTGCTCGGGCGATGTCGTCCATAACTTGGGGCGTTTAGATTGGGATAAACCCGATGGCTTTGACTACGCGGATGCCTTTGATAACTACATAAAAAACGCCATTCTATCGAAGGATTATGACGCGGTGGTTCACTATGAACGCGCGGGAAGCTGCGCTAAACTCGCCTTCCCAACTCCCGAACATTTTTTGCCCTTGCTTTATGCGCTTGGGAGTCTGAAGCCGAGCGACACGGCCACGCTTTTTAATGAGCGGCGGATCTATGGATCCCTCTCGATGACCGGATATTGCTTTGCCTCGGCCCAAGATAAGGTAAAATAAAACGGTATGGATTCCTTAAAATCGCTGCTCGATAAAAAACAATTTGATCTCGTGCTCGATCTCACCAAAGATAGCCCTGATCCCGAAGCCGTTTTCTATCGCTCGACCGCGCTAATTTCGCTTAACCGCCCCCAGGAAGCCTTAAGTTTGCTTCTCGATCATCGGGCCGACCTTTATGAGGCGAACCCTCTTCTTTATATGAAGGTGAGCTTTGAACTCCGCTTCATTTTGAAGCAATTCGATGAGGCCTACAAAGATTTGGAGTGGTGCTCCAATCAGCCCTATGTTTCCCAAGCGGTGGAGGAGCAGCTCCGCGCCTATCCCGGTATCATCCGCAGCAACGAAAAAGCCGCCTCTTATGTGAAGGATTACACCCCCGAGGAAGTCGAGAAAGTCTTGCTGACTTCGCCGGATGATTACGAAGTCCTCTCAATGCTTTCCTTCGTCCAGAATCATTCGCTTAGCGATTACACTTCGATCCTCCGGCAGATCGCCGTTTCGAACCGTCACCCCTATGTCCGGACCTACGCCTTATTGCTCCTTATCGCTTTAAAAGACAAGACGCCCTTTAGCTTCCCCAAAGCTGGTTCGGTTTATCGGGTGGTCCCCTCGGACCTCATTCCGCCGTATACGGGCGAAGTCTATAACGGCTTTGTCAGCTCGTTAGTTCTTCTTGCTAAGGATCCTAGCCTGGCTAACACCGCCCATCAGATCCTCAACGATTACATCATGGATTTTTATCCGGAAGCGGTCGTTACTAAAGCCGACGATAAGCCGCTGGCTCTCGCGTTTTTAACCTTAGCCAAACGTTACTTAAAAGCCGAAGATGACCTTAGCCCGCTCCTTGAGGCTTACCACCTCGAAGCGAAAGCGGTGGACGCCTCGGCCGATCAGATTCAGCGGGTTCTGGATGCGACCCCGCCCTTCCGTTACTAAGCAAAGCGCCAACTTTCCTTAGTATTTCATTTGTGCCCTATCTAAAGATAGAGTATATTGTCTTTTGCGTAAAAATTGATTAGGAGTCAATTCATGAAACACAGCATTAAGAAGATTGAAGAAAGCAAAGTCGAAGCCCTCGTCGAAGTCGACCCCGAACTCTGGAAGGCCGCTCAGAAGAAAGCCTTTGAAAAGCTCGCTTCTCAGGTCACCGTCCCGGGATTCCGCAAAGGCAAAGCTCCGGAAGATATGCTTAAAGGCAAGATCGATCCGAACAAAATTGCCGACGAAGCCATCAATGATATTCTGCCCTCCGTCTTCGGCGAACTCGTCGAAGAAGAGAAACTCCGTCCCTTCGCTCGTCCGGAAATCAATGTGACCAAACTCTCGGACACCGATCTCGAACTCAAGTTCGTCATCACCCTCGTCCCCGAAGTCACTTTGGGCCAGTATAAAGACCTCCACGCCGAGAAAAAGGCGCCGTCGGTCGATGATAAAGAAGTCGAAGAAGCCGTCGCTAAGCGCTTAGAGCAAGCCGCGACCTTAGTCGTGGTCGATCGCCCGGCCAAAGTTGGCGACACCGTCACCCTCGATTTCGAAGGCTTTGTCGATGGCAAACCCTTTGAAGGCGGCAAGGCTGAAAACTACGCTCTCGAGCTTGGTTCTCACAGTTTCGTCCCCGGTTTCGAAGAAGCCCTCGTTGGCGTGAAGTCCGGCGATTCCAAAGACGTCGTCGTCACTTTCCCGAAGGCCTATGTTGAGACCCTCGCCGGCAAAGAAGCCACCTTTAAGTGCAAGATCCACGAGATCAAAGAAAAACAGGTCCCGGCCCTTAACGATGAGGCCGTCAAAGACATGGCCATCAAAGATGTGGCCAGCGTTGACCAACTGAAAGAATTCGAAAAGAAGTCCTTGCTCCAAGGCAAAGTCGAAGCCGCGGAGAAGGAATACTACGAAGCCATCCTTAAGCAGATCCGCGACGGCGCCAAAGTGACGATCGCCAAAGACATCATCAAGCAAGAAGCGGCCAGCCTGGAAGACAACATGAAGAAACAGGTTGAGCAGAATGGCTTAACCTTCGATCAATATCTCCAAATCACCGGCCAGAAGCTCGAAGAGCTCCAAGCCAAGATGGAAGAAGAGGCCGAGAGCAACATCAAGACTTACCTCTGCTTAGAGCAGATCGCCGAGACCGAGAAGATCGCCGTCGACGATAAAGACGTCGATGCCGAGATCGAAAAGATCGCTAAGCAATACAACATGAAGCCCGAAGAGGTCCGCTCGATCCTCGAGAAGAACCTCAACAAGTTCAAAGAAGATATCCGTCAACACAAGATCCAAGACTTCATCTTGGCCAATAACCATTAAGGTGTTGTCTATGGCTCGCGGTACACGCGAGCCTTCTCTTTCCTTAAAGGAGGTTAGACATGAGCGATAATCCTGCATCCCCCAAACTCTCGCTTCCGCTACTGATTACCCGCGGCCTCATCGTTTTCCCCAATATGTCGGAAACGATCGAAGTCTCCCGTCTTTTTTCGATGGCGGCGGTGGACCAAGCGAAGAACGTTACCAATAGCCTGATCTTCATTGTTTCCCAATCCAAACAAGAGATCGAGGAACCGACCGAGAAGGATGTCTTCGACGTCGGCACCCTTTGCCGCATCATCAATTACGTTTCCCAAACGAAGAGCTACCGCATTCGCGTGGTCGGCTCTAAGCGCGTGAAACTCAGCAACATTCATCCGGAAAACGGCTACTACTTGGCCGATGGAGAAGTCCTCGCCGATAGCGACGGGGATAAAGATGCCCAACTCGAACTGGTCCGCAAGGTCGTTCAGGCCTTAGAGACCTCGCCCGAGATCGGCCGCAATATTCCGCGCTCGGCGATCAACCAATTCTCCAAAGGCGTCAATCCGGCCGAACTGGCCGATTCTTTGGCCGGGTATCTCGATATCCCGATGGACCAGAAGCAAGCGGTCCTTGCCGAGCCTGATGTCAATAAGCGTCTCGAGATGATCCTGAAGCTGCTTTCGGCCGCCCAAGAGATGGCCAAGATCGATGAGAACCTGCAAGAAAAGGTTCGCGAATCCGCCGAAAAGAGCCAAAAAGAGTATTTCCTGCGCGAGAAGATGAAAGCGATTAAGGAAGAACTCGGCGAAGGCGAAGACCAAGGCGAATCCGAAGACGCGATCAAAGATAAGCTCGCCAAGAATCCTTATCCCGATAACGTCAAAGCCAAAGTCAAAGCCGAACTCCATCGTTACGAAATGATGCCCGAGTCTTCGCTAGAAGCCTCGCTCATCATGACCTATATCGATACGCTCCTTGGCGCGCCATGGTATCAAAAAACCGAAGATAACGAAGACCTTCAAAACGTCCAAAAAGTCCTCGATGAGGACCATTATGGCCTCGAGAAAGTCAAAAAACGCATCATCGAATATTTGGCCGTCAAGAAGATGACCGGCAACCTCAAGGCCCCGATCCTTTGTTTCTATGGACCTCCGGGCTGCGGCAAAACCAGTTTGGGCAAATCCATCGCCAAGGCTTTGGGCCGCAAGTTCTATAAAGCCTCGCTCGGCGGCATCTCCGATGAAGCCGAAATCCGCGGCCACCGTCGGACCTATGTCGGTTCGATGCCCGGTCGCATCATTCAGGGAATGACGCGGGCTGGGGTGGTTAACCCGGTGTTTTTACTCGATGAAATCGATAAGGTCGGCGGCGCCAATTACAAAGGCGACCCGGCTTCGGCCTTGCTGGAAGTCCTCGACCCCGAGCAGAACTTTGCCTTCAACGACAATTTCCTTGAAGAGCCCTATGACCTCAGCAACGTCTTATTCATCTGCACCGCCAACTACCTTGAAAACGTGCCGGCGCCCTTGCTCGACCGTCTTGAACTCATCGAAGTTCCTTCCTATACCGAGATCGAAAAGATCAAGATCGCCCAAGGTTTCCTTATCCCTAAACAAGTGGCCGCCAATGGCCTTAAGCCTGAGGATATTACCTTCAGCGAAGACGCGATCAAAGAGATGATCGAACACTATTCGATGGAGGCCGGCGTCCGTCAACTCGAGCGCCTCGTGGCCTCGATTTGCCGCAAAGTCGTGGTGGAGCTCCTTAACGATCCCAAGACCGTTAAGCCGATCCAAGTCGATGCGGAACGCGTCAAAAAGTACCTCGGTGTCGAGATTTTCGAAGGCACCAAGAAAGAGAAGGAAAACCAGATCGGCGTCGTCACCGGACTCGCTTATACCGAGTTTGGCGGGGATATCTTGCCGATCGAGGTCAATTACTTCCCGGGCAAAGGCGGCTTAGTCTTGACCGGCAAACTCGGCGATGTCATGAAGGAAAGCGCGACGATTGCGCTCGACTACGTGCGCGCCAATAGCAAGAAGTACGGCATCGATGACGATATCTTCCAGAAGAACGACATCCACATCCACGTCCCTGAAGGCGCGGTGCCTAAGGATGGCCCTTCGGCTGGCGTCGCCATCACGACCGCCATCATCTCGTGCCTGACCCATACCCCCGTCGACGCCAACGTGGCCATGACGGGAGAGGTGACGCTTCGCGGCAAAGCTCTCCCCATCGGAGGGTTGCGCGAAAAGTCTCTGGCGGCCGCCCGTAGCGGCATCAAAGAGATCATCGTGCCCGAAGAGAACCGAAAGGATGTCAGCGAACTGCCTGAGGAAGTCAAAAAGACCCTCAAGATCTCCTATATGAAATGCGTGGATGATGCCTTAGCGATTGCGCTCGTCCACCCCAAAGCATGATCGACTTCAAGAAGGTGCGCTTCATCATCAGCGCACCTTCCTTAACCGAGAAACCAAAGGACGGCAAACCCGCCCTTTTGTTCGTGGGCCGCTCCAACGTGGGCAAGAGCTCGCTGATCAACCTCTTGACTGGCCAAAAAATCGCCTTTTCATCGAAGAAAGCGGGCAAAACGAAATTGCTCAATTATTTCCTGATCGATGAGGCTTTTTATTTGGTCGATGCCCCAGGGTATGGCTCCACCCTTTACGCGAACTTAAGCACCATCAACTTCGCGAAGATGATGGAAGATTACGTGAAGGAGCCTAGCCTTAAGGCCATCGTTTATCTCCTTGATCTCCGCCACGAACCCGGGAAAGACGACCAAGAATTCATCCGCTACTTAAAACGCTGCGGGGTTCCCCTCATCCCGGTGATTACCAAAGGCGACCTCATGAACCAAAAAGAAACCGCGGCCGCCCTAAAAATGGCCGCCTCCTTAGGCTTAAAAGATGCGATTTTATCAAAAGGCAACGCCGCCAGCCTTGACCCCTTAAAATCGGCGATTGCCAAAGCTCTCTTATGAAACCCCAAACCCCCTTAGATCCTGGCTTCTACGACCGGAGCAAAAACCTGGTCAACCTTTCCAATAGCTTATTGGCCCATTTTGGCGCGGCGACGTTTCATCCGACCCTTCCCGCGGCCGATGCGGCCCTAAAAGGCCATAAGAAAGTCGCGGTTTTCCTCTTCGATGGCATGGGCGAGTTGGTGCTGGCGGACCACCCGAAGCGTTATCCCTATCTCATTTCCCACAAAATCGCGACGATTTATTCCATGAATCCTGCGACGACGGTGGCCGCCACCAACGCCTTCCTCTCCGGCCGCTACCCGATCGAGACCGGCTGGATCGGCTGGTCCGAATACTTTAGCGATCTAGGGAAAGCGGTGGACGTTTTCCCTAACCGCGATTCGTGTTCGGGCGAGAAGATCCCCGGCCCCAACATCATGGAGAGCCGTTTCCCCTATAAGAACATTGCCGCTTTAATTTCGGAAGCCGGCCATAAAGCCAAAGCCAGCTTTGAATATCCTTTGCAAGATAAACTCGGCCCGAAAAGCCTCCATCAGATGAAGAAACAGGCGAATTCCTTCTTCCAAAAGGAAGGGGGCGAGTTCCTTTATTCCTATTGGACCAAGCCCGATGCCTTACTCCATAAATATGGCACCCACAGCCCGATCATTCCTTTCTATATTGGCCGGATTCAGCGGATGGTGAAGCATTTTGTCCAAGAAAACCCGGATGTGCTGTTATTTGTGATCGCCGATCATGGCCTCATCAACGTCCATTACGAAGACGTCGCCGCCATTCCCGAGATCGCGCCCTATATCGCGGGCCCGATCGTCTTAGAAGGCCGAACCCCATCTTTCTATATCAAGAAGGGGAGTGAGGCTTCTTTTGAGGAGGGCTTTCGAAACCACTTCGGCGAGAACGCCTACCTCATGAGCAAAGAAGAAGCTCTTAAATCCGGTTATTTTGGGGCCAGCAAAGCCAAGAAGGAAGTCCTCGATCTCTTCGGCGATTATGTGGCGGTGATGAAACACGGCATCGTCCTCTATGACTCCCGCAGCAAACCCCATCCTAAGTTTCATAAAGGCCACCACGCGGGCGGGACTCCTAAGGAGCGATTGATCCTCTTAGGCGCCTACAACGTTTAAAAAAGGGGTTCTGCCCCTTTTCTTTTTGCCGCTAGAGAGGATAATGAATCTGTTCCGTTAATAGGAAGAAGGAACGGCGCTCAACCTATCGTAGAAAGCCCCTCCACTGGAAAAGGGCTAGGTCGAAACCGCGAGTCGCCTCCTAGAGGAAAACGCCAACCTCCGTTAAAGGTCTTAAGTGCCGAGCAATGCTCGGAAATTGGGTGGTACCGCGCACCGCGTCCCATAGGAGGGATACGGTGTTTTTATTTTCAGGAGGTCGTATACCATGTTAGATACGCACTATGATCATGTCGAAGTCGAAAAAGATAAGTATGAACGCTGGGTCAAAGCCGGCTATTTCACCGCCGGCGACAAAACCAAGCAGCCCTTTTCGATCGTGATTCCGCCCCCTAACGTGACCGGCAAACTCCATTTAGGCCACGTCATGGATACCATCCCGGACGATATCATCGCCCGCTATAAACGGATGAAGGGCTTTGATGTCTTGTGGCTCCCCGGCATGGATCACGCGGGCATCGCCACCCAAGCCAAAGTCGAAGCCAAGCTCCGCGAGCAGGGGATTTCCCGGTATGACCTCGGCCGCGAAAAGTTCCTTGAAGAGGCTTGGAAATGGAAGGAAGCCTATGGCAATACCATCCATGAGCAGTGGGCGAAACTGGGCTTAAGCGTCGACTATTCGCGGGAACGTTTCACCCTCGACGCCGGCCTCAACAAAGCCGTCAAACATGTTTTTGTCACCCTCTATAATGAAGGCCTCATCTATCAAGGCGAGCGCATCATCAACTGGGACCCGGAACTAAGGACCGCCTTAAGCAATATCGAAATCGTCCATAAAGACGATGAAGGCGAGTTCTTCTACTTTAAGTACGACGTGGTCGGCACCAACAAGCAGATCGTGGTGGCCACGACCCGCCCCGAAACGATGTTCGGCGATGTCGCCGTCTTTGTTAACCCCAGAGATAAACGCTACAAAGATTTGATCGGCAAAATGGTCATTAACCCCGCTAATGGCGAGGAATTACCTTTAATGGCGGACGCTTATGTCGATATGTCCTTTGGCACCGGCGCGATGAAATGCACGCCCGCCCATGACCCTAACGATTTTGCCTTGGCCAAGAAATATGGTTTTAAACTCATCAAGGTGCTCGACGAAAAAGCCGCGATGAATCACCTCTGCGGTAAGTATGAAGGCATGGACCGTTACGCTTGCCGGAAAGCCCTCGTTGAGGCCATCCAAGAAAGCGGCCATCTCGACCACATCGAAAAGATCGTCCACTCGGTCGGCCATAGCGAGCGCAGCGACGCCGTGGTGGAGCCGATGCTCAGCAAGCAGTGGTTCGTGAAGATGAAGCCCCTCGCCCAAAAGGTCCTGGAAGTCCAAGCCACTTCCGAGGGCGTCGAATTCTTCCCTAAACGCTTCAGCAAAGTCCTGACCCGCTGGATGAATAACGTCGAAGATTGGTGCGTGTCCCGCCAGCTCTGGTGGGGGCACCGTATTCCGGCGTATTACAACAAAAAGACCGGCGAAGTCTTGGTCTCCGAGACCGAACCGGATCTTAATCTCTACACCCAAGACGAGGATGTCCTCGATACCTGGTTCTCCTCGGGTCTATGGCCGTTCTCGACCATGGGCTGGCCCGATACGAAGAGCCCGGATTATCAACGCTACTTCCCGACTTCGGTCCTCGTGACCGGATACGACATCATCTTCTTCTGGGTGTCGCGCATGATCTTCAACTCGCTTCACTTTACGGGGAAAGTCCCCTTTAAGCAGGCGGTCATCCACGGCCTCATCCGCGATGAGCAGGGCCGCAAGATGTCCAAGTCCCTAGGCAATGGCATCGATCCCATCGACGTCATCGCCAAATACGGCGTCGACGCGATGCGCTATTTCATCACGACCAATTCGACCCCGGGGCAAGACATGCGCTACAGCGAAGAAAAGATGCAGAGCAGCGTCAACTACCTCAACAAGATTTGGAATGCGACCCGCTACGTCGAGATGACCTTAGGCGAGGATTATGTCCCTGAACCGCTTGATCGCTCGGCCTTAGGCCCCTTAGAGAAATACATCCTTTCGCGCTTGCAAGAGACCATCAAGAAAGTCACCGCCAAGATGGAGGTTTACCAATTTGGCGCGGCCTCGTCGATCCTCTACGATTTCGTCTACGATGATTTCTGCTCCTATTACCTCGAGATGAGCAAGCTCTCTTTGACTCACCCTGAACGCGCCAAAGCCACCAAGGATACCCTCTATACCGTCATCCGTCAGATTATTCTATTGATCTATCCGTATTGCCCCTTCGTCGCCGAAGAGATGTACCTCTCTCTCCCTGGCCACAAGGACTCCATCATGCTGGAGAGCTACCCCGAGTTTGAGGCCGATTTGGTCGACAAAAAGGCGGAAAAGCAAGGCAAACTCTTAGCGAAAATGCTCAGCGATATCCGCGGCTATAAGGCCGAGCAGAAGCTCGCCCCGAATGCCAAGATCAAACTGGCGTTATCGCCAAAAGCCCCCTTTCCGGAAATCGGGGAATACCTCGCCCGTTACCTCTTTGCTAGCGCCCTCACGGTTTCGAAGATCCCGCCTAAGGGCCATAGCTTCCTTTATGGCAATGTCACCCTCGTCGTCGAGCAGGATATCGACCCCGCCGAGCTAAAAGGGAAGCTCCTTGAGGAAAAGAAGGCGCTCGACTTCGAAGTTGCTCGCGGAGAAAAGCTCCTCGGCAATCCTGGCTTTGTGGCCAAAGCCCCGAAAGACAAACTCGATCTCGAAAAGAGCAAACTCGAAGATAACCGAAAAAAGCGCGATGCCATCTTGCTTCGGTTGAAGTCGTTATAACTTCTTAGCCCCTTTTCATCGATGACCTCCTATTTAAAGGTAGGAGGTCTTTTTTATGAAGGCTATTCTTCTATCCGAGGCCGAGATGTCTTCTTTTCACGTTGGGGAGGCCATTACCCTGGCCGCCGTCCTAGCGATTCTAGCGATCGCCATCGTGGCGGTGGTGGTCTATAAGCTCTTCCGCAGCTCCAAGGGCGCGGCCAAGCTCCCGGGCGGTTACGCCTTCGAGTGGAAATAAGCCATGCCGAAAATCAAGGATCTCCCTAGCGATCGCCGACCGCGGGAGAAGGCCTTGGCCCATGGGGTCGAGACCCTCGATTGTTCGGAGCTGCTAGCTTTGGTGATCGGCTATGGGGTCAGCGGCTATAGCGCCTTAGATATCGCTTCGCGGTTATTAAGCGATTTCCATGGCTTAGTTTCCCTGAGCCAAGCCCCCTTACTTTCCTTATGCCAAATCCCGGGGTTAAACCGAGCCAAAGCCTTGCAGTTATCCGCGGTATTTGAACTGGGCAAGCGCCTCGAAAAAGCCGCCTTTATCGCCTCGGCGAATACGCTCGATGCCGCCGGGGTTTATGCCCGTTACCACCAAGGACAAGCCAGCGAAAACGTCGAGCAACTGGTCGTGCTGATCCTCAATAAAAAGGGCGCGATCATCAAGGAGAAAATCTTGCCCTCTTCCGGGCCGGATAGCCTCGCCATTCCTAAAAAAGAATTGGTGGTGGAGCTGCTCGTCAATTACGCCTCGTCTTATATCTTGGCGCATAACCATCCTTCCGGGAATCCTTTGCCGAGCGAAGACGATATCAAAAAGACCTTGCAACTCGCCCATGAAACCAAAGACCTCGGCATCACCCTCATCGACCATATCGTGATGGGAAACAAAGGTTACTATAGCTTCAAGGAGTCGCACCTGATATGAACGGGAAAAAGATCAGAAGTATTCGTATGATTAACGAAGAAGACTTCTTGAAAAATTACCCGGAGGTCGCCGAAAAAGTCCTCCAAGAAGGAGCGGTGGTGATCCTCAAGGACGAACGCCCAAAATTCGTCTATCTCGACTTCGATAAGTTCCTGGTGATGGCCTCGATCTTTTTTAGGGAAGTCGATGCGCTTGAGGCCGCTGCAGAAGCGGGGCGCCGGCACCAGGCGGATGGCAAAGCCTAAAATGGCTCTTCCCTTTAGGGAATCCCTAGGGTATAGTTATCACGTTGTCGCCTCCGCTTAGGGCGCAACCGCCTAGATAAGGTGCCTAATCTCTCTGCAATAGCGAGAAACCTCAATAGCGAGTCTAGTTAAGCGCTTTAAAGGAGGAAGAGACATGTACGCAATCATCGAAACCGGTGGTAAACAGATCAAAGTCGCCGTTGGCGATAAGATCTACGTCGAAAAACTCGACGCCGAAGCCGGCAAAGACGTGACCCTCGACAAAGTCCTCTTCATCGGCGGGGAAGCCACCAAGCTCGGAAATCCGTATGTTTCCGGTGCCAGCGTGGTTGCCAAAGTCGAGAAGCAAGGCTTAAGCAAGAAGATCACCGTCTTCAAGTACAAGGCCAAAGCCAATGAACGCAAAACCATTGGTCATCGTCAGCCCTATACCTGCTTAGTCATCAAAGCCATCAACGCCTAATTATGATCAAAGTGAGTGTGGAATATCGCGGTTCGGGGTTCGCTTCTCTTGAAGTGAAAGGCCACGCCAATAGCGGCGCCTTCCCGCACGATCTCGTCTGCGCGGCGGTCTCCGCCGTCGTGACGGGAGCCTGCAACGCCATCGAAGCCGGCGATGCCTTCCATATCACGCTCGAAGACGGCCACGCGCTCATCGAAGCCCCAGCCGGTGTCAATGAGCACGACGAAACCGTCCTTGAGACCTTGATCATTCAGCTCAAGACGATCGAGGAGTCCAACAAAGGCTACCTCGAAATCAAAGAAAGGAAGAATTAACCATGAAATACATTCTCGATCTTCAACTCTTCGCTTCCAAAAAGGGCGTTGGTTCGACCAAGAACGGCCGTGATTCGGCCGGACGCCGCTTAGGCGCCAAGAAGTCGGATGGGCAGCTTTGCACCGCCGGTTCGATTCTTTACCGTCAGCGCGGAAGTAAAGTTCAGCCTGGCCTCAACGTCATGAAAGGCGGAGACGATACCTTATTCGCTACCATCTCTGGCGTCGTGAAGTTTGAACGGGTTGGTAAGCGCGGGACGAAAGTCTCGGTCTACCCGGTTGCCGCTGCGAAGTAATTCGTAGTAACGAAGTTTAAGCCCCCTCGCTAAGAGAGGGCTTTTTCTTATCCTTAATCTTTAAATGAAGGAAACGCGGTTTCCAGTTAACACCCTCTAAAGCGCCGAATAATCATTGACATTATTTCGCGGAATGCTTAACAATTTTGCCTCAAGTTTCCTAAAAATCTCAAAAGTTGCGGTGGTGTCGAACGAAACTCTTTAAATAATTCGCATGAAAGCCCTTTCTTTTGACCCTTTACACGCGAGCGCGAACCTACTACAATAGAGCCATGTTGATCACAAATTACGAAGGTTCCCGGTAATCATTTTTAAGGAACGGCTTGTCAAAAGCGTTTTCCTACGGGAATCCGAACTAATTTAGAAAGGAGCGTAATTAATGGTTAACAAAAAGTTTGGTATCATCCTTGCCTTAGCGGCCTTAGGCCTCGCTGGCTGCGGTGGTTCCAACAATGGCAGCTCTTCAGTTGCCCCCACATCCTCTTCGAACAATACTTCCGATAGCGGAAGCAGTGTTCTGCCGCCGGTCGTTGAAGGAAAGTACACGTTATACTTCCACTTCAAAGCCAGTGACACTGTCGCTTCGATCCCGAGCTATAACTCGCCGTTCATCACTGGCGCAGCGTTTGGCTGGGCGACCACGCCCTTTGATGAGACCGCTGGCACAGGCGCCGTCGAACTGACTGCTCTTGCCAATAGCGATATCTACTACGTCCAAGTCGCGAAGACACTCTTCGCCGATGCCGATGGCAACTTCGATACCACCAAGCGTGGCTATCAGCTGACCTTAGGCTGGAACGCTTCGTCGAATGCTCCGACCGATCAGCAAGGCATCGACTGGGGTTACAAGGCCGACTATAACGCCTTATATCCTGGAACCTCGCACCCGTTAATGGATGCCCCGGATGCGAATGGTCGCGTTGACATCTATGGCTGCACTGGTGCCGTCATTGCCAATCCGGATGTTCCGGATGCAACTTCCGATGAGCACTGGATGGCTGATCCGACGACCAAGGTCGACTATATGACCTTCGCTGCCACCAAACCGGCCCCGACCAAGATCCTGCAACGCAAATTTGCGTTCACCATCGCCGACAAGGATGCCGCGGGCTTAGCTCGTCCGGATTATGTCGCCGACTTCTATGCCACTGGTTCTTATGATATTGATAGCACTGGTAGCGCTTGGGCCGCTGCTCTTGATGATGCCCATAAGCTCACCAAGGATGCCGATGGCTATTACACCATCAGCGTTGGCGATGTCTACAGTGGTGTCGCCATTCAATACATGGTTGTCTGCACCGTTAAGAATTCCGCGGGTACCGTTGTTACCACCAGCTTCTGGGCCAACAAAGCTCAGAACGATAACCTCAAGTACACTCCGCTTTCTTCCGACGGCGATAACTATACTGAAAAGCTCGATACTCCGCTGACTTGGGCTGCTTGGCCCTCGGATCCGAATGTCCAATATGACGTCGTCCTTGGTGTCACGCTGACCGACTATGCCTCGAAAGCGGCTTCGGTTGTTGGCGTTTCCACTAAAGGCGCTTGGGACGGCTGGGCAGTTACGACTGCCATGACCGCTGGCGCGACTGATGGCGTCTTCACTGCTACCATCAAGATGGTCGCGGGAACCTTCGAATTTGGTTTCATGACCGTTGATTCGGCTGGCGCCCAGGTCAACTGGATCGGTAACACCGAAGGCAAAAATGCTAGCATTACCGTTTCGGCCGCTGGCGCGATCAGCTACACGGGCACGATTGCCGGTGGCGTCACGCTCGCTGCCTAATTCACATCATTGACTCTTTACCCGGGGTTCAAGGCTATACGGCCTCGGCCCCGGGTTATTTCTTGAAAGGAACTTCCTATGAACGGAAAAAGAATTGCCCTCTTGACGATTTCTTCATTAACCTTAATGGGGTTGGTGGCTGGCTGCGGTGGAACGAACGAAAATTCAAGCAACACCGAGGCTTCGCAATCGACTTCTTCGTTACCGGCGGATCCGACGTTTGCTCAAGATAGCGGCTCTTTTTCCTTTAAAAGTAATCCGACCTTCACCGGGGCGGATACGTTACCGAGCGTCGACCATTGCGTCGCCTTCTGCCCGACGACGGCTGGCTTCACTAAAGTCTATTGCTGGAATGGCAATGGCACGGTGGGCGCGGCCGCTATGTTTGGCGAGTGGCCCGGCGCGGCGATGAGCAAATCGACGGTGGATTCCAACTGGTACCAAGTCGATCTCGCCGGCTATACCTCAAGCATGATCATCTTTAATGGCGGAGCCCAGACGGCCGATCTTTCGATGCCGAGCGCCGGTTATTACTGGTATTGGCCAAGCGATGGCTTAATCCATACGACCGTTCCCGCTCAATCCTGGATTCAATATGCCCGATTCCTCGATGACAACACCATCCAAATCGTCGCCAATAAAAAGATCACCTCGTTCACCGTCAAGGAAGGCGAGACGACTTTGCTCAGCGGCACCGCGGGCTATAACGCCCTCGATGTTCACCCGAATGCCCATGGCATCGATCTTACGAAGTCCTATTCCGTCAGCTTAAAACTAGAAGGCGAAACTGCCGATTTCACTAAAGATATCGCCATTGATCGCCTCTATTCGAGCGATACCTTTAACACTAAGCTCGCCTATTCGGGCGATGACCTTGGCGTGACTTACACCGCCGCGAAATCTTCGTTTAAGGTTTGGTCGCCCTTCTCGAGCGCCATGGAATTACGGATTTACCAAAACGGAACTCCCGTCAAGGTGAACGCCTCTAAAGGCGATGACACGATCTATAAAACCGTGGCCATGTCTAAAGGCGAAAAAGGCGTTTGGTCCGCGGACGTCGCCGAAGATTTAAATGGCAAATACTACACCTATTTCGTCACCAATACGGCCAATCCTAACGGCGCCGAAGTCGTCGATCCGTACGCGAAAGCCGTCGGCGTCAATGGCCAGCGCGGCGAGATCCTTGATCTTTCGACGACCGATCCGGAAGGCTGGTCCAATGTGACCGTCAATCCCTATGACCGCAAAGCCTTAACCGTCTGGGAATGCCATATCGCCGATCTCACCTCGTCTTCGACCTGGACCGGAACCGCGACGAATGCCAAACGCTATGCGGGTTTCCACGAAAGTGGCACGACCTACACGGCCAATGGAACCACCGTCAAAACGGGCTTTGACCATGTGAAAGAACTCGGGGTCAATGCCGTTCAGATTCTGCCGATGTTCGATCAAGATAACGATGAAACCCTCGATATTTATGCCGCGGCCAATAACAAGACCAACGGCGCCTTCAACTGGGGCTATAATCCGCTGAACTACAACGCCCCCGAAGGCATCTATTCGAGCAATCCGTATGATGGCGCGGTCCGCATTAAGGAATTAAAAGCCCTGATTGCCGATTACACCAAAGCCGGCATCAACATCATCATGGACGTCGTCTATAACCACGTCTCTTCGGCCGCGGGCAGCAATTTCAACATCTTGGTGCCGGGCTATTACTTCCGTCTTTCTTCGACCGGAGCTTTCTCCAATGGTTCCGGCTGCGGCAACGAAACCGCATCCGACCACTATATGATGCGGAAGTTCATGATCGATTCGGCCTCCTATTGGACCAAAGAGTATAAGCTCGGCGGTTTCCGCTTCGACCTGATGGGCCTCCACGATATCGAGACGATGAATGAACTCACCGCGGCTTGCCAAAAGATCAATCCGAAGATCGCGATCTATGGCGAACCTTGGACCGGCGGCTCGACTACGCTAAGCAGCGATCTGCAAGCCAAACAAGCTAACCTTAGCTCATTCGTCGGCTATGGTGCCTTCAACGATAAGATCCGTGACGCCCTCATTAAAGGCGGCTTAAACAGCACGACCTCCGTCGGCTGGGCAACCTCGTTTGACACCAACTATAAACCCGCGGGCGATGTGGCGACGGTGGTGGGCGGCATCAAAGGCATCACCGGTTCTTCGACCTCTGGCGTCGCTGATCCGGATAAGTCGATCGCCTACGTGGCTTGCCACGATAACTACACGCTCCATGACCGGATCCGCTTCTTGACTTCCCGCGAAGAAAACATCATGAAAGCGGCCAAACTCGCCGAAGCCGTCGTCTTCACGAGCCAAGGCACTTCCTTCATGCTCTCGGGCGATGAATTCCTGCGCCATAAACCCGGGACGAACGCCGTCAGCAATGGCAACTCCTACAATGCCTCCTACGATGTGAACGCCCTCGACTATAACCTCAAGATCACCAATGCTTCGATGTTTACGACCATGCAGAAGCTCGTGAGCTTGAAGCAAAAGGTCGATGGCTTACATCTTGACGCCGAAGGCATCAAGAGCTTAAGTGTCACCGTGAGCAGCGACTCCAACATGCTGACCTATGAAATCAATGACACCGCCAATAGCAAGACCTACAAGATCGTCCATGCTTGCGGCGTCGGCACGCTCCCGAGCGTCGACTTCTCGGGCTATAGCCTCTATCTCGACACGTTAGAGAGCGGTGTGACCTTAAGTGCCGCGACGACGATTTCGCCCTTCCAGAGTATCATCGCCGTTAAATAGTTGCTCTTGGCTTCAAAGGCCCCCGGGTTTTCCAGGGGCTTTTTTGATAAAAATGACCCGAAAAATAAAAAAGAAGCCTTTTTCGTCAAAACTGAGAAAAAAGCATATCCCGATCGTGCGGTGGCATCGGCAGTTTCGTGAAGTTTACGAAATTTTGTCTTTTCCCCTAAGGGGAACTTTACACGCTCAAAGAAAGCGGTTACAATAATGAACGTGTTGATCACAAATTACCAGAAATAGGAGCAATTGCTTTTGCACTTACTTTTATTTCAACTAATTTAGAAAGGAGTGTAATTCATGGTTAACAAAACGAAGATGCTTGGCCTTGGCGCGACACTTATGTTGCTCGTCTCTGCCGGAGCGTCTCTCACATCCTGCGGTGGGACCAATTATGACCTCACCTATTGGTGCCCTGGCACCGATAACGCCGTCATGGAAGAGATCGTCGCGGATTTCAAAACAGCTTATCCGGACTATGCTTCCAAGAGCATCGGCTTAAGCGGAAACTACGGCGAAGGCGAGACCTTTGCTCAGCTCGATAAGGATGTTTCTGCCGCTGCCGACGTCATCGCCATGGTCGATGATAACATCCGCGCCGCCGTTAAAGCTCAGGACCTTCAGGCGCTATCCGCCGAAGATAAGGCCGCGGCCATCGCTAGTGATGGCGCCGCCGCTGTCAGCGCTTTGACCATCGATGACACGATGTATGGCTATCCCTACCGCAACGACAACTCGCCGGAAGTCTTCTACGACAAGACCGTCTTCACCGATGCGACCAAACTCAATCGCTTAGAGGACATGCTCGCCGTCTGCAAAGCCGCCGGCAAGAAACTCTACCTCAACCTGACCGATTCGTGGTACACCCCGTTCATTCTTTGGGCCGGTGGTGCGACCTTCAAAGTCGATTCGGATGGTCTCATTGAGACCGATGCCGCCAAAGGCAAATTAACCGCCTGCACCGCGGCCGCCGAAGCTTGCTATAGCTTATTCGGCGAGTACAAAGGCACTTGGGTTTCCGATAACACCCAGGCCAGCGTTGAATCGGGCTTTAAAGATGGCAGCATCGCCGTTTCCTTCCTTTGGAACGATTTGACCAACATCAAAGCCGGCAACGCCAACGTGGCGGTTGCTCCGTGGCCGTCGATGTCGATCGGTGGCGTCGATACGCCGCTCTGCTGCTTCCAGTCCTATAAGTCCTTCGTCGTTAAGGCCGGCATCTCCGATACCAGCCGTCTGACCTTAGCCGAAACCTTCGCCAAGTTCTGCTGCGGTGAAGCCGCGCAGTTACGCCGCGTCAAGGAACTCAGCTATGGCGCCTCGAACCTCAAGGTTCAGGCCACGGCTGAAGCGGCTGCCTTACCGTTCTCTTCGGCCATTTCGAAGATGACGCTTGCTGGCCTTACTCGGCCGCAGGCCACCTCGACCACCAGCTCCTTCTGGAACCCGGTCAAGGCCTTCGGAACCCACATCGCTAACCAAGATTCTTGGGGTGCGAATGCGAGCGCCAAAGTCACGATTAAGTCCATGGTCTCCAACACCGGTTGGAAATCGGTCGACTTCTGATCGCCGCGTTTAACGCAATGCGCCTGGGCCAAAACCCAGGCGCATGATCCTTATTAAAGGCAGGTAACACCATGGAAGAAACAAACTCAGAAAATACCGACATTTCGTCCTCGCAAGGCATCGACGTCAAAGATGTGAATGCGCTGGCCAAAACCGATTTCGTTCCGGAACCCTTTTGGAGAAGGGTGGGTAACGAAATCGTCACCGGTTTGATTCAATTTGGGCTTTTCTTACTCGGGATTATCCTTGATATCTTCAAGGCCTTATGGACGCTCATTTCGGGCATCTTCATCTATCTTTATAAAGGCATTATCGCCATCGGTCACTTCTTCCGCAAAGCTTGGCGGATCTTTAAAGAAGTGGATGGCTGGGGCCGGGGCGGCTTCGTGATCTCCGGCTTAGGCCAGATGAAATACGGCCAGATCTACGATGGCCTCATCTTCTTAGCCGTCGAAGCCCTCTTCATCCTCTATTTCGTGACGATCGGCATCACCTCGCTTCAAAACCTCGTAAACCTCAGCACCGGCTATAAACAATCGCCGAAGAACTTGGTCCTCGGTATTTTGACGATCATCATCACCCTCAGCGCCTTTTTCGTTCACTGCAAGAGCGTCCAGGGGATGTACGACGATTACCAAATCCTCCATAATTTCCAGTTCCTACAAGCCCACGAAGATCAGCTGCATGTTTTGCGTAACCGCCACCATTATTCCGACATTGATTTCTACCATGAAAGCGCCTTATCGATCCGGAAGAAATTCCGCCATCAATACGGCTATTCTTGGTTATCGTCCACCTATATTTCCTATGTTCCCTTTAAGCGGCTCCGTGAGCGCAAGCCTTCGGCTATCCGGTTATGGTGGAATGGCCTCGTCGATAAGCTTGATGCCCGCTATAACGCGGTGGTGCTGAAAGTTAAAAACGGCAAATGGTCCTCGGCCTTTGCTAACGTCTTAATGAAGAAACGGGCCGAAAAGCCGAGCCGTTATGGCTCAGAAGCGGTCACCGCTGAAGTGACGGCCTCCTTGACCCATTTCCATCATACCTACGATAAGTACAACGATTATCTCTCCTATACCCGCGATCTCAGCGCGGAAATCGATGTTTTAGCGATGCCAAAGCAGATCATCTTGGCCGCTTACGCCGAAGATGAAGTCTCCAAGCGCAACGGCTTAACTCCGATCCCGCATGGCACGGCCTTAAAAGCCAAAGAAGTCGTTTCCCGTATCGTTGGCTTATTCAATGTATCCTTACCGATTGCCCGCGATGTCTCGAAGCTCGCCGTCGCTGCCCTAAAAGCGGAAGCGGCTGGTAAAGGCTCGGCGCTCGATGCCATCACCCGGGTCCATGACCGCGAGCTCGCTCGCCTCAATGCCTTCACCAAGAAGTACAGCACCGATAAGCTCGCTGAAGTCGCGGCGGTGGAATCGGTTTACCGCGGCTATGCCACTTACCGCTCGCTCTATGATCAAGGCCGCAATGCTTGGATCAAGAGCTTAGCCGGCAAACTCCAGATCGAAAAACGCGATGCCATCATGCTCTTTAAGGACTATGGCTTATCGATCAAAGATAGCGGCGATGACGAAAAAGCCACCGTGGCTGCCCTGAGCTATCGGGCGGATCATTACCATAAGATCGTCGTGACGTATCAAAGCTTCCCCTTCCATGGCCAGCCGCTACGGATGAAGAAACACCTGAAACAATATGGCGATGAACGCTTCGCCGTGACCGTGCTCTCTTTACCGGTCCTTGGCGCCATCATCACCTGCATCTTGCCGCTCATCTTCTCCATTGCCGTTGCCTTCACCAACTGGGATAGCGAGCACACCAATAAGACCTTCACTTGGGACATGTCCGCTTTCAATAAGCTGCTCGGCTTAGGCGGCAGCTCCGACTTCTCGATGGTCTTCGGCAAGATCTTGCTCTGGACCCTCGTCTGGGCCTTCTTCGCCACCTTCACCAACTACATCTTCGGCATTTTGCTCGCCCTCATCATCAACAAGAAGGGCATCCGCCTCAAGAAGATGTGGCGCACGATCTTCGTCGTCACCATCGCGATTCCGCAGTTCATCATGCTCTTGATCATTTCGGTCTTGCTTGGGCAAGGCGGGGCGGTCAATACCTGGTTTGAAAGCATGGGCTGGAAGTCCTTCCCCTTCTTAGGGTCGCTCACTTCCGAAACCTCGGTCGCGGTCTCAACCGCCGACTACATCATCCCGAAGATCACGGTCATCGTGATCAACATGTGGGTCGGTATTCCTTATACCATGCTCTCGACTTCCGGCATTTTGATGAATATTCCGGAAGACCTCTACGAGTCCGCCCGTATCGATGGTGCCTCGCCCTGGACGCAGTTCTGGAAGATCACGATGCCCTATATTCTCTTCGTGACGGGACCTTCCTTACTGACCACCTTCATCGGCAACATCAACAACTTCAACGTCATCTACCTCTTAACCGGCGGCAATCCGGAAATGTACGATGTCGTTAGCGGCGATATCAACTTGCTTTGCAACCCCGGCCACACCGACCTATTGATCACTTGGCTCTACAAACTCTCTTACGATGCCAACGGCGCCCAATATAACGTCGCTTCGGTCATCGGCATCATCGTCTTCGTCATCTGCGCCTTCTTCTCACTCATTATGTACAAACGTCTCGGTAGCGTGCAAAACGAGGAGGAATTCCAATAATGGTACCCGCAGGAATGGAGGCTATGACTATGAACGCATCTTTAGTTAATACCGCCCCGAAAGCTCAGGAAGTTCCGGAGCAGCAGGCTGGCGAAATCAAAAGCGATAAGAAACATAAAGGCGGTTCGATCAAACGCCGGCGCTTTTGGTCTAACCTCGTCATTTATATCATCCTCGTCATCATGTCGGTGATCTGGCTCGCCCCGGTCGTTTGGCTCGTCCTCATGAGCTTCTCGGGCGATGTCGGCCTCATCGGCTTCTCGCGCTTTATCCCTTCGTCCTGGACCTTCCAGAACTACGTCAACCTCTTCACCAATAAGGTCAATGACGGCAACGGCGGTCTCATGGACTCCCTTTACGTCTTCTTCTTCAAGGTGACGAGCAGCGGCAAGGTGATTCTCGGTTCCTTCATCTACACCCTCATCATCGCCATTTGCTCCGCCATCATCTCGACGATCTTCTGCTTAGCCACCTCCTATGCCTTCTCGCGCCTTCGCTTTAAAGGCCGCCAAGGCATGATGAAAGCCATCTTACTCTTGGGCATGTTCCCGGGATTCTTGGGCTTAATCGTTCTCTATCAGATCTTCGCGATGTTAGGGATGACCAACGCCGACTATCCGGCTTTACAGGTCATCACGATCGTCATCGTCTATTCGGGCGGCGCTGGCATGGGTTACTACATCTCCAAAGGCTTCTTCGACACGATCTCCAAACAGATCGATGAGGCGGCCATGGTCGATGGCGCTTCCCGTTTCCAGATCTTCTACAAGATCACCTTACCGCTATCGAAGCCGATCATCGTCTACACGATCCTCACCTCGTTCATGGGACCCTGGGCCGAATATATGGCCTCGAGCTACATCTTACGGTCGTCCCAAAACGCCGCGATCGGTGGCCCCGTCACCGTCGCCCCGCAGTTACAGAACATGATCAGCGACCTCAACCGTCGCGGCACTTACTTCACGACTTTCTGCACCGCCGCGGTCGTGATCGCGATTCCGACCTCGTTACTCTTCATCTTGTTACAGAAGAACTACGTCTCGGGCGTCACTGGCGGCGCCGTGAAAGGTTAGAGTCGTTATTTCGCTTTGCTTTTAAGGGAGTCGCGCAAAACGGCTCCCTTTGTCACTTATTAAAAGGAGGGGAACAACCATGCGCCATCGTCCATTCTTAACCGCCGTGGCTTTAGCCGCTCCTTTACTCGCCTCGTGCGGCGAAGCGGGCGGTTATAACATCGAGAAAGTCTCTAACGAAGGCGGCTCCGCCTTTTATGAGATCTTCGTCGGTTCTTTCTGCGACTCCAATGGCGATGGGATCGGCGATCTTAATGGCATCACCAGTAAGCTCGATTACCTCGAAGATCTTGGCGTTTCTAACCTCTGGCTCACGCCGATTCATCCGTCCAATTCCTATCATAAATACGATGTGAAAGATTATTACGCCATCGATGCTTCCTTTGGCACGCTCGCAGACTTTGATGCCTTAGTTACTTCCGCCAAAGCCCATCATATCGGCATCATCATGGATATGGTCTTTAACCATGCTTCGCGCCGCGGCAAGTGGTTTCAACTCTTTGTGAGCGATGTGACGACCGGCAACAAAACCGGGACGTATTATAACGATTTCGTCTGGAGCAAAACCGCCAAAGAGGGTTATCACCGTTTCGACGAAACCGGCGGCCTCTACGTGGAGTCCCGTTTCTCGACGGAGATGCCGGAGTTCAATCTCGATTCCCCGCATGTGCAAGCGGAGCAAAAAGCCATCGAGACCTTTTGGCTAAGCCATGGGGTCAAAGGTTTCCGCTATGACGCCGTCACCTATTATTACTATGGCGACGTGGTGAAGAACGTAGCCTATATGAAACAATTAAGGCAGGACGCCCTCGCCCTTAAAAGCGATGTTTACCAAGTCGGCGAAGCCTTCGTCGATGACCAGAGTCTCTTAACCAGTTACGCGAGCAGTGGGATGCACGTCTTTAATTTCACGACCTCGGAAAAGAGTCTCACCGGTGCGGTCGGCGCCGTCTGCGCTTCTTCGGGTTTAAGCGCTTTTATTAAAGCCATCGTTTCGGCGCAGCAAGCTTATTCGGCGGTGGGAAGCGAGCCCGTGATCTTCGTCAGCAACCATGACCAGGACCGCTGGGGTTCCTACTATGTGAATAAGCCCTCTGCCTTAGAAAAGACCAAGATGATCGCTTCCTGCTATCTCCTGACTCCCGGCACGCCCTTTATGTATTATGGGGAAGAGATCATGCTCCGCGGCATCCGCGGCTCGAGCGATAATAGCGATTACGCCCGGCGCCAGCCGATGCTTTGGGGTGGGGGCGAAGCCAGTTGCAATCCCCCGGAAGGCAAGAGTATCGCTAACCAAGTCACCGTCGGGGCTAAGGATGCGCTTAATGATGGTTGGAGCCTGCTCAATCACGAAAAGAAAGTCCTCTCGATCCGCAACAAATATAACGACTTTTTCCGATTTGGGGTCTATAGCGCCCTCGATTTAGGAAATCCTTGGGTCGGAGGCTTCCAAATCACGTATAATGGTTCTACTAAAGTCTTGATTCATAATTCCGGGAGCGAGGTGGCCACGTTAGCCTATCCCTCCTCCGGTACCCTACTCGAAGATATTAATACGTCGAAAACCGCATCGTCCTATCAGAAAGGCACGCTAACGCTTCAGCCGTTCTCGAGCGTGCTCATCGGTTAACAAGGAGGTCGCATTATGACCGGATCGAAATCCCAAGTCGTCTTACTTCCCATCATGGGGCTAGGGTTACTCCTCAGTGCCTGCGGGGGGAACTCTTCGTCCTCGACGAGTGGCGGCAGCGTTAACCCCTCGACTTCCGATTCCGGGAGCGTCCCGAGTGGCACCTTAGTCCCCTCGACTTCCGAAGAAGCCTCCGTCACCGATGTCGGCTTCACCGGCAAGCTCAAGATTTATTACCACAACGACGAATCCTCCTACGCGACCAAACGGATTTGGGTCTGGTGCAATGGCGTGAATGGCGCCGAATATCCTTTCGATAACATCGATAGCTATTCCACCGATGATTTCGGCGTTTATAAGATCTTTGATCTTTCGGCTGCCCCCTATGCGGGCAACGTGACCAATACCTTCTCCTTCATCATCAAGAACGCCAATACTTGGGATGGCCAATCGACCGATACCATCATCCGCTTCGGCCGCTTCATTAACGAAGTCGTCGATGACGTCATGACCGTTTATTCCTGCCCGGGGGAAGGCGGAGATATCGATACGTTCCCCTTAAAGAAAGACGCTCTCGGCGACCGCATTGCCACGGCCAGTTTCACCGATTGGAAGACCTTGAAGGTCGTCGGTGGTGGCACTTCGACCGGACGCGAAGCTTCGGAAGTCGGTAAAGTCGCTAGCTATAGCCTCTATGGCTTCGATAATTCCTATTACCGTCTTAGTAGCAGCGACCAAGCCAGCCATAAGCAAGATTATTTGCTCAAGAGCGAATCGCCCAATAGCAACAGCTTCAACATCACGCTCGACGCCGATGCGACCCCGACGACCGCCTATGTGGTCGAAGCTTACATGGCGCTCGATACGACCCGCAAAAAGAGCAAAACCGCGAGTTTTGTCTCGCTGTTCGATACCAGCAAGTTCAAGAGCGATTACGTCTATAGCGGTTCCGACCTCGGCTACTCCGGCGATCACAGCAAGATGACCTGGAAAGTCTGGGCTCCGACTTCCTCGCGCGTTCGTTTAAAGCTCTTCTTCACCGGCGTCCCCGGCTCGATTTGCTCGCCTTATGATGAGTCCGCCGACTGGGGCTCCGTCACCGATATGGAACTCGGTAAGCAAGGCGTCTGGCAGATCAGCCTCAGCGATGACGATTATCTTTCGAACGATACCCCCTATTTCTACACCTATCTCGTGACCAATGCCGCCGGCGAAAACGAAGTTTGCGATCCCTATGCCCACGCGACCGGCGTCGATGGGAAACGGGCCGCGGTTCTTGATTTCTCGACCTTAGAGATGCCTTCGAATTGGTCGGCGATCGATGCTAATTTCACCTATGGCAGCGGCTCTTTGCTCCCGAAGATCACTTCGGCCAACCAACTCTCGGTCTATGAAGCTCATATCCGCGACTTAACCGCCGATAAGACTTGGCTTTCCAATAAAGGCTACCGCAATGGCACGTATCAGGCTTTCGCGGAGCGCGGCACTTCCTATTCTGGAACCGTCTCTTCGCAGCAATTGACCGTGACGACCGGCCACGACCATATCGCCGAGCAGAAATACTCCGCGATTCAGCTTTTACCCGTCTTCGATAGCGATAACGAAGAACGCTGGACGACCGCCGATGGCAGCTTAGTGACCTTGCATAATCCGGGCGATGCCGTGACGGCTCCTGCCTATAACTGGGGCTACAATCCGCTCAATTACAGCGTCGTCGAAGGTTGCTATTCCTCTAACCCCTTCGATCCGACCGTCCGGATTAAGGAATTCCGGGATCTGATCGCTTCTTACGCGGAAGATGGCACCCGCATCATCATGGACGTCGTCTATAACCACGTCTCTTCGGTCAATAACTCCAATTTGACGAAGCTCGTTCCCTATTATTACTTCCGCACCAATGCCGAGGGCTACTACACCAATGGCTCCGGCGTCGGCAACGAAACCGCCACCGAGCGGCCGATGATGTCGAAGCTCATCGTCGATTCCTTATGCTGGTGGGCGAGCGAATATAAGATCAAAGGGTTCCGTTTCGATGTCATGGGCGTCCTCGACCAAGCCACGATGAAAGCGGCCTCCCTCGCGCTCTACAAGATCGATCCGACCATCGTTCTTTATGGGGAAGGTTGGACGGGCGATGGCTCCGTCGGCATGGACGACGTCTCCAAAGGCCGGGCGACCGCGGCTTCCTGCTACAAGTATCTTTATCCGGGCCAAACCGATTGCCCGATCGGCATCGGTTGCTTCAATTCGCCCGGCAAAGAAGCCTTAAAGGGCAACGAAAAGCTCGGCTGGGGCTTCATGAATAAAGGCGACGACTGGGCCGATACGACGACCAGCAAAGGTTCGTTCAACTATGGCGTCATGTATATGATGAACGGCCATTGCACCAGCGTCGGCGGCACCGATTATGGCGCCAACCCGACTCAAACCGTCAACTATGCCTCCTGCCATGATAACTACACCCAATACGATGCGATGAACTACACGATCGGAACCACCGACGCTTCGGGCGCGGATTCGACCGCGGCCATGGAGGCGACCATCGCGAGCTGCGCCGCCGTTCTCTTTAGCGAAGGCATCGCCTTCACCCAAGGCGGCGAAGAGATCTTCCGCCAGAAGCTCATGGCTAAAGATAATGAGTATTACGACACGATTGCTTCCGATGACGCCGTCACCTTGAAGGATGGGACTAAACTCGTCCGTAACTCCTACATGTATGGCGATGCGGTCAATAGTTATAAGTGGGACCGTAAGGTCACCTATAATTCCTACTATCTCCGCTTCCAGGCCGCTTGCGTGGCTCGGGCGAGCGTCGTCGATAGCATGCTTGGCCGTCCTTATTTCTACGAAGAGAATAACCCGTGCACCGCTAAAGGCATCAGCACCTGGGGCGATTCGATTAACCATGGCGCGGGCCTAGCCTATCAGATGCTCGATAATAGCGCCCATTACGCCTATAGCTTCTTGATTGGCCGCATCAGCACCTCGAGCAGCACTGGCACGACCAGCGTTGGCATGGGGAGCGGCACTTACCGCATCATCTACGATTCCTATAACCGCGGCACCAGTTCCATTACTGTCGGCACCGACTATACCTTCACTGCCCATCAAAACGAATTCTTAGTCATCGCCAATTACTAAACTTTTCCCTAGAAGGAGGAATGCCTATGCGAAACTTCAAAAGTCTGCCGTTACTGAGTCTGGCCATCCTTTGCTCTGGCGCCTTAGCCGGCTGTGGGGGCTCAAACTCCGCCACGTTCACGATCAGCTTCGACTCCCAAGGCGGGAGCGCGGTGAGCGCGCTTACGGTGGCTGCGGGAGCGGTGGCTTCTAAGCCCGCTGATCCCACCTATGAAGGCCATAGCTTTGAAGGCTGGTTCAAGGATAGCTATTGCACCAGCGCTTTCGACTGGGCCAGCAAGATCACGATCGATTGGACCCTCTATGCGGGCTGGTCAGGCGGATCCAGCTCGACCTCATCCTCCTCGGGCGGCTCTTCAAGTACGAGTACGGCTACGAGTGAAAGTGGGGGAACGACCTCAACTTCCGTGGCCGCGGCCGGCACCTATTATCTCGATTTCAGCGCGGTGACGTGGTGGGCCGATGCTTCGGCGATCCTTAACGCCCATTATTGGTGCGCGACCGAGTCCGAAAATACGACCTGGCCGGGCACCGTCATGGCCAAAGTAAGTGATACGGTCTACTCGATCGTTAACGTGCCGAGCGATGTCAGCGGTTTTGTCTTCAACCGCCAGAACCCCGATTCGACCGCGCAAGCCGCGAGTGATAAAGGCGTTTGGAATCAAAGCATTGATGCGGCGGTGGAAGCCGGCAAAAATTGCTTTGTCCTTTCGACCGAACAAGATAAGTCAACCGCCACGACCAAGCAAAAAGGCTCGTGGTCGGTTTATGGAGCATAATTCCCTATGAAATCAAAAACCAAATTCTTTGTGACGTTAGCGGTGGCTCTATTTGGAACCACTGTAGCGACCGCCTGCGGCGATGTCACCTTGAGCAAAACCTGCACCGTGACTTTCTATGCCGGCTATAGCGCTTTCTCGGGCGTCGATAGCAAGGAACTTTCCGTTAACTATGGGGAAACCGTGACCGCCCCGAGCGACGCGACCCGTTCCGGCTATGCCCTCTCCGCTTGGACGACCGCTTATGATGCGGTCAGTAAGAATGGTAAGGGGGATGCCTTTGACTTTACGACTCCGATCACCACGAACCTCACTCTCTACGCGGAATGGGCCAAACAAGGCGGCTCTTCCCATACCGAAGAAGAAGTCGCTGCCTATATGAAAGGCTTAGCTACCTCGAGCAAAGGCAACCACCTTTACGTCCATTATTATCGTTATTCCAATGTGGCGAGCTCGTATGCCGACTGGGATGTTTGGGCTTGGCCCTTCATGCCGACGGCTGGCGAAGGGATGAAGTTCGATTGGGTCGGCCGCACCCAGGATATGTCTTCCGCGACCTATGCCGCTTCCGGCGATGCCAACGTCGATGACTTTGGCGGCGCGGTGGCGGATATCGATCTCACCGCGACCTATCAGGGCGGCTGGAATGCCACGACCAAGACGATGGGCGGAGCTTCGACCAACTATTATCAAAATGGCGATACTTCGGGCAGCCTCGACGATACGATCGGTTTTCAGATCGTGAAGTCCTCGACCCGGACCGCCGCGACGACGACGGGGAAAGGCTTCTGGACCAACGATGGTTCCGACCAGTCGGTCTATCTCCCAAAGAATGCGATCACCAATGATGATGGGTCGACGTCCTATCACGTCTTCTATTTGCAAGACAATATCGGCGATAATTCCGCCAAACCCTATACCAATCCGGTCTCGCCGTTTGATAATGACGACGGCACGAATGTGACCTATGGCAATTCCGCCTATATCAATGCGATCTCTGAGACGGCCACCCAAGCGACTTCGCCGGAGTTCCTGAAAGGGAAATCGGGAGATGCTTCTTCGGTTCTTGAAAATGGCGCGGGCGTCGGTTACCAAGTCATGGTCGCTTCCTTCGCCGATAGCGATGGCGATGGCTTCGGCGATATCTATGGCGTCGAGCAGAAGCTCGATTACATCAAGAACCTCGGCGTCAATGTCCTCTGGCTCACCCCGATCCAGAAATCGGATAGTTACCACGGCTACGACATCACCGACTATAACGCGGTCGATCCGAAGTTCGGCTCCAAAGTTTCGCCAGCGGCGTTAGCGAATTCCGGCACCGTCAGCGATGCCACCGCGATGGCGGACTATAAGTCCCTGATCGCCGCGGCCCACGCGAAAGGCATGGTGGTCCTCATGGACCTCGTGCTCAATCACACCTCGACCGGCAATAGCTGGTTCGCTAAATCCGCCCAGCTCGATGCGACCTATCGCGGTTACTATCAGTGGGGCAATCATGAGACCCAGGAGCACATCAGCACTTCGAACTTCTGGTATCCCTATGGCGACCACGTCTATTCCTATTACGCCAAATTCGGCTCCTCGATGCCGGAACTGAACTACATGTACGCCCCGACCCGTCAAGCCGTCGCCGATATGGCGAATGGCTGGTGCGACCTCGGCGTTGATGGCTTCCGTATGGACGCCGTCAAGCACATCTTCCTCAACGATGAAATCACCAAAGAGAGCACCGACACGATCATCGCCGATGTCTCGGCTTCGGGCAACTACTCGAGCAACCTCACCAAGAACCTCGCCTTCTGGAAATGGCTTAATGGCGCGGTCAAAGCCAAACATCCGAATGCCTTCTTCGTCGGCGAGAACTTCGATGGCAACGCTTACCGCGTCGCCCCGTACTACACCGGCTTTGATTCCTTGTTCGACTTCTATTCTTACTTCAACCTCACTTCCGCGGCCGCGAGCGGCTTAGGCAAGGCGGCCAAAGTTTCGGCTGCGACCCTGATGACCAACAGCTCGACCTTCGCCACGAGCCAAATCGGCGTCACCTCCAATGGCTCCGAATTTAGCTACGCCAATGGCGCGGCTTGGAACCTCCCAAGCGTCCTTGCCACCTATAGCAAGTATCGTTCGGGCTCGGCCGCGACGACTTCAGGATCGGCGATCCCCGCGACCTTCACGAGCAACCACGATATTGCCCGGGTCATCAACCGGATTCACTTCAGCAAGACCGACGCCAATGGCATCTCGGCCCAAGGCAATGTCACCAGCAGCGACTATGCCGTCTACGAAAAGGCCGCTAACCTCGTCAAGATCGCCGAACTCATGATGCCGGGCTGCAGTTTCATCTACTATGGCGATGAAATCGGCATGACCGGTAACTTCCCTAGCGGCATGACCTCGACCAGCGATTACGCTGACCTCTGGTACCGCCAGCCGATGAAATGGGCTCAAGGTGCGGTCGCGGGCGATGGCTCCTATACCACCTCCTATAACGTCACCGGCTCCGCTAAGACGGTCACCTGGGATGATATCAACGCGACTTCCTTAGTCGCGGGAGCGGTGGAGCAAGCCGCTTCGAGCACCTCGAACTACGCGACCATCGCGAAGTTCGGTCAGCTGAAGTCTTCCTCCGCCACCTTGATCCGCGGCAGCTTCGCCGATAATGGCAGCGCGGGTTCGTCCTTAAAGTTCAGCCGGACCCTCGATGGCGATACCTATTACGTCACCGTCGACTTCCAGGCCATGAGCGCTTCCGTCAGCCATAATGGCGCGGTGGTTGCTTCTTACTAATCTCCAGCCCTGATTCTATGGGCGGTTCCTTCACGGGGCCGCTCTTTTTAGACATAAAGATAAGAGGTGTGGAGGGATGATACGAAAGTTTCACGAAACTTCACGAAATCTTTCGCTTTTTCAAAAACTCTCAAAGTGAAGATGACACCTAAGAAATCCTTATTTTTGTTCATTATCAATAATGAAAGGGCTTACATTTAAGTCTTTACAACCTGTAAGCCAAGACCTAAAATGCTTTCAAGTTGTTTGGCTTAAGGGAGCCTTTTACAGTATGAAATTCAAAACACTTATTCTTCTTGGCGCGTCGACGTTAGCCGTTGGTGCAACGTCGCTCGCCATTGTTGCAAAATACGATAATTCCGCCGTGGCTGCTACTGATAGCAGTACTTATTATCTTTTGGGCAGCATGACGAACTGGGAATCCAATGATTCTTATGCTTTCACCCAAAGTGGATCCAATTACACCTTGACTGTTACTTTGGCTAAAGATGTTCAATTTAAATCTCGTAAAGGTACTTCTTGGGGGACCGATGAACTCGGCGCCAGCGATACGATTACTTCAAACGGCTGGTTCTCGGGCAGTACCCGCGGCAACATTACCGTTGTGACGGCTGGAACTTATACTTTTATTCGCTCGTCATCTGCTTGGATTAGTGTTACTCAAGGCAACAATCACACTGTTTCAGAATATCAAGTGATTGATGGTGATGTCCAGTCTTCGACTTTTGCGACCCTCACCATTGCTGATGGTGAAAGCTGTGATCTTTCGAGTGTGACTCCAACGTTATCTAATGCCGCCTTCATTGGCTGGTATAGCGATTCGGCTTGCACGACGGTCTATACCACCCAAGTGATTACCGCCGATAAGAACGTTTATGCCCGCTTCGTCAGCAATATCTGTCTCGAGGGCAGTGTGGTTGGCTGGGGCAATACGACCACTTATCTCTTTACTTATGATTCCACGGCCAAAAACTATTCCTATCAAAAGAGTTTCGCTGTCAATGAAGAGTTTAAGATTCATAACATCCGTACCGATAAATGGCTAGGCATCGATAGTAGCATCTTCACCAGCGATAATTTCTCGGGAACGGATAACATCGTCACGAAGACCGCTGATACCTATACCTTGGTTTGCACCTCGACCTCGGGAACGCTTGCTTGGGTCAGCTGCACGGGATCGATCGTCCAATACACCATCAGCGAATACGAAGTGGTGGATGGCGTGCTCAACTCGACCGCGATCGCTACCCAAAAAGCTACTTCTGGAACGGCTTTCACTCCGACGGATATTGCAAAAACCGGTTATACCTTAAATGGCTGGTACACCGATTCGGCTTGCACCTCGGCTTATACGGCTACGACTTGGAGTGCTGATGGCAGCCTCTATGCGAAATATACTGAGGTTGTCTACGATTCTTACGTTTACTTTAGCGCCCCATCTTGGACGAGCTGCTACGCTTATACCTTTAAGAATGGTAATGCTGGTCAGTTTGGCGCTTGGCCGGGAACGAAAATGACTTCGGTCACCGATGGCGTCAGCTATCAGGGCAGTGGCATCTACCGCGTTGGTTACAACTCGACGGTTGGCGATACCGGCATTGTCTTCAACAAAGGGACTGGTGGAACCAAAGGCACCGACCAGACCTACGATCTGACCTTGACCGCCGGGATGTTCTACAAACTTGCCGATCAATCGACCGGCGACGCCGATAAAGGCTCGGGCGCCAAGGTCGTTTATGACATCAACATTGCTCGCCGGGCTATTTCGGCCTCCAGCGGCATCCTCGCTGGTTCGCTCTGCGGCATTTCGAAAGCCAATGCTCAGACCTTGATCAATGAGTACGACGCTCTTAATGCGACGGCTCAGGGTTACGTCAACGCCGCTACCGATTACACCTACAACTACACCGACAAAACCGGGGCTACCAATGTCGACGTCGCTGTGAACTACATGGTGGCCCAGCTCCGTGTCATTGCGGCTGGCAGCGGTTCGGCTTACTACGTCGATAATCTCAATGCGTCCAACATTCTGGTCTATTCGATCTTAGGAGTGGTGGGGGCTCTCAGCGTTGGCGGCTTCTTCTTCTTTCAAAAGAAACGCCGCGAAGAGATCCGCTAAAGAAAGGGCTTGACCCCTATGGCCTCTTAACGAAAGCCAAGAGGCTTTTTCTTACCTCACAATTGCAAAGAATTTTCCGAAATCCTTTGGTCCGCAGCCCTATAAAAATCGTCGATTTGAATGTCTTACCAACGTGTAAATTATCGGTGAGGCCTTTTCTTTTTGGAAATCTTAAATAAAAGCCGATGGTTTGTGGTTGTTTTGTTAGGTTTGGCAAACTAAAAACCGGCAAAAGAAAACGCTTTCATTTCTGAAATGGTGAGCCTAGAATAAGTTAATATGAATTGGCCTAGGGGGAACTAGACACATGAAGAGATTTGAAAAATCCATTCGTGATTTTTAAACCACATTTTCTTTTTCATGCTTTTATACTTCTTGGGACAATTGGAGCCACGTTAGCCGTTAGCGGATTGCCCGTCTGGTAATCCGTTTTTTATTGCTAAGGTGGTCCATGCTGACCTAAGGGAGGTTTAAAAAAGCATGAAACGTTCTTATCTCTTCGCCGCGACAGCTCTCGCGCTTTCATTAGCGGGCTGCGGCACGACCATCGGGTCGAGTTCGTCCGCCGCCGGAGCATCCTCTAACGGTACTTCTTCTGCCGGCACCTCGGAGAAAACCACTTCCGCTGGCACAACCTCAAGCGCATCGGCTGGCACTTCCACGGGCACATCCCAAGGAACCTCAAAAGAAACCTCCGAGGGCACTTCGCAAGGCGGAACTTCTTCGGGAACTTCTTCCGGAATTTCGGAAGGAACCTCGCAAGGCACTTCGAGCGAAACCAGCCAGCCGACGGGAACCAAGACCATCTATTTTGAAGATCAGCCGTGGTGGAATTCCTATGCCGATTATCCGATGGCATTATTGACCAGCAGCGATGGGGCTAGCAAGAATACCCCGAGCGATGCGCCGACCGATGATAAAGGCAACGTGATGCCCGGCGTCAAAATGACTGCCGTAGGTTCTCACACCGTTTCAGCCACTGAAATCTATAGCTTCTGGAGCATTGATGTCGATCTGGCCACCTATGCGAGCGTGGCTTTCTATCGCTATGGCGATTACAAAGGCAAGTACTATTATGGCGGCACGTTAACCGATACCTACACCCTCAACGAGCTCGGTGAAAATGACCTCTATATCTTAGGGGCTACCGCTGCTTGGGATGGCAAGAAAGCAGCGACCACGCTTGGAAAGTTTGATTCTTCGATGATCGACGCCCCGGTTGAATATGTAACCGTGACCCTCGATCTTAACTACGATGGGGCCCCGGCAGCGACCACCGTCAAAGCCGAAAAAGGCAAAGCGATGTCCAAACCCACCGCGACCCGCAGCGGCTACACCCTCGAAGGTTGGTACAGCGACAAAGCCTGCACCAGTGCCTTTGACTTCGCGACCCTCGTCAGCGCGGACTTCACCCTCTATGCCAAGTGGACGGAAGGGGCCGTCGCTGGCGAACACGATAACGGCGGGTCTTTGACGACTTTCTTCATTCGTGGTGCCGTTAATGGTTCAACTGATTGGACTACCGGTATTCAAATGTACACCGATGCCGTTTCCACCAATAAAGCCCTTTATCTCAACATTGCTATGTTGGTTGGCGATAGCTTCAAAGTGGTTGACATGACCTCTGGCACCGCTCAGTGGAATGGCTTCGATGCGGTTGACTCCGCTTCGACCGCTTATTCTAACTTTTCGGGAAAAGATGACGGCTATGGTGGAAAGAACATCAGCGTCGTTACCGCCGGAAGCTACGATGTCTACTTCAGCAGCGCGAGCAAAATTGTTCTCAATCTTCACGCTTAGTCAAAAAGTGCCCGCCCTAACGGAGTGATCTGCGAGGGCGAGCTCCTCCTTTTGCCGCGTTCCGATTTAGCGGAGCAACGGTTGCAAACAAGAAAGGGGATTTATACCCTATTATGAATCACGAAATATTCAAGTACGTGATCACCGCATTAGCCGGAGTTACCCTCTGCGCTTGCGGGACCAACACCAGCTCTTCGGCGGGTTCGATTTTATCGGGCTCGGTCCATTCCCAAACGGGAACCAGCGATTCCGGCTCGACCGGACACCCTGCGACCACCTCCGGAAGCGACGGCATCTCGACGGAAGAAAGTTCCGAGGGAACCTCGCAAGGCGGAAATAGTTCCCAAGGGGGAAATTCCAGCAGTAATGGCGGAACCTCTTCCTCAAGCGCGGGCACTTCCGTTTCGATCGGCGGTTCGATGACCAGCACGCCATCGATTTATTTCCATTATCATCGGGCCGATAACAATTATTCGAACTGGGGACTATGGACTTGGGCAGGCGATGACAAAGGCACCCGTCGGAATTTCGATCAAACCGATGGCTTCGGCGTTTATGAAGTCATTCCGCTTTCGACTTGGGCCGGGCAGACCTCCCTCAATTACATCGTCTCAACCGCCGCTTGGGCCAAAGACCCTGGCGCCGATGAAAACGTCATCTTCAGCGATTACAAAGTCGATGACATCGGCAACGTGGTCGTCTTTAAGATGACGGGCTTGCTTGGCGTCTATAAGACCGCGACCGAGGCCCTCGCCGCCGGGGTGTCTTCTTCCTCGGCGCAAAGCCAAGGCGGGAGCTCCAATAGCAGCAACACCTCGACCTCTTCCTTTTCGACCAATCCGACCAGCGTCTCTTACGATGATGGCCAGACCTTGATCTCGGGCAACAACAAATACCATACGACCAATCCTTGGGATGACCCGGAGTGGGGCGTTATTCCGAAACGTCCGGATACTTACGTCAGCAAAGCCACCTATAACGACTTTGATATTTGGAACGATAGCTCCGTCGCTTGGAATACCGTTTCCCCATATAAAGGAACCCGTAAGGATTTCCGCGACGAATCCATCTATTTCTGCATCACGACCCGTTTCTATAATGCCGATACCGCCAACGATATGCACGACTGGGATGAGAACAAAGCCACCTCGGCGAGCGATCCGGCTTGGCGCGGCGACTTCAAAGGTCTCATCCAAAAGATGGACTACATCAAAGCCCTCGGCTTCACCTCGATCTGGATTACCCCGGTCGTCGAGAACTGCTCGGGCTTGGACTATCACGGCTATCACGCTTTTAACTTCAGCAAAGTCGATCCGCGCTATGAATCCACTGACGTCTCCTTCCAAGATGTCATCAAAGAGGCTCATAGCCGCGATATGAAGATCGTCCTCGACGTCGTTTGGAACCATAACGGCAACTTCGGCGAGAATTACCTGATGCCGGAATTCACCAAGAACTACACCGACCTCTTCAGCGGCAAGTCCACCTGCGCGACCACGATGGTCCCGGGGAGTAACATCTCCGCGGCTTATCCGACCAACGCCGCCTATGCCCAATACCAGGAACGTCTCGATCTCATGAAAGGGATTAAGCGCACCAGCGATGGCAAATCCGCGCAACAGGATCCGAATTTCTACTGGCATCATTATGGCGAATTCGGCTGGGAGAAATACAACGAACAACTCGCTCAAATCGCGGGCGATTGCGTTGACCTCAACACCGAGAACCCGGTGGTGGCGGAATACTTGCTCCGCAGCTACGGACAATTCATCCACATGGGCGTCGATGCCTTCCGTGTCGATACCATGAAGCAGATCAACCGCTATACCCTCAATCAGTACTACATCGGCGCCTTCAAGAAATACGCCGAAAAGTGCGGCAACCCGAACTTCTTCATGTTCGGCGAAGTCTGTGCTCGCTGCAGCGACGCTTGGAACCATGGCGTCCCCACGGTCTCCGCGCCGTTCTACACCTGGAAAGAAACCCAGAACTACACCTGGGGCGATGCTTGGACCAACGTCATCAGCTCGGTTCAGGCGGCCAAGGATGAGTCGCTCGATTCTTATGGCGGCAACGTCCCGAGTTCGACCTTAATCGCCAAGCAACCGACTTCGACCAACGCCTTCTTGAATGGGTTGACCTACCACACGCCCGATACCTCGAAAGCTTCGGGAACTTCCGTCATCGACTTCCCGATGCACTGGAGCTTCGGCAGCGCTAAAGGCGCCTTCAATATGGGCAAATCCGAAGATAAGTACTACAACGATTCGACTTGGAACGTCGTCTATGTCAATTCGCACGACTACTCGCCGGATAGCAACTACATCCCGACCTACAGCGATTCGCAGTGGTGCGAAGACTTCGATTTGATGTTCACTTTCCGCGGCATCCCCTGCATGTACTACGGGACCGAGGTCAAATTCCAAGCCGGCAAAGTCATCGATAATGGCGGCAACGAAGCCCTCATCAACGAAGGCCGCGCCTACTATGGCGATAACCTTGAAGGCAGCGTCACCGCTTCGGGCTTTGGCACTTATACCGCCAGCGGCACCGTCGCGACGACCTTAACTTCGACCATCTCCAACCACGTGCGTAAACTCAACAAAATCCGTCAGGCCATTCCGGCCTTACGCCAAGGCCAATACACCACCAGCGGCGTCTCGGGCGATATGGCTTTCATCCGCCGCTATACTAGCGGCAGCGTCGATAGCTTAGCTTGCGTCGCGATCTCTGGAAGCGCCAGCTTCTCGGGACTCCCCGCCGGCACCTATGTCGACGTCGTCTCGGGCGCGAGCAAAGTTGTGGGCACCGATGGTTCGTTATCCGTCTCCGGTTTATCGACTGCGGGCATGGCGGTTTATGTTCTCCAGAACACTTCCACCGGCACCTTAGGCCAAATCGGCGGTTCGACGACCTACCTCGCCTAAAATAAAGGAAGGATCACCCGCTAGAAGTAAGGGTCTAGCGGGCTTTCCGTTTTCAAGAAAGGATCAGCATGAAAAAAGGAATAACTCTTCTCAGCGGAGCGCTCCTCACTTTCGCTCTCACCAGTTGCGGAAGCACCATTTCGTCTTCGCTCCTTAGCAGCGGCAACGGCTCAAGCGGTGGGGAAGTTTCTTCTTCCGTCAGCGGCGGCCCCTCGACGGCCAGCGATGGCACGGGAAGCGGCGATACCTCGGCCAGCCAAGATACGAGTTCGAATACCAGTCAAGGGGGCAGCGCCTCGAGCCAAGGGACCTCAACCACCAGCGTTTCGATCGGCGGCTCCTTAACCGATACCGCCTCGCTTTATTTCCATTATCACCGAAGCGACGGCAACTACGACGGCTGGGGACTATGGACCTGGGCAGGCAGCGATAAAGGAACCCGCCGGAATTTCGATTAGACCGATGGCTTTGGGGCTTATGAGGTTATCCCCCTTTCGACTTGGGGAACCTCGAGCCTCTCCTATATTGTCTCGACCGCGGCCTGGGCCAAAGACCCGGGCGCGGATGAAAGTCTGAACTTTGCGGATTATACCGTGGACTCGATCGGCAACGTCATCGTCTTCAAGATGACGGGCACGACTGGCCTCTATAAGACCGCGAGTGAAGCTTTGGCGGCGGGAGCTAGCACCTCGAGCGCCTCTAGCGGTGGGGGTTCAACCTCGACCACCAGCTATCAACCCGGCTCTTCGATCACCTCGATTTCTTACCCCTCGACCAGCGTTTCCCATCCGGCCGATTGGTACAACAAATGGAATATCGATGAGACCGCCGAGACCCGGAACACCTTGCCAACCACCTCGACCAACGCCAAAACCTATAATGATTTCAAACTTTGGAACGAATATCCATCCTCCTATTGGAAGACGGTTTCGCCCTATACCGGAACCCGCAAGGACTTCCGGGATGAGCAGATCTATTTCTGCATCACGACCCGCTTCTACAATGGCGACCTCACCAACGATGCCCGTTGCTGGGATCAAAACGCCAGCACCGACTACTATGATCCGCCATGGCGCGGCGACTTTAAGGGCCTCATCGACAAGATGGACTACATCAAAGCCCTCGGCTTCACCTCGATTTGGATCACCCCGGTCGTCGAGAATACCTCCGGTCTTGATTACCATGGCTACCACGCCAGCAACCTCAACAAAGTCGATCCCCGTTATGAATCCACGGACGTCGATTTCCAGAAGGTCATCACCGAAGCCCATAAGCGCGATATGAAGATCGTCCTCGATGTGGTGTGGAACCACACCGGCAACTTCGGGGAAATGGGCTTATGCCCGATGTTCTCGAAAAAAGGCGACCTCAGCTACTTTAATTGTGAGCAAGTCCGGGCCGATTCGGGACTTCCGAGCACCTACAATTCCTTAGCGGCGGGCAAGCAATACGATGCGCGTCTCGCCATGATGAAGAATACCGATGGCGTCAATCATGACGTCAACTATTACTATCACCATTACGGCAACTTCTCCTGGGAGACCTGGGGCGAACAAATGGCCCAGATCGCCGGCGATTGCGTCGACCTCAACACCGAGAACCCGGTGGTGGCGGAGTATTTGCTCCGTTGCTATGGCCAATTCATCCGCATGGGCGTCGATGCTTTCCGGGTCGACACCATGAAGCAAATCAGCCGCCTCACCCTCAACAAGTTCTATATCGGCGCCTTCCAAAAGTTCGCCGAGAAATGCGGCAACCCGAACTTCTTCATGTATGGCGAAGTCTGCGCCCGCGCCGAAGAAGCCTGGAACCATGGCGTCCCCGCGGTCTCCGCGCCCTTCTACACTTGGGCTGAAAGTAAGGATTACGACTGGGGCACCTCCATCGATGGCAACATCGCCGCGACCGAGACGGCCTTTAACGATGCGGTCGATACCAATGCTCAGCCGACCTCGACTAACGCCTTCCTCTCTTCCGGCTACGTTTACCACGCCCCGGATCATAGCAAGGCCAGTGGGACTTCGGTCATCGACTTCCCGATGCACTGGGCCTTCTGCAATGCGACCCACGCCTATCAAAACTGCGCTAGTGTCGATAAGTACTTCAACGATTGCACCTATAACGTGGTCTACGTCAACTCGCACGACTATTCGCCCAATGGCCGCTGCGACATGATGCCGGACTACAATGTGCCGACCTGGTGCGAGGATTTCGATCTCATGTATACCTTCCGGGGCATCCCTTGCATGTATTACGGGACCGAGGTTCAATTCCAAGCCGGCAAAGTCATCGATCAAGGCGGCAATTCGGCTCTATCCAATACCGGCCGCGCCTACTTCGGCGAGCACCTTGAAGGCAGCGTGACGACGACGGGCTTTGGCTCCTATAGCGCCGCGAGCGGCAACCTCAAGGACACCTTAGCTTCGACCATCAGCCAACACCTGATGAAGCTCAGCAAGATCCGTCAGGCTGTCCCGGCCCTCCGCTATGGCCAGTATACGGCCTGCACCAATAACAACATGGCCTTTGTCAAACGCTACACTTCCGGCTCCATCGATTCGGTGGCGGCGGTGGCGATTTCCTCCAGCTATAACTTCACTGGTTTACCCGATGGCACCTATGTCGATGTCGTCTCGGGCGCAACCAAAGTCGTTAGCGGGGGCACCTTGAGCGTCAGCGGCCTAAGCCAAGCCAAGATGGCGGTCTACGTTCTTCAGAACGCTTCGAGCGGCACCTTAAGTAAGATCGGTGGTTCAACCACCTACCTCGCTTAACGTTTCGTAAGATTCGCGAAAGTTTCTCTAGCCGAGCGCTCATCCGCTCGGCTTTTCTTGATGAAAGGCCGACCAGTACAGGAATGTAAGGGCTTACAAAAATGCTTTACATAGTGTTTGGGAAAGGCGATAATAAAATAAAGTTTTTGCGTATACATTAACTAAGGGAGGTATAACGCATGAAGAAGAGACTATGGATCGGAGTCGCGACAGCGGCCCTGATGCTTGGAGGCGTTTCGGCTGGGCTCGTTGGAGCCAGCAAGGGCGCACCGGTGAAGGCTGCGGCAGGGGATTACCAATCGGATTTTCAACTTGTTGGAGCCGGTTTGGATGTTGGCTGGACCAACACCGCGAACACCGCCTATCAGTTGATTGAACAATCCGATGGTTCCTTTGCTTGGACCGGGGCCTTCAAAGTTGAGCGTTTCCGCATTGTCAAAGCCGGGACGTGGACTTTGGGACTTGACTGGAGCAGTGTTCTTGCGACCTCTGAAAAAGTCGCGGATGGAACCTTCGTTAAAGCCACAACTGTTGATTCGAGTGATGGCGGTAACAACATTTGGTGCAAGACCGCTGGAACGTATACAGTTTCGCTTAATGCGGCCAAAACGCAATTAAGTTTCCTCACTCCGTCCGCCACCCAATACAACGTCACGGAATACGAAGTCGTTGATGGCGTTCTCAATTCGACCGCGATCGCGACCGAAAAAGCTACCGATGGGGTCAACTTCACCCCGACGGATATTGCTAAGAGTGGTTATTCGCTTAATGGCTGGTACACCGATTCCGCCTGCACGACTGCTTATACGGCGACTAAGTGGACTGCGGCTGGCAACTTATACGCCAAGTACACCACCAAAGTTGCCTATGATATCTATTATGCCGTTGATGGCTATACCACCTGCTACGTCTACACTTTTGGAAATAGCGATGAGCACTTTGGCGCTTGGCCCGGAACTGCAATCACAGCCTTCACTACCAATGTGAGTTTCTTAGGATTAGGCGCCCTTTATAAGGTTACCATTCCTACGACTTGCGCCTCGGATCACGTGATCTTCAATAACGGCAATGGTGGTGGTAAGCAGACTGCCAACCTTAAGCTCAATGGTGCGACTGCCTTCTATTGGCCGGATGCCGCCACCGATTCGACCGGTGATCTCGATAAAGCTTATGCCGCAAAAGTCGTCTTCGACATCAACGCCGCTCGCTTAGCCGTCGTCGCTTCAGGCAGTATCAAAGTTGGCTCCTATTGCGGCGTCAGCAAAGCCACCGCGACTTCGCTCCTTGCCGAATACGATGCTCTAAATACTCAGGCGAAAGCCTATATCGCTTACGACAATCTGACCGATAGGACCTACGATTATACTGATTCGACCGGTGCAACTTTGACCAACGTCAAGTTCTCGAGCATCATCCTTCAGTTACGTGCCATTGCCGCTTCCGGCAGTGGAACCGCTTCGATCAGCAACACCATCACTGAGAACAATGGCTTAATCATCACCTTAGCCATCCTTGGCGCTGGCGCGGTTGCCGCGGGTGCGATGTTCGTCTTCCGTAAAAAGAGACACGAGGCCCGCTAACTTCTAAAGAATTAAGGGCTCGGGAAACCGAGCTCTTTTCTTTGGCCTTTAACATTTCATCGAAAAAGGCCATTTTATTTGACAAAAATTCATAATCGTTGATAATGATAAACAAAGTTCAAAAAGGAGTTCTTCATGAAAAAGTCGATTATCCTTTGCGTTGCGCTAGCGACTTTAGCCGCTTTTGGGGCGACTAGCCTTTCAAAGGCCAAACCCTTATCCGCCGATGCCGCTTCCGAGGGGATCTCTCTATTAGGGACATTCAATAACTGGAAGATTGATTCGGCCAGCCGCATGTTCTTTAAAACGGGAACCACCTATCAGTATTACCTCGTCGCCACCATGAGTGCCGGGGCCGAGTTCAAGATCTATGACGCCGAGCACTACACGGGAAGCGATTGCTATATTGGCTATATCGATGACGCCATCATCACGGCGGGCAAGTTTAGCGGCGGTGGCTCGGCCAACGTCAAATGCGTGACCGCCGGGACGTATAAGGTCACCTATACCTACACCAATGCAACCACGCGCTTCATTTCTGCGATCGATGAAGTCAGCAATTACACGGTCACCGAATACGCGGTGAAGGACGGCACCGTCTTTGCTTCGCCCATGGCGAGCGAAACGGGCAATAATGGCGAACCTTTCCATCCGACCGATCAAGAACTTAGCGGCTATACCTTCGATGCCTGGTATACCGACTCGGCTTGCACGAAAGCTTATTCTCCAGCGACCTTATCTGCCGATCTCAATCTCTATGCCAAGTATTACACCACCTCCAGCACCGCTGAGGCTTATTTCGCGGTCAAAGGCTGGGAGCATTGCTACGCCTATAGCTTTGCTTCGGGTCGCGACTTTGGCGAACTCGGAACCTGGCCGGGCCAAGAAGTTACGGCCGTAACCTCGGGCGTGAACTTCCGTAATGATGAAGGCGGCGTCTATAAGTTGACCTATCATCCCGGATATGGCGATACCACGATCGTCTTCAACGATGGCGGCACCAATAAAACCGCGGATTTGACCTTGGCCTCTTCTTCAGGTTATGTCTTGGCCTCCATTGGGCTTTCTAAGGAACTCGGCGCGGCCATGAAGCTCATCTACGACATCAATGCGGCTCGAGTTGGCGTAACGGCCAGCACAGGCATCTTAGAAGCTTCCTTATGCGGCATCGCCCCGGCGAAAGCCAAAAACTTAACCGATGCCTACGATTTAGCGGTTGCCGAAAAGTCCGCTTACGATGGTAGCGAAGTCGCTAGCATCCTCTCGGCCAGCCACGATTACACCTACGACTCGAGCGATAGCACCGGCGCGAAGAAAGTCAATGTCACCTTGAGCGATGAAGTTAATCAGCTCCGTCTGATTGGCGCTTCGGGCTCGGCGAGCGCCTTAGCTTTGCCGACCGGCGAGAATAGCGTTCCGTTGCTCATTAGCTTCCTTGTCCTCATCAGCGGGGCAGGGGTAGTGACCGCTTTGATTCTTCTTAAGAAGAAAAGAAAATCGATCCGATAAGCGAACTATTTGTAGCGTTAAGGAGGTAAGGGCAAACCTTATCTCCTTTTTCTTGGCCTGACCCTTTCGGGTAAAAGTGCTAACAAAAGTAAGCGCTTTCATTGACCATGGTGTTATTCCAAAAAAGAGAAATTCGGTGTCAACTTTCGATACTTTATTTCCTGAAACATTACGAAATAACCGCATTTCCTCGTGTCTTTGCAAAATGAAAAGAATGATAATTTATATCAATTAGGTAATTGTAAGCGCTTTTATTTATCCTTGACATGTATTTTTGGAAGGTGATAATAGACCCGAAATCTAAAAGGGAGATTTTGAAGATGAATAAACTGACAATCTTAACGGGGCTCGCTGCCCTATCAACCTTGAGCGTCGGCGCTGTTGCGACCGCCGCCATCGTTTCCAATAAACAGAATTCGGCCAACGTCAGCCAGGTTAATGCCGATGGCACCATTACGATTAACGCGGCTTTAACCCCCTCCATCGACACGATGCGCTATTGGTTTATCAACAATATTTCTGGTAGCTTTTGGACCTCAAGTGCAAAAATGGGAATCCACGTTTGGGGCGGCGATGGCGTAACCGAATGCGGATATTTGATGAATGGTTATGCTAACACTTCTGGCGGCCAAACCTTCTTCTATGTAGACCTTCCTCTTAATACGGTTAATTTCCAACTACTTCGCTGCTCATCGGGAACCGTTGTTGGCACCAACCAAACGATTTGGAACTACGGATCCAATTTTACAACCGCCAGTTATGGCAATAATTACCTTCACTGGTGCAGTGGATCCTATGAGATAACGGGCCTTTCCAATAGCCCGGCCGACAATCCTGGTCCTAGCGCTTATTTGCTTTCCGAAGTTCTTAAAGGCTACTGCACTTGCTCTAATTCGTCTGTTAACGGCTATGGCGCCGCTTCGCTTCTTTACACCAATTGGTGGAAATACAAAACGACCGCTAACGGCAGCGTTACTGAAGTGAAAGTTACCGATTATGCTTACAGCGATTATGTGGCCAACGGAAATGCCTATTCTGCCACCATGACGCGTTCGGTTTATCCGACGGTGGCTGAAAAATGGGCTGGCCTCTGCGCTAAAGCCAACATCAATCCCGATACCGGTGTGACCTTAGCCGCTCTTAACACCAACGGAAGTCTCGCTGACTCCTCGGCTTGGACGATCGGAGCCATCTCGGTTCTCGGCGCCCTTGGACTTGGCGGAGCCCTTTACTTCTTCTTCCGCAAGAAGCACGTTGCTTAATCTCTCCAACCAAAAGCCATCCGTGAAGCACTCATTGGATGGCTTTTCTTTATGACTTCTTTATGGAATAAGTAGGGGAGAGTCACTATAATGAACGCGCCTATGAAACTCGATGTCCTAATCCCCGTCAGAAACCAAACGACCAAGCTCTTAGCGAACCTTCGTAACAAGGTCCTGCCGTATTTTGATAGCAAAGATATCACCTACGATATTTTGATTTGCAGCGATCACTCGAACCCCCAAGAGCAAGCCGCGCTCGTCGAGGGCTTAAAAGCCTTCCCGCCCCAAGTGAAGTTATTGCCCTATGAAGATAAAGCCGGGAAGGGTTATGCCGTCCGCAAACTGATTTTAGCCGCTGATGGGGATTACGTCCTCTTCATGGATGCCGACCTTTCGACCGATTTACGGGCTTTTGATCGCATTGAGCCGGATTTGGGGCGCTACGATGCCTTCATCGGCTCCCGCGACGTTAAAGGCGCTAATATCACCCAAAAGCAGACCTTCTTGCGCCGGCTGACCCATTGGGGCGCCAAAACCGTGATCCGCAATAAGTTCAAATTGAAGAACCTCCACGATACCCAATGCGGCTATAAGCTCTTTAGGAGCGACGTCGCCAAAGCGATGGCCAAGCACCAAATCATCGATGGTTTCGCCTTCGACGTCGAATACTGTTACTTCCTTAACCTCAATCACTTCAGCATCAAGGAAGTCCCCGTCACTTGGCAAAACGATCCCGATTCGAGCGTCTCGCCTTTCAAAGCTTCGCTCAATTTCTACAAAGCCTTAGGCAAGATAAAGAAGAACAAATCGGCGTATATTTTAAGTGCAGCCGATCAGCAAGCCTTAGAGCGGTTCACCGAGGATAAGCAAGGCTTGCATAACGAAAGCCGTCTTGAAGAAAAGGAAAAGTAATCTATGTTAATCGATCGCGCAGTCGTCGAAGTCCGTAGCGGTAGAGGTGGGGATGGCGCCATCTCCTTTCTCCATGAAAAGTGTTTGCCTAATGGCGGCCCCGATGGCGGAAATGGCGGCCATGGCGGCTCGATTTATTTCGTCGCGAAAAAGAACGTAAATACCTTATTGGCCTTCCGCCATAGCAAAGTCATTAAGGCGGATGAGGGCGAAAAAGGCGATAAGAAGATGCGCTTTGGCCATCACGCCGACGATGTCTACGTCGATGTCCCCTGCGGCACGGTCGTGACCGAAGAAGCCACGGGGGCTTTCCTTGCCGATCTTAAGAATGAAGGCGACTTCGTCATGGTCGCTAAAGGCGGGCGGGGCGGACGGGGCAATGCCGCGTTCAAGAGTTCCCGCAACCGGATCCCGAAGATCGCCGAAAATGGCTTCCCTGGCGAAACCAAACGCTTGGTTTTGGAGTTAAAACTCTTGGCGGATGCTGGCCTAATTGGCTTTCCTAGCGTGGGCAAGTCCACGCTTCTTAACATCGTGAGCAAAGCCAATGTCCCAACCGCCGATTATCCCTTCACCACCTTGGTGCCGAATCTTGGCGTCGTGACCTTAAAAGATGGCAATCAATTCGTCCTCGCCGATATGCCAGGGCTCATCGAAGGCGCCCATGAAGGCAAAGGCTTAGGCATCACGTTCTTGCGCCATATCGAGCGTTGCCGCGTGTTGATTCACATGGTCAGCATGGATGGGGAACGCGATCCTTATAGCGACTACAAGATCATCAATAACGAACTTAAGGCTTATGGGGCCGGCTTAGAAAAGCGTCCCCAGATCGTGGTGGCCAGCAAGATGGACGCGGAAGGCGCCGAGCAGCGCAAAGCCGCTTTCGACAAGAAAGCCAAAGTCCATTCTTTAGGCATTTCGGCTTTGACCGATGAAGGGGTGGAGGAGCTGATGAAAAAGACGTTTGAGCTCATCCAGAAGACCCCCGAGTTCAAGATTCATGCCGACCTTGAAGGCGGCGTCAAGGTTTATGACGCCCATAAAGATAAGGCCGAAGAGACCTTCATCCTGAGCCACCCGAGCGACCACATTTGGATCATCGAAGGCGAAAAAGCTTTGCGGACCTACTCGATAATCAACCTTTCGACCGATGAAGGCGTGGCCAAACTCATCAGCTATCTCGATAAGATCGGGGTTGAGGATGCCCTAAGGAAAAAAGGCGCCCAAAATGGCGATACGGTGAAGATCGGCGAATACGAATTCGAATATAACGATTAAGGAACCTCATTTCCGCTTTTCTATCGTATAATATCCCCAAATGGATAACGAAAAGAGCTTCAAAGCCGCGGTAACCTTGCTGATCGCCGCCGGCCTCAGCCTCTTATTCATCTTCTTCTACGCCATTCTCTATCATTAACCCATGATTTACCGTTTAAAAGGAACCGTTATTGCTGTCTTAAAGGACCGGATCGCCATCGACGTCCACGATGTCGCCTATGAGGTTTTGGTGTCCCGCTCCGAGGAGTTTACCCTCAATAGCGAAGTCAGCGTTTTCACCTACGAAGCCATCACCCAAGATGACCAGTATTTGGTCGGCTTTTCTTCCCAACTCGAAAAAGACGCCTTTATGTCGCTTATCCAGGTCAAAGGCATCGGCCCAAAGACCGCTCTGAATGCTTTAAAGGAAACCAATCCCGATGAACTCTTTAAGGCCATCCAATCGAACAATACTGCTTATTTAAAGAAACTTCCGGGCATCGGCCCTAAAGCCGCGGCTCAGATCATTCTGGACTTAAAAGGCAAACTGGTCGAAAGCGATGCCAAAGGCAACCCGAGCCAGTACGACGAAGTCCGCCAAGCCCTCAAGCAACTCGGTTTCAAAGCCAAAGCGATCGACGATGCTTTGGCCGCGATCAACGAACCCGGTGCCGATAACCAGACCATCCTGAAAGTCGCCCTCCATAAACTGAGGAATTCTTAATGTCGCGGCTCTTAGATGCCCATAAAGAAGACGAAGACGCCAAAAGCGAGCTTTCTTTACGGCCCCAAACCCTCAAAGAATACGTCGGCCAAGAAGAGTTAAAAAAGAACCTCCGCGTCTTTATCGGCGCGGCCAAAAAACGCAACGAACCGCTCGACCACGTCTTGCTTTATGGCCCGCCGGGCTTAGGCAAAACCACCTTAGCTTACGTCATCGCTAACGAGATGGGCGGCCACATCAAAACCATCAATGGCCCCAGCATCGAAAAGCCCGGCGATCTCGCCGCGATTTTAAGCGAACTTGAACCCGGGGATATCCTTTTTATCGATGAAATCCACCGGCTGCCCCATATCGTCGAAGAAGTCCTTTATGGCGCGATGGAAGATTTCCAGCTTTCCATCATGGTGAACCGCGACGGCAACGCTAAACCCTTAACTTTGCCTTTGCCGCCCTTTACCTTAGTGGGCGCGACGACCCGCGCTGGCGACCTTTCGAGTCCATTACGGGCGCGCTTTGGCATTAGCGAGAAGATCGACTTTTACCCGCCCAGCGAAATCGCCGAAATCATCCGCCGAACCGCTTTAGTTTTCTCGACCCCGATCGAGCCGAAAGCGGTGGACCTCATCGCCAAAAGAAGCCGCGGCACCCCCCGTATCGCCAACCGCATCTATAAACGGGTCCGCGATTTCGCCACCTATAATGGGCAAACCAGTATCACTTACGAGGAAGCCAAATCCGCCCTCGATGCCCTCAAAATCGATGAGCTCGGCCTCGATGATGTCGATATCAAATACCTGACGACCATCATCGAACGTTTCCATGGGGGACCGGTCGGGCTTGAAGCCATCGCCTCTTCGATCGGCGAAGAAATCATGAATCTGGAAGACGTTTATGAACCCTATTTGCTGATGATTGGCATGATTAATCGCACCCCCCGGGGCCGCACCGCCACTGAAAAAGCTTACGAGCACCTGAAAAAAGCCCATCAAGGAACGCTCCTTTAACTAGACGCCTTCTCACGAATCGCCATTATTTAGTGTTGTCTAATTCGTGGAGCAAGAGTATTCTTTAACGTGCGAGCGTGAATTATTTATAATTCAGGCCTAGTCTATCTGGAGGAATCTTATGCGCCGTTTCATTGCTTATATCGCGATGTGCTCAGCCTTGCTTCTTGGCGTAGGCGCGGCTGTTTCGCCAACGATCGTCAATGCCAATACCGATTTAGCCTATAGCGAGGGCAAGACCCTGACTTTCCGGCTTTCGAGCAAAGACGTCGATAAAAACCGGACCGATAACTACGATCCCGCCAACGTTTTGACCGAAGCCGATGGCATGGACCCGGTCAACGGCATCGCCGATATCATGCGGAGCCGCCTCGATGCTTGGGGCGCCAGTGAATACACGGTTTCGACGGTCGGTTACAACACGGTCACCGTCTCGCTTCGCACCTCCAACAATAACGACCAGACCTACGCTTATTTGGAACAATATCTCGCCTTCAGCGGCGGAGACATCGAAGTCGATGCCGCCTATAAAGACGCGACCGATCCCTTCCCGAGCTATTCCCACGACGATAAATGGACGACCATGTTCGATAACCAGGTCGCTCACATCGAATACATTGAGCAATCCGGCGTTTCTTCCTTCCCGGTCGTCATCGTTCCGATCACCGGTGGTCAGGACGCTTATACCTCGTTCACCAACCTGCTGAAATTCTGCCAAGATAACACGACGACCTCTTCGGATTCTGAGCAATCCTCGACCACGTGCTCGCTCGTGGTTTGGGCCAACCGCCATAGCAGCGATTATTACTATTCGGGCTTGACCGACACCAACGTCCTTGGCCGGGTCATCGCCAACGAATCCACCTCCAACGATAATGCCATTTGGTATGCTTCGACCGATACCGATAAGAAGTATCCCTCCTTACAAATCATTCCCTCGTCGAACGCCATCAGTGGCGGCAAGTACGATGCCTCCAAGGCGAATGAGGCCTACGAATCGGCGAAATTCCTCTCGTCGATGATCAACGCCGAAAAGCTGAACTATCAGGTGAACTTCCTCTATGAAGAAGCCACGCCGGCGACCGTTGAGAATCTCGTCAATTTCGGTTCCTGGACCGTGACCGCCGCGATGTCGCGCACCTTGATTGCGACCATCGTCGCCTTCGCCGTCATCGCCGTCATCCTCGCCTTCTTCGATCGGACCCTGGCCCTAGGCATCGTCTCGACTGCCGCGGCCAGCACGTATCTCACGTTCTTGCTCTTCGTCGCCTTTGGCACGCAGTTCAACGTGGCCGCCTTACTGGGCTTGTTAGTGGTGGCCATGACCTCGGTCTTCGGCGGTCTTTATTACACGGCTAAATTAAAGGACGAGCTCTACAAGGGCCGCACCTTGAAGAAAGCCCATAGCGAAGCGGCGAAGAAAGCCATTTGGCCGACGATCGATGCTTCCTTGATCGTCATCATCTTAGGCATCTTCATCTATATCTTCGCGGGCGACCTTGCCCGTAAGCTCGGCGCTATGATGGTCGTCGGTGGCTTCGTTACCGCCGTTATGAACCTGCTCTTCTTCCGGATCGAGGCTTGGCTACTTTGCAACGATAACGGCTTGCAGTCTTCCTTCCCGAAGATGCTCAACGTCCAAAAGGACAAGATCCCGGACATGCTCAAAGAAGAAAAACAGTCCTACTTTGGACCCTATGAAAAGAACGATTTCACCAAATCGAAACGCGTGGTCGGCATCTTGGCTGGCCTCGTCTCGATCGCCGGCATCGTCACGATGATCACCTTCGGCGTCCTTAAAGGCACCGTCTATAACGATTCGACCTCGCAAGCCGAACAGACCGTCTTAATGATCGAAGCCCGCAGCGACAAATCCGACGCCAATACCAACCCGATCAAATCCATCACCTCGATCTATGATGAGACCGATAATGGCTGCCTCCTCAAGAACGTCTTCCTCGATGGCGTGGATTTCTCGTCCAAATATAGCGCGATCGAAGTTTCGGAGACCCCGTTAACCGTCTACGATTCCGAGTCGACCGTCAGCCACTATTGGTATTACTTTAAGGTGACTTTCTCCGATCATTACGACCTCGATAAGCAAGACTACGCCTTCACGATCACCGACGGATCCGATCATAGCAAGACCGTGACTCGCGGCAGCTTCGAAGACGCCTTCTCCTATGCCGTCGTCGACTATTACGGCGCCACCGACGAAAACTCGGTCACGACCGTCATGAACGTGGTTCCTAGCGTGGGCGTTCCCTACCTTAGCAACGTCTCCCTCGGCGTTGGGGTTGGCATTGCCGTCTGCTGCCTCTACATGATGATTCGTTATCGGATTTCTCGCGGGTTTACCGCCTCCTTCTTGGCGTTGGTGGCAGGTTACGGTTCCTTAGCCTTCTTCGTCTTTACTCGGATCGCAGTCACCCCGGTCGTTTCCTTAGGATCCGCCGCGGTGGTGGCCTTCGTCTTCCTAACCAGCATCTTCATTCTCCAAAAGGAGAAGGAAATCTACCGCGATTCCCGCGAAAAAGAAAAAGCTACCCTCGAATTCCGGAGCCTTTGCCTAACCCAAGCCAATAACCGGGCCGCCGGCGAGCTCATCCTCTTCGCCTTGGTCACGGCTTACTTAGCGATCGACTTCTTTGGCTTTGGACCTTCCGCCTTTGCTTCGATTTACCTCAACCTCATCATCGGCGTCGCCTATGGGGCGGTTCTCACCTTGGCCTTATTGACCCCGCTCTCCTTGCTTATCGCCAAACTCTTAAGCAAGATCCACTTCAGACTCCCGCATCACCACAAGAAGAATCCGAATGGCCTCCAGTTGAAGAAGAGCAATTCCGCCGAACCCGAAGAAGCCGTCTTTATCGGCATCAACGATTAATGGCTTCTTTAAAAGAGCGGTTGCTGGATTATTACGACCTGAATGAGGAAGGCTACGCCGCTTTAAGCGCCGGGCCTTCCTTTTCTTCGATTCCTTTGTTTCAGGAAGAAGGCCCGGTTAAGGCAGCCCTGCAGCGGATTGTTCAGGCCCTTAACCAGCAAGAAAAGATCCTCGTCTATGGGGACTACGATTGCGATGGGGTGATGTCGACCTCAATCATGACGCGGACCTTACGGAAACTCGGAGCCCGAGTATCGTCCTATTTGCCTTCCCGTTACCTCGATGGCTATGGCCTAAGCCTCCAAAACGCCAAAAAGCTCCCTGAAGCGGGCTATAAGCTCGTCATCACCGTCGATAATGGGGTTTCGGCCAAGGAGCCTTTAGAGTACCTGAAATCCCAAGGGATCGATGTCATTATCATCGATCACCACGAAATCATCGGGGAACTGCCGCCCGCCGTCGCCGTGATCCATCCGACCACCCTTAACTATGGCCCGATTCCCGTCTCGGCCGGTTACCTCAGTTTCATCTTCTCGGTCTCTCTATTAAAGGAAAAGGACGATTATCTTCTTAGCCTAGGCGCTTTATCGACCCTCAGCGACATGATGCCCCTAAAAGGCTATAACCGAACCTTGGTCCAGTTAGGTTTAACGGCGATGAACGCCAACCATTACCCCGCCATCAGCGATTTCCTAGAAAAGAGCCAAATCGATGAAAAAGTCCTCGCCCTGGATTTCATTCCGGCGATCAACGCGATCGGGCGTCTCGTGGAAGACACCACCATCAACCGCTTAGTCCCGTATTTTAGCGAAGAAGACTCGGTGAAACGGGTTCCGATCGCCAATTGGATGAAAGATATCAATACCCGACGTAAAGCTTTAACCAAGCAAGCCGAAAGCACCTTATCGATCGATCCGAGTGCCCCGGCGATCGTGGTGGTCTCTAGCCTGCCGGAAGGCTTAAACGGCTTATTGGCCAATCGCTTGCTTAACGAATATAACAAACCCGTCTGCGTCTTTTCGCCATGTCAAAGCGACCCCTCCTTGCTCGTAGGCAGCATGCGTAGCCAAGAAGGCTTTAACGTCATGAAGGCGTTAGCGGGCCTTGACGCCTACCTCGTCCGTAGCGGCGGCCATGCTTTTGCCGGCGGCCTCAGCATCAAAAAGAGCGACCTCGAGGCCTTTAGCAAAGAGCTGCTTTTCGATGCCCTTAAGTTCCAGATCAATCCCCAAAAAAACAAGCGGATTCCTTTGGAACTGGACGAATGCACGCTCGAGAATTATCGGCTGATCCGAACCTTCGGCCCCTTTGGCATGGAATGGAAAGAGCCCGATTTCTTGCTGCGCGATATCGCAAGTCAAAGCCTCACCTTCACCCGCGATGGCCGCTATCTTTCGACGAGTCTGCCTGGCGGCGTCCGCCTCTTTAGCTTTAAGCTCTCTAGCGCCGAGGTCGCGACCAGCCAATCCCTCAACCTGCTCGCCCATTTCGCCCTCAATGAATATAAAGGCCGAACTTCGTTAGATATTCTGGTTGAAAAAGCCTAATTTTGCCTCGGCACATGGGCAATTTAGACGAGCCGAACAAAGGACGTCGCTTTTCTAGGCGGAGCGCCCTCTTTAGGCTATAATCATGGCATGGCTGGAACTCCTGAAAAGAAAACCTTGGTCCCCAATGGCGGCTATCCGATGCACACCTATGAGGATTTAAAAGAGCTTTACTATACCTATATCAGCGACCCCTTAGATCGCAAAATGATCGAAGCCGCTTACCTCTACGCCAAAGAAAAGCATAAGGACGAACTTCGTAAATCGGGCGAGCCTTATATTCAGCATCCGCTCGAAGTCGCCTATATTTTGGCCCAGCTGCAGTCGGGGCCAGCCACCATCGCGGCCGGCTTGCTCCACGATACGGTCGAAGACACCGACGCGACCATTGAGGACATCACCGCTCGCTTTGGCGAAGACGTGGCCAAAATCGTGGATTCCTTAACCAAAATTCAGCGGTTGAAGCTCAGCCATCGCACCGAAAGCGATTTCGAAGCCGAGGATCACCGCAAGATCTTCTTAGGCATGGCCCAAGATGTCCGGGTCATCATCGTTAAGCTCGCCGACCGTCTGCATAACATGCGGACCCTCGATGCCTTAACCCCGGAGCGTCAAAAAGCCTTAAGCAAAGAAACCCTCGATGTTTTTACCCCGATCGCTCACCGCTTAGGCATTTATACCATCCAAAGCGAACTTGAAGACCTCTCCCTAAAATACCTTGAACCCGAGAAATATCAGGCGATTCTTGACCTGGTCAATTCCAAGTGCGAGCACCGCCAGGAATCCTTGGCCGCCTTAAAGAAACGCATCGCCGATATCCTCTTCGAAAAGAAGATTCCCTTCCGGATGGAATCGCGGGTCAAATCGATTTATTCCATCTATCGGAAAATGTACCTTAAAGGCCATTCTTTCGATGATATCTACGACGTCATGGCCGTCCGCATCATCACCGCGACCGAGATGAACTGCTATGAAATCTTAGGGATTATCCACGCGACCTATAAGCCGATCCCCGGCCGTTTTAAAGACTATATCGCCATGCCTAAGCCCAACATGTATCAATCGCTTCACACCTGCATCGTCTCGGGCGATGGCCAGATCTATGAGGTCCAGATTCGAACCGAAGAGATGGATCAGATCGCCGAAACCGGCGTCGCCGCCCACTGGCGCTATAAAGAAGGCGGCCACTATAACGCGAAGGAAGAACAAAAAGAAATCGAGGAGCAGTTGCACTGGTTCCGTGATTTCGTCTCGCTTTCGGGCGAGCAAAGCGGTTCTGCCCAAGAATACATGGAGAGCCTCTCCAATGATATTTTCGGCGCCAACGTCTATGTTTTTACGCCCTTAGGCAAAGTGGTGGACTTGCCCACGGGCGCGACCACGCTCGATTTTGCCTATAAGATTCACACAAAGGTCGGCGATTCGGCGGTGGGCGCTATCGTTAACGGCACCATGGTTCCGCTTTCGACCGTCCTTAAAACGGGCGATGTTTGCGAAATCCGGACGTCGAAGAATGCCCCGGGACCGAATCCGAGCTGGCTCGATATCGCCAAAACCGCCTCGGCCAAAGGCCATATTCGTAAGGCCCTTCAGAAGAAAGACGCCGATATCATGCGGGAAGAGAATATCCGCAACGGCAAGCAGTCCGCCCTCGATAGCTTCAAGATGCAAGGAATCGAAGAAGACGAGATGAACCGCCTACTTTCCCAGCCGAATGTCCTCAACGAATACCACGCCGAAACCCTCGACGATCTCTTTGTCGCCATCGCCGCCAAAAACCCGGTCCCTAGCGCCATCATCGAATTCTTGCACATCAAGAAAAAGAAGACCGGCTTCGATTTTTCCAAAGTTTTGAACACCAAACCGACGACTCCGAAAGCCAACGACGATAAAAACCCGGTAACGGTCGCCGGCGGGGTCACCAACCTCGCCATTACCCTTGGCCAATGCTGCACGCCGATCCCCGGCGATGACATCGTCGGCTATATCACCCGGGGCAAAGGCATCACCGTCCATCGGCGGAGCTGCCCGAATATCGCCCACGAAAATAAGCGTCTTATCGATGTTTCTTGGAAGGAAGACCTCGGTGTTTCCGTCTATCCCGTCGATATCGAAATCTACGCCAACGACCGCACCGGCCTCATCGCCGATATCCTCCAAACCATCGGCTCGGCCGGCATCGCCGTGAGCGATCTTAAAGCCCACCTGGTCACCGCGACCATGAATGACGTCGTCACCTTAACCTTAGCCGTCAGTTCCAGCAAGTCGCTCGAAGACGTTTCTTCGGCGCTATTAGGCGTCAAGGGCGTCTACTCGGTCAACCGGGTCATTCATTAACCCGCCTAGCGATTGTTTATCCCTCTTTATCCCCCTATAATTGAACGTGTTATTTTGGCTTAGCCAAAGAAAGCGGATCTTTATGCCCTATATTGCCGTCAAAGGAATGCAAGACGTCTACGAAGAAGAAGCGGAAAGCTACGACTATATCGAATCGGTTTTTAAAGCCGTATGCGCCCTCTACGGTTTCCATGATTTCCGGACGCCGGTCTTAGAATACACCGAGGTTTTCGACCGTTCGACCGGCGAAAGCAGCGATGTGGTCCGCAAAGAGATGTATACCTTCTTAGATAAAGGCGACCGCTCGGTGACCTTACGCCCCGAATTCACGGCCGGGGTGGCTAGAGCCATCGTCGAACATAAACTTTACGCGACCGAAGATCTCCCGATCAAAGCTTGCTATGTTGGTCCGGTCTTCCGCTATGATCGGCCGCAACTTGGCCGCTACCGCCAGTTCACGCAAGCCGGCGTTGAGTGCGTGGGCGTGGATTCGGCCCGTTATGATGCCGAAACCATCTGCTTGGCCATGCAAATCCTTTCGATGCTGGGCTTTGAGAATTTGACGTTGAAGATCAATTCGATTGGGGATGGCGATTCCCGGGCGAAATACCGCGAAGCCCTAAAAGCTTATTTCACCCCGAAAATCGATAGCATGTGCGCCGATTGCCACGACCGCTTAAAGCTGAACCCGATGCGGATCCTCGATTGCAAAGTCGAAGCGGACCAAGCCATCGCCCAAGGCGCCCCCAAGATGAAGGATTACCTTTCGGAGACCTCGGAAAAGCGTTTTTATCAGACCTTATCGATCATCCATGATCTCGGCGTCGATTACGAGATCGATGATTCCTTGGTCCGCGGCCTCGATTATTACAGCGAGGTTGTCTTTGAGGTCCACGGCAAGAACAAAGATGGCGTCGATTATGGAGCCTTATTAGGCGGCGGCCACTACGATGGCATGCTCAAAACCTTCGGCGGACCCGAAATGGCCGGCGTCGGTTTCGCCTTTGGGCTCGAACGCGTCTATAGCCTCATGAAGGATGCCGGTTTATTCAATGACCTTGAATATGGCCTCGATGTCTACGTAATGCCGATCGGGGAAGAAGTCCTCGATGACGTCTTCCAAATCACCAGCGAAGTCCGTAGCTTAGGCTACTCGGCCGAAACTCCATTCGCGGCCTTAAAACTCGGCTCCCAGTTCAAGAAAGCGGAAAAGCGTAAAGCCAAATTCGCCATCATCGTCGGCGAGGATGAACTCAATAAAGGCGTGGCTCAGCTTAAAAACCTCGCGACTCAGGAGCAAAAAGAGTTTAAACTAGACCAACTCGAGGAAGTCCTCGATGAGGCTTTTGGCGAGAAAGACGATTGCGGCCATGACCATGGCGCAAAACCGGAGGAAAAGAAGTAATTATGGAACGGACAGACTATAACGGGAACTTACGTCTAAAAGACGTCGGCCGCAAGGTCGTTTTGCTCGGCTGGGTCGCGAATAAACGCAACCTCGGCGCGATCATGTTCATCGATTTGCGCGATACGACGGGGATTGTCCAGCTGACCGCAAAAGAGGCCAGCCTCATCCCGGATATCCGTAACGAATACGTGGTTCAGGCTTATGGCACCGTCGCCAAAAAGGACGTGGCCAATCCCAATTTGCCCACGGGCGAAATCGAAGTGGTGCTCGATAAACTGATTGTCATCAACAAGGCCGAGAACCCGCCCTTCATCATCGCCGATAAAACCGATGCCCTCGAGGATACCCGCTTAGTTTACCGCTATCTCGATTTACGGCGCCCCATCTTACAAAAACGGCTGCGGACGCGCGCTAAAGCCGTCAAGCTGATCCACGAATACCTCGATAGCCATGGCTTCACCGAGATCGAAACCCCAATGCTGGGGATTTCCTCGCCGGAAGGCGCCAAAGAATACTTGGTCCCTTCGCGGGTTCACCCAGGTTCTTTCTACGCCCTTCCCCAATCGCCGCAACTTTATAAGCAGTTGCTGATGATCGGCGGGATGGAACGCTATTATCAGGTGGCGCGTTGCTTCCGCGATGAAGACTTACGGGCCGACCGCCAGCCGGAATTCACCCAGATCGATATGGAAATGTCCTTCCTTAGCCAAGAGGAGATTTTGAGCTTGGAAGAGGCACTATTAGCCAAACTTTTTAAAGAAATCGTCGGCTACGACGTGAGCCTCCCGCTTCGGCGGATTCCCTTCTGGGAAGCGATGGATACCTATGGCTCGGATAAACCCGATACCCGTTATGGTTTAAAGCTTCACGATATCGCCGATATCATGCATCAGTCGAGCTTTGAAGGCTTTAAAGGCGTCCCCTATATCAAGGCGATCGTGGTGCCGGGGGTCGCTTCCTCGACCAGCCGAAAACAGCTCGATGAGCTCCAACTTGAAGCCCACAAGTTCAACCTGAAGTCCTATCTCTCCCTTAAATTCGTTAACGGAGCCTTAGAAGGCTCGTTTACGAAGTTCTTGGATCCTAAGACCTCCGAAGCCCTCATTAAGGCCCTGGACCTCAAAAATGAGGATTTGGTCCTCTTTAGCTCTTCCGCTTACCGCCGCGACATCGATTTCGGCTTAGGCGCGATCCGCATTAAGTTCGCTAGGGACCTTGGCTTAGTCAAGGAGGGGACCTACGATTTGCTTTGGGTCGTCGACTTCCCCATGTTCGATCCCGTCGAAGGAAAACCTGGCCTTTATACGGCGGAGCACCATCCTTTCACTCGGCCCCGCGATGAAGATTTGCCTTTGCTCGATAGCCGACCTGAAGACGTCCTCGCCTACGCTTACGATATCGTCATCAACGGCTACGAAGCCGGCGGTGGCACCCTCCGCATTTACGACCACGACACCCAATGGAAGATCTTCCGCATCTTGGGTTTAAACGATGAGCAGGTCGCCGCCAAGTTTGGCTGGTTCATCGATGCCTTCAAATATGGCGTGCCGCCCCATGGCGGAATCGCCTTTGGTCTGGACCGTCTCATCATGATCCTCACCGGCACGGACAACATCCGCGACGTCGAAGCCTTCCCGAAGAATTTGCAAGCGGTGGACCCGATGAGCAAAGCCCCCGGCGAAGTCAGCCAAGATCAGCTCGATATTCTGGGAATCGAACTGAAGGCCAAGTGAGCCTTAATAGACTTTGTCTATTAGAAATCTAATAAAACCACTAAGAAACTACTAAATCTAGGGAGAACAAACATGGACATCGGAAATTCGTCGAAGAAGTTGGATAACCTCGCTATCGGAGCGATCCGCAGCTTAGTTATCGATATGACCAACAAGGCCAAAAGCGGCCACCCCGGGATGGCCCTCGATGCCGCCCCGATCCTCTATACGTTATTCAAGAATCACCTCATCAGCGATCCGAAAAACCCGGACTGGATCAACCGCGACCGCTTCGTCCTTAGCGCCGGCCACGCTTCGGCCTTGCTCTATTCGATGCTGCACCTTTGCGGGTACGGTTTGAGCATGGATGATCTCAAAAACTTCCGTCAACTCGGCTCTTTAACCCCCGGGCACCCCGAATTTGGGCATACGTTAGGGGTCGACGCGACCGCCGGTCCTTTAGGACAAGGCATCAGCCAAGCCGTCGGCATGGCGATCGCCGAAATGGCCTTGCGGGCCGGCTATCCGGAAGGCGATAAGCTCATCAACCATTACACCTATTGCCTCTGCGGCGATGGCTGCCTCGAAGAGGGCCTTAGCCAAGAAGCCATCAGCTTAGCCGGGCACTTACGCCTCAACAAACTGATCCTTTTCTATGATGAGAATGGTTCGACCCTCGATGGGCCGACCAGCAATTCCCTGACCGAAAACGTCAAAATGCGTTTCCTTAGCGCCGAGTGGAATGTCTTAGAAGTTAAGGATGGCAATGATGTTTTGGCCATCGACCGGGCGATCCGCCATGCCAAAAAAGAGCCGGCGTTCCCGACGTTAATCATCGTCCATACGGTGATTGGCTTCGGCAGCGAAAAGCAAGGCACCTGCAAAGTCCACGGCAACCCCTTAGGCGTTGAAGATGGGGCCCACGCCAAGCGGGTTTATGGCTACGATTATCCGGAATTCACCGTCCCGAGTGCCGTCTACGATCTCTTTAAGAGCACCTTCGCCGCCCGCGGTTCCAACGCCTTTGCCGCCTACGCGAAAGCCGCTAGCGATTATCAAGGCTTCCATCCGAGCGATTATCAGCGTTTCAAAGATGCGATCAATGGCAATGTTTCGGGATATTTGCCGAGCATGCCGAGCTTCCCGGCCGACTTTAAGGAAAGCAGCCGCGTCACCTCGGGCAAATTCTTAATCGATCTTCACAAGAGCTGCCCCTTTGCTTTTGGCGGTTCGGCCGATGTCGCCGCTTCGGTGATGACCAATATCCCCGATGATCCGGACTTTTCGAGGGAACACCCTGAAGGCCGCGACGTCAACTGGGGCATCCGCGAATTCGCGATGGCCGGGGCTCAAAACGGCATTCAACTCCACCGGGGCCTCAAGACTTATGTCGGCTGCTTCTTGATTTTCTCCGATTACATGAAGAGCGCCATCCGCATGTCTTGCCTCGAACACATCCCGGCGATTTACCTCTTCAGCCACGACTCGATCGCGGTTGGGGAAGACGGGCCGACCCACGAACCGATCGAGCAGCTCGCGATGCTCCGCAGCATCCCGGGCCTCGACGTGATCCGTCCGGCCGACGCGAGGGAAACTTACGCCGCTTGGACCTTGGCTTTAAGCGAAAAGAAGACGCCGACCGCCCTGATCTTATCCCGCCAGAATCTGCCATTATTGGCCAATTCTTCCGCCGATGGCGTCGCTAAAGGCGCTTACGTGGTGAGCCCCGCCGCCAAAAAGGCGGTGCGAAGCATCCTTGCCACCGGCAGCGAAGTTTCCTTGGCGATCGAGGTGCAAAAGCTTCTTCTCGTTAAAGGCATCGACGTCGAAGTTATCTCCATGCCCTCCTGGGAGCGTTTTGAAGCCCAAGACGACGCCTACAAAAAGAGCATCCTCCATTTGCCGTATGAATCGCGGATTTCTCTTGAAATGGCCTCGACTTTTGGCTGGGGCAAATACGCTAAAGAGACCCTTGGAATCGATACTTTCGGCGCTTCGGCTCCGGCGGGAGCCGTCCTCGAGCACTTTGGCTTCACCGCCGCCTTAGTGAGTGAGAAAATCCTCGCCTTAATAGAAAGCATTGCTAAATAGGAGCGGTGGCTTAGAATAAAGAGGTATGAAGGACTATATCACGTTCGATAACTACACTGGGCTCGGCACGATGGGGATCTCCCGTCGGGTTTTAGCCTCGATCGCTTCAATCGCGACCGCCGGCGTTCAAGGGGCCAGCTTATCGAAACATGAATCCCGACTCTTCCAAATTTCCCGTCCCGTCAAGGTTTCCTTGCTTCGGAATGGCCGCGCCGAAATCAAAATCGACGTGAACCTGAAGAAGGGGGCTAAGGTCGGGGATGTCTGCCGCAGCATCCAGCAAGAAGTCGCCACGGAAATCGCGATGATGGTGGAAACCTTGCCGGTGGACGTGAAGATTAACGTCGGCCGCATCGCTTGATGGACGGATTCTCGCTAGCGCCCTTCCCCAAGAAAGGCGCTTTTTCTTTCGCCCCGAGGAGACATCCCCTATAATGGCAGGCATGAATGCTTTAAGAAAAGTCAGCGATGCGAAGCTAAGGCTCTACCAAAAGTTCTGCCTCGCGATCCTTTTCCCGAGTTTGATGTCCTTTTTTGCGACAACCGTGGCTTTATTTATCCCGACCTATACCCAAGGAGTGGCCCTTGGCCTCAGCGCTTATCTCGATGCTTTATGGAAGGATGATAGCCTCCGGATTCTTTGGACGATCCTTGTGGGGATATCCCTTCTGGCCCTTTTTGCCTTCTTGGCTTTAAAAGCCGCCAAGGGCAAAGTGGTTTTTGTCTATGTTGGCCTCGGTTTATATCTTGGCGATACCCTTTTAGCCTGTTTTAACCGGCCTAGCGGCCAAATGACGACGTATATCGTGTCTTTGGTGGTTCACCTGATTTTCTTGGTTTTTATGGGCTTAAGTTTGCTTTTTTATTACCAAACGAAGCGGGCGCTTCAGGCGGAAGCGGCGGCGAAGTGAAAGTTAATGACGATTCGGGGCCTCTTTTTCGTCGAGTTATGTTAAACTATAGCGGCCTTAGAAAGGCAGCTTTGAAAAATGGATAACATCGTGGACGAAAACGGCGAAGAATTGCTCGGCGAGCCCGAGAGCCGCAACAAACTCCAAAAGACCGCTCTAACGGCGATCTACGATGTTTTAACTTACATCGATATGAAGGAAGACGTCGACGTGGAGTCGATTGTTTCAGGTCTTTCCGACCGCCCTTACGCCCAGTGCGACTATTTCCTTAAGGCCGCGGTGGTCAACGCCATCAAACACCTTGATGAAGCCACTCAAGAGTTCAACGCCCGTATGAATAAGTGGACCTTCGACCGGATCAATCGGGTCGAACAGGCCTTGCTTTTGCTCTCTTATGTCCATTATTACTACGTCGAGCCCACCGTCGATAAAGGCGTCGTCATCGACATCGCCGTCCGCCTAGCGAAAACCTACCTCGAACCCAAAGACTATAAGTTTGTGAATGCCATCCTCGATAAGGTCCTTGCCAATGAAAAACGAAGCGCGTTACCTGTCGGTCAGCCAGCTTAATAGCCTGCTCAAGGAAAAGTTCGATTCCGATCCTGAGCTTTGCAATGTCTATCTCAAAGGCGAACTTTCGAATTTCAAGATTTATTCGAGCGGGCACGCCTATTTTTCGTTAAAGGACAATCAATCGCTCATCAGTGGCCTCATGTGGGCTTCCTACGTGAGCTATTTGCCTTTTCAGCCCAAAGACGGCGATGAAGTGCTGGTCCACGGCAAGGTCTCGGTCTATCCGCCCTCAGGCAAATACCAGATCTATTGCGATTCGATGGAACTCTTTGGCCAAGGAAGCGAGCTTTTAAAGCTCAAGGAACTCGCTAAAAAGCTTCAGGCTGAGGGCCTTTTCGATGAATCTCGGAAACGGGGGCTCCCAAAATACCCTAAAAGCGTCGGCATCATCACCGCCAAAGGAAGCGCCGCCATCAAAGACATGGTGGTGAACCTGCAAAACCGTTGGCCTTTGGTCGATATTTATGTTTTTCCGTCTTTGGTCCAAGGCAAGGAAGCCCCAAAAAGCGTGCTAGCGGCCTTCCAGCTGGCCCAAAGCTATCCGCTCGATGTTTTGATCATCGGCCGCGGCGGCGGGTCAAACGAGGACTTAGGCGCGTTTAATGATGAAACCTTAGTCCGAGCCTTAGCGAAGAGCCGTTGCCCCACGATTTCAGCGGTGGGCCACGAAATCGACACGACGTTAACCGATTATGTCTGCGACAAGCGCGTTTCGACTCCGACCGGAGCCGCGGTAGCCGCCGTTCCCGATAAGAACGAATTCCTCCAAGGCCTCGATACGATCTTAGAAAACATGACGAGCATCGTCAAAAACCAATATCAGGCCTTAAATGAGCGTTTCCAAAACCTGAAAAAGCGAGGTTTCTTCGCTAATCCGGCTTTGATCTACCAACAAAAGCTCGAGGATCTTCAAAAGACCAAAGAACGATTCTTGCTCGATATCGATAACGCCAACAAACTGCGGCAGCAGGAAGTCAGCGCCCTAAAAGGCCGCTTAAATGCCTTATCCCCTTATGGAGTCTTAGGCCGCGGTTATTCCATCACCAGCGACAGCAACGGCAAAATACTTGATAGCATCGAAGGGGTGGCCCCAGGAGAAATCGTTAAGACTCAACTCAAAGATGGTATAATTCAAGCAAGCGTTGTTTCGAAGGAGAAAAAACATGGCTGAAACTGCCCCTAATTTTGAAAAGAAGCTCGATCGTCTCAATGAAATTGTCGAAAAGATTGAAAACGAGACTTTGCCCTTGGAGACTTCGATTGCCCTCTATCAAGAAGGCCTAAAACTGATTAAAGAATTGGAAGCCGAGCTCAAGGACGCCGAAAAGAAAATCGGGCAGTTCAAAGAAGTCGATAAGTAATATTCTAGTTATAAAATAGTAGATTTTAAATGAACAAATTACCACAACACATCGACCTTTCTAAAATCAAGGACCCATCGTTCGTCAAGAACTTGGACCATGATGATTTAGAAATTCTTTGCGCGGACATTCGCCAAGAAATCATTAAAGAAACATCCCTTTATGGCGGTCACCTTTCCAGCAACCTTGGAACCGTCGAACTCACGGTCGCTCTCTATCGTTCTTTTAATTTCCCTAAAGATAAACTGATCTTCGACGTCGGCCACCAATGCTATACCCACAAGATCTTAACCGGCCGTTCCTTGGCCCATTTAAACGAAAAAGGCCAAGTTTCTGGCTTTGAGAAGCGCTCCGAGTCCATCTACGACTGCTACGAAGCTGGCCATTCTTCGACGAGTTTGTCTGCGGCCGAAGCTTTCGCGATTGCGCGAGACCAGAGAGGCGAAAAGTACAATGTGGTGGCCTTAATTGGCGATGCCAGCATCGTAAATGGCCTTTCTTTTGAAGCCCTCAATAGCATCGGCAGCCGTCCTAACAAAGTCATCATCGTCCTCAACGATAATGACATGTCGATCGGCCGGCCTTCCGGTGGCTTAGGCAAGTTTTTCCGTAGCATCTCGACCGGTCGGGTCTATAACAAAACCAAACTGGCCTACCGTCGTATCATGCGAAAAACTGCGGTGGGACGGAAACTTTACTCCTGGACTTATGACCTTAAAGCCGCCTTTAAACGGGTTTTGGTTCACGTCAACCTCTTCGACAACCTTGGCTTAACTTATTTCGGTCCGGTCGACGGCCACAATATCGCCGCGCTCGAAAAAGCTTTCAAACGGGCCAAAAATACGACGAAATCGGTCATTATTCATACCTATACCACCAAGGGAAAAGGCTATCCTTACGCCGAAAAAGATACTAACGGCTATTGGCATGGCGTCACGCCCTTTGATATCGAGACGGGCCAGCCAAAGAACCTTCACCCCGGTTTTATCAGCTGGAGCCACTATTTCTCCGATCTCACCAACGAATTGATGGCCAAGTATACGAACGCCGAGCTCATCGTTCCCGCCACCCAAAAAGGCAGCGGCCTCGAACAAGCTTTCCAGCTTTTCCCATCCCGGTGCATCGATGTCGGCATCGCCGAAGAGCACGCACTAACCCTAGCCGGGGCGATGGCGCTCAACGGAATCCATCCGATTGTGGCCATCTATTCGACCTTTTTGCAGCGGGCCTACGACGAACTTTCCCACGATTGCTCGCGTTTCAACGTCGATATGACGATTCTCATCGACCGGGCGGGCTTAGTCGGTTCCAATGGCGAAACTCACCAAGGCATCTACGATGAGGCTTACCTGAAGTCGATCCCCAATATCGTAGTGACAATGCCCGCGAGCCAAGCGGAAGCCAAAGCCCTTTATTATCAAAGTTTCGAGCGCCATGGCATCGTTTGTATCCGTTATCCTCGGGATTTCGTCCCGTCCGATCACGATATTCTCAACGTGGATATGCCCTTTGGGCGTTGGCGTTTCCTTAAGAAAGCCAGCAAGCCCGATATCGCCGTCGTCGCGGTCGGTCCTAACGCTTTGGACCTCTACGACGCCATTTGCAAAGAAAACCTCGATGTTACGGTCATTAACCCGGTTTATTTAAACCCGATTGACCCGAACGATATTGCGGAAATCAAAGGTTACAAAGACCTCTTCATCTATGATGCCTATGGCACGAAAGAAGGTTTTGCTTCAACCGTTGAAGCCTTGCTGCTTGAAGCCGGGTATAAAGGCAAGGTTCACATTAACTGCGTTCCTAACATTTTCGTCAAACACGCAAGCATCACCGAGCAAGAAGACCAATATGGCTTATTGCCCAATCAGATCCTGTCGCTGATCAAAGCCGTTCAGAAATAACGAAATTAGTTCACATAATATTTTTTGCTTCTAGAATGAAGCTATGGCCAAGATCATCATGCACATCGATCTCAATGCCTTTTTCGCGACCTGCGAGCAGATTCGCGACCCACGGTTGATCGGCCAGCCGATCATCATCGGTCATCCCGGCCGTTCCGGCATTGTTTCGACGGCGAGTTATGAAGCCCGGAAATTTGGTTGCCATTCGGGCCAGCCGACCTTTCAAGCGCTCAAGCTATGCCCCCAAGCCTTAGTCATCCCTCCGGATTTTGATTATTACCAAGTCATGAGCAATTCCTTCGTGGCTTACCTCCAGCGATTTTCGAAGATTTACGAAAGCGCCTCGATCGACGAATGCTATGTCGATATGACGAAGCCCCTCAAAGATTGCCCTGACCCCAAGCAATATCTCCTTGATCTTCAACAAGGCCTCCTCAATGAAACCGGCCTTAAATGCTCGATTGGCATCGCGCCTACCAAGTTTCTTGCCAAGATGGCGTCCGATATGAAAAAACCGATGGGGCTGGTCTTTTTAAGGCGGCGGGACATCCCAACGCTACTTTATCCTTTGCCGATTGAAGCCTTTTGGGGCATCGGTAAGAAAACTTCCCCCAAACTCCGGGCCATGGGAATCACAACCATCGGTGAACTGGCAAAGCGAGCCAATGCCCTGGATCCCTTGCTGATGGAGGAATTAGGCAAGTTCTTTTACGTCATCAAAGACTGGGTCAATGGCTATGGCTCCGATACGATCGACATGGCTCCTTTTGATCCGAAAAGCATCGGCAACTCCGAAACGTTGATGCACGATTGCGATACCGAAGAAGAGATCGCCCCGGTCATCAAGCGGTTGAGCGAAGAAGTGGCTTCGCGAGCCCGGGCGGATAAAAAGGTCGGCTGCACCGTGACCCTGGTGGTCAAAGACACGGCCTTTCACCTGCATAATAAGAGCGTCTCTTTCCGTGATTCCACCAATGATTCCGAAGAAATCTATAGCAAAGCCCTTAACCTTTATCGCACTTCCTTTTTAGGGCTGCTCATCCGCTTGGTCGGGGTGACTTTAGGGAAACTGAGCGATCCCAGCAAAGAAACGGTCCAGATGAGCTTATGGAATTATGAAAAGTTCGAAGAACAGGACCGGACAAGGCTTCTGATCAACGAACTTAACCGCAAGATGGAAAAACCGCTGCTGATGCGAGGAAGCGAAGCCCAAAAGAAAGGCGGCAAACATGGAGATTTCTGATGCGATTGAACGCTATTTCCAATACCTGCTCGTCGAACGAGGCGTCTCGCCGGATACCGTTCAGGATTATAAGGAAGATTTGGGCATTTTCTTAAAAGAATTCCCCGAAAAGAAGACCACCGAAGACTTTTTGCCGAGCGACCCCAACGATTTCATGCTGAAGCAAGGCGAAGCCGGGATGGCTTCGACCACGATTGCCCGCCGGCTCTCCTGCATTTGGGGCTTTTATTCGTTTATGGCTAGAGAAGGCATCATCGCGGATTTGGCCAGCAAGGTCGAGCGGCCTAAGCTCGCCAAGCGCCTTCCGGTGATCCTTAGCGTCGCTCAGGTTGACGACTTGTTGCAGGCGCCTGATCTAGGCAAAGAAAGCGGGATCCGCGACCGCGCGATGTTAGAGACAATGTACGCCTCGGGCTTACGGGTTTCGGAGCTTTGCGCCCTGAAACTTTCCAGCATCAATGCCGAAAATGGCATCATCACGGTCTTGCACGGCAAAGGCAACAAGCAACGAAGCGTTCTTTTAGGGGATTTTGCCAAGCAGTATCTCTTCAATTACATCCAAGGACCCCGGGCCAAAAATAAAGGCCACAAATCGCCGTTTGTCTTCCTCAACTTACGGGGTGAGCCGCTGAGCCGTACCTACTTTTGGCGGCAAGTGAAAAAATATAGCCAACAAGTCGGGATCACCGTCAACGTTTCTCCCCATACGCTCCGCCATTGCTTTGCCACCCACCTGCTTGAGAACGGGGCCGAGCTAAGGGCCGTCCAAGAAATGCTAGGCCACGCCCACCTTTCGACCACGCAAATCTATACGCAGGTTTCCAGCCAACGCATCATGAGCGCTTATGATTTGTACGCGAAGCGTAAGTAGGGTATTATTTTGAGCGGTAAAGTTTGAGATCATACCGCGAAAGGATTCTGAATATGTCTCCAAAATTTAAACGTTTCTTCTTGATCGTCGCTGATTCCGCCGGAGTCGGCGAAGAACCGGATGCCGCCAAATTCGGCGACGTCGGTTCCAATACCTGGGCCCATGCGGCCGCTTCGATTGGCGGGCTTCATGTTCCGACCATGGAAGCGATGGGTATTGGCGAACTCGACGATATCATGGGCGTTAAACCCGTCAAGGTTCATCCCCATGCCTTCGCGATGAGAATGAGAGAAGCCAGCAATGGCAAAGATACGATGACCGGCCACTGGGAGATGATGGGCATTAAAACCGTGAAGCCGTTCCAGACGTTCACCGAAACGGGCTTCCCCCAATCCCTCATCGATGAACTTGAAAAGGAAACCGGCCATAAGATCATCGGCAATTATGCCAGCAGCGGCACCGAAATCTTGCAGGTCCTCGGCGAAGAACAGATGAAGGAAAACTCCCTCATCGTCTATACTTCGGCCGATTCGGTCCTCCAAATCGCCGCCCACGAAGAAGTGACGGGGCTTCAAGAGCTCTATCGCTGCTGCGAAATCGCCCGGAAACTCTGCATGAAGCCGGAATATTTCGTCGGCCGCGTCATCGCCCGGCCTTATGTCGGCACCAATAAAGATAATTTCAAACGCATCGTCGGCGATCGCCGCGATTATGCGGTCTCGCCTTCGGGCATCACCGCCATGGACATTCTTAAGCAGAATGGCTACATGGTTTCTTGCGTCGGCAAAATCAGCGATATCTTAAATGATGTCGGCGTGGTCAAGACCGTTCACACGGTCAGCAACGAGGACGGTATGGACAAGACGATTGCCCAACTCAAGAACGACAATTGGACCGGCCTTTGCTTTGTGAACCTCGTCGAATTCGACTCGGAATACGGCCATCGCCGGAACGCTCCAGGCTACGCTCACGCCCTTGAAGCCCTCGATAAACGCTTAGCGGAATTCATCGCGGCCATGCGGCCTGACGATGTCCTTATGGTCACCGCCGACCATGGCAACGATCCGACCTTCCACGGCACCGACCACACTCGGGAGAAGATCCCGCTTCTGATCTATTCGCCCTCGATTACTAACGGAACTTACCTCGAAGAACGGGATAGTTTTGCCGATATGGGCGAGAGCATCTTAGTTAACTTTGGCCTAAAGAAAGACGATACTATGATCGGAAAGGTTATCAAAGAACTTTACAAATGAATAAATCGAGACTCGCTATCCTCCCGTTAGCCGCCACATTGCTGGCCGCTTGCGGCGGAAACCCCACCAGTATTTCTAGCAATATTACTAGCTCAACCAAGTCCGAGACATCCTCCTCGGACGGCAGCGTTTCTTCAAGCGAAGCCAGCACAACTTCGGAAACGTCGACATCCTCAGAAACGACCTCGGTTGCTCCTTATGACGTCAAATGGGTAACGCCGACCGGCAGCCCGACTTTGGCGTTCTATAACCAAGGCAATAACGCGAACTGGGTTTCTTCCTCTTCGCCCGCCACCGTGGTTCTTCCGGCGTTTGCCACCAACAGCTACGATGCCATCGTTTTCGATGGCCTCACCGGCCTGAACGTCATTAAAAAGAACAGCGCGCATTATAAGTTAGCGACTTGGCTCACGGGCGGATCCTTTTATATCGTCTCGACTAAGCACACGGCCAGCGATGCTTTCGATGCTTCCTATACCATCGATGGCTTCGTCAAAACCGGCAATGCGGCTCAAGCTTTCTTGAAGTTGGCCAAAGACAATTGGGCATGGGCTTATAACGACGCCAATATCACTTGGGAAGCCGGCGTGGCCGATGTGAAAACCCACCTCGTCACCGATAACACCGCCTACGACTACTATTTGGTGGCCGAGCCGGTCTTAACCGCCGCGAAAGCCGCTCTCGCCGCCAAGAGCGTGACGCTCAATGTCATCTACAATCTCCAAACCGAATGGGCGAAATACTACAAGCAGACTACGATTCCCGCCGCGGGATTATTCATCAATTCCACCAGTTACGCCGATGCCAGCAAGAAAGCGGCCATCGATACGTTCTTAGCGGATACTCAAACCCGAATTGCGACCGCCCTTAGCACCCCGGCCGATGTAAAAACCGCCCTCGATGCCTATGGTAGCGAAACCGAGCAGTCCAACCGCTTTGGCTTCACCGGAACCTTGGCTAACGCGCTTCAGAGCAATGGCGCCAATAAGTTCGCGCTCCTCAAGGACAGCGACATCGCGGATCGCAAGGCCTTCGCTAACGATTTCGCGAGTGCCATCGGCAGCAGCGTTTCTTTCGACGACACCTATTTCTTATGATATGATTTTTAGGGAAAACTTCCCTAAAGAACAATGAAAAAGAAACGAACTTGGTTATGGGGCAGCTTAGCCGCTCTGGCCGGGGTCGTTTTTTTGATTTTATTGTGGTGGCTCATTTCCGCGATTCTCCAAAAGCAGGGGAACGAGCTCTTACCTTATCCTTATGATACCTTCCTCGTCCTTTTGTCCTCGTTATTTGGACAAGGAGCGGGGGACACTTATATCGCTTTAGGCTGGACAATCGCCCGCCTTTTGATCGGTTTTAGTATCGCCTTTATCGTCGGCGCCATCTTAGGAAGTTTAGGCGGCTTATGGAAATTAGCCGGCAAGTTCATGGCTCCTGGCGTTGCGTTATGCCGCACGGTTCCGACGGCAGCGGTGGTCATCTTGTTGGTTGGCATCTTCTATCAATACAATCTATTATCGCCATATATCCCGTCATTCCTGGTCTTTTTGGTCGCTTTTCCTCTGGTTTATGAAGCCTTCCGGCAGGGGATCAATGAAGAAAGTCAGGATACGAAGGACGCCTTAGCTCTCGATTGCGGCGCTCATAGCCTCAAAGCCTTGGTCCACGTTTATTGGCCAGACTCGATTTCCTACATCTTATTAGCCATCGTTCAAAGCTTAGGTCTATCCCTCAAGGTTTCAGTCATGTCCGAAATCCTGGTCAACAGTTCGGGGGCCAATGGCGGTTTAGGCGGTCTCATCCAGAACGCTCGCCAATACTTAGACATGAAGAGCGTGATCGCTTATAGCTTGGTCGCCGTTATCCTCATTGGAATTTTGGACATCCCGTTATTTTTCCTAAAGCGAAGTCTCAAGAAGCACCTCGAAGGGAAATAAAGGAATCCCATTAAACATGAACGATTGTTCATGTTTTCTTTTTGACCAATTAAGAACAACGCGGTAATCGTTTCGACAGTTGTCCAAAGATAGGGCAATAACCAGTCAACGAAACCAACGATGCCTGAAAGACAAAAACTACTAATCGTTTTAGATTTCAGATATCGAATGAGAAATACCCCGGTCAAAGGATCATCCAGCAAAAATACCATTTGGACAACCTGTTTAAGCATTTTCGACCAAAAGTGCTAGTAGTTTTCTAGTAATTGTGAATTGTGAACAACTTTTTGGCTGTAAACGCTATTTCTATGTGGATAACCATATTTAGAAACCTATTTTCTAAAGACACAAAGCCTTCTTTATTCGTTTTAGTTCACATAATGGACATTATGCGAAGTAGTAAGAATTTTAGAAGTTTTGAAAGTTGAAGGCAGTGCCACTATCCGTTTTCCGCGAGCCAAAGGGGTGTGTGATCGAAATTTTCAAGATTAACGGTTCCCCTTTAAAATGGTGATTTTAGGCCTTTTAATTTTTGATGTCGGTAAAAATACTAAATTAACGGATTTGCTTTTCGCCAATTTCGTCAACAGAAAATAGGGAAATCGAGGCTTTACACCTTGACTCCCCTACTCCTTTTTGAAGTTGGTTTTATTTTGCTTTTCGGCCTTTTAAGAGCGAATCCAGATCGATGGTTTTTCTCATTTCGGGTAGGAAAAGATGAACGATGACTTCGCCGGCGTCCACCAAAATCCAACCGCTGCCGGCTTCGCCTTCAGGCTTCCGGACTTCGTAACCATTGCCTTCTAATCCGTCCACCACCGCTTCGGCAACAGCCTTGAGCTGGCGAGGATTGTCGCAAGTTCCTAGAACATAGTAGGACGCGAATGGGGTCAATGAGCGAACATCGACCGATTCCACCGCTTCGACTTTGTGGTCATCCAGGATTTTCTCAGCGACTTTAGCTTCTTTTATGATCATTGGTGTTCTCCTAGATATAAATCCATGCACGCTTCCGTCAACGGATTATCCAAACTATAGCCCTGCTTCTTCAGATAAGCGCGGTTTTCGGAAAGAACCGCTAAGAAGCCGACATAATAATTCTTGAGGCATTCTTCGATAAGATGGGAAGAATCATATCCCCGAGTTGGCTCAATTTTATCCGCGCTATAAATGATCTTTCCGATCGGGGTCATATGAGGCTTGCCGGTCGCGTGGAATTCAATGGCATCCAGCACGAGGGGATCGGTTATCCCAAATTGGCTTTTGGCCAAAAAGGCTCCGACGAATTGGTGGGCGCACCAATCGGGCATGCTGGCGTATTCGGGGAAATTCTTCTTGATGATGGCCCGGGCTTCCTTTTCCGGATAGTCTTTGCCAATATCATGAAGCAAGCCCGCGATATAAGCCGTCTGATAGTTTTCGCAGCGGTTACGCTGAGCGATAAAGAAAGCCAGATTGGCCACCGAAAGGCTATGGGCAAGCCGATTAGGCTTCTCGAGCATATGAAGGCTGGCCATGTAGTAAAGATTGTTCTTTTCGATGTAATCGCGGACGGGGATGGGGATGTCGATGCAATGAAGCGCCCGGACGGCACTAGAGGAGACCGAGCCGGATTTGTCGTAAGGTAGCCGCCGCATGTGATAACGTTCCAAGACGGCATCATCAAGAACGACGTCGGGACGGTTCACGTAGAGCGGAGTGACAAGTTTAGCGACTTCATCGGGATCTTTCCATTTGGGGAAGGCGTTGACTTCATCGGCGCCTAACAGCCAATAGAGTTTGCGATTAGGATACTTTTTGGCGAAATAGCGAACCGTGTCGATCGTGTAGTTGACCTCGGCTTGGCTATTCATTTCGAACAAATCGATCGAAAAAGCGGGCGAATCATCGCTCTTTAGGGCAATCTTTAGCATCTCTAGGCGTTGCTCAGGGCTGCATTCGGGATTCTTCCAGCGTGGTCCTTTGGCCGGCACGAAAATCACGTCGGCATTAAGCATGAGCGACGCAGCCCGAGCAATTCTGAGGTGCCCGTTATGAATGGGATCGAACGATCCGCCATAGAGAACAAGATTTTCCATTCTAAGCCTTTAAATCACGATTTTAGGGTTCTTTTTGTTCCGACGATAGAGCACGATGACCCGGCCGATGACCTGGACGACGTCACAGCCGAGCTGCCGTTCAAGTTCGCCACCAAGGGCTTCAGGGCTTTGGGAGGAATTGGCGAGGAGGCCGACTTTAATGAGCTCATGGCTCTCTAAAGCCGTGTTCAAAAGAGCGATGACGCCCTCATCGATTTCGCCTTTGCCAATGAGATAACGCTGATGGATCGGATTGGCCAAGCCTTTTAAAGTGGCCTTTTGTTTGGGGGTTAGCATTTTTTGATTTTCGCCCGGGTCGTATAAACCGAGACGCCTTTCGGAACATAGACCCGGAAGATTTGATTGTCGCCTTTAAAGGTAATCCAGCCTAAGCCTTCAATGCCGATATCCCTGGGGCCGACTTCGTCCACCTGAATATCGAAAGCATCGAAAGCGTTGAGGGCGGTCGCGTTCTTGTCGATCGGATAGACCGTGCCGCGTTCAATTGCTTTCAAGAAGGCTTCGTCGACATGATGGCCGGCTTTCTTAAAGCTCACGTCATCGCTGAAATAGCCAACGACGAGCTGTTTTTTGCCTTTGATCAGATCAATGCGGGCCAGGCCGCCGATAAAGCAAGCGTCGCCTTCGTTGAGCATCGCTTTACGACCGCTGACTTCGCCATGGGGCATTAAAGCCCTAGCGGCTTCAACATCAAGCTTGCTGACCATCGAATTTTCCAGCGAGGTCCCAGGAGTGTCATAAATCATCGAGGAACTGTCGAGCGGAATCTGCATGACTCGAATGGTCGTTCCCGGATAGTTGCAGGTGGTGATGTTGAGGCGGCTGGCATTGCTATAGGAACGCAAGAAAGAGGAAAGGAAGAGAGTCTTACCAGCGTTAATGGCCCCGATAATGTAAACATCGTGGCGGCGGCGTAATTTCTCAATCCGATCGTTGATGGATTTGATATCAGCGGACGAGGTTAAGGACGTGAGGACGACATCATCGGCGACGACTTTGAGCTTAGCGACCCGGAAACGATGGGCCACGTATTCCCGCAAGAGAGCATCCGACATCTTCCGGGGCAATAAGTCGCGTTTATTCGCGATGACGAGCACATTGAGACCTTCAATGGCCTCGGTGATTTCGCTAATAAAGGAAGCCTCAAAGGAGAAGAGATCGACCACATAAACGATCGTGGCGTCAGAAGCCTGAGCATCTTTGAGCATCGAAAGGAACTGAGGATCGACGTTGGGCTCGCGCGGGGCGATGTTATAACGTTGATCGGTCCAGCATTTTTCGCAGAAAAGAACAGTCGAGTTCGAGGTTTCCAAAAGCTGTCGATCGATATAACCAGGCTTTTTGGGATCATCAGCCTGCAGAATGGTTCCGCAGTTGTAGCAACGACGAACGACATTGAGTTTGCTCATAATAGGGCCCTCCAGTATGGGGTTAAGCGGTTTAAGAGGATCTTCACGCGGATCCGTTTCTCAAAGAAACGGTTCGTTTTAGTCCACGGCGGCTCGATCTTTCGGGAAATTGGACTCACGAGCAAGGTTCGAACCTTGGCCCCGTTCCCCGAGAGGATGTCGGTGAGGAGCTGATCGCCCACCAGTAGGACTTCATCGCGGTTAAAGCCTTCTTTCTTGATAAAGTGCTTTAAACGCGTGGCGAAGGGTTTCAGCATCCAGCAAACCGCGCGAACTCCGAGGTTTTTGGCGTAAATACGCACCCGCCGCCCGGTATTGTTGCTCACGATCATGAAGGTGATGCCGTGCTCCGCATAGAAGCGTTTCAGCTCAATCACCCGCTGCGAAGGATAGGAATCTTTATAGCTATCCAAGGTGTTATCAAGATCGCAGAGAACAACTTTGATGTGGTACTTTTGGTAAAAGGCGGCACTGACTTCGAATATGCTATTAGCATAAGCGAAGGGCACAATCCTTTTTATCATATAGATATGATAAGTCAAATGGTCCAATTCGCCTAGTAGGGAGTTTCTTCCTACAGAAGAAAAGGCGACTTTTGTAAATCGCCTTCTTCGGAGAAGTTGAGCGGAGGGATCGGCCGAGGATTTGTCTAACCTAATATATACTAATAAACTACTATTAACGATTTTCTTATTACAAAGTAATAAGATTACTTCTTTCCGCTATCATCAAAGTCGTCTTCAAAGATCGAAATTTGTTCGAACTTTTGCGAGGGCTCATGATCCTCGGAAGGCTTAACGGTTTCCGTGGGTTTTGCCGCGGCCGGGACCGCAACTTTAGCCACAGGGGTGGGTTCCGCTGCTTTTGCCGGAGCCGCTGCGGGTTCGGGGTTAGCAACGACCAGAGGTTCCGCCTCAGTGACACTAGGAGCAACGACATCTGAAGTTTCGGCGCTTAGAGGCGCAACTTCAGCAGCTGCCACCGGAGCGGAATTCGGGCGAACCGGCGATTTATAGGACTTCGTGGTTTCATCGATCAAATCAGTATCGGCGCGATGAATGTAGGCGATGCAATTCTTAAAGGTGATTTTGTCGCTCTTTTTGGCGAACTTCTCCATCGGAGTGAGATAGAGATCTTCCCAGGTCACGGTGAAATAGTTGCCATCGAGCAAAGTCGTGACATAGCTAATCGGGGCCTGACGGTCGTTAACCTTAGCCATGAAGAGGACTTCTTGAGGATCGCTCTTGAAGGTTGGAACAATGAGGGTGGGCTTATCCAGACGACCGGTCTTATCGATGTGATCCATGTCAAAGACGCGGGTGTAGCCAACATTAGTCATCATGAGGACTTTGCCGCGTTCGCCTGGAATAAAGCTCAGCATGCCTGCGACTTCGGCTCCACCGAACTTAGCGGCTTTAAAGCCACCGCTCTTGGTCGAACTCGGATCGATTTCGTTTTCGTTGTAGAAGACGCCAAGGCCATTGGCCGAAACGAGGAAGAGGTTGCTGTTACCCGAAGTGAGGCAAACATCCACGACCTCATCGTCGCTGAGGATCTTCATCGCGGTGATCGGTCGGGAATAACGGACGACTTGAAAGTCGCTCAAACGAACCCGTTTTAACTGGGCTTTCTTGGTGACGAGAGCAAGATAAAGGTCGGCACGGAAGTTACGAACGGCGAAGCCTCGGATGATCTTTTCGTTCGGGTCGAGTGAAATCGCGAAGTTGACGTGGACGCCTTCTTCGAGCCATTTGTTGGCTTTCAGGAGGTGCACAGGGATATAAAGATAATTGCCTCGATTGGTGAAAAGCAACATGAAATCGGTGCTTAAGCACTGGCCAGCATAGACCAAGGTGTCGCCCGATTTTAAGCCCGGAGCGGCCCCAGCGGGACCGTTGCTTCCTTTCCAAGAAGCTAGAGATGAACGTTTGACGTAGCCATCGCGGGTAACCGCGACCATAACATCTTCTTTGGCCACGAGATCCCGTTTATCGATCTGCCGAAGCTCGGGGTGGTCTTCTTGAATATCGGTCCGGCGATTATCGCCATAAACTTTGGCGATATTCTTGAGATCGTTAATGATGACGTCGTTGAGTTTGGCTTTATCGCCAAGGATGGCCTTGAGGTTGGAAACATCCCCTTCAAGGGAAGTTTTTTCGTCCTCGAGAGTCGTGATATCGGTGTGGCTCAATTTGTAGAGCGGCATCATGACGATGGCTTCGCTTTGGTCTTCGGTAAAAGCGAACTTTTTCTGTAAGTTGACCTTAGAATCGGCCTTATCGGCGGAATGGCGAATAACGTCGATGACTTCGTTGATGATCGAGGCGGCTTTGATGAGGCCGTTAACGATTTCTAGACGGGCGTTATCGCGTTTCAAATCGAAGTTGCAACGCCGGGTGATAACGCTGACTTGATGGGCGATATAGGTATCGCAATAGCTAATCAAATCCAGGGTTTTCGGCCGACCATCGACAATGGCAACAATGTTGGCGGAGAAGGAACTCCGTAGTTGAGTCTTGTTCATCAAATAAGCCAAAATGGCCTCGGGTTTGGCATCTTCTTTGAGGTCGACGGCAATCCGCAAACCGCTCTTATCGGTCTCATCGCGGACTTCATCGATGCCGGCGATGGTCTTGTCGTGGCGAATCTGGTCGATTTGACGGACAAGGTCGCTTTTCACGATGCCATAAGGAATTTCGCTAATGATGATTTGCTTATAACCATCGGGATTATCGACAATCGCGGTCTTCGAAGCGACGTCAATACGGCCATGGCCGAGGGTGTAGATATCTTTAAGCCCTTGGGATTGGTAAATAATGCCACCAGTCGGAAAATCGGGGCCGGGGATGAACTTCATTAAAGCGTCAATCGAGCAATCCGGATGGTTGATGCGATAGACAACGGCGGAGGTGACTTCACGAAGGTTATGGGGCGGAATTTCCGTGGCCAAGCCAACGGCGATGCCTTCGGCGCCATTCACAAGCAAGTTGGGGAAACGAGCCGGTAAAACCTCAGGTTCAAAATCGGTATCATCGAACGTGAGTTCCATGTCGACAGTGTCTTTATCAATATCGCGGATGAGCTCTTGGCTGACGGCGGCGAGGCGGGCTTCGGTGTAACGATAAGCGGCAGGACCATCGCCATCCATTGAGCCGTTATTGCCTTGAAAATCAACCAAAGGTAAACGGACGCGCCAAGATTGAGACATACGGACGAGGGCGTCATAAATGGAGGAGTCGCCGTGCGGGTGATATTTGCCCATGACTTCGCCGACGATGTGGGCGCATTTCTTCGTGGGTTTATCGATCGTATTGCCGGTTTGATACATGGCGAAAATGATGCGGCGCTGAACGGGTTTCATCCCATCCCGAGCATCGGGAATGGCACGGTCTTGAATAACATCCTTGGCGTAAATGCCAAAGCGATCGCCCATCAATTCGTCCATCGCCTCGTGGTGAATATCCTCGACGATGACCGGTTCTTGTTTTTCTTTGCGGGCCATGGTTACTTTTTGACCTCTTTTATGAAGGTATCTTCGACGTTAAACGAGATGTTTTCTTCGATCCAGTCGCGGCGTAAGGACGGGTCTTGACCCATCAGAATACCAATGCGTTTCTCCACGACTAACGGGTCATCAATATGGACCTGAAGCAGCTGCCGGGTCTTCTTGTTCATCGTGGTGTTCGCCAGCTGATCGGCATTCATTTCGCCTAAGCCTTTGTAACGGTTAATGCCATAGCCGGCCCCGATTTTGGTTTTGGCATCTTCAAGAGATTGATCATCCCAGGCATAAAGGAACTTATGCGCGGGGTCGCTCTTTTTATAAACGCGATAAAGCGGCGGGCAGGCAATATAGACCATGCCGTGAGTGATGAGCGGCTTCATATAGTTGTAGAAAAAGGTGAGAAGCAAAATCTGAATATGGGCGCCATCGGTATCGGCATCGGTCATGATGATGATCTTGCCATAATGGCTATCTTCGACATCAAAATCCGCCCCTACTCCGGCCCCGATCGTCTGAATAATCGTTGAGAATTCGACGTTTTGAAGCATACGTTCCATCGTGACGGAATCCGTGTTCAACGGTTTGCCGCGCAACGGCAAAATCGCCTGGTGAAGCCGATCACGGCCGGTTTTAGCGGAGCCGCCAGCGGAATCGCCCTCGACGATGAAAAGCTCATTGTTCTTGTAATCTTTGCTTTGGGCGGCAGCCAATTTGTCGGAAATAATGGCATCAATTTTGGTCTTTTTGCCACCACGGGCAGCTTCTTTGGCCTTACGAGCGGCCTCGCGAGCTTCGCGGGAAGCACTGCACTTGCGGATAAGGTCGACGGCGAACTCTTTATGCTCGGCCAAATAGTGGACAAGGTTATCGTAAATGAATTGGTTGACGGCGGTTAATGCCTCGGGCGTACCGAGTTTTCCCTTGGTTTGACCCTCATATTCGAGGCGATCCTCAGGGATCTTGACCGAAATAACTGCGGTCAAACCCTCACGGATATCGGAGCCATCGATCTTTTCGGTTTCTTTAATGATTTCGTTTTGAACCGCCCAATCGTTGACGGCCCGGGTAATGCCAAGCTTAAAGCCAGACTCATGGGTTCCGCCATCGGCGGTACGAACCGAGTTCGCGTAAGAAAAGATGTTTTCGTTGTAGTCTTGGTTGCACCACTGGAGTGCCGCTTCCATCTTGATATAGCCCGTATCATCGGTGAAATCGATGACCTCGCCGATCGGATTTTTGTTCTGATCAAGCGTGGCCACGTATTCACGTAAGCCGTTTTCATAGAAGAATTCATGGCTTAAGCCAGAACGTTCATCTTTGAGGATAAAATGGACCTTTTTAAGCAAAAAAGCCTCTTCTTGAAGGTGATTGTAGATGGTATCCCATTTGAATTCGACGGTCGTGAAGATTTTGGGGTCCGGTTTAAAACGAACCAAGGTTCCGTGCTTGTTTGTGGTTCCAATAACGTGAAGCGGAACCGCGAGTTTACCGCCGTTTTCGAAACGAATGTTATAAATTTGCCCTTGGCGGAAGATGGTGATGTCGATCCATTCCGAAAGAGCATTGGTAACGGTAGCGCCGACACCATGAAGACCGGCGGATGTGGAGTACACTTTATTGGAGAATTTGCCGCCCGAATGCAGGGTGGAATAGACCAGTTGAACGGCGGGCATTCCCGTCTCTTTGTGGATATCAACCGGGATGCCGCGGCCTTCATCTTCAACCGAAATACTCCCGTCTTTCCTGATGATTACGGTAATTTTATCGCCGAAACCATTGACGGCTTCATCGACGCCATTATCAACGATTTCCCATACCAAATGATGCAGACCCGTAGCGTTCGTTGACCCGATGTACATACCGGGACGTTTACGGACGCCTTCAAGTTCGCTTAAGACCTCAATGTCTTTCGACGTGTAATCTTTTTCAGCTTTTTCGATATCGACCATTTTTATGTCAGTCTTTAAGACTGCCGTTCATTATACCGCATCAAAAGTTGGAAAATCACGCTTGAATCTTCCATAATAGACGGGCTACTATAGAGGCCAGTTATGCATATTTACGTAGTAAATATCCTTGCTCCAATTGTCTGTTTTATTGTCGGTTATTTTTTTGGTGCGATTCCAAACGGGGTCCTCATCGGGAAGATTTTTTTCCACAAAGACCCCAGAAATTATGGTTCCGGTAACTCCGGCGGAACCAATACGGGGCGGGTTTTTGGCAAAAAAGTGGGATTTATTTGCATCGCCCTCGACATGATTAAGGCGGTTATTCCGGTTTACGCCGCTTGGGCCATCCTCACTTTTACCCCCCTCCACGAGAGCTTGGTCTTCGGAAATTGGGATCTGACCCCCCTTTCCTATTGGCTGGCCGGTTTAGGAGCGGCCATTGGCCATTGCTGGCCGATCTATATCCATTTCAAAGGCGGAAAAGCGGTCGCCTGTTTCATGGGCCTGGCGGTTTTAACCAGTTGGTTGGGTTTTCTCGTCGGCGGTTTCTATCTCTTAACCCTCAAAATGAAGAAAATGGTTTCCTTGGCTTCGATCATCGGAGGCTTCTTCCAAGTGCTGGCAGCCTGGACGATTTACTTCGTGAATTTAGGCACAGGATTCAACATCGGATTTTCCATGTACACCTTAGCCCTTGGACCCCAGAGTATGGTTTGGGGATTGTGGTATGCGATCGTGATGACAATTATTTATGTCATTTTGGTAATCCGCCATCATGCAAACATCAAAAGAATCGAAGAAGGAAAAGAAAGCAAGATTACGTGGATGAAGTAGTTTTCTAGTAATTTCTTGGTATAGCATAATTTCAGTGGTTAAAAAGGCAATCCTAAGGGTTGCCTTTATTTTTATTCGCTATTTCCTTATTTTTTGATTGACTTTGAAACGGGGTTAATTTTGATGCCTTCCATCTTTTTGAAGACATTCTAGAATAATTTCTTTTTTGAACGAGTCTCGGTCCACCATCACTACTACTTTCATAATTCTATTTCGTCTTTTCTCTTTGAAGCCTAATTTTCTCGATGTCGAAAAGCCCTTGATTTCCTCAGACAAAACTCGCCTGCTTTTTCTTGCAACCGACATCAAAAAAACGATTCGCAAGGAACCGTTTTTATGCTTTAGATTTTGGGGACTTATTCGACCGCAAAAACAAAGGGATAAATGGTTTGCTTCCCCTCAATCTCCACGACTTCCATCATCGGGTATTTTTCCCCAACGAAAGCTTTTAAGTTTTCCTTATCTTCTTCTTTGGCGTCGATCCCATAGAAGACGGTTAGGACTTCTTTGTCGTCAATGCCCGAAATGCTATTCAGCAAGGCAGCAACGGTATCGATGATTTTGGCTTTGGCCGCCACCACCGTTCCATCCATGATGCCAATGAAGTCACCTTTTTTAATCGCGACGCCATTATTGACGGAATCACGAACCGCCGGGCAAACTTCGGCCGCGACAAGATTCGCCATCGATTCTTTCATGGAAGCGATATTCTCTTCGAGAGTCTCATTAATCGGATCCGCCATCGATAGAGCGCTATAGGCCTCTACCACCGATTTGGACGGGATAATGAGGATCTGGCTGTCTTTATACATCTTTGCGGCCTGCTGGGCGGTAAGGATGACGTTGCCGTTATTCGGGAAAACAATCAGAGAATCGGCATTCGCCCGTTTAAACGCATCGATAAAGTCTTGGGCCGACGGGTTCATCGTCTGACCGCCCGAGATGATCTCGGAGACGCCCATTTCTTTGAACAAGGTCGAAATGGCTTCGCTCGGCGAAACGGCAATAATCGCTAACGGCGCCCGTTTCTTCGGGGTCGGGACCGGCTTGATGACTTCCGGTTTTTTCTCGTCGCCGGCGATTTCTTTGAGCAAGACTTCGTTATGCTGAATCGACATGTTCTCCATCTTAAAGGTGATGAACTCGCCATAACGTTGCGCATATTCAATCGCTTGGTAAGGAACTTTCGTGTGGACGTGGATTTTGACGATGGTTCCTTGCTTAATGGCGACAATCGAATCGCCGATGGAACTGAGGAAACCGATCATGGCCTTCAAATCGAATTTCGCCGGGTCGCCCTTCGCCTTTTGCAACTGAAGAATGAATTCGGTGCAATAGCCGTAAGTCAGAACGCCGTTTTCGTCAAAGGGCACTTTGCTATCCGTCGCCACGTTATTGGCTGGGCCATTAAAGACGGAATCAGCGACTTCTTCGCCCATGATTTCTTTGCCCATGCCTTCAATGATACAGACCAGGCCGGCGCCGCCGCTATCGATGACGCCAGCTTCTTTTAAAACCGGGAGCAAATCGGGCGTGCGCTCAAGGGCTTCGCGCATGCGCGAGAGTAAAACCTCGAATAAACACTCAAAATCAGGGATAATGGTTAAATGATCCATCACATAGGCGCTGCCTTCGCGGGCCACGGTGAGAATCGTGCCTTCAACGGGTTGAACGACCGCTTCATAAGCTTTTTGGGTTCCCGAGCGCAAAGCGGCGGCGAACTGAGTGACGTTCGCCTTCTGCAAATCGGCCAAAGCATCGGAAATACCAGCGAAAAATTGCGATAAGATGACGCCCGAATTTCCGCGAGCGCCGAGGAGCATACCTTCCGCGAGCTTAGAAGCCACATCGCCGATATTCTTTTGGTCGGCCTTCTCCATGGCTTTGACGCCGCCGGTTAAGGTTGCCGCAATGTTAGTGCCAGTGTCGCCATCGGGGACAGGGAAAACATTGAGATCATTGATCTTTTCATATTGACTCTTGAGGTCCCGATAACCATTAAGGACCATATTAGCGAACGTCGCGCCATCGAGTGTTTTCATGATGTTTCCCTATACTTGCTGCGAAAAAGATAACGAAAAAACAAGAAAAAGCGGCTATTCGCCGCAAGCCGTCACTTCTTTGCCATAGCAATACGTCGCTACGGTGCCAGGGCCGGTCGAGCCGCCGACGATCGGGCCGATGGGGCCGACATAAATTTCAGCCGGCTTCGCCAGTTTCAAGATTTCTTGACGAACGAATTCGGCGCCTTCGGGATCGTCGATGTGACCAATCCAAATGGTCGCGTGTTCGATGTCTTCCGTCGCGGCGACGGTTTCTTGGGCGACATCGATTAAGGAAGCCTTCCGGCCCTTAACTTTCTTATAGGCGTAGTTATGGCCTTTGATATCGGAAATGACAATCGGTTTGACGCCGAAGAGGTTTCCGAAGAAAGCCGAAGAAGCGGAAACGCGGCCAGCCCGCTTCAAATAGGTCAAATCATCGATGGCGCCGAACTGGTTGTATTTCAGCTTGGTTTCGTCGATGTGCTTGGCGATTTCATCCAGGCTCTTGCCTTCAGCGCGCATCTTGCTGGCGGTGATAGCCATCGCCCCTTGGGCGTAACCGGAAATCAGCGAATCGAAGCAGACGATCTTGCGGCCAGGATAAAGCGGTTCTAATTTCTTAGCGACGCTGCGAGCAATATTGATTGATCCCGAAAGACCCGAAGAACAGGCAATATAGTAGACATCTTGCCCTTGATCGAGGTATTTGCGGAACTTGCTTTCGAATTCTTGAGCGGTGACCTGCGACGTGAAAAAGCGCATGCCTTTCCGCATCAAATCGTAGAGTTCATGAGGCGTCATACCCTGATCCCAGTCTAGGGACGCGGGGTAGCCCTTTCCGTCGATGCTGATGCCCATCGTGCAATAGTCGATGTCATACTTCGCCCGCAGGTCCTTATTGAGGTCTCCAGTCGAATCGATCAGAATGGCAAAGCGGTTCATGAATTTCTCCTTTTGCAGCCTTATTGCTGGTTATTTTTCATCGAGTTCATGACGGCGCGGATCTGAGCTTCGCTCGGTTTCCGTCCCATTTGCATGAACATGGCCCGCACCATCTTTTCATTGATGGGAGGGTTCTTTTGAATTTCGCGTTTGAAGAAAGCGCGCGCACCAAAGAAGCCAGCAACGGCCCCGATGACTAAAGCCCCGATGACGAGGCCAAACCAGGTTCCGTTCCAGCCAAAGTCGAGAAGCGGAATCATGGATTAAGCCCTGCCGTCGTACTTACCGGTAACGGTGTCGACGGAAATTTTGTCGCCTTGGTTAACGAAAAGCGGAACGCGAAGCTTATAGCCGGTCTCAAGAACGGCGTCCTTCATGGCGCTGTTGATGGTATCGCCTTTGACCGCCGGTTCGCACTCGGTGACGGTGAGAGCGACTTTGGCCGGAAGCTGAATGCCTAAGATTTCGTCGTTGTAGCTGACGATGATGACTTCGCCGTTCGGGGCGAGATACGGGATCTCGTTCTGGAGGTTGGCCTTCGGAAGTTCGATCTGCTCGAAGGTTTTGCCATCCATGAAGCAAAGGGTTTCCCCGGCATCATAGAGGTATTGCATGTTCTTCTTTTCGAGGCGGACTTCTTCAACGCCGTAGCCGGAGTTGCGGGCGAGCTCGAAAATGGCCCCAGTCCGTAAATTCTTGACCTTGATTTTCGCAACCATCTTTCTCATCGCGGTCTTGTTGAGAAGGATGTCGAGGACCTGGTAAAGGGCTCCTTCGTCTTCGAAGTAGTTACCCGGCCGTAGTTCAGTGACATTGATCATAGTTTGATCTCCTTTGACGTAAAATGCCGTTGGTATTATATACCAACAGCGGCCCCTAAATCGAGGGGGAATCTCTCGCGGCTAATGAAAGTCGGGATTATAGGCGAGTTCGTTGGCGATGTTGCTCTGGGGTCCGTGGCCCGGATAAACGATGGTTTCTTTCGGTAAGATGGCGAGTTTATGAAGGGAGTTGGCTTGTTCTGAAGGTTCGGAACCCGGCAAATCGCTCCTCCCGATGCCAAGATGAAACAAACTATCGCCGGAAAAGAGTTGACGGTCTTCCTCGAGAAAGTAGCAAACGCCGCCGCGGGTGTGATAGGGCGTGGCGATGACGGTGAAGATATAGTTCCCAAGTTTAATTTCATCCTCGTCTTCGGCGGGATAGGGGTTGACGCCCTCCAAGCTGAAGCCTTGGCCAAAGAGGCCTTTGGACACATTTAGCTTAGAATCTTCCAAACAAGGGATATCGTCTTCCCCCATAAAAACGGGGATCGTCTCGAGATTGGTCCAGTCTTTTAAGCCAGCGATATGGTCATAGTGGCCATGGGTGATGAGGATCCCAAGAAGCTTCTCGTGGTGCTTGGCCAAGTATTTTTCTAAGACGTGGTCGCGGTTATAGCCGGGGTCGATGAGAACCACCGGGCCGCCTTCTTCCCCGACGATGTAGGTGTTGCAGTAATCGGGGCCGTAATTTAAGCGTGTGATTTTTTGCATGGTTTCATTATATAAAGCAAAAGCGAGGACCGAAATCCTCGCTTTACCAATTTAGGCTAAAAAAACCTTACTTCTTTTCCTTGTGCAAAGTTTCCTTGTTGCACTTGGGGCAGAACTTCATGATCTCCATCTTGTTAGGATGGCTGCGCTTATTGCGGGTGGTGATATAGTTCTCATCGCCGCAGATGCTGCATTTTAAGATCACTTCGTCACGTTTGCTGGCCATATTCTTTCACGCTTCCTTTTTTTCGCTTTGCTAGTCTATCATAGCAATCGCTTAAAATCTACAAGTTTAACCGCGAGAAGGTTACAATATCCTTGCTATGCAAGCCCGTGAAAAGACTCGTCCCGTCCAAATCGGGGGATTGACGCTAGGAGGTTCCTCCCGCGTCCTCATCCAGTCGATGGCCAATATTAAGACCAGTCGGGTGGAGGAAGTTTCGGCCCAGATTAACCGCTGCGCGGCTCTAGGGGCTGATTTGATGCGCCTTAGCGTCCTCGACCACGACGACGCCAAAGCCTTCGCTGAAATCAAGAAAAGAACCTCGATCCCTTTGATCGCCGACATTCATTTCGAATATGAATTTGCCTTAGAAGCCCTTGAAGGCGGCGTCGAGGCGATTCGCATCAATCCCGGCAATATCGGTTCCTTAGAGCACATCAAGGCCGTGGTCGCGGCCTGCCAAGCCCACCACGCCCCCATCCGGATCGGCGTCAATTCGGGCTCGCTCGATAAAAGCATCTATCAAGGCAAAGACGTCATCGCTGCCTCTTACCTTGTCGCTTCCGCCGCCAAGCACGTCAAGATTCTTGAAGACCTCGGCTTCCACGATATCGTCCTTTCGTTAAAAGGCAGTTCGGTCACCGAGACGGTGGAAGCTTACCGCTTGGCTTCCCAAAAATTCCCCTACCCTTTGCATCTAGGGATTACCGAGGCGGGCCCGAAGGATATCGGCTTAATTCGTAGCGCCGCGGGCTTAGCCCCGCTTTTGCTGGATGGGATTGGGGACACCATCCGCATTTCCCTTAGCGATGACCCTGAAGAAGAGATTCGGGCCTGCAAACGCCTGCTCCACGATCTGGGCTTATATCCCGATTATCCGACCTTTATTTCTTGCCCGACCTGCGGGCGGACCCAAGTCGATCTGATCCCCACCGCCAAAAAGGTGCTGGCTTATTTGGAAGATCACCATATCAATAAAACGGTCGCCATTATGGGCTGCATCGTCAATGGTCCAGGCGAAGCTAGACACGCCGATCTCGGCGCGGCCGGCGGGAAAAACGCTTGGGTCATCTTCAAAAAAGGCGAAGTCATTCGCACGGTGAATGGCCCCGACGTCTACGAAGCCATCATCGAAGAACTGCAAAAACTCTAAACGAAAAGCCTTCAGGATCTTAAACCTGAAGGCTTCTTTTTTTATTCGCCGTGTTTATTCGATTTAGCAATCGTCGAGTAGGCGCTGGCTTTATGGCGCCGGATCGAACGTTCGATCGCTTTGCGGCGATATTTGTTCTTCACCTTTTCGACGGCCCAGCGCATCTTCTTTTTGTAGGCCGGCTTAACGACCTTCTCGCGGGAGTTGGCTTTCGCGATTTTGACTTCGCGGAGTTCTTCATCGCTGAAGGGTTTCTTGCGGCTCAACTTCTTTTTAGGCAGCAAGCCAACCGGATCGATGGCAAGCTCGTCGTTTTTTAAGGTATAGAAATCAAAGGGGACGCCCGCTTTGATGAGTTCTAAGGGACGAGCCGTCGTGTCGGAGTTATAGAAAACCCAGGAATCGCCGGCTTTGCCAAAGCGGGCAGTTCGGCCGGCCCGGTGATAATAGAATTCTTGATCGGAGGGCAGATCGACCGAGACGACATCCGTGACATCTTGCAGATCGATCCCGCGGCTAAGGAGATCGGACGCCACGATGATTTGATAACGATTCTCTTTGATGAGGCGAATGGTCTTGCGGCGTTCACGTTGTTCCAGGTCGCCTGAGAAAGAAATGACCGATAATTTTGCCTCTTTTAAAGCAGCATAAAGTTCATTGACTTCCTCTTTGCGGGAAGCAAAGACCAAAAGGAGATACGGGTTCTTGATGCGGATGAAGGCTTTTAAGGCTTCGGCCAAACCGACGTGTTTGATATCGACGAGGTGATGCTTGACCCCGGCGGCAGTCATGTGCTGCTCCGATTCATAAAGGAAATCGGATTTGATATAGCGATGAAGCTTTTCTTTTAAGCCTTCGTTGAGGGTTGCGGAAAAGACCATGACTTGCGGTTCGCTCGATAATTTGGCGTAAATCGCATCGATATCTTGGAAATAGCCTAAGTCCATCAGCATATCGGCTTCATCGAGGACGAGGGTCCGTAAGTTATGAAGGTCGAGAGCGTACTCATCGATCAGCATGTCTTTGAGGCGACCGGGCGTCCCGATGACGAGCTGGGGGGCTTCGCTTAACCCTTCGCTATTCTGACTCTTCTCACTTTCGCTGGTGAAGAGCCGGATTTTGAGGCGTGGGAAAAAGCGTTCAAAAGGTTTGGCGAATTCATAGACTTGACGGGCGAGTTCGCGCGAGGGGCAGATGACGAGATCTTGAAGCCGCGGCAAATTCGGGTCGATCTTTTCAAGGATCGGAATCAAATAAGCGTGGGTTTTGCCCGATCCGGTTTCGCTTTGGCAAATCAAAGACGTCCCCTTGAGGGCTTTAGGAATCACGTTGGCCTGCACGGGCGAAGGCTCGGTGTAGCCGAGTTTTGCGAGGGCAGAGACGAGGCGCGGCGATAAATTAAAGGCACTGAAGCTTGACATAGTGCGCTTATTATATCGGCTTTGGCTTTCTTTTTCACTCTTTTGGCCCCACAATAGGCGCATGAACGTTTACGAAGTGAAGCCCTTTGGCTATTGCGCCGGGGTCTATGAAGCCCTGCGCATCGCCGAGCTCGCCCGCCATGAAAACCCCGATAAATCGGTCTATCTTCTCGGGATGATCGTCCATAACGAAGAGACGCTTTCGACCTTGGAAAAAGAAGGTTTTATTCTCCTGGATGAACGGAAGGCGCCCTTAAAAGAACAGCTCGCCAAAATCCCCGAGGGCCAAGTCGTGATCTTCTCCGCCCATGGCCATGACCGGAATTATGAAGCCATCGCCGCGGCTAAGAAGCTCAAAATATACGATGCGACTTGCCATTTTGTTCTCGAGAACCTGAAGGAAGCTTTCCGCCACCTTGATGTCATCTATATCGGGGTGAAAGGTCATCTTGAAAGCCAAGCCTTTCTAGCGAACGCCCGCCCCGCCGCTTTCTACGATGTGAGCAGCCAAACCTGCGATTTTTCCCACGTTTCCAGCGATGAGCCCTATCTCATTTCTCAGACGACCTTAAGCGGAGAGGAACTCCAAGCCGCCCATCAGGCGATCCTCGCGAAGTTTCCCCACGCCATCATCGGCGCGGAACGCTGCCATAGCACCTCGCTCCGTCAGCAGGCTTTGACGGCTATTCCCAAAGATGTTCAAGCCGTGATCGTTTTAGGCAGCGAGCGGTCCAATAACTCCTTAAAGCTCAAAGAAATAGCAACGTCTTTAGGCTTTTTAACCTATTTGGTTCTTGATTTGGACGCGCTTAAAAAAGTGAATCTCAAAGGCCTCAGCCGGGTGGCTCTAGCGAGTGGAGCTTCGACCTCAACCGAGACTTTTTCGGCCTGCGCCGACTATTTGCGATCCCTTAAATAACTTCCGGAAGCTTTTCGTGATCGAGGCTCACCACTTCCAAGGTGGGATCGATGAGCAGCAGCGTCTTTTTCATTTGGGCCATGAAAACATGTTCGATTTCATGGGGCAAATCGAGATAGTCGTAATGGCGAAGCACCACTTCGCGGCGACCATGATGCGGCATGTCGCCGGAAATATAGATGTCATAACCGAGCTTTTGGGCGAGTTCGTTTTCGAACCAACCGCCTCCGCCAATAAGGGCCACGCTCGTAACGACGGGCTTGCCCGAAGCAATCAGCAATCCATAGGAAACGCCGAGTTTTTCTTTGGCGTAGCGGGCAAAATCATGGACTTCCATCGGGGACGGAAGATCGCCGCCGCGGGCCATGGTCGAGCCTTCAAGATGCCGGACATTAAGCAAGCCAAGCTCATCGGCCAAGGCATCGTTCATGCCGGGCGTCCCCGCATCGAAATTGGTATGGATGCTATAGACGGCAAAGCCATTGGCTAAGATTTTCTTATAGAGGGCTTTCTTGATGGGGTCGGCTTTGAGGACTTTCGCCGGAGTTCCATAAAGGAAGGGATGATGGGTCAAAATGAGGTCCGGCCGCTCTTTCGCGGCAAAATCCCAAACCTCATCATCGAAATCGAGACACAGCAAAATCTTATGGATGTCATTGGGTAGACGGCCGGCCATTAAGCCACCAAAATCGCCTGGTTCTTTCAGGGTTTTCGGATAATAGCAGGCTAAGGCTCGCAATAAACTTCTTTGCTTCATAATTGTGCGGTGATCCTCCGGTATAAATTCAAATAATACTCGCGTTTGTCTTTGGGGAGAGCGCCATTTAAAATCGCATTCACTTTTTTGCGCTGGTCGACGATATAGTCATGGTAGATATCGCCTTTTTTGTGCATGAGGATCGGCCCAAAGAGGAGTTCGTCCTCGCTATAGGGCTCGCTGGGGGCGCCCCGGCCCCACTTTATGATCGAATAATAGATTTTGTCTTCGTAGACGATCGTCTCGTCAATGATATGGAAGCCTAGGGACGATACCCGTTCCCGCACGGCGACGAGGTCGCGATGAGGGTCGAGGATAATCGAGGAGATATTATCGAGTTTATGGGGATTTTTCTCGAGGATTTGGCAAGTGAGAAGCCCCCCGATGCCGCAGATGGTTAGGGCGCTGACTTCGCTAGAGAGTTCGTCGAGGCCATCGGCCAGGGTGCAGAGGACGTGGCTAGCAAAGCCCGCGCCATCTAAGGCGGCTTTCATCCGAAGATAGGGGCCCATCTTGTTCTCGATGGCCTGAACCCATTTGACGGTGCCTTTTTGGAGAAGGTAGACCGGAAGTTGGGCGTGGTCGCTGCCGACATCGGCTAAATAGCAACCGGGGTCCACGAGATCCGCCACCGCTTGCAAACGTTTCGAAAGCTTAATCATTCGGATTGTTGCCTTTTAAACCTTTGCGCATCCTCGCCAGGGCTTGTTCGCGCAACTGGCGGATTCGTTCGCGGGTCAAACCGTATTTCTTGCCGACTTCTTCAAGCGAATACTCGTGGCCGTCGGTGAGGCCGAAGAGCAAAGAAATGATTTCTTTTTCGCGGGGTGGCAGGAATTCGAGACCCTTTTGGATCGTTTCGAGGGTATCTTGACGGTCGAGGCCTTCCGAAGTTTCGTCGTCGCTAGAAGGATCGCGGACAAAATCGCCGATCTCGCCGCCGTCATCGTTTTCTCCGACCGGGGCATCGAGGGAGACGGTATCCATCGGCACGCTCAAAATTCGGGAAATATCGCGCTCATCGTATTCGGGCATTGCATCGTCGACCTCGGAAAGGGTCGGCTCACGACCGAGTTTCTGCGTCAATTCGCGCTGAGTCTTACGGACTTTGGAGATTTGAGCGATCATGTGGACCGGGACGCGAATGGTCCGCGATTGGTCGGCTAAGGCCCGGGTGATCGATTGTTTGATCCACCAAGTCGCATAGGTCGAAAAACGGAAACCTTTGGTATAGTCGAACTTTTCAACGGCGTGGGCTAAGCCAAGATTGCCTTCTTGGATCAAGTCTTGGATCGGCATGCCTTTCGACTGGTAATTCTTCGCGATGGAAACGACGAGGCGGAGGTTGGCGTTGATCAGGGCGTCCTTCGCTTCAAGGTCGCCTTCTTTGGCCCGTTTCGCCAAATCTTTTTCTTCCTCGGGAGTCAGCAATTTGTATTGGCCGATCTGTTGAAGATAGAGTTTTAAAGGGTCATTCGTTTTTTCTAACGGGCCGGTTTTGATCCCTTCTTCGGAGAGAGCGGGAGTTCCTTCGTCGCTAAGCTCCTCATTTTCGGGGCCTTCAAATTCCTCTTTCTCCCCGGTATCATCGTCATCTTCATCCTCGGCGGTGTCCAAGGCTTCATCGCTCATGGCGAAACCGCCCGCGCTCAATAAGTCGACCAGTTGATCGAACTCTTCCGGGGTGAAATCATGGTCCTCGCTCGCGGCGAAAACGGCGGTTTCATCGAGGTGACCGCTCTTTTTAGCCGCAGCGATGAAGGAGGCGGCAAGATCAGAGATTTCTTGCTGACGGCTCTTCGTCTTGGCAGGGCTATTTTCTTTCATGAGAGCCTTCTTCATTATTTATGGGTATCAGGACCGGTGGAGAAAATGGTGTCGCGATAATCGCCGAGCTTCTTGGCCCGGGTCGGATGGCGGAGCTTGCGGATGGCTTTCGCTTCGATTTGACGAATACGTTCCCGCGTGACGCCGAACTCGCGGCCGACTTCTTCGAGGGTCCGCGGCCGGTTATCATCAAGGCCGTAGCGGAGTCTAAGAACCCGTTCCTCACGATCGGTGAGGTCGCGCATGATTTCGTAAAGTTCATCCTTTAGTAAGGATTTGGTCGTGTATTCTTCAGGCGACTGGGTTTCTTTATCTTCGATGAAATCGCCAAGGTGGCTATCATCCTCTTCGCCGATTGGGGTTTCCAAAGAAACCGGTTCGAGGGCGATCCGCTGAATTTCGCGGATGCGGTCTGGCGAAAGGGTCCCGTCCATCTTCGCCGAGATTTCTTCGGCGGTCGGATCGCGCCCGAGTTCCTGAACGAGTTGCCGCTGAACCCGGGTCATCTTGTTGATCGTTTCAACCATGTGGACCGGAATACGAATGGTCCGAGCTTGGTCAGCGATGGCGCGAGTGATGGCCTGACGAATCCACCAAGTCGCGTAGGTCGAGAACTTAAATCCTTTGGTATAGTCAAACTTTTCGACGGCTTTGATTAAGCCCATGTTGCCTTCCTGAATGAGATCGAGGAAGTGCATGCCACGGCCCACATAGTGCTTGGCGATGGAAATAACGAGACGAAGGTTGGCGTTAATCAATTGGTCTTTGGCTTCCTTATCGCCGGTGGCAATCCGCTTAGCGAGTTCGGTTTCTTTTTTGGCGGTGAGAAGCGGGACCTTGCCGATCTCCTTAAGGTACATCTTGACCGAGTCGTTGACTTTGACTTCGCCGGTCGGAATCTTCGAGAATTCCTCGATGGAGGCGACTTCTTCCTTCTCGGTCTCCACCACTTCGTCCTCGTCGGCCTCGTCTTCTTCGACTTCTTTTTCGGCCTTGGCGATTTCGGCTTCGTTGACCTTGATATGGTCGATGTCATCGGCTTCCTCTTCATCGGAAACCACATCGATCTTATTGTCTTTGAAATAGGTGATTAAATCATCGAGGTCTTGCTCGCTGAGATCGAGATGGGCGGTCGCATCCATGATGTCGCCTTGGTCGATGTAGCCAGCCTGTTTGCCTTTTTTAAGGAAGCGGGCCTTAATCGAGGCCAAGCCTTCGATCTCGTCGCCTTCGTCCTCGGCGTCTTCGTTAGTTTCTTCCGCGCCTAAAGACACCTCAGCTTTCGAGGCTTTGGCGCCTTTCTTGGTGAGTTTGGGGGCTGGGCTCCCTTTTACGGGAAGACCCTTTTTCGGAGCGACTTCCTTGTGGTGGAGATCCGGCACGGCTTTTTTAGCGGGAGCAGGCTTACCTTTTTCAGCTTTCACCAGCTTTTGCGGGGCCGGGGCGGCTTTCTTGAGTTCTTTTTTCTCCGGGGCCGCTTTCTTCGCGGGGGCGGCCTTTTTAACGGGCGCCGCTTTCGGATTGACGACTTTCTTTTTCAATGAGCTCATAACTGTCCTCCCAGGTGGGCTAATGCCCATCTCCTTTATGTTTCCACTTATCGGCTTTGCGCTTGGCGTAATCGGCGATGAGACGCGCTTTGTCCTTCGGATTTTTGCCTTCCAAGGACTGCACGGTTTGGGTCTTATCGTAAATCTTGTCTTTCTCTTCTTTGATCACGTGGAGGCATTCCTCCAGGATCTTGGGGTCGTAAGGCGGCCACCAATCATCGAGGCTTAGGGTTGAGACGTCGTTTTCGAGTTGATCGGTGTTCTCCCCGCCTCGCGAGGCGATGGAAGTCACGAGGGAGCTCACGTCGGCCGGCTTGGCGTTTTTATCGGCGTATTCGAGGATGTAATTGGCGATTTCGTTGTAGACCGGATTGTAGAAATCCCCGATATTGTCTTTGAAATATTTGATGGCATCCATTTGCGAGAGCATGTAGTAGAGCACTTCTCGCTCAGCTCGGAAGAGCCGCTTAACCAGCATCTTTTCGGGGTGGAGCCGTTCGGCGATGGTCTCATCGGTATAAACGGCTTCTTCTTCGGTTTGATCCCCTGGCGCCGCTAGGGCGAGTTGCCGATGGATGGCATCGGGATCATAACCGGTGGCTTTGGAAAGCTTAACGATATAGTTCTCGCGGTCGATTCCGGGCGGAACGTTCCTTAGGAAAGGGACGAAGTACATCATGACCTTGCGCCGGTCTTCGGCAGCGTCGAGTTTTTTGGTATTTTGGTAATAATCGATTTGGAAGTCGTAGGCATCGACGAGATGGCTCATCGATTCCTTGAGGGCTTCGGGGCCGCTTTCTTGCAGAATATCATCGGGATCGCGGAGATCTCCGGGATTCGAGACGACCCGGAAAGTGATGCTGGCCCGCTGGAATTGGCTCACGATCTTCATCATGGCGCTCTGACCCGGGGCGTCGCCATCGAGGCAAAGCCGAATTTCGCAGTTTAAGCGCCGTAGCAGCGCAACTTGTTCGTTAGTCAGGCTTGTCCCCATCAAAGCGAGGGCGTTCGGTAGGCCGGCCTTTTCTAAGGCCATGACGTCCATGAAGCCTTCGAGCAAATAACAATAGCCGTCGCGATGCGCCGAACCGCGCACATTGTGATAGTTATAAAGGATATGGCCTTTATGGAAGAGGGCGCCATCGGGCGAATTGATGTATTTGCTGGTGCCATCTTTTTCAAGCTGACGGGCGGAAAAGCCCACCACTTGGCCGTTTTGGTCCCATAGCGGGAAGATAAGGCGCCCCGCGTTATGGTCGCTGGTGCCGTTAGCATGGGCCAAAGCGATGCCGATACCTTCGATCGACTTTAAAGAATGGCCTTTGGCTTGGAGAAACTTGATAGTCGCTTGGCCATCTAAGGGCGAATAGCCGAGACCATACTTGAGGATTTGGTCTTGGGGAATGTGACGATCTTTCAGATATTGTCGGCCTTTTTCGCCTTCGGGGATCGTGAGCGCGTAACTATAGTACTTTTGAAGATCATCGATGCAGGCGATTAAAGGCGTGAGATTCGGATCGATGTGGACGACCGGGGCTTGTTTCAATAAGCGATCATCGTGAAAGCCGATTAAATCGGCGACCTTGCGAACAGCGGCATCAAAAGGAATCTTCTCGTACTTCTCAACGAAGGTGATGGCGTTGCCGCCGGTCCCGCAGACGAAGCATTTGAAGATTTGCTTTTCCTTAGAGATGTTGAGCGAAGGATTTTTATCGTCGTGGAAAGGGCAAAGCGCCACGTAAGAACGCCCTTTCTTAATGACGTTGATATAGGAGGAAATGACAGTCACGATGTCGGCGTGTTTCAAGATGTCGTCGATAAGTTCTTGGCTGTACATTTCTCTCCTTTCTCTTATACTACGTATAAGGAACTACTAATTATTTACTAATTAACTCCGAATCAATAGAAGCATTTAACCATAAAATAATTGGCCAATTCCGCAATCGGCATCCGGATCTGTTTCATCGTGTCGCGGTCGCGGACGGTCACGGCATTATCGTTGAGGGTGTCAAAGTCGATGGTCACGCAATAAGGCGTGCCGATTTCGTCCTGACGGCGATAACGTTTTCCGATGGAACCGGTCTCATCGTAAGTCACGCTGAAGCGCTGATTGAGAATGGCTAAGACTTGGTTAGCCTTATCATTGAGTTTCTTGCTGAGCGGAAGGACGGCCACTTTATACGGGGCCACCGCTGGCGCTAAGTGCATCACAATGCGAGTGTCGCCATCGGGGAGAGCCTCTTCGTCATAGGCATCAATCGCGGTCATCAAGATCAAACGGTCAAGACCCATCGAGGGTTCGATGACATAAGGCACGTATTTCTCGTTGGTTTCCGGGTCAAGATAGCTGAGGTCTTCCTTCGAATAATCCATATGGCGCTTTAAATCGTAGTCGGTGCGATCGGCGACGCCGAGGATTTCGCCCCAACCGATGGTCGGGAAATTGTACTCGATGTCGGTCGTGGCTTTGGAATAGAAGGCGAGTTCAGCGGGTTCGTGGTCGCGGAAGCGTAAGCTTTCGTCCTTCACGCCGAGAGAATCGAGGAATTTGCGGCAATAATCTTTCCAATAGGCAAACCATTCAAGGTCGGTTCCCGGCTTGCAGAAGAATTCCATTTCCATCTGTTCGAATTCACGGGTGCGGAAAGTGAAGTTCCCCGGGGTGATTTCGTTGCGGAAGCTCTTACCGGCATTGCAAACGCCGAAGGGAATCTTTTTGCGCATACTGCGTTGGATGTTCTTAAAGTTAACGAAGACGCCTTGGGCAGTTTCGGGGCGAAGGTAAACCACTGAGGAACTATCCTCGGTCACGCCGATATGAGTCTTGAACATCATGTTGAACTTGCGGATCGGGGTGAAGTCGCTCTTGCCGCAGACCGGGCAGACCATCTTGTGAGTCTTCATGAAATCGTCCATTTGCTCGAAGGTCATATTATCGACGTCGACATCCGGATACTGGGCGTGGATGAGCTGATCGGCGCGATGGCGCGCTTTGCAGGCTTTGCAGTCCACCATCGGGTCGTTAAAGGTGGTAACGTGTCCCGTGGCTTCCCAGACTTTCGGATTCATGAGAATCGCGGCGTCAAGGCCGACGTTGGTCGGAGATTCTTGAACGAATTTCTTCCACCACATCGAACGAATGTTGCGTTTCATCTCGGCGCCAAGGGGGCCGTAATCCCACGTATTCGAAAGACCGCCGTAAATGGACGATCCTTGATAGACGAAACCAACCGTCTGAAGATGCTGAGTGACTTTCTCGAAGCTGAATTTTTCGGACATGACTTGCTGTCCTCCTTTGTATAAATTATTTTTCCCTGAATTTCATTGGGAAAATTAACATAGCCGTTGGAAAGTGTAGTTTCCTTCGGAAAGGCTGTCAACCCATTTTAAGGGTACTTTTATAGTTTTTGAATCATTCCCAACGATTTTAGGCTGGTTCCAGTCAAGTCATTGAGATAGGTAGACAGTTCTAAATATAGCGGTAATAGCTCATCTTTTTGGAACGAAACCCGAGCGATATCTTCAAGGTTGCAGCGGAACAAATAACGGATGATTTTTAATTTTCTGGCTGTGCAAGTATGCATGGTTTCGGGGTCGTAACAATCCCGGCAAATAAAGCCGCCGTCCTCGTACGAAATGGCCACGATGTTACTTTTGCCGTGGCAGACGACGCACTCATCCACGTCAAGGCCAATTCCGCCATTGTTCAACAGGTGGGCAAAGTAGATGAGTCCAACCGTGAGAGGCTCAACCCCGCTTTTGATGGCTTTTAAAGCCGCCAACAGCCAAGGATATGCCGCTGGCGCCTCATCATTTTGAACGATTTTAGAGGTGAGCTCCATGATGAAGTTCAGCACCGCCAAGGCCTCGAGGTTATCGGAAAGTGCAAAGGACTCAATGGCTTCGCTCTCACTGAGGCTATAGGAGCCTTGAGCTCCGACTCTTAGCGTAAACCGACTATGGCTTAAAGCCTGGACTGCGCCTTGATTCTTGCTGGTCAGTTTAGCCAGCCCGTGCGCATAAAAAGAATAGAGGCCATCGGGCCCAATCACATTCACCATCGCATCGGATTCTTTTTGAAGAGTCAAGTGGATGACGACGCCTTCGATCGTGATCTCATTCGCCGGCATAGCCAAGATCTTTTAAGACTTTGGGATCGTTGCGCCAATTGGGGATGCAATCGACTTCGATCCGGAGCTCGCTGATGTGGGTCTGCCACATCCGTTCCAGTTCGTGACGAGCCGCCATCGAAATCTTCTTGATCATTTCGCCGCCCTTACCGATGACGATGGCTTTATGGTTGGGCTTTTCCGTGATGATGGTCGCATGAATCTTGTAGGCTTTATCGACATTTTTAAGAGAATCGATTTTGACCGCGCATTGATGGGGGACTTCCTGCTTGAGGAAATGAAGAAGCTCCTGGCGGATGACTTCCTTGCATTGATAAGCGGGATCTTTATCGGTCAATGTGCCTTCGGGATAATACGGGGTCGTGCCTTTTAAGCAGGGAACCACCGCTTCTTTGATTTCTTTTAGGCCGAAGTTATGAAGAAGCGAGGCTTCGATTAAAGGAACGCCGGGGAGGGCTTTAGCGAGTTCTTCCTTGCGTTTAACGACTTCTTCTAGGGTGCAAAGGTCAACCTTATTTAAGACGACGAATAAAGGGGATTTCGCCTTTAAAGAAGCAATGATTTTGAGATCGGGAGTCAAATCGACGACCGAAGCATCGATCAAATAAAGAATGGCATCGACGTCTTTAGCGGCGTCTCGCGCCTGTTCGCCCATGTACTTATCGAGAGCTTCTTTTCCTTCAAAAAGCCCAGGAGTATCGACGAAAACAATCTGATAGTCCTTCTCATTGAGAATCCCGGAAATCTCATCCCGAGTGGTTTGAGCCCGCCGAGTGACGATGGAAACTTTCTTGCTAAGAAGAGCGTTCAGCAGGGTCGACTTGCCGACATTGGGGCGGCCTAAAATCGCAACGAATCCGCTTTTCATAGATCGTCTTCGCTAAAAGCAAAGGGCAGAAGTTCTCCGGTGGTCGTTTCTTGAATCGCGCCATTTAAATTGGACATATAGATCGGGGCTTCGGAAGGATAAAGTTCCGAGAGGACTTGGCGGCAAGCCCCGCAGGGGGAACAAGGGCCATCCGTATCAGCGGTTAGGGCCATGGCCACGAAATCATCGCGGGTTTGGCCGTGCATCATCGCATTGTAGATGGCATTACGCTCGGCGCACATGCAAAGGGGGTACGAGGAATTCTCGATGTTAGCGCCCATATAGGTGGATCCATCCTTGCATTCAACGACCGCCCCGACTGCAAAATGAGAGTAAGGCGAATACGAAAGCTTGCGGGCTTGTTTCGCTAATTCGACGAGTTCTTCTTTTTCCATTGGTTTTCTTCCTTTCCGAGGATTTGTTCCTGCAAGGGGAACATAATGGCTTCATCTTCCGGCTTCATGTGGTCATAACCGAGCAAATGCAAGAGTCCATGGGTAAACAAGAAGCGGAGCTCCCGCATTGGGGTATTGCCGATCTCTTGGGCTTGCCGCAATGCTTGGGGCACATCGATGAAGATTTCGCCAAGCATTTTCGGGACGGCGAGATCGTGAATCTGATCTGCCGGGGCCTTATCGTCATTAAAGGCGAAACTGATGACGTCGGTAATCCGGTCCACATGCCGGTAATCGCGATTGATTTGGTGAATGGTTTCATCATCCACCAATGAGACATCGACTTCGTAGTTCTGGCGAACCTTTAGTTCGGAAAAAGCGGTCGCCATGATGGCCTTGTATCGCTCTTCTAAGCTATCGTAAGTCGCCTCTAAACGGTTATCGAAATCGAGTTCCATCGCCCCTATACTCTATCATCCCTTGCGCGCGTGCGCTAGGGACGGGGAAGAAAATGCCCGATGAAATAAGCTTCTTCCCGTTCAACGCGCTCCCTCGCCGCGATGGCGGAGAGCAGTTTGACGAACTCCTCGCCTAAGAAAACAAAGGACATTAGGGCCAAAATGAAGTAATTGAGCGAAACGTGGCCCGTCAGTAAGGTGCAAGCTAGGGCCAACGCCAATTCATAGACGAATAAGACAAAACCTCGGAAAGAAAGAAAATTCGTGAGGCGATAGGTCGCATTGACCACCATTTCCCCTTTTGGTCGGGGGACGCCATCTTTCCAAGCCCCGCCCAAGAACCCTTGCTCTAAAGCCTCCAATGCCTCTTTCTTGGCCGTTAACGGCCCTGCAAGGAAGAGATGCTCGAGGCTTAACAGGGCAAAGAGCAAGACAATCCCGATGCCGACGTAGAGGTCATTCATGGCCAATAACGCGGCCAAGGCCGCAATCTCCAGGGCTCCGCCGAACACGCTAGGAGCCCCCGAGAATATCGCGGTCTTGTAATCGGTATAGTGGGTATAGACGGCCTCGCGGACACCTAGGGAATAAGCTTCGACGCTGGGCAGATATTTCTCATCGAATTCTTTCATGGAGCGGACTAAAAAGACCCGCTGGGCGATTTCGACGAGCCCGTACGTCGAAAAGAGGAGGACCGGCGTTAAGAAATCCCCGCTCGAACTGATGTAATAAAAGCCTGCGAAAAGCGAGACGATGGCCACGAACTGAAACAAAATGGCCATCGTGGTCACTAATGGCGAGACGATTTGGGGCCGTTTGCCTTCATAGGGTTTGACTTCCCACGATTTGGCCTGAAGGAATATTCCCGAGAACATCCCGAAAAAGACCGTATCTTTGATCTTCCGTCTCCCGCGAGCGGGGTCAAAAACGAGGAAGGAACGATGACGATGGGCCCTGATAAAAACCATGTGACCGGTTCCTCCCTCGTTGATAACGCCCAAAATCGGGTAGGTGTGATTATCCGCTAAATCTTCGGGCTTCTCGAGACGATAAGCCGCTAAACGAAGGCCGTAAAGTTCGCCAAAATCAACCAATTCCTTGAGGGAAGGCGCCATACCTCTTATTAAGGGCTCCGGAAGATTGCCGTATTTCGGATTCCGCCCATAATGGGCTAAGGCCATTTTGACGCAGGCGTAACCGCAGGCTTTGCTTTGGCTTTGATAAATTAAGGTGTCCACACTTACTAATAGTCATCGAAAACGAGAAAGGGACCGACAATCGAACAAGAAAAAGAAAACCCTCGATGTGATCGAGGGTATTTCGTTCAGATTTTTCGACTCACCACTTTTTGCGGCGAGCGAGTTCGGATTTCATCTTGCGCTTAAGGTTTTTCTTCAGGTAGGATTCACGTTTACGGGATTCCATCAAGATGCCCGACTTATTGACGCTGCGCTTGAAGCGACGAAGGGCGTCATCGAGGGTTTCGCCTTCATGTAACACGGTTTTAACGGCCATGGGATTCACCACCTTCCTGAAATTGCTGGATTATAGTATCGCTTTCCTCACGGAAACGCAATGAAAAACGGCAGGATTAAGCATCGGAGGTAACCTTAAGGTTACTTTTCGTTCATGATGGCGACGCCGGCCGAAGCGCCGATGCGGTTGGCTCCAGCTTCGATCATCGATAGCATCTCTTCTTTGGTGTGGATGCCACCGCTCGCCTTAACCCCGCAGCGATCGCCGACGGCCGCCCGCATGAGCTGGACGGCGTGAACGGTTGCACCGGCTTTGGAGAATCCGGTCGAGGTTTTGACGAAGTTGGCACCGGCTTCGACGCAGGCTTTGCTGCAAGCGGTGATCTCTTCGTCGCTGAGCAAGCAGGTCTCGAGGATGACTTTGAGCGTAATCTCAGCGCCCACGGCCTTTTTGACCTGAGCGACTTCATCGCGAATAAAAGCGTAATCGTGCTCTTTGGCCATCGAGATGTTCTGAACCATATCGACTTCGTCGGCGCCATCTTCCACCGCTTTTTTCGCTTCGTAGACTTTGGTCGCCGGGGTATTGGCGCCTAAGGGGAAGCCAATGACGGTGCAGACCTTGACGGTGCTGCCTTCCAATAACTTATGGCAAACGGGGACGAAGAACGGGTTGACGCAGACCGACATGAAGTCGTATTGACGGGCTTCTTGGCAAAGTTTAGTGATGCCTTCGATGGTCGCGTCGGGTTTGAGCAACGTATGATCGATGAACTTGTTGTACTCCATAGGTACCTCTTTTTGTGTTTTTATTCTACAAGGATTTTTTGGACAAAAAAAGAGCCTTTATCGGCTCTTCTTGTTCGTTTACTTCTTATCGGCTTTAGACTCGGTCGGTGCGCCCTTCGTTTTTTCGATGTGAAGGACTTCTTTGCCGGCATAATAGCCGCACTTCGGGCAAACGTGGTGCGCTTGGACCATCGCTCCGCAATGGGGGCAAGCAACTAAGCCGGTCACATCAAGTTTGAAGTGGGTGCGGCGTAATCTTTTCGCGGTTTTGCTGGTACGTCTGAATGGAACTGCCATAGTGAATTTTCTCCTTTCGGGACTGCTCAATTATAGGGGGATTGGCGCCCATGTCAACGAAAGTCTGTACAATGTCAAAATAAAGTGACAATTAATCAGCAACCGTCTTTGTGCCATAGACAACTTTTTCAACTTCCCCGTGCCGCGGATGATCCGATGGCGTCTTCACCAATAGGTAATTGGAGGTGTGGCCATAGGCATAACCCGTTTTGGGATCAAAGCTCTCATAAAGGACTTCAAGGGCTTGGCCGTAGAACCTCTTTTCGTAAGACTCGCGCAGCGTCTGCGATAAGTCCAATAGTTCGTGAACGCGGGCTTTTTTAACCTCTGGATCGGTGTCAGGAAGGCTCGCGGCATATGTCCCTGGGCGGCTAGAGAAAGGAAAAACGTGGATTTCAGCGAACTGGGCTTTTCGGCAAAAGTCCATGGTCTCGGCCCATTCTTCATCGCTTTCTAAAGGAAAGCCAGCGATCACGTCCGTCGTGATGGCGATGTCAGGCCGAACGGCCCGTATGGCCTGAAGTTTTGTTAAAAAGGCCGCGGTATCGTATTTGCGGCGCATCCGCTTCAGAACCGAGGAGCTGCCCGACTGCAAAGGGATATGCAAATGGTCCACCACCTGGGGATAATCCTTTAATAGAGCGAGGAATTTGCTATCGATTTCGCTTTCTTCAATCGAAGAAATCCGGAGGCGCATTAGCTCGGGGCAAGCGGTCAAAATATCCTTCAAAAGATCGGCCAAACGGTAGGAGCCATCGCCTAAATCTTTCCCATAACCGCCGATGTGGATCCCGGCGATGATGATTTCAGGATAATGTCCAACTTTAACCAAGGACTCGGCTTCTTTGATGACTTCCAACGGGGCACGTGAACGGGAATTACCTCGGAGGGTAGGAATGTAGCAATACGAGCAGAAATTATCGCAGCCGTCTTGAATCTTGAGGTAGGCCCGGGTGGCCTCGGTGAACGCATTAACGCCTAATTCTTCGTAGTTTTCGTGCCGAAGGGAATCTTTGACATCAGAAAAAGAGGTTCCCGAAGCCTGATAGCGTTCGATCGCGGCGTAGACTTCGCTTCGTTTGGCCGCGCCCAAGACAATGTTAGCGCCTAAAGAAAGGGCAATCTCGGCATGTTTTTGACTAAAGCAGCCCATGACCACCAGGACGGCGGAAGGCGCCTCTTTTCGGAACTTTGAAATGTGCTGGCGGGATTTCTGATCAGCCGTCGCGGTGACCGAGCACGTATTTAAAAGAATCACGTCGGCCTTTTTCGGGTCTTCGACCCGCGCAAACCCCTGGGCGATCAGCTCTTGGCCAACCGCCGAATTTTCATAAGAATTAACCTTGCATCCAAGGCTAAATAAATAGAACGTTTTCATCTCAAGACCCTTTTCGGTTCAATGTCGCTAAAAACTTGGACTCATCGTACTTATATTTATAAATCTCTTTACTAGATATTAACTTATTATCTACTAATGCTTTGAGGAAGGATTCCTTATCGTCAGCGTAGTAAGCGTCCACCACTGGGAACAATCTTTTTAGCATATGGTTGTGATTGGGATGATGAAGGGAACGGTCGAAGAGGCAAAGCTTATCATCCAGGCGGCCTTGGAGGTTCACAAAATAGAGGGCTTCGGCATCAAAATCGTAGAAGGCTGAACCGTGCTCGGTCTTGCGGACTTCGACCAGCCGCGTGAAGTAGGAATTGTAGATATCGGGGCCATAGTAATCAAAGGGGTCGATTGAGGAACCTTGAAAGTTCTTAACTAACGAGAGATACGGCGGTACCATCAGCTTTTGAAATTGGCCAGCATAAAGGGCGTTTAAGTTATAAGGGAAAATCGGGACGTAAATACGCTTCTCTTCCGGGCCGTATTTAAAGAAGGGTAATTCGGCCATGGCTTCGTTCATAAAGGCCGTCAAATCGAAGGAATCCCCCTGCTTTTTCTCTTCACGGAGAGCTTTAGTATAGGCACGCTCGATGATGTCTTTATTAAGCAGCGCCCGAATCAAGATATTCGCTCGAATGATGGTGAAGCTTTCTTCGGCTTTCAAGAACGAGGCATAACCGGGGACGTCGCTTAGCAAGATGCGATTCGCTAGATAAAACGCCATCTCGTTGGACTTGCCAAAGGGTGAGGGACGCTGCTTTTTTGAAAGGTCGAAAAAGAGATCCATGGTTCAATCCCTTTCTCCGAAAGCGGCGGCTAAGCTCGCGCAAGTGATCGCTGCGGTCTCGGCCCGTAAGATCCGCCGGCCAAGGGAAACGGCAGTAAAACCCGCTTTTTGGGCTTCCCGAGCCTCTTCAGGGGTGAATCCGCCTTCCGGTCCCACCGCTAACAGAACGCGGCTAGGCTTCGTGTTTTTAGAGAGCATTGAGGTCAGGGTGCAGCTTTCCCCAGCCAGACTCTCATAAGCGAAAAGTTTGACGTCGGCGGGCTGGGAAAGAATCGCCTGAAAGCTCGCGTAGCTTTCGACGGTCGGAACGAGGCTTCGACGGCACTGTTGGGCCGAACTTTGGGCGATCTTCCGTAAACGTAATAAGCGGCCATCTTCGCTGCCTTCGGGGACTTTGATGATCGTCCGCTCACACAAAAACGGCAAAAAGCTATTCACGCCCAGTTCCGTCCCTTTTTCCACGATGAGGTCGTTGTGGTCCCCTTTTAACAAGGCAAAAGCCAACAAGACCCGATCATCGAGCTCCCGCTTCTCCGCGATGGGAGAAAGCAAGACAATATCGAGCGGTTTCAAACTTTTGACTTCGGCCAAATAGACGGATTCGCCCGAGACAATCTCGATCTTTTCGCCGACGGATGTTCGGACCACATCGACCAAATGATGGGCGTCTTCGCGCAAAAGGAGGACGTGGTTATCGAGGATGGTCGTCGCGAAATAACGTTGCATTAACGGAGAAACTCCCCGTTGCTATCTTTTAGCGAATCGTTTTTCCGTAAGATCAAGGCCGCGGCGATGTAGAAAAGCCAAACGACGAGGAAGGGGATGATGAAAGCCAAGGCATTCTTTAATAGGCCCGTGAAATAGAGGGTGCAGCCCGCTCCAGCGACCACAAATATCGTGGAGAAGAGCTCGATGAAAGCCCGCTTTTTAAAACCAAGGTAAAAATCGTGGACTCCGAAGTAACCTAGCGTCGCGCATAGCCAGATCATCCGTCGGTGGCTCTTGGACTTATATAAGCCATATCCCTTGGCTAAAGGGTCGATATGCTGGGTAATATCCATCGTTTCGTAAGAAGCGTCGATCGGGTTTTTTTCGCCGCAATAAGGGCAGATATCTTTATCGAATTTGCTGATTTCACGATGACAAGATTTGCAATAGGGCATAAGGGTTTTCCGCGACTAGTATAACCTAGTTTGCTAGCGAGCCAAAAAGAAAACGGGACTTTCGTCCCGAATTCTCTTCTTTCGTTTAATAATTCGTTTTATTAGCGATGGCTTTATAGGCATCGTAGAGCTTAAGGCATTCTTTGCGGTCAAGTTCTTTGACGAACTCCGCTTTTGCCTCAGGTTTGCTCATCTGATAGAACTGTTCGTCCCGGAAGCCAATCTCGCGGGTGTCGACGACATTGCAGCCATAGTAGACCTTGCCGATATTGGCCCAGAGGATCGCCCCTAAGCACATCGGGCAAGGCTCGCCAGTCGTATAGATCTCGCAGCCGGAAAGGTCGAAGGTTCCTAGTTTTTCGCAAGCGGCATGAATCGCCATGATCTCGCCATGGCAGGTCGGATCGTGACGTTTGACCACTTGGTTATGACCAACGCCGACGACTTCGCCGTTCTTCACGATGACGGCCCCAAAAGGGCCCCCATCGCCGGCTTCAATGCCTTTGGTGGCTTCGGCAATCGCAAGTTTCATGTAAGCGTTCATGTTATTTACCTCAGGGTATTATCTACTTCCGGAACGCATCTTTCCAGCGCTGGAAGAAGGATTCCTTCTTGTCGGTCTGGTTTTGGAATTCGCTGAGGAGATCGCGTTGGCTCCGGCTAAGATGGGCGGGAGTCTTCACTTTCACGTGAATATACATGTCGCCGGGCTTCTGGCTCCGCAAGTCTTTGATGCCACGGCCCCGTAACTTCAGGATCTGATCGGGTTGGGTGCCTTCAGGCACGCCGACGGTCACTTCGCCATAGACGGTCGGAATATCGATTTGGGTGCCCAAAGCGCAATCGACGAAACTGAGGGGAACATCCATATGAATATCGTTGCCGTCGCGGCGGAAATACGGGTGATCGCTCACCTGGACTTCGACGTAAAGGTCGCCATTGGGGCCGCCATTATAACCCCGGCCGCCTTTTCCGCTCACGCGGATCTGTTGGCCTGAGGCGATGCCGGCGGGAATATTGACCGAAAGATCCTTATGGATCCGGTTATACCCACGGCCACCGCATTCCGAGCATTTGTTGCGGATGATTTTGCCACTGCCGCCGCAATGATTGCAGACGGATTGCGACTCCATCATGCCAAAGATGGTGCGTTGCTGGGTCGAAACGTAGCCACGGCCGCCACAATAGGGGCAGGTCTCGACATCGTTGGGAGACTCGGCGCCGCTGCCATGGCAGTGCGCGCACGGTTCATCGAAAGAAACCGGCACGGTGATGAGCTTGCCCGTGATCGCGTCCATGAAATTGATGCGAACGCGGTAGAGCTGATCTTCGCCCTTTTGCGGGCCGCTGCTTCGGCTTTGACGCTGAGCTCCTCGCGGAGCCCCTCCGCCAAAGAAAGAAGCGAAGATATCGTTAAGATCCATGTCGCCAAAGCCTTGGGAAGAGAAGCCATCCCCAAAGGGATTGCCGCCTCCGCCGGTGCTTTGACCTTGCTGGAAGGCCGCCATGCCGAACTGGTCGTACTGGGCGCGCTTGTTATCGTCGTAAAGGACGTCGTAAGCTTCCTGGACTTCCTCGAATTTCTTCGGAGCGTCCGGGGATTTATTGAGGTCGGGGTGATACATCTTCGCCAACTTGCGATAGGCCGATTTGATCTCGTCCTTGCTCGCGGTTTTGCTGACGCCGAGAACCTCATAGTAGTCGCGTTTGCTCTCTGCCATAAGCTAGCCTCCTAAAAATAGGATGACGCCGGCCCCCGTGAAGAGGTCGGCGTTGCTCCTAAGGAAATGACGTTACTTCTTGTTCTTATCGGTGAAGTCGGCGTCGACGACGTCATCGGCGGATTCGTGGCCCTCTTTCGAGGTATCCGCGGAGCCGCTAGCCTGGTCCGAATTCGGATTCGGGTTGGGGTTAGCGCCCGCTTGAGCCTGTTGGGCTTGAGCGGCCGCATCCTCGAGGTGACCGACGATTTCGCGAAGTTTGTTGATGTCGTTGCTTTGGATCGCCGCCTGAGCATCATCGCGGAGTTTGGTCAACTCCTCCTTCTGCTTCGGGTCGAGTTTATCGCCTTTTTCGGTGAGGGTTTGGTTGATCTCATCAACATAGGTCTGAGCCTTGTTCTTGATTTCGATGTCGCCCTTGCGCTTCTCATCGGCTTCCTTGTTCTCTTCCGCTTCCTTCACCATGCGGTCGATATCGGTCTTCGAAAGACCGTTGGATCCGCTGATGGTGATGTCTTGCGATTGCTGAGTATCAAGGTCCTTAGCGCTGACCTTAACGATGCCGTTAACGTCGATGCTGAAGCTGACTTCGATGCGCGGCTGGCCGCGGCGGGCTGGTTTAATGCCAGACAGCGTGAAGTGACCAAGCTGCTTATTATCGTGGGCCATCGGGCGTTCGCCTTGATAGACGACGATGTCGACGGCGGGTTGATTGTCTTCGGCGGTCGAGAAGATCTGCGACTTCGTGGTCGGGATCGTGGTGTTCCGCGGAATAAGCGGAGTCATGACGCCACCGAGGGTTTCAATGCCGAGGGTGAGCGGGGTGACATCGAGTAAGACAACGTCTTTGACGTCGCCGGCGATGACTGCGCCTTGAATGGCCGCGCCAATGCTGACCGCTTCATCGGGGTTGACCGAGAGGTTAATCGCATGGTTGCTGGCTTTCTTGACGAGTTCCTGAACGGCCGGCATCCGGATGGAACCGCCGATCATCAGGATATCGCCGATATCGTTATAGGAGAGGCCCGAATCCTTCATGGCCTTCTCTAACGGGATCAAGCAACGATCGAGTAAGTTCTTCGTGAGATCTTGGAATTTCGCGCGGGTGAGTTTGCCTTCCCAGTTGATCGGGCCATTGCTCGACATGCCGATGAAGGGTAACGAGATCGTGGTCTCGAGGTTGCTCGAGAGTTCGATCTTGGCTTTTTCAGCCGCATCGACGAAACGCTGACGGGCCATCTTGTCGGTCAAATCGGCGCCAGTCTCAATCTTGATCTGAGCTTGGATCCAATCCGCGACCACGTGGTCCCAATCGTCGCCGCCGAGGTGAGTATCGCCCGAAGTGGCGAGAACCTGGAAGGTGCCATCGCCAATATCGAGGATCGAGACATCGAGGGTGCCGCCGCCAAGGTCGAAGACCAAGACCTTTTCGGATTTCTTGGTATCAAGGCCATAGGCTAAGCAAGCCGAAGTCGGCTCGTTGATGATACGGACGACATCGAGGCCGGCGATGGTGCCGGCGTCCTTGGTGGCCTGACGCTGAGCGTCATTGAAGTAGGCCGGGACGGTAATGACGGCCTTTTTGACGGTCTGGCCGAGCGATTTCTCGGCGTAAGCCTTCATATAGGCCAGAACTTTGGCGGAAATCTCTTGCGGGGTGAAATCCTTATTGAGGCAGGCGATATGGAATTTATCGTTGGTGCCCATGTGGCGTTTGGCCGAAGAGACGGTGTCGGGGTTGGTGATCATCTGCCGCTTGGCGGCATTGCCGACGATCTCTTCGCCCGAAGCTTTAAAACCGACGACCGAGGGCGTCGTATTCGTGCCTTCGGGGTTGGGGATGACTTTGACTTTGCCATCGCCCTGCATATAACTGATGACGGAGTTGGTCGTGCCGAGGTCGATGCCAACAATAACTTCTTTTGCCATAATCTTTTTTCTCCTTGTTAGGCTTTATGGGCCTGATCGAGCGGCGCTTCTGGAGCAGCCGCTTCTTTAGCTTCATCCGGTTTCTTAGGTTCTTCCTTAGCTTTGGCTGCGGAGACGCTGACCATGACCGGGCGGATGAGCCGATCATAGAGCTTGTAACCTTTGGTGTAGACTTTGAGGACCCGTCCGGGTTCTCCATCGCTAGGAACGGTATCGACCGCATGCATGGTGTTGAGGTCGTAAGCATCCCCGACCTTCGGGGCAATCTCACTGACGCCCTCATCTTCGAGGACTTTCTCAATTTGATTGTAGATGTAGCTGAAGCCCACCAGATAATTCTTGGTTTCTTCGTTTTTAGGCGGATTATCCAAGGCGAGGTGGAAGCCATCGAGGGCGGGAAGCAGGCTCTCTAAGAAGCCTTCGCTTCGGTACCGCAAGGCGGTCCGATGCTCTTCTTCGAGGGACTTGCGCAGATTCTGCATATCCGCGTAGGCTCGATAGTATTCGTTTTTCCAGTGGTCGCTGTCGGCTTGGGCTTTGGCCAAGTCATCGAGGGCTTGCTGGTACTTCTCTTTCGGGACTTTCTTCCCGAAGAGTCCCCCATCACCTTTCATTTCTTGGCTTTGTTGGGATTGGGCTTCGGATTGGTTTCCGGGGTTTCCGCCGCTGGATTGGGCGTTAGGTTGCTCGGCGTTGACGCCGGGCTGCTCCTCGGACTGCTTTTTTTCTTCGGACAAGATTCTTTACCTCCTTTATTAGGTGTTTCATTGAAGTAACTATCGAGGGTTTTGCTCACATAATCGAGCAAGGCCACCGCTTTTTCATAATCCATGCGCGTCGGGCCGAGCAAACTGATCGAAGTGCCTTTGCCCCCGGGAAGATTCACTTCCGCGGAGACGATGGCCACATCGCTGAGGCCGTGGCTAGGATCGCCGATCGTGACGTTCACGCCTTCTTCTTTGGGCGCCCCTGAGGCCGCTAGAGCGGCTCGTAGGGCTTCGGGATCATCGACGAGTTCCAAGACTTTTTGGAGTTTCTTGGCATCCTCGGTGAACTCTGGGGTTTCGAAGAGGTTCTCTTTGCCATAGAGCTTAATCCGCTCGCCGGCGAACTTGACGAAGGCCCCGAGAATCGCCTGGTAGACGACGTCATGGCCGACCACATAGTCGGTTAGGGCCTGTTTCATGGCCTCCATCTTCGGAACGAGGTCAGCGATCGAAGTGCCCTTAAGACGGGCATTAAGGAGATCGACGGTCTTTTGGACATCGCTAAGCGACATCTTGTCGTCGATGATGAAGGTTTTGTTTTCCACATAGCCTTTATCGGTGACGAAGACCGCGGTCGCGGTTTTTTCGCTGAGGGGGATGATTTGAACGGAAAGCAGATGCTCTTCGTTGACTTTCGGACCTAAGACCACCGAGGCAAGATTGGTCATGTGCGAGAGGATCTCGCAACTTTCTTTGACGACTTCCTCGACGGATTTGGTCTTTTGCTCGAGGACTTTCGATAAGGCGTATTTCACCGACTCGTCGACATTCTCCTCGCGGAGATGCTCGACATAATAGGTATAGCCTTTACCCGAAGGTACCCGACCTGACGAGGTATGGGTTTTCTCGAGATAGCCTTCCTTTTCAAGGGAGTTCATCTCGCTGCGGATCGTCGCGCTAGAAAAGGGCAGATGATAGACCTCAAGGAGGGTTTGGCTCCCCACGGGTTCTGCGGTTTTGATGAAGTGTTCAACGATCAGCTTCAGGATTTGATCTTCCCGAGTCATTTTTTACCTCGCTTTAGCGCTCAAGACTTCTGAGTGCTAGGTTAATTATAGGTGAGCCGTTAGCACTGTCAATGGTAGAGCGCTAAAATGTTGAGAAGTAGCGATGGGACCGTCACTATTTTTTAAGAATAAAAAAGGATTCCCGCGCGGGGAATCCCTGAAAATCAGAGGAAAGGGGCCTTATTCGACGGCGTTGCGCTTATCGATGACCAGGCTATTGGTCAAGCGGTCAAAGACCGAGCGTTCCGTGTGAATGCTCACCATGTAGACGGCATTGATGATGTCCATGACGATCACTCCGGTCAGCAGGGCCTTCAGCCAGCACTCATGGAAACGCATCCGTTCGCCATCGGGATGGACGGTCTTAATCCCGAAGATGGCCATGCCTAAGGTATAGCCATTGCTCAGATGCATCAGGCCGCCATTAAGTAAGGTATAGCCGAAATAATCGGCCAAAATACTGAGGAACACAATCAAGAAAATCGAAATCTCCGTGCCCACGAAATGAACCAGGATATAGGCCATTCCGGCGCCGAAGCCTAAAGGCAGAACCTCATCGAGGAGCCAGGCGAAGATGCGTTTATCGAAACGGGCGATGTTCATGTTAAAAGAGTTCTTCCAAGATTCGGTCTAATAGCATTATCCCTCGATCGGTGGCAAAAAGGCTATCCCCCTTTTGGTCAAGAAGCCCCTCTTCTTTCAGTTTTAGCACTTCTTTTGGATACTTCGTTAAGAAGGAAAAGCCGAAACGATCGGCAAAAGCTTTTAAAGAGATACCGGACTCCAAGCGAAGGCCAGTGAGCAAAAAATAATGGATGTCGTCTATGGGAGTGACGCTCTCTTCTTCCTCCCGCCACTGCCCAGCGCGATATTTTTTGAGGCTTCGGGTATTGCGGTAACGGAGATTTCCGATGTATCCTGAGGCCCCAAGTCCGGCCGCGTAATAGGGCTCATCGTGCCAATAAACCAAGTTATGGCGGGACATTTTGCCTTCCCGACAGAAATTGGAGACTTCATAGCGATCATAGCCCGCCGCCCGCAAAGCTTTTAGGATTTGCTCATATTGCTCGGCCTGGACATCTTCGCTAGCTTCGCTAATGCCTTTGGCCTTAAAAACCGAGTCGTCCTCGAGGATTAAAGAATACGTGGATAAGTGAGGAACATCCAAGTCAAGAAGGGCGGAAATATCCTGAGCAAGAAGATCCGCATTTTCCCCAGGCAAAGCATAGATGAGGTCGACGTTGATATTGCCGATGCCAGCTTCTTTGACCGCAGCGACCGCCTTAACGACATCTTGATAGCTATGCTTTCGTCCCATTAGGCCAAGCAGCTTGGGGTCGGAGGACTGCATGCCGATCGAAAGCCTGTTTACCCCAAAAGAGGCGAGCAATCGAAGTTTTTCTGGACTTAAGCTTTCCGGGTTGGCCTCAAAAGTGAATTCCCCGCCTTCTTCTAAAAAAGGAGACAGGCGGCTTAATAGGGCCTTAAGTTCAGGAAGGCTCAGGACGCTTGGGGTGCCCCCGCCGACATAAATGGTCGTGACCTTAGAGATGTGAAAAGAGTCGATCTCGCGGAAGAGCGCGGGAAGATAACTTTCGATAAAGGCCGGGTTAGCGATGAGCTTCGTAAAATCGCAATACCCGCAGATCGACGAGCAAAACGGAATGTGAACGTAAAGGGCTTTGGGCCCGAAACTAGGCATGGATCCTTATTTTCCGATAGGCTTGTCTTCGCCTTTCGGGGCGGATTCTTTCGTCGCTTTTTCTTCTTTGATCGCGTTTTGCTGATCAAAGTTTTCCATCTGTTTGGCCGCTTCTTCGTCATCGACGGGTTGCAAGACACGGTCGAGTTCTTCTTGGGCGATTTCTTCTTGGGATTTCGGTTTGTCTTCGCTCTTGAAGGGCTTGGCGTATTTGCGGATCAAAATGACCGCCAAAACGATGAGGCCGAAGAAGACGACGAGGATGACGGGGATGAGCCAGCCGAGGTTGGATTCCCAGAAAGAAGCGAGTGTGATCATTGTTTTTCTCCTTGTTTGATCGGGGTATAAACGAACTTGTTCTTGATCTGCAACTTCTGATAGAAGCCTTCGGCGGCCAGGTTATCCATACTGGTCCTTGCCGTTTCGTAGGCACAACGAATTGTACGCTTATAATCCTGAATCGTGTAGTAGCGGCCTAACGAACTATGGCTAGCAAAGAAGAGGGCTTGAGGTTTGCGGATGCGGGGATTGGTCTCCACGATATAGCGGGCGAACTCCTTAAGTTCTTTATCGCTTAAATTGCTGGTCGGGAGGGTAGAAAGGGCGATTTCATCGCTGGTTTGAGTCATGGGCTTAGCGGGCACAACCGGGGCTTTTTTAAGAGGTTCCGGGGCGGGTTTAGCCACCACTTTTGCGGGTTCAGGTTTGGGCGTAGGGGCTAGGATGGGCGCCGGGGCAACGCTAACGGGTTTTTCACTTATTACCGGGGCCGGGGCGGGCGCGGGCGTAGGAGCCGGAGCCGATTTTTCTTGATACATCGAGGACGGGGCCGAGTAGGCAGGCGCTGCCGGGGCCGAAGCGACCGGTTCGGAAATATAGCTGGCCTGCGGGGCGACATAAGGCGGCTCAACGGGTTTCGGTGCGACTGGGGCCGGAGCCGGCTGCGGTTTCACTTCGACGGAAATCGGAGCGGGCTGAGGTTTAGGCTGTTCGACGAAAACTGGCCGTGGTTCTTCTTTTGGGGCAGGGGCTGGCGCCGGCTTTAGCACTTCCGGCAGCGGTTCGGCCGGGGAAGAAGGCCGGTTTTCCAGGCGGACATCCTCTAAAGGAATGTCGTCTTCCACCGCTTGCGTGATCGGAGCTTTTGGCGTGACGTCGCTCGGGGTCACCGGCGTCCGTTCCGCTTCCAAAATGCGTGCCTGGGCCCGCTTAATTTCATTGATGAGGTCTTCCAAAGCGGGTTCAAGAATGTCGAGGGCATAAAGAACGATATAGGTCATATCGGCGGAACGCTGGGTCTCGAGGCAGAGGGTTTTTAAGCGATCGGTCGGAACAAAGACACGCTCCAAAGGCAACAAGCGGGCGATTAAGCCGACGTTAGCTTCTTCGAAGATGGATTTGGCCAATAAGCAACCGCAGAGCTGGTTGTGGGCTTCAAAAGGTTTGATGTAGTCGAGGTAATAAATGGCGGTGACGGCGTGGACTATCGGTTCGCTCACATCGTTATTGAGAAAGGCGAAGAAATCCTCCATCAAATCTGGGATTTCGCTATAGGGGGCGTATTGATAATCGCGGCCAATGACGACGGTATGGTACATATTGCCGCCATCGGGATCGGAAATGCGGTAGAAAGAGGTCAGTTCTTCTTCGCCCATCAGCTCGCCATAGTAGGTGGCAAGAAGGTCTTCGTTGACCGGGGCGCTTTGGAAAGCGTCGAGGGCATCGCGATAACCCAAAATCGGCGCGTGGGCTTTATTGTTCTCGAAATAGGTTCCGTTAAGCATCGCCTTAAGCGAAAGGTCAGAAATCTTCACGCCTTCGATCGCGGCGGCATCGCGCAGGATATTGAGTTTGGCGTAACGTTCGACTTCGATTTGGAGTTGGCTGCCCGGGGTGACTTGGCTAAAAGCCAGCATAAAATGGGCTAATTTGACTTGAAAATCGTTGATCCGTTGGGCGATCGGCTGAGTATAGGTAACGTAAAAGGGAACCTGAGGGATGGTCTTTAACGCCAGCTTCTTGGCGCTTTGAAGACGGTAACCGACGATGTTGCGCCAAATCGAGTCGACGAGCGAAGTCCCTAAGGCCTTCACCACATCGCTTTTGGTCGCGTACTTCTCATCGGTGAAACGAATCGGCAAAGCATTGGATCCCATAGGCGTTTCCTTCTTTAAGGGAATTATAAAATAACCCGAGGGGTCATACAACTAAAAATCTACTAATTTTTATTATTTTTTAATGTCGTCGCCGATGGAAAGCACGCTCATGAAGGCCTCTTGCGGGATTTCGACCGATCCCACCGCTTTCATGCGTTTCTTGCCTTCCTTCTGCTTTTCAAGCAGCTTTTTCTTACGGGAAATATCGCCGCCGTAGCACTTGGCCAAGACGTCTTTGCGAACGGCTTTGATATCGGCTCTAGCGATGATTTTGCCATTGATCGCGGCCTGAACCGGAACTTCGAATTGCTGCCGGGGGATGATGTCCTTCAACCGGGAAACCATGGCGAGGCCACGGTTATAGGCTTCGGGCCGATAAACGATGGAAGAGAGGGCATCGACCGGATCGCCATTCAGCAAGATATCCATCTTGGCGAGGTCGCTGCTCCGATAATCGAGGAAATCATAATCGAGGGAGGCATAGCCTTTGGTATAGCTCTTCAGCTTATCGAAGAAGGAATAAATGATTTCGCTAAGGGGCAGCTCATATTTGACAATAACGCGGGTTTCATCGAAATATTCGAGGTCTTTGTAGACGCCGCGTTTCTCTTGGCAAAGCTGCATGATCGGTCCCACGAATTCTTTGGGCGTCATGATCTTGGCGAAGACAAAGGGCTCTTCGATTGCGGCGGTCGTGGAAGGATCGGGAAGTTCCGAAGGGTTATCCAGGGTAATTTGAGTGCCATTGGTAAGGTCGATATGGTAAATGACGGAGGGCGCGGTCAAAATCAAGTCGAGGTTGTATTCGCGTTCGAGGCGCTCCTCCACCACGTCCATATGCAGTAAGCCGAGGAATCCGCAGCGGAATCCAAAGCCGAGGGCTTGGGAAGTTTCGGGTTGATAGACCAGAGAAGCGTCGTTGAGGGAAAGCTTTTCCAAAGCATCTTTTAAATCGAGGTATTTCTTCGAATCCACCGGATAAAGTCCGCAATAAACCATCGGGTTGATCTTGCGATAACCGGGCAGGGCTTTGGTCGCGGGATTATTGGCTAAAGTAATGGTCTCGCCGGGAAAAACGTCCTTGATATCTTTGATTTGAGCGGTCAGATAACCGACTTCGCCGGTATCGAGTTCGCTCGTCTTGATTTCTTTGGGGGTGCGGATGCCGACTTCGGTCACCAAATAGGTCTTGTTCGCCTGCATCAACTGAATGGTATCCCCGGTTTTGACCGCGCCGTTTTTCACGGAAATGAGGACCACCACACCTCGGTAGGAATCGTAGTAACTATCGAAGATTAAGGCTTGGAGGGGGGCGTTAGGATTGCCTTTTGGGGCCGGAATATATTGGGCGATTTTCTCAAGGACGTCCGGGACATTCAAACCGGTTTTAGCCGAGATTAAGGTCGCTTCGGAACAATCGAGGCCGATTCGGGTTTCGATTTCTTGTTTGACGAACTCGGGCTGAGCCGAAGGCAAATCGACTTTATTGATGACCGGGAGGATATAAAGGTCGTTATCGATGGCCAGATAGACATTGGCGAGGGTTTGGGCCTGAACGCCTTGGGTCGCATCGACGACAAGCAGGGCCCCTTCGCAGGCGGCCAAGCTTCGGCTCACCTCATAAGTGAAGTCGACATGCCCAGGAGTATCGATAAGATTGTAAATATATTTCTCGCCATTATGGGCGGTGTAAGAAACCGTGACGGCGTTGAGTTTGATCGTAATGCCGCGTTCCCGTTCGAGATCCATCGAATCGAGGAACTGCTCTTTCATATCCCGCTTATCGATCGTGCCCGTCAATTCCAAAATGCGATCGGCCAAGGTGGATTTGCCATGGTCGATGTGGGCGATGATGGAGAAGTTACGGATGTGAGATTGATCAAAGGGCATAAAGCGTTCCGATTATACCTTAATCGGCCCCCGACTTGTAGAAGGCGGAAAGATTCTCGCTCACTTCGCCAGGGCTGAGAACCACATCGTACTCGGTCCATGTTCGGATGAAAAGATCGCGATATTCGTCGCGCAAATAGCGGTCATCGATCAGCAAGGCTGCGCCTTTATCGCTTTCGCTGCGGATGAGACGCCCCACCGCTTGCATGACCTTGTTCATCCCCGGATCCATATAGGCGTATTCAAAGCCTTGGCCCGAGAGTTTCTGGTGGTAGTCGCGGATGAGATTGTTGTCGTGGCCGATCTGAGGCAAGCCAATGCCCACTAAGGCCACACCGATGAGGCGGTCGCTCACCAAGTCGATCCCTTCGCTAAAAGCGCCCCCAAGCACCAGCAATCCCACCGTGGTCTTGGAAGGAGACAAGGTAAAACTCGCTAAGAATGCCCCGCGTTCTTCTTCCTTCATATCCCGGTCTTGGACCAAAACATCGGAATCTTTAAAATCAAGATATGGCCGAATGTTTTCGAGGTATTCGTAACTGGGGAAATACACGAAGTAATTGCCGAGTTTTCCCGCGACGAAGTTCTTGAGGTAAGCCGCGACTTCCTGATAAGAAGCCCCCCGGTCCTTGTAGCGGACGGAGACCTTAGGGGCCAACATCAAATCGAAGTTTTCTTTGGGGAAAGGCGACGGCAAAAGCAAGAAGGGAAAATCGTGGCTGCCCATGATCGAGTCCATGTAATAGTCGATCGGCGAAAGCGTGGCGGAGAAGATGATGCCGCCTTTCACGAGATCAAAGCTCTTTTTGAGGTAGCTGCTCGGATCGAGGCAATAGAGTTTGACTTTGACGTCTTGTCCTTGCCGTTCCACATAGATGCGCGAACTCGAAGAGAAGTATTGCTCCAGGAGTTTTAAATACTTATTGGCTTCGAGGAAAAAGTCTTTGTAGTCATCGCCAAACTTGGAGGCAGAACTCCCATCACTGCTGAGCTTTTTATGGGCCCTCATGAAGGACTCAATCGCCTTGGTGAAATCCTCGGGGATGCCCGATAAATCGTTGGAACCGTCGGGGATATCCGCCCCTAAAGCGGCGAAGGCCTTTTCGACTTTGCCTAACGCCCGCTTTAAACTGACGAGCTTGTAGCGGCGCAGTTTGCGCTTCGCGAAATAGAGGGTCCGCGAGGAGAGGGTTGCCGAATACATCGCCCGGCCCCGTTCCACCAGGTTATGGGCTTCATCGACCAGGATCAAATCATGCGAGGTGTCGACGCTCGGGTCGAAGAAACGCTGCAGATGGACCAGCGGGTCGAAAAAATAGTTGTAGTCGCAAATGATGACATCGCTATGCAAGGAGAGGTCGAGTTGGAGTTCAAAGGGGCACATCGCATTTTTTCTAGCCGTCTTAATAACATAGGATTCATCGAACCGTTTCGTGCTGGCCATGGCCTCGAGCACCACGGCTTTCAACTTGGTGTAATAGTCTTTGGCGAAGGGACAATCATCGGGATTGCAGCTATGGCCTGGGCAAAAGCAGATCTTGTCTTTGGCGAGGAGCAAAGAATCATGGGCGACCAGGCCTTTATCATAAAGTTCGCCTAAAGCTTGGTAAGCCGCAATGGCTCCGGTCGATTTGGCGGTGAGGTAAAAAATGCGGTCGTTGGTCCCGCGGCTAAAGGCCTTCACGAAAGGATAAAGGGTCGACATGGTTTTGCCGATTCCCGTGGGGGCTTCCGCAAAAAGATAGCCGCCATTTTTGGCGATGCCATAGGCGTATTTGGCGAGTTGGCGTTGGCCGGGGCGGAAATGGGAAAAAGGAAACGGCAGGCTTTTGACCGAAGCATCGCGTTCCGCCTCATGGTTAAACTGCATTTGGTGGAAGGTCAAATAAGCATCCATGTAGCCATAGACTTTGGCTTCGAGCTCACCGAGGGAATAGGTAAAATCCTTGGTCATTTTTTGGCCATCTCGTTGGGAGATATAGGTCAAGCGAACCCCGATTTGATCGAGTTTTTCTTGATGGCAGTACATGAGGGCGTAACACTCGGCTTGCCCTAAATGCCAAGCCCCCTGCTCCGCAAAGAATTTCTCCAGCGGCTCCACGGTCGACTTGATTTCATCGACGATCGGCATTTCTCCGCTAAGGATGATGCCATCGGCCCGGCCATCCAGTTTGATGGTCCCTGCTTCCCTAACGAAGGTCTCGAGTAAGTAATATTCCGAAAGATAATCCTCGTCCTGTTTCTTTTGGAACGAGGCGTGGACGCGGCTTCCTTCCTGCATGGTGTCCTGGTTAAAGACCCGGTCATCGATATCGCCGGTGCGCAACAAAAAATCAACCAATTGGTGGACGCTTAAGGCAAGAAAAGGCTTAGCCGCCATAGGGCTAATAGAGCAGCTCTCCGACGTTCAGATGCGCGCCATTAAGGAAGGCCTTCGCTTCCATGGTCTTTTTGCCTTCCATCTGAAGAAGGTCGATCGCGATTTGGCCATCTTTGGCCTGAAAAATCAATTCTTTGGAAACGCTAACCAGCGCGCCGATCGGAGCGTTCACTAGCGCACTGACCTGATGAGCCCGGTAGACTTTGAGTTTTTGATTTAAGAAGAGGAAATAGCCGCCCGGAGTCAAACTCAAACCGCGGATCATGTTGATGAGGTCATGGCTGGTTAACTCGAGGCTCAACTTCTCGTTTTCGGGTTTGATGATATGAGCGATCGTGACTAAACTTTCATCCTGAGGAACGCCAGGAAGCTCTCCGTTGAGATAAGGCATAAGATCTTTGAGGATCAAGTCCACCGCCGCCGAGGAAATCTTCTTGGCGAGATCGGTGTAGTTATCTTGGGGAGCGATGCTCACTTCCGCCTTGTCATACATGAGGCCGGCATCCATCTTATCGACCATTTGCATCAAGGTGACGCCGGTTTGGGTTTCCCCAGCCATGATGGCCCGCTGAATCGGGGCGGCTCCGCGGTAAGAGGGAAGCAAGGATCCATGGAGATTGATGCAGCCGTATTTCGGCATATCCAAAACGGCTTGCGGGACGATCTGCCCGTAGGCCATGCAAACGATGACATCGGGCTTTAAGGGGGCGAGGAAGCCGTAATCTAAACGGATCCGATGGGGCTGATAAACCGGGATATTATGGGCCAAAGCGACGATTTTGGTCGGCGTCGGTTCGAGAATCCGTTTGCGGCCGACTTCCTTATCTTCGTTGGTGACCAAGGCGACGACGTTAAAACCATTGACGATTAATGCCTCGAGAACCGGGGCCGAAATTTCGGGGGTTCCGAGGTAGACGATGCGCGGAGTTTTTTTATCGGTGAAATTCATGTGATTTGCCTTAAGGCAATGCCTTCGTTAGAATTATAGCCGTTATGAATAAAACCCTAAAGCCTCTTGCTTCAATTCTTGAGGGCATCGGAAACACTCCCCTGCTCCTCGTCGAAAAAATCGGTCACGTTTCTTGTTATGCCAAACTCGAAATGATGAATCCGGGCGGTTCCATCAAGGACCGCGTCGCTGCCCAAATGATCGCGGATTTTGAGGAAAAGGGCTTAGATTGTCGCCACTATGGCATCGTGGAAGGCACTTCGGGAAATACCGGAATCGGCTTGGCCTTCATCTGCGCAGCCAAAGGCATACCCCTAACCATCGTCATGCCGGAGAATATGTCCAAAGAACGGCAGGACCTGATGAAAGCCTATGGCGCCCAGTTGGTCCTCACCCCGGCAAGTTTAGGGATGGATGGAGCCGAAAAAGAAGCGGCCCGCCTCGCCTTAGTCCATGGTTATCTCTTTGCCAATCAATTTGAAAACGAATCGAACTGGAAAGCCCATTATCGAACCACCGGGCCGGAAATCGAGGCCGCCCTCCCCCATGTCGATGCCTTTATCGCCGGCGTCGGGACGGCCGGAACCCTCATGGGCATCGGCCGCTATTTAAAGGAAAAGAATCCCGCTCTTCAGCTCATCGCCGTCGAACCCGCGGAAAGTCTAGTTCTGGAAGGCCAGCCCGCTGGCCCGCATGGCATCCAAGGCATCGGGGCAAACTTTTATCCCCCGCTCTTCGATAAGACTTTGGTAAACGCTTATCTTCAGATTAAGAGCAACGAAGCCAAGGCCAAAGCCAATGACCTGGCCAAACAAGGCTTATTTGTTGGCATTTCGGCCGCGGCGAATCTCTTGGCCATGGAGTCCTATGCTAAGGCCCACGCCCAAGAAAATCTCACGATCGTCACCGTCTTCCCGGATGGCGGCAGCAAATATATGTCCCTAGGAATTTATGGAAAATAAAAACAGCAAAGAAGGCTATCTCGCTTCGATTCAGCGCCGCGACCCAGCGGCCCGGACCAAATGGTCCATCTTTTGGCTCTATCCTTCCGTCATCGCGTTACGCTGGTACCATCTCGCCCACTTCTTTTGGCGCATCCATTTTAAGTTTCTCGCCGAGATGATCATGCATCATGCCCGCAAGACGACCGGCATCGAAATTCATCCCGCCGCCAAGATCGGGAGGAATCTCTTCATCGATCACGGTTCGGGCGTCGTCATTGGCGAAACTGCTGAAATTGGGGATGGTTGCACCCTCTATCATGGTGTAACCTTAGGTGGGGTTTCTACCGAAAAAGTGAAACGCCATCCGACCTTAGGTAAGAATGTTATGGTCGGTGCAGGGGCAATGTTACTGGGACCGATCACCGTTGGAGACAACGCCAAAATCGCTGCCAACGCCGTCGTCCGCAAAGATGTTCCCGCCGATGCCATCGTCTTCGATGACGATGTCCATGTTTTTTCCAAAAAAGATCAAAAAGGAGATCATTGATATGGCTTCGTCCGCTGAAAAAGTTCGCGCTTTCGTTCATTCGGATCGGAAATTGCTTGAGACCTCGCTCACGCTTCGCGACATCTTTCAGCTCTCGATGAGCCGCAATCCCCACGCCCCAGCCCTGATCTATTTCGACGAGTCCGGCCGTAAAAAGGTCATCAGCTATAACGACTACAAATCCCAAGCTTTCGTCACCGCTTCTAAATTAAGTTCGGCCCTATCGGGTGTTCCGGCCGGAACCGTCATCGCCTTGAAACTGAAAAACACCCCGAAATGGCCGATTCTTTTCTGGTCCATTTTGATGAATGGCCACACCCCGTTATTGATCGATGCCAAACTCCCGAAGGCCAACGCCGAGAATCTCATTTCCCAAGCCAAAGCCAAAGCCATCATCACCAATGATGAAGAGACTTTTTCCGTCCCTTCCTTCCGCGTGAACGACATTGCCTCGCAGCAAGCCGACTATGGCTTCTCCCCCGACTGGGCCGATCACGTGATTTTCTGCTCTTCGGGCACGACTGGCGATGCCAAGATGATGGTCTTCGATGGCAAAAATCTCTGCCAGCAGCTCCTCGCCTCGCAAAACATGGGCGATGTCACCCTCGATATTTTGCATCCCGGGACGCTCAATCTCTTAGCGATGATTCCGTTCCACCATATCTTTGGATTCGTGGCCGTCTTCCTTTGGTACACCTATTATGGCGGAGCCATCGTCTTCCCCAGTTCCATGGCTTCCAATGATTTGCTTTATGCCGTCCGCAAAGGCAAAGTCACCCACCTTTATGCCGTCCCTCTTTTCTGGGACAGCATCGCTCAGATGATCACGCGTAAAGCCAGCATGATGGGCCCGAAAAAGGCCGCCTATCTTGAAAAGATGATCGCCTATCAAACCCACCAAATCTCGAAAAAAGAAGCGGGCTGGGCCGCTAACCGGGTCATCTTGAAACTCTTCCAAGGAAAAGTCTTAGGGAGCCAGATCCAGTTCTGCATTTCCGGCGGCGGGTATCTCAGCTCGAAGACCTTGAATTTAATCAATGGTTTAGGTTACCCCTTATATAACGGCTATGGCATGACCGAGATCGGCATCACTTCCGTCGAACTCTCGCCTCAGGTCGAGCAACGGCTTAAGGGTTCGATTGGCAAGCCTCTTGCCGGCGTCGAATATAAGATCGTTCCTCTTTCCAAAGAAAGTTCCGATCGGACGGGCGAACTCTATGTTAAGAGCGGCATCACCCATGAACGCGAGTTCATCGGCGGTGTCCTCACGCGTTCCAAATTGGTCGATGGTTTCTACAAAACCGGCGATATCGCCTATTGCGATGAACAAGGCTACTACTTCATCAAAGGCCGGCTTAAAGACACCATCATTTTGGCGAATGGCGAGAACGTCTACCCCGATGAAATCGAGTTCTATTTCCATGATGTGAAGCACGTCAATAACTGCGTGGTCCTCGGCGTAACGCCGAAAGGTGAAAAAGACGAGAAGATCGCCCTGGTCCTTGAAGTCGATAACTCGGTCGATGCCGAAAGCTTGATGCAGATCAAGAAAGACATTGACTCGATCAACGCCTCGTTGCCTAACGAAAAGAAAGTCCAAGCCGTCTATGTCGATAAACGGCCCCTACCGATGGCCAACAACATGAAGGTTAAGCGCTTCGTGATCAAGGAAGGCCTTGAGCAAGGCAGCACCGACTTCATCGACTTCGAAGCCAAGAAGAAAGAAGCGACCTTTGAAGGCTATGATCCTGAAGAAGTCAGCCAATATTCGAAAGAAATCGGCCAAGTCTTCGCCAAGATCTTGGTGCTTCCAGAGTTTAAGATCGATGGTCAAGCCCACTGGATCAATGACCTTGGTGGCGACTCGATGAGCTACATCGAAATGGTCCAAGAACTCGAGAAGAAATACGGCGTGACCGTCCCCGATTCTTGCTTTGGAGTCTTGACTTGCCGCGATGACTTCGTGAAGGAAATCATCGATTTGAAGCACGGCAAAGGAAAAGACGGGGCCGCTAAGTCGTAAAATTGTGTTGTTTTCGTTTAGCCTAAAGGCTAATATAGTACCCGCAAACATTAAGGAAGAAAAAGAATATGGCAAACATCAAATCCCAGATCAAACGCGACCAGACCAACGAAGCGGCCCATCAAAAGAACTCGGCTTTCAAAGCTGAGGTCCGCACCGCCGAGAAGAAAGTCGAAATCGCTGTCGCCGCGAAGGATAAAGCCGCCGCGGAAAAGGCCCTCGTCGAAGCGATCGCTTTACTCGATCAATGCGAAGGCGCCCACATCATCGCGAAGAACAACTGCAACCGCAAAAAGAGCCACCTTCAAAAGCTCGTTAACGGCTTAAAGTAATTCACGCCGAAAACCAACAATAAGCCCGAGCAATCGGGCTTTTTTTCGTGCTGAGATTTAGAGGCTGAAGTTGGCTAAGAATAACGAGAAGGCAAATTCCGGATCTTGGTGGCCCGAGAGGATTTCATAGTCGAGGGTATAGAGCTGTTCCATGATCTTTAAGAGGCTGGCTTCTTTAATCCGATAGAGATTGCGGACCGTGATGTCGGCGCGGATGGGCGAGCAGCCTAATTGGTGGGCAATCTCTTGGGAGCCTAAGCCTTTGGCATCGAGGAAACGGACCATGTCCATGAAACGGAATTGGCCCGCTAAAATGCCGATAAGACTCACTTCTTCGACGGAATGGACTTTCATATCGCGGTAAATGCGCATCGCGGAATCCACATCGCCGCGGGTTAAGGCATTGCTGAGATGAAAGACGTCATCGTCAAGGCGGGGCGTCACCAGTTCAGCCACCAGTTTTAACGTGACGGGTTCTCCCCCGGCATACGTCAGCAGCTTTTGGGCTTCATGGATAAAACTCGCATAGTCTCCGCCCGTCCGCGTATAGAGTTCCCGGACGGCATCGGAATCGATGGGGCTCCCCCGCTTCTCAAAATAGGTTTTGATATAGGCCGGCCATTGCTCGGGGGTCAGCTGTTTGACTTGTTTAACTTCGCCCGAGGCTTCAATCGCCTTGAAGAGCGGACTCTTCGTGTCGGGGTCATCGCTATAAAGAAGAAGATAGAGGTCGATCGCAGGATTGGGGTCGTTAAGGTAGGCGAGCAAGGCATCGGGCCCGTCGTCTTTCGCGTACTTATATTTGACTTTGCTCTTCGCTAAGAAAGCGCAATTCTCCCCAACGACGGCCTTTTTGTCATAACCTAAGGGCAACAAGCCGCATTCGCGGGCCAGTTCGTTCACGGGGGTGACTGCCATATCAAAGGCGACGAAATTGCATTCGTCGCGCTTAGGATAATCGGTTTTTAGGAGGGTGGCTAAGGCGCTGCGGGCCATCTTGCTTTGGCTGGAGAAAATCAAATAAATCATCGGGATTATTATAGTCTATCTTGACCTCATCTTTCGATAGGTGATCGTGCCTTCTTGATCGGTTCGGCGAATGAGGATTCCTAAACGTGTCAATCGCTCGAGAACGCTTTTGGAGGGATGGCCATAAGTATTCTTCGCCCCGACCGAGACAATCGCGACTTTGGGCGTGACGGTTTGAAGAAATTCTAGGCTGCTCGAAGTGTCGGAACCGTGATGACCGAGTTTGAGAATATCGCAATCGAGTTCGGGGTGAGCGGCGACGATCTTCTTTTCGATGCTGATGGGCGCGTCTCCGGTAAAGAGCCATTGGTAGCCCATGAAGTTTAAAGAAAGCACCAAGGATTCTTCGTTTTCTTCACCGCCGCCATAGACGTTATAGTTGGTGAAATAAAGATTCCCAACGCTTAAGGGAAAGGAAGAAGCCTCGTTGATAAAGGTACCGACCGAATACTTGGCCATCAGACTCTCTTTGGCTCCGATGTGGTCGAAGTCGCCATGGCTCGCGATCAAATAATCGATATGGTAAATCCTTTCCTTCCTTAAATAAGGAATCAGGGTTTCCTCGGCCATGTCGAATTTGAGGTTGCCGCCCGTATCGATCATGACCGTGGTGAAGCCATCGCGAATCACGATGCTATCGCCTTGACCGACATTGATGAAGGAAACTTGATCGGTTAACGCCGGGATAATCGGAATCAAAGAGACGCAATAAAGCCCCAACAATCCAAAATAGAGCCCATATTCCACCTTAAGGTAACCTAAATCCGCGAAATATCGAACCGCGATGAAGAGCGCGTAATAGCTGACGATGAAGGCTTCGGAGAACCCGGGCAACGGAACCTTGAGGTCGAGTTGGCTAAAGAAGGTCAGAACCCCGTTAAGGAAAGTCGCGTATCCCGGAAGAAGATGGGTGAAAGGTAGACTCAGGAAGGAAAGATAGCCTAGTCCTCCAAATAGGGCGACTAAAGGCAAGGACACGGTGCTAAAAAGCGGATAGAAAACATGAAGGCCGTCTCCAGAAGAAAGACTGACGGGAAGTAACATCGCATAAAGGAGCGAGGAAGAATAAAAAGGGCGCCACCGCTTCGTTTTTCGTTCAATCCATTCCCGAGAAAAGAAGAGAACCAAGGCCACCCCAAAGCCGAGTAAATACCCCCTTTGATAAACCATGTGGAAATCGATAACCGCCAATAAGATTCCGCTCCAGGAAAGAATCTCTAAATAGCTATAACGTTTCTTAAAAGCCAAGACATTGATGAGGCGAAGAAGCAGGCCAAGGTAAACGCGAAGGATCCCGATTTTGCATAGGTCAAAAGGCAGGAGAAGACTGGCCCCAAGCAGCTCCACGATTAAGGCCCCGCGCTCAGAGAGCTTCAGCAAAGCGAGATGATGGATGGCCCGACAATATAGACCATAGAAAATCCCCGAGGAACTATAAAGGGTCAAAAGCGCTAGAGAGGAAGCTAAGGCGATTGAGGAAGAAGTGTAATCCTTGTGCGCGAAGAGAATCGCGTCCAAAAGAGCGGAGGTATTCGCGTCAAAATGAGCGAGGAAGGAAAGTTCCCATTCCCGTAAGCGTAACGGTAGTCCAAACCGCAACGAACTCGTATACGCACTGATTTCCTTAAAAACGCCTTTTCCAGCAAGATAACTGGGGAAATTTAATTGGCTCTCATAGCTGGTCCGCACGAAGTCTTTGCTATTGCCATAGACTTCAAGGAAGTCGCCGAATTGCCGGGTGTTGCCTTCTTCATAAACGTAATAACGGGCCAGCCCCGATTGTAGGATGTAATAGTTGCTTTTCGCCTCGATCACCACGCCGCGGAAAGTGGTTTTGCTTAAGGCGGCCGGGTTGATCTTGATGAAGCCCACCGCTCCCCCGAGCATAAACGCTAACAGAAAAGCCCCCGCCTCCTTTTGCTTTTTGGCCACCAATAGGCCAAAGCCAGCGAAGAGGAGGACGGCGGCTAATCGCCACGATAATCCGCAATAGCCAAGGAAGAGTCCCGCGACGAGCCCAAAGAAGAGGGAGAAGGCACGCACGGGTGGAGGCCTCTTAGGCGTCTTTGAGGGTCATGTGGTCTTTGGCTTTGGTGAAGGTCGCTTCGCCAATCCCCGGCACATTCTTAATCTCTTCGAGCCGGCGGAATAAGGCCGTGCTCGAGCGATAAGAAAGGAGAGACGTCGCGATGGCGTCACCAAAGCCAGGAATTTCCATAAGGGCCGATTTATCGGCGGTATTGATGTTCTGTTTCGAGATCGGCGTCACCGCGCAGGTGTCGCCATTATCGTATAAGGGAGCGATATAAAAGCTCATGCCATTTTCGCAGACATAATCGGTATTGAAGCTTAAGGGATCGGCGTTCGAGGTCGCGCCGCTGGCTTTCTTAAGAACTTCATTGAGGGTGGAACCCACCTCTAAGATATAGGTTCCCGGGCGCGTGACTTCCCCCGAAATCGTGATGCTTAAGGTATCGGCATCGCTTTCGAGCGAAGACGAGATGGTCCCGACCATTTGGTTGGTAACGTTTTCGACCGCGGCGAAGGCGACGATGGCAATGACCGTGACGATGAGCGCAATGATGATGACTTTATACATGGAAGAAGTCCTCCTACCTTTATATAGGAGGGCAAAACGAAAAAAGGACCGAGCAAAATAAAAACCAGCCCCGAGAGGTTGGTTTTTGTTTCGATATTATCGACGTTATTTCGAAAGTTCAGCTTTGACGATTTCGATTTCGTAGGGCTCTTCGGACTGGACGGTGACGACCTTGCCCGGGATTTCGCCCATTAAGGCTTTGCCTAAGGCCGACTCATTGGAGATGAGGGGATAAGGTTCCGCCATCGGATCGGCTTCGACGGTGCCAACGATTTTGATGGTGTTGGTCGAGTTGTCCGACTTGTCGATATAGGTGACGATGTTGCCTAAGAAGATCTTCTTGCCCACCTTGGATTCATCGACGATGACGGCGATGTCCATGATGTGCTCGATCTCGGTGATACGGGATTCGATCTTGGCTTGGCGATCACGGGCGGCATCATAGTCGGCGTTTTCGCTTAAGTCGCCTTGGGCACGAGCCGCTTTTAAGGCCTCGATGACGTCGGGACGATCGACATCGATGAGGCGACGGTATTCGGCTTTAAGCTTTTCGATGCCGTCTTGGGTCAAAATCATTTTTTCTTCTGCCATGGGTTATTGCTTCCTTTGCATGCGAGTAGATTATAGGCGTTAGTCCTTAGACTAACAAGGCAAGATTTATTTCTTGGCCTCGGCGATTTTGGGGTCGTTTTCGTAGGTGTCGAGCATCTCTTGGGCCTCTTCAAACTCCTCGTCGGTCACTTCTTGGAGTTCTTTGCCGTCGCTGCTCGCCATGACGATCACGTTCTCCGGGTCATCTTCTTTGTAGATGAAATAGAAATCCTTTTTGCGTTCAGGATTGTTGTAATAGAAGAGGATCTTGAGGTTCTCTTCGCTCCCATCTTCATGGGTGATGAGCATCGTATTGTCGGTGATTTCAATCATGGGAATTCTCCTTGGCCTCGAGGTAACTTTCGAGGATCACGACCGCGCTTTGCTGGTCGATGACTTGATGACGTTTGTTGCGGGATAAGTCGGCCTCTAAGAGGCGCTTGGTGGCGATCATGGTCGTCATCCGCTCATCCACTAAGGTAATTTTAAGACTCGGGTCCACCGCGAGCAACTCTTCCTTAAAGCGAGCGCAGCTTTCGGCCCGTTCGCCCGCGCTGCCATCCATATTGAGCGGATAGCCTAGGGCAACTTCGTTCACCTTCTCAAGGTGCAAAACCTCGATCACGTGGGCGATCGCTTGCTTATAGGCGCTATCGGTGAAACGGTAGTTCTCGTAACCGTGGGCAATGCCTAAAGTATCGCTGATGGCGATGCCGCACGTCCTGGTGCCGAGATCCAAGCCGATGACGCGGTTCACTTCAACAATCCTTTTAAGGCCGCGATTGCCGCTTCATAAGCGGCCAGGCTCTTGCCTTGGCCGGAGGCCATCTCGGGACGGCCGCCACCGCTTCCACCCATCTTCTGGGCGAGCAGTTTAATGGCATCCCCAGCTTTGATCTTCGCTAGAGCTTTTCCTCCAACGAGAACCAATAAGGGCACCGCGCCTTCGCTTCCGCCAGAGAGAACGATCACGTAATCGGAGTTCGCGGTTTTTAAGTTATCGCCTAAAGCGAGAAGATCCGGACGGCCCGCGCCTTCGACGCGTTTGGCCAAGAAAGCGATCCCGCCAATCTCCTCAAAGGCCGAGGTTAAGGATTTCGCCGAAGCCGCCGAGAGTTTCGCCTTTAAGGCATTAAGCTCTTTTCCGCTTTGACTCACCTGTTCTTCCAGGGATTTAACCCGAGGAAGCACGTCTTTATCGGCGATCCCGCCAAGATTCTCCGCTAAGGCAGTGACCAGATTTTCTTTGTTCTTCAAATAAGCATAGGCTCCTAGCGAAGTCCTTCCTTGAATACGGCGGACGCCCGAAGCAATCGCTTCTTCGCTTTCGATGATGAAGCAGCCGATGTCTTGGGTGTTACTCACGTGGGTTCCGCCGCAGAATTCCTTGGAGATGTCGCCATGGGCGTCGTCTCCGAAGATCACGACCCGAACCTTCGAACCGTACTTTTCGCTGAATTCCATCTCGGCGCCAAGCTTTTTGGCTTCCTCAATCGGGAGGACTTCGGTGTGGCCAAGGATGGCTTCCGCAATCTCCTTATTGACCAGCGACTCAATCTCGGAAATCTGCTCAGGGCTAAGTTTCGCCATGGCCGAGAAATCGAAACGGAAATACTCGGAATTCACGAAGCTGCCCTTCTGGTCAACATGCTGGCCAAGGACTTGGCAAAGGGCGGCGTGAAGCAAGTGGGTCGCCGAATGGTTCCGCATCGTGAGGTGCCGGGCCAAATGGTCGATCTTAAGAGTGAAGGTATCGCCGAGTTTGATCGTGCCGAATTCGACGTGGACTTCGTGGAGATGCTGGCCCGCCGGGGCTTTGGAAACTCCGACGACTTGGGCTTTGCAGCTATTCGACTCAATCTCGCCCGCATCGCTCACCTGACCGCCGGACTCGGCGTAGAAAGTCGTCCGATCGAAGGCGACTTCGCCTTCTTCATCGAGCGAAGAAACGGCCACGCCATCTTTGAATAAGCCAATGACTTTAGCCGAGATATCGCGCTCGTCATAGAGGAATTCGGACGGGGCCTTGAAGGCGAGAAGATCCTTGCTCTGCTTATGGAAGGATTCGATTTCGCCGCGGGCATTTCTCGCCCGTTCCTTCTGTTCGTCCATGAGTTTGCTAAAGCCATCCATATCTACAGAAACGCCCGATTCTAAGGCGATTTCTTTGGTGAGATCGCTCGGGAATCCATAGGTGTCGTAAAGTTTGAAGACATCGGCCCCGCTAAGCGGTTTCTTATCCTTGAGCATATCGCGGAGCATCGCTTCGCCGCTGCTTAAGGTCTTCATGAATTTCTCTTCTTCGCCAAGGACCATCTTGCTGACCATGGCGACATGGCCTTCAAGTTCAGGGTAGAAATCCTTATAGTTATCGGCCACCACTTGCACGAGTTTGTACATGAAGGGCTCATTGATGCCGATCTTTTGGCCGTAACGCATCGCCCGACGGATGATGCGGCGTAAGACATAGCCGCGGCCTTCGTTGGAGAAATAAGCGCCATCGCTGAGGGCGAAGGTGAGGCAGCGGGCGTGATCCGCGATCACGCGGTAGGCCATGAGGTTAGGTTCGGCATAAGGCTTGCCCGAAATCGCTTCGGTGGCCGTGATGATCGGCATGAAAAGGTCGGTCTCGAAGTTGGTGGGCGTGCCTTGCATGATGCAGGCGAGACGCTCCAAGCCAGCGCCGGTATCGATGTTCTTGCTCGGGAGCTCTTTATAGTCTTCGCGTTTGACGCCATTGACCGCGTTAAACTGGCTGAAGACGATGCCCCAAATCTCGATGTAACGGTCGTTTTCGATATCATCGGCCAATAGTTTGACCCCGAGATGCTTCGGGTCCCACTTCTCGCCGCGATCATAGAAGACTTCGGTGTTGGGTCCGCACGGGCCTTCGCCGATCTGCCAATAGTTGCCTTCTAGCGGGATGAGGTGATCGGGCTTCACGCCGTTATCTTGCCAATATTGCCAGGCTTCTTTATCGCTCGGATTATAGGTCATATAGAGCTTATCGATATCGAAAGCGAACCACTTCGGCGAAGTGAGGATTTCGACCGCCCAAGCGATGACTTCCTTGCGGAAATAATCGCCGATCGAGAAATTGCCGAGCATTTCGAAGAAGGTATGGTGACGGGCCGTATGGCCCACGTTTTCGATATCGTTGGTCCGAATGCTCTTTTGAACATTGGTGATCCGGCGGCAAGGCGGAACTTCGGAGCCATCGAAATATTTCTTCAATCCGGTGACGCCGGCGTTGACCCAAAGTAGCGATTTATCGCCGACCGGGATCAAGTTGACCCCCGGGAGCCACTTATGGCCTTTCGACTCAAAGAACTGAATCCACATCGAACGAATCTGCGAACCGGTCATGCTTTTCATAACAAGCATTCCTCCTTAAAAAAATAAAACACCCGTCGAAGGAACGCGGAGTGCGCGGTACCATCCTTCTTCACGCTTGGGTGCATCTTGATTTTCCTATTAACGCTAGGCGCGGCGGCATTGCCCGCAATGACAAGAAATGGCAGGTTCCTTGTTTGACGGAAAGAGTTTAGCACGCTCTATCTTATTAAGATAGAAGGAAGAGTTATTTTTATAGGGGGACGCCATTGCTGGGCCAGACGCGGTTTGGGGTATTGGCGTCATAGAGATCGCCCTTCTTGTTGAACCATTCCGATAAAGGAAGGATCGTGTTGTTGTTCGAGCAAGCCACGGTTGGAACCCCGGCGTTATAGGCGATATTGATTTGGCCATTGAAAGAAGAAAAGACGCTTTTATCGCTAAAGGAGCCTAAGGTCGTGATATAAATCGCTTTGGTGTACGGGGCGACGTGGTCAATGAAGTCCTGGGTCGGGAAAACGTGGTCGGCACCGCTGGTGTATTGGGTATTCCCCGCGCAACAACAAACCGCGACCATCTCGGGCTGAATAATGGCCGTTAACGCGGAAGAAGTCGCCGTATAGGAACCATGGTGAGCCCCTTTAAAGAGTTTAACTTTCGGTAGGCTAGGATTGTTGCTAATCAATGAAGTCTCGCCAGCGGCTTCGAGGTCGCCCGTGAAGAGGAAATAGTTCGAGGTCCCCTGCTTAAAGAGAACACAAACCGAATTGTTATTTTCATCGCTAGAGGCGCTCGCGTAATACTCCTGATAGAGAATCTCCATCGAAAGGTTTGTTCCTAAAGTGTAGGTTTTAGAGGCTCCGTCAGTCTGGTTGCAGCACTGCAAAGCCGTATAGTGAACCGCGCCTTGGCTCACCGCATAAGACCGGGCGTATTTGTAATAGTCATAAATGTTAGCCGTCGAATTCGCCTGAGCAAAATCGATGATCGTACCGATCTTGTAGTTATAGAAAATGCCGTTCCCTGAAGTATCGGTACTTTTAGCCCAGTTATGGGTGAAACCCGCCATGTGATCCGTATGAGCGTGGGTGCAAATCACGTATTCAAGTTTGCCGTCGGTGCAATATTGATTAATTGCTGTAGAAATCGAAGTGTAGGAATCGTAATAAGATCCAGCATCAATCAAAATATCATTGGTACCAGCTTTAATGTAGGTGCAGTCGCCAGTTTTGGCATTGCCAAGTTCGAGAAAATGGAAAGAGATATCTGAAGCGGAACTAGTAGAACCGCTCGAGGAAACAGTACTGCCCGATTCGATACTTGTCGAAGAAGACGAGGATGACGAAGAACTGGAAGCTGAAGATTCAGAAGAGGAAGTCGGAGCGGCCGAACGGGTTTCAATCCGGATCTTCACTAGTTCGAAACGAACAACGACTTGGCTAGCAATAGTGAATGAACTTGAAGTCGCTTGGTCAGAAGCAAAGGCACCCCCATCGCTAAAATGAGTTTCTGAAGTGCTAGTGGTTGTAAAAGAGAAGCCAGTTGTATTTGCTGAAGTCGTCACTTTGATCGACGCCGTTTTAGCAGAGTCTGTGGAATAAAGAAAGCCGTCAATCCCAATCGAAGTAATATAAACAGGGGAAGCTAAATTAAAGGTTACCGTACCTGCAGCACTGCTAGAGCCAATGCGCGCAGCATAGGTTCCAGCGCTGCTATTACCATAGACATCAGAATTACTAAACGGAGTAGAAGAATCGAGAGAAAAGCCGTTTCCGGAAAAGGAATAAGAAGCTGTTTTTAAAACGCCTGTAGAAGTATATTGAGTAGTTCCGAAATTGATATAATTGCAAGAAATGGTCGTCGTTCCCGCGCCTTGAATGAGGCTTTCGTTATTTACAACGCCCACCACTCCAACGGTCACAACCGAAACCGCGCCGAGGGCGGCGATTAAGGTCAAAAACGAAAACTTACTCTTGCTCATAGCAAGACATTATCAACTAATCTCTTTAGAGATTCAATGCGGAAGCGCTCTCTTTTTAAGAGCAAAAAACCGGAATTACTTTAAGTCGTTGGTGATGACCGCGCCCAGCGGCTGAAATAAGAGTTTTCCAAATTTGAACATTTGCCGGCCGCAGGGAATCGTGATGATGAAGATATGCAGGAACGCCCCAAAAACGAAGCAAGCGACCACGTGGCCCATTCCTCCAAAGATCAGCCAAAGGATATTGAGAAAGATTTTGCCACCGTTTGTCTTATCGTAATGGACGGATTTTCCAAAGGGAGAGAAAGCCAATTTCCCAACCTTAAAGAGCTGTAAACCCACGGGAATAAAGAGGATGGTCGCGCATTTTAGACCGCCGAGGATGAAGTAAAAGATGCCGAGCCACCAGCCGATGAAGATGCTCCAGAGGATTCCGGCGATTCGGGTCATGACGTGATGGCTCTTTTTGCCCTCTTTGGCCGCGCCGACATCCCCGTTTTGCTCGTCTTCGGAGAGGATAACGGGGCCGAGGGGTCCTGGCTGGTTAACCGGGGCGGGAAGGGCGGTGACAGGGGCGGGAAGCGAGGCGTTAACAACCGCGGAGGATCCCCAATGAATTTGATAAACGATATGGACTTGAGGTAAGCTGCCCACCGCTTCCTTCAGCGTCGCTTTTTCGCTGTCCTTAATGGCGTAAGGGAAATAGAGGTACAGGGGGTCGCTCTTTTGGGTCATGACCGCCAAAAGCTCCTCGACTTCCTCTTGGATGGTCTTCGCGTCATTAAGAAGACGCGGATTTAAAACGACCACGGCTCCTTTGGCTCCCAGGCTTTCAGCTTTTTGAAGATCGTCTTTGAGGATCGGCAGCTCTTTTTGACCGCTAGGATAAGCGAGCACCACCACGAATTTCAAAGGGATTTGATCGGCCTGACCTTTGATTTTTTGATAGACTTCCAACGAAGTTAATAGGTAGTCTTTGTGATTGGCCTTCGCCGAAGCGAGCCCAAAGGCGATGGTTTCGTTAGAAGAAGCGGGGTTAATAAATGTAAAGGAATAATTGGGGTCCATAGCTTTATTTAAAAACTTCTTATTTCGAGAAGGAAGGGCCAAGGTTTCCGCGTTAGCGTTTCTTTTTAGCGGTTCAAAAAAAGAATTGACAATATTTGTCGAAGCGTGATACTGCTACTCGGAAATAAGGAAAGGAGCGCAGTCCATGATGATTACATCAGTTCAACTTCACGCTTCGTTTGCTTATTTTTACTTCTATTACTATCGATAGGTCGTTTTACCTATTGTTAGGTGAAGCGACCAAAACATCGTGGCACCTAGAAGTAATCGAAGCGAGATCCGGATGCCATGATGAGCATCCGGTTTTTTGTTCTTAAGGAGGACAAGGTAATGAAACACGGAAATCAGACGATCCTATTAGCGGCGAGCGCACTTCTGGGCATTGCAACGTTGACCGGTTGCGGGAGCAGCGCCCCCAAAGTCGGGATTTTGACCTTTGGCAGTTTTGAGGCGTTAACTAACGCCACCGACGGCTTTGTCGCGGCCTTAAGCGATGCCGGCTTTAAGGATGGCGACAAGATTAGCCTCATAAAGCAAAATCCCGAGGCCGATATGGCAACCAATACTTCCATGGCCCAAACCTTGGCTGCGTCTTGCTCCTTGGTTTATGGGGTAGCAACCCCGAGCGCTTCGGCCTTGAAAAATGCCATTTCAACGATGGGAAGCGACATTCCCCTCGTCTTTAGCGCCGTGACGGATCCGGTCGGAGCCAAGCTGGTCGCCTCCTTAGATAAACCTGGAGCCAACGTGACCGGGGCTAGCGACCTCGGTCCGATCGCGGAAGAGATCAACCTCCTCTCCGAGTTCAGTGGTATCGATAAAGTCGCGGTTCTCTACAATTCCGCCGAATCCAATTCGATTTACCAAATCAATATCGCCCAGCCCCTAATGGAAGCCAAAGGTTGGTCGGTCGTCGCTAAAACCGTGACGAAGGCCAATGAAATTACGGCCGCGGTTTCCGCGATCGATAGCGACGTCGATGCCTTGTTCATCCCGACCGATGACCTCGTCGCCGCCAATATGGCGACCGTCAAATCCGCCAATGAAGCCCGCACGGGCCATCCGCTCATTATCGCAGGCTGCGATTCGGGGATGATTAGCGGCTCCGTGCTCGCCATGGGCGTCGATTATTACCAGCTTGGCGTCCAAGCCGGACAAATGGCCGCCAAAATCCTTAACGGCACCAAACCCGCCGACATTCCGGTTGAAACCAGTGAAAAATCGGTGGTAAAAATCAACAAGACTTGGGCAACATCTTTAGGGATCAGCCTTCCGGAAGCCCTCTTAGCGACCCCGGGAGCCGTGATTATCTAATATGAGTGCCTTCGAGTTACAAAATTTCTTCATCTCCCCCTTAGAGAGCGGGCTCATCTATGTGCTGCTCGCTCTCGGGGTTTTTGTCGCCTTCCGGGTCCTCGATATCGCCGATCTTTCCGTCGAAGGCGTCTTCCCGCTTGTGAGCGTCCTTTCCTGTTTCCTCATCCTCCATGGTTGGAACCCGTTCTTGGTGGTTCTGCTTATGGTTGCTCTAGGGGTGGTCGCGGGTATTTTGAATGCCTTATTGACCTTATATCTCAAGATTCCACCGCTTTTGTCCGGCATCATTATGATGAGCGCCTTATTTGCGATCTCGATCATCGTCATCCATTTTAATGGTGGCTACGTCAACCTTGCTAGCGATGATCCGACCGTCTTCAGCGGACTTACCGGTCTCTTCGTTGGTGCGAACTTAACCAAGTTCTGGGCCTCGGCCTTAGCTCAGTTGCTCATCGGCGGATTGGCTCTTGCCGCCGCCTTAGCTCTCCTCTATTTCTTCTTCGGCACCGAAATGGGCTTAGCCTTACGGGCTGCCGGCAAGAATAAGCAGATGGCGCGGGCCAATGGCATTTCGGTGAAAGCCATGACCATCACCGGCTTAGGCATCTCTTCGGGTCTTGTCGCCCTCGCGGCCACGCTCTACGCTCAAAAAGGTCTTTCAGGCACCCCGCAAGACGGCCAGGGTATGATCGTTTTGGGCTTATCGATTCTCTTCTTGGGCGAAGCGATTTTCCCCCACCACAGTTTCAAAACGCACCTGCTCGCCATCACGGGCGGCTCGTTCGTCTACTGGTATATCATTCAAATCCTGCTGCAATGGATCCCGAATAGCAGCACTTATCTCTATCTCTACAAAGCCCTCTTGCTGGTTCTGGTCTTGGCCATTCCTTATCTGATCAAGACCATCCGTAAGAAACACGCCCGTAAAAAGGAGGAAGAAGCCGATGCTCCGCTGCCAGAATCTTTATAAAACCTTTCATCCGGACAATAACCCCCTCAACGACAAGAAAGCCCTCCAAGGCGTCAGTCTCAACATCGCGGAAGGCGATTTCATCACGGTCATCGGGGGAAATGGCTCTGGAAAGACCACCCTCCTCAACTGCATCGCCGGCGTTCATCGCCCCGATCGGGGGACGATGATGCTCGATGACATCAACCTTCGCGATCTCAAGGAGCACGAACGCGCCCGCTATATCGGCCGAGTGTTTCAGGATCCTTTGCAAGGCACGATCGCGGACATTTCCCTTTTTGAGAATCTCGCTTTAGCGGAGAACCGCGGCAAAAAGCCGTCCCCCTTCCGCTGGGCTTTGACCAAGAGCAAAAAGAAGCGCTTTGCGGAGCTCTTAAAAACCCTCAATCTTGGCCTCGAAGACCGTCTCGATGCCAAAATCGGTTCATTTTCGGGAGGTCAACGCCAATCCGTGACCTTACTGATGGCCACGATGAGCAAGCCCCGGCTTCTCCTTTTGGACGAGCACACGGCCGCTCTTGACCCAAAAACCGCGAAAACGGTGATGGAGTTGACCAACCGCATCGTCAGCGAAGGCAAGATTCCAACCCTGATGATAACTCACAATATGAAAGACGCGATCCACTACGGCAACCGCCTCATCATGATGAATGCGGGCAAAATCATCTTTGAAGCTTCGGGTAAAGAAAAAGAAAAGCTCACCGTCGAAGACCTCCTTAAGAAGTTTCAGCAAGCGAGCGAAGACGATCTTCCCGATTCGATGGTCCTCGGTTAGAGATCCGTCCGTTTTCCTTGGTAATAAACTTCGTCGATTTTGCCGCCGCCGCGCATCTTTTCGCCTTGATAGAAGACGGCGATTTGCCCGGGGGTGACCGCCTTAACCGGTTTATCGTAGACGAGACGGACGTTTTCTCCTTCGAAGTGAAGGGTGCAGAATTGGTCGGGTTGCCGGTAACGGAACTTCACCCCCACATGCAGAGGCTCCGTCGGTTTCGGGCCAATCCAGTTGATCTCTTTAACAAGACAAGAATCGCTATTGAGAAGATCCTCTTCGTGGGAATTCGCGACGTAAAGGATATTCTTTTGGACGTCTTTTTTGTAGATGAACCACGCCCCGGCTTCTTCGCCTTTAATGCCGCCGATGCCTAAGCCGTGCCGCTGCCCTAAGGTGTAATAAAGAACGCCCATATGCTTCCCTAAGACTTTCCCCGTTCCGCCATCGACGATATCCCCAGGCGTCGCCGGGAAATAGTTATGCAGGAACTGGCGGAAATTACGTTCGCCGATAAAACAAACGCCCGTCGAATCTTTTTTGTCCATCACCGAGGCCAAGCCTAGTTCATGGGCGATTTTGCGGACATCGGGCTTCACGATATCGGAAAGAGGAAATAGGCAAGAAGCGATCTGCTCCTCGTTGATCTGCGAAAGGAAATAGGATTGGTCCTTGTTCTTATCGAAGGCCTTGTAGAGGTAATCGATATCCCCTTCGCGGACCTTTTTGGCATAGTGACCCATCGCGATCATCGAGAAGCCCTGGTCATGAGCAAATTTCAAAAAGGAGTCGAATTTGATGTACTTATTGCAAAAAACGTCGGGGTTGGGCGTCCGGCCTTGCTTATATTCGGCGAGGAAATAAGCAAAGACATGATCCCAATATTCCTTGACGAAATCGCAGCGGAGCAAGGGGATCCCAAGCTTCTCGGCGACGGCTTTGGCATCCCAATAGTCTTTTTCTTGCGGGCATTGCGGATCGTTGATCGTGGGGTTGCCAAGATAATCATTGTTGGTTAAGGCATCCCAGTTGCGCATGAAACCGCCGGTGACCTCATAGCCCTGCTGCTTCAGCAAATAGGCCGCGACCGCCGAATCGACGCCACCGGATAAACCCACGAGGACTTTCATTGGAAAAGCTCCGCGCTATCGAGCCAAACGGTGAAAGGACCATCATTGACGAGGCTGACTTTCATATCGGCTTGGAAGACGCCGCTCTGCAAAGAAGGCAGCTTCTCCTTAAGGAGATTATTGAAAATCGCATACAGGGGTCTTGCCAAATCGGGGGCAAGGGCCTTAACGAAAGAAGGACGGTTGCCTTCCTTAAGGTCGCCATAGAGGGTGAACTGGCTGACCGAGAGGATCGAGCCTTTGACCTTATCTAACGAGAGATTGGTTTTCCCATTCTCATCGGGGAAGATCCGAAGTTTCAAGACTTTGTCGACCATTTTGGCAATGACCGTTTGGTCGTCGCCTTGGGTGAAGCCAACAAAAAGAAGGAAGCCGCGCCCAATGGAGGCGACTTCCTTAGAATCAATCGTTACCGAGGCTTTTAAGACCTCTTGAACGAGGATCCGCATTATTTGATGTAAGCGTGGACGATCGGCTGCACGGCGACTTCGGACTGCGAAAGCTCGAAGGCATCGTGGACGTCTTTAATGACGTCGTCCACTCCTTCCTTATTAGTGTAGCAGGTGGCAAGCAGGTCGCCTTTTTCGACGCGATCTCCCACTTTCTTGGCCAGCAAGATACCGGCGGACATATCGATGACATCACTCATGGTCGCCCGGCCAGCGCCGAGTTTCATCGCCGAAACGCCGATCGTGAGGGAATCAATCCGCTTCACATAGCCGCTATGTTCGGCTTTGACGGCAATTTCTCTTTTGGCCACCGGGAATTTCTCCGGATGCTCAATGTAGGAATAATCCCCACCCTGAGCCTTGAAAAGTTCGACGAGTTTCTTAAAGCCCGAGCGGTCATCGATCGCCGCTTTGATGCGGGCGATGCCTTCTTCGTGAGTTTTCACGATCTTGGCTTGCTCCAGCATAATCGAGCCGGCTTGTTCGACGAGTTCGACCAAATCCTTCGGGCCTTGGCCTTGGAGGGTCTTGATCGCTTCTTTAACTTCGAGGGAATTGCCGACGGCCAGGCCGAGCGGTTGATCCATATCCGTCAAAATGGCGCGGGTATCGCGGTGCAAAGCATCGCCGATCTTCACCATCGTTTCAGCAAGTTCTTTGGCCCGTTCTAGGGTCTTCATGAAAGCGCCCGAGCCGAATTTCACATCCAAAAGAATGCAATCGCTGCCCGAGGCTAACTTCTTCGACATGATCGACGAGGCGATGAGCGGGATCGATTCGACGGTACCCGTGACATCGCGAAGCGCATAAAGTTTCTTATCGGCCGGATCAATATCGGCAGTCTGACCCATGATGGCGATACCAATGCTGTTGACTTGGGCAATAAACTCCTTTTCGCTGAGCCCAATTCGCATGCCCGGTACCGACTCCATTTTGTCGAGCGTTCCACCGGTGTGGCCTAAACCACGCCCGCTCATTTTGGCGAGTTTGGCGCCGCAAGCTGCGACGAGAGGTCCTAAGACCAACGAGGTCTTATCCCCAACGCCGCCGGTGGAATGTTTATCGACTTTGATTCCCTTGATCGAGGAAAGGTCGATGGTCTCGCCCGAGTGCATCATCGCATCGGTGAGATTGGCGATTTCTTCAGGGACCATGCCCCGCCAAACGATCGCCATCGCTAAGGCACTAGCTTGATAATCGGGAATGCTGCCTCCGCAATACCCTTTGACGAAGAAATCGATCTCGGCTTTCGAAAGGAGGCCCCCGTCACGCTTCTTTTCTATAATATCTACCATTCTCATATGCGCTAACTATACCAAAAAGCGGGCCGGTTTGACATATCCAGGCAAATAAACCTTATAATATATGGGCATGAAACTCGAAGACACCTTAGGAAATTACCTTTCAAAAGAGGAAATCGCTGCTTTAGCGACGGCGTTAACTTTGGAGCCGACCCACGCCTTGCTCCTTAACCCTGAAAAGCTCAGCGATGAAGCCTTTGTTGCGGCTTATCCCCACGTTCGAAAACATCCTTTTGTGCCCCATGCCTATCTCTACGATAAAACGGAGTACGAATTCGGGAAGAACCTGCTCTACGATGATGGAGCCTACTCTATTCAAGACCCCAGCGCCATGATGGTCCCCTACTTCTTGCATCCGCAACCGGGCGAAATCCTGCTCGATATGTGCGCCGCTCCCGGCGGCAAGACCATCGGAGCCTCGATCGCCATGGCCAATCAAGGCACGATCATCGCCAACGATATTTCCTATCCCCGGGCCAAGGATTTATCCCAGAACATCGAACGGATGGGCCGCGGCGATATCATCGTGACGTCCACCGATTTTGTCTTTGCCTACGTGAATTTCCTCAACGCTTTCGACAAGATCATGCTCGATGCCCCTTGCAGCGGTTCGGCGATGTTCCGCAAGAATGAAGAAGCGGAAAAGGATTGGAATCCTTCGAAAGTCAAAGCCTGCGTTAAGCGTCAGCTCGAATTGCTCGAGCTCTCTTACGCCATGCTTAAACCCGGCGGAACCTTAGCCTACAGCACCTGCTCCTTCTCCTATGAAGAAGACGATGGGGCCATCCTCGCCTTTAAAGAAAAGCATCCCGAAATCGAGTTGGTTAATTTACCGGCGGATGCTCGGTTTTATCGCACTAAAGAACTCCCGGAAGCGATTCACCTTTTCCCGCACCGTTTTGAAGGAGAAGGCCAATTCATCTGCTTATTTAAAAAGCCGGGGACCCTTACGAGCAATCGTCATGAAGTGCTTGGCAATAACCAATATAAAGATTTCATCGCCCAATATGGCCTAAGCTCTCGAAGCAACGAGATTCTCCGCGGCAAGTTCTATTCCCTTTATGAGCATTTCGACGCCAGTCACCTCAATATCCTTCGTTATGGGGTCAAGCTCTTCGAAGTCCGCGAGATCTTTATCCCCGACCACCACCTCAGCCATTTCTTGCCCGCTTCTTATAGCGTCCCGATTTCCGAAAAGGAAATGAAGGCCTACATCCATGGCGAGACCTTCCCCACGACCCTTGGCGATGGTTTCTATATCGTCAGTTATCAAGCTCAGAACCTCGGCTTCATCAAAGTGAGTCAGGGCATCGCTAAAAACCATTATCCCAAAGGGCTGCGTCGCCAAGTCGATTAACAATAAAAAAGCCAGATAACCTGGCTTTTTTTCTAATTAGAATTTTCCGTTGACGTAGACTTCGTACCACTGGGGATCCGGCGGATATTGCTTATAGGCCTTGCTATCCATGTAGGCTTTATCTTTGATCTTCATCGCTTCGACTTCATCGCTCACTTGTTTCTCGACGAGCGGGGCGAATTCGGTGGTCGTCATAGCCAGGTATTCTTCCTTTTCATGAGGCTGGAAGAAGCGGACCTGAATCAGGTAACTCTTATAGTTAAGCTGGCGTTTGAACGGGCGGAAATTGCCGAATTCCGCCATGGCAATCACGGGGACGCCCGTCCGATAAGCGAGCTTAAAGGAGCCGGGATGGAACGGCAACATCGGTCCAAAAGGATCGGGATTGCGATGCCCTTCGGGATAGACAACGTAGGAGCAATAGCCGGCGTTAAGCCGCCGCTCAGCCTCTTCCATGACCGCGACATTTTGGCGGAGATCCTTCCGATCGAGAAGCGAACCTTCGACGGAACGGAGAACCCGGCCGGCAAAGGGCGACTTCTTGACTTCTTTCTTCGTGATGAAGGTGATGGGCCGCTCGCTGATGGCGACGAGGACCAAAGCATCCATCATCGAAAGATGGTTGGAAACCAGCACGAACGCGCGTTTTTCATTATTGAGAATCTCCAGCCCATCCACTTGAAGATTGAGCCGGAAATTTTTGATGGTTTTGATGATCAACTTACGAGCGGCGGCATAACGGACTTCGAAAGTATAGCGCTCAGGGTGGATCGAGTAGCGAAGCATCCAAGCGAAGTAATCGTAGAGGATGCGGGGGGCACAAAGGCAGATCAGCCGAAGGAACTTAAACATTGTGGCTCTATTCTACCACCCTGAGGCCCTACCTTAAATCCGTTTTAACGCTTCTTTGGTCGTGTAGATCTCATCGAGCTCATCGATGAGGATGAGACCGAGTTTGGGATCGCGTTCGATCCGGCCTTTGAAGACGATGAACGATCCTTTGGCGCCTTTAATGAAGGAGCCTTCGATCGTGAGCATGCTGCGCACCGGAATCAGATCGGTCTCGAAGTGGCCGCTGGCTCCGGGAACGACCCTGTCGATTTCGACATAACGGGTCTTCCCATCGATGATATCGCCTAACCGTCCCGACACGAAAACGCTTGAGAGCATGTAAAATACCTCCAATCTCTCAATGTATCTATCAGGGTTTTGATTTAGATCCCAGAGGCTCTTACTTGGGTAAGAGGGTCGTCACGGCCAGCGCATGTTTTGGGATGGAAACGGCGCGGACCACTTTCGGCTTGGGAAGCAGGCCGCCATCATCGTAGAGCAATGCGTGATCGCACTCCTCTTCGTAGAGGCCTTCTTCTTCTTCGGTCGGATTGATAAAGAATTCAAGATCGCCGAGCGGCGCGATGGCGTTTTTGTCGAGGAAACGCACATGGAGGATATCGCCTAAATCCGTGAGGTTGACCATCTGATCGATGACCCGCGGATCAAAGACGTGCAAGAAGAGGTGGGTTTTGCGGAAGGCCACCATCGCCTTGAAATAATCATACATCCGATAACGTTGGTCGAGGAGCTTATAGGAGAATTTGTTGTAATGATCGCCCTTATTGTAAGTGTTGCCATCGCCCCACTTACTCTGACCGATTTCTTGGCCCATATGAATGAAAGGGATGCCAAAGGCCAGCAGGACCCCCGCGGTGCCTAGACTCACGAGGCGGAGCCGTTCTTCTTCGCTTAAATCGGGGCGTTTGGCGGTGAGATAGTCGTAGATCGAGTCGTTATCGTGGCACTCGATATAGTTGAGGGATTGGGTGGCGGTCTCAAAGCGTTTATTGACGATGAAATCGAGGCAGCTGCCGACATAGGCGGCTTTAAAGGGCTGCATGGCTTCTTCATCGCCCGCCAAATAACGCTTTAAGGATTCCCGGAAAGCATCGTTAAAGAAAGCAAAATCCGGGAGCAAACGCGCATTGCCATAGGTTCCTAAAGGCTGATTGACTTCTCCGCCCATATCCCAGCCTTCGCCATAGAGGATGAAGGACTTATCGTGGGCTTTGGCCAGATCTTTGATGAGATTGAGGGTTTCGCAATCCATGATACCCATCAGGTCGAAACGGAAACCATCGATCCCGTATTGCTCAATCCACCATTTGCAGGCATCGAGGATGAGCTTTCGCGCCATCGGACGCTCGGTGGCGAAGTCGTCGCCGCACCCGGAAGTATTCGCCATTTTGCCGCTGCTGCGGCGCCGGAAGTAATAATTGGGGACCACCCGCTCAAAAACGGAGGTCTGATATTCGTAGACGTGATTGTAGACGACGTCCATGACCACGCGGATACCGCGTTCATGGAGGCTCGAGACTAAGGCCTTGAGATCTTTGATACGGCTTAAAGGATCTTCCAAAACCGAAGCATAGCTGCCTTCGGGAACGAAATACTGGGCCGGATCGTAGCCCCAGTTATAGCCCGACTCGGGGTTACGCTCATCGACGGATTTGTAATCGTAGATCGGGAGGAGCTGCAAATGGGTGATGCCCAAGGAAGCGATATAGTCTAAGCCTGCCGGATGGCCGCCATCGGTGGTCCGCCCCGGTTCACTTAAGCCTTTAAAGGTGCCTTTATGTTCGATATTGGTGTGCTTATCGATGGTCATGTCCCGAATGTGGGCTTCGTAGATGATGGCGTCGCAAGGCGAATTCAGGACGGGCAAAGCGTCATGATGGAAATCGGTCTGAAGTTTCTTAAAGTCCACCACTACGGAGTTCTCGCCATTGAGGGTCGAAGCTTTGGCGTAGGGATCGCTCGTCTCGGTCGTGATCTCGTTATTGATGATCGCATAGCGGTAAATCATGCCTTCGTGGTCGCCTTTTAGGGCGATGCGGTAAACGCCTTTATCGCCGCGGTGGCATTCGCTGATCAAGAAGGAATCTTCGTCCTTCTCGTGGTGCATCAAAAAGACGCGGCTCGCTAACGGCGCCCAAAGGGCAAACCGGGTTTCTTCCGGGGTATAGAGAGCGCCAAGATCATCGCCAAAATAATCGTATTTTTCTTCGAAACCGGGAAAGGCCGTGCACTCGCTCACATCGAGCGGGATGGTCCCGTACGAAGGCATAATGACGTTATAGCTATGACCGAGGGTATGGGGCGCGGTCATCCGATAATCGGCGATCACGACGCCCGACATCGAGGACGATTTAATCAAAGTCAGCTTTTCTTTATGGATGTAGTCGACATAGAGAGCCGGATCGATCTTTTCCCAAGGCAAGGAAGAGAAAATCACGAGCCGAATGGTATCGGGGGAAACTAGACGAGCGTCGGTAAAGGTATCTTTCATGAGATGATGACCACCGCCATGGCATAGCCACCGTCGTGGCTGATGGAACAGGGGTATTGTTTGCCATTATAGACGATATAGGGGGCGCCTGTCTCGCGATAAAGTATTTCCACCGCGTTAAAGGGGACGCCAACCATCCCGGTTCCTAAGGCTTTCATAAAGGCTTCCTTGGCGGCAAAATGGCCGGCCAAGAATTCGATTTTATTGGTGCGCTTTGCATAAAAGATCTGCTCTTTTGAAGACAGAATTTTCTCGACGAAAGCCGGTTCATCGTGAATCCGATCCATCAAGACGATATCGCAACCAACACCCATATTATTGCCCTTCTCCCGGAAGATTCGGCTTCACATCGGTCTGCTCGGTCGAGCCCGGATTTTGTTTGGCGTTAGGATCGCTATGGACCAAGACGCGGCAACCCTTGCTTGAGGAGTTGGATTCGGTCTGCAAAGCGACGATGCCTTCCTTTTGAAGCTGAGCAAAGATTTTGCCGGCCCGGGGAAAACCAACGCCGAATTCACGCTGAATTTGACTAATGGAGGTATATTCGCGGCCCATGATCGTCTCTTTGATGTAATTATACTTTTCTTCGGAGGAAGCGTTGCGGATCTCGGCGGCAGAAGGCGCCGAAACATCGGCGGCTGGAGCCACGTCTTTCGAGTGATCGACCAGGTCAAGGAAGCGGGGATCGTAGACCGTGGGATGCTCTTTCCGAATATAGGTGCAGACGTCTTTGATCTCTTGGTTATCGACCAAGCAACCCTGAGCGCGCGTAAAGCCGACCCGCGAGATGAGCGGGCATTCGATCAGCATATCGCCATGTCCCGAGAGCTGCTCGGCGCCAGCGACGTTTAGAATCGTGATGGAATCGGTCTGCGAAGCCATGGAAAGAGCGACGCGGGTACCGAGGTTGGCTTTGATGACGCCGGTGATGACTTGGACGGAAGGACGCTGGGTGGCGATAACGAGGTGAATGCCGGCCGCACGGGCCTTTTGGGCGATACGAACGACCGAGCCGCCGATATCCTTGCATTGGTCGGAAAGGTCGGCGTATTCATCGACGAAGACAACGATGAAGGGCAAAGTTTGAACGCCCGCTTCGGGGGCGTATTCCTTATTGAACTGGCGGATGTTGGAAACGCCGGCCATTTCAAATAGCAAATAGCGGCGTTCCATTTCATCGATGAGTTTATCGAGGCAGACTTTGGCTTGGCCGCCTTCGCTCACGATCGGGCAAAGCAAATGCGGCAAATCCTTATATTTGGCCATTTCAACGCGTTTGGGGTCCACCACGACGATGCGCAGATCCTCAGGGCGGTTCCGCATGATGAGCGACATGATGAGGCCGTGCATGAAAATGGATTTGCCGGACCCGGTCGTTCCGCCAACGAGCATATGCGGGAAGTCAGAAAGATCAGCAAAGACATAATCGCCGGAAATGGATTTGCCGAAGGGGATGACGAGGTTGTTTTTGTCACCTTTGGGCAAATGTTCGAGCATTTCCCGCAAGGAAACGATCGTGGTCGCGTGGTTGGCGATTTCTAGGCCCGAGGTCGATTTGCCGCGCACCATTTCTTCAAAGCGGGTCGGGACGCCGCCTAAACGCACGGAGATATCCTGAACGTATTTGCCAATCGTCGTAACGGAGACCGAAGGATCGGTTTGGATGTCATAACGGGTGACGGAGGGTCCGATCGTGTGGGAAACGACTCTGGCCCCGACATGAAGGTCAGCAAAGGTCCGGTTGATGATATCCGTCCGTTCGGCCGTATCGGCTTCGTTTTGCGCGGCGGCAGAATCGGCGGGATAGGTTTTCAATAAGCTTAAAGGCGGGAAAGTATATTTCGATAACGGAACGGCCTTAGGTTGCGAAACGCCCGGATTGCTGGGCTGATTATCTTCTTCAACCTCGGCTTCAGGCTCTTCAGGTTCGGGTTCGGGTTGAATAGGCGTAGGAACCGGCTGAGGTTTTGGCATCGGAGTCGGCCGCGGACGGGTCGGGGCAGGAGCAGGCTTAACCGGTTCAATCGGCTCGATCGGGGTCACTTCCGGCTCGATCGGAGCCTCGGGTTGCATCGGAGTCTCGGGCTCAACCGTTTCAGGGGTAGGGTTCAGGCTCGACTCATCGTTATTGGTCAACAAAGAATCGTCGACATCGTTGCCTTTCGGCTCTAACGGGGCGACTGGGGTTTGTCCAAAAGGATCGGCGGGGGCAAAGAGATTTTGCTCGGGGGAAGGGGCAACTGGCGCGGGGGCAGGTTTCGGTGGAACCGGGGCTGAGATGGGTTCAGGTTCTTTATCGTTTAAAGCTTCTTCGCCAGGGAAAATGGCCAAAGTAAGCCCGGATTGCATAACGTTTCCGACCGGAGCCGGAGTGTTATTGACTTCCCGAGGAATATTCGGAGAGGGGGCGGGCGCTTGTTGATAAAGCTGACGGCGGGTCACGACTGGAGTTTCGCGGGGAGCGGCGGCCGGAGCAGGTGCAGGCGTCACCGGGGCAACGGGGGCAACCGGCGTCGAAGAGGGCTCTTCCGTAGGCTCAGGAGTCAATAAAGGCGCGACTTGAACATCCACGCCAGCGCTAGATTCTTCTGGCGAGGATTCCACCGCTTCTTTTTTGGCGCGGCGTTTGGCTTTAGCGATGGTCGCCTTCGCCTTGATGGACTTCACGAGCAGTTTGATTTCGGGGAAGAAAGCGATGAGTAAACCAACCAGCAAAAGGACGGCTAAGGACAAAATCACCAGCCAACCCCCAACGAATTGGTTCAAAAGGCCAGCCAAGATGTAGCCGATAATGCCTCCGCCGAGTTTGGTGTCGAAGCTGAGGCCGCCGTTATTGCCGGCTTTGGCTTGGTCGATTTCCTTTAAGAAAAGAGAAATGTCGCCATAAGTTTCTTTTCCTTGGAATCCGAGATGGCTAAGGAGAAGCAACGATCCTAAAAACAAGAAGAAAAAGGCCCAAAAATAGCGCTTTGCCGGGAATTTCGGAATCTTGCGTTTCCAAGTCATATGGAAGCCGACGAAGAAGAGAAACGGGCAGAAGAACCAGAAGCCGGCAAAGCCAAAAACATAGTCAATGCCATAAGCAAGGCCCCACAGATGGCTTTTGCCCGAAAACATGATGAGCAAAGCCAATAGCGAAACGAAGACTCCAATCGCGGAGACAACATCGGCAGTTTTGAGATTTCGTTTCGTTTTCTTAGCGCTCATAGGGTAGGAATATTGTAAAACAATATTACGGGATTATGGAAGAGAAGATGCCAATTTTTGGTTTTGGTTTACTCGACTTCAACGATGAGGGGAAGCACCATCGGTTCTTTTCCGGTTTGACGCCGGATAGCCCGTAAGCACTTCTCGTATACGTTTTGCTGCATTTCTTCGAGGTTATAGACGGGCTTCTCGAGGAACTCGTTGACCGTCGAAACAAAGATTTTGCTGACGTCGCGCAAAATCATATCGGCGTCTTTGACGAAAACGAAGCCGCGCATCTGGACATCGGGTCCAGCCACGATTTTGTGCTGTTTCTTGGAGACCGTTAAGGCAAGAACCACCACACCTTCGGCCAATTTTTGACGATCTTCAATGACGGCTCCACCGACATCGCCCACGCCGATGCCATCGATCATGACATCCCCATGCGGAATCTTCTCATCGAAGAGGCGGCCTCCGGTTTCGTCGAGGATGACACTGATGCCATTCTCCATGACGAAAACGTTTTGGTGATTGAGGTTAATGCCCATCGAAAGGGCGACCATGCCGTTATGAAGCAAATCTTTATAAAAGCCTTTGACCGGAATGTAGTATTTCGGTTTTAAGATTGAGATCATCATCTTGAGGTCTTCTTCGGAAGCGTGCATGTTCAGGAAGTTTTTGCGTTTGATGTTGAGGACTTCGCAGCCGGAACGATAAAGCTCATCGATGGCGTCGGTGGCTTCGATTTCGGTATTGTCGTTAGCGGGGCTGGCGACGATAAAGAGGTCGGTCTTGTTAAGGGCGATCCGTTTATCTTCTTGGGAATTGGCCGCTAAGAGAGCGATTTTGCTGTAAAGGTGGCCGCCGAATCCGGAAACGAGGACGATGATGTCCTGACTCCGTAAGCGGAGAATGTCGTCAACCGGGGCGTAATTGTCTCTAGGAATCAACAATTGACCGCAGCTTTGCATCGCGGTGAGAATCGATTGGGTTTCGTCATCGTAGCAAATGATTTTCCGGCGGGTCTGAACGGCGAGTTTGATAAGTTCGTCGAGGTTATAGAAGTTGGTCGAGAAAATGGAAATGAAGATGCGGCCCTGCCAATCCTTCATCGGTTCTTCGATGAGCGGAGTGAGCTTATAGCTGGGGGCCGTATAGCCAGGATGGTCACTATAAACCGACTCAGAAAGGAGAGCCAACGTGGGCTTTTCAGCGAGATTGGCGATGGCGTTCATATCATGGAGATAGTTGGGGTTGGCGTTATTTTCAACGACGAAGTCGCCGGTAAAAACGATATTGCCATAGGCCGTTTCGATGGCTAAGCCCGAAGAATCAGCAATGTTATGGGCGGTATGGAAGAAAGTGATCTGGCGGCCAGCGACCTTAAAAGTCGAGGAGGGAGTCACCGGGTGAAAATCATAAATGGAGGGATTCAAATTCACGTGTTTGGTGAAGATTTGGAACATCGTAAGGGTGACTTTGGAACCATAAATCGGAGCGGGAACATCCTTATAAATGTAGGCCAAAGCACCAGTCTCATCATCGTGGCCATGAAGAAGGAAATAGGCTTTAACCCGGTTCTTATTGGCCAAAAGATAGTCGTAATTGGGAATGACGTAATCGATGCCGGGCATCGTTTTGTCCGGAAATTTCACACCGCAATTGACGACGAAGATATCCCCGTTGATCTCAACGACGGTGCATTCTTTACCATCTTCATCGAGACCGCCTAGGGCGAAGATTTTGACTTTTTCTGACATGAAACTTAATTCTCCTTAATCAAAGCATGATTATGCGAAACGCTTAGCAACGTGATTATAGGCCAACCCCACCAGGAAAACTATAGGTTTTCCTAACGAAGGTCGGTTGAAGCAAGGACGGATCCATCGATAAGTGAGCGGATTTCTATGTGCCGGCCTTCCATTAAGGCAAAAGTCGGAGGATTGCCGTTTTTCGGAAAAGAAGTTGAGCCGGGGTTGAGATAGTAAAGCCCGTCTTCCTGCTTCAACATGAAAACATGAGTGTGCCCAAACATCAAAATATCGCCTCGGGTCACTGTAACCAAATCGCCAGAAAGCAAGTCACCGTGGATTAAATTGCAACGATAGCCGTTTAAAAAGACAATTTTGGAATCGTCGAGTTTAAAGCGTAGAAGCGTTTCATCAATTCGCGAATCGCAGTTCCCGCGAACTCCGATGATCTTGTTGGCATAAACATTGAGAAGATCGCAAACCGCCATTGGGTCATAGTCGGAAGGGACACCATTGCGAGGGCCGTTATAAAGATAATCGCCCAGTAAAACAATCTGGTCGGGGTTATAGGCTTGAATGACGGTCATCAAGCTTTTAGCCGCGTTGAGGCGACCATGAATATCACTCGCAATAATTACCCGCATCGTTCACTCCAAAATATCTCGGGTCGCGACCAGATCGACACCGGTACCAGCGACATTAGGAACAATCACATCTCCAATATGAACAGGAACCTTAGCGGTGGTTTTTTGAATGACGGCCATAACATCAAAGATTTTTTTCTTGGAAATGGCAGTCTTTGTCTTCACGGGAAGGACGCGCAAAATAGTGGAATTGATCTTCACAGTCGAAGTCACGACACGTGTCGGATTAGTAACTTCTTGTTTGGCATAGACCGGTCCGCGGGGGCAACGGTTTCCGGTCACGTTAAATTGGTCGTCGACATGAAGCCGGCAACCATTCGGGCAGACGATGCAAATTAAGTCATAGGCCATGGGTTATTTTACCTCCCGAGGCTTTAAAGAAACCGTCAATTTGCCTTGGTTGTTTATTAGTAGATTCTTAGGAAGAATATCTATTTCCATTTCACTAGGAATTATCGTTTGCTTATAGATTCTCTTAATTACTTGTCCATCGAGGGAATACTCAATAAAAACATCTTTGGTTGGCCGACGGACTCGAAACTTCATCGGGATGTTATCTTCGGCGTTGGCTAAGTCGATTTCTTCCGGCACGATATAGCCGACTCCATCCCCAGGTTCGCAAGCGATCTTTTCGGGGTGGCGGATTAGCTTTCCTTGAAGATAAAGGGCGGCCGATTTCCCTGCCGTTTTGGCTTCGGTAACAACGTTATCAACGAGGTCGTGAACATGCAGAACATTGCCGCAGCTGAAGATGCCATCGATGGCGGTTTCCATGTGTTCGTTGACACTGGCGCCACGCGTTCTAGACGGAACTAAACCCGCCTTGTTAAGGAGGTCGTTATAGGGGATTAATCCAATCGAAAGGAGCAGAGTGTCGACGTCAAAACTCGTCATGGTGTTAGGGATGATTTGCATCTTGTCATCCACCTGACTAATTTCGATCCGCTCCAGGTGGGACTTCCCCACCACTTTCGAAACCGTGTGACTAAGGTAAAGGGGGATTCCATAATCTTGGAGGCACTGAACCAAATTACGGTTTAAACCATTGGAATAAGGCATGATTTCAGCCACGCCTAAGACTTTGGCCCCTTCTAAGGACATCCGACGAGCCATGATGAGGCCGATATCGCCGCTGCCCAAAATAAAGACCCGTTTACCGACCATATAGCCATATTCGTTCATATAAAGCTGGGCTTGACCCGCCGTGATGATTCCGCTCGGGCGATCCCCCGAAATGCCGATAGCGCCGGCATTTCGCTCATAACAACCCGCGGCCATAATGATGGCTTTGGCCTTCACTTGAACATAGCCTTCTTGGCTGTTGCTATAGGTGACGATCTTGTCTTTGGAGATCGCGCTGACGTAAGTGTTGAGTTTATAGGGAATCTTACGTTCATCGACTTGATTAACAAAACGGGTTAAAAACTCGGGTCCGGTCAATTCTTCATTAAATTCATGGAGGCCGAAGCCATTGTGGATGCACTGGTTGAGGATTCCGCCTAAAAAGGGACCACGTTCCAGGATTAAGAGGTCTTTGACCCCGGCGTCATAAGCCGCCACCGCAGCCGCCATTCCCGCCGAGCCACCGCCAATGATGACTAAATCTTTCTCTTCCATCATTTACTCTCCTTGGCGAGAATTTCGCTGCCATCTTTATCGTAGAGGACTTCTAAAGGCGATAGATGATAGTATTCCGCCAGTAAAAAGAGGACTTTTGGCTGACAGAAGCCGCCTTGGCATTTCCCAAAGCCAGCCCGTGAGCGTTTCTTTAAAGCCTTGATGGTCTTGCAGGGCAAAGACCGGGACAAAATATCGATGATTTCGCCATAAGAGATCTTTTCGCAATTGCAAACCATCTCGCCGAAACGGGGGTCCTTCTTGATTAAGGCATTCCGCTCTTCAAGGGAGAGGCTTTGCAAATTGATGTACTTACGAACTTTGGGATTGTAGTTGGCTTTTTCTTTTAAAGGAAGCAAAGGAGCCACCAATTCATCCACGACGTGCATCGCAATCGCGGGCGAAGAAGCTAAGCCCGGCGATTCAATGCCGGCCACATTGATGAAATTGGGGGCAGATTTAGCGGCCTCAATGATGAAATCATGAGTGGACGGCGTCGCTCTTAGTCCCGCAAAAACTCGGATTTGCTCGCGGAAGGGAATGTTAGGAACCATCATGGTAGCTTGGCGTTTGACGTCGGCCAGAGTGAGGGCATCCGTTGAGAAATCCTCTTTGTCGTCGATGGTTTCGCTGGACGGACCGACCAAATAGTTTCCAGAGGTCGTCATCGTCACCAAAATTCCTTTTCCTTTTTCGCTAGGTAGCGGGAAAAGAACATGGTTCACTAAGCCTGGCGCGTAATGGTCTAAAACATAATACTCGCCCTTGCGCGGATTGATTTTCCAGTCCACGGGTTCGATCATTTTGGCGATTTCTTCGCTATGTAGGCCAGCGCAGTTAATCACGATTTTGCTTTCATAGACCCCTTTTGAGGTCGTGACAATGAAATGATCCTTGTCGTGCTGAATGGCCGTTACGGCTTCGCCTAAATGAAGCTGCACGCCGTTATCGAGGGCGTTCTCCATCGCATGAGCAGTTAAGGTGAAAGGGTTGACGATGCCAGCGCTTGGGCAAAGTAACGCCCCTTGGACATCTGGGGAGATATTCGGCTCCATCGCTTTGACTTCAGCAGCGGATAGCAGCTTTGTTTCGACGCCGTTCGCACTTCCCCGTTTTTGCAGATCCTTTAAGACTTCCACTTGCTCGGGGTTAAGGGCGATGGTCAAAGATCCCACCGGTCCAAAAGGAACGTCGAGATCTCGGCATAGGGCCGGATACATCGCATTGCCTTCAACGTTATAGAGCGCCTTTTTGGTTCCAGGCACCGGATCGTAGCCACTATGGACGATCGCCGAATTGGCCATTGAGGTCACATCGCCCACATCGTTTTCTTTTTCTAAAACCAGCACGTCGAGCTGATATTGCGAGAGATTTCGGGCAATTAAGGAACCGATGACGCCGGCTCCGATGATAACGATATCGATCATGGTGTCTTAAGTATAGCGCTTCCCTCTAGCCTGAGCATCCCCCAAATCCTAGAAAAAGCATAGAATAGTAAGTATGAAAATCGCAGTATCCCTCAATGAGAAAATCCTCGAGTATTCGCGGATTCTTGATCGTAACATCGCCGCTTCTGACCATTTGAATTCACTCTTTGCTAAAAAAGTCCCCTATTCGGGCAAGCCTGCGGCCAAGCAGCTCGACCCCTTAACCTATTCTAAGAATCCCTATTTCTCGCTGATAAAAGGCCTTCGGTTTGAACAAGGGCACTCCCGTTTAAAGGAAGGAACCTATCAAAAGAAGGAACTCTTTTTGGCCGATGAAACCTATGGCGATCCCAAAGACCATTATCTTGAGGTCAACCCCTTAGGTTATTTCGCCGAGCCTTTCCCTTTCCCTGAACTTCAGAAGAAAGCCGAAACTTGGATGAGCCTCATTCCCCACGAGATGGCGAGTATGACCGCCCCGATTGCCTCCGCCCATGGCAAAGTATTAACCCTTGGGCTCGGCTTAGGCTATTTTGCTTTCATGGTCAGCGAAAAAGCCGAGGTGACTTCGGTGGATGTCATCGAAAACGATCCCGAAATCATTGCGATTTTTAATGAAAAGTTACTGCCTTTATTCCCCCACAAATCCAAGATTCATATTTTAGAAGAAGATGCCCTTCTTTTTGCCGCGAAACGTAACCCGGTCTACGACACCGTCTTCGTCGATCTTTATCATACCGAGGAAGATGGGCTGCCGCTTTACCTCGCTTTAAAGCCCCTTCAAAAGAATCTCTTAGCCCCAAAGGGCCATTGCGATTATTGGATTGAGCGGAGTTTGCTCGCTGGTTTACGCCGCTACGCGATCGCTCTTCTCGATGAAGAACGTCAAGGTTCCAGCGACAAGGATTATCCGACGAGCGATGATCCCGAAGCCGAGATCTTCCGAAAACTTCATTTCGCCGCCAAAAAGGTAGTTCTTTCCACGTCTAGCGATCTCGATCTTTTCCTCAGCGATCAAAGTCTCTCCCAGCTCGTCGGCTAAGGCCATCGCTTTTATTTGCCACAAAAAAGACCCACAAGAGCTGATCTTATGGGCCTTTTCGTTAACGGGAATTAGTGATGGGACGGACCGCCGTGGCCGTGGTTATCATGGCCATGGAAATTGCCGTGTCCGTGGAAATCGCCATGGGGACGATCGCCCGCCGGACGCTCCGGGCGCTCGACATAGCCTTCCGGCTTATCGAGGAACTCGCGGTGGCTGACTTTGACTTTGCCCTTTTCGTCGAGACCGATGACGACAACCTTGAGGGTGTCGCCGACTTTAACGACGTCGTTGGCATTGTTGATGTACTTCCAGTCGAGGCGGGAAACGTGGCAGAGACCATCGCAATCTCCGAAGAGGTTGACGAAGGCGCCGTAATCTTCGACGCGGGTGACTTTGCCTTCGAAGATTTCGCCGACCTTGGCTTCGCGGACGATGTCGTCGATCATGGCTTTCGCCTTCTCGATCATGGCCTTATCGGTGTGATAGAGGGTGATGGTGCCATCTTCTTCGACGTCGATCTTGCAATCATTGCATTGCGCGATGATGTCATTGATGACTTTGCCGCCTTGTCCGATGACGTCGCGAATCTTATCGACATCGATCTTGAAGGTGACCATCTTCGGCGCATATTCGCTGACTTCTTTGCGAGGTTCAGGGATGACGGCCTTGATGTCTTCGCGGATCTCGGCGCGAGCCTTATTGGCTTGGGCGAGAGCTTCGCTGAGGACTTCGCGGGTAACACCATGGATTTTGATATCCATCTGGAGGGCAGTGATGCCCTTCTCGGTGCCAGCGCACTTGAAGTCCATATCACCGAAGTGGTCTTCGAGACCCTGAATATCGGTGAGGATGGTGTAATGGTTGTTCTCTTTGTCGGGGCTGCGGGTCGGATCATTGGTGATCAAGCCCATCGCGATGCCCGAGACGATGCCTTTAAGCGGAACGCCAGCGGCCATCAAGGACATGCAGTTGGCGCAGATCGAAGCCTGCGAGCTGGAGCCGTTGCTTTCAACGACATCGGCGACGCAGCGGATGGTATACGGGAAAGTCTTTTCATCAGGAATGACGTAGCTTAAGGCTCTTTCGCCTAAGGCGCCATGGCCGATTTCGCGGCGGCCCGGAGTGCCCATCTTGCCAATTTCACCAACCGAGAACGGCGGGAAATTGTATTGGTGCATGAAGCGGCGTTCGGTTTCGCCGGTCAAGTCATCGATGATTTGCTTATCGCTAAGAGGCCCTAAGGTCGTGGTGCCGATGACTTGGGTCTGACCGCGGGTGAACATGGCCGAACCATGGGCGCGCGGGAGCAAGTCGACTTGGCAATTGATCGGACGGATTTCATCGACCTTGCGGCCATCCGGACGAACCTTTTCTTCAATGATGAGACGGCGGACTTCTTTAGCAACCATGCCTTCAAGGATGTCGTTGACCATCATCATGGTGGCGACGTGATCCTTTTCTTTGGCGTAGCTGCGGTTATCGTAATCGTCGAGGATTTCTTTCTTTAACGCGTCGACGGCGTCTTGGCGCTGGAGCTTATCAAAGATCGAGATGGCCTTAACCAAACGATCGCCGATCCGACCTTCGATATCCTTCTGGATCGCGGGATCCGGGGCGTAAAGATCGATGTGGCGTTTCGGCTTGCCGATCTTGGCGATGATTTCCTTTTGGAATTCGCAGAGTTTTTTGATGGCGTCGAAGCCAAACATGATGGCATCGAGCATCTCCTCTTCGGGGACCTGGTCAGCGCCCGCTTCGACCATCATGATGGCCGAGTCGGTGCCGGCGACGGCAAGGTTAATATCGGATTTGGCTTTTTCTTCAATGGTCGGATCGATGACGAATTTGCCATCGACGCGGCCGACATAAACGCCAGCCACCGGGCCATCAAAGGGAATATCCGAGATGCAGAGAGCTAAGCTGGAGCCGAACATGCCGGTCATCTCAGGAGTGTTGTTCTGATCGACGGACATCACGGTCGAAACCAACTGGACTTCATTGCGGAAGCCCTCGGCGAATAACGGACGGATTGGGCGATCGATGAGACGGGCCGATAGGGTCGCGTGCTCGCTGCCCCGGCCTTCGCGGCGTAAGAAGCTGCCCGGGATCTTGCCGACGGCGTATTGCTTTTCTTCGTAGTTGACGGTGAGGGGGAAGAAATCTCCTTCTTTGGGTTCGTCGGCGCAGCAGGCGGTCGATAGAACCACCGTGTCACCGAAACGGACGAAGGCCGCACCATCGGCCTGTTTTGCGATTTCGCCAGTCTCCACCACTAAGTGGCGTCCGGCAAACTCGAGTTCGAATGTTTGCTTCATTGTTTTCCTCTTTCCTTTTCTTGGGATAATGAATTTAACGTGTTTAGTCTAGCACTCTAACTACGTTAGGAATAGAAAAACCGCCCGAAGGCGGTTTAGCATGAGCATCAGGTTATTTACGAATGCCGAGTTTGCCGATTAAGTCGGCATAAGCATCGGTGTCGGTGCTCGCGAGATAGTCGAGAAGACTATGACGTTTGCCGACGAGGATCAGAAGCGAGCGGCGAGCCGCGGCATCCTCACCATTGTGCTTTAAGTGCTCAGTGAGATCGGCGATACGCTGCGAGAGTAAGGCAATCTGGACTTCGGCGGAGCCGGTGTCCTTATCGTTCTTGCCGAACTTCTTGACGATCGAAACCGTCTCTTCTTTGGATAGAGCCATTGGGATGATTCTCCTTTCTTTGTCGTTCACGGCTTACTCATTGTGGAATCCGGAGAGGGTCCTCACGGTGGGCAGTCGCAAAATGTACTATAGCCTTCTTAAGAAGGAAGCGCAACGGAATTCACTGCTTTTTAACCTTTTCTAGCAAAGCCCGGAGTTCGGATTTACTAAGCGTTTTTATATGGGAGCGGTCGGTTTGCGAGAGTTCGATTAGCTTGGCTTTGCGGACGCCTTCTTCGCCTTTGATTTCGGCATAATAACGTCCGAGGTCCGGGATTTTCTGAAGCCCTCGATAAAAAGATAAGGCTTCCTCCGAGAGCTGGGCTTTTTCTCCGTAAAGATCGTGATAAGCCTTTTGAACTTCCGCTTCGCTGATGTCGTGACCTTGGCTTCGCTCTTCCGCATAAATTCCAACCACATCGCTGTCATCTTTATAAATTCGGAAGGACTGAAGCTTCATCGCGAGCAGATAGGCCCCGGAGATGACCCGAACCTGCAGACAATGGCAAAACTCCTTATAGAAAGCGGAAAATTCGACAAGATGAGGCGAATAGGATTCCGTCGATGAGAAGTCATCGTTAAACCAACTTGGGGGTAAGCCGTTATCGTCCCCCACTTTTCGAATTGAATCGAAAAGTTCGGAATCGGCAAAAACCAAAGCATCGATGTCGGTCGAACTCCGCCGAAAATGGTAAGCCGCAATGATAGCCGATCCACCGACGATAATGATTTCCGCTTTCCCTTTTTGATGGGTGCGTTTTCGATAGTCTTTGGCAATTTCAAAAAGCAGACGGTTGAGGTTTTCGTCGCTGATTAATGGCTCAGGCGACATCGCGGACGTCTCCCTCGTAAATATTAAAGCGAGCAAATTCGGGGATGGCTTTTGATTCAGCGGCGGAAATTTTGGGGTTCTTGGGGTCGATTTCCTTAAGGATTTTCAGACCAATTGGAACGACCGGATCCCGAAGTTTTTTCGTGCGGATTTCTTCATATTCTTTGGCGAGGGGCAAATCATGGATTCGGCAGAGATAATCGGCCAAACCAAGGAGATAATAGCAATGAAAATAGAGCCGTCTTTTGTAGAGCTGCTCGATTTCATCCGACGTGAAAAGCGCTTGGAGGAACGCGACATCGCCTTGCTCTTTAAGAGCGTGGCAAATATCGCTCCGCAAAACATCGTAACTGCGGTTTAATTCCGCTGCGTCAATCTCGTGGTAAAGTTCATCGAGAGAAAGCCCTAAGACATCGGCCAATTTCTTAGCCGTTTTGAAAGAAAGTTTATAGGGGTCGCTTTTGCGGGAAAGGAAATCGGCGACCGTTGTCAAAGGAATGCCGCTTTGCTTACTTAAGCGATACGCAGTCCAATTCCCTTGCTTTATCCGAGTGAAGATATCCATAGCCCTATTATATCGGTGCTCCGTTATTTGACAAGTCTTTTCTGAGTCTCAGGCGAAAAGAGGTATTCCCTTCCGCGTTACTTTAAGTAACGGCTTTTCAAAAAAATACTTATTGCGCGCGGGCACGCCTGAGACTATGATTTAGCGCGGAAACTCGCTAGGAGGGTATCGCCATGAAAATCCGAAATATCGCCATTATCGCTCACGTTGACCACGGCAAAACCACCCTCGTGAACTCTTTGCTCACCAAATCGGGAACCTTCCGTGATAACGAAGCCATTCAAGACCGTATGATGGACTCGAACCCGATCGAGCATGAACGTGGCATCACCATTTTGGCGAAGACCACCGCCATTCACTATAAGGATTACAAAATCAACATCGTCGACACCCCGGGGCACGCCGATTTCGGCGGCGAAGTCGAGCGAATCATGCACATGGTCGATGGCTGCTTGCTGCTCGTCGATGCCTTTGAAGGCACGATGCCGCAAACTCGTTTCGTTTTAAAGAACGCCCTCGAAAACCACATTAAACCGATCGTCATCATCAACAAGGTCGACCGGCCGAATGCCGACCCCAAGAAGGCCGTCGATGAGGTTCTTGACCTCTTTATTCAGCTCGGCGCCCCCGATGAATTCCTTGATTTCCCCGTGGTTTATACTTCGGCCCTCAACGGCACCTCCTCTTTATCCCCGGATCCCGCGACCCAGAAAGATGGCATGGAAGCCGTCTACGAAGCCATCATCAAAAACATTCCGGAACCTAAAGCCGATCCGACCGCTCCTTTCCAGTGGCAACCGGCCTTGCTCGACTATAACGATTTCGTCGGCCGTATCGGCATCGGAACCGTGAAGCGTGGGGTTGTCCACGTTGGCGATACCCTCACCGATATTCGCCTTAATGGCACGACACGCGATTTCAAAGTCATGAAGCTTTATACCTTCTTTGGCATGACCCGCAGCGAAGTCAACCAAGTCGAAGCGGGCGATATTTGCGGCATCGCTGGCCTCACCGATCTCGGCGTTGGCGAAACCATCTGCGCGCCTGGCCATCTTGAAGCTTTGCCCGCCTTACGGGTCGATGAACCGACCTTGCAGATGGAATTCGGCACTAACAGTTCGCCTTTGCGCGGACAAGACGGCAAATTCGTAACCGCCCGTGTCATCGAAGACCGTCTCTATCAAGAAGTCCAGCGCGACGTCTCGCTCCGTTACTTCCGTAAACCCAACTGCGAAACCTGGGTCGTCTCCGGACGCGGCGAACTTCATTTGGGCGTTCTGATTGAAACCATGCGCCGCGAAGGTTTTGAACTCGAAGTCAGCAAACCACAAGTCATCATCAAAGAGATCAATGGAGTCAAATGCGAACCTTACGAGGAACTTCAGCTCGATGTCCCCGATGAATTCGTCGGCGATATGATGACGATTTTGGGCGATCGTGGAGCCGTCCTCGGCGACATGACCTCCAACAACGGCGTCACCCGTCTCAACTACGTGATTCCTTCGCGTGGCTTGCTCGGATTCGTCAGCAACTTCCTCACGATGACCAAAGGCTATGGCATCATCAACCACACCTTCAAAGAATACCGACCGATGTATAACCATGTGGTCGGCGAGCGCAATATCGGCGTTCTTGTTTCGACCGATAAAGGCCAGGCCACGAGCTACGCCCTTGAGAAAGTCGAAGAGCACGGGACCATGTTCATCGTCCCGGGCGATACCTGCTACGAAGGCATGATCGTCGGCGAACACCGCTACCCCGTCGACCTCGCGGTCAACTGCACGATGACGAAGCCGATGACCAACGTCCGCTCTTCCACCCGCGAACTCACGATCGTTCTTAAGGCCCCGCGTAAGATGACGCTGGAAGCTTGCCTCGATTACATCAACCTCGATGAGCTCGTCGAGATCACCCCGGATGCCATCCGTATGCGTAAGCGGATCCTCAATACCGCCGACCGCAAGAAGTTCGATTCCCACAAAAAGGACGAGCAAGAAGAGCTGCAACAGCAAGTTGGGCTCAAGTAATTCCTCTTTCTAAAAATAAAGGCTAGGATATCACTTCCTAGCCTTTTTTTGACATTGTCTAGTCCCTATTTCTTGCGGGAACGAAGCCAGTCTTTATCTTTTTGGAGTTGGGCCTGAAGAAGCTCGAGGGAATCGAATTTGATCTCGGGGCGTTCATAGGCTAAGAAATCGACATAGATGGTTTTGTCGTAGATGTTTTGGTTGAAGTCCTCAAGGTAGACTTCGACGATGGGGTCATGGAGCAAGCCCACGGTCGGGTTGGTCCCGACATTGGCGAGGCCATGATGGGGGATTCCCATCACATAGGCCACGACTTCATAGACGCCGCCTTGAGGGAGAAGATAAGGATCTTTTAGGCAGACGTTCGCGGTCGGAAAACCGATCGTGCGGCCATATTCGAAGCCATGGGCGACTTTGCCATGGACTTCATAGGGACGCCCTAACATCCGATTGGCTTCTTCGACCTTGCCTTCGAGGAGATCCTGCTTAATCAAAGACGTTGAGATCTTGACCCCGTTTTCTTCAAGGAGAGGCACAGTCAAAACCGGAAAAGACTTCGCTAAAGTCTTCGGGGTTCCCGCCGCCGCTTTGCCAAAACGGAAATCTTCGCCCACCACCAGAAGATTCAGGTGGAGAGGCTTCAGGTATTGAGCGATGAATTCTTCGGGCGACAAGGCGAAAAAGGCTGCGTTGACGTCCAGGGTCAGCACCACATCGACCCGTAAGCGTCTTAAGATGCTGATTTGATCCTCGAGGCTCGTCAAAATGGCTTTGGTTTTGCCGTTCGTTAAGAAGTTGGCAGGGTTCTCTTTAAAAAGCAGCACCCCCACTTGGCCTTCTCCGGCAAGGCAGGCTTCGATAATCAGCCGTTGATGCCCAAGATGAAGCCCATCAAACGTCCCTAAGCATAGGGCTAGACCCTCAGGAAAATTCGGCTGTTTTTGATTGAGATCGATGATATCCATTTAAAAGAGTCCTCGCTCCGAATGGTAGAGGCCATCCGGATTTAAAGCGTAGACGGCGATCGCCACGCTATGTTGGCAGAGCAAAATCTTTGCTCCTAGCGCGGCATCAAAGGGCAAGGCGATTCCGCTTTTGGCTTTGGCGGCAACCGCAGCGTCCACTTCGACGTGTTTCATTGCGCTCACTAGAATCGTAGGGTCGATCAAACTGTGCTCATCAAGAGCGGCCAAGCTATGGGCGTGGCGGAGCTGCCAAGGGCCAATGGAGAGCCGCCGTAAAGCCGTCAGATAGCCCACGGTCCCAAGACTTTTAGCGATGTCTTCCCCGAGGGTGCGAATATAGGTGCCTTTCGAGACGGTGCAGACGAAATCAAAGTGATCGGCTTCATGGCGAAGTAAGCAAATATCGAAAACTTCGATGTCTCGGGGCTTCCGTTCGATTTCTTCGCCCGAGCGTTCCAGCTGATATAAGGGGGTCCCATCGATTTTAATCGCGCTCGCCATCGGCGGGATTTGGCTGTGTTTGCCTAAGAAGGTTTTAAGAACCGCGGCGATCTGGGCATCGCTAATGTCCCTTAAAGGCTTTTCGCTCGGCCTGAGTTGGCCTTCTGGGTCGCCCGTGGAAGAAGAAACCCCCAGTTTTAAGGAAGCGAGATAAGATTTTTTGGAGTCATCGATATAGGGCAGGAATTTGGTGGCTTTGCCCACCGCTAAAATCAATAGGCCGGTCGCAAAAGGATCTAAGGTGCCTAAATGCCCGACTTTTTTGGTGCCGAAGCGCTTAGCGATCTGGTTATCGACGTAACGGGAAGTCACGCCGGCTTCTTTATCGATGAATACTACCCCATCCATGGCCTAACTATTATAATATCTAAGCCCCATGAGATACATGAGAAGAGTGCTTTCCGCCTTACGAAAAGCCGATGAACGCTATGGCCTCATCGACGAGGGAGACAAAATCCTCGTCGGGCTTTCGGGCGGCAAAGATTCTCTTTGCTTGCTAAAAGCCTTATCGATCTATGGCAAATTCGCCAAAAAACGCTTCACGGTCCAACCCGTGACCCTCGATTTAGGCTTCGATAACTTTCACCCCGAGTCCCTCATCGCTTATTGCAAGAGCTTAGGCTATGAATTGATCATCGAGGATTCCCGCTTCGTTTTTGATGTTCTCAAAGCCCACCAGCAACCCGGTAAGCACATCCCCTGCTCCATCTGTTCTCGCATGAAAAAAGCCGCGATGAATAGCGTCGCTCACCGCCTGGGTTTCAATAAAGTCGCTTTCGCCCACCATAAGGACGACGCCATCGAAACGCTGTTCATGAATATGATCCATGGCGGACGGGTGGCTTCCTTTGAGCCGAAGATGTTCCTTGAGAAATCGAAAATCACCTTCATTCGTCCCCTCATTTTGGCCGCGGAAAGCGACCTCTCCAATATGGCGAGAGAAGAAGAATTGCCGGTGCTGGCCTCCACTTGCCCCGCCAATGGCTTCACCGAGCGTTATGCCACCAAAGAATTGCTCAAATCCCTCTATAAAAGCCACCCCGAAGCCGAAAAGAACTTCGAGGCCATGCTCGATAATTATCAAGGATTTAAGCTCTATTTCGACCAGATTGAAATCGAGAATAACCACGATTCCCGCTATAGCTTCCATCCGCTATTGAGCGCTAAAGACGCCTTAGCCTATGCCGCGATTGCCTCTAAAAAGAGGGGCCAGCTCTCCCCCTTAGATAGCGAAGGCACCACGCTGTTAATCCTTTATAAGCATCAGATCGTTGGCCAAGTGAACTACCGGTGGGACAATCCCCATCAAGTCACCTTCAAGACCTTGGATCTCCTAGCGAAAACCAAAACGGGCAAGGACGCTTGCTTAGCCTTCTTGATTCCCTACATCTCGGCGGAAGCTAACCCGGTCCTTTTCGTCTATGAGGCCAAGGATAAAGCCCTAGGTAAACGCGCGGGATTCCAACGAAAAAAGGAGCCGGGGATGACCGCGAGCTCCTACTTTCTCAAGATTCGGCGTTAAGCTTACTTCTTGCCTTTTTTAGCGGCTTCAATCGCCGCTTTTTCTCGGGCGAGAGCTTCATCGAGCGCGGCCGCTTTTTCATAGGTCTCGTCATAGACGAAGACGATCTCCGGGACTTGATAAAGGTCGAGCATCTTGGCTAAAGAAGAACGGACGTAGCCCGTTGTTTTCTTTAACTCCAAGAAGTTTTGGTGCGGATATTGGGCGCCTAAGAAAGAGACGTAAACCTTGGCCTTGGAATAATCATCCGCGACCTCGACTTCGTTGACCGAAACCATTCCGATGTGCGGGTTCTTGAGCTCGCGCTGGACGATTTCAGCGATATCTTTGGCGATGACCGCTTTGATGCGGCCTTGACGGTTGGCCATGGCTTATTTCTTCTCCACGAGTTCGTAGCCTTCGACGACGTCGCCTTCCTTAAGGTCGTTGAAATTGGCGATGGTGAGGCCGCATTCGTAGCCTTCCTTGACTTCCTTAACGTCGTCTTTGAAACGCTTTAAGGACGCAAGCTTGCCATCATAGACGATGACGCCGCTGCGCAAGAGACGGACCTTTTCATCGGCTTTGAGCAAACCCGAAGTGACGTAGGAGCCAGCAACGGTTCCGATTTTGCTGATCTTATAAAGATGGCGAATCTCGGCTTGGCCGGTAACTTGTTCGACTTTCTCGACTTTGACTTTGCCGGCTAAGGCGGCTTTCATCTCGTCGAGGAGTTCGTAAATGATCTGATGGAGGTGGATTTCGACGTGCTCTTCCTCGGCTTTCTGGCGAACGCGGGCATCCGGGCGGACATTGAAGCCATAGATGAGGGCGTGCGAGGCCGAAGCCAACAAAACATCGGAATCGGAAATGGCGCCCGCTTGAGCGAGCAAGACTTTGACTTTGATTTTGTCGGTCGAGAGCTTCTCTAAGGAAGCCTTGAGGGCCTGGGCTGAGCCATCGGTGTCGGCTTTGATCACGACGTTGACGTCGTTGTTGGTGCCGGCGGCGACGGCCGAATAGAAGTCGTTGGCCGAGACGCCCGAGTTGCCAGCAAAGGCCTGAGCTTGTTTAGCTAAGGCGCGCTTTTCGGCGATGTCCTTGGCTTCTTTTTCGCTGGGGAAGGCCATGAAGCGGTCACCCGCGGAGGGGACGCCCGAAAGGCCGGTGACGGCGACCGGAGTCGACGGGGTCGCGGATTTAAGGACTTGGCGATATTCGTTGGTCATCCGGCGGATTTTGCCATAGAGGTCGCCCACGACCACGTAATCCGTGGCTTGAAGGGTGCCGTTTTGGACCAGCAAAGTGGCCTTAGGGCCTTCGCCTTTATCGAGGTTAGCTTCAAGGACGGTCCCGGAAGCGTAACGGTTGGGGTTGGCTTTGAGTTCGAGCATTTCGGCTTTGAGCAGAATCGCGTCGAGCAAATTGTCGATGCCGATGCCTTTCTTGGCCGAAATCTCGCAACAAATGGCATCGCCGCCGAATTCTTCGGGGATGACGTCATGCGCCATGAGCTCTTCTTTGACTTTGCGCGGGTTGGCGCCGGCTTTATCGATCTTATTGATGGCGACGATGATCGGGGCTTTGGCGGCTTTAGCGTGGCCGATGGCTTCGACGGTCTGCGGCATGACGCCATCATCGGCGGCCACGACGAGAACGACGATATCGGTCACATCGGCTCCGCGGGCTCTCATCGCGGCGAAAGCCGCGTGCCCGGGGGTGTCGATGAAGGTGATTTTCTGACCATGGACTTCCTTTTGATAGGCGCCGATGGCTTGGGTGATTTCTCCGGCTTCGCCTTCCGCGATATGGGAAGAACGAATGGCATCGATGAGGGTGGTCTTGCCGTGGTCGACGTGGCCCATGATGGTCACGACCGGGGGCCGAGCGACGAGATTCTTCGGATCGTCGTGGATTTCGATGTCCTCAAAATGAGCGGCATCCACCACTTTTTCTTTGCGGAAATCGTAGTTGAATTGCAAACAGATCGTTCCGATGGCATCGTCATCGAGGACTTGGTTGATCGTCACCATCTTGCCTTGCATGAACAAGAACTTGATGATGGCTGGGGTCGGGACGTTGATGGCTTTAGAAAGCTCGGCAACGCTAAGAGGCTTCGAGTAGACGAAAACGCCACCATTGACTTTGGCGTATTCGACTTTCTTGTTGCTCGGATGGTCCTGGAAGTTGCTTAAGCGTTGTTGCCGCTGCTGCTGTTGCTGCTTCTTGGAGAAATACACGGTTTTCTTTTTCATCACTCTAGACTCCTTTCATAAGTTCTTGAAGATGAGCGGCGGCGGCCTTATCGAGGACGCCGACCACGGAGATTTGGTCGAACCCTAAGGCTTGACCTAACGCGGCTTTGGAGGGGAGCATCAGCACCGGGATGTCCCGATAGTGAGCTTTGTCTAAGGCGGCTTTTTGGGTATTGGCGGAAGCGTCCTCCGCTAAGAGGATCAGTTTCGCTTTGCCCACCGCTTCGAGCAAGCTTGAGCCGATGAGGAGTTTGCCCCCGCGGTTCAGCAAGCCCAAGAACCCATAGACTTGCGGGTTCATAAGGCCTGCCTCAGCGTCTCATAGAGTCCTGAGGCGACCGGGGCGCCGCCATAATGGGCAAGCAGGTTATTCTTGGCCGCTTTTTCGAGGCTTTTTTCTTCCTTAAGAAGATAGAAGCCCCGGCCAGGCTGATGGCCGGTAGGATCGTAGACGACTTCGCCGGAAGCAATCACCAAACGGAAGAGAGACTTCTTCGGAAAGCTCTTTTTGGAGAGGATATCGTGACGGAAGTTCTCGCTCTGCATGGTTTACTTCTTATCGTCGTCGTAGTACTTGTCGAAGTCGCTGTAATCGACCTCTTCGTCGGCATTCTCGGACTCGTCAGGATTGACGGCATCCGGGTTCTCCTGCTCTTCCTTATCCATAGCCTCGAGTTCTTCGGGGGTATAGACCGGGATGGCTTCTCCGGGCTTAACGCTCGGGGTGGCATGTTTGACTTCTTCTTCGGTAATCTTGCGAGGACGGCGGAATTTCGAAGCCGGTTGGGTCTTCTTTTCCTTGGCGGATTCGAGTTCCTTTTCGAGGTCCGAAAGCGTGGTCGTCGTATGAACAACGGTCGGCTGGACCGGAGCGGGAGCGGGTTTGCTGACTTCGGGAGTCACGGGAGCAGCGACCGGGGCGGGAGCGGGAGAGGGGGTCGGAACGACCGGGGCGGCAGCCGCGGCTTTGGCGGCTTCTTCTTGTTTCTTGGCTTCGGCTAAAGCGGCGGCCGCGGGGTTAGAAGCCTCGGGCGGGAATTCGCTCTCTTTGGCGGTTGCGGTCGGAATGATCGGGGCGACGCTAATCGGAGTAACACTCGGAGCGGGAGTCTCGACGGCCGGGGCGACCGGCTGCGCGGCTTGCGCGGCCATAGCGCCCTGACGGGCAAAGTCTTCGCGTTCCTTAATCTTCTTTTCTTCTTCGGCTTTCTTGGCCCACTCTTCAGCGGTGGTATAGACTAAGCCTTCTTCTTTGGCCGGGGTCTCTTCTTTGATATCGATCGACCAACCGGTGATCTTGTTGGCGAGGCGGGCGTTAGCGCCGCGCCGGCCAATGGCTAAGCTTAATTGCTCATCTTTAACGACGGCGACGGCTTTAGGGAAAGGGACGGCAGTCGGATCGGTGAGAGCCACGCCGACGACGGTCGCCGGACGTAAAGCTTCGCAGATGAATAAGCCAGGATTGGTCGAATAATTGATGACATCGATCTTCTCTTTGTCTTTGCCATTGCCGAGCTGGGCGACGATCTTTTGAATGCGGGAACCGGCTTGGCCGATGCAGGCGCCGGTCGCATCGACGTCTTCGTTATTGGAAGTGACGGCGACTTTGCTGCGGATGCCAGCTTCGCGGGCGATGCCTTTGATGATGACGGTGCCATCGTAGATTTCATGGATCTCTTCTTCGAATAAGCGCTTAAGGAAGCCTTCGGAAGACCGGGTGACTTCAATCTGCGGACCCCGCGGGGCTTTGCCTTCTTCGGGGACGGCGGATTTGACTTCTTGGATGTAGACCTTGATGGGGTCGCCGACTTTGAAATACTCGTCGCCGATCATTTCGCGGCGGCCGAGTTCGACGGTGGTCCGACCAATATTGACGGAGACCGAGCGGTCATCGGCTTTTTCGACGGTGCCGGTCACCATTTCGCCAATGTGATCCTTGTAGATATCATAGAGGGCGCTGCGTTCGGCGGTCGCTAAGTTCTGGCGGAGATTGTTGCGGGCGGCCATGGCGGTCACCTTGCTGAAATCTTCGACCGGGCAAGGAATGGCGAAATCGTCGCCCTCCTTATACTTGGCTTTCTTTAAGCCTTCGTTGGCGTCTTCCTCGCTCACTTCGAGGTAGTCATCTTGGACATCCTTGACGACTTTCTTGATTTGGGCGATTTCGATCGTGCCTTTATCGAGGTCGATATCGACCTTCACGACGGCATCATCGCCGCCGCCAAGGTATTTGATATAGGCCTTTTGAAGCGAATCTTTGAGGGCTTCGACGACGGCCTCTTTGCTGATGCCTTTGCTCTCGGCGAGTTCATTGACTGCGGAGAGGAATACTGCTTGATCCATGGAATTGATCCTTTCGATTCTGTGTTGATGCTTATTTTCTAGAATTTGATGGCTAAGCGAGCCTTATCGACATCCCCAAGGGGGAATTCGATCGAGATTGAACGGCCTTTTTTGTTAAGGCGGAGCGTCACTTGAGCGTTAAGGATGCTCACGAGGTCCCCTTCCACGATGTTTTCGCCATGGTAAGGGTGGCTGAGATGGAGATTGACGTAACGACCGACGTAGTCGCTAAGTTCGTTCGGGGCGATCGGTTTTTCGGCGCCGAGTGAGGAGACATCGAGAGTGTAGGCTCCCGCGATCGGATCTTCCTTATCGAGTAAGGCGGAGATCGGATCGGAGAGGGCGACGATATCATCGAGACTGATCGGCTCTTTGCGGTCGACCGTCACTTGAAGTTGGGGACCATCCGCGTTAACGCAATAATGCACGCTAACGAGACGATAACCGCGCTCTAGCAAGGGCTCGGTCAATAAGGCGCTGACCTTTTCTTCCTCGTTCATGAACCTCCTAACAATAGAAAGAGTGGCAACTAAGGCCACTCTAAACCATTGGACTTATACGGAACCACGACGGGATTTCCGCGCAACAACTATAGCATGGCCCTCGCGCGTGAGCAAGCAAGACTAAGCGATGATTTGATACAAACTCCGTGAGGGGGCGGCATAGGTTGAACCGTATTCCCCTAAAACTTCGATGAACGAAACCGTTTCGGTCTTCCAAACGCGAATGGACTTCTCGCTCACATACGAAAAGGCGGATTTGGCCGCATCCTTATAACAAAGGATTCCGCAGCCATCTAAGGCGATGGCTGAAGCCGGGCAGGTTAAGCTCACGGGACGGGTGGAAAGCAAATCCGAAATCTGCAGGGTTGCGCCATCGAAAAAGACGCTCAAATAGCCGTTTCCAAAGAGGTGATCTCCATCAAATGGGACGGCGTTAGCGGAAGCCGAAAGCACGATTTCGCCATAGGGATCCATGGCATAAAGGGCCGAGGCCGTCTTCACAAATAAGGCCCCGCTTTCTCCAAAGAAGCTCGCCTTTTGATAGGAAAGACGGCGTAATTTTTGACCTTGAGGGCCGTAGAAGGTGAGGGTGCCGTTATCTCCCCCTACCACATAAGAGCTATCGAGGAAGGGATAATATTCCTTCCCGAGGACCTGCGGGTCTTTCGGGGCGTTGAAGTAACAAATCTTGTAGACGCCATCCTCTTGATAAATTAACGAGGAGGCGGTGACGCGCTTGAGGGCGGATAAGCTTGGCAAATTAACCCTGTAAGCTTTCGATCCCGTGTATTCCGAAGAAATGCCCGACCAGATATAGGCGGATTGCTCGGCATAATATTGGACGAGGCTGCGGCCATCTTCTCCGATATAAAGCTGCTTCGGATCGTTCCGAGCGGCTTGAGGCTGCACAAAGAAGCCCGTCCCATCGCGAAGCGAGATTAAGTAGGCGCCACTTACGCTGGAAGTCCAAAGCCAAAGCAACGAATGATCGGCGTTGATAAATTCGTAATGATCGCCAAAAAGAGAAGCCGGGGCCTTGGGATAAGCCAAGTTCACCACGCTATAGGGTTGATAAGAGTCATCGCCTTTAACGAGGGCAAAAGGGCAAACGGAGAAAGATACGGGCCGAGAAAAGTCATCCTGGTAGACGCTAACGATCTCGTTAAACGGCAAGGCGCTCTCGCCGCCCCAAGGATCGATGGCATAGAGGGTCGAGTCCCTTTTGCCATAGAAAATCGAGCGGTAACGATCCCCATAAACCGACAGGGCGCTATAGCCTTGAAAGGCCACCTTTTGGTCCTCGAGTGAGACGAGACCATAGTTATCGGAAGACACTTCGACGGCGACAAAAAGCCCATGGCTCCCACTTAAAGCCTTGTAGGGCAAAGTCACCGGGTGGCCAAAATCGACGAAAACCTTGCACGAGTCTTCTTTGGAGAAGACGATGCTTTGGTTATCTCCGCCCAAGCTTTGCATCGAAGAATATCCGCCCAAGTAAGCGGAGGTCGCACCGTCAAAGGTGGCGAGCAGTCCGCTAGGATAACGGGCGATGAGACGGCCGGAAGCATCTTTAAAAATCGCATGGCCGCTAACCTCGGGGACGAGGTAGCCATCGCCATGATATAGCGGAGCGACGGGCGATAAGACTTCAGGGGCGCTCGAGCTGCCGCTAGAAATGCTGGAAGAAGGGATGTTCCCTTGACAAGCGGAGAGCAAAGTTAAGGACAAGAAGGCCAGAACGATACCGGATTGTGTTTTCATTGGTTTTCCTTTCTTTGCTTGAGCGAAGGGGTGTTTGCATCTTCAGTCGCGGGACCGGTAGAATTGGCAATCATCAGCCCGGGCAAACTGAAGTTTTTCGACTCGCCAAGATATTTACGATTTACATAGTAGTCCGATAGTAAGGAAAAACAAGACCGATTTTTATTTTTTAAAAAGCCCCATCTAAAGCGGGTTCAAATAAAGAAATTAACCGTGTCTTTTTTTCGGCCGTAAGAACAGAACGAAGGCCACTAATGGGGCGGCGTAAGCCGAGGCCAGCAAGCTCACGGGGCCTACTGGAATCGAGTTCATGAAATCGATTGGAAGCAAGGCCATGCCGCTCTCCATTAAGAAGAGGGGATTCACGATCATGGCGATGAGGAAAAAGATCGAGACGGCGAGGGCGCTGCCGGCCATGGCCACCGCATAATGGAACTGACGGTATTGAGCCTTAGTCGGATCTTGGCATTCCTTGTAACCATAGACATAGAAGCCGAGTTCGACCGCTGGCAAAGCCATTAAGAGATAGAAAGACAGCATCTCCCACCAATTGCTGAGGCTGTAATCGAGCGTGTAGAAGAATAGGGCCAAATCGCCCATGAAGAAGAGGGCGGTTAATAGAAACAAGCTTCCGAAAATGCCGATCAAGATGCGCCAAACTCTCCGAGGCTTAGGATCAGGAAAACGATCATTCTTGCCTTGGTATTTCTTTAAGCCATAGAAATAGAGGGCAAAGCCGAGAAAGGAATAAAGGAGCCCAAGAATCAAAGCGTCGAGCGGGTAGAGCGAAGTGATCCCGCCCATCACGATCGAGGAATAGGTGCCTTTAAAGCTATAGACCGCGGTGAGAAGCGCCATCAAGAATCCCCCAAGGCAAATGAAAGCGCCATTAAGGATCAGCATCCACCGCTTATGTTTTAAAGAATAAGGATGCAAGGCAAAATGGAGCACCAATAGCAGATGGATTGGGATGATATTCATGAGGGTATAAGGGAGGTAGCGGGCAAAAAGCGCGAATTTGGAGCCGAAATCCTCAGCGATAAAACTCACCAGCGAAAAGCAGCAGATTCCGGCATAAACAAATAAGGCGGCCTCGAGAACGAGCAGCCACGTTCTTAATTTCATAAACCCGCCTCCGCGTACGTGAAGAAGAGCGGATTGAAGTCCGCGCCCGGATGCGGGTCAAAACTTCCATCTTTATGGATAGTGAGGACATTGCCGCCAAGCATATCGGCGTCGGCGTAGAGGCCAGCCCCGCTCTTTAAGCCGTAGGCGAGCAGGATGCCTAGATCGATGCCTTGGCGGGCTTCGTCCCAATCGTCATCGTGATAATAAGCATAGAAATCATCGCGGTGATCGTGGCCATAGAACATGCCTTTGGTGGAGCCGAGTTGCTCGGCTTTCTTAAAGAAGCCGGAATCCATATAGCCCGGGTAGGTCCTCGTTCCCGAAATGGCCGAGGAAGCATGGGCATAGACGCTCTCGCGGAGGTCGCCGCCGCAAAAGAGCAACTTGCCTGGGGCGCTCTCCTGGTGCCTGAGTCTTTCGCAATAAGCGGTCTGCCATAGCGGAATATGAAAGAAGGCTAAGGAAGGAACCACGCTCCCTTGATTGATGCTTTGGGCGGCCTTCACTTCCTTTTCATACCAATCGATCTGGTCTTGATGGATGACGTCGTAATCGTTATAGAGTCCGTTAAAATGAAGCGAATTGCTATCGAGGCCATAGAGCTGCCACACGGTTTTGGAACCAGCGGTGAGGTTGATCACGAAGTTGGAATTGCCATAGACGTTATCATTGCCGACTTCGCTATAGATGCAGTAGCCGCCCTTATCGAGGCTGTGACTAAGCGCCACTTGGCTCACGTAATCGGGGTTATAGGTCCCCTGCTCATCGTGGTTGCCATAAGTGAACGCCCACGGGACTTTCCAGGAATCGACCAAGGACCAAAGATGGTTCACGGTCGTTTGATTGGCGATCAAAAAGGAATCGCCGGTGATCATGATGACATCGGGGTTGGCTTTAACGACCAAAGCGGTCAAGTAGGCGTCTTCCCGCTTGAAATCGGTCCCGACCGACCAGTGGATATCGGTGAGTTGGAGGACCTTGACGCTATCTTGGTGGGCGAAAAGATCGAGGCTTTTGACGTAATCCGTGAGAGCGGGATTACTCTGGCCGCAACTAGTGAGGCACAGCCCCAAAATGGGCAAGGCGAAGAGATAGAGCTTTTTCATTGGTTTTATTATAGCAAAATCCGTAAGAGGCGGAGCGCTCATCTTTACATCAAAAAAAGGCACCGGTGGAGGTGCCTTGATCGAGCGGAAGCAGGTTTAGGCGTGCGGGCCGTCGTTGATGTAGAGGATGCCTAAGCAATGGGGGCCGCAATGGCAGGAGATCGTTCCGCCTGCCCGCGTGGCCATGATGTGCTTAAAGCCAGCTTTCTTTAACCGGGCGGTAATCTGCTCGACTAAGCCATCGGTGACGGTGGAATAGGTGATGAAGACTTCCTCGAGGTCAGGGTGGTCGAACATCGCTAAGGTATCTTCGACGTAATCCATGACGACGGTGGCCATATTTCCCCGGTACTTCTTTCCCGGAACCATCTTGCCTTCTTTGACGTAGATTTCGGGCTTAAGCCGCAAGAGATTGGCACCGATCATGGCGAGGTAGCTGCAGCGGCCGCCTTTATAGAGGAAATTGACCGATTCAAGGGAGAAGGAAGCCTGATCAAAGGGGATGCGGGCTTGGACTTTCGAGACGATGTCTTCCGGTTTTAAGCCTTGGGCAACTAACTTAGAAGCATAGATGGCCAATAAGGCGATCCCGGTGGATAAACTCCGAGAATCGATGACGAAGACTTTGCCTTTGAATTCGTCTTCTAAGCTAGCGTTGAGGGCGTTTTGATAGGCGCTCGATAATTCGGAAGAAAGCGAAAAGTGAATCACGGCATCGTGATCTTGCAGCAAGGTCTTAAAGTGTTCCTCGAATTGGAACTGGTTGACCGCGGAAGTCCGGGGTAATTTCCCGGTTTTCTCGGTGTAGGCGAAAAGCTCATCCGCGCTCACGACGCCATCGAGCCCGGTCTGCTCCCCCATCGTTAAGGTAAACGGCACGGTTTTAATCGCGTAACGCTCAAGCAGCTCTTTAGGCAAATCGATGGTCGATTCGGCAGATAAGGCGATTTTCATGATGGTCATCCTCCCCAGGATCTAAGGAATTTCAGTCCTATTATAATTGGACAATCTCGTATTTAGAACAAGATAAACGCATTTTTGAGCGCGTGAGCGCTCTCTTGTTTTCTATTTTAGTCTAAAATAGCTCTAGGAGAAATATCTATGGACACTTTAGAAGCCATCGCTAGCCGGGCGAGCATCCGCGCTTTCTTAGCCGACCCTATCCCCGAGCAGGACATCAAAGCCATCTTAACCGCGGGCATGCAGGCCCCTAGCGCCGTCAATAAACGCCCCTATGCCTTCATACTCATCAAGGAAAAGACCCTTTGGTCGAAAGCCGCCGAAGAAGTCGATCACACCACCCCCATCATGAGGCAAGCCCCGCTATGCATCGCCGTCATCGGCGATAAAGCGGCCATGCTCACCGATTTCTTCATGATCGAGGATGCCGCCGCGACGATCGAGAACATGTTCTTAGCCGCCACCGCCTTAGGTTATGGTAGCCTATGGAATGGCATCCGCATCGGCGGGGCCAACCAACTTTATTTCGATAAAGCCTTGGGCTTACCCGAAGATAAAGAAGTCCTGGCTATCCTCGCCTTTGGCAAAAAAGCCATGGAGAACCCGCGGAAAAACCGTTACGAGGAAAGCAAAATCCACCACGAGAAATGGTGATTTAGACAATGTCCAAATAAAAAGCGTACCGCTCAGTCGATACGCTTCTTTTTTATCCTACCACTTCAGGTGTTTCTTCGGGGCCCACTTCGCTAAAATCCGGGGGTAATATTCCCGCCAGAGTTCGCCGACGTGCTCCTTGGAGTAGAAGGTCGCGATGTTGGTGGCCTTATCGCTATAGATCTTATAGTAAGCCGGATCCTCTTTGAGTTTACGGACTTGCTCATCGAAGCCCTTAACGTCGGGGGCAGCCGCGTAGTTGTCCCAAAGAATACCCTGATACAATTCGAGGTTGCGTAAGAGAATCGGCTTGGCCGAATTGGCGGCTTCAAGAATCGACATCGGGAAGAGCTCGTCGAAGCTAGGCATGAACAAGACGTCGCACATATTGAAGATATCGTTCATTTTCGTGCGGTCGATGATACCGATGAAATGGACGTTTTTGGGTGGATTATCCATGATGGCTTTGAGTTCGTCATACCCATCGGTCATCTTGCCGAAGCTAAAGCCTCCCGCCCAAACGAAGGTGATGTCGGGATTATCCTTGGCGACTTGGATATAGTCCTTGACGCCTTTGCGGGTTTGGACCTGGCCGCAGCCCATGATGACGAAGGCTTTGGGGTCGATGCCATAGTGCTTCCGCAAGGCCAAGATCTGATCTAAGGGGATCTTATGAAAGTTCTCTTTGCTCACGTAGTTAGGGATATAGGTGATGTTCTCGCGTTTCATCCCGAGTTTGACTAACGGCTCGATGAAGATGGGGTTCACCACCACGATTTCATCGGCTTTGCGGTAAGTGTGGATCACGTAATGTTTGAAGACGCTGAAATTCAGTTTGTTCATCTTGAGCGACCCGTCGAGCGTCTGGGGAAGGAAATGAACGTAGATGACGTTGACGTGCTTTTTACTCATCCGTAGACGGAAGGTGGGGTTGACCGTGTGGACGTGGTAAATCTGAGCCCGGCCTTTTTCTTTGCCTTCTAGCACCGAAAACAAATCGGATTGTTCTTTGACTAAGGAGACCTGCTCCATATAGGCGCTTCCGACGCCCTGACCCGAGACCGAGGTCGCGGTTGAGAGCATGCGGATCGTGATTTTCTTGTTTTCCATAACTAATACTTTAGCATATCTCCCCCGCTTTTAGCCCTAGGAAGAAGAAAGCCAAGCGCTAAGGCCTGGCTTTTAGCGATCTTTCTGGTGCCCTCACTCGTAGTCGAAATGGGGTCTCGTCCTTACCATGGACGCGTTCTACCGCTGAACTATGAGGGCAAATGCCTCCCAAGCTCGCTACAAACTTGTTCGGCGTGAATGATTATAGCCAAGTAGGCTAAAGGTGGCAATGATTTTAAGCAAAAAAGGTCAGGCAATTCTCTCGCCGAACAAATCGTAGACGAAAGCCCCGGTGATTTTGACGCGGACAACCTCGCCTAAGGCAAGCGGCCTACCGCTAGCAAAGGAGATGGTTCCATCGATGTCGTCGGGGGCATTCCAAGTGCTCCTTAGCGAATAAAGATCATGGGGCGCATCATAGCCGACCACTAATCCCTCCATCACTTGGCCGATCCGAGCCTTATTCTTTTCGTAGGAGATCTGCTTTTGGAGCTTCATGAGTTCGCCATAGCGGGCTTGCTTGGTTTTTTCCGGGATTTGATGGGAGAAAGAATAGGCGGCGGTCCCTTCTTCGCGCGAATAGGTGAAACAGCCCATATGGTCGAAGCGAACATCTTTGAGGAATTGAAGGGTTTCGGCTTGGTCTTTGGCGCTTTCCCCGGGGAATCCCGCGATGAGAGTCGTCCGTAAGATGGCGTCGGGGACTTTGGCCTTAATCGTCTTAAAAAGCTGCATCATTTGGGCTTTATCGCCATGGCGGCGCATCGCCTTAAGCAAGTGATCGCTCCCGGCTTGAACCGGGATATCAAAATAGTGGGCGATCGACTTCGATTGGCCGATGAGGTCGATCAGCTCATCGCTGATTTCATCCGGATAGAGATAGAGCAAGCGGATCGAATAGAAACCGATGGCCTCAATCGCTTTAAGCAGATCCACGATATTGGGCCTTTGACCCTTGAAGTCAAAGCCATAACGGGTGGTGTCTTGGCTGATGAGGGAGATTTCTTTGACGCCTTTGGCGTGCAATTCCTTAGCTTCGGCGAGGATTTCCTCGTAGGGCCGCGAAACGAAGCGGCCGCGGATATAGGGGATCGCGCAGAAAGCGCAGAAGTTATTGCAGCCTTCGCTGATGCGAAGATACGCGGAATACTTAGGGGTCGAGACGATGCGCTTAAGCGGATTTAAGGGCGCAATGCCGCCTTGTCCAGTTAAGGAGCTGAGGAGTTCCGGGAGATCTTGATACTTCCGAATCGGGACGATCAGGGAAGCCTCGGTTAAGGAGGCCTTCAGCTCATCGTAATAACGTTCCGCTAGACAGCCCACCACCGCGACTTTTGCGCCGTATTGGCACATCTCGAGGATGGTATCGATCGACTCTTTTTTGGCCGCGGCGATAAAACCGCAGGTGTTGACGATGATGAGGTTGGCTTCTTTAGGGTCATCCGTCAGTTGGTAAAACGCGGGGTCGAACATCGCGAGCATCATCTCGCTGTCGATCCGGTTTTTGGCGCAGCCTAAAGACACCAAGCCGACTTTGATCATCGATGGGCCGCCAGGTTCAGTTCTTTTAAGTGATCGATCTTCGCGGCGAAGCGGTCGAAGGAAAGTAGCCGCCAGGTCCAGTTGATGTTATCGACGATGCCCGGGACATTGATGCGGGCTTCGCTGCCGAGCTCCAAAATATCTTGGAGGGCGAAGATGGCGTAGCCGGCTTTTTTAGAAAGGGCATAAGCGATGAAGCGCTCATTGATGGTGCCGTTAGCAAAGCCTAAGCGATTGAGGGCATCGTTCCAGCTGCGCTTATTGCCCTCATCGAGCTTCTCGTAGAAGCCCTTCATCATGTCGTTATCGTGGGTGCCAAGATAGCAAACCGAGTTCTCTTTGTTCCAGTCGACGCCGGCTTTATGGACGACTTCGGCGTCGGTGAAGGTGAATTCGATCACGTTCATGCCCGGGAAATCATAGTGGTCTCTTAACGTCAGGACTTGCGGGCGGAGATCGCCGAGGTCTTCGGCGATGATTTTGGCCTTAAGTTCGGGCTTTTTGGCGAGCAAAGAGTCAAAGAAAGCATAGCCGGGAGCTTCGATCCATTGGCCATCGATCGCGGTCGGGCAAGAGGAAGGAATCTTCCAGAAGGTGTCGAAAGCCCGGAAGTGATCGAGCCGGACGATGTCGTAGATTTTGGCATTGCCTAAAATCCGGTTTTCCAAGAAGGCAAAATCGGTTTTGGCCAATAAATCCCAGTTGTAGATCGGGTTGCCCCAACGTTGGCCGGTCTTCGAGAAATAATCGGGCGGTACCCCGGCGATGAAGCTGGGTTGATGCGTCAGTTGATCGAGCAAGAACGTGCTTTGATTGGCCCAAACATCGCAGCTATCGAACCCGACATAGAAGGGAATATCCCCGATGATGGAGATGCCTTTGGAGTTGGCGTAGCTATGAAGCTTGTCCCATTGACGGTACAAGGTCATCTGCAGCCAGATTTCGTAGTTGTAGTCGTAGAGATCGTTTTTGAGGAAGGCCGGCCGCGTCTTGATCCAGTCTTGCATCGCTAAGGGCCAGGTGTCCCACGAGGCCATCGAATTCCGTTTCTTATAGAGGATAAAGGCCGCCCAATCCTTAACCCAAGGATTGGCGAGGATGAAAGCCTCAAGGCAATGCGGCTGCTTCGCCATTTGGGCGTCATAGGCTAGGCGCAAGAAATGATCCTTGTAGGCCTTAACTTCTTCATAGAGGATCTTGTCGCTATCTTGATGGAACGGGGGCACCGCTTCAAGGTAGCCTTCCTCAGTGAGGGCATCGAGATCGATGTAGAGATCATCGAAAGCGAAGCTGCTGAAGGGCTGATAGGGCGAATGGCCATAGCCGAGCGGATTTAAGGGCAGAATCTGCCAAAGTTTGAAACCGCCGGCGGCAAGTAAATCGACGAAATGATAGGCTTCGGCGTTGAAAGAACCGATGCCATGCCGGCCAGGCAGAGAAGCGACCGGAAGCAATAGACCAGACGACCGAGAAAGTGCCATAAGTGATTTAACCTCCTTGCTAGTGTATCACTTTGCCTTGAGGTAAGCGCGGGAGAGGCGAGCGAGTCGCCGCTTTTGTTTGAACATCAGGAAATCGCAGCCCATATGATGATGCTCAAAGGGGATGTAGAAGAGGAAAACCAGAGGAACGGCGACCAAATAGACCGGTAGAATCAGCCAGAGGACCGGGATGAAATTGGTGACCCCGACCTCCGAGGTGTAGCGTAAAAAAGAGGGGACCAAGATCGGATAGAGCCAACTGAGGGCCTTATCCATCCCCGGGAAGGGGCCGAAGACCATGGCGCCATTGCGGTAATTGCGGCTCCAGAGGTCGACCCAATCCATCGGGACGAGGCCCGAGAATTTTAGGGCGAGTTCATTGAGGAAAATAATGGTCTCAAAGCCTAAGAAAGTGATCGGAAGCGCCCAGATGCGGTGATAGTTGGGCTTATGGAAGCCTTGGGTCACCATCAGCAAGGAGCAGATCACCAACGGGGCATGGCAAAGGTAGAAACGGAGGACCTCGAGAATGGTATTGGCGTTATCGAGCGGCACATTGAGGGCGCCGCTAGGGTTAAGGTAAGTCGCTAAACCGGAGATGATGCCCATAAAGAACATGTAATCCTTCGTCCAGTTGCCACCCCACATGAAGATGAAGGGGGCTAAGGTAATCAAAAGGGCGCAGAGGTTCTCGGGCGTCGAGCGTTTTAAGGCATAGGGGAAATCGGCGAGGTAGCTGGGGTTAAGCTGCTTAACGTAGTGCAGCGCAAAATTGGTCCATAAGATCGTCAGGATGAACTTATAGGCGAACTCTTTGCCCATCCGCCGGCATAAAATCTCCGAAAAATAAGTCATCGCGAAAAGAAGCGCGAGGAAAAAGAAGTAGAGGAAGTTACCGTACCTCACTTCCATCATGGCTTATTTCTGCCAGCGCGGGCCTCCAGGAACGACCGAGACTTTGACGACGTTCTTCTCGCCATAGACCTTGGCCATATTCTCCATGAAATATTCGGTCCGATCATAGAGCGTGAAGCAGATGATGGAGCCAGCAAAACCGCCGCCCATGATTCTGGCCGCCCCGCCGCGAAGATAACGCTCCGCGATATCGAGGGCCTTTTGGGGCGAATGCTCGTAGTCGCCATTGGCGATGGTGTTTTGCAATAAGGTCTTGCTGCTAAAGGCCGAGAAGCGGATGCAGCTGAGGAAAGTTTCGACGTCATGCTCCAAGATGGCCTTGCGGGCATCGAGGACGCGACGGTTTTCATCGAAGAAATGCTGAGCCCGTAAGCGCGCCCGCACCGGAACTTCGGCGATCGGCATGCCAATTTTCGCTTGGAAATCGCTCGGAGCGACCTCGCGGAGATACTCTTTCCCGAACATGGTTTTGGCCACCAAGAACATATCGGAAGGAATCTGGGCGTAGAGGGGCGTGAGATTGGCGTGGCTGCCGCCGGTATTCACCAAGATGATATCGAGGGGCAAGTCCCACTTCATATTCTCGACGATCGGGTTCTCGGTGCTCTTGAAGTCGAGATAATCGATGCCGCCGAAGGAAGTCCCGATTTGATCGAGCAATCCGCAGGGCTTTCCGAAGTATTCCCGCTCCGCGAATTGACCGACTTTGGCTTCCTCTAAGGGCGAAATGCTATCGTGATTGAATAAATGCGAAACGATGGCGACGATGAGCGACTCGTAGCAGGCCGAGGAAGAAACCCCAGCCCCGGGGAAGATATCGCTGGTTAGGGCCGCATAGAAACCGCCGATTTTATAGCCGAGCTCCTTGAGTTTAAACAAGATGCCGCGGGTCAAAGCGAGCGAGGTGCCTTTTTCTTCGGGGCGCTTATCGAGTTCATCGATGCGGAAAGAGAAGGAAGGGTAGCCTTCGGAAATGACTTTGACCGTGTCGAAGCCATTGGCCACCACTTCGGCTTCGATCCCCATCGAGGCCCCGGCCACGAGGCAGAGCCCGTGGTTGTGGTCAGTGTGGTTGCCGATGATTTCAAGGCGGCCATGCGAGGAACAGGTCTCACTAGCGACGGCCCCGAAGGTGTTGACGAAAAGATCGCGGGTTTTGCTCATAAATTAACTCCTTTAAGGAAGGTAACTAGGCCTGCTTGACCCTCCTTGGTGTCCTTAAAGACGGCGACATTTTGCAAGATCGACTGGCAGGTCTTATTGATGTAATCGCGGACGCTGCCTCCCGTGGTCTTTAACGCGTTGACCATCGGGACGAAATCCTTGAGGTCGGGGTGCTCGGCGAGGTATTTGCTTTCCGGGTACTTGTTGGCGATGATCTCTTCGATGAGATGGCCTTGGCGTTCCAAACGAGCGGGCAGGATGAATAAGCCCATCGCTTCGATGAGGCCGATGCCTTCCTTCTTGATCATGTGGTATTCGGGGTGGGCATGGAAGATGCCATCGGGGTAGGTCGCGTCGCAGCGGTTGTTCCGCAAGATCAGGTAGATGGTGTAACTGTCTTTTTGTTTGCGGACGATCGGAGTGATGGTGTTGTGCTGGCCTTGCTCATCTTTAGCGAGGATGGCATTGGCGGGATCGCTATAGTCTCTCCAGGCGGAAAGAATCGCCGAGGCCGTGTCGAGGATGTCGGAGCGGTCTTTGCCGTCGAGGCGGATGACCGTGTCATAGAAATCCAAAATATGGACTTTGGTTTTCGGGTGGTTCGGGGTGGCGATTAAGGTCCGGTTCTTCGCCTTCATTAACGGCATCTCGTGGTCGCCGCCTTGGAAGTGTTCGTGGTCGAGGATCGAGCCCCCGACGATCGGAAGATCGCTGTTGCTCCCGATGAAGAAATGCGGGAATTGATCGACGAAAGCGACGAGTTTGCTCAAGATCCTCGGGCTGATTTCCATCGGCACGTGCTTCTCATAGAAACAGATGCAATGATGGGGATAATAGACATAGGGCGAGTATTGAAGATACCAGCGCTCATCATCGAGGGTCAAGGGGACGAAGCGGATGTTTTCCCGCGGGGCCTTGGTGGGGTTGCCGGCAAAGCCGAGGTTTTCATGGCACAGCAAGCATTTAGGATAGCTCGAAGACACCGCCGAGACCAGCTTAGCGATATCCTTGTTGTTCTTCTCGGGCTTAGAGAGGTTGATGGAGATTTCAAGCGAGGGTCCATCGCTATAATCGGCGGCCCAGACAATGTTCTTATCGACTTGGGTCTTGGCGATGTAATTGTTCTTGATCGAGAGGTCGTAGAGGTAATCGGTGGCGAGCTCCGGCTTCACGTCATAAAAAGCGTTAAAAGCCGTGTTGACCTGGCTCGGCAACGGTGAGAGCAAGCCCATGATATAGGCGATTTCGCGGTGGGCGGCCCCTTCTTCGTAGCCCAAGGACTTTTGAAGATAACGGTCGAGGGGTTCGATCACGCTATCGGGGACGGCTAAACTATCGAGGCTAGCGGTGTCAAGTTCACCTTCATAAGGGCGTTCCCGCCGGAAAATCTTTAAGAGGATGTTCCCGTAAAACAGGGCGTCTTCACTATCCAAATGCAGATGCTTTTGGGCGTAGTAGACGAGATTAGCGATATCCTTTTCGATCATAAATCGGCCTCCTTTTTGGTGAAGAGATATTCAATGTAATGGCGGTAAGGCTTTTCGGGGGTAACCAGCATGGCTTGAAAGTCATTAGGGACATTCACGCACTCTAAGGCGATGCCCGAGTGCGGTCCTTCTTTATGGCCATTAGTCAAGGGAAGGTTCAACCGCGGATAGTTATCGCTATAGACGGTCATCGCCGGATAATCGGTGAAGATCTCCATGAGATAATGGGCGTTGGTGAGCAAGGCCTTATGCTTTTCTAGCGGGCCTTCGTCAAATAAGAAGATGTGGTCATAGCCTTTGCTGGGGGCATTGAAAATAAAGGGATCTTCGAGGTGTTCCTTGATCATCATGCCATGGCGGAAGTCGAGGCAAGGTGGCACTGGGGAGGCGGGTTGAGGAATCATGTGAGCGTCCATCGGGAAATAACGGGAAGCCCGTAGATACAGCGTGCTTTCCCCGATGTGGCGGAGGCCGCCGAGGTTGAAGTAAGAATGGTTGGTGACGTTTAGGGGCGTCGGAACATCGCTAGTGGCTTCGTAAACGATCCGTAAACTCGGCTTTTTGGCCGAAGCGAAATAGGAGACTTTGAGGGCGACCGTTCCGGGATACCCCCCTTCTCCCGCGGGCGAAGTATAGGTGAATTCAAGCAGAATCCCTTCGGGGGTCTCGGTTATTTTGCTAGCGAAGCGCTTGGTGGAAATCCCGTGGGGCCCGCCATGAAGCGAGGTCGAGGAACCTTCGTTCTTTTCTAGAGGATAGACCTTCCCATCAAGGATGAGTTTCGAGTCTTTGACCCGGCCGGCGATGCGGCCGACGGTCTTGCCGAAATACCCTGAATTGGGGCCGACGAAATCGCCGAGGTCTTTGGGGGCGATCGTCATGGGGGCGCCGGCAAAACGAATCTCGACGATGGCAGCTCCAAGGTCGGTGAAAGAGGCCTCAAGGCCCGAATCGCTGCGCAGACGAATTAACGTGAACGAATCATGCGGAATGCTTTGATATTTCATTGGGGATCGGCCTCCTGATAAATGGCGCGAAGTTGTTTGGCGGATAATTCTTTAGGTACGGGATAGAGCGGATTGCCTTCTTTAGCGGCGTGCTGGCTTAAGGGGACGAGGTCCTCAGGCTTAATCACGTGGGCGAAGGTCTTAGGAATCCCTAGGCTCGCATTCAGGCTCTCGATATAGGCGATGACGGCGTTGGCTTTCGTGGCTAGAGGCGCCGAGGGCGAAGAGAGCTCCAAATAATCGGCGATTTCCGCGAGCCGCTTATAGGCGGATTTACCATAAGCTTTTAGGACATAGGGAAGCAAGATGGCGTTAGCTAAGCCATGGGGAACGTTGTAGAAACCCCCGAGGGCATGGGCCAAAGCGTGGACGTAGCCCACATAGGCCCGCGTGAAGGAAACGCCAGCCAAATAGGCCGCTTTCTGCATGCCTTCGCGCGCTTTTTCATTGCTGGCATCCTGATAGAAAAGCACGAGGTTCTTTTGGATTAATGCCATGGCTTTTAGGGCGCATTCCTTGCTCTTTTTGGTGGAGCTATGGCCGATGTAACTTTCGATGGCGTGGGTCAGGGCGTCGACGCCGGTCATGGCGATGACGCTGGGAGGCAAACCCCGCAACAGGGAATTATCAAGGACGGCGACTTCGGGGATGAGATGGGGGTCGTTGATCGAGAATTTATCTTTGGTTTTCGGGTTGACCACCACCGCGGCCAAGGTCGCTTCGCTGCCAGTCCCGGCCGTGGTCGGAATCGCGATCATCAAGGGGGTGTTATGCCGAACTTTGAGCAAGCCTTTCAATTGCTGAAGGCTCCGATGGGGATTCACGAAGCGCGCCCCAACGGCTTTGGCGGTGTCCATGGTGGAGCCTCCGCCGAGGGCGATCAAGCAATCGCAATTGCCATCGCGGAACATCTTGTAGGCCGCTTCGACCACATCGAAAGTGGGATTGGGGATGACGTCATGGTAAAGTTCATAAGAAATCTTGGCGTCATCGAGGACTTTTAACAAGGGGGAATGAAGGCCGAGCTTATAGATGCCCGGGTCGGTGAGTATGAGCGGATGCATCCGGTTTTTCGCGGAGAGGATGAGGGGGATGTCTTTTAAGCAGCCGGCCCCTTCATGCAATTCGGGTTCGTTGAATTTCAAGGTAAAAGAAAAGGCGAAGACGATCTTCTGGTAACTCCGGCAATAAAGCCTCTGAAAGATATTCATGACCCTCGCTCCTTTCTTTATAATAGCGGCGCCAATATGCGCAAAATCGCCCAGTAAGTTTGGTGGCGGCGATGCCACTGCTCCCACTCCCCTAACGAGACCTGATGGGAGATTTCAAAGGTGTCGAGGAAGTCTTGCTTCATGGTTTTGATGGCGTGGCAACGCACCATGAAGGTCCCGCACTCGAGGTGGAGATAAAGCGAGCGATAATCCATGTTGATGGTGCCGACCGTGGCCACCACATCATCGGCCACGAACATTTTCTCATGGACGAAGCCCGGCGTGTATTCGTAAATCTTGATGCCGGCTTTCATCAGATCCCCATAGAAGCTGCGGGTGATGTGAAAAACCGCCTTTTTATCGGGGATATGCGGCACTAAGATCCGGACATCAACCCCGCGTTTGGCGGCGCTGAGCAACGAATCTTTCATTTCGGCGTCGATGATGAGGTAAGGCGTCGAAAGGTAGACGAAATGCCGGGCCTTATCGAGGATCGACATATACATGGTTTCGCCGACCGCTTCTTTATCGAAAGGCAAGTCGCCATAGGGCTGAACCCAGCCATCGTTGCTGATGGGCGTCGGATCTTCGTTAGCGTAGACGCTCGGGCGATAGGCCGCGTTATCGATCTCGGCCTTTTCGTCCCAGTTGGCATTCCAGTTGCTGAGGAAAAGCATAGTGAAGCCATAGACGGCGTCGCCTTTAAGCATGATGGCGTTATCTTTCCAGTGGCCAAAGCGGACGATCTTGTTGATGTATTCGTCGGCGATATTGATGCCACCCGTGAAGCAGGTATGGCCATCGATGACCAAGATCTTGCGGTGATCGCGGTTGTTCATACGGATATCGACGAAGGGTTTAAAGGGGGCGAAGGCATGGGCTTTGATCCCGTACTTTTGGAGTTCCTTGAAATAATGGACGGGGACGGTGCCTAGCGAGCCGACATCATCGTACATGACGCGGACATCGACGCCCTCTTTGGCTTTCTGCTTCAAGATCGCTAAAACCGAGTCCCAGAAGATGCCGGGGTCGATGATGAAGTATTCAAAGAAGATGTAATGCTTGGCTTTTTGAAGTTCCCTTAGCATCACGGGATAGGCTTCATCGCCCAAAGGGAAATAATCGACATTGGTGTGCTCATAGATCCCGTTTCCCGAGGCGAATTCGAGGTATTTGACTTGGCCGACCGCATCGGCAACCGAATCATGGACTTCTTGAAGAATCCGAGGATCCGTCGGGTCTTTTTGGATGGTGCGGGCCCAGCGGGCGTACTTGCGCCGCTGCGATCGGTTGGTGGCCTTATTGGCGAAAAGGACATAGAGGACGATGCCTAAGCCGGGCAAGACCCCCACAAAGAACATCCAGGTGATCTTATAGACGTCCGGGGACTTGGAATTGATGATGTAGATCTCCGTGACGATGCTCGCGATGAACAAAACCAAAACGAGATAGATAACGGCTTCGGGGCCAGCCTCCGTCCAATAGACGGCGATCATCACGACGACGCCGATGAGCAAGGCGACTTGCAAAAGCAGCAGCAAGGCAATCGCCGCTTTTTGCCAGAATCCCGCCCGCAAGAACTTCATGCTTTAGCCCCTTTGCTTGGCCGCCCGGAAATCCAACAAATCCAGGTACTCGTTGTAGTCGAGGTCATAGCGATTCAGCAGCCACTTGTAGGCTTTACGGAGATCGGCGATATCGATTTGGCACTGGCATAGGGCCGAGAAATCCGAGATTTCGGAAGCGGGCATCCGGTCTTTAAAATAGACGAGGGAATCAAGATACACCTTCAGCTCGCTCTGTTCGTGGGGAGAACGGGCATAGGGCAATAAGGCGTTGATGAGCAACGGATAATACAGCGCGATCTTTTCGGCGAGGACGCGGTCAAGATGATCGAGGTAGAGCGTGTCGAGGTCGCTCAGGATGAGAAAACGGTAATCAAAATTCTTGGTCGGGAAAACAAAGGGGCTCAGCTTCTCGCAGATGAAGGGATGCAAAGTTAACACCGTGCCGTCATTTTGATAGCCAACGATGGGCGACATCGGGGAGAGAATGCGAATCTCGGCTTGATATTTCTTGCTGATCAGTTCCTTCAAATCGCTCTTTTGGTGGTCGAGATCGGGTAAGAAGCCGCCCGGAAAATGGAAGCCGGACTTCGGGAAGCCATCATTGCCTAACTCCCGGCAAAGCAAAACGCTCCGTCCTTCGAGGAAGACGGCCGCGGCGGCATGACGTTCATGGGATGAAGTCTTCATAAGTTACCCTTAGTAAGCGAAGTAGTAATAAGCGAACTGGCTAATATAAATATTAGCCGGACTGGAACCATTATACGCTAAAGCGACGCGACTTATGTCATCGCGGTCATAGGAAAAACGCAGTTCATAATCGTAGCCCTCGCTTTGGCCAAGATAATGGGCGGAAGCTTGCTGAACGGCGGTGTCGGGGTCTCCGGATTTCGCCGAAGGGACATAGCCGGTTAAAACGAGCGATTCGCTAGGGATTTTCTCGCTTAAAGTGAAGGAAACGTATTTGATGCCTTGATGGACGATCTGGGGCGAAGTGAGGCTGGCCTGGCTAGGCAGGACGATGGCCTCATTGCTATAGGAACCGGAGGACTGGCTCCAATCGGCGGTGAGACCGCTTCCGCTATTGGCTTGCGAAAGCAAAGCGAGTTTGGTCGGGTCGTAGCCGACATCGCGGAAGCCGGGATTCGGGAAAGCGCCGCGGCAAAGATAAATCACGAGGAAAAACACCAAATACGCCCCGGCGAGACAGCCGATTGAGGCGCCGAAAGGATGCTTCTTGAAAACATTCATCGTTCCTTATTCTAAGGAACAAGGAGACTTTTGTATAGCCTAATCCTAGCGGGGAAGGCGGTTCCAGCAGAGATCGAAGACCTTTTTCTTGAGGCCGATATGGAAGCCATCGTGGTCTTGGGAGCCGACGAACTTCCTTAAATCGTCTTTGCCATCCTCATAGAGGCGGGCTTTTTCTAAGATTTGATGAGCCTTTTGATAATCTTTGAGGCAGATTTGCCATAAGTCATCGAACGACTCGGTTCGGACTTGTTTGGTCACGCAATTGAGCCAAGCGCGATGGGCTTCGTTAAGGATGTCCATCGGGGCGTATTTCTTGAGGTGATGGGGATAACTCATGCCATAGGCGAGGCTATGCTGCCCGCCCATCCGGAAGAAAAGGCGCTTAAAGCCGGTGGGCGACCATAAGACGTTCATCGCGAGTTTATAGGACTTCCAGGAGGTGTAGAACGAGGTCGGGGTCAGTTTCGGGTCTTCGGTGCATTCCGCCCACATTTTGGAGATGAGCATGACCTTATCTTTGCTCATGGCGATGCAGCGGCTCGGTTTCATATACGTGCCTTTGCGCTTCGAGAAGGTCTCGTCGAGCAAAGCTTCATAAGCCCCGTGGCTCCACTTATAGTAGCCGGTAAGCTTGCCGTTCTCGTCGAAACCCGACTCGGCGAAAATGTATTGATGGCAGGTCCGGTCGACGACGTAATGCATGAGGAGACCATCGATATAGGCGAGCAAAAAGTCGCGGTCAGAGCTCTTTTTCGCGTATTCGATCATCCGATAATAGGTATCGGTGAAATCGGTGTGATGCAGCGTGCCGCCATAGCCGCTAACGGCTTGATAATCCAAGGGTTTGTTCCAGGGCTTTACGCCGTAGTAAAAGAAGGGATCAGGCCCTTGGCCGCCGAGGCGAACGGCATCGAGATATTTGACTTCATCTTGGGGAATGGCTTCGAGAACGAAGCTATAGTGAACGAGCATTGCGGGCATAATTTTTAGTCTTGATCAAGACCCTCCAAACCTTTTTTATTCGTAACTTTAACGGCTTTGGCGTTTTTAACGAAGAGGAAGATGAGGGTCGCCGTCCCCATCAAGGCAGCACTATAAATGGGAAGAACCCACCACTGCTTCGTCATTTTCATGATCAGGCCGATAAGAATCGGGGTGACCGATTGAGCTAACATGCTCGCGGCATAGTAGTAACCGGTGAAACGACCGATTTTTTTGCTCGAGCAAAGTTCGACCACCATTGGGAACGAACAAATATTAATCATAGCCCAACCAATCCCTTGAAGGCCGAAAATCGGAAACAAAAGCCACGGGAAGGTGGCGTCATAGTTGTTGTAGCCATGGGAATCGAGGGTTTGGTTTCCGGCCGGTTTGACAAAGCAGAAGATGATCATCGAAAGCGTAATGATGCAAAGTCCGATAAAAATCGTCCATTTTCGACCAATTTTGTCGGCTAAACGGCCCGCGAGTAAGAAAGTGACCACTCCGGTGACACCCGAAACCAGCGTCAAAATCCCAGTGTAAGAATCGCTCGAATAGAGGTACCACAGGGTGTAGTTGCCCATGAAGGTTTCGATTGCGTTATAGCTCATGAACCAGAAAACTTCGGCGATGAGGATGAGGATGAGGGTGGTCCGATTGGCCCGGCTCATCTTGCCGTCGTCGACTTTATCGATGACTTCGGCTTGGGCTTCGCCTTGGCGCATCGAAGGCTCCAATTCGGCCTCGAGTTTATTTTCTTTGATTTTGAAGAAAAGGACCGCGCAAGAAACGAGCATGAGGACCGAAGCGACCAAGAAGGGAATTTCAATGGCCCACAGGCCGTGGTTAAATTTGGTCAAATAGTTTTTAAACGATAAAGGAATGGCCAGAATCGTCCCGACGCCTCCGCCTAAAAAGCCAACGATATTGATGATGCCGTTGGCCCGGCTTCTCAAAGGTTTTGGCGTTAAATCCGGCATTAAGGCGACCGCCGGATTCCGGTACATCATCATGAAGAAAATCACGATGGCCATTAACGCGATCATCCCGCCAAGGTTGTTATATTGATAGAGAATAGGAATAAAGGGGAACGCAATCGCTGAAATCACCGTTCCAACGATGATGTAAGGCATTCTTTTGCCCCAGCGGGTATGGGTCTTGTCGCTAAGATGTCCAAAGATGGGCAGCAAAAACAAAGCGGCAATGTTGTCGCAAGCCATAATGATGCCAACCAAGTACTGGACGTCCAACAGAACGTCCGCATTTTCGGGCAAATCCAGTTGGTCATAGGTTAGCCCTTTTTGCGAAGCCAGCATTTGGGTGAGAAACTTGCTGCAAAAGGAGTTGTAGATCTGCCACAGCATCAAAATGCCAAAAAAAGCGAACCCGATGATAAAGGTTCGCTTGTAATTCAGCTTAAGGGGTTTTTCGGCGGGGACGCTCGAAGCAACAGGAGAAGGCTTTGATTCTTCCATGAGTTTTTCCTTTAGGATGTTATTAATATCCTAACACAACTCATTAGGCCCCGGGGGCTTTCTTTTTAGGCTAAGGCTTGGGCGAAGAAAGTGCTGAGGCTCGTAAAGAGTTCGCCATTAAGTTCGCTCGACTTTTCTTTATCGATGCTCAGGCGGTAGCTCTGTTTCGCCCCAAGGCTGGCTTTCGACCAGCCCCCATAGGTCTTGTTAAAGGCGCTTTGGGCGGGTTCCACCACATCCTGGTTATAGGCGATGGCGGCTTCGGACAAGAAGAGATTCGTGTGGGTCCGGCCGCTTTTGAAATAGGTGGTGAGACGGCTTTGATCGGCGATGTCGTTGCGATAGGCATAAGCCGCTGAATAATCATAAGAAACCGAGCGGTCCTGATCTCCTTGGGCGAGGAAGATTTTAGCGGAGCTGCCATTGATCGCGGTCGTCGTCCTTAAAAAGCCCGCTTTGCCCCGCTGGGCATATAAGGCGTTATCCATGAATGGCTTCGTGGTTTTGGCCAAGCCCATTCCGACGACCCGGGAAGCGTACTGGATCATCTCTTTATCCGGCGATTCAAACCCCGCCAAAGAGGCCACCGCCAAAGGCGCCTGGTCGTAATGAAGCGAGGCTAAGCAGCCATACGCTCCCCAAGAATAGCCTAGTAGACCCAACTTGAAGAATTTAAGCGCAGAGGAGCTATGGATGAAGCTGAGGGCCGCCGTCACATCGAGGGCGCTTTGATCGAGCCCGCCGGCGCTAGTTCCCTCGCTTTGGCCGGAGGCGGTTAAATCCAGTTGAAGAACGTTGTAGCCTTGGTTAAGGAAATACGAGGCGAATCCGCTCTCGATGCCATCCGACATCGACCCCATGCCATGGGCCATTAAGAGCAAAGAGCCATTCGAGGTCGCCGGGGCGTAATAATACGCCTTCAAGGAATTGGTGCCCGATGGGATAGCATATTCGAGGCGTGAATTTAAGCTCGGGTAATCCCCTCGGAATTTATAGGTCGCTTCCTCCATGGAGGCGTTGAGTTCGGATTCGGTTGATTCCCGACCAGAAAAGACCGCGGCGACAATGGCGTTAGCGACCGTTAAGGATGGGGCCAAAGGCACCGTGATTGCTAAAACGAGGCCAAACAGGATGAACCAGAGGATATCGCGACGATGTTTTTTCGGGGTGGACATGGCGGAATTATAGCGCGTTTATAGGGCGGCTTGAAAGAAAGCGTCGATCCGCTGGAACATCGTTTGGTCAATCTTCGAGGATTGCTCTTTATCCATGAGGCTATAGCAAGCCGCCAACACCTCGGGAGGAACTTTGGATAAGCTCTTATATTTCGCCTTCAAATCGTCTTCGGCTTTATGGAAAGAGGCGATGTAGGCGCAACTCGCCGGATCAAACCAAATATCATCATGGTGCTTTTCGGGATAATAGAGGCGCTCGACCCGAGGGTTTTTGACCTCGGGATCCCCATAAAGGGAGCAATTCTTGACCGGCACGGTCTCGTCGAGCCCGCCCTGAATCAGGAGGACCGAAGTCTTTTTGGCGTGATTGATGCCGCTAGCGGCCGATAGAAACCCCTTCTCCCCGGAGCGTTCTTTGAGGGCGTCGTCCAAATCGGGCTTGCTCAGATCGGCAAGGAGCCCGGCTTTGCCGCGGGCCTGGCTCACCATCAGACGGCCGGGGGAACTATAACCGGACATCGCCACCACCGCTTTAGGCGAGGTATCGAAGTTTAAAACCGCGGTCACGCCATAGGCGCCCCAGCTATGGCCGATCAGCAACAAGGGGAGATGCTTGAGCTTGCGGTTAGCGTGGACCATGTCGAGGCAAGCCTTCAGATCGTAGGCGCTTTGGTACATCCCGCCGATCGAGGAGCCTTGGCTAGCCCCGGAGGCGGTGAGATCCACCGCCAAAACGGCGTAGCCCGCCCTAAGGAGATAATCCTGATAGAGGGCGTCATTGCCATCGGCTAGCGAGGTGAAGCCATGGGCGGCCACCACCAAAGCTCGGGGATGTTTAGGAAAATAAAGATAGGCTTTAAGGGTGTTAACTCCTGAGACAAAGGTCAGCGTTTCCCGGTCCTTCAAGGCGGGGAAATCATTCCGATTCTTAAAAAGATGGCCATCAAAAGAGGCCCGATAAGACGCCCAAGAGCTGCCCCGATGATCAAACAAAGCCATCTGAGCCACTCGGGGGCCGACGTAGGCGCCGAGTTGGTAAAGCCCCTTAGCGACGGCTAAGGCTTTGGCGAGTTTGGCTTTTTTATCGCTGTTATCGTCCATGAAACGATTATAACCCCCAAAGCCAACAAAAAGGCGACCGATAAGGGTCGCCTTTTGCTTCAATGGCCGTCCTTATTTGGTCTGACCATTGCCATCGTTCGCCGGAGCAGCGGGCTGCTGGGCGGGGACGGTGTTCTTCTTATTCTTACGCATCGGATGCCTCCACGATTGGAATTCACTTCCAAGCGCGACTCTGTTGTAGTTTCTTTTTTAGGCGGGTCAAGGGTCGAAAGATTACAGGGGGAAGAGTAGAGAAAGAGAAGTCTAGAGAACGAGAATCTTTACGGTGTTTTCTTAAAGTCCCCCAATCATCGCCACATTTTCTTTACGAAAGAAAAAGATCCGTGGCGCAATGGCCATGAATCCTTATCTTTTTTATTATTTGGCCTTGGGATCATCGCCATAGACGACGATGATTTGATCAAAGCGTTTCGCCACTTCGGGGCTCGGATCGACGTAGGAAGCGAGCTGTTTATGCATGACCTCTTCAGGGACCCATTTCTCCTTAATCCGCATCTTGTTGCGCTGATAACAAATCGAATAATCGTGGAATTTGATCATATAGAGGATGATTTGATCATAACCTTTAAGCCGGTCGAGGTAATATGTCCTCCGGCCATCTTCAAGGAAGGTCGAGTCAACGATGACGGTGCAGGGATCAGGAAGCGTGGCTAAGGCGGCATTAGCTTTCCGGATCATCTCATCGAAGATCGTCTCCATGTGGGGCGGGAACACCAAATAGGACCCGGTGATTTGTTTACGGGTTTCGTCGGTATCCACCACCACCGTATTCGGGTGGCTGGCCGCATAAGCTTTAGCGTAGGTGGATTTCCCTGAGCCCGGGATCCCCGCCATGAGCAAGCAGGTTTTCATACGATCTTTTTCCGGATGAGCGAGGAAGCCAAATCCACGATGATGATCAATAAGACCACGCCTAAGGTATCGGTGCCTAAGCGCGAGAATAAGGAGCTGCGGAAATCCATCAAGAAGTTCCAGCCGATGCCGGCGTATTGCTGAATGATGATGCCGAGCATCGTGCCGGTGCGAATGTTGATGTCGAGACGATAGAGGCCAACGCTGAGGAAATTCGGGAAGACCTGAGGCATGACGGCGGTCGTAATCCGCTGCATCTTATTGGAACCGCAGGCATCAAGAGCTTCGAGGGAATCCAGATCGGCCTCATCGATCTGGTCAGCGTAAAGTTTGCCGACCATGCCGATCGAGTGAAGCGATAAAGCAAAGATGGCGGTGAAAGTCGTATACCCGCTTAAGCCCACGAGGAATAAGCCGAGTAAGAGCTCAGGGAAGGTTCGAATCACGATGAGGAAGGTTTCGGCAATATAAGCCTTTTTGCCAAAGAGTTTATGCGAGGCTAAAATGCCAACGGGAATCGAAATGAAGAAAGCGATGACGGTCGAGATGAAAGTCACGGCGAAGGTAATGAGACAGTTATAGAAAACCCCGGCGGTAAAACCGCCTTTGCTTTCAGGCAAAGCCCCCCAGAAATAAGCCCAATCGATCGAGAAGAATTTCACAAAGTTCTTGCCGATTTCATCCCAGTTGATCGGACGATCAAACGCCGAGAAAAGATTGACCTCTTTGCTCATGAAGACGAGCAAGACGATGAAGACGGCAGTCAGAGTGAGGGTCACTAGCCACATCTTGGGCTTAGCCTGATAAGCGCTCACGGGATCTTTATAATGGCTTAAGCCTTTGGTATCGCCACCAAAAAAGAGAATGACCTTTTTAAAAGGATAAGCGATCACTTCGCCGGTCTTTTTCCAAAAGGCCGACCACTTGGAGGGCTGCTTAACCGCGCTGTTCTCGCTCATCTTAAATGCCTCGCTAAGGCGTTGGAAAGGAATTGCAAAGCTGCAACGATCAGCAATAGCGGCAGCAACATGGCCCCAACATAATCGTAATAGCCGGATTCGATATTGAACTGGAGGTCATAAACATAGCCTTGGAAACCGACATAGGAAAGGATGACGGAAGCGCGGATGTTGATTTCGAGGGTGTAGATGAAATAGGCGAAGAACATCGGGCGAACTTCAGGAGAAAGGCCAAGGCGGGTGCACTGGAAGTTGCTGCCGCCGCAGCTACGGATGGCTTCAAAGGGCGACATCTCGAGAGTTTCGATGTACTCGAACATCATCTGGTACATGATGCCAAGAGTGAAGATGGCGACCGTGATAACGGCGTCGATTGAATTTCCGACCGAGAAAACGAGCGACACCATGTAGCCGATAATGAACATCGGGATGGTGCGGAGCAAATCGTTAAATAAGCGCACCGGCGTACGGGTCCAGGCGTTCTTGTTGACGTTTTGGGCGCAGAGATAATAAACGGGGATGGCTAATAAAGAGCCTAAGACCGTTCCTAAGAAACACCAAATGAAGAGGTGGGAAAAGTTGGTGGTGAATTGTCGCCAACCATAGGCCCACCAACCCGCGACGGTTTTAGTGCGGTTAGCGGCGGGACGGAACAAGCCAGCGATCTCGGTATTGAAGAAATAATCCCAGTTGAAATAGATGGAACGGTAACGCAACGGAATGAAGCAAACGGCAAAAAGAACAACCAAAAGGATCAAGGCGATCCAAAGGCCGATCGGCTTTTTCTTGGGGACGGTCACGATCTGTGAGCCATCGTGGGCCTCGCTTAAGTCCACTTGGTAGGAGCCATCGGAGACTTTGGCGTACCAGGAATCGAATTTGCGTTTCGGGGTGCTGGCGACCTGATAAAACTTGCTGGCATGAAAAGCCGCCTTACGGGCGTTTCTTTTCGCGATCTTTTGCTCCGCCGTCATGCTCATTTTTGACTCGGTTTAGCTAAGGGTTTAATGTCTTCGCTTAAGGCTTCAGGGGCATCGCCGAGATTGCCGAGCTTTTCGTTGCTATTGAGGCTGCGGCCGTAGATACTCTTGGTGACTTCGTCGGTCACCTCTTCAGGTTTGCCATCGAAAACGATCTGACCGGCTCGGACGCCGATAATCCGCGTCGAGAACTTCTTCGCTAAATCCACGTGGTGCATGTTGGCGATAATCGTGATGCCCATTTTGTTGATCCGAGTGAAGTCGTTCATGACCGAAAGCGTGGTCACCGGGTCAAGGGAAGCGACCGGTTCATCGGCTAAAATGAGTTTGGGTTCTTGGGTGAGGGCGCGAGCCAAAGCGACCCGTTGCTGCTGGCCGCCGGAGAGCTGATCCGCCCGAACATAGGCTTTATCCAGAATGCCGAATTTTTCGAGCGAGCGTAACGCTAATAACTTTTCTTCTTTGCTATAGATGCCGAATAAGGTTTCCCAGGTGTTATGGTAACCGACGCGGCCGGCGAGAACATTTTTGTAGACGGAAGCGCGCTTGACGAGATTGAACGACTGGAAGATCATGCCGATCCCCCGTCGCTCCGCCCGCAGCGCTTTGCCTTTAAGTTTTGAGATATCCACGCCGTCCACCAAAATCTGGCCGGCCTGGATATCGTGCATCCGGTTGATGCAACGAATCAAGGTAGACTTCCCTGCCCCAGAAAGGCCAATAATGGAGACGAACTCACCATCGTGGACGACAAGATTGATATCCGAAAGCGCTTTGTAACCATTGGGATATATTTTGTCGACGTGCTTGAGTTCAATCATAAAGGCCTTTCTTGGGGTGGAGGAAGCGAATCTTCTATAGGATTATTCTACCGCGCGAGTTATTTGCTGGCGTGATCGAGCGACCACTGATACATATCACGAGCCGCATCGAAGTCGCTGTCCTTGGCATCAACGTAGCCGGTGTGCGAGTAGATTTGGTAGATGTAATAAGCGGCGGTTCCTTCTTCGGTCTTGCTGCCTTGGGTGACGGCCTTCTTAAAGGCGGTCTTGATGGCGTCGCGTTTGCCCTGAGAGAGCGAAGAGTTGACCGAGAGAGTGTCGTTAAGAATCGGATCGGTGATACCGACGGTGTAGCCCTTGGTGAAGAGGGATTCATCGCCTTTATAATCACTGTCGGCCTGGACGAAAGCCGAACCATAGCGGATGTCCATGAAGCCGCAAGCGGCATCGATTTGGCCAGTCATTAAGAGTTTGACGGCATTCGGATAAGAGGTCTGGTTGAAGCCAATCATGGCCTTATCTTGGTCGGTGGAGCTTAAGGCATTGTAGGAATCCTTGTCTTTGAAGCCAAGGGTGTAGCCATTGTCGTAGATGTACTTGGTCGGATAGATGTAGCCGGCGCCCGAAGTGGCACCCATGATGCCAACGACAGCCTTAGCGGTGTGAAGTTCTTTGAGCGTGGTCTTGCCATCGCCATCCGCATCGAGCGCGCCTAATTTTAAGGCCGCGCGAGCCGAATCGCGAAGGGTGATGATGATGCCTGAATAATAGGAGACTTGGGTCGCGGATTGATCGCCGCGATACTTATAAGCGGGATTGGTGGCCGAGACGGCGTTGCCGTCAGCCCCGATTTCACCGTTCATGGCCGCGAGCTGTTTGGCTTTCGCCGCAGCATCGAAGCCCGGGAAATCATCAGCCTGGACCTTATAGCCAGCGCGAGAGGCCGAGAGCAAAACATCGACTTTGCCTTTATTTTCAATGGACTCCTGAGCATAGCCCGAAGCGGTTAAGAAGCCGCCATCGATCTGGCCAGCGGCAAGAGCAGTCGTGGTCGCGGCGTAAGTGGCGCCGACATCGATCGTGAACTTATAGCCACTAACGTAGCTATTGAGGAAGGGTTCAAGCTTAGTGGCTAAGGTTAACAAAGCCGACGGATCGTTCGACGGAACGAGTTGAAGGTGAATTTCTTCAGTGTTGCCGCAACCGGCGAGAGCGGCTACCGAAACGAGTCCGCCCAAGATGAAAAGCGAAGTCACAGACTTTTTCATTTGTGTTTTTTCCTTTTGCGGGTGATCCCCCGCAGTAGATGGCATTCGAGTTAGTAGGCCGGATGAAAAGAGTAAACGATCCCCTAGCAGCGCTAATCTAGAAGACCGAACTGTTTCATCCAATCGTTCACTTTCCTGCAGCCTTAGGTTGCCGTAAAGAAAATACTCTTTCAACCTGAAAGCGTTTTACTAACGAAATGACTATCGCTTTTTGGTCGAATAAGTCATTATATAAGGATTTAGAAATTCCTAATTTTTCGGCAAGAAAATTGAATGATTTTTTAGGGATTACTATTAGTAATCCCTCTAGAAGCCGGTTTTTTGGGAGAGGATTTTTCCGCAAAGTTTGGAAAAGAAAGCGATTTTATGCCCTGGCTTATCGACAAAAAAAGAAGGGCGATAAACCCTTCTTTCTTTTCATGCTGGTGGCCCAAGGCGGAATCGAACCGCCGACACAGGGATTTTCAGTCCCTTGCTCTACCGACTGAGCTATCGGGCCAGCGCCTGGCGGACCATGGGGGATTCGAACCCCCGATCTTCTCCGTGACAGGGAGACATGTTAGACCGCTACACCAATGGTCCAGCAAAATCGGCGCTTTAATATTATCGACATGAGCCCTAGAGAAAGCAAGCGGGAAATGAAGGAGCCGAAGGCAAACAAAACCCCGGGGCCGAAACCCCGGGGCAAAGTGGGCTAAAATCGGCTCAATAGTTGACGGCGCGAAGCTCGAAGTAGCTCTGCTGATGGCCACAGCACGGGCAGACCTGCGGAGCATATTTGCCAACGACGATGTGACCGCAATTGCGGCACTTCCAGATGGCGACATCCTTGGAGACAAAGACGACGCCTTCCTTGACGTTAGCTAAGAGTTTGCGATAGCGTTCCTCGTGGGTCTTTTCGATGGCCGCGACGAGACGGAATTTGACGGCGAGCTCCTTGAAGCCTTCCTTTTCGGCGGTTTCGGCGAAGCCTTTGTACATATCGGTCCACTCGTAGTTCTCGCCATTGGCGGCATCGAGCAGATTCTCTTCGGTGGTCGGAATCTTATCGCCATGAAGCGCTTTGAACCAAAGTTCGGCGTGCTCCTTTTCGTTGCCGGCGGTCTCTTCGAAGATCGCCGCGATTTGCTCATACCCTTCTTTACGCGCTTTGTTGGCGTAATAGGTGTACTTGTTGCGGGCTTGCGACTCGCCGGCGAAAGCGGTCTGCAGGTTTTTCTCGGTCTGACTTCCTTTTAGTTCCATATTATTCAATATGAACCTCCAATGCCTAGATTATAGGCACGCCCTTTTGAAAGGACAAGTCTTATACAAGCAAAGTTGCTGATAATATCGAACCAATGAGACTTTATTGATAAAGATTTCTAATAGTTAAGCCACTATTTAAAAGGTAAAGAAAGATGCTCGCCTTGCATTTTAGGCTTTGGGGGAGGCGGAATCGGGACGCTTCACATAACGCACGCATTCGACGTTCTCGTCTTCGGCGGCGTGATGGAGCAAGAATTCATAGACTTGGTCGCGTAAAAGCTGACGGCGTTCCGCTAAGGACTTGCTCATGTCGGGATAGATCGGCGTCGAAAGATGCAGCGTCATTTTGGGCTTAAGGTTTTTGAAGATCTTACGGGGCCGATAGGTCGCGGCCATCGCTAAAACCGGGGCGCCAAGTTCCGCCGGGTAAACAAAGGATTCATCGCCAAAGGGACGGATGTGGGTGCTATAGGGCCAAATGTGAGCTTCCGGGAAAATGATGATGCCGGCCCGCTGAGCATAACGGGTTTTGATCGCTTCCTTAAAAGCATCGAGGTATTCGCTCTGATCCGGAATCGGCAAACAGCCGAGCATCAAAATGAAGTTGCGTAATCCTTTGAGGGACATCGAGTCCATATTCGCCACCACGTAGGCCCGCTTTCCGCGTAAACCAAAGCACTGCCCGCTCCAGCCATCGACGATCTGGGTGTGATTGCCATAAAGGAACACGCCTTGATGCTTCAATAGCTTTAAATTCTTGCGGCCGTAGATTTTGACGCCCCAGCCCAGTTTTGCCACCACCCAGAGGATAGGGACGGCCAAGACGAAATAGACGAACCACGAACAGGCTCGCCATAAGGGGTTTTTATGGACGAATTTAAATTTCTTGGGGAGAGGAAGCCGTTTGATTTTGGTGCCTGAAAACTCGTCGTTTAAGGGATCATCGTAGTAGACGGTTTTCACCTTCATAGAAGTTTACTTTCCTTGGGGGTGGTTGTTTTTCCAAGCGGCGATCGTTTGCAGATACATCGCTTCCATTTTATCCATCGAGGTATCGAAGTCGAACTGTTTCACATAGGCGAGATATTGCTTGGCGTTCGCTTCTTTTTCTTCGGGATGCTCGATCCAATAATCAATCTTGTTGGCGAGGTCTTTGGGTTTATTATGAATGAAAAGGTTACGGGAATCGAGGGCAAAGTAGCGGACGGAGCTGCGCTTAGAATCGCTGAGGATCGGAGTGATGCCGCAGGCCATGGCCTCAAGGGCGCTGAGCGGCTCGATGTCGATGAGGCTAGGATGGACATAAAGATCGGTGCAGTTAAGGATCTTCACCATCTCGGCGCGGCTATGGAAGCCAAACAAGGGTTTATTCGGCAAATGCTCGCTCTCGATTTCGAGTTTGTTCTGAAGGGGGCCCGAGCCGGCGAAGACCAGCTGAATCTGCTTCTCGTAGCGGGAATATTTTAAGGCCCGGATCAAAACCTTATGGGTCTTTTCTTTGCTGTAGCGAGCCGTGAAGGTGATGACGGTCTTGCCTTCCCACTCCTTCGGCTTTTCGTAAGTGGCCGGATGGAAATCTTTCTGGATGCCGTTAGAGATCACGAAGCCATTGGACTTAAAGTGATTCTTCGCCTCAAATAGATCGCGGATGAATTGGCTGGGGAAATGGATGGCGTCCACCTTGGAAAATAATCGCTTATAGAGGGTGTGATACATAAAGTTATTGGCCCAGTCGGCATCCATCAGGCCGACGTGGTTGGTGAAGTTCTCGGCTTGCGTGTGAAGCGAGGCGGTGCAAGGAATGCCCATCTCGTGGGCGATATCGACGGAATGCGCGCTCAAGGATCCGCAGAAATTGAAGTGGCAAATATCGGCGCCTTTTAAGGCTTCTCGGACCACCGAGTCATCGGCTTTGGCGGGGCCGACCCCATTTTTATGAACGTAATGGTTAAAGGGGCCGAAGTTGATTTCCGGGACGATGTAAAAGCCCGGCTCACCCCGACGGAATTCATCGGAACAAACGACGCGGACTTCGTGGCCTTTGGCTTTCATGGCGCGGATCACGTTCATCGTGGCGATGGTCGTGCCGTTGTTCTCTTTGCCTAAGACGTCGCAGATGAAGGTGATGATCATAACAAAGTTTCCTTAGCGTTAAGCGATTCAATGAGGGCGTCGGTGTCGGGCATATCCTTCAACGGGTCCTCTTTCTTTAAAAAACGAAAAGCCAACTGAGCGGTCGCCATTTGGGCATCCCGGGCTTCTTTTTTGGCGATATTGAGCCGTTCAAAGACGAAGCGGTCGCAGCTTTCCCAAATGAAAACCCAAGCGAAAATCGAGACGATTTCTTCGAGAGGGTTTCCCCAGAATTTGACGAGCAAGCCATAACTCACTAAGACGAGGGCCCCAATCACAAGAAGCAGCCAGGCAAACACCCGGTTCTTGGTGAGATCGCTCCGGTCTTCGGCAAAATCAAATCGGTAATGGGAACGATAGAGTTTAGCGATGATGTTCTGCAGGTCTTTATCCTTCGGGCTCAAAGCGAATTCAATGGTGAGAGGGGTTCCAGCCGAAAGATAGGAAGCCTGATCTTCCAAGTAGTCATAGATATCCGGGTCGAGGGCGTGTTCGGCGGAAAAAGGCTTAAAGATGCCATCGCTTTTGCGCAGATCGCAAACGATATGGGCTCTCCCGTCTTCGCGGAGGTAGAGTTTGGTATAGGATTCGGTGAAATCCTTATTGGTTTTGCGAAGGAGTTTGACCTCGTTTTCGAAGATCGTCTTGGTGTTGATGGCGGTCTGAACGGTGGATGGGGTTTCTTTCTTGTTCATACTAGGGTGCATTATACAACCCTTGGCCAAGTTTACGATAGACGGTTTCGGTCCTTTGTCTTCCTCGAGGAAGGGCTTTTTGGGGCTTGTTTTGGAGAGCCTAGTCCCCACCGCGTCCCCAAAAAATAAAAAGTCCCGACAGAATCGGGACTATTTGCCGAGTGGTTGCGGAGGGTGGATTTGAACCACCGACCTCCAGGTTATGGGCCTGGCGAGCTACCAGGCTGCTCTACCCCGCGATAGCTAGTATTTTTTCGGCCTGACTATCTTATAGTCTTTTTCTCGCGGTTGCAAGGGTAAAGCAAGCAATGGGGAGGAATTTTTCGAAAACGGCGAAAATCAGGCCGCGTAATCGAGGATGATGCCGCCGAGGCTCGCAACGTTGGAAGAGGCGTTGACAATCTTGAAATAGGTCGCCCCGGCCGGTGCGCTATAAAGGCCAGAGACGCCGCTGATCGTGCTGAGGGTATCGAGCGAGGTGCCCATGAGGACGTTCACGAAGCCCGTACCCGCCCCACCGCTAACGATCTTGATATCCGAAATGGCTTTGCTTAAGGCGGCGACATTATAGAGAATGCCCGGGGTTTTATTCGAGGCTTCTTTGCGGAATTGAAGGCTGACGCCCTTATCGAAAGTAGCGACGGCTTGGACCGATAACTTAATTCCGGCGATCTCTCGCTCGGCCGGGGTGGCGTCATAAGCCGTCGGGAAATCCGCCGGTTTAAAGACGACGTCGCCTTTAAGTTCGAAGCTGCCGCTCCAACCTTCGGGAACATCGACTTTTGAACTGCTCCAAGAAGACGAAGACGAAGCGGAGGTATCTTCACTGCTCGAAGTTTCTTCCCCAGCGGAAGCCACGAACATGTCGTAGCTCCACATCGCTTTTTTATCGTCGGATTCATAGGTATAGGCCATGGCTCCGATACTGAGCGCCCCCGAAGCGAGAAAGAATCCGTCTTGGGTACTGCCGTCGGTGTAGGTATAGGTCACCGCCTCGAAATGAGCGGCGGTCAATGCCGCGTTAACGGCGTTAACTTGGGCATCGTCCCCTTCGCCTTCGACCGATAAGGTTTCGTAATCCGTCCAATAATCGACGAAGCTGGAATTAGCGGGAACATAGCAGGGCAATAGAGCGGAAGCCCCGGCCCCGATATGCGAGTCGATCAAAGATTGCTCTTCGCTATTCCAAACGGTTCGGACCCCCGCGGAGGTCGATTGGTCTAGTGAGGTTTCCTTGGTGCTATCGGCCGAGGTGGTCGATTCTTGCGAAGCCCCTCCAGCGGAGGTGGCGCTGTTAGCACCCGCAGAAGAGGTTGAAGTAACTAAGGCTGAGGCGCTAGGCACGCCGCCGCAGGCACTTAAAGGCAGCAAAGAAAGAATAAGCAGAAGGCCGAAACTCGATTTCGTCATATTATTTCCCCTTTATCGGATGAGTAAAAGATATCGAAAGGACGAAAAAAAGGCAAGCATTATCAAAGAAATTAAAGTTTTTCTATCGCGTAGAGACGCGAGCCAAAATCGCCCATGAGGGAAGTCTTCTCGCCATAGCCCGTTCCATTCCATAGGGGTGGGAACTTTAGACCCCCGCCCATCAGGCCGGCTCCCGACATTTTCCCTTCGAGAGTTTCGGAAGGCATGCTTTTAAACTTGGCGATGAGGTTAACGAGCGTCCCTTCTTCTTTCAGGTGAATTGGCAAAACGTAATTGAGGATCGTGCCAAAGCGACGGATGTCGATCGCTTCGGGACGGATCGCGTAATGGTAGGACGCTTGAGGATCAAGACCGAGGGCGAAGAGCGATTCTTGGGAAGGTACCGGCCGGCAGATTCCGACGGTCCTAGAGATGATGGCTCCCCTAGCGTCATGCGCTTCCTTCGTTGAAAAGGAAGACGAACCTAACTCGGATATTTGCTCGTATACACCAAATTGGCAAACATCACGATGGGCCTTATAAAAAGCGATTTGGTCTTTGAAGTTAGCAAGTTCCTTCTTGCTGAGAGTCGCCAGATCGAGTTCGTAGCCGAGTACCCCTAGGCAAGCCACATCGAACTTGGAATCGAAGGAGGTCTTGCGGAGCATCGCCCCGCTGGTCTTGGCGGAGACGTGATTGGACATGACCGATAAGGGATAGCCCATGACCATGCCATCCTGGATCTTGGCTCGTTCAAAGGAATCGGTATCGTCGCTCGTCCAAGTTTGGGGGAAATAGGAGAGCATCCCTAAATCGCAGCGGTTGCCCCCACTCGCGCAGTTCTCAAAAAGAATCTGGGGAAAATCTTTGGTGATTTGTCCCACCACTTGATAGAGGCCTAAGACATAATCGTGAAAAAAGCAGGAGGAAGTCGCGGGGATGTCGGTGATGTTGCGGTTATAGTCCCACTTCACGAAGTCGATGGGCGCGCTTTTTAAAACGGCCTCGACCGCATTGACGATATACGCCCGGACTTCTTGCTTGGTGAGATCCAAGGTGAGTTGGTGACGGCCAAGCGAGGGTTCGTGGAGGCCATCGTGAATCGCATAATCGGGATGGGCCCGATAAAGATCGCTATCGGGGCTGACCATCTCCGGCTCAAACCACAGGCCAAACTTCATGCCCTTTTTATGGACGTAATCGCACAACCCCTTAATCCCGTGAGGCAACTTCTTCTTATTGACGGTCCAATCGCCTAAGCCCGATTGATCGTTATTGCGTTTTCCAAACCAGCCATCATCGAGGACGAAGCATTCGACCCCGATGGCGGCTGCCTTACGGGCCAAGGCGTGCAGCTTTCGCTCATTGAATTTCATGAAGGTGCCTTCCCAGTTATTGAAGACCACCGGGCGGGCTTGGTAGGCAAAGGCTTTGGGGATGACATGCTCATTCACAAAGGTGTGCATGGCGTGGATCATCCCATTGAGGCCATCATTGCTAAAGGAAAGGATGGCTAAGGGAGTCATGAAACTCTCGCCTTGCTTTAGGGTTTTCTTGAAGCCTAGAGGCGAGATTCCACTTTGGATCCGCAGCTTATTGAAACTCGTGACTTCGATCTCTTCGTAGTGGTTGCCCGAGTAGACGAGGTTGAAGCCATAGCAGGCGCCCTGCTCATAATTCGTCTCTTTCTTTTTGATCACAAAGAAAGGATTGTGACGGCTGCTCGAACTCCCGGTCGTCGAATCGAAGGAGTAACGGAGATGGCCTAAGGGGGTGACTTCCTTTTGGAACTCGCCCGCCCAGGCGCCATAGAAATTAATCAGTTCATAGCCTTCGCCATCGAGCCCCATTTGCAAGGACATCGCCTTGCGGATATCGATGGGATCGCCTTGGTTAATGACCTTCAGATAACGGCCAAAAACATCGCTATCTTTATAGGTGAGATAGTGAAGTTCGGCCTGGACATGCTGCTTAGCGTCTTCTAAAAGCAACACCAATTCTTGATCCTCGTCATGGGGACTAGGGAGACCGTCCAAGGGCTCGGGTTTCCGAATCTCGCCCTTAACGAAACTAAAATCATAAACGGGCGAAGCGGAACCTTCGATCACTAATGAGGGCGAACCATAATCGCCTTTATAGGGCGTCGTAAGCTCGAGGTTGAGCGCATCTAAAGAAAGGAAGGGCGCTTTCTTCTCATCATAGACGGTGGCGTTCCCTGGGGTCATCGGATAGGGAGTGAGATAGTTGACGAGGTCGATGGGCTCGGAAAGTCTCGGGCCATAATAGGCGAGGGTGACTTTGGCGATCTCGTTAATATAAAGCAGGAGGGTCGAGTTTCCGCTCGATAAGGCATAGCCTTGTTTAATTGCACTAATCATACTGAACAAATCTTACCATATTGCGGTATCATAAACGTATGAAAACGAGCATGAATTTCGCCTGGTCCTTCGTTGAAGGCTACCAAGAAAGTTACCTGAAAGCCTTCCCTAAAGACGCCGTCCAAGTCGACCTGCCCCACGCCGCAAAAATCCTGCCGCTCCACTACTTTGATGAGAAAGCTTATCAAGGCTTATTCACCTACGAAAAAATCTTTGATCTCCCCGAGCCGAAAAAACCGGTCCATATTCTCACTTTCGATGGGGCCATGCTTCAATTCGACGCTTATCTTAATGGCGAAAAACTCGGCCACTTTATTTCCGGCTATTTCCCGGTGAGCATCGATATCTCGGCGACCGCTAAAGCGAAAAAGAACCGCCTCGTCGTCGTCCTTGACGCCAAAGAAGACCCGAGCATTCCTCCCTTTGGCAAAGCCGTCGATTACCTCACTTTCGCCGGTCTCTACCGCGAAGTCCATATCGATTCTCACGAGGAGAGTTATCTCAGCGATTTATTTATCCACGCGGACGTGGATGGAAAACTCACCGTCGCCCCGACTATCGCGGGCTTAGAGAGCAAACTGCAGCCCCACTACGCCCTCTATGAAGGCGAGCACCTCATTCTTGAATTCGATGAAGCGAGCGTCAGCATTCCTCATCCGCATCTTTGGTCGATCAAGGATCCGTTCCGCTATAAACTCGTGACCTCCCTTGGCGGCGAAGAACGGGAGGATTATTTCGGCATCCGCGAAGCGGTCTTCGATGAAGGCGGCTTCTTCCTTAATGGCGACTACACCAAACTGATCGGCTTAAACCGTCACCAGAATTATCCTTATGTCGGTCCGGCGATGCCGGAAGCCGGCCAGCGCGATGACGCCAGGATTCTTAAGGAACAGCTCGGCTGTACCATCGTGCGAACCTCCCACTACGCCGACGATGAATCCTTCCTCGATGAATGCGATCAGATCGGTTTGCTCGTCATCGATGAGGTACCCGGTTGGCAATACATTGGAAAAGACAAGTATTGGCGGGCCAATTTTCTTGATTTTACCAAGCGTTTGATTCTAAAGGAACGGAACCATCCTTGCTTGATTGGTTACGGATTAAGGATCGACGAATCCCCCGATGATCATGAACTTTATAGCGCGGCGGAAACCATGGCTCACACCCTCGATCCCTATCGCCAAACCTTAGGCGTCCGTAACTTTAAGGGTTCCGAATGCTTAGAAGACATTTACGCCTATAACGATTTCAGTTGCTCGGGTTTAGATCATGGCCTTGATGATCCCCACAGCTGGAAAGCAGGCAAAGACAAGGCGATGCTGGTGAGCGAGTTCAACGGCCACATGTTCCCGACCAAGAGCTTTGATTCCGTCGACCGGCGGATCGAACAGGCTTTAAGGCACGCCCGCGTCCTCGACGATGCTTATTCTTATTCCTATCTTGCCGGGGCGATCGGCTGGTGCGCCTTCGACTACAATACCCACCAAGATTTCGGTTCGGGCGATCACATCTGCTACCATGGCGTTTCCGATATCTTCCGCAACCCGAAATATGCGGCGGCGCTTTACGCCTCGCAAAGTCAGCAAGGCGTCTTTGAAGTCGCTGGGACTTTAGCGGTCGGCGATAGCGATGAATGCCTGATGCATCCCCTTTATGTTTTCAGCGATTGCGATTACGTGACTTTCTCGCGGAATGGCCATCTGATCGGGAAATTCTACCCCGATAAGAAGGACTTCCCTCACTTGCCACACGCTCCGATCCTCATCGATGACTTCATCGGCGATACCTTCAATGAACCTCGCTTTAAAGAGGCGGACGCCCCGAAGATCAAAGCCGCCTTAAATTACGCGGCCCAGCATGGCTTTAGCCGACTGCCCTTCGCCCTCAAGTTTTTCATGGGGAGATGCCTCCTCAAATACCATCTCTCCTTCGATGATCTCACTCAGATTTATTCCAAATACATCTCCAACTGGGGCGAAAAGGCCGCGGTTTGGGAAGTGCAAGGCTATCAAGGCGAGACGATGATCGCTTTGAAGAAGATCGGCCCATCGACCGAGTTCCATTATCAGGCGATCCCCTCCAAAACCGCTTTGACCAATACCGGCGTCTACGATGTCGCTCGCATCGCCATCAAAAAGCTCGATCAATTCGGCACCCCAATGGCCTACGCTAGCGACGCCCTAAGTTTTAGCGTGAGCGGGCCCATCGCGATTTTAGGGCCCTCCTTAGCTAGCCTTGAAGGCGGAGATTACGCGATTTATTTAAGGAGCTTGCCCACCGATAAGCCCACGGAAGCCACCCTTACCATCACCGGCGAAAGCGGCAGCGTGACTTTGCGTTTCTCCATCGCCTAAATTACACCCTTTTGGTTAAGGTTTTATCTTTAAAAGATAAAGCCTTTTCTTTTCCTTAGGGCCATGGAAAAATAAAAGTATGGCAAAACATAAGCTCTTAGGTCTATGGATCACCCTCGGGGTGGTCACGACGCTCGTCATTCTTCCCGTCGCGCTGGTCTATGGTTGCTTTTATGATGGCTCCACCTCGGACTTCGCCGGCCAGGACGACCTCAGCAACGCCACGGTTTTTAAGAATTTGGCCGTCGATGCCTTCGACCCTTGTTCTACAGAAGGCCGCATTTCCTATCAAATGAAACAGGCCAACCTCAACCAAATGCTCTATAACGCCCAAAAGAATCTTTCAGAAGATGCCAAAAAATACCTGAAGAAATTCACGGTTTCGATCAACGATGATTCCTATCATTTCTATCTCGATGTCGAGGTCCCCCTCTTCAAAACCCGGCTCGATATGACCGCGACCCTTAGCGACGTCCCGGGTTCTAACGGCCCCAGTTCGGACGCTTTCGTTTTTAGCATCAAGGACATCAAACTTGGCCGCATCGGCGGCATGGATTCGCTTGCTTTGAAGATCGCGGGCAATTTCCTGACTGACGCCTCGATCCAAGATAGCTTCGCCCAAGCCGGTTTGCATTTGAAGGTCTCCTTAGCCGAGAAGAAGATCACCTATTATGCCAAAGATTTGATCAGCGATCTTGAGAGTGCGATGGGAAGCTCAAGCGACCAAACGATGTATAACGCCATCCTCAGCGATTTCCTCGATAACGGCCTCCTCAATTTCGACTTCTATAGTGGCCATTCTCTTAGCGTCAACGTTCCCTTAAGCCAAGTTAAAACGAACGCTGCCTATTGCCCGGCTTCCTCCGCTCCGGTCCATGACTTTGGCCCCTACCGCGACAAGCTGAAAACCTTGATGAACGGCGGAAAGATCGATACGGATGAAACCTCGCTAGAATACGTCTTTGATTTCTTGATCCGCGGGTATCAGCATTGCGGGCAGGATGCTCGGAGTTATCTCGGCCGAGCCACCCGCGACTTTTCGAGCGTCGGCATTAACGATATCACCACCTACGCGGGCATCCCGGATTATAGCGCTCCGGCGATCCCCGACTTAGCCCAGGCCGACCTTGATGCCTCGGCGAAGAGCGCCACCCCTTTTACCAATCCGATCATCAGCATTAACGAGGACGAAATCACCGCCTATTTGCGGACCACCAACATTTATGGTTATTCCTATATCCTTTCACGGCCTTACGCCTCGGGCGAAGGGACGGGCTACAAAGTCAACTACATCGCCGTCGATGATTTCTATGCCGAGGTCGTCAACGATCGGCTTTATTTGATCATCGGGGTGAACATGAACGGCTACGAAACCTCAATCATTTTCGACACCGTTAAAAAGGACACGGCCTCCCCCTACGTTATCACTTTGAATACCGACAAAGTTTTCTACGGCACTTTGGAGGCCAGCGCCGATCTCAAGAAGATCTTCTACGATCTCATCAACGAATCGTTCGCGAATTCGGACTGGATCAGCTTCGATAACGTCGCGACCTCCAGCAACTACGGCGCCATCACGGTCAACTTTGAAAAAGCCATTACCGAGTCGCCTAATTTTGCCGCCTTAAGCACGGCCTTGACCTTGCAAAATAAGCACCTTCAAGTCAGTCTATTGGGCCAAGATATTTCAAGCTCTGGCGTCATTAACGTGAACGCGGTCAGCCAGTAAAATCCTCCTCAACCAAAAAAGAGCGTACCCGTGGATACGTTCTTTTCCTTTTTGGTGTTATTTGCTCTCTTCAGGAGCCGAGGAACCCGCGGCTTTATCCGCGGCATGACGGCTGGCTAACTCCGCGCAGATTTTGCGGTAATCCTCTTCGTTGATTTTGTAGCCGAAATTCATGAGGGCCCACGCTACCAATAAGCAGAGGACCGCCGAAGCGATCATGCCAACGCCGACCACGATCAACTGCGAATTTTCGACTTTGCCAATGATGCCGGTAATTGTCGCCGTCGCATCGGTTTTGCTGACTTCCCCGGCCGCGATTTTGGTCTCGACTTGGCTGATCTGATTGGTATAGGTATAGACGCCGGCGATGACGAGGGTGAGATAAAGGATGCCTTTTTGGACCGCGCTCGAGAACTTGGCGGTCAAAGGCCGCCAGGAGAAAGCGACGGATTCTTTGCGTTCTCCAAATTTCCATTCATTGTATTCGATGCTGTTTTGCATCATGAGGAGCAAGGCCAAATAGAAGATGCCTTGGGCCGCGAAGAAGATGACGGGCGGAATATAGAGCAAAAACATGGTCCCACCAAGGCAATCAAGCATCGAATTGAAGCTGTTATTCCAGGCGAGCGGATGGGACCCGAATAAGGGGAAACCCACGATGAACATGGCGGCATAACCCGCGATGGCAATCAAGGCCGACCACGTCAAAATATGCTGGAGTTTGAACTTCTTTTTGATGAGACCGAAGAAGAATTGGGCCAACAAGGTCCCGATGACGTACATGACGGTGAAGATGGTTTGGATCGTTCCGCCACCTGCGATGGCATTTCCCGCGCTATCGACGCCACCATAGCCATAGGTCAAATAGAAGTAATTTAAGCCAAACCCGACGACCAGCGAAGCCCCGGTGTAATAAATGAACATGGCGATGACGGAAACCCGGAGGGGTTTATTGATTTTGATCATATGGAACATGTCGGAAAATTTGACCTTTTCGGAAATCGCTTCTTGTTTAGGGTCGCGTTCATGCTCTTTGCAGAAAAGATAAATCGCGACCTGGGAGAGCAAGAACAAACTGGCCGCCACAATGGCGATGATCGCATAGACGGTTTGATAATTCCCTGAAGGCAACAACGAGCAAACCGCATACATGGCGAAGGTTCCGATCGAGACGAAGATCGACATTAAGGTCGTGACATTGGCCCGCTGTTTCTCATCGCTAGAAAGGCTCGGCAGCATCGCCCAATAGGCGATATCGTTGATCGTGAAAACAAAGTCCCAAAGGAAATAGAAGATGGCCCAAGTAACCACGTACCACCAGCCCGTCGGGCGGACGAGGAAGAGACAAAGGATGACGATGGTGTTGCCGATGCCCCCGATCAAGATCCACGGCCGGAATTTCCCGTGCTTCAGGTGAGCTTTTTCAACGATGACGCCCATGATGGGGTCATTGAGGCCATCCCAGATGAGGCAGATGATCAAAACGACATTGACGACGGCAATCTCCTGCATGTAATCGGCTCCGCCGGTCCCTAAGACTCCCGAATACATCATGTAGACGAGCATGAAGGCCGAAACTAAGGCGTAGGCGGCATCGCGGAACATGCCCGCGGTCGAATAGATCCACTTAGTGGGCCCAGGGATTTTATCCCCGCTATAGTAATCGAAAAAATGAAAACCGCGCGGACTCTTAACGCCCTGTTTTTTCTGATCCATTAGGTTCTCCCCCAACCTTAATCGTCCCCTCTATTTTAGTCGTTAAGGTCTCAAGGTGCAATCGAGGAAGATTCTCTAGAAAAGAAGAGGCCGTTTCACCACTTATTAAAGACTTTTTCGGCGAAGCCTGGGATATCTTCGACCGCAATCTGTTTGCCTTCGATCACGAAGTAGCCCGAGAAATGGCCGAAGACTTGATGCTGGTTGCTTCGTAACACCAAGAAATTGCCATCGTAATGCCGATCGTACTTGGGGGTGAAAACGAGATTGATATCGCCGCTGTTGGACCGGAATTTCCAGGGTTTCATAAAATCGTCTTTGCCGTGGGCGGCCATCGGAATATCCATTCGTACATCGTCTAACTTATACGCGTTTTTACCGATAAATAGCATATTTTCACTGGCGGCTTTTGTATCGCCAAAGCCATAGCCAAGGTTCCAGCCGATCGGCTGGCCTTGGTAGGAAGCGTTCACGCTGCACCAATACCAGGTGTTGCGATAAGTCCAGACGCCTCTTCCCCAATCGAGGACCCCGTAAGAGTTCTTGTTGAAGTCGTACATCTTCTCCCCGACTTTGGCATAGCCTCCGGCGATTTGGTTGTTGATCTTCTGATTGTAATAAAAATGATGTTTTTTCTTGAAAGGCGTCGCGATTACCATCGACTTGCCGTTGCTCTCTTCTAAGGTGATGTCGCAGCGGAACCACTGCCCTTTGCTCCCAAAATCCGGCATCGCGCAGATCAGATGGCGCCGTTTCCCATCATGGAAGAAATGAAAGCTATTGCCTTTCTTATCTTCATAGAGGACATCGCCGATCCTGGAGTCGGCCGGGAGATGTAACTTGCCTAAAGGGAAGAGTCCCATCACCGATTTGGTGATATCCGAAACTTTGTCGCCGAGCTCTAAGACGGTGGCGGAGACTAGCGACATATAGCCATTATCCGCGACGGTGACGGCCACGCCATAATCGCCATGGCTCACATAGTAATAATCCCATTCCTTGATTCGGCTTTTCTTGGCTTTGATCTTGGAACGGTCGTAACGTTTCACTAAGGCGAAGGCGTAACCGGCTTCATTCAGTTGGCCTTGGTCGTTAAGCAAGGGTCCAAAACTCAGTTGATGTTGATTGCTATTGTCTTCCATAAATCTCCTTTTAGGCCGCGGCTTTGCTTTTCGCGGTCATATAGGTCTTGACGATGGAGAGCTCGCTCTTCGAGGCGTACTTCATTTCCCCGGCGATGCGGGAATAGTTGCCATAATCCAATAAGCCATCCTTCAACGCCGCGGCGATATAGCCGCTATAGGCACTCCGATACGCGCTCCGAGAATAATTGACGCTCTTGCTTGAATAAAAGGTCGCGTAATAGATATAAGGAACATGGGCGCCACCCGTCGTTTCATCAAACGGGGAGACGTTAGAATAGTCTTTATCATAAGTCAGACCAAGTGACCAATCCCAATCATAGGGAAGGTAGATGGCTTTGCCGGTCGAAGGCAAGAAATAGATGTAATAGTTGTTGGCGTTATAGCGTTGGTCATCGGGGTTGCCAAAAAGATAGGACACCGCCGAGAATTTAAGGAATTCTTGAACTTCGAGGGCGGATTCCAAAACGCTTTGAGCCGCCGATTTATGGGTCACATCGTAAATCGCGCCGATGAAGTTGCTCATCGAAGCGAACGTGCCGCTATTGCCAGCATCATCGTTCGTCGATAGATCATAGGAAGGATGATAGCCATTGACGTTATCTTCGCAGCCAATCTTCCCGTTAGCAATCCGGGTATAGACGCCGTTATTAGCCGAGACTGCATTATCGAGATAGAGGTCGGCTTGCCCCATTTTGCCATAAACGCACTTGTAAAGATCGCCTTTGCTCTCAGCCTTATTGAAATTGCGTTTAAGGAAGACTTTATCGATGCATTCCACCGCTTCTGCCGTATAGGTGATGCCATTTTTCGCATCGAGGAAATTGGTTTGGACAAGATTGGCGTGCGGAGCGATGAGGCCTTCTTTGCGGAAAGCATCATAGCAATAGATTTCTTGGCTATTGCTTTCGCCATCTTTGCCTTCGACCGTATTGCGAGGGGTGTATTTTAGGTCAAGTTTCTCCATCCCAAAGAGGGTGCGTTTCTTTCTAGCGGCATAGCCGACGGCATCGTTTGACCAATCGACTTTGTACTGGCTCACGCCGCTTAAGGTCGTGTAAAGATCATCGTCGAAAGTGGCTTTAAAAGAAATCTTAAAATGGGCGGTTTGGGTAATCGTGCCATCTTCTTCGACGAAATAGCGGCGCGACAAGTTGCCCTTTAAACGGATTCCAACGTTATCGAGATCGTAAGTGGCCTCGTTTAATTCGAGGTGGAAGGCCGCGGGAAAATAGAGGTCATCATAGGTCGTATCATCGTGATTGCCCTGAAGGCGCGATAAGTCATAGGCGACTTGATTGGAAACGGTTAAGCGAATCTTGATATCGCTATGGTGATTCCAGAAGGCGCGGTATTCATCGCTATTGACGAGGGCGGCATCGCTCGGTTGGGCCAAGTCGGACCAATCGTCTTCAGAACTGCTGACGCTGCTAAGCGAAGTCGTTGGCGAAGCGGAAGAGGAAGTCGAAGGGGCTGAGGACGATGAAGAACTCTTAGAAGAGGCGCCACTCGGATCGGAGGAAAAGGAAAAACTGCACGAAGCCAGCAAACTCGTCAACAAAATTCCATAGCCAAGAATCGAAGTCTTTTTCATGTCCCTATTATCTTCTATTTAAGAAGATAAGCATAGCCCTTTTTAAAATCTTTTATTTTTAAAAAGAGCGGGGTTTGGATAGGGTTATCGTCCGTTTTTTGGACAGACGCCGTCGCTCAATTTCTTGAAATGAAAGCCGAGGCTTATAACGAATTCTTCAGGGCAGAAGTCTTCTTGCTCATGTAGGAAGAAACGCTCGAGTATTCGGTTTTGCTGATGTAAAGCAAAGGATTCACCAGGCTGGTGTAACTGCCATAGGTTAAGATGCCATCATCGAGGCATTTCTGCACGGCCGCGCTATAAGAGGACTGATAGGCCGACTTGCTATAGGCCAAACTCCCGGATTTAAAGAAGGTCGCGGCAAAAATCGGGTTGGAATTGGTCGAACGTCCACTGCCGTTGGTCTCATCATAGGCCCCGCGGCTGCTCATCGAGGAGGAGCTCGGTTCGGTGCCTAGCGACCAGTCATAGTCATAAGGAATATAGATGGCTTTGCCCGAGGAAGGAATGAAATAAATGTAATAGTTATTGTAGGAGTAACGGAAGCTATCGTAGTTGCCTAGGCAAGCATCCACTGCCGAATAGGTGAGGAACTCCTGAACATCGAGGACGGCTTCGAGCTGGCTTTGGCTAGCTTGGCCATCCGCGGCCTCGTTGACCACGTTGATCAAATTGACCATTTTTGAAAAATCGCTGCTGGCCCCCGCCGAATCGTTGGTCTTTAAATCGTAGGTGGGATGATAACCGCTGTAATTATCTTCGATACCGATATCCCCAGTCCCAGGATTCGTCACGGAAGCCGAGTCGAAATTCGCCGAGGTCATGTCTAATTTATTCGACCAGGTGCACTTATAGAGATCGCCTCTAGCATCGCTCGAACTGAAGTGACGCTTAAGGAAACGTTTGTCGATGCTTTCAACGATTTCATAAGCCGCGGTTTTACTGGCGGTTCCCGTATCTAAGGTGAGCGAAGCCGAATTGGCATGCGGGCTCATTAAGCCTTCTTTACTGAAGGCGTTATAGCAATAGATTTCTTGGTTGTAGCAACCGGGTCCCGTATAGCTAAAACCACTCGCCAAATCCGCCGACGTATTCCGTGGGACGTATTTGAGGTCGAGTTTATTCATATCGAAAAGGCTTCGGGCATCGCGCTGGCTGGCCGAGGTCTGGAACGCATAATTGGAAAACAGGGATTTGATCGAAGTATTGGCGGAGGCGGACTCGGTGGCGAAAGTCTCATTGAAAGAAATCTTCAGATGCGACAGGTGCTTGCCGTTAAAGCTTCCATCCGACGAGCAGAAATCGCTGCGGGTGTTATTGCCTTTTTCCCGAACCCCGACATCGGGAATCGTGTAGGTTTTGCCATTGAGGGTCAGCGTTAAATCAGCCGGAAAATAATAATCGAAATACCTGGTGGTCACCCCACTGCTTGTCGAAGAGGAATAAACGCCGTAATGACTCACATAATAAAGAACGCTGCGGTTGTGGGAGTCGGTCTTGAAGCTGAGCGAAAGCTTGACGTCGCTTCCGTAGGTCCAAAGGCTCGTGTATTCCGCCGAATCGACGAGGGCGGGTCCGCTCGAGGCGGCTGTAGTCGTGCTGGTGCCGCCGCTGCCGCTAGCGGGTTGACTCGTCGAGGTCTCGCTCGAGGTGCTCTGGTTGATCCAGGCCGTCGTCGAAGAAGAGGTCGCGGAATCTTGACCAGCGCCCTCGCTCGAACCAAAGTCAAAGAAATTGGTGCAGGAAGTCAGGGTCAAACTCAGGGTGGATAAGCTCAAACAAAATAAGAGAGGGGACTTTCTCATACTTTATTAATTCTTGGGGTTGGGGTTTTATTGGCTCCTTTTGAAGAAATCAAAAGAAGGCGGCAAAATCATGGCACTTAGTCACGGAAAACTCAATCCTTTTTAGGCGGCAAAGCCAAGATGCTATCGAGGGCACCAGCGATGGTCGCTTCTTTCGACTGATGACCGTATTTATCGACTTCGGAGGCATCGCGGAATTCGTGGGTGAGGCAGCAAGGTCCCCCAATGCAGCCGCCGATGCAAGCCATCCCTTCGAGGAAATTGAAGGAGGCCGTGCCATCTTTTAAGCTAGTGAGCGCGCTCCGGCAAGACTCGAGTCCGGCCGCGGCTTGCGGGGTCACTACGAAGGAACTCCCCTGCTCTTTTAAGGCTTCTTTGACGGCATCGCTCACGCCGCAGCTCCGAGCAAAGATTCGACCATAATAGGAGGCGTTATCTAACGGGGCTTCCGGCAAAGAGGCTAGGTCGATACCTTCGGCATCGAAGAGGGCTTGAAGCTCCTCGAAGGTGATGACGCAATCGATGAAGGGTTTGGCCTTCTCGGCTTGAATCTCCATCTTCTTGGCGATGCAGGGACCGACGAAAACCACTTTGGCTTTCGGGTCGTTTTTCTTGAGGAATGCCCCCATGGCGGCCATCGGGGAAAGGTTCGACGAAATCTTGTCTTTGAGTTCGGGGAAGGCCTCTTCGATGTATTTGACGAAGGCGGGGCAGCAGCTCGAGGTCAGGACTTTCTTTTCTTGGAGTTCTTGGGCTTCGCCAAAGCTGACCATATCCGCTCCGAGGGCGGCTTCGATCGCGCTATGGAAACCTAACGCCCGAATACCGGTGATCACTTGGCCAAGTTTCGCATAATGGAATTGGCTGGAAATCGAAGGGGCGACCACCATGTAGGCGTTGACTTCGCCCCGTTTGCACGACTCGGCAATCTCAAGGCAAGGAATGATATAGCTCTTATCCATGATCGCGCCGAAAGGGCAAGCGTAGGAGCAAGCGCCGCAGCGAGTGCATTTTTCTTCGTTAATCTGAGCGATGCCGTCCTCGCGTTTACCGATCGCGCCGACTTTGCAGGCGGCTTCGCAAGGCCGCCGATGGTTGACGATCGCTCCAAAAGGACAGGCTTTGGCGCAAAGACCGCAATTGACGCATTTGCTCTTATCGATGATCGCGTGGAGTTTGCCGTCGAAGCTGATGGCATTACGGTGGCAAGCGCCCTGGCAGCGATGGGCCAAACAGCCCCGGCACGCATCGGTGACTTCCATCCCGCCGATCGGGCACTGATCGCAGGCCGGCTCGATGACTTCGAGGACATTAGGATTGTTTTTATCTCCGCCTAAAGCGAGCTTCACCCGTTCTTCGACGATGGCCCGCTCCTTATAGACGCAGCAACGCATCGTGGGTTTCGGCCCGGGGGAAATCAATTTAGGAATCTTATAAAGATCCTCCATGAGGGAGCCGCGCAGATAGGCTTTGGCCACCTCTTTTAGGACCCGGTATTTCAACTCTTGGACTTGGGTGTCGAACTTGATCATGGGGATGTCCCTCCTAAAAGTAGCAAACATGGATGTGCTTGTCCATGGCTTTGAGATATTTGGTGAGTTCTTCGACGAGCTGCATCTTGAGGGTGATGTCGATCCCTAAATCTTTCTCCTGATGGGCGGGATTGACCGCGCAGCCGACGTAGAAGCTGATATCGGTCGCGTCTTGGAAGAGGGCTTTGGCGAGCAAAGAGGCCCCATCTTGCCGGAAGCACCAATTGAAGTACTCGCGGTCTTTATCGAGGTAATCTTTGGCGAGCTCCACCACTTTGTTGAGGGTGATGACGCCTTCCGTCACTAAGTCTACGCCCTGAAGTTTGCTGGTGGGTGGAATATGCGGATCAACATATTCAAGGGAGGTATCGACGCTTTCGTGGAGGTATTTGGCCGCCACGGTGGCGGTCGTGCCGCCGCAGATGACGTGTTCCCCGCCTTTATGGAAGAAAAGGGACATCATTTTGGCGTCGTCTTCCTTTTTGCTGGCCGGTCCGACGAGGAGATTGAGGTTGTGGCGTTCCCGCCGCCTGATCGCGCAGGCGGTCGTATCATCGCCTTCGCGGTGGTTATAGAGGACATCGCAATGCTCGACCAAAGAAGAGGCCAGATTAGTCGCGGTGATCTCCGGATGGTAGAGGGCTTCCATATAGGCGACGATCTCCGGGCGGGTCCAACCGAAATTGAGGGTTTCACCCACACCGGCGTAGACGGCCCCATCGCTAAATAAGAGCAAAACGTCATGGAGTTCGAGGGTGCCGCTGGTCCGTAAAATGGTCTTATCGCCGATTTGGACGCTTTGATAATGCAAATCCACCGCTTGGCCTTGATGCAAGAACACCGGTTCGGGGTTATCGAAGTTATAAAGAACGAAGGTGAAGTCTTTCTGGACTTGGACGATCGTGAAGGTGCTGTAGGCCACGTTGCCGCGTTTTAACGAGACGGGCAAAGTTTGGACGAGCGCCCCGACGCTTTCTTCTAGGCTCAGCCCTCCCGCCATCATCTTGACGAGCATGGTCGAGGTGAGCGTGCTCAAAATATTGGCGGTCACGCCCGAGCCTAATCCATCGGCGAGGACATAGGTGAGCGCGCCATCCTCTCCTAAATGGGACATGACGGCATCGCCGCACAGCTCTTCCCCCACATGATTGAGGGAGACGTGGCCGACCTCGAGTTCGCTTAAACTCGTTTCATTCATCATCTTCGGCCTTCTTGATCGCGTCTTTAAGCTGGCTAAGGGCGACTTTCGTTTCGGCGGTCGATTCGCCTAAAAGCTGAGCGATTTCTTGGACGGTCCGCATGTTTTTAGCGATGACATCGCTGGTGATTTTGGCCGATTCTTCGGCCGCGGCGGCTTGCTTGGAGCGTTGACGCTCGACCGCGCTGACATCGCGGAAGATGCCGATCAGAATGTGATATTGGGCATCATAGGTGACCGTGGCTTGCAAGACTTTGTCGTAGTCTGGCCAATAGACCTTTTTGTTGAGGGTATTTTCTCCGCCTAAAGCTAAGGCAAAGAGGCTTTCGTCCATCAAGGAAGAGACGGGCTTGCCCAAGAGATCTTTTTCGCTTTGCAACCCCACCAAAGAAACGATCGCGGGGTTCGCGAGTTGAATCTTCAGATCTTCATCAAGGACGAGAATGGGATCGAGGGAAGTCGAGACGATAGAATTGGAGAAAGATTTGGCTTTTTCCATCAGGAAGGGCAGACACATCTCGAGGTTGGCTTTGCCCGCGAGGACCGCTTTGGCCTTATCGCGGCAGGTCGCGTAGCCGCAGGAGGAGCAATTGAGTTCATCTTCCTTGCGGGTCTTGCCAATTTTGGCTAAGACCGCGGCAATGTCTTCTTCGCTGTAGGTTTTGGGGGTGTGCCCAAAGGAATAGAAGTTCTTTTTCAGCGTGATATCTTCGAGGGGTTTCACCGCAAAATCTTTAGGTCCCGCGGCCTTTTTGACGGCGAGCAAACGGGAGATGAGGGCCGAGCTATCCTTCGGCATCGCCGGACCCGAGATACAGCTATTGGGGCAGCTCGACATCTCGATGAAAGCATGATGGACGTTGCCTTGAAGGATGTTCTCGATGGCTTGCATCGCTTGCTCCATTCCGCCGATCGAAAGATAGGTGAAATCGGGGTTATCTTTCGCCATGGTGGCCAAGATTCCCCCGTCGATCGGGAATAAGCGAGCTTTGGATTCTTCCAGCAGGACCGCGCTATCGTCTTTAGGCAAAACGATCCCCGCTTCTTTTAGCCAAGCCTCAAGTTCTAAGAAGGTAAGGGCGAGTTCATCGTAGCCCGGGTACATCTCGACTTCGTTTTTCTTGCTGATGCAGGGTCCGAAGAAAATGACTTTGGCTTCGGGGTGACGCCGCTTGATGTCCGCGGCGTGGGCGAGCATCGGCGAAAGGACGTTGGCCAGGTATTTGCTGGCTTGGGGATAATGCTTTTCAATCAGAAGGTTGATGCTATGGCAGCAGGTCGAAATGATGACGTCGTGCTTGCCATCGTCGCAGAGTTCATCGTACTTCTGCTTCACGATGGTCGCTCCGATCGCCGTCTCTTCGACTTCGCTAAAGCCTAGGCCCAGCAGGGCTTTCCGGAAGCTCGCGAAACTGCAGCCAGGGAAAGCCGCGAGGAAGCTCGGGGCCACCGAGGCATAGACCAGTTTATTTTCGTGGAGGATCGTCTTGGCTAAGGCCGTATCATCGCGGATCTTTTTGCAGTTCTGCGGGCAGGTCAAATAGCAGCGGCCGCACAAGACGCACTCTTCGGGGATGATGGTCGCGCGTCCATTTTGGAAGGAGATGGACTTGGTCGGGCATTTCCGGATGCATTTGTAGCAGGATTGGCAATCCGTCGTAAGGCTAGTTAAAGCAAAGTCCATGGTTTTCCCTCCTTGGGCAGCGTGGCGATATCGAATGAATTTATAGGCGCGTCAGCACTTCGTTTTTGAAGATGTCTTCGAAGTTTTGGGGATTGACCCCCACGATCAGCTTATCTCCGACCTTAATCGAGACGCCTTCGTGGCCGCATTGGCCTAAGCAGAAGGCGGCTTTCAGCTCGATTTGATCATCGAGTTTCCGCGCGGCGATTTCCTTGCGGAAAGCCTCGATGATCGCGTAAGAGCCTTTTAAGTGGCAGGAGGAACCGACGCAAATGGCAATCGGAAGCATGGTCAGTTCCCCTTGTAGGAATCCTTAAGGATTTGAATCATGTCGGGGATTAAGGGCAAGCGCGGGTTGGCCGGGGTGCACTGATCCTCATAAGCGAGATAGGCGATATCCTCAAGCCGAGAATTGAATAAGGCTTCATCGGGGATGATCGACTGGAAGTTCATATCGATGCCGACTTCTTTGCCTAAGGCCATGACGGCATCGGCAAGGACATTGGCGGCTTCCGACTTATCCTTAGCGGGTAAGCCGAGCATCTGGCAGATCTCCAGGTACTTCTCGTCGCATTGATACTCTTCGTATTTCGGCCAGAGAGCGAGTTTGGTCGGAGTCGTGCCGTTATAACGGATCACGTGCGGAAGCAAAATGGCGCAGGTGCGGCCGTGGACGGTGTGGAACTCCGCGCCGACTTTGTGGGCCAAACTATGGACGAGTCCAAGGAAGGCGTTAGCGAAGGCCATGCCAGCGATCGTCGCGGCGTTATGCATCTTTTCACGAGCTTTGAGATCGTGCTTGCCATCTTTGACGGCCCGCGGGAGATAAGCGAAGACCAACTTGATGGCTTCTAGGGCCAGACCATCGGTATAATCGCTCGCCATGACCGAAGTGTAGGCTTCGATGGCGTGGGTGAGGACGTCCATGCCGGTTTCGGCGGTCGAACGGGCCGGAAGATTCGTGGTGAATTCCGGATCGACGATCGCGATGCTCGGGGTGAGGGAGTAATCGGTTAACGGGTACTTCTTGCCATGGGCTTTATCCGAGATGACGGCGAAGGGCGAAACTTCGCTTCCGGTTCCGGAAGTGGTCGGGATGCAGATGAGCTTGGACTTGCGGCCGAGCTCCGGATACTTGAAGGCGCGTTTGCGGATATCCATGAACTTCTGCTTGAGGTCATCGAAGTTGACTTCGGGGTGCTCATAGAAGATCCACATGCCTTTGGCGGCATCCATGCTGGAACCTCCGCCGAGCGCGATGATGGTATCGGGTTTGAACTGCTCCATGATCGCGACGCCTTTGCGGACAGTCTCGATATCGGGATCGGGTTCGACCTCGGCGAAGAGCTGATAGGTCACCGGATTCCGCCGTTGATTGAGCTCATCGATGATCTTATTGAGGAAGCCGAGTTCGACCATGCTGCGGTCGGTGACGATGAAGACCTTGCCGACTTCTTTGCAGCTGCGGAGGTATTGGATGGAATTACGCTCGAAATAGATCTTTTGCGGAACCTTGAACCATTGCATGGTATTTCTCCTTTTGCCGACTTTCTTAATGTTGAGCAGATTGATGGCGCTCACGTTGCCACCGACCGAGTTATGGCCATAAGAGCCGCAGCCGAGGGTGAGGGACGGTAAGAAGGAGTTATAGACGTTGCCAATTCCGCCGAAGGTGGAAGGCGAATTCCAAATGACGCGGAGAGCCTTGACTTTATCGCCGAAGGCATCGGACATGCTCTGCTCTTTGCAGTGGATGGCCGCACTGTGGCCTAAGCCACCGAATTCAAGCATCTGCTCGCACTTTTCAAAGCCTTCTTCCGGACCTTTGACTTTGTAGAAAGCCAAAACGGGGGAGAGTTTTTCGCGGGACATCGGTTCTTCGGGGCCAACGCTTTGGCAGCTCACGCCGATGATGGAAATGTCTTTGGGAATCTTGAAACCCGCTTGCTCGGCGATCCATTGCGGGGACATGCCGGCGACGGCGCCGTTAAGCTTTCCCTGCTCGACGTTCTTATCGCCCGAGGTCACGCCGAACATGAACCTCTCGAGTTTCTTCTTTTCTTCGGCGTTAGCAAAATAGACTTTGAAGCGTTCGAACTTGGCTTTGATCGAGTCGTATATCGACTCGTCAATGAAGACCGCGGATTCGGAAGCGCAGATCATGCCGTTATCGAAGGCCTTGGACAAGACGACGTCATTGACGGTCTGATCCTGATCGCAGGATTCGTTAATGTAGCATGGGACGTTGCCAGCCCCGACGCCGAGCGCGGGTTTGCCGCAGCTATAGGCGGCTTTGACCATGGCGTTGCCGCCGGTGGCCAAAATCGTGGCGATGCCAGGATGGTTCATTAGCGCGGTCGTGGCTTCCATCGAAGGATTTTCGATCCATTGAATGCAATTTTTAGGAGCGCCCGCGGCTTCGGCGGCTTCCTTCATGACGATGGCCGCGGCTTTGGAAGACTGCTGGGCATTGGGATGGAAGGCGAAGATGATGGGGTTGCGGGTCTTGATGCAGATTAAGGATTTAAAGATGACGGTCGAAGTCGGGTTGGTGACCGGAGTGATGCCGGCGACCACGCCGACGGGCTCGGCGATTTCAGTGATGCCGCTCACCGGATCATCGCTGATGATGCCGACGGTCTTGGTGTGGCGCATATTGTTGACGACGTATTCGCAAGCGAAGAGGTTCTTGGTGGCTTTATCTTCAAAGACGCCCCGTTTGGTTTCTTCGATGGCTTTGCGGGCAAGATCGCCATGGTGGTCGAGGCCGGCCACCGACATTTTAGCGACGATGTAGTCCACTTTTTCTTGATCGAAATTGGCGAACTCATCGAGGGCGGTTAGACCGTTCTTGACGAGGGCATCAACTTCTTTTTCGGCAGCGGCTTTCTTCTCTTCAGGGGTCAAGACTTTAGTTTCGGACATAAGGGTTATTCTCCTTTATTTAAACGTTCATTTAAGCGATGAGACAACACGGCTAACGACGAGGCAAGATTGACGTTTTCAATCACGATATTGGGTGGTGTTTCCAGATGGATTGGGGCGAAATTCCACAGGGCTTTTGCCCCGGCGGCCACCGCTTCATCCGCGACGGCTTGAGCCGCGCTGGCAGGAACGGCGATGATGACGATGTGGGCGTTGAGGCGGGGTAAGAGGTTCACTAGCTTTTCGCTTGGGAAGACTTCTTTGCCATTGGGGAGCTTACCTTGCTTAGCGGGATCCGAATCGAAACCGCAGAGGATCTCTAAGCCCATTTCTTTGAAGGCCGGATAGTTCATTAGGGCTTCGCCAAGGTGGCCGACGCCAACGAGAACCGCTGAGGTCACATCTTTGTAACCGAGGAAGGTTTCGAGGTCATCGATCAGGCTTTGGAGGTTTCTTCCTTTTTTAGGTAAGCCAGCCTCGGTGGCGATCGCTTGGAGGTCCTTGCGAACCTGTTCCTCGCTATAGCCGAGCTTCTGCGCAATCTTAGGCGAGGAGACGGACTCTTCGCCAGCGGCTTTCAGCTCTTTAAAGTATTTGAGGTATAAGGGGTAGCGCTCGAGTTGGTTTTTTGAGAAGGATTCCATCGGGTTTCATTCCTTTCGGTATTTTTTTACCGTTAACAATATAGCACCCTAGAAAGGGAAGTAAAGAGGTATTTGGTATTTTTTTACTGATAAGTTTGATTAATCCAAAAAAGATTCGGCTAAATCCCTTATTTTGTTCAAAGATAAATCCAATTAGGGGGCGATTCCCGATTAGGCTAAAGGGGCACTCCTAAAGGCTAAGGGGAGCAAACCTAAGAACAAACCCACGCTCGCAATCAAAGTCACAATTATGGCGATCTTGACCCCAGTTTTGGTTTTCGGGTTAAGGGGATAAAGAAATAACAGCAACCCCAAAACGAACAGCCCTAAATCAAGGATGAGTTCAACGAAATCAAAGCCATAGAATACCCCGGAATTTCTGAGGAGAAACCATGGACTATAAAAATGTGAGGTGCACACCCGGTTCCCCGCCGAATCGGGAACGCAGGTCCCGCTTTCTCTCCAGGGGCAAAAAAGAAGAACTAAAAGCAGCAAAGCGGCCCCTACCCCAACATAAGCCAATGGCTCTTTCAGGTTGAGAGAAAAACGCTTGGCGGTTCCTGAAGTGCCGGTAACGGAAGATGGAGCGCTTTTGCCTTCGCGTCGGAGCAATAAGATGAGAAAGACCAGCCCGGCGAGCCCAGAGAAGATCCCGGCGCTTAATAAAAGCCAAGACGACGCCGTGCCCCCACTTCCCCAGCCGAAGTCTAAGGCCGCTAAAGCGCAGCAAAGAAGACCCGAGCTAAAAAAGGCAACGAGAGCCAAAACCACAAGATTTCTTTCGGCTTTCCGATAGGCAAAACTCGCGCCGACAATGACGATAGATTCCCAAAGAATTAGTAAAAGAATCCCCAAAAAGAAAAAGGTATAGCCAAAAGAGAGATAGCAAAATAACGCTGACAACCCTAATAGCGAAATAACAATCCCAAATCCCAGCATGCTGAGGGGTAAAAGATGAGGGACGTGGACTTTCTTTTCGCTTTGGGCTTGGTCATATTCCTGCTCAGCAATAAGATCATCAACTTTGACTCCAAGCAAAGCGGCGAGACTTCGTAGAGTCGGAACATCGGGATAACTTTTCCCAGTCTCCCAAAGACTGACGGCTTGTTGAGAAACATAAAGGGCTTTCGCCAAATCGGCTTGGGTGAGCCCCTTCTCTTGACGCCAATTTTTAAGGTTTTCTGCAAACATAGGGATGTCTACCCCTAAGTCTATCTAAGCAAGGGCCAAAGGCAAACAATCTTTGCTTGTAAAAAGAAAATTCAACCAGTGGCGCTAGATTACGAGACTTTTTTTCAAAGCTCTTACTGTGGAAATCCAGCTGAATATTACGTCTAGAATCCTAGCAGTATAACCAACGGGCAAAGCACAAAAGGCACAAGAAAGAACGAACCTTACTTTTTTCTTCCCTATTTTAACGAAAGAGAAACACGATCGTAGGAGCCTCTTTTTTGGCTTTCGGGACGCGGAGTAATTCCGCAAATAGTAATTTCGTTTTTTCCATAACCATAGAACCAATACATCCGATAGGCGGTTGAATTATTATTTTCTAAATAGGATTCGAAAATAGGAAAGCCGGTTCGCCGAGACAAAGCGGATATCTCATGACTATGTAATCCAGGATAGTGCGGATTGCTTTGTAAATGTTGAAGGGCTTTAGTCCACTTTTTGAAAAAGATTAATTCGGAAGGTTTGAGCGAATTGCTCGAAAAGCGATCATTGAAAGAATTCCATAACGAAAAAACCAAGGGCTGCCCCATTCGAATGGTGAAAATCATATTTTAAGTTTTTTGGCGACAGCATCCACGTCGATGGGATCACTTACGTTACCTTTACGATAATTGGCCACCGAAGTATCGATTTGTTCGAGAAGCTCAGGCGAAAGTGAAGTAACGGGATCAATCTTTTGAGGCTCCAAAACGACGACGCCAGAGGCCAGCGCATAAACTTTGTAGTATTTAAAATTGCTTTTGCGAATCGTTAAACGGTTCTTGGAATCGAGCGTCCCAATATAAGTCATTGCTGTTTTCATTGGTGTTCCTCTTGCTTAATGGGATTTCCCACCACTAGATTACTAGCATTCGCCTTTGCGAGCAAGTTGAACCTCTTCTCCTTTCACCTTTTATATAGCCTTGAAAAAACAAAGTGGCCGTTCTTTTTCGCTTTCTTTGTTTACTAATTAGAAAAAGACCGACTGCGGCATTCTTTTTTTAATTCACTTTTTTAAGGCTTTGATGGTCGTAATCCAGCTAAAGACTGACCCCAAGATCAAAACGGCATAAGTGATATACAAGCAGCAGAGGGATAAAGGGAAATGCCACGGTTCGCCTTTACCCGATGTCGGTTCGCCATAATCTTCGGTGAAAAGCCGAGGGAAGCAGATCGTAATGCTGACCAGTCCTAACACGATAGCGACCGTTAAGAGAATTTGACTAGCTAAGGGGTTCTTCTTTGCCAGAAGTGCGCTGATGAAGAGAAGAATTAAGGGAACGATCCCCCAGAGAACGAAACTCGTCCATAAGAACGCTTCGGGGCCTGAGCCCTGATAAATCTGGGTTTGATAAAGCGTTAAGACGCTAAAAGCGGAGAAGCCAAGCGCCAAAAGAATCCGTAACTGGTCCTTGAGGAAATGGCCCGTTTTATCGAGGATAAAAGCGAGGCTGACGGCGATGACCCCTAAAGAGAGCAGACCCCCGCTAACGCCATAGCAAAGCCGGCAAAGAAAATGATTCGTTTCGGTTGTGCTGATATTGCCCGGATAGACCGCAAGATGATAGAAACAGAACGCTGCGCCAAAACCGGCGAAGAGGAACTCCAGCACATAGAGACTGATCGTTCTTTTCTTTTCCATGGGTCTCACCAATCCGTGATTACGCCACCCACATAATGCCAGAAATGACCGGCCGTGCTCGGCTGATTCTCAGCGTAAAGGTAAAGGGTGCAGTTCGAGCCATACCACGAACTCCAGGAAGCTGGAGCCGCGCTCATATTCAAATAGAGATGGACGCTTAAAGTATCACTGCTTGAAGCCTTCGGAAAAGCATCCGCGGCCACGCTCGTTAAGGTCGAAGGCAAATAAATGCTCGCTAATTTCGGGCAAGTGCTCTCGCCGCACTCGATGACCTTCGCCGGAAGGCTCGTGATGCCTTCTTCGAAATAAACGCTCGTTAAGGAACTGCAATCCGAAACCAAGTCGGTTCCTAAACTCGTTAAGGATCCCGGAAGCCGCAAGCTCGTCAGTTTCTTGCAGGACATAAAGGCGCCACCGCCGAGACTTTTTAGGCCGCTAGGAAGACTGATGCTCGTAAAGGAGCACTCGTTAAAGGCCTGAAAGTCAATCGAGGTTAAGGTGGAAGGAAGCGTGATGCTACTTAAAGCCGAATCCCCCGAGAAGACGCTGGAGCCTAAGGAAGTAACGCCTTCAGGCACGCTCACTTGGGTTAAAGAAGTTAAACCGGCGAAGGCGCCATTTCCAATCGAGGTTAGGGTCGAAGGCAGAGTCAGTTTCGTCATGAAACGGTTGTCTAAGAAGGCGTTTTCCGGAATCACGGTGAGGCCTTCCGGGATGCTCAAATTCAAGATGTCACAGCCATCGAAGCATTTGGCGCCAAGACTGGTTAGGCCATCATTGAGAGTTAAGGCCGAAAGCTTGCTCGCCTGGAAGAAAGCGAGTTCCCCGATGCTTTTTAGCGAGGCGGGGCAAGTGAGGCTAGTTAGGGCACTGCACCACGAGAAAGCGCTGGTGCCAATGCTGGTTAGAGTCGAAGGGAGGGTGAAGTCCTCTAAGAGGTAGCACGAAGCAAAGGCGCTATCGCTAATGGTCGTAAGATGGGAAGGCAAAACCAGTTGCTTTAACGAGGCGGCATCATGGAAGCCATTGCTCGCAATCGTTGAAATATAAGCCCCGTTATAGGAATCGGGGAGCCGCAAGTTCTCATAAGAATAAGGATAAGAGGCAGCGGCCACGCTATAGGTTCCATCCTGAAGCAAAGTGAAGGTGAAAGCCGAGCTATTCGAGACCGAATCGTATTGGGCGATGAAAGAGGTATCCGCGGCGATCGGAGTCGAAGCCGGATCCTTATCCCAACCTTTGAAGGTGTAGATCAAATCGTCGCTTGGCCGCGTCGGCGCAGCTCCGCTATAAGTGGCCGTTGATTGATACACCACCGAGCTATTTTGAAGTTCACTGCCATCGTAATTTAAGAATTTCACGCTATAGGAACGCGGGCTCTCGCTGTAAGTGGCGGTGAAGTCGGTGTTCGCGTAAATCTTTGTCGTGGCTGGATCTTTGTCCCAGCCTTTGAAGGTATAGACCACCGCTGAGGTCGGCTCACGGGTGGGCTCATTGTAGCCAGAAGCCACATTGTCATAAGGAACTTTAAAAGTCTGAAGAACCGAGCCGTCATATTGAAGGAAGCGGACCCGGAAGGTGTAGACCGTGTAGTTATATTGAGCGGTATAGGTCGTATCCTGGGTGATGCCATAGGCAAGACTCGGATCCCAGCCCGAGAAGGTATAGGTTCCTGAAGCGATGGTCGGAGGGGTCGGAACCGGTCCGGTATAAGCGGGCAAACTCCCATAAGCATAAGTCTTTTCTTCAAGGAGAGATCGATCCCAGTTCACGAAGCGGGCGGTGTATTGGGCGGGTGTGCGATCATAGGTAGCAGTAAACGTGGTATCGCCGTTGATTATCGTATCGAGAGAAGGCTGCCATTCTTTGAAGGTATAACTCCCTGAAATATCGCTAGAGCGGGTAGGATTGGCGGGAACATGGGATACTTTTTCACCTTTTTTGACGGTCGTGGAACTGATCAGGGTTCCATCATAATTATCGAAATAGACACGGCAGGCGTCTTCAGGCAGGGTGTAGGAGGTGTAGGAGAAATTCGAGGAAGTAAGTTGCTTCGCGATTTGTTGGCCGAGGAAATGGCCTCCGATGCTGCCAACGATGGTCCAAACGACGAGGCCGCCGATTGAAATGCCTAAGCCGACGCTATTAAGTTTCTTATCGTGGGGATTGGTGCTGTTTTTCTTGCCGATAATGGCAAAGATGAGGCCGGGAATCAGACCCAAGGCGCCTAAGACAATCGAAAGGATTCCAAAGACATGAGGATATTTCACCGGGGTTTGCGTAGGCTTATCGCTTTCTGTCAGAGCATCTTTGTTCTCATCAAGAAGGCTTTCCACGCTGCAGCCAAAAATGCTGGCCAAAGTCTTTAAGCTATCGATGTCAGGCTTGGAAAGATTGCTCTCCCATTTGCTGAGGGTTTGCCGGGTGACATGAAGCTGCTCGGCGAGCTGCTCTTGCGTGAGGCCAAGAGCTTTGCGTTTGTTGGCGATTTTGTTTCCCAAATTCATAAGACCTTTTCCTGTTGTGGCTTCATTATCGTCACTTCCCCTAGAGGCCTCAAGCAACGCGTAACGAAGGTTATGTTAACCGCCGTTGCAAGATACGATACTATCGAATCATTAGGGCCATTTTACTTGGAGTGAATTGCCGTTACTGGGGGCTTTTTAGCAGCCTTAAAAGCGGGGAAGAAGGTCGAGATTAGGGCGGTGAAGAGGCCCGTCCCTAAGAGTAAAAGGGCCACCCAGAAATCCGGATTAAAGAAGGCCACGGGGTTCGAGACGTTCACGGTGCCTTTATTGATGAGGTAACAAGCCAGATACGTAAACCCGGTCCCAAGCAACGCGCAAGCTAAGCCGATGTAGAGGGCTTCGAGAGCAAAGATGGCGAAGACGTCCTTCGCTCTTGCCCCTAACGCCCTCAAGATCCCGATCTCGGATTGCTTATAGGAGATGGAGGTCCCAATGAAGTTAGCGAAGAGCAGCACGGCAAAGAGAAGCAAGACGCCACCGGCAACGAGCAGAACAATGCTATAAGCCTTGGCTCCGCTTGCGGCGAAGCCGACCTCGGCGAGGATAGTCGATTCCAATTGGTTAATCTCGCCAAATTGTCCTTGGTCTTCAAAATAGGTCTTCACCACTTTCCGTAAGCTATTGCGGTCGCTCGGCAAGGCCGCGATAGCCGCCCTAAAGAAAGCAAAGCGCTGGGTGAGATAACGTTCGGTTAACGCATCGGAAAGAATGAGCGTTCCTGAAGCTAAGGACCCATCGACTAAGTTTCCCGTCGGAAAATAGAAGCCAACGATGTTGACCTTTTCTAGGGATTTTTCTTCCCCCTTGGCCAGATAATAAGAAACTTTGAGATTCACCGCCTTGGGGGCATAGATTTGATCCTTAAAAGGGGCGATGGCTTCTTCGGTTAAGGAGGAAACCGCAGCTTTGAAGGAAGTCCGCCAAGGCTCAATGATGGCGGCCATCGTTTCGGAGGATGCCTTTGGGGCAAAGCCATAGTAATTGAGGAAGGTCCCGAAAGCGCGTTCATAGTCATCGTTCGTGTGGCCTTCGCCGACGCTCACGAAATCTTCGAACGGGAATTTCTCGTCGATGGCTTTTTGATAATTGTCTTTGGCAAAGCTCACGATGTTAAGAATCCGCAAGTCCGGGAAAAGGGCTTTGAGGTTATCGGGGCAGTCGCCATAAGGTTTGGGGTTCGTGGCCGAGGCATACAAACGATTCACTTCGCTATATAAAGCCGAAAAGCGGGTGTATTGACTCGAATTGAGGTCATAGATCGAACTCCCGAAGAAGCTAGGTAAGCTCGCAAAACTGACCGCGACTTCGTTCTCTTGAAGTGAACGGGCTCCGTTAAGGAAGAAGAATTCCATATCCGAAGTGTATTCGTGGCCGAAGTTATAGCCGATTTCCACTTGGTTATCCTCGGTGCTTAAAGAAGCTGAGGCCGGATAGTTGTTCCAATAGAACTGGTTATTCCGGGTGTAATGGCTTTGGGGCAGACGCTGAACGAAGAGAAGATCCTGAAAGGTTTCAAGGTCTTGATTCAGCAAGCTGACCCGCAAATTGGAATCATAATTATTGGTATCCGATTTTCCGGCATCATCAAGGGCTTTTAAGGAAGCAAAAGGGCCGCCATCAAAGCCGGTATCGAGGACTCCGCTGATGGTGAAAAGGACGTCATCGCCACGATCGCCGGTGAGGCCTTTGCCTATGATGCTTTGAAGGTTGATTTCCTCGGACGGAGTCACGGTCTCAACCAAGGTTTTGGCGTCCCTAATCCGATGACCATAATGCTGAAAACCTTCGAATTGGCGCAAAGTAATAAGACATTCCTTGGCATTTTCAGGCAGCTTTCCCGAAACGAGGGCGAAGCGGTTAGGCAAGGCATCCACAGGGAAATAGCTAAGAGCCGTCGTCGGATAATAAAGCAGAGAGCTTCGGCCTTGGCCGGCGCCCGCGTAATTGGCGGCAAGGTTGACCTGATCGCGGGAACTCTCGCCTTCAAAATGAAGACCGGTCCGTTTGGAAAGCGCGTCGATTTGCTCCTGAGTGAAACTGGTCTGATTTTGGCTGATGCTGTTATCGCTATTGAGGGTTCGGGTAGTGTGAATCGCCCGAATGGAATTGCAACCGGCTTCCTCGAGGCTATTCACCCCGGAGTTGACGCTATCGAAATGGGCGGCGCTGCTTGCAACGCCTAGGAAAGTGAAGGCTAACGAGGTGAGCAAAATCGACATCACCAGTTTAAAGGGCTTGCTCTTGCAGGAAGAAAGCGCCATCTTCGCCGAGCTTGAGAAAGGAAGACGGGCTCGGCGAAAAGTGGTTATCGGTTGAGCGACGGGGCGGCTTTCTAAAGGATGAATAATTTCTTCTTTCGCAATGGAGCCATCTTTGAACGTGATGATAGTGTCCCCATAGGTTCTAGCGAATTCTTCATCATGGCTCACCACGATGACGAGTTTCTTTTCGGATAAGCGTTTGAGTAAGTTCAAAATCTGAGCCGAGGTCTCGCTATCGAGGGCCCCGGTCGGTTCATCCGCCAAGATGATCTTCGGATCCTTCACGAGAGCCCGAGCGATGGCAACCCGCTGACGTTGTCCGCCCGAAAGTTCGTAGACTTTGCGGTTCTGAAAGCCGGAAAGGTCGACTTCGCCCAGGACGCGGCTGATCGTAATGGGATCGGCTTTTTCGCCTTGAAGCGATAAGGCCAACTCGACATTGCCGGCCACCGTGTATTCGTTTAAGAGATTGTACTCTTGAAAGACGAAGCCCAAATAGGTATTGCGGTAGCTATCGTAATCGGCTTCGCTCCAGCTTTTGGAGGAGCGACCGTCGATAAGAATTTCTCCAGAATCCGCACGATCAAGGCCACCAATGATATTGAGAAATGTCGACTTCCCAGCCCCGGATTTTCCGAGGATAAAAACCAAGCCATGATCGGGAAATTTTGCCGAGACATGATTGAGGGCGATGACCTCGGGGGCTTTGCGCGGATGGTACGACTTAAAAAGATCGATAACTTCGAACATAATGATGTTTCTCCTTAAAAGCAGTTATTTGGCGCTAGGAAGCGAGGCGGCTTGGGGCGGACAATACGTGGATTTTTTCGTGATCGGCAAAGTGAGGAACAAAACGAAATAAACGATATGGAAGATAACAAAGACAAATGGCCCAACCGAAACGGTGATGCCACTGCCGTTGAGGTTAGCCGCGGATAATGTCACCACCGTAATCACACTGATGACAAGCGAGGAAAGGTTGAGCCAAAAGCACCAGTTCCAGTAAATCCGACGATGGTTTTTATCAAGCCACAAACCAATGCTCAATAAAGACGAAGGCAAAAAGGTCAACGCCGAGAGCCAAACCAAAATGGCTGGCCAGCCTTGGACTTGAAACAAAGTTTGGTAAAAGTTGAGGAAGAAATTGGTGTAATAGCCCGAGGAATAAGAGGTGGTGATATTCATCAAAGGCAAAATGGCTAAGAAAAGGACAAGCAGCAAAGCCGACATGCAGAAGATGAAGGCTCCGTAGAAAGGTTTCCCAATCCCTTTGTCCTCCATCGTCGGATTTTTGGCCACGACAAGAGTCGATACGCCGGCGTTGGGGTTCTTCACTTCCCCATTGATGATCTCGTCGATCCCGACCTTATAGAATTCCGAAAGCTTTTCGAGCGTTCCAATATCGGGTACCGACTCGCCGCTTTCCCATTTGGAGATCGCCTGAGGTGAGACTTGGAAGATATCGGCTTCATCTTGCTGCCGTAAATTTCGTTCATTCCTTAATTGGGTCAGAAACTTCCCCATTTTAACTTTGTCCATGCTGAGTTCCTCCTTGGACCGTCACCACTATCGCCCCAGTTGAGTCAATAAGGCAACACACCGTTTCTTGAGTGACACTCAACTGACGGTGGAATTGACGAAAAGAGAGGGGATTGAATGGAGTTATCATTCTTTTTTAAGCCACAAAAGCCGTGTATTCTCCCACCCAAAACCACGTGGTTTCTTCGCAATGAGATACCTGAATATAATGATACTCTCCGGCTCCCGGGATACGATTCGTGGTTTTCAGGTCGACGTTATAGAGCAGGGAATAATCAAAAGGGTAATCCTTCGAAGAATAGTGAATGCTGCCCGCTCCGGCAATCGCCGCGTAGTCGCTTAAGTCACTGAGCGTGTCGCCGCGATTAACGAAGCTCGTTAAGAAGCTCCGATATGTATCATTGCTCGTGAAATTGATGATGGTTTCTTGGCTAAAGGGGGCCGTCGAGGTTGGGACGCTCGAATAACTCGTCGTTAAGCATTTCGCTTCTGAAGGGAGCGTTATACCTGTCGTGGCTACCGTCGCTTGAACCGCCGCATAATCGTGCGAAAGGTTGGACGGCTCAATCGCCGTGAAACTGGCCACGGTTCCAATCAAGAAGACGATGAAGCCCGCAATGATGTTCTTCAGGAAATGGTCTTGCGGTTCTTTGTATTTGGCCATCAAACCTAGAGTAAGGCAAAGGAGACCGAATCCTGCCGCAAAGGCCATGACCCACATATCGTGAAGGTTTGGAATCGTCGGGTCGTTGGAAGGCACTAATAAAATCGCAAGGAAAAAGAAGACGACCAGGCTGACGATGGCCACGATAAAACTCGCTAAAAGCCAAGGACTTAGTTTTTGATGTTTCTCGAGTTCCTTCGCATCCTGAACTTTGACCGCTTTTTCGAGGTTGATTTGGCTTTGGCTTTCGTCTTGAGGCGTAAGGACGGCGCTCCACTTTTCCGCGGGCCAAGGAAAGCTCGCTAAGAGGCGCTGGGCTAAGGGACTCGTTTGGAGATCCTTCATATCTTGCTCTTCGGCGGAACTTAAGGGTTTCCCTTCTAACTTATGGAAGAACCCATCGAGGGCCACCACTTGGTGACGGCCCGTCATAGAACCAACATCGCGGTGATGCGCGGCATAGTTAACATAGAGGCGATAGGCTTCCTGAAGTTTCCCCGCCTGAAGGTCGAGGGAGATCTCAAGAGGGGCCGCACCCTCGCGAATCTGAGGGAGGGTGATTTGGTCAAGATAAAACTGGGCTTTCTCAAGATCGTCTTGATCAAAATAATAGATGACCAGGTTAAGGCAAGCCGTCATCTTGGACTTACCCTTACCGGTTTTGGCGGTCTTTTCCCAAGCCGGAACTAAGGGTTTCAAATTATGGGCATAAAGAAGTTTCAACACCCGAGAATATGCCATCAAAATATAGACCATATAAGCCAAATAAAGCGAAAGAGGGACCAGCACGATGGCACAAACGATGGTCTCCGTTTTATCCTTAAGCAATATTCCGGCGATCAAAATCCCAATAAAAACCAGAATCAAAACGGAATAGATCGCAATGGCAACGATGAGGCGGTTGCGAGGACGCTCTAAGTCCTTCCGCTGATATTCGGGCATCGGTAAGGCCGCTTTCTCTTCCGATGATTTCGATGATGAATCCATAGAATCCCCCCCTATTAGGCCCACTCATTATGGAGAGGGAAAGGTTGAGGGGCAAGCAACTCTTCCTGACACGAAAGATAAAGCCCGGAAAACTTGCATCAATCTCTCAGGGTCGGGTCGACTGGAAAAGGGCCTTGGTCTTCGACGTTTCTTTTCCATAAAACAATTTCACTGAGGCAAAGACCAACAAACAAAACCGAAATGAACACAATAAAACTTGCCGAATAGGCAAGGCATAGTCCAGCGGTGCAGCCGAGATAAACGCTGATCCAGCCCACCCGGTAGAAGAGTAAACCGGCCACGGCAAGGGCTTCAAGCCAACTCAAGGATAAAAAGATGGCTCGGGTTGTTCTGCTTCTTTTCGGCTGTGTTAGACCGAGCAGAGCAAACAGAACCCCCACTGCCCCAGCCAAAAATTCATAGAGCAAAGAATAAGTGGCCGGACCCCAAGAAAAAAGCGTGGCGATATAGGCGTAATTGGCAATGAGAAACACCGCAGAAAGTGAAAGTTGATAAAAGCCTAGTGCAAAGCCAAAGCCCCGTCCCCAAAAATCAAAGTGATGGGCGAGAATGATCCATAAACCCGCCCCTAAGCAAAAGATCGCTTCAAAGGGAAAAGCATAAAGTAACGGGGTCGAATGCCACATATTTGAAAAACCCGTCATTTGGACAAAGGCCAACTGGATCCCTAAAAAGAGCAAAGCCAAAAAGGCGGCCGCCCCAAGGACGATGCTGGCCACTCTCTCGATGGGCTTGCTCATAAGCTATTCGGCCTCCTTAACCGTCTTGGCCGCCGCCAAAGCCACATAATGGCCAAAGGCCAAGAAGAAAACGCCCAACAATAGACCAACGAAACTTAAGAAGGCGTAAAAGCCTTCGTTCACATCCCTAAGAAGTCCGAAGAAAATAGCGTGTTCGATGAGCGAAAGGAAGGAATCGATCAGAAGGATGATTCCCGCTTGGTTAATCCAACGCGAGGCTTGAAGGCTAAGCAAGGGAGCTTGTTCCCACTCCTGAATGACCTTGAAGCCAAGGAAGCAAAGGAAGAAACAGGGCACAGAGAACAACTCATCGAAGGAAAGACGAACGATCGCCGATGTCAGGGCGTCTCCAGATAAAGCGGCGCTCCCCTTAAAATGGAGCAGCCCCGTCTGGTAAGGATAATAGATCGCACAAAGACCTAAGCCGGCTAAGGCGAGAGCGATGATGACGACTTTCAGCAACAACGGATAGTTCCATTTTTTCATAAAGGTTTTCCTTTTCGTGCCCCTACTTTAAGTCGGAGAAAAAAGAAAACCTAACAACACGAGGTTGTAGGCCGTCAGGGCCTATTTTTTGAAGCAATTAAACTAAGGCGATATACAGGATAATCGGGAGGAGCATTAAACCTAGAACAATGAGAACGGCGGCTAAGAATAAACGGTGTTTCTTGGCGCCTTGCTTAAGGATCTTTTCTTCAAAAGGGGTCAAGGCGATACCCGCTAAGCCGGCCTGGCGCTCACAAAGCAAGGTCTCGCGTTCATAGTAAAAGAAGAGGGCAGAAAAATAGAGCGCCGAAACGCCGATTAAGAGATACACGGCATCGCTCTTTTCGTTGGACCCTAAGCCTTTCGCGATGACGAAAAGAACCAAGAAGAGCAGGCAAAAGAAGACGCCATCCCATTCGCAAAAGCGGATGAGCCGAAGCTTTTGAGATTGGCTGAGTAAGACAAAGAGCACCAACGCAAGGCAACTCGAAAAGAAAGCGATGAGGGCCGTCAATCCTAAGGCTCGGCTGAGGGCATCGCTTCCGAGAGTGCGTTCATAAAGCTGAACCAAAGTGCCACTGAAAACCGCGCACAGGATAGCGGCAAGGACGTAGACCCCTAAGAGTATGGCAAAGACGGGCGATATTTTGGCGGAATTAATCTTTTTGGCTTCGCTATATTCTTCGGTTCCAACCAAATCATCCACTGGAACCCCATAAAGTTTGGCTAGGGCTTGTAACGTCGGCAAATCAGGGTAGCCTTTTCCGCTTTCCCATTTGGAGACGGCTTGCTGGGTCACGAAAAGGGTGCGGGCGACGTCACCCTGGCTTAAGCCTTTCTTAGCGCGAAGCTCTTTGATCTTTTCAGGGAACATGCCCATTTAGAATAGGCTTGAAGGCTCTTTTTCGCAACTCCCGTCGTAGTTGAATTCAATTCAAATAAAAAGTGTTTGGTAATTGAAGCAATTTGCACTAGAGTGTGAACGCGTCCTTAAAGGGAGGGCCAAACCATGAACGAAAATCATTCCAATCCAAACGATCCGACTCCAAAAACGGGTCTTCAAGACCATCCGACCACCCGCAAAGTTTTCCGTATCCTCGGCTTTGTTTTCTTAGGCATTGGCGTCACCTTCATGGCTATCGGCCTCGCTTCTTTTGCTGGAATGGCTGGGGGAAATTCCGGCTTTGACGGCGGCTTCTTCTTCATTTATCCCGGCATGGGCTTCCTTTTCTTAGGATGCGTTTTCCTAATGTTCGGGTTTATGGGGGCAATGGCGCGTTATTCCGCGGCCGAGCAAGCTCCCGTTGCCAAAGACACCACCAACTATATCTTGAACGGCACCCGTGACGAGACCGCAAAGACCGTGGCCGCGGTCGTTAAAGAAGTCAAAAGCGATTCTCCCGAAAATGGCGCCCCGATTTGCCCGAAGTGCGGGACCAAGAATGAAGTCGGCGCCAAGTTCTGCGATCATTGCGGCGCCCCGCTCACCAAGACCTGCCCGAATTGCGGCGAGGTCAATGACGGCGATTCGACTTTCTGCCGTAAATGCGGCAAGTCAATCTAAGTCGATAACCCTATCCAAACCCTGCTCTTTTAAAGAACAACGACCCGTTGTTGAATGGGCCGTTTTCTTTTTGCTTATTCTTGTCTCGAGGAAAAAATCATGAAATCACGTTCGCTTCTCCCCTTGCTTCTATTAACGCCCCTTTGTCTTTGCGGCTGCGATCTGAAATGGTTTGATGATAATTGGCGTTGCACCCCAGAAGAATTTTTCTCGAGTGAGAAGATTGATCCGACTAAGCGCAAGACTCCCTTACCCTTTGCCGCCCCGAACTCTTCGCGGCTTTACCTTTACGTTCTTGAGGCGGCCTCCGACTCTTCAGGAACGCCTTCTTGGGGTCGCATCTATGTTCAATCTTTCGACGATAAAGCCATCCTCTATCATGCCTTAAAGGCTTGCTCCTATACCCCTATTTCGACGTGGTCAGCCGCGGAAGATACCACCCCGACATCGCTTTTAAATTACGGGGCTTCCACCGAGGATTATTATTACGGTCTCCAGCTTCGTAGCGATGGCGATCTTCTTATCAACTATGTGTATGGAGATATCTTTCCTGATACGGGCTGTCATTACTACCACATCAACGCTTCCGATCTTAAAAACGTCACTAATGCCATTGCCACGGCTCAAATTGGCCAAGTTTATACCGATTTAGCTGCCTTTCAAGCCGCGAAGGGTTTACCGAAAGTCCAGATGTTTGCCTCGGCTTTTACCCAGAAAAATCTTGGTGGAGGTTTGGAAAGCGCGGCGATTTCTCTTTTCGGTCAGCCGGACCATCAAACCCCTTCTGTCACCCATCCTGGCCACTACCTCTATTACGACTGCGGGGAGACGGATTTAGGTCAGAAAAACCTGACCATCAGCTTCGCGCTTTATGCTAGCGCTAACGATAGCGAAACTAGCCGCATCAAAGGCGTCTTGTTAACGAACGGGGATAGCGATTGGTTTAACCCCGAAGACTTTTACTATTGAGCCGAAGCTTTAAGCGGCAATGTCCCAGGCGAGCGTGAGACGCCTCTTTGAATCAGGGCTAATTTTTTGATAGGCCTTAAGGCAAGTCAGGATAAAGCTTTGGGGATCGGCGAACTGGTCAAAGGAGTAATGGGGTTAAGTTTTGCAAAATCTTGACTTAAGAATACGTCTCAAAATGATCGCCTTTGCTGATTGGTTTGGCCAAACCGCAATTCGACTATAGTCCTTGAAAACGAGGCTAAGAATTAGAGAAAGACAGGCTCAGAAGATTATCGGCGCTTCGAAAAGTGAATCAGTTGAGCTCTCTAGTGGTCCGAAAACCGGATTGAAACAACAAAGCCCCGTACCGCTGAGGCACATGGCTTGGACTTGGATATGCTGGCGGGGCAGTCGATCGCTTATCCGAACTATTAGTTTTAAAAGGCAGCCTTTTCGTTACCGAAATTCAATTCCGAATCTTCCAACACCCATTCTTTCGCGCACCAATACGTTCAATGGTTTCTTTTTCTTGAAGAATCCGCAAGTTCTTTTTAGCGCCTGGTTCCGACAGCCCCGTCAAAAGCATTAAAGAACGGATGGTTACATTAGGGTTATCGCGGATTCCTGAGAGGATTTTTTCCTGGGAAGGATTCAGTTTGCCAAACTCGGACTGGCACTTTCCGTTATGGGATACTTTAAAGGATACTTTATCAGACACTTTCGGCTCAGAGACCGAAAAGGAATTGACACCGATTTTTTCAAAGGGGATCGTTACCAAAATCGAATTCCGAGAAATCCGGATCGACTCTTTCCCGTATCTTTTAACGTTTTTTGGAACCCCTCCGTCTGAGCGTTCGCTAAGCCGTAATTGAAGGAAGATCGAGGCGAGGGATTCGTTGACCGGAAGGCTCACGCCGTCATAGAATCCTTTTTTGTCCTGCTCCGCGGGCAATCCGCCATGGGAAAGGATTTCGATTCGGTCCGTAAAAACGGAAATCTGCGGTCCGTTCAGCGTCAGCCATTTGTTGTGGACAAAGGCATTGAGAACGGCTTCGTGAAAGGCTTCGTAGTCGAAGAGAGGGACATCCTTCCTCTCCGATATTCTCCCATGCTTCTTAGTTTGGATGCCGTTGATTGCATCCCTATATTCCAAAATTTACTCCATCGGAAAAAGGTGGCAATCGTTTTTGTAATCGGAACAAACTAAGAGTTTTGCCTTGCTGGGATTCTCATTCGCAAAATCGTTCAGAGAAATCTTCATTGTTTTTTTCTTAGCCTTGAGTTTTCTTTGAATGGAAGCATACGCCGGTCTCGCCAATCGACGCCTCGAACTCGATGTTCTTTGAAATGTGCTCGGAAGCCCCTTCGATCACGCCTTTGACGTCTCCCGGCTCCAACATGAAGTTGTCTTTCAGCGGGCAAAGGGATCCGAGGAAGATAGTCAAATTCCTATGTTCTTCAATCGTGACAAACCGTTTGAAATTCTCCAAATGGCCCTTTTCCCAATACGCTTCATAGCCCTTGCCATCGATCAAAGACCGCACAATCGCGCAGTCCCTTAGAGACATCTCGCTTACGAGATAAATGAGGGATGGTTGGACTTCCCTCGGGGCTTGAACCGCCCACTCCAAAGGGCTTTTCGGTTCCTTCTCTATGGGAATCGCTACAGCCATGGTGAACTCCAGCATCTGGTTCTCGTTAAGATGGAACCTGACCTTTTTGCCGCCAAGAACCCTCGTGATGTCCGCGCACGTAGAGAGCAAATTGACGAAGGTGGCATATTCATCCTCCAAAGCAAAGCACTGATGTCGCTCTTTTTTCATATTCTTGCCCCCCTTGATTACTGCTGTGCCAGCCATTCCTCACCGACCGGCTTCCCTTTCACCAGCAAAGAGCCTTTGCGGATCTTCGGCACCTGATGCCTTCCTTCATCGGCGAGGGCGAATATCTTCACGTCATCGGATTGGGTTATCTCGCCTTTCTCGACCATGTGGTTGGCAAGGAAAAGGATCACCTTCTTGTAGCGCTTGACGGTCTTTTCGGCGATTTTCCCTGCTTTGCGGAGGATCTTCCTCCACTCGCGCTCGTTCGAAAACTTCAAAAGGGGACTTTCCTCGCGTTCGCTGTCATCCCGAACCGGCGGCAGGGTTTTATCCACACCTCTGAAACCGAGTCTATTCACCAGCCTGGCTGCCATCGCTCTGGCTTTTTCCAAATCGTCCGAAACCCCTTCGCTCAGTGCGGCATCCCTCCCGTTGATCCGGCCGAGGACGACCTTCTCCGCGTAATAGCCGCCCAAGGCCACGACGATGTTCCGGAAGAGGGCCTCCTGCCTATTCTTCACGCAATCGTCCTCACACTCCTGGAATGTTGTAAGTCCTCCTGCCTCGTCCGATTTGAACACCGCCCGCTGGAACTGAAAAAAGAAACTGTTGGCTTTTATGCAGACGACATGGCCCGCTTCGTGGACAGCTGCCTCGAAGCTTCGTTTACTGGGTTTCACTGAGCTAAATTCCTCGTTCATGATCCTCTCGTAGGATTCCTGAAGGTCGGCCAGTTTCGTCTCTTTGCCTTTCCGCAGGAAAGCGTCGTTAACTATCGACCGGACGCCGGCGCCAGTTACGTAGCAGGAGAAAATCGGGTGATTGTCCGCCACGGCATCGAAGAGGACCTTGGGTTCAATTCCAAGCCTTCTCAGGTAAAACGTATAGATCTGCTTAACATCCTCCTTGTCGGGGTATCCGACGTAGACCTTCCTCTCGAATCTTCCTTCCCTTCTTAGGGCATTGTCACAGCAAACCAGGTTGTTCGTGGTTGCAAGATAGACGATGCCATTCTCTTCATCCATGGCGCTTCTAAGGAGTCGAACGGCCTTGCCGTCGTTTTCGAGGAGGAGGTCGATTTCATCGATGAAGACAACGCTTCTTTTGTTTTTCTTGGCTTTTCCAATCGCGTTCGTCAGTTCCTTGCAAGCCTCCTCTTCCTCCCCATCCACGATGAAACAAGGCCAGCTAAAAGCCTTCACCATGGCCTTCGCGAAAGCGGACTTCCCCGTTCCGCTGGGCCCATAGAAAAGGATTCCCTTCGGCAAGGTTAGCAGCTTGTTGCCGAGGACTTCGTCGCTCTTGTACCAGTTGAGCAATTCACCAAGCTCGTATTTGACACCGTCGTATCCGGCTAATCCTTCGAAATATTCCGTTTTTTCTTTTGACATATCCTTTTTTTCTTTCTATAGCCGGCAGTTAGAAGGCAGCATCTGGCTTGCCGGAATTTGGATGTTGTGGGTTACCCCATTGATCTGCTGCTGGATGTAAGCTTTGGTCATGAGGCCATTAACCTCGGGGCGCAGGGTCTGATCCGCCATCAATTTAGTGGTCAAACCCCACAGTTCTTCGTTATAACGGCCGTCGTAGCGGCCAAGAATTGCCTTCTTGAAGGCTTTGTTGCAAAGTCTCTTCAGTTTTCGGGCCAGTTTTCTGGTCTTGAACGTCTCACCGTGCTCGATCAGCCAATCACATTCGCGCCAAGCGCGGCTGAAGTAAACGGCGTCGTTTTCTTTAGAAAAGTCATCCATCGAAGCTCACGTCTTTCCTAAGGAGGAGCCTAATCTCGCTCACGAACTTCTCGGCTTGGCAATCACTATAAGTGGCAGCTTTGCAATGCCATTTGTCCGGAGTAATCTGCACGACTTTAAAAGGGTGGAATTTCAGTTTCTTTGCCACGGGCTGAATGATCTTGTTCCGGCTTTTGTCGGAATCGAATTGAAAGTGGATTCTCATACATTTCTCCTCTCTGCGATTCTAGATTAACAGCCCTCCGAGAACCTAAATGGATAACTGCTTTTAATGCAGTAATACCAGCATTATTTTTGGATAATCATGGGAATCAGTATCGAAATTGCTTATACTCAAAGCAATGGAAAAAGAAAAGAAAAGAAACGTTGCAAGACAGAATCCAGCCCTCATCTACAAGATCCTATTGGACGATGCGAGCGAGAAAGCTCCGCTGCCAATCCGCGGCAAAGAAGGAAAAGCCACGATCCTTTCCCATTTGGAAGAGGACTACGGCGTCAAACTCAACCACCACACCATCAGCGACATTCTCCATGCCTTGAAGGACTACGGCTTGGTCGACATCGTCGGAGGCGAGGAAAGAGGAAGGTGGTATCCCATCCGGACGATGGACGAAGACTCCACCGCCATCCTTTTGCTGTCCCTGTATGGGAACAACAACCTGACCGGCCCGCAAATTGAGGGCATCGAAAAACAATTGGCTCCGGTCATTGGATTAGAAGTCCCCGAAAAGCTACAGGCAACAATGCCGAAAGAGGTGACCACTTGGAACCAGATGATGCCCACCTACTTCCAAGTCATCAACGACGCGATAAAAAGAAACAAACAAATCGGATATGTCAGAGCCTGGAACACGCTTGACAACAAGACGATGATTCCTAACGAGGGTAAGAAGAGAAAGCGAGTCGTTAACCCTCTTGGAATCGCCAATTTCCGCGGCGATTTCTACCTCGTCTTTTCTCGCGGCGGCAGAGATCAGATCAGTCTGGTCAGGCTCGACAACATCGCCGAAATGCAGATCGAGAGGTCCCCGCGACTGACACCGGAGGGCTTTAACATGAAAGAGTGGCTCAAATACCGGCCCTATGCTTTTTCAGATCCGATCGAGGAATTCGAAGTCATGGTCACTCATAGCGATGAAAAACACAACCAGTATCGGGATCTAAGCTACATACGACAGTATTTTGGAAATGAGCCAAAACTATGGGTGGACGAGAACGACCACCGCATCCACGCGAAGATAAAGACCAGCAGGCTTTGCTTCAAATATTGGTATATCTCCTATGCGTGGGAGTTCACAATCATTTCCCCTGAAGACATCAAGATAGAGATACGGGAACACGCCGAAGAAATTTTGCAAAAATGCGGAGCAAAATAGTTCAGTTTTGTTTTGGGCAAAGAGCTTGAACGATTCTTGGCAAATCGGTGCCGATAAAATGATTCATTTGATCGGAGTTGCCGACTTCGTATTCAACAACCTTATTATAGGAGCCCCTTTTCGCGGGGCTGCAGAATAAGTCAGGAAAATCATCATGCATTTTTGCGTCTAGGACATCGCGTTGTTTGGAATAATCCCAAGCCCGAACTGCCCCCTGCTTTTTAATGCCGAAATAAAAGCCCTTTTTGCCAAAGCAATTTATCAATCGGCGCGTCGAAAAATAAACATACCCATAGGTGGTGTTATCGTCTATATAGACCAGTTCATCTCCTCCAGAAATGCTGGGTTCCGCAGCAATTCTGTTCTTTAACAATTGAATCATGCCCCCGCTCAATGGTTTTGCTACTTTTTGATTTTTTGGTTGCGTCTCGGATTTAAAATGGCTTTTCTTCCGCTCTTCAAGAACAGAATTCTTGACGCTCTTGAAAGAGGCGCCGATATCTTGATAAGCCAAAACCAATTGGTATTCCCATTTTTCGGAGATATCCTTCGGTGCTGGTAAAGAATTAAACGCAATCGGCTTTTTCGACGACAAGACGTGGATAACGCCCCCGTCCGAGGGGGGCAGGGCCTCCTCATCTTCCTGTTTACAAAAAGCTTCAAACCGTTTGCGCCCGGAAGCATCCACTTTCGTCTTATTGAGCCAAAAATCAGTTAAAGCGACACGATAGAAGAAATCAATTCCGGCCAAATTTGTCAGGTTTTCTACGCAATCATGGATTGTTGTTTCTTCTTTAGCTCTGTTCCAGTCGTCTATAATGGCTCCAACCTTTTCAGGCTTATTAATTCGTTTTGATTCGATGATCATCGCCAGACGATTATCAAAATCAACTAAGAACCCATCAGCGAATTGGATGGCATCGGCGGCATTATAGAATGGCATTTCGAGCCAAGCGAGAAGAGGCGTCTTCGCTTCGAAGGGGGGCGTGATTCTTGCTTCTTTGTACGCACTTAAAAAACCAAGGGTCTGGTTTCGCTCATCAAAACCGTTATCGGAAGAGAAGGTTGGATAGATTTGTTTGAGCAACTCCTTATACTTTTCAAAATAGATCTCAAAGGTCTTTTCGAACAAGCTCTCGATAGTTTTTTCGCTCATGGATAAGCCTCCTCATTTTATCGAATATTTCTATCAATTTTCCGCCGTTTTGGCACATGCCTAATCAGATCGTTCATGTCTTGACGGCAACCTCGGCTAAAAGGCCTTTCTGGCTTTTCCTATCGGGGTTCTACTTTATTGTATCATAAGCGACCGCTGCGCGTAACGCTATTCAACTGTAATTTCGTCAAACTTGATATGGTTAGCGAACATCCCCACGTGCTGGCTCCACTGAATGGTGATTTTTTGTGCCGATTGCGGAATGCTGATTTCCCTCTTCTCATGGGTTAGGACGCCTTTAATCCCTCCGGCCATGGCGATGACGTGATGCCCCACCGAAATCTTGAATGAGCAATCCAGATGATCGGCAGTAGGCTCACAAACTTTGATGCCATCGACCATGAGATAAGGCGGTTTGTCGAATCTGGTCTTGGAGCAGACAAAACGGCCTTCGATTTCCTTGGTAGTTGTCGAAACGGTGGATTGAGGTTCAGTGGCTCCGATTTTGGCACCACAGTTCGGACAAAATTTCGCGGAGTCATCGAGCTTGGTTCCGCATTTAGGACAAAACGGCATTGTATTTGCCTCCTTGTAGGAAATTCTATCGGCCTGAAATAACTTCAAATTCCCTACTTCAATTAGTGCTGAAATTTTGGACTTATTGACCCAATTGGTTTCTTAGTACTCGGAAGTTCTTAGAAGCCTCTTAGATGCCATCGGTTGTCGGAAAAACGATTTTCGAAACGTTGTTTTTTCCCAAAAATTACCAATCAAAATGGACTTCTGTGCAAAAAATGCACCGAAGTAAAACGAGCAGAGAAAAATCGGATGTTTTTATGATCTTTTGCGATCGAGAAGCCTTGTTTTAACAACAAACCCCGTACGCGTTGCGTACAGGGCTTGCACTTGGATATTCTTGCGGGGCAGCCGGTCGCTTATCCGAACTATGCAGCCATCACAAATTTTCTTATTGCTAACGAAAATAGAGGTTAACGAGATATTTTTGAATGTTATATAAGGTTTTGTACTCTTAAGTCTTATTTTGGGAAAAGATTCATTAATTTCTTTTCCAGCGCATTTCCGATCAAAAAGACTTCCGTGCAAAAAATGCACAGAAGGTAACTTGGTTAGGAAAACCCGAATGTTTTAGTTCCTTTTCCAGTCGAGAAGCCTTATTTTAGCAACAAACCCCCGCACGCGTTGCGTACAGGGCTTGCACTTGGATATTCTGGCGGAGGCGCAGAGATTCGAACTCTGGCTGGGGTTAGACCCCACTATCGGTTTTCAAGACCGACCCCTTCGGCCACTTGGGTACGCCTCCGTATTGGTGGTCCATCGATGGCTTGAACATCGGACCTGGCGATTATAAATCGCCCGCTCTAAACCAGCTGAGCTAATGGACCGGCCGGCTATCGATAGATAGCCCCGATATTATAACCGCGCTCTTCCCTGACTTCCTAGGAAAATCGCGGAAGGTGTTCCCCTACTTGGATTCTTGAGGATAATCCACGGGTATCGGCAGGTGGTAGCACTTTAGCCAAGCGTCTTGGGTATTGAAGTATCGGCGGAAGTGTTTGAAGTAACCCTTAACATGGGGATAAACGTAATAGGATGGTATGGATGAATCGGCCAAGATCTTGGCAAAATCGTAGCGGCCGTTGACCTTCCAAGCGTTGAGAAAGCCAAAGCGGAAAGCGTTTTTAGGGCAGCCCATCGTGCAGCGCATGCATAACGAGCACTTGGTGGCGTGGATTTTGATTTTGCCTTTCTTAGTGCGGTAAAGCGCTTCGTTCGGGCAGGACTTGATGCAAGTATCGCAATTGATGCATTTCTTGCGGTTCACCGAGGTGATCCAGGCGTTGACGGGCGGAGCGATCCACTCGATGCGAAGGAGAACTGACAACAACTGATGATTCCACGGATAATGAGGCTTATCGACTTCCCCTTTATCGAGGCGGAGGCTCATCATCTTCGTGAGGGCGTCGAGATAAAGGTACATCTGCTTAGCTAGAGCATCGGGGTAACGGAACATGATGTTGTAGGGCATGAGGAAATGCTTCTCCATCACGAAGCGGTAACCTTTTTTCTTGAGGATACGATAAAGCTTATGGGAGGAAGAGTCGTTGAGGTGAAAGGGCTCGCCCGAGGTCTTGAAGATGAAGTAAGGCTGCTTGCCCGAAGGAAGGCTCTTCTTCACGAACTTCAAAAAGGCGAGCGGGGTATTAAAAGCGTGGATCGGATAGCCAAAACCTAAGAGGTCATAGCCCGAAGGATCCGGTAGATTTGCGAAGGGGGATTGGTAGCCATAAAGGTCGACCTGCCAGCCGGCTTCTTCAAGATGCTTCTTAAAGAAGGAGGCGGCCAAAGCGGTATTGCCCGTCCCCGAAAAATAGTAGAGGAGCGCTTTCTTCATAATCCTTATTTAAACGAATGATTCGGATAGGCGCGTTCCATCATGGCGGTGATGGACTCGGCGAGGCCGCCGCGACCGATATGGAGCTCGGCGCAGACTTCATCGATCTTCGCCTGTGGGATCACCATGTCTTTGGCCATGACATCGGTCATGACTTTAGGGAGATAAAGGCCAGGCTCATTGCCGGCTTTCCGTTCTTTTTTATAGATGGATTTGGCGCCTAATCCGCAGATCCAGCCGGCCGGATTGATGATTTTGCGTTTCTTGCCTAAAGCCGCCATCATCATGGTATTGAGCATCCAGTTGTAATCGTGGTTCTCATCGGCGACCGGATAATAGGCTCCGTCTTTGCCATATTCAAGCGCCCCAACTCCCGCTTCGCCGACGTGCTCCACCGCGATCATCGAGGTTGAGCCTTTCGGGAAGAAAATGATCTTTTTCTTAAAGGCGAACCGATCCAAGAAAACGTTCTTCCATAGCGGCATGCGTTCGGGCATGCAGCCGAAGATGTACGGAAGTTCAAGCACGACGACTTCCATCGATTTCTTTTGCTCGTTAAGAAGTTTAGCCTGAGCGACCCGGCACGCCACGTAAATGTGGTTCTGGGCGAGATGAGCTTCCGGATAAAGATCGTTGAAATAGGTGAAATAAGAGTTGTAGACCACCGCTTTCTTGACGCCCGCTTTTTCGGCCGCGCGGAAACATTTGGCGCAGGCGGTGACGAGGCGGTCATAGAAGAAGGCCTGAGCCGGAGCTTTGGGCGTGACCCGATCATCGGGCCCCACCGAATAAACCATGTAGTCGTAACCCTTCATCATCTCGGTCAATTTTTCTTCGCTATCGTTAAAAAGATCGGCCTCTTGGGTTTTGATCTCTTTGGGGTACCAATCCCCCAGTTTAATATCCGGGTAAGCAATCGAACCGACTTCCCAGCCTTTCTTTAAGGCCGCAAGGGCGGTGTAATAACCTAAAAAGCCCGTCCCACCTAAAATCACGACTTTTGGCATGGATGAATCCACTCCTTTTTGTAAAAATGCTAAACCCTTTTTAGGGCTTAGAAAAGCCTTTTTAATAGATCCGGCCTTTAACCTTCAAGTAATCGAGAGTCGCCCCAATGGCCTCTTCGGCCGAGGCGGGTTTGAAGTTAAAGGCTTTCTCGGCGGCTTCGCTCGAGAAGGTATTGGCATGGCGGATGACGCCTAAAGCAAAACTCGTATAAAGCGGCCGAGTATGGCGGGCTTTAGCATGAAGGGCGATGAACGGGAGTCCCAGATAGGCGAGGCAATAAGGGAAGACCAAAATCGGTTTGCCCTTGCCGCGGTTCCAGGCTTTGGCGATCTCCAAAATCTTTTTTAGCGGCACCGCCGGGCCCGCCAAAATAAAGGAATCGCCGAGATGGCGGCCTTCGCAGAGGGTGAGGATGCTTTTCGCCACATCGCGCATATCGACGAGGGCATATCCCCCTTTAACGACGCCCGGGATTTTCCCTAGGGTATAATCGCGGACAAGCTGAACCATGGCGTTATGGCCATCGTCATACGGGCCGATCGCGGCGCCGGGATAGACGATGATGGCGTCCTTGCCTTGGGCTTGCTTCGACTTGATGAACTCGGTGGCGAGGGCCTTGCTGATCGGATAACCGCCGACCGCTTTATTCACATCGACCAAGGGTTTGAGCTCGGTTACGTTATCATGGCAATGGGCGAAAACATCTACCGTCGAAACATAAATGAAGCGGGTTCCGCCATACTTTTCATAGAGAGCGAACACGTTCTTCGTCCCCTGAACGTTCGTGGCTTCTAGACGGGGGGTCATCTTCTTGGATTTGATGTCGATGAGGGCGGCGCAATGAATCACGCAGAAGAGATGGCCTTCCACGTTTTTGAAGATCGGCTCGAGAGTCTCGGGCTTCGTGATATCGCAGTGATAATAGGCGACATTGGGCGATGCGCTTTTCTCGGCGGGCTCAGCGAAGGTGAGCGCGACGACGGGAAAACCCGTATCTTCCAGTTGACGGATGAGGGTCGTCCCCAAATGTCCCTCGGCTCCGGTGATAATGTACGTTAATGGTCCCATAACCTTATTATTTTCCTCAAACCTTCGCAATCTTCAATACTTCTTTTCTCTTTCACTCTCCCCAAGCAAGGACATCACGTAATGGTCGCACTTCACCGCTGAGCAAATAAGGACATAGAAAACTAAGGGCAGAGCCGCGGTAAATGCTAAGGTTGGGCTTAGCCATGCCCCGAGGGCTCCGAAGGTTCCTAAAATCAGGAAATAAACCACCGCTTCGAATAAACCTCCTAGAGCTACATTCGGCCAATTGACCACCTGAAAATATGGAATCCGATTCTTTCGACCTTCGATGAACCAAGACTCGGTGAGGTTGAGAAAGATGCCGACAAAGGAAGCTAAGGGCAAACTGAAAACCCAGCCCCAAGCCCATAAGGAACCGAGTTTTTTGATGCCAGCGACGCTGAGACTCACCACGACCACCTGAAAAAGAAAGGCGAAAAATCCCGTCGAAAATTTGCGCTTGACCTGCTTCGACCAGACCCTTGCCATCGGAATGTAATAGGCTAACGCGCACGTCCCATAGAAATTGGCGGTCGCAAAGAGCTGAAACCAGAAGATTTTGACGCCCGCCTGATCGATAGAAGACGTTAAGGCCGAAGCCTGGCCAGGATAAGAGGAGGTCAACAATTCTTTCAGCCCTTTAAAAAAGTCTTGAGGCCAAGTCCACGAGGAGAAATTATGATAGGCGGTTTCGAAATTGCTTTGGAGATTGAGACTCGCATAGGCCGAATCTGCATAATGGTTTAACGCCGTTAAATCCTGGCCCGCCAAAGCATTTCGACACGCCGAAAGCGCATCGTTCATGCCCCAGTAAACGCCGAAGATGTTGGCGAGGAAGGTCAACGCGACCAAAGGAAAGAAGATCAAGCAGATGGCGCCGAGATAATGGATGTTTTGCCCTAGGGAAGCCCAACTTTGTTTGAACATCGTAAATCATTATGCCATTTTCGCGCTTTTTTTCAGCCAAATTCGTTTTAGAATGAAAGCAAAGATAACAGGAGGGCTTATGAGCTCTTTCGAAGACCTGCGCATCGTCGATAATTTCTATCAGACCTCAGCGTTTTTTCCGATGCCGACCATCTTGATCGCCACCCTCAATGAAGATGGCACGACCAATCTCGGCGCCTATTCGCTCTGCTTCCCCTACTACATCGCCGGCAAAAGCTACTATGCGATGATCCTCGAGTGCCGCAATAGCTCGCATACCGCTCAAAACTTACTGCGGACCGGGCACTGCGCTTTGAACTTCTTAGAAGATAACAAAAAGGATTTCGCCGAAACGGTGAAGCTCGGTTTCCCCGGTGAAGAGAGCAAGGACAAAATGAAACATTGCCCGTTTCACTTTGAAAAAGGACAAGCCGAAGGGCCAAACCGGCCTCAAGTCCTAGAGAAAGCCTACCAAGTCTTTGAATGCACGTGGGATGATCAGCTCGAAAAAGCCTATGAAGATAAGAAAAAAATCGGCCAACTTGAAGGCGTTGCAGGCCCCTACCATGACTTCAACGGCATCACCAGCAAGTTCGGCTGCCACTTCATCCTCAAGATCGACAAGATCCTGATGAAGAAGAAATACAAAGACACGATCATCGACGGGGTGAAAGCTAAGAACTTCCCGAAAGTCCCGGTTGATTATGGCTACCGCGATTCAATGTATTTCTGGTACGAGCGTTTCCGCCGCCCAATCAAGAATCCGATTCCGGCCGGCAAAGAAGCGGATATTCAGTCAGTCATGTACGCGGCTAACCGCATGGACGATAAAGTGAAGTTCACTAAGGACGCTTGCCAAATGCTGGTTAAGGTCCCACGGATTTTCTTAAAGGCTTGCTTGCAGGGCTGCGTCGATTGGGCGAAGGAGAATAAGGTCACCCTCATCACGCCCGCCGAGATGAAAATCATCAACGATAAGCGGGCCAAAGAGAAGAAAGACCGTTAACCGAAGAGTAAGAAAAAAGCGCCGTGATTACGGCGCTTTTTATGTCAATTCTGGTGGCTGAGGGGGGATTCGAACCCTCGACGTAGCGGGTATGAGCCGCTCGCTCTGACCAGCTGGGCTACTCAGCCATAGAGATTTAGGAAGCAAAGTTGGTGGAGCTTAGGGGACTCGGACCCCCGACCTCATGCTTGCAAAGCACGCGCTCTCCCAGCTGAGCTAAAGCCCCAAGATTTAGGCTTTCTTTCCTAACCGCGAAATTCGCGGCTCGACTATTATATTCAAACTTCGGCTCACTCTCAATGAGTTTTGTTCGCTTTGGGCTTTTTAGTCCTTAATTTCGTCGATTCTTTGCCGATAAACGAGGTATTCCGAGGCGTTAAATATCCCCGATCGATAACTATCGACGAGGACATCGAAGGCCGCTTCTTTCATTCCCAAAGTGATCTTGGCGTCCAAATCCCGAATGATCGCGGCTTTTTTAGATTTGTCCATGGGGCTCCTTTGGCGTCAAAGCGCCATGCGTGAACAGATAATCGTAACTGTCTTTGATGGTCTCGAATAGAGGTCGTGGGACATAATGCAACTGCTCGGTGGCTTTCGCGTGCGAAAAGTTGGCATTGCTCCGCAAGGTATAGAGCGAATAGGCCGTATATAGAGGTGGGATTTTCCGTTTGCGGTACCAGGCTTCTTCTAAGGGGGCGAAGAAGCGGGCGAGGCCATAAGGAAGATAGGTCTTGATCGGCGGCTGCCCCGTCACTTGACTGGCCGCGCCCAAGAGTTCCTTAATCGTATGATACGACCCCGAAAGGATATAGCATTCGCCGCTTTCCCCCGAAACGAAGCAAGCTAAGATCCCCATCGCGACATCCCGGACGTCAACGAAGTCATAGCCGCCTTTGACCGCGGCTTTAAGCCGACCCGTGTAGTAGTCTTTAAGCAAAGCGACCAAATGACTCCGGCCTAAATCGTAGGGGCCGATGATGCCCGAAGGATGAACGACCATGAGGTCCATGCCATGCTTAGCCAAGGTTAAAGCGTAGGCCGAAGCTTCGGCTTTTGTTTGAGCGTAAAGGCCTTTCACGGCCTGCGGATCAAAGTCCGGATTTTCGACGACTGTCTGACCTTTTTTACGCTCAGGGATCGCGTGGACGCTCGAGACATAGACGGTCTTCTTCACGCCCGAGGCAAAAGCGTGGTCAAGCACCGCTTCGCTCCCCTTCACATTCACGTCATAGACCCGTTGATCAAACTTGGAGGAAATCGAGACGATCCCGGCCGCATGGACGAGATAAAAATCCTCGTCTTCGGGATTGGAGAAGAAGGTATCAAGCGCCCGAGGATCGAGTTCGTCGCCCCGGACCACTTCGATTTGGTCTTCGTAAGGGAAAGGATCATTCGGTAGCAGCAAAACCCGGACGTTTTGTTTACGGGCTAAAAGTTCTTTCACTAAAGCGAGGCCTAAATGCCCAGCGGCTCCCGTAATTAAATAGCGAAGAGGTCTTGTCATACTTTCATGATAGCCTCGAAAAGCAAAAAGACTAGGGTTTTCGCCTAGTCTTTTTAAGGTCGTTTGGCGCGCCAAGCAGGATTTGAACCCGCAACCCCGAGATTCGAAGTCTTGTACTCTATCCAGTTGAGCTATTGGCGCACGGCTAGATTATAGAGCATTACTTCAAATCGGAGTGATCGAAATAGATGATCCCGCCGCAGAAGGAACCGACCAGAACAATCACGTTTTCGATGAGGATCGCCGGAATCGTGATGTAGGTGTAGTCGGTGTGAGTGAGCCCGTGGGTCTGCTCAAATATCTGAGTGTTCAAAAAGGATGTGGTAATCACCGAATAATCGCCGCTTTGAATGACCGAAGCCTGAACGTCAGGCATCCAAACCAGCCAAAGGAATGGCATGGTATCGTTGCTGCTAGTATTGGTCAAGGTATTGAGGTAGATCACCATCGAGATGATCATGGAAGTCACGCCCAGGAGAACCATGATGACAATCGGCCAAGCCGGGAATTTCATCAAAGCAATCAAGAAGAAGGCCAAGGAGGTAATCGCCATTTCATAGAGGAGTCCTAGAGCTAAAGAAATGAAGAAGGGACCGGCGTTATCATTGGTGAATCCGTTCGTCATAACAAAGCCGCAAGTCAAAGCCGTCGTCCCCATATAAATGGCGACAAGCAGAACGGCATAGCACTCTAAGCCCAGCCAATAAGCCGTATAGATTTCCTTGCGGGAATAGCCCGAGACGATTTGGTTGCGGAGTGTCCCGAAGTTAATTTCGGTAAAGAAGAAGGAGGCCACCGCCGCCACGATAAGAACCCCGGGGATGTTGTAGGAAGTGGAAAAGCTGGAGAGCAGCATCTTCCGTAAGGTGTAGGCCGAGAGGCCACTGCCATCATTCGTATAGGAAGCGACAAAGGTATAGATGATGCCCATGAACATGGCATAGGCGACGCAGATCGCTAATTCGATCCACGGGGCCTTTTCTTTGCGAAGACGGAAGAAGACAAGACGGAAAAGCTTGTGCACTCCCATATGGGATTTGCCCGCATCGAAACCATCCGAGTTCGGAACGAGATTCGGGGTTTTATTCGGCTCCAAAATTTGAGTCAGGTTATCGTTAGTCATACTCACTTGCCTCCATCGACGAGATTCACGAAGTAGTCTTCGAGTTCGCCGCCGCGTTCTTTGAGCGTCTTAATCCGTAGACCGGCATCGGTTAACGCCATGACAACTTCGGCCGATTCTTTATAACCGGTGACGTTAATGCCAGAACTATTGAGGAGCTGAAAGCCTTCATCGAGAATGAGGCGTTTGGCCTTGGCATCGTTATCGGTCGTGATTTCGAGATTGCGTTTGCTCGCGGCTTCAAGATCATGGGCGGAAATGGTTTTGATGAGCTTGCCATTATCAATGAAAGCGTAATCGGTGGCGAGTTTGCTCAGTTCCGTCAAAATATGGGACGAAATCAAGATGGTGATACCGCTCTTATTGAGGTTAAGGAGGAGTTCGCGGACTTCTCGGATGCCTTCGGGATCAAGACCGTTGGTGGGCTCATCGAGAATCAGCAGCTTCGGGTCGCCGACCAGAGCCATGGCGATGCCTAAGCGTTGGCGCATGCCCAGGGAGAAATCCTTAGCATGCTTCTTGGAATGTTTGACATCCCCAAGGCCGACGAAATCGAGTTTGGAATCGATATAGGCGTTAAGGTCTTTCGGCGGCAAGTCCATCAAAATGCAGCGCGAAAAAAGGTTATCGTGAGCACTCATGGAAAGATACAGGGCCGGGGTTTCGACCATGGCGGCGATATAGCGGCGTAAGCGAATCAGTTTCTTCGGATCGCTTTCGCCCATGATGGCATAGCTGCCAGACGTCGGATGGGCGACATCGGTCAGCAAGCGAATGAGCGTCGTTTTTCCGGCGCCGTTTTTGCCCACCAAGCCCATGATAGACCCTTCAGGAATCGCAAAGTCCACATGGTCGAGGGCGACCTTGCCACGGTAGACCTTAGTTAAGCCAAAAGTTTGAATGACATTTTTCATACGAGGACAATATAGACTACTCATAGACGAAGTCCTAGCCTTTTCTTAAAAAAGAAAACGGCCCCCTCCAAAGGAGCCGTTTTCATCGATTGAGAGAAAGTATTAGTCGATGAGTTTGCTCTCTTTGAGCAACTGCTCGACATCGGTGCCCTTGACCTTCTTCAAGGCCTTTTTTAAGACGAGCTTCTCAACCGGGCTGAGTTTGAGGGAACTGATCGGCTTACGGTCGATCGCGTAATAGGTGGCTCTAAGCAGTTCGCGAACATCGTAACGGGAACCCCAAACTTCGGGGACGCCGCGATCGATATTTAGAAGCGTATAAACGCCTTCCATGCCCGAACGCATCGAATATTCGGTGGTGAAGATGGTGTCGTGCGGGATCTCGGCGAACTGACCGATGAAGGCGAAGTTGACCGCGCCATGGGGCACCACCAACGGCCGGTCTTCTTGTTTGCGCGGCATGAAGAACGCGTTGATGTAGGGCAGATACGAGGTCGTGGTGTTGCAGTGCTTACTCGCGAGTTCAGGAATCTCTTCAAGCGGGACGCCAATGTGGTAGAGCCACTCTTCGGCGATTTCGATGCCGGTGCACTCCTTCATCGGTTTCTTGATGAAATTGCCCGGGCGATCGGTATAGAGACCATAGAACCAAACGCAGACCTGCTGGTTCGACTGATCGAGGAATTGCGGTTGACGGTTGATGGTCCAAGAGCAATACCAGCCATCGAGGCTATCCTTCACGGTGACGATGCCGCCGGTGACGACTTTGCCCGAATGCGGATCGCGTTTGCAGATCTTGACGATATAAGGAATCACGGCTTCATCGAGGGTCGTGATCGTCGCCGACATCCAGTTGGATTTGCTGATATCGCCGCAGAATTTATCGGGGTGGCCAAAGCTATCGTCTTGAGCGGCGATCGCCTTCCACATATCCCAAGATTCGCCAGAACCATTCTTCAGTTTGCTGAGATCCGGGGCATGAGTCTGATCGCCATAGCAGGTGCTATCGGTGCAGCAGCCATTGGTGATGAAGATCAAATCATCCTCGACGAGGTCGATGCTCGACTCCACGCCATCTTTGACGTAGATGATCTTCTTAGCAACCTTATGATCCTTGTTGCTCGTATCGAAGATGACGTTCTTGACGTCGATGCCGAAATCGAATTGGACATGGTGGGATTTCAAATAGTTCATGAGCGGCAGGATCATGCTGTCGTATTGGTTGTATTTGGTGAAACGAAGCGCCGAGAAATCGGGGAGGCCGTCGATATGGTGGACATAGCGCTGCAAATAGCGCTTCATCTCGAGGGCGGAACTCCAGGTCTCAAAGGCGAACATCGTCTGCCAATAAAGCCAGAAATTGCTCTTCCAGAAATGGTCGTCGAAGATTTGGTCGATTCGCATATCCTCGAGATCTTTTTCGGGAGTAAGGAAGAGTTTGGTCAACTCTTTTTGCGCAGCGGAATCCAAGGTGAAATCGTGGCCGGTCTTCGCGTCTTGGCCGCGGTTAAGGGTCGCCCGGCATAACGAATAGTTCGGGTCTTTCTTGTTGAGCCAATAATAGTCATCGAGGACCGAGACTTCGGGATTATCGCAACTCGGGACATCGCGGAAGACGTCCCACATGACTTCGAAGTGGTTATCCATCTCGCGGCCGCCGCGCATGATGAAGCCTTTATTGGGATCATGGATGCCATCGGTGGAGCCGCCCGGCAAGGCCAATTTCTCTAAGACATGGACGTGTTCGCCTTTCATTTGGCCATCGCGGACAAGGTAGAAGGCCGCACTCAGGCCAGCCAGCCCGGTTCCGATGATGTAGGCGCTCTTCTTGTCGACGCCTTCCGGCTTTTGCGGATGGGCGAAGGCTTCGTAGTTTCCAGCGGAATAATACATGGTGAATTCCTCCTAAGGTGAATTCTTTCCTTGGCTCCACTTTAGTCAGGCTTTGGCTGGGGAAATAATGACAAAAAGAAAAGGCTGAGCGATTTTTTCCCAGCCTTTTTGAGGTGTCGAAAGTTTGGACAGAGCCCTTAAAGTGTCTTATCGATCCGATAATTCTGTAAGGCCTGCATGACCGTGCCTTGGATGAGCAAAGCGATGCGGTCGATGATGACCTGAGGCTCTTCAAGCATGCCTTTGCCGATCCAATCGAGAACGACTCCAACAAAAGCGTATTTATAGAAGTTGGCGATGAAGGCTTTATCCTCTTCGCGCACGCTCAAAGAGACGGAAAGTTCATCCACCACATTCTTCAGTAAGGGATAGGTCAACTTATAAAGATAGATCTCCAATTGGTCGCGCGAGACGGAATGGTAGATGTTCATCACGAAGCGTTCGTCGGCCTTCATCAGTTTGAAAACATCAAGGAAGCCTTGCTGCCACGAATCGTAGTGTTTGTTGTCTTGCAGGACTTTATCGCAATCTTCGAGGCAGGTCCATTCGATCAAATCGGCGATATCTTGGAAATGATAATAAAAGGTTTGGCGGTTCACCCCGCAATCGGCCGTGATATCGCTCACGGTGATTTTGCTGAGGGGTTTGCTTCCTAAGAGCTTTTTTAGGGAAGCGGATAAAGCACGTTTTGTGATTTCCGACATGGTTTTATTTATTGTAGCAAACTATCGGAAATAAAAAAGAACGAATCGAAATGCAAAATAGGCAAATAAATTGTTGGTTAGTGGTAGGAAAAAGGATTTAAAAGTGTAGGATTAACAACATGGAAACACCTTCGCTGGCTGAATTTATCGCTTCGGTGCGAAAAAGCAAGGGATTGACCCAAAAAAATGTCGCCGATTCGCTCGGTTACACTCCGCAAGCCATCAGCAAATTCGAAGCAGGCGAAAACGAAATCGCCCTCAATGTTTTGCCGGCCCTTGGCAATCTTTTAGGTTTATCGATCGCCGATCTCTTCTCGAGAAACGTTCCTGAAAAGAAGCCCGCGACCCCTAACGCCTCTATCAATCTGAGTTTGCTCGTCGCTAACCTCTGGGCCCTGAGAAGCAGCCATCATCTCACTCAGAAGCAAGAAGCCGACCTTTTCGGAGTTTCGGAGCGGTCGGTTCGCAATTATGAAAAGGGTCAAACCTATCCATCAATTTCCTTTGTCGAGTTGGTGATGAGCCGCTATAACGTCCAGCCCGATGCCTTGTTTTATGGTGACCTCTATACTCAAGAGAAGGCCCGACGGAGAAAGACCGGTTTACGGATTTTGATTCCCATCTTAGCCGTCTTGCTTTTAACGGGTGCCGGCCTAGGCATCGGTTTTGGCATCAAAGCCAAACAAACCACTACCACGACAAGTTCGCAGATCATCTTCGTGGTTCCTCCGACCTCGAGCAGCGAAACGGGCGGCAATGGCGTGCCCTCCTCGAGCAGTTCCGTTGAAACCTCTTTGAGCAGTAAATAAATCCGTATTGGCTATTTTGTTTGTTCTTTTTGACGTTTCGTAACCCTTCCTATTTCGTCTTTTGACGCCTTCCGTTATCATGAGAGCGTTATGAGCGCTAAGGCCCTGGCCGACCTCTTTATCACGTTACGAAGCCTTTATACCATCCTGCTCGTTTTCTCGTTGACCGGAGCTTTGCTTCCCTTAAAAGGGAAAAAGTTAAAGCCCTTAGTTTGGATTTGCGTTGCCGCCTCGCTATTTTCGATGGCCATCATCACCCTTCTTTACCGTTTCTCCAACGATAATTACACCTTTTTATCCTGGTTCTATTTCCCGTTCCTAATTCTTGTCTCCGGTACGATTCTCCTGGTCTTTTTCCACGACAATATCTTTTATTCCCTTTTCGCCTTGGTCTTAAGCACCACCGCCTATATGGCCGTGAACTTCCCTACCGAAGCCCTTCGGCTGGCGTTCAGCGATCCTTTGCAGGCCAACTTGGCCTACCTCATCAGCCGCTTCATCTTGCTAGGCCTTATCTTCCCGGTGTTCCTCTATGTGCTTCGGCCACGGCTTCTTAAGGCCGAGCAAACGCTTACCAAACAATTTCTTTATCCCTTTATTCTCTCCGCGCTCGTTTTGGTCCTCTTGGTCTTCATCGGCATCGTCCCCAAGATTTGGTATGAGCGGGATAGCAGCATTTATTACCTGATTGGTTACATCATCGTCTTCGTCATCGCCTTCTATATCGTCATCTATCATTTCATTTTGGTCCTGCTCGAGAAAAACGAACGGGAGAAGGCCGAACAGGCTCTGGCTTCCAAAATCGACCAGCTTGAAAGCAAAATCCATCAAGATGAAGAAAGCCAAGCTGAGATGGCCCGTTACCGCCACGACATGCGGCATCACGCCGATGCGGTGATCGGGATGCTGCAAAAAGGCGAAAGCCAAGCGGCCTTAACCTACCTCAACCAATTCCGAAGCGAGACGGTTTTCCCTTCCCCGGTTTACCATAGCGGGTCTTACGCCCTCGATAGCATTTTGGGGATGTGGGCCAAGAAGGCCGAGCTCGCTGGAGTCAAGTATGACGCCCAAGTCGTTTTGCCTAAGGCTCTCCCGTTAAGTGAGAACGACATCATCGCTCTCTTCGCTAACCTCTTAGAAAACGCGCTCAATGCCGCCTCAACGAGCGAAGCCTCCGTTCCCTTTATTCGGTTAAATGGCTTCCCCGTGAAGACCTTTTTCCGCTTGGTCATCACCAATTCTTCTCAGCCCGTGGAATTCCGCGATGGCCTTCCTTTAGGGAAAAACGGGGCCTTTGGAACCGGCACCAGCAGCGTGGAAAAGATCCTCTCGAAGCACCAAGGTTTCGTGAATTTCTCCTATCAAAAAGGCGTCTTCATGGTCGAAGCCGCCATCCCGTTTGAAAATTAGGCTCTAATATAACTTAAGAAGGCGGCGGAAATCGCCTTTTTCTTGTCTCGAGGGAAGGGTAAAAGTTCGCCGCTCGTTAGGAGCAGTCCATCGGCTTTAAGGCTTTTCACGAAATCGAAATTCACGATGAAGGAACGGGACAAAGGGTAGAAGCGGGGATCGCCTTGAAGCCAATCGAGAACTTCAGAGGTGGACTTTCTCACGGAAATCACGCCTTCATCGGTCTTGATGTCTTTATAGTTTCCAAACGACTCAATGTAATGGATTTGGCTGAGCCGGATCACGATCTGGCCATCGCGATTGGGGAGAATGAGCTTCTTTTGGTCAAAGACTTGCTTATCGTTAACCCGTTTTAAGGCGGCGTCGACTTGGGCTTGCTCAAGGGGCTTAACCAGATAATGCAGGGCCCCTAAGGCAAAGGCGTCAACCGCTTCTTCCCGTGAGGAAGTCATGAAGATAATCAAAGGGTTCCGCAAGCGAGCCTGCAAAGATCTCGCTATCATGATCCCGCTTTCGTTAGCTAAGAAAATATCGAGGAAAAAGGCATCGAATTCCTCCAGGCTAGAAGCGAGTAAGGCGGTTGATGTCGTAAAGCAAGATAACGAAAGATTGCCGGAAAAGGAGGAAAAATGAAACAAGCTTTCGAGGCTCTTTAAAAATACAGGGTCATCATCTAAAGCAGCAATTTTCATTGAGTTAATTATGAGGCTAGAGGTAAAAGGAGGCAATACGTGGATGCGTTATTGCTGTTTAACGGTCACCGAACCATCGGTGCCATAGCCATAGAGAACGGTCTCGTCGCCCGTTAAGCTCGAAACGACTTTGACGAAGCTGCGGGTGCTATGATCGCCATCCATATTGTTATCGATCCAAGTACCCGAATTCGCATAAGTCTTGCCCGCATAGGCTCCGGTTCCCTTTTCAAGCATCGGGGCATGGGTGTGGCCGAAGATGACGACATCGACTTGGGAATCCATATCGAAATATTGGGTATAGGCCTTGGCGTCGGTCGCCGGGAGTTTAGCGGCTTCGGCGACGGCCACGGCGAAGTCGAGCGGATCCTTCACTCCGTTAACCGTCTGAACTTTCGCCCAATTCGTATCGAAATCTTGGAAGAGGGTATTCGTGAGGACGCCATTGCGATAAAGCGGAACCAAATCGGCCAAGGAGTAATAATCGGCAAAGCCGGCCAGCCCGCAGGGAATCACCTTATCCTCAAAGCCCATTCCCGGGACGCCGATGGTCGAGGTCGCTCCATTCCAAACATCGTAGAAAGTCTTGTTGTCGTTCAGGTGTTTCGAGGCTCCTTCCGGTAAGCCGAAATCCGGGAAGGCGAAACTCCGGGGATTATGACCGCTGAGGAGGCTGCTCGCCGCGATGCGGGTGAAGAAATAGCCCGGGCCGAAGAGAACCTTCTTTTGCTTTAGCGTGGCATCGGTGAGCTGATCGGGGGCGCAGAACGCGTTGTAGCGATGGCCATGCTCGATCACGATTTCGGAGCGGAGGCCCGTCCGATAAGCGCCTAAGCCGGCGGTGTCACGGGTTTGATTGATGCCAGGGAAGGCCTCTTCCACCATCGGGCGCGAAAAGTCGACGTCGTGGTTACCGGGGACATAGGTCACTTTAACCCGGCCATCTTGGATGATTGCGTTGATGGCGTCCACCACTTCCTGATTGGCTTTGGCAATGGTGCGGTAAAGGACGGCGTAATCTTTGATCGGTCCATAACTAAACGGCAAATACCAGCCATCGAAAACGTCGCCGGCGAGCACCAGTTCATCGATGCTGGGGGTCACCTTAAGACGCTTCAAGAAATCAACGAGATATTGGCGGTTCGCGGAGTCTTCAGCAAAGGAGGCGTCGGCCCCTAAATGGAGGTCGCTGATGACGATGGTAGTTTGCTTACCCTCTTCATGGTTTCCCTCAAATAACGGCTTCACCGGATTCTCTCCACAGCCGCACAAGGATGCGGCCGACGCGCAAAGAACACCAAACGCCCCTAAAGACCAAGGTTTCATAAATAGACCTTCTTTCGTCTTTCACTTTAGGTGAAAGAAGGTTGGGGTTGGGTTAAAAGTTACGAAACGTGGAACTGGCGTTACGAAAGGCTAAAAGGTGAGGGTATCGTATTGCGGCAATAAGGTGAGAAGATTCCGCTTGCAGAGGTCGATGGTCGGCTGACCTTCCGGGGTATTTAGCCCGATGCGTTTAATGGTCCGGCGCATCAAACGGGTGTAGCCGATGATACGCGCTTTATTCACGACATCATCAATCGTTTTCTTATCGGTGGTCCCGAGGTATTTCTCCATGGATTTTTCGAAGAACTGGCACGAAAGATCATAGGGGATCCCTAAGAATTCGCCAGCGGTCTTCGGATCGGCTTCCCCAAAGCCGACGAAGCCTAAGAACATCGAAGCGAATTCAAAGATCGGATGGCCATAGGAAAGGGTATCCATATCGATGAGAAGAACCTCGCCTTTTTGGAGCATGACATTCTTGGTGTGATAATCGCCATGGATCATTTTGTGGACATCGGGAACGGCCGCGATAAGGTTGTGAAGTTTCTCGGCGGATTCGCTCGGGAGATAGGGTTTAAGATAATCGGCCCAAGTCAAGGCGACTTCCTTCATATTGGGCATTTCGCCCGGCTCGACATCGGTGTTATGGATCTTCTTTAAAAGCGTGGCGAATTGGTCGACCAAGCAATCCATCTGACTCGGGTCGGCGGCGAGAAGCGTAGAGAAGCTCTTAGCGCTGAGAAGCTCGAAGACCGAGCCATAGCCGTTGCCGACTTTGACGACGTCATAGGGGATCGCGGTCGGGATGCCTTTAACGAAGGCTTTGCGCGCGAGTTCGCGTTCGCGTTGGATTTCAGGAAGGGCGTTAACGTTGTTGTAGACCTTGATGATGGTGTCGGTGTCGATGAGGTCGACCTTGCCGTTGCTGCCTTGGCCGATGACTTCGCAGCCCTCAAACCGAGATCACCCGATCAGCCTTCTGAACGGGGATCATCTCGCTGAAGCCCGTCATCTCCAGGATTTCGTAGACCGAAGAAGAAACATTGATCAAGGTCAAGGTCGGTTCGGCCTTAAATAAACGTAAGATGACGCGGAGGCCGGCGCTGGAGAGGTATTCCAAGGCGGCGGCATCAAGGGTGAATTTGCCCTCGGGGTGTTTGGAGCGGAGCGCATTGGTCTCGGCTTCGGCGGCATCGGCGTTCGAGGAGTCGATATGACCTTTGAGCGCGATGACAAAACCGTCGGGATTCTCGACGAATGCAACGTTGTCCATGAGGTTTCCTCCGGCGTTAATACGCCTTTTCGACCACAATGAAATTGTGGCCGTTTTTCACAACATACTCCACTTGATCGGCGATTTTTCCGACCAAGAAGAGACCTAAACCGCCGACTTGACGCTCATTAGCCGGAGCCGCGACATCGGGCTTTTTCGCCGATTTGATATCGTAAAGCTCGCCTCCGTATTCAAAGCTCATCCGGGCTTTGCCATCGTGGATGAATAGGGAGAAGTCGCAATCGGGCGAACCCGAATATTTCACGATGTTCGAGAAAATCTAATCGAGGACGATCTCCAGTTTATTGCTGATGGACAAAGGCACTTTTTTCGCATTGAGTTGCTCTTCTAGGAAAGCGCTTAAGACCTCAAAGTTTTCGGTTTTCGCTTCAACTTTTTTATGGGCATCGTAATCAATGAATTGCAGCGCTAGCATCGTCATATCATCGCTTTGAGGAGTCCCTTTAACAAAGGACGCGACATCCGCTTTCACCGCATCGAGGGCCACCAGTGGCGTATTGCTTAGCGGCGCCGAATCCGCCAAGGCCAACAAACGTTTTTCGCCATACTGCTCGCTTTGGGCATTCATGGCTTCGGTGATGCCGTCGGTATAGAGAAAAATCCGATCGCCGGGAGCCATGGTCAATTCAAAGGTTTTATAGCGCGCTTTTTTGGAAGCCGCCAAAATCAGCCCGGAGAAATCGCGGAGATAGATGAACTGTCCCCCCGCCTTGCAATATAGCGGCGGGTTATGGCCGCAGTTGACATAAGTGAGTTTTCCCGTCGAGATTTCTAAGCCGCCCACCCAAGCGGTCACGAACATCCGTTCGTCATCGCCTTCAAGGAGCTGTTGGTTCGTGGCTTCAAGGGCTTTATCCAAAGATAAGCCCGACTGGATATTGTTTTTGATGAGGGTCTTCGCGATGACCATGAACAAAGCGGCGGGGACGCCTTTGCCAGAAACGTCGGCCACCAAAAAGAAGAAATGGTCGTTATCGGTGAAGAAGAAATCGTAGAAATCGCCCCCGACTTCCTTGGCCGGTTCCATCGAGGCGGCGATATTGAATTCGAGACGGCCCGGGTAATCCGGGAAAATCTTCGGCAACATGGAATTCTGAATCGAAGTGGCAACCCCAAGTTCGCCCTCGACTTGCTGAGCGTGGACTTCGGTATCGCGGTAATGTCGCATCTGATCAAAGACCAGAATCAATAAGGCAAAGCCGAACGCGTTAGCGAGGATAAAGGGGATGATGAGTTCGCGGAGAGCTTTCCAAGCGTTCTCGACGCCATGGAGCCCCCAAAGATAAAAGAAGGCGAAGGCCAAATGGAAGACTTCGGCCCCCACGCCCATCGCTAAAGCCCAAAGGGGGCGATGTTTGACTTTCTTAAAGCCTTCATGCAAGAAACCGCTCACGATGCCGATGGCAAAGGTCGAGCAGGCGCAGGGAATCGTCGTTCCATCGAGCAGGCTTCGAGCCGGCCGAACCATCGGAAATCCAGGGCCAGAATAAGCGGAAAACGCCGCCCATCGTCCCGGCGATGAGGCCGCCTAACGGCCCGCCTAAGGCTCCGCCAAGCAGCGCCCCGACGTCGCGGATTGAAACCTGGGCCTCAGAATTGGTCATCTTGTAGCCCGCCACCGTCGCATAAATGGCGAATAAGCCACCGGTGAGCCCGAGCAAGATATGCCGAGTCAGCCGACTTTTGCCGCCATCAAGTTTGGCGAAAGAATGGGTGCTCGCCAAAAGCACCGCCACCACATCGATGAGGGCGATCGCGCCGATCAGCTTGACAATCATCTCGAGCCAATTCATCGTTTCACTCCACGCGAATGATCGTTCCTAGTCCCGTCATATCGAGGACTTCTTTGACCTCGCTTGACACATGAATTAGACGAAGACCGCCTTTGTTTTCAAGGGCCTGATCCGCCAACAAGAAAAGGCGAAGACCAGCCGAGGAAGTATAGACTAAACCCGTGCAATCCAGAGTTAAGGAATCGGCCGTCACTCAGACCTTCTTCAAGTCGGCCTCAAAATCGGGGGCGCTCGCGGAATTCAGATTGCCAAATAAGGCGAGGGTAACCGCCGTTCCCTCACTGTGCTTTTCGCTATGAAAATTAGGATTATTCATGCCTTAATTTTACTCAAGTAGTTCCCTTTAGGGAACGAAAAAGCATAAGCGGGAGATACCTCGGCTTAAGCCTGAAGAGGATGGGCCTTAAGAAAATGGGCAAGCCGTTTCATGGCTTCTTTAATGATTTCAAGCGAATAGGCGTAGGAAATACGGACATAACCTTCGCCCGCTTCGCCAAAGGCGGTCCCCGAAATCAGCAACAGTTTTTCTTCGGCGAACAAAGTGCAAACAAAGGCATCGCTGCCTAAACCTGTCCTCGAGATATTGGGGAAAACGTAGAAGGCGCCTTCTGGGACAAAGCAGCTGAGGCCGAGGTCGCTAAGGGCTTTCACCAAGAAAAGGCGACGGGCGTTATAGGCTTCCCGCATCTTCGAGGTTTCATCTTCGCCATGCTCTAAAGCTTCCACGGCCGCGAATTGGCTGATGGTTGGGGCCGCTAGCATGCTGACGCCATGGATTTTGGCCAGCCGGGAGAGGATGTCGTTCGGTGCGCAGACATAGCCTAGACGCCAGCCGGTCATCGCGAAGGCTTTCGAAAATCCCGAAATATAGATGAGCCGTTCTTTCATGTTAGGGAGGCTTGCGATTGAAAAGGGGGCCTTGCCATAGGTGAGTTCGGCGTAAATTTCATCATCGAGAACCAAAAGATCGTGTTTGATCACGACTTTGGCGATGGCTTCGGCATCCTTCTTTTCAAGAATCGCGCCGGTCGGATTATGGGGATAGTTCAAAATGAGGAGTTTGCTTTTGGGGGTGATGACCTTTTCGAGGTCGTCGGCTTGGAGGCGGAACCCCTGCTGCTCTTTTAAGGGGACATTCACGACTTTGCCACCCGCGAGTTGGACTAAGGGAGCATACGAAACGTAACCGGGAGAGGGAATGATGACTTCATCGCCATCATTGAGCAGCGAACGCAAGGTGAGATCGATCGCCTCAGAGGCGCCGACGCTCACCAAAATCTCCGAATTGGCGTCGTAGTTCAAGCCATAGTGGCGGGATAAATACTTGGCGATGTCTTTGCGGAGAACCGGCAAGCCGAGACCATCCGCGTAGAAGGTGTAGCCATTTTGGACCGAAGAAATGCCGGCTTGCTCGATATCCCAAGGGGTCTCGAAATCCGGCTCGCCAATCGATAGGGAAATCACGCCTTCCTTGCGGGTGAGGGCGTAGTCGATCTTGAGTTTGCTCGGGGCAATGGCCTCAAGCTTGCTATTGAAGCGGGAAGACTTCATAACATCCGCTCGATCCGTTTGTCCTCGGGCGTATCGTCCATCACGATTTGATGATCTTTGTATTTGCGGAGAATGAAGTGGGTCGAGGTCGAAGCGATGCTAGGAAGCGGCGCCAGTTTCTCAAAAACGAAACGCGAGATCTCCTTGACGGATTTCCGTTCAAGCATCACGGCGAAGTCATAGCCACCGGACATCAAATACACGGCGGAAACCTCGGGGAATTTGCTGATTTCATGAGCGATCTTATCAAAGCCGATTCCCTTTTGAGGCGTGACTTTGACTTCGATGAGGGCATTGGTTTTTTCTTCGTTTTCTTTGTCCCAGTTGATGACGGCTTGTTTTCCTAGAAGCACGCCATCATCTTTCAAGTCTTGGATGGCTTGCTCCACTTCTTTGGGGCTGACGGAAAGAGCTTCGGCTAAAGACTCCGAAGTCCTGGTCGCATCCGCTTCTAAAAGCTCCAAAAGTTTGATCGTTTTTTCTTTGCCCATAATGTTTTCCTCGTTGGTTATGATAAGGCAATCGGCTCGTTTTCGCTAGAAGCTCAGGCGATGAGGGTATCCAGCATCGCTTCCATCCTCGCGTTCTTTTGCGGATGGGGATGGGCGATGAGCTTGCCCTTGATGATGACGCTTTCGGGGGCACGAAGGGCCTTTAAATCTTCTAACGGATTTCCCGATAACACAATCATATCGGCGCTCTTTCCGATGGCGATGCTGCCCGTTTCCTTTTCCAAATGAACGATTTCGGCATTGCCTAAGGTGCCGCAGCGTAAGGCTTCGGCATTGCTGGCTCCGACATACTTATGGAAGTAGCAGAGTTCCCGCCACATCCCGCTTTGGGCGGCGAAGGGGCAAGCCCCATCGGTCCCTAAGCCGACTTTCACGCCGTTTTCCCGGGCGGAAATCGAGGAATGAATAATGCCATCGGCCACGATTTTGCAACTGGCGATTTGCTCAGGGCTATAGTGCGAATATTCGGGCGGAAGTTTGACGCTAGGAAGCGCCGGAGAAATCGTGGTGATAATCACGCTCGAGCTCGTCTTGAAGCGATTGACGATATCTCCATCGAAGAACGAGCCGTGTTCGATGGTATCAACCCCGGCTTGCAGGCACATCCGCACCCCATCGCCGCATTCGGTATGCGAAGCGACCATGAGGTGATTCTTGTGGGCTTCTTCCACCACCCATTTCACCTCATCCAAAGACATGCGGACGTCGCCGGGATGATTGGCATCGAGCGCATCCATGACGCCGCTGGTGAGCGTGATTTTAATCAAGTCGACATGATGAGCGATATTCTTGGCGATCAACGCCAAATATTCTTCTTTGTTATGGCAAGCGATAGCGATGGTCCCGTCGCCATGGCCATTCGGGCAGGTCAAGGCCGGTCCGGAGACCAGCATCCTCGGGCCCGGATATTTGCCCGCATTGATCGCATCGCGGACGGTGACGTCGACATAGCGAAGATCCCCGACCGACCGGAGGGTAGTGACGCCGCTATAGAGGGCGGTCTGAGCGCATTGCTTTGCGATTTTCTTTAAGTAGACCAAGCCTAAGGAGGATTGGGCAAAACGGACGAGTATCTTTTGGGATTTGCCTTTATTGGCGATCGCGGTCTTAGGGACGCCATTGCCAAAGAGGTGTGTATGAAGATTGATGAGGCCAGGAGCGAGATAATGGCCTTTGAGATCGAGAATAGGCAAATCCTTAGGGGCTTGATCGTTGGCCCAGATCTTTAGGATTCGGCCCGCTTGTACTTCCACGGCTTGTTCAGGGACCACCACGCCTTTATCGACGTCGATGAGCTGAGCATGAACGATGAGATAATGGGAACCTAAACGCATAAATTGCCTCCTTGAAGCAAAAAGGCTGACTTCACTATATCTTTTTAATAAAAAGATTAAAGCAATAAATGACGCGAAATGTTAGAGGCCAAAAAGAGAGGGGTTTGCCGCGCGAATTGCTTAGAAACCGAAAGGGCCGTTATGACCGCTGCCATCATCGTTGGCGTTAAGGCCGCTGCTCGGGGAAATCGGGGTCGAGCCGTAGGAGTTGCCAAGATGGTCGGCTTTCTTCAGGGTTTCCAGCTGAGCGTCAAGAGCAGGAAGGTCGGGCTTAAAACGGCCTTTCGGACTCAAATAAACCGGGCAATCAATCGTGTGCGTTTTTAGGAGAGTATCGATTAACGTTTGATCGCCAAGGACGCTTTGGCTACGATAAGCCGTGCCGTCTTTATCGAAATAGAGCCGGAAAAAGCCTTTGCGGGAAAGCCCTTCGGTTTTGACTAAGCGGGCTTGGCCTCGATATTCGGGGCGAGAAAGGGGCCACCAGGTCCGGGCATTGATGAAGTTGGTGAGAAAAGCCCCGATCCAAAGCAAGATCAAGAAGCCGCCCAAGCCCATGAGGACGAAGGGAAAAACAGTTTGTTCTTCGGCCGCAATAGGATTGGAAGGATCGGCGGGGTTAATGAATAGCGCCAGACTTTGCCCCATCTTCCACGCGCTGCTATAAGAACGCAGCAAAATGTTGGAATAGTCCGTTCCTTTATAGGTGTAACTCACAAAGGCTTGTTCGTTATCATCGGAGATCGAAACGATCGTCCCGTTGATGGCGTCGAAGCCTGAGGTCTGCTGGATCATCACGCTTCGCCAAATGATGGCGGGTTATGGGGACGGACCCCGCAATCCTTTTCTTTATATTACTTAGTAATATAAGATTCGCCTTTTTCGGAAATCACGGAAAGGCTCGAAACCACCACCCACCCCTCCGCACCACCCCCAAATCACCCCCAAGTTTTCCAACGAAGTGCCCTTCGCACTCCATTTTTTCTCTACCGTCCGAGGCACATCTAAAAAACCAACCCATCGAAACGCGAACCGAGTGGGGGACAAACGTCGGTTTCTTTTTATTCTTTTCCGGAGTCATCACTCTTTAGGAAATAGTTGTTTTTTTCTTTCTCGATAAGCCTTTGGCGAAAGACCGAATTTCTTTTTGAACGAACGCGTAAAAAAATTAGCCGAGCCATAGCCGACTTCATCGGCAATGTTTTTGATCTGCTCATCGCTTTGAAGAAGCTTCGTTTTGGCAAGACGAAGCCGATAGTTCGATAAGTAGTCCATTGGTGAATCGTGCAGGTAATTTCGAAAGAGTTTGGTGAGAAAAGAGGGCGAAACGGAAAGCGCTTTTGAAAAAGAGGAACTCGAGATTTGCTCGCTATAATGATCCTTCAAATAAGCTAAAGCCGTTTTGACAAGGCCAAGCGAAGCGGAAGGAGCCGCCACCATCCCTTTAGAGAAAAGAGGAATGGTCTTTTGCCAAAGAATGAAGAGCAAAGCGCTGTAGGCCAAAGGATCTTGGGTGGATTTCTTTTCTTTCCAAAGCCGATCAAAGACGTTAAGAGCCTCCGATCCTTCTTTCAAGAGGATGGCGCTTTCTTTCTCAAGATAAGGGGCCAATAACCGTTCTTCAATTTCAGGGCAGTTGGCAAGAAGATAACTCGGGAAGATGAGGCAAAGGAAATCGCATTCCTCTTCCCCGATTCCATAACCATAATGGAGGGCCATCGCATTGACAAAAAGGCCTTCGCCCTTCTTAAGAAGATAGCGTTTCCCATTGACCTCATAGCCCAGCTCGCCGGAGTTGATTTTGATGTATTCGAAATCGGCATGGTAATGCGGTAGGGCTTTTCGCTCATAAAAAGAAGAGATTTTACCCTCCCGAAAATAGAGGGGAAAACTCGGCGAGTCATAGACGATTTTCTCTTCCCCATCCCCGAAGACATTCTGAGGGCAATGACAGGGGTCCATACTCAAAAGTGCTATTTCTTTCTTTATCTATCCTATCAAATGGAAGCAAAAATACCATAAAATACTCTTAAAAGAAGGTGCGGAATATGGAAACGATGCGTGAAAGAATTCAAAGTGGCAAGCTCTTCAGTGATGAGTGCGAAGGCCTCCCGAAGGAACGGAAAGCGGGAAAAAGACGGATGCGCGCCTATAACAAGACCAGTGGGGCGGGCTTAGGGCTCCTCCGCCGCTTCCTTTTGATGAAGCGGATCTTTGGCAAGAAGACCTGGGCCTGGATCGAGCCTCCGTTCTATTTCTGCTATGGCCGTCACATCACGATGGGGGATTATTGCTACGTCAACGTCAATTGCTCCTTCATCGATGACGGGGAGATTGAGATTGGCGACCACACTGAATTCGGGCCGAACGTGGTCGTCGTGACCGTCGCTCACCCCGTCGATCCGGAGCATCGACCCCTCATGTACGCCGAAAAGGTAACCATCGGCAAGAACGTCTGGATCGGGGCCTCCACCACGATTTTGCCCGGCGTCACGATCGGCGATAATTCCGTCATCGGCGCGGGCTCGCTGGTCACGAAGGACATTCCAGCCAATGTGATTGCCTACGGCTCCCCTTGCCAGGTGATTCGCCCGATTACGGACGAAGATAAAAAGGTCTACCGCCATGGCCGGGAGATCGATGAGGAGGATCTTAAGGCGATGCATGACCTCGAGAAGAAATAAGATGGGCTGCGTCCGGATCCGCCCTTACGAAGCTAAGGACAAAGAAGCTTTGACGGATATCTGCAAAGAAACGGCCTGGGAATCCTATAAGAAAGACCCGCAGAAACTCGCCACCGTCCCGATTAATTTCCTCGATTATTTCCTCGAATACGAGCCAAGTCATGTCCTCGTCGCCGCCGATTCCGACGATCGAGCGGTCGGCTACATCGAATGCACGACCTCTTATTCGCATTTTGTGAAGACGACGAAGCAGGTTTTCTTCCCCCGGCTTGAGGCGGTCGACCCGAGCCAGATCCCTTTCGAAAAACGTTTCCTTTTCGCGCTTCATTTCATCCGAAGGTGGCCTGCCCATCTCCACATCAACCTCACCGCCGAGTATCAGCATCAAGGCCTCGGGACGAAGTTGATCGATGCCTTGATTGATCAGCTCAAGAAAGAGGGCTTCACCCGCCTAGCCATCTGCGGGGTCGAACGGGGCTCGGCGAGCTATGGCTTCTACCGCCACTACGGTTTCAAGGAAATCTGTGTCTATTCGCCAAAGCTGGTCTCATTAGGAATTCGCTTCAAAGGAGAAAAATCATGAAGATCGAACACGTCTGCCTCAACGTCAAAGACATCGAAAAAGAAAAAGACTTCTATTGCCAGCTCTTTGGCTTCCAGACCAACGCCAAATACCACAATGACAAAACGGGCTGGGAGAACTACTTCCTCACTTCGCCCGAAGGCGGGGCCCGGCTCGAGCTCCTTTCCCATGCGGAGACGCCACTTCACGAGACGGACCGGAAGGCGACGTGCGTCGTCCACCTCTCCTTCAGCTTAGGGAGCAAGGAAATGGTCGATGAGACCACCGAGAAGCTCCGCGCGATGGGATTGACGATCCTCGGGGAGCCGGGGTAACCGGGGATGGCTATTACGAAAGTTCCTTTCTCGACCCCGAAGGGAATATGGTCGAACTGACGAAATAAGAAAGAGAGCAAGCCCTTTCTATTTATACAAAAAAAGCACCGCCGCGGCGATGCTCAACTCTCTTTGGTCGGGATGGCGGGATTCGAACCCGCGATCTTCTGCTCCCAAAGCAGACGCGTTAAACCAAGCTGCACTACATCCCGAGAGCCTTAATATTCTTCCTTTCTTGCTTTCTAAAAGCAAGTAGAAACGTTTCTTAACTCCAGTATAATGAAAGCACCATGATCAGCAAAATGCCGCTTATCCTCGACTGCGATCCTGGGCACGATGATGCCATCGCTTTGCTCTTGGCCGGCCGTAACCCGGCGATTGATTTGCTCGGCGTCTCCGTGGTTTCCGGCAATCAAACGGTTGAGAAGACCACCGTCAACGCCTTATCGATTTGCCAATATTTAGGGATTAACGTCCCCGTCGCCATGGGAGCCGAAAAACCTCTAAAGAAGCCGGCGATGATCTGCCCTGAAATCCACGGAGCCTCGGGTCTTGATGGCGTCACGTTTCCTCCCTTAACGAAGAAACTCGATCCTCGGCAAGGCTATGAACTCATCATCGATCTTTGCTTATCCCATCAGGGCGTGATCTTAGTTCCGACGGGGCCTCTCACCAATATTGCGTTAGCCTTGAAGCACGAGCCCAAGATCAAAGACCATATCGCCAAGATTGTCTTAATGGGCGGTTCGATGGGCTTTGGCAATGTCACCCCCGCCGCGGAATTCAATATCTTGGTCGATCCTGAAGCCGCCGAAATCGTTTTTGCTTCGGGCTTGCCCATTTATATGAACGGCCTCGACGTCACTCGTGAAGTCCTCGTCCACCATAGCATCATCGAGCGGATGGATCAGGTGGACAACAAAGCCTCGCGTTTCTTTCATGACCTCATGATAACCTTCAACGCCAACCAAAAGAAAGTCTTCGGCTGGCCCGATGGCGGACCGCTTCATGACCCCGTCACCATCGTTTCTTTGCTCGACACGAAATGCGTAACCTACCAAGCCATGAACGTCACTATTGACGTCTCGGGCGGGCCTTCCTATGGCCGGACGAATTGTGACCGTTACGACTACCTTCATCTGCCGAAAAATGCCTTCGTTGCCACCGCGATCGACGTCCCGGCTTATTGGGATGTCATCGAGAAAGGACTTCGCCTCTACTCATGAAAGCCATCTTTGTTCTCGGATCTTTGAATGCCGATCTTTGCGTCTATGCCCCTCGCTTTCCTAAGCCGGGCGAAACCTTAAAAGGCGAACGTTTCCATATCGGAAACGGCGGTAAGGGCCTTAACCAAGCCATCGCCGCGGCCAAACTTGGCGGCGTCGTCCATTTCCTTGGCGCGGTTGGCCATGACGCCTTTGGCTTCGACATGAAAGAAGCCTTACGGAAAGTCGGGGTCGATGTCAGCACCGTCTATGAGCGGAACGACATCGCTAGCGGGGTCGCTCTCATCACCGTCGCGCCCAACGAGAACGAAATCGTCCTCGATTTAGGAGCCAACCTCACCCTCAATCAAAGCGAAATCGATGCCTTTTTATCCAAAGCCAAGCCCGGGGATATCTTTCTTAGCCAAGGGGAGAACAACCCTTTAGCCCTCAGCTATGCCCTCCAAAAGGCTCACGAAAAGAAACTCTTTACCGTCCTTAACCCCGCCCCGGCGAGCTTAGCGATGCGTTCCTATTTCCCTAACGTCGACTTATTGTGCCCGAACGAAACCGAAGCGGCCTTGCTTGGGGCCAAACTCGGCGAAGTCCCGGAGCTCGTCACCACCTTAGGGCCGGCGGGCTTTTCCTATCAACATGGCGGAGTGGCCTATCAAGAAAGCCCCATTCCGGTCCACGCCTTAGACTCGACCGGCGCTGGCGATGCCTTTTGCGGATCTCTTTGCTATTTCCTCAGCCTGAACATTCCGATGGCTCACGCCTTAACCTTGGCCAGTGCCTACGCGAGCGACTCCGTCACCAAGCTCGGCACCTCCGCTGCGATGGCGACCTCCCAAGAATTTCACGATTTTCTTAGGAAGAATCGCCCCGAAGATCTCAAACTCTTCGTTTTATAAGACCAAGTTGACGTAAAAATAGCATTTTTTGTACGTTTCGTATCGCGGTGTTGAAAATTGCGGCGAACCTTTTCTATAATTTTTGAAAAGGAGGTTCATTGAACCGCAATTTATGAAAATTGTCATCCGTGTCTTCACCATCATCGCGATGGTCTGCCTACCGATCGCCTTTCTGATCTTCGACATCGTTTGGGGTTTCGTCGGTTTAAAAGCCATCCAAGACGGCATTGCTAATGGCAGCATTACTCTGGCCGGTGCTTCGGCGCAAGACATCTACACTTGGATCCTCGCTCTCGCCATCGTCTACACCGTTATCATCTGCGCCCCGGGCGAAGTCATTGGCGCCCTCAGCCTCAAGAAGATCAATACGGCCACTTCCAAAGGCCAATTGATTGCCTTAGGCATCCTTCAAATTCTCTTTTGTTCCCCGGTCGGCGGCATCTTGATGCTGGCCATGCCTTCGAGCCAATTCGAACAAAAGTAAGCCACCACCACAACCGATTTTCTGGAAACAGGCCTCGTGCCTGTTTTCTTTTTTGGGGCTAACGGCCAAAGGCCTTCCGCGCTTACAACATTAAAAATAAGAAAAGGATCCACCCCCATGAAAATGCATACTTTAGCCTTATTGCTTCTTCCCGCCTTTTGCCTAACGAGTTGCGGCGAGGATAATCCGACCTCTTCAAAGACCCCGACCTATCACGTCGAGACCAGCGCCTCATCGATCGGCAATAACTCCGTCCTGTTTGGCTCAGCCATTAACGAGAGCCAATTTGAAATCGGAAATCAGGACTCCATCAAAGTTTCCAATATTACCGCCGCGATGGTGACCGGCTTTGACAGTAAACCAATTTCCTTTGGCAAAGACTTAACCGCGACCGTGGCCTATCAAGGCTTGGCGCTTCCCTTAACCTATCAGATCCGTTCCGATTACGCCTATAGCGTGACCTTGCGCGAAGATTCGTCCTTGCGCTTAGATTATGTCGCGGGGTTCTCCGAGTTAACGAGTTACACCATCCCTGAGACCCTGAGCCAGCTTCCTAATCCCCTCAACACCTGGCCTGTCACCGAGTTCCGCCAAGGCATGTCAAAAACTCCCCTAGTGACCTTAAACCTCAATAAAAGTTTGACGGTCCTTTCTTCCGACCTCAATCGCAGCGTCAAAATCGTCCCCATCGACGAAGGCAAAATCGCCTATCAAAGCGGCTCCTTAATCGCCAATAATGGCGCCTATGAGCAAGCCTTGATGGGCTTGAGCAGCACGCTAACGGATGAAAGCCTCGCCATTCCTGAAGGCGTGCCTACATCGCGGCCTGTTCCTTCGCTAGCGCGATGATTAACGTTAAGACTTTGGTGCTCCCGAGTTCCTCAAAGGCCATGGAATACGACACGTATTTGACTCTAGAGAATTTGTCCGCGCTCGCTAAGATCACCGTCACGAGTCCCAATTCCTCCTTCAACGTCGATGAGGCGGGCGTGCTTTACAACATCAACAGCACCAAGAGCAAGGTCTTTTTGGCCCCGTTCGTCAATCCGATCGGCAGCGTTTCTTCCCCTTACGCCATCGCCAGCACCATCGGCGGCATCAATCTCGACTTCTTATACGGCCATAGCAATATCCCGGCGGTAAGCTTGCCCTCCACCGCCACCTCGATCAGTCTCGATTCGTCCATCGCCGGCCTCGAGGTCCTGGTTTTGCCGCAAACCGATGAGCTCATTACCATCAGCGCCTCCTCGATTGCTAATCTCCCCGCCAATTTGACCGTGAAGGTTCCCGCAGGAAAACTTAGCCTTTACCAGGCCGCCGGTAACTGGAAGACGATTGCCAGTCGCATCATCGCTAACGCCTAAAATATAAGGAGAACCTTCTTCGGAAGATTCTCTTTTTCTTTTGACCCTGTAGAGAAGGGCAGCACCACGAAAAAACGGCACCATCGCTGATGCCGTTACTTTCATGGTGCGCCCGGGGGGACTCGAACCCACAACCCCCAGATTCGTAGTCTGATACTCTATCCAGTTGAGCTACGGGCGCAGGGCAACGCTGCCGACAATACGACAGCCTTGCTAATATAGTCCACTTACCGTTGGTAAGCAACTATTCTTTTTGGAGCTTCCAGCCGGAATCGAACCGACGATAAGTGAGTTGCAGTCACTGGCCTTACCGCTTGGCTATGGAAGCAGCGAGAGGATTATAGCACCCGCGGCAAAGGAGGTAAACGAGGAAGCCTCCTCGCCGCGAATTTTACTTCTCGGAAGTCTCGTTCATCGAGGCCGAAGTCTCCTTGCGGCGCTCAATGCGAATCTTCTTGTTGTAGTGCTTGATGATGAGATCGCTGCCGATGAAAAGAATGGCGGCGAGAATGATGAGAGCGAAGACGATGACGCCCCAGTACGGGAGGTTATTGGCCTTCACGGATTGCCACATGGCTAAAACGTACTTGTTGTTGGTGCCATAGTCTTTCATGATCGCGAGTTTCGGCAGCATTTGGGTCGTCGGGTATTGGGCGAGGAATTGCCGGCCGACGGTGATGTCCGCCCCTTGGCCATTAGGGTCGGAGATGGTCTCGGTGGCGTCGGTGAAGAAGAGATAGCCGTTCTCATCGGGAGTGCTCCCGCTTTGAGGAAGTATCGTGCCAGCATCGTCGGTGAGGGTGTTCTCAAAGATATAGGTGAGGTCGGAGATGGTCCAAGCGATCTTGCTATCTTCGCTTTCTTGAAGCGAATTGTAGTAGGTTTGGTAACTGGCCCAGTCGGTGACGCTAGCAACCGCGGCGCCATCTTTGGCCACCACCGGTTTTTCATAGGTCGATCCGCTCATATCGAGGCTGCCGTAATCGTCGCCGGTGTCTTCGTGGACGCCAGTTCCGTCTTTAAGGACGGGGTTGCCCTGCTCATCGCGGACGAAATCGCTATCTTCCCAAGTGGAGCCGTCGTCCTTGCTCGCATCGTGCCAGACATACATGGCAAAGCTGCGGGGATCGTACCACTCCCTCAGGGTGTTTTGGATGTAGTTGCCGGCGATGAAGCAGCTGTAGCCGATGGTGTTGACGTTCTCCGCCGCGACTTCCGGGGAGGAGAGGTAGTCGACAAAGTCCTCAGCATAGCTGTAGTTTTCGGCCTTGGTGGTCGGCATGACCCAACCATCGAACCAGATGTTGCCGCCGGTTTTCGGAATCGAATAATAAAGGTAATTGCCCTTTTCGTTCTCGGCTTGGTTCATCGAGTAGACGGCATCGCCGCTCCAGGCGAGGTTGATGCCGACGAGACCCTTAACCATATCGTCTTTGCCCGAGTCGACCTCGAAGCCGAAGACGTTGTTCTTGAGGTTCAAGAGCTCGGTCTTAACTTCATTGACGGTCGTCTCGTCGCAGCGGTTGAAGATGTCGGTGAGCTTGGCGTTATACGCTCCGATTTTGCTATCGGTGAACTTACCGTCGTTAAAGACGAAACCATCCTTAAGATTGTTGGCATCATCGAAGATGCCCGAGGACGTCATATCGGAGATGACCTCGGAGTCGAAGTGTTTCATGATCCCGACGGAATAGGTATCGCGCATCGAGTCTTTGATCGACATCTCGCCATGGTATTTGCTATTCCAAAGCTCATTCCAATCGGCGAGATCGTATTTGACTTGGTCGACGCTTAGGCCTTTATCAGCGGCGACTTTGGCCGGGTTAAAGAGGACGCCCAAGGTGCCCCACATATAACCGCAGGCATAATCGCCGACGCTTTCCTCTTTGCTGCCGCCATCGCTTTGAGGAACCGCGGCGGAAATATTGTCGAGTTCCCCTAAGAGGTACTTGGAACCATAGGTGGTGTAGTTCGGAAGGTTGGCTTTGGTGTACTTATGAAGCATCCCTTTGCTCATCATCTTTTGGATGGTGTAGTCGCTCGGGGCGATCAAGTCGTACTCGGCCTTGCCGGTCTGAAGAGACGACATCATGGTTTCGTTGGTGTCGAACGTATCGTAAATCACGTTCACGACCTTGCCGGTTTTCTTTTTTTCGGCTTCCTTAAAAGCGGCAAAGTCGCTATTGAGAATGTCGTCGGCGATATAGTCTTCCCAGTTGAGGACGCGTAAGGTGATCGCATCGCCTCCGGCAGAGCTGCAGCCCATCATCGACGGAGCGAGGATGAGAAAGAGAGCAGCGAAACCAAGGTATTTTTTGTTTTTCATGGTTACTTGTCCTCCGAAGCGTCGCGGCCCTTGCGGACCTTTTTCTGTTTGGATTTCACATTGTTGTAGATCGTGACGCCGATAACGATGGCGAGCACAAATAAGAAGATGAGGGTGGTCAAAGCACGCATCGCGGGCGGGACCGGTCCCTTTTTGATCTTGGCCTGAACCAAGGTCGAGAGGGTTTCGATGGTCTTGTCGCCCGAAAGAAGCCCAGCGCCGCGGGTGAACGCCGTGACGATGAAGTCATCTAGGGAGAGCGTGATCGAGAGTAAGAAGCCCGAGGCGATGCCCGGCATAATCTCCGGTAAAACCGCCTTGTTTAAGGCTTGACGCTGGGTGCAGCCTAGATCAAGGGCGGCTTCGTAGAGCGCCGGATCCATCTGCTGGAGCTTGGGTTTGACCGAAAGATAGACGAAGGGCAAGGACAGGATGACGTGGCCGATGAGCAAGGTCCAGAAGCTGAAGATGCTATTGCCCGCGAAGATGTAGTTGCCTAAGAAAACGAAGAGGACGGTCAAGGACATGGCGATGACGATTTCGGCGTTGACGACCGGAATCTGTGTCACGTTCTCGATGACTTCACGCACCCGGCGCTTCGAATAATAAGTTCCGATGGCGCCCGCGGTTCCAAGCACCACCGAAATGGCACTCGAGGTCAGAGCGATGATGATGGTATTCCCTAAGGCCGTCATGATCTCTTTGCTATGGAAGAGGTCGCTATACAGCTGCCAAGTAAAGCCAGTCCAGCTGCCGATATTGACGGCATCGGTGAAGGAGAAGGCGATTAAGACCATGATCGGAATGTACATCACGATCAAAATGATCCAGATGAAGCATTGAGCCAGGATCTTTTCGGCCAGGTTCTTCGAGCGTTCGTGTTTATGGAAACGCTGGAGTTTGGCGTCGGCTTCCTTGCTGGGAGCGACGGTCGAAATCGGATCGGCGACAACCGCGGTTTCCGCAGTCATTTGAGCTTGTTTCACCATAAGGCGCCTCCTCTCCGAGTGTTGTCTTTATCGAAATTGCGGGTTAAGAACATCGAGATACCGACAAGAATCAACATGATGAGGGCCATAAAGGAGCCCTCGTTCCATTGCGACTGACTGAAGTTCAGATAAATGATGTTGCCGAATAAGGTGATCTTGCCTTCCGACAAGGTATCCGAAATAACGTAAGTCGACATCGTCGGCATGAAGACCATTTCGGCGGCCGAGACAATGCCCGGGACCGATTGGGGTAAAACCGAATCGACGAAGACGTGGAAGGGATTTGCCCCGAGATCGGCGGCGGCCTCGAGCTGAGACTTATCGAGTTTCAGCATCGTGGTGTATAAGGGCAGAATCGTGAAGGGCAAATAGTTATAGACGAGGCCGATCATGGTGGCGAGATACGGATAGTTGCCACCATTGATGCCCATCCAGGTCAAGACATCGCGGGTCGCGCCGGTGCGGAGAACGAAGTTGATCCACATCGGCATGACGAAGAGCATGACGAGAACGGTGTTGGTGTTGTACTTCTTGTTGGCCAATAAGTAAGCCACGGGGTAGCCAATTAACAAACAGATGATGGTGTTAAGGATCCCGATGAAGAGCGAAACGACCAAGACGTTGATCTTGTCGGTGGACGTGAAGAAACTCACTAAGGCCGACCAGCTGAAGACGAGGGCGCCCTCATCGGTGGTCGAGGTGAAGGCGTAAACGATGATGATGAAAATCGGAATGATGACGAAGAGCAATAAGAATAAGGCATAAGGGAAGGCGAGGTATTTCCGTTTGAAGGAGAAGAAATGCTTCGCTTTGGCCTTTTCGTGATGCGCGATGGCCTTCTGGCCGATCACATGATCAGGGTTGACCTGATCGAGTTTCTCATTGGACGGCATGTTCGTCGAGATCTCCCTTGAGACGGAGCTTGATGTCTTCCTTCGCGATCGTCACGCTCACGATATCGTTCTCGTTCCAGTTGTACGGGGTATTCACAACGAAATCTTCATCATCGTCGGTCCGGATAATCAACTGATAGTGATCGCCGACCCAGACGTTGTTGATGACGGTGCCTTTGCTTTGACCGCTGCTGAGGTCATCGGAAAGCTCGACTTTATCGAGCGGGACTTCCGCCACCACTTCGGCGTCGCGGAGATCGTAACGCTTCTTGGATTTGGGGTCGACCAGATAACCGTCGACATCGACCCGCGAGCCCTTGATGAGCTGGGTGAGATCGCAGTCGAAAGGATCTTCGCCGATGACGACTTGGTTGTTGCCGTTGATATAGGCATCGGTGTACTCATTCTCGGTGAGCTCCTTGTGCATGATCTGGATGTTCTCTTTGACCACGTGGAGCGAAACGTTGGCCCCGACCTTATGGTCGTGGGTATCGCGGCAAAGCACTTCGTTCTTGCCGACGTTGACGATGAATTCGTAGTGGACGCCTTTAAAGATTTTGCTGGTGATGATGCCATCGACGGTGCCCTTGCCAGGGTTGCCCATGATGACGTCTTCGGGACGGATGGTGATATCGACCTTCTCGTTGAGCGGGAAATCGTCGATGCAGTTCCAGACCGCGCCGATAAAGCGAACCTTTTTCTTAGCAATCATCGTGCCGTTATAGATGTTGGATTCGCCAATGAAGTCGGCAACATAAGCCGAAATCGGCTCGTTATAGATGGCTTCCGGAGTCCCGACTTGCTGGATGATGCCGTTCTTCATGACGACGATCGTATCCGACATGGTGAGGGCTTCTTCTTGGTCGTGAGTGACGTAGATGAAGGTGATACCGAGTTTCTTGTGCATGTCCTTCAACTCGATCTGCATGTCTTTGCGCATCTTGTGATCGAGGGCGCTGAGCGGCTCATCGAGGAGAAGAACCTGCGGTTCGTTCACGATGGCGCGAGCGATGGCGACCCGCTGCTGCTGGCCGCCGGAGAGAGTCTCGACATCGCGGTCTTCCATTTCGTCGAGGTCGACGATCGTGAGAGCTCGCGTGACTTTTTCATCGATGACTTTGGCCGAAAGATGTTTCATCTTCATGACCTTGTGGCCATGGCGATCGGTCTCTTCGACCGGCACCTTCTTGAGCTTTAAACCAAAAGCGACGTTATCGTAAACGTCCAAATGCGGGAACAAAGCGTAATGTTGGAACACCGTGTTGACCGGCCGCTTATAAGGCGGCAGCATCGAGATGTCTTCGCCGTTAAGCAGAATCTGACCTGAGGTCGGAATCTCAAAACCGGCGATCATGCGAAGGGTCGTCGTCTTGCCACAGCCTGAGGGGCCGAGGATGGTGACGAACTCGCCTTTCTTGATGTCCAAGTTGAAATCGTTGACGACGGTAACCCCGTCAAACTCCTTGGTGATGTGTTGGAGTGAGATGATCGTATCTTCTGGAGCGCCCATGACGTTATCCTCCCTTTAAAAAGAGACTAAGGCTATGACCGTTTCATTTCTGCTGCGCAAGAGTCAGAAATTTAACGAAAAGAATAATGGGGGTAATTGTTTTAAAATGCAATAACTTTTTGCTGAAAAAATGTTGGGGGTTTTCTCGGGGGCGTTCCCCCAAAAAGAAAAGTGACCATTTCTTCGGCACTATCAGGTTTTTAACCTTCTTTTCAATTTTCATTTTTTTGAACGTTTTCTTAGCGAAGTTTCATCCGGTCTTTCTCGGGTAGACGCGCGCGTAGGCCGCGCGTAATATTTATTGATTTCTTCCTAGGGGACCTTTAGAGTAAGAACTATGAAGAAAAATAGCGCCTTTATTTTGGGGCTCGCCAGCGTCATCCTCGCTTGCCCCTTGCTCTCCGGATGCGGAAGCGAAACCATCACTCCAGTCGCTCTTGACCATGGTCAACTTTGGAACAGCACCAACGACGACGTCAAGAACCCGAATGGCCACTTTTACTTCTACAATAAAGCCAGCGATAACTCGACCTCGTATTTCATTCCCTATCTTTATCTAGGCAAACTCATCGAGCAGAAAGCCAATTTCGTTCTCATTGTGGTTGGCTCTAGCGACGGTTGCTCCTGCTGGACCGGTTTCCGCAACAATGTCCTCACCAAATACATGAAGGCGAAGAACCTGCAGGTTTATTTGATTCGGGCCGATGCGATTTCGGCTCAAAGCGACCACTATGGCCTCAGCATTTATCCCTCGACTCAAAACGTCGCGATCTTTAAAGACGGCGCGGTCAAATATCAGGCGGAGCAACGGGAAGGTCAGCCCTTCTCCGATGACTATGCCACTTTCGCCGCCTGGATGGACGCCCGCGTCAGCGTCCCGCATTTCCTCGAAGTCAATAATGCCCAGCTCGATGCCCTTTATACCGGCATAATCTTAGGTGAAAGCAAAGCCAGCCTCAGCGAATTCACCATCCTTTTCTCCTATTTCGATTGCCCCGATTGCCAATATCTCGATTCCTCGTTCTTACGGAGTTACAACATCGCTAACGCCAAGCTAGAAACTTACTATTTCATCGATGTAGGCGTTAATGGCATCCGTTGGACCAACGCGGTGAAAGACGTGGCGCAATGGGACGCTTGGAAAGCCAAATACGGCCTCAGTGTTTCCGACACGAACCCCGCCGGGTTTGATTCCGGTTATGTGCCGACCCTCTACAACATTCAATGCACCGATGCCGGGACGAAGACGGGCGATGTCATCCAGGGCGCGGCCACTTTCTATAACGATAGCTTAGTCAAACAAAACGATGGCACGTACGCCATCGGCACCACTTTCTTCACGGAAGCCCGCCTTAAGTTAGCCAGCCTGGCTTACCTTAACGAATCGAGCGTGGCCACCAAAGTCTTCACGGGTTATAACGTCGGCAACTATAGCGGAACCGAGAGCGATCCCAATGACGACCGTCCCTGGTACCATAGCGTGACCGAGGGCATCAGCGATCCGATCGCCAAGCTCTTCCTCGATACCTACGTCGGCCAAGCCAAAACCCTAGAATAAAAGAAAAAAGCGACTCGGGATCAACGCATCCACGGGTCGCTTCTTTTTATTTTTTATAGGCCAAGTTCCGTAATCTTTTCGCGGAGGGCGGTGCCGGAAGCCACCAGGGCTTTTTGCTCGCTATCGCTATAGTTCGGATGGAGGATTTTAACCACGCCATCTTTGCCGATGACGCAAGGCAAGGACATATAGACGTCTTTGACCGCGCCACCAAATTCATCGAGGAGCAAAGTCGAAACCGTTAAGACGCTGTTCTCGTCGTTGAGGATGGCGGACACAATGCGTTTGACGGCGAGAGCCACCGCGTAGAAAGTCGCGCCTTTTTTCGCGATGATTTCATAGGCGGCATTCTTGACCTTTTCACGGAGCTCATCGAGTTTGGCCATGTTGTGGGCGCCGCACTTGCCACATTTGGCGCAATAATCGGTGAGAGAAAGGCCACCGACGGAGGTCGCGCTCCAAGCGGCGACTTCGCTATCGCCATGTTCGCCGACGATGAAGGTGTGAATGTTGCGGGGATCGATGTGGGTGTCTTCGCTGATCGCGGTCTTTAGACGCGAGGTATCGAGAACGGTCCCGCTGCCAAAGATTCGGGAAGAAACTAAGCCTAATTTCTTATAGACGAGATACGAGAGGACGTCGACGGGGTTCGAGACCACCATCACGAGGCCCTCGGGATTGAGATTGGGCTTCAAGGCATCGCAAATGGAGGTCATGATTCCGGCATTTTTGTGGAGCAAATCTAAGCGGGTTTCGCCAGGCTTTTGCGAGGCACCGGCCGTGATGATGACGATTTTGGCGTCTGCGCAATCGGGATAATCCCCGGCCCGAATGATCTTCGGAACCGAGACGAAAGACATACCATCGACCATGTCGAGGACATCGCCTTCGGCTTTGGCGCGGTTGACGTCGATGATGACGAGTTCGTTGACGGAATGACCCTGCATGAGGGTAAAGGCGATCGAACTGCCGACCGCTCCGTCTCCGATGATGACGACTTTTCTTTCTTTGGTCATACTCTTGACCTCCTTACGACTTACTATGCCCTAGAAATGAGGAGGGTAGTGTCTTAGATGCTCATGAAAGCCTTTTCAGGAAAAGAAAAGGACGGCCGACGCCGTCCTTGCCTTAACTTAGGCTTCGATGTCGTTACCGTCATCATCGACGGGGACAAGGGCTTCTTTCGGAGCGCCACAAACGGGGCAGGAGCCATCCGGATTGGGGATAACGATCGCTCCGCAGATAGTGCAACGATACTTTTGAACTTTTTCAGCCATGGATTTTATTCCTCCCATGTATAAGGCTATTTTAAACCTTCTTTGCCAAGAGCAAAGATATTTGCTTTATGAGGCGATGAATTCGTAGGCGTTGCGTGGGGTATGGTCGGCCTCGTAAATGACCCCGACGTAACGGAAACCTTCCTTAAGAATCAGGTGGTTGGTGGTTTTATTGAGGACATGGGTATCGATCCGTAGATGGGCGATCTTGGTCTTAGCAAAGTTAACCGCCGCCGAAAAGACGCCATGGACTTCGCCATCGCTCCCTAAGCGGTGAATCGTTCCATAGGGGCTATCACTCAGCCACGCCCCATCGATCTGAGCGTAGGTGGGATCTAAGCCGAGGATAAAAGCGAAGGCCCCGTGAACGCGGTCACCATCCACCACTACATAAAGCTGGCCTTTACGGATATCGTCTTTGATTTTGGCATAGCCGGGGAAACCATAACCCCATTGGGCACAATTCCCCTCGCGCCGCATATAAGCCCGGGCCCGTTTGTAGATCTTCTTAACCGCATCGATATCGTGGCCAGTGGCCAAACGTACTTCCATAAAGTTCACTCCACGGATTTAAGGGATTCCACCATCTGAACTTTCTTCGTGAGGAAAGTCAAATAGAGGTTGACGAAGAAAGCGACGACGAAGGTGATGAGGAAGGCGTAAAGATACGTGTGCCAATAAGCATGATAGAGGAATTGGACGAGATTGACCTTATTAACATAGAGAACGAGCATCATGAAGGGATAACCAATCGGTAAGCCGAAGCCGACTCCTAGCCCGGTGAGGGTCATGGTCTCAAACATCAACGATAAGGCGATTTCGTGGCGAGAGAACCCCAGGACCTTCAAAGTCGCGATGTCGCGGGTCCGTTCCCGGAAGTTCAATAAGGCGAGATTATAAAGGACCGTCACCGCGAGAAGCACGGCGAAGACTTTGACGGCGTTAGTCATGATATAGACGCCCGACATGATGTTGGCGATGCGGGAACGCATTTCGTCTTGGCTCTCGGCGTGGCCGACGAAAGTGCAGGCCGTCACTTCCTTTTCGACCGTGGCGACCGTGTAGCCGTTTTTGACGTCGATAAAGGCGCAATTGTAGGTATGGGGAACGCTCGGAAAATCGCTATAGAAGGCATTGACGCCATGGACGGTGAAGGAACCATAGATCGCCCCCACCACTCCGCTATATGTCGTACCGTCATAGGTGAAGGAAGCCGTATCCCCGACCTGAAGCCCTAATTCTTCGCTGATCTTGGTGGAAATGGAAATCGTGCCCGCTTTAAGGGGAAACTTCCAATGGGCGGTATCCTGTTCAAAGAAGCGGCAATTCGAGGTGAAAGTCTTGGTGGTCACGCTCTCGTTATTCGGGTCGACCTTGCTGATCGTGCTCGTCAAAACGGCATATTCTTCCAGGGTGTCGGGATTGACGCCTTCGATGGTTTTGAGTTCGGCCGCGTGGCCGCTAGAAAGCGAGGGATAGGCGCAGGAAATCGAACTATCATAGTAATTCTTGAGGTCGGTATCGATGCCGAAATTAAGGGTATCTTCGATCCCGAAGCCGCAGACCAGCAAGGCGGTGCAGCCTAAAACGCCGACCACCACCATGATGGACTTTAGAAGGTTCATCCGGATATTGCGGAAAGCCATCTTGATCGATAGCCGGCCCGCCGAAGCTTCTTTATGGGTCAGTTCGCTCACATAGTCCCGATGAGAATGGAACTTCACTAAAGCCGGCCGCATCGATTGCGCTGGCGAAAGCCCAACCTCTTTATGGCAGACGAGCAAAGTCACTAAAGCCCCGCTAAGCAAGAACACCCCGGCGGTGAGCAGGGCTTGCCACCAAGGGAAAACAAAGAAAGACCGGGCGGGAAGGGTGTAGAGGATATCGTATTTCTGCCCCATGATGAAGGGGATGATGATCGGGCCAAGAATCGCGCCAATAAGGGTGCCGATCCCCACCAGCGTCAACGTCAACGAGACGTAATGATAATAGATTTGGCCTTTGGATAGGCCGAGGGCTTTCATCGTCCCGATTTGGGTCCGTTCTTTGAGGATCAGCTGACTGATGGTCGTGAGGATCACCAATAACGCTACAAAGAAGAAAACAAAGGGGAAGACGAAGGTGAGCTGCTGGGATTCCCTAACGTCGGTATCGACGGCGATGCTCCAGGGGTTGGAACTGCGGTCGGTGATGCCGACGAGATTGGGCTTCGTGGAGGCGGCGGTCCCGCTTTTGGCATCATAGAACGCCTTGATGGCCTTTTCCTTAGCTTCTTTGGTGCCGACATCGCTCAGTTTAATCAGGTATTGATTGGAGGCCGGAAAAGCGGCAGGATCGGCATAATTGGCTTCATCGCCCCAATTTAAAAAGGCCGTGATCAGATCGACGCCCGCCGGTTGATAGTTGGCGTTAAGGACATCGAGGATCCCCGCCCGGAAAACCGACTTCGACATCAAAAAGGTCGAGGCGTAATAGGTGGCTTTGGTGACATTTTCCGAGGTCGTCATGATCCCCGTCACCATCGGATGGACGGTAATCTTGCCTTCGGACAGGATGTTGCTGCCTCCGGTTTTGATTAAGGAATCGAGGAGTTTGGCCTGAGAGACATCGACATAACCCGCGAAATCGTAGGTGACGCTCGCATAATCGCCGACATCGAGATGCAGCCCGCTTTCGTCTTTGGCGGTTTTCTTCTTCGTCCAATAGGCATCATCGACCATGAAATAGTGGGTATTCGATTGATAGATCGAAGCCGCTTCAATGCTCACGGGTTTTGAGATGCCGGGAATCGCGGGGGAAATCGCGGCGTAGGCGTTTTGGGAGCCTAAGCGCGCCGAGAATTCAAAGCGGGATTCAAGGGTGTCATCGCTGCTCAATAGTTTTTGGAGGGCGGAAGCATCGCCATCTTGGTGAAGCGAAGTCGTCACGTAGATGTCCGCGGCGTTCCCCTGCTGATAAAAAGCCTCAACGCGGTCGGACAGGGACTGGGCGTTAGATAATAGCCCGATAAACAGGGTGACGGCGATGCCGCCGATCGCGATAATGGCGAGAAATTGCTTCCAACCAGACCAGGTCTCCCGCAGCATTTTGCGGCGGAGGATGCCATTGGTGGACGGGGCTCGTGAAACAAGTTGAGCAGGGAAACTAGCCATGTTGATTATTGTACACACCCGCGCGCGAATGTCCTAGATGGATAAGAAAAAGCCGAACCCTTGCGAGTTCGGCTAAGAGAGAATAAACGATTAGGCTTTCGCGGCGACGGCGATGCTGGCTGCTTGAGCCACACCGGCAATCGAAAAGGTGCCGTTATTGGTGATCGTTAAGGCATTCGGAGTCACGTTTTCGAAGGCCGCGGTTTCGCTTAACGTCGTCACCACGATACGGGTCGAATCGGTGATGGTGAAATTGTTGTCGATCTGGAAGACGTTCGCACATTGATTAATGGCGAAATCGATCGGCGTGCTTTGTCCGGCGGTCGGGAAAGTGATGGCACCGCTGGCGACCCCAGTCTTGGAGCTATAGTCGTTGATATCGAAAGCCTGGGAGCCGACTTCCTTCATGAGCACGCTGCCGGTAAAGGCCGAAGCATCGAAGGTTTTGGCGTGGATGCCATCATTGCCCGCGTGGGTGATCCCAATCGCGGTCGCCGAGGATAAGGTTAGGTCATCGCACTTGATGCCATGGCCAACCCCGCCATTGAGACTGAGCGCCCCTTTGCCCTTGATTTCGAGATTGTTCTTGCTCCGAAGGGCGGCCATGCCGTTGTCGGTGCCCGAATAGGCTAAGGTATTGGTCGTGCCCTTTTTGGCAGAGATGATGAGCTTCGAATTGCTCGAGGTGTAGTAAATCGGCGCGGATACGGCCGAATCAATGGTCACGCCGTTGAGGTCAAGTTCCATCGCGGCATTATCGGTCAGGGTGCCCGCATCGATGAGGATGTAGCCATCATCCAAGGTGCCGCTAAGGCTCACGCCGGTAACAACGGTCTCCTGAAGGGAGAAGGTGTAGACGCCGGCACTATAGGTGTAGGCAGGTAAGGGCGTGGCGTCGTCGATCGCGGCGATAGTGAGCGGGCCCTGATCGACCGAAGTGGTCGAGGTCGCGGTTGTGCTTTCGCTGGTTGTCGAGGTGCCCTCGCTGGTCGTGGATGTGCCTTCGCTAGTTGTAGACACCGCCGAAGATTCGGAAGTGGTCTCTCCACTGCTGGAGCTAGGGGTTAACGAAGTCGCACTGGAGGTCGAGCTGGCCGAAACGCCACCGCAGGAGGCGAGGCTAGCGAGCAAGACGCTCGAGAGAAGAAATAACGCTGGTTTTTTCATGATGAACAAATCCTTTCGTTCACCTTATAAAGTCGGTGAAGGTTAATTTTGTTGGTTTTTCTAAAAGAAACCCCCGGAGGACGTCCGAGGGTAAAACACTAAGCTTAGTCGGCCAAGGTTCCCATCGGGTCCCAGGGCGGGAGGTGGATCGGATCCTTAGACGTCGCTTTGACTTCGTCCTGATTGAGGTAACGTTTTAAGACGACGGCCTGATAGACGAAGGTATCGAAGAAGGCGGAGGACATCACGTAGTAGCCTTTGATGCCATTATCATCGCCCCAAGAATTCTCGATCTTCCAACGGGTCGGGAGGCCATTGACGAGTTCGACTCCGACGATGACCATCGCGTGGTTCATGGCCGAGTGGCGATAATCGAGCATGCCGCCCTTATCGAATTTGATATCGAAGCCAAAGTTGCTGAGATAGTCGAAGGCGTTGGCATCCCAAGCAAAGCTATTGCGATCGCGGTAGAAGGAGACATCGCTCCCAAACCAAACCGGGAGGCCATCCTTAAGCTGGCGGATGATTAAGGTCTTCATCCGTTCCATGGTGACGTTAAGGTGGTTGATGGGCTTGCCTTCAAGGACATTGCCCAAGAAATCGATGGTGAAGTTCCTGCCATAGGGTTTATCCGCGGTCGGCGAATTGATGAGGGACTGGTATTCCTCAAGGGCCTTGGTGCCCACATATTTGTCGAAGAAAGATAGCGGGGTGAAGCCGCTTTCTTCATGGAACTTGTCTTTCGCATCAGTATAGGCGAAATCGAAGGTTTTCGGCGGGACGCCAAAGGCATTAAGGAAGAGGGCGTAGATTTGATCCATCGTCTTTTCCTTGAGGCTGCGGATACCCTGAGCATCATCTTTTAAGCTGAGGCGATGGGCTTCGTAGGCGAAGTTGCGGATCGCGGCGTTAACGAGTTGATCGGCTTCGCGGGTATTGTTGCTCTGGAAGGTCTCGGGGAAGGCTTCTTGCGGGACTAAGCCGTATTTCTCGACGAGGTTAACGAACATATCCCATTGACCGCCATCGCTGACGGGGTCATTGAGGATGAATTGGAGGACGCGGTCATCGTGATCGTGGGTGGCGAGCTTTACGATCGATTCGAGGGCGAAGTTGCTCTTCTCGATCTTGTCATAGAGCGAAATATAGTTCTGCGAGAGTTCGAACTTCTTGATTTTGCACTTGGTGGCGATGATCTCGCGGAGAACATTGAGACCCGCGAAAATCCAGCAGCGGCCAGACGCTTTTTGGTTGGCGACCGGCAAGGTCTTCACTTCGACGTTAAATTCGGGAGCGACCCCAGCAACCGAAGCCGGTTCGAAAATCACTTCGGAGATGGCGTTACGCGATAAGGCGTGACGGACCACCGCATTCTTGCCTTCGGCTTCATAGGCTTTGCTAATCTTGGCGACGCGTCCGGGGCTTAAGGCTCCAGCGACATTTTCTGCTTTATCGGACATGGTTAGTTCCTCACTATTTCCTAATTTTGTCTCTATTGTAGATTCCTTTGCCCTTTAGGGCAATCAAAAAAAGGCAGGAAGAGCGTGAACTTGCCTTTATTTTTTTGGGCTAGGTCGTTACAATAAATCGGAAAGAAAGCAACCCCTATGGACCCCAATATTGCCCGCTTTATCCGTTACTGCCAAATCGATACGCAAAGTAACGAAGCCTCTTCGAGCATCCCAAGCGACCCCAAAGAACTGAATCTCACCCGCGAACTTCAAAAAGACCTGAAAGCCTTAGGAATCACCACCTCAATCAATGAGTTTGGCATTCTTTATGGCAAACTCCCCGGGGAAAGTGGCCTCGATCCGATTGGCTTGAACTCCCACGTCGATACCGCCCAAGAAGTGACCGACACCAATTGCCAGCCCCGCTACATCTCCCATTACGACGGCTCCACGATCGTTCTGAATGACTCCTATTCGATGGACCCCAAAGAATTCCCGACCTTATCCGCCCATATCGGCGATGACCTCGTCGTCACCGACGGCAACACCTTGCTCGGCGCGGACGATAAAGCCGGCTTAGCCATCATCATGGCGGCCATCGAGCATTACGTGAAACATCCTGAAGAGAAGCACCATCCGATCTGCTTCTGCTTTACCCCCGATGAAGAAATCGGCCGGGGACCCGACCATTTCGACGCCAAAACCTTCGGGGCCGCTTACGCCTACACCCTCGATGGCGGAATCTATGATGAAATCGCGATCGAGAACTTCAATGCCGCTCATGCGACCGTTGAAATCTCGGGCGTTTCCATTCATCCTGGCGAAGCCAAGGGCAAGATGGTCAACGCCTCGACCTTAGCTTTTGAATTCGATCGGCGGCTCCCGCCCTTTAAGCGGCCGGAGTACACCGAAGGCCATGAAGGCTTCAACCACCTCGTTTCCATGAGCGGGGCCTGCGATAAAGCCACTCTCCACTACATCATCCGCAACCACGACTCAAAGAAACTCGAAGCCCAAAAGAAAGAATTCGTCGACGCCGCCAAAGTGATCGAGGAGCATTACCCCTCCGCCAAAATCAATCTGACCATCGTCGATGATTACCGCAACATGAAGGAAGTCTTCGATAAGGATCCCCGGGCCGTCGATCACATCAAGGCAACCTTCGCCAAGCTCGGCATCACTCCGAAGTTCAATCCGATCCGCGGCGGCACCGATGGCGCCACCTTCTCCTTTAAGGGTTGCCCCACCCCGAATTTAGGGACGGGCAGCTACAACCATCACGGCCGTTACGAATACCTCTCGGTCAGCGAATTCAACACGATGGTCAAAATCGTGATCGCCTTGCTCGCCGCCTAATTAGACACTGTCAAAAATACTCGGGGTTGCTTCGGTGACTCCGAGTTTTTATTTTTGGGATCAAAGAAAAAGAAAACGGCCCATTTCTAGGCCGTTCATATCGCATTTTGGCTGGGGTGGCTGGGATCGGACCAGCGAATGTGGGTTTCAGAGACCCATGCCTTACCACTTGGCTACACCCCAAGGACGCACGAATAATTCTACTCAGTGCGAGGAAGTTCGCAAGTCTATTGTTTATCTTGGTCTAAAAAGTCTTTAGAATGAACGAGGGTAATTTTATGTCCTATATCATTGCGATCTGCGGCGGTTCGGGCTCAGGAAAAACCTTCCTCAGCCATGCGATTCTCACCAATCTGCCTCACGAAGTGAGCGTACTCTCTTACGACAATTATTACCGGGATCAAAGCGCCTTGCCGATGGCAAAACGCGCCCTCGTCAATTACGATGACCCCGCCACCCTCGATAGCGGTCTCTTCATCAAGCATCTTCTCGCCATCCGCCAGGGCCAAACCATCCAAGTTCCCCAATACGATTTTGCCACCCATACCCGCCAGCCTCTGCCTTTGGCCTTTAAGCCCACCGAAGTCGTGATCGTCGAAGGCATTTTGACCTTGGCGATCCCCGACGCTAAAAAGTACTTTGATTTCACGGTGTTCGTCGATGCCGATCCCGATATCCGTTTAGCCCGCCGCATCTTAAGGGACACTTCGGAACGCGGCCGGACCGTCAACTCCGTCATCACCCAATATTTCGCCTCAGTGAAGCCGATGCATTACCGTTACGTCGAGCCCCATAAAGCCGAAGCCGATTTCGTCTTCCTCAATAACGACAACAACGGCATCGACGAAGTCCAAATGAAAGCCCTCATGACCAAGCTCATGAAGCGCTAAATAACGTCAGTCGTCAACGTAGAGCCGCGGTCCCACCGCGGCTTTCATTTTTTGCGCCATCTTCTCCAAAAAATCCGCCATCCCTTGGTCATTATCCTGATTCAGAAGGGTTTCGTGGCCAAAGACGTAATGGTCGACTTTTAGCGGCTTTAAGACTTGGCTCATCTCATAGAAAAGGCTGCGGTCATAATAGGGTTTATCAAAGCCGACCGCTTCATAGACTCCATCGCCTAGATAAACCACTTTTTCTTCGGGGATATAGAGGATGAGCGAGCCTTTGGCGTGACTGCTCGGTAGCGGGACGATCTCGGGATGAATCTCGCCTAAATCCACGATGGTTTTTTCGCCGACGAGATGGTCGACTCGGACGTAACGGGCCGTGACTTTGCTCCCGTAAACGAGGCAAGAGGAAAAATAGGCAAAGTTCGCGATGTGGTCATTATGAAAATGCGAGATGACCAAGGACGCCGGGTTCTTCAAAAGGTTCTCTTCCCGCAAAGCATCGAGGACGTGGAGTTGTTTAAGGCTAGCGCCCGTATCGAAATAAAGGGTGCCTTTCTGGCCGCTGACCACGCCGATCTTCGGGCAGATGAGACCGCTTTCACTTTCGACATAACCGCAATGGGGACTGACTTCTACGAATTCCATCGATTTATAGTATGCACTCACATTGTCTAAATAGACAATGGGGTCTACAATGGACAAGCAAAAAAGCTATGAACATCATTGATTCCCACGCCCATATCGCCAGTTGGCCAACCCTGAAGAAAAGCGAAGACCTCATCGCTGAAAGCATGAGCAAGTACCGCATTCGTTTCAGCTTGCTCAGCAATTGCGACGCCGCGGAATTTCCTAGCGTCGGCAAGAAACTAGCGACCCCGAAGACCACGTTGCAGTGTTTAAAGGAAGTCGTGGCTTTCGTCAAGAAATACCCCGACGAACTCGGCGCCTTAGTTTGGATTCGCCCCCGCAAAGAAAAACTGAGCCAAGAGCTCATCGATTACATCGTCGCCAACCGCCAGTACATCTATGGTTTAAAGTTTCACCCCTACGAGAGCCATTTAAGGATCGATACGGCAATCATGATGCCCTGGATCAACTTGGCTCGGACGTTCCAAATGCCGATCCTGGTTCATACCGCCGCCGACAAATACAGCGATATTCGCTTCTTGAAGACGGTCGCCGACTTTAATCCGGATATCACTTTTGTGGCCGCGCACTGCCAACTCTGCAGCGATAACTCCGCCGCGTTTGAAGTGATGAAAACCACGCCCAATATCTATGGCGATACCGCTTGGGTCAATATGAAATTCGCTCGAAAGATCCTGACGAAAATCGGGCCCGATCGCATCATGTTCGGCACCGATAACCCGATCGATGGAGTCGATACTTTAGGCAATCCGATGTACCACGATTATTTCGTTAACCGCCTGCGCCTTCCCGCGCACGTCTACCATAACCTCATGGCCAGAAACGCCATGAAGGTCTTCGGGATTCATCTTAAAAAAGATTAAGCCGAATGATCTTTCTTGTCGACCACGTCGACTTCGATCACTTGATCGGGGTCGACTTTTGTTTTGATGGCTTTATCCTCGGGCTGGCTAAATTCCGCGTTATCGTGATTGAGGCCATCGGGATGAATGGCTTTATCCGCCATATAAACCGCTTGGGCTTTGGTAAATAGCAGCGAGAAGAGGCCTTTAAGGGCATAACTTAGGGCGGCCAAGGCATAGAGTGTGACCCCGAAACGATAAAGCACCAGATAATTGGGGGCTTGGATATCGAAAAAGTAGAGGGCGATCGCTACGCCAAAAGCCAAAGTGAAGCCTGCAAAAAGGAAGATGTTGTTCCAACGCTTCCTCCGCCAATAAGCCCATTTCTTAAAGAGCTTAGTGAAGGAAAGGTAGGCGAGCATAATCAGCACTTCCGCTAAAAAAGTGATGGCGCAGAGACAAAAAGCGAGGGTTGGACGAAAGCTCATCCCATTCTTCGTCAAGTCGGGGATGCCGAGGAATAACGTCACGAAATAAATGAGGATAGCACAAAGAGTTTCCACGATGAGAGCGCTGTAGGCTTTGCGTTTTTCTAGGGTTAAGTAAATCGGTGTCGCTGGAGTTTCCATGAAAATAGTTTACATGTTTCCCAATTTCTATCCTACAATTAATTGAGCTGCAGGAGGGCTCAATCTTATGAAAATCCTTCTTACTGGATTTAAACGTTACGCCACTCACGATACCAACCCATCCGAAGAAGTCCTTAAGGTCCTTGACCTACCCGATACCAAGAAAGTCGTTCTCGATGTTTCTTATGCGGATGCGGTCAAACAACTCAAAGAGGCCATCAAGGCTTATAAGCCGGATCTCATCATTTCGTTAGGCTTATCCCCTTACCGTCAAGAACCGACGATGGAACAATATGCCTATAACGAAATGCGTTCGATTCAGCCCGATGAGACCGGCGTCCTTCAAAACGAAGGCAAAGAGCTCATCGCCGGTTCGCCGAAGTCCTTGCACACCACGACCGACCTAGCTCGGCTTGAACAGGTCTTAGCCGCCCAAGGCGTCTCGGCTTCCATCAGCATCGATCCGGGCCGCTTCGTCTGCAATGCCGTCTACTATAACGCCCTCCACTCAGGGGTGCCCGCCTTATTCATTCACCTTCCCTTATTCAAAGATTGCCCGATCGAAGATGACGTTGAAGCGGTCAAGGCCATCGTTGGCTTCTACCGCTGCTAAGGCTTAATGCCAAAATGAAAAGCTCAGGATTCGTCCTAAGCTTTTTTTGTTCACTGAAATCGCGGTTATAGCGTCCAGATATAGGCGGCGATCGGTAGGCCGATGAAGATAATGAGCGTGCTGATCGTGAGGACGTAGAACGTGACCCGTAACTTCACGCCATTGTAGGCGATAAGAGCCTTATCCTTCCGCACATTCGCCCGTTTGGCCATGACGCTTTGATAGGTCATGATCAGGATGACCGCCAAGGTGAAGATATTGATCATGGTCATGAGGGAGAACATCGAGGCATCGCTCAGCATCTGGAAGCCCACGATGGTCGCGGAAATCGCTGAGAACATGCCCGTGCCCAGCATTCTAAGGGCATCTTCGCCGGCATAGGACTGATTGTAGAAGGCGATCGTGATCCAGATGATGATGGCGAAGAGGTTGATGTAGGTCTGTAAGAAGGTCGAGGGCAAGAAGTTGCCTTTGGTAAATGCGGCGCGGTTAGCCCGAACCACCACCGTGAACTTGCTGGTCGATTTTTCGGGATGATCGGTGTTGACGTTATATTCAATCGCTTCGGCACGGCACTTGATGGCGGAGCTTTCTGTGACGGAGCGGAAGCCATCGGTGAAGGCAATGTCATCGCCCATCGTGGTGGAGAGCCCCGAGTCGTGGGAACAATAACTATAGCCGGTATTGCCGCTCACCTGATCGCGAGAAACGTCCACCACGCTCGCCTGTTGATAACGAAGGTGGTCAACGCTCAGCCATTTGGCCGGTTCGATGTTGATCCAGAACTGGGCGGTTTCTAGCGGGTAGCGCGGATTATCGTAAGCTTTGGAGACTTTAACGGCGAAGCGCAGCGATTCGATCATGCGGTAAGGCGAGGTGGTTTCCGGAGCGGCAGCGGTGTTGGAAAGATAATAGGGTTCGCCCGGATCGTAGTCATAGAAGAGACCGGTGTTATCGATGCCTTTGCCAACATTGAAGTTCGGATTGTAATCCTTGTAGATGGGGGAAAGAAAAGGCCCGGATAGGAAACCCGTTCCGTCGCCCAAACATCATTGAGGGCGGTGTCGGCGGGATTGGCTTCGATCGCTTTGCGGGCATTCTCGCGAATCGTTGCCGGATCGCTGATGCCTTTGTTCGCCAGATCGATTTTGTCGATCAGACTGAAGGGATAGACCAACTCGCAATGATCGGGGGTGCCATCGGGAGCATAGGTGACTTCGTTGCTGCTCCGGTTGACGGTGAATAAATCCATATTGTCCGGATGAACTGCGGTTGGAGAAGCCACGTCGCTGGCCTTTTGGTCGGCGAGGATCACGCCGTTATAGACCTTATTCATCGCGGGAAATTGTTCTTGGTCGAAATCAAACCAAAGCTTGATGGCGGCGCTGAAATATTCATTGCTCGGCTTAATATCGAAGATCTTGATCACTTGAAGGCCGACCTTCACCGGGCAATAGGTGTATTTGCTATTGAAGGAGGCATCATCGATATATTGGGTTTTGAATTTGGCGGAGGTGGAATCGGTGATATCGCTTTTCTCCATCTTGTTGATGGAGGAGAAACGGTCTTCGAGGATGTCGTAGGCGCAATAGCCGGTGAAGGCGGCTAACGGAACGAGGACGACTAAAAGGCTGAGGTACATCTTGGTCCGCATCGAATGGGAAAGGACCCGATAGTTGCGGGTAAGATAATGCTTATTCTTGTAGTAGTTCTGCTGCTCGGAGAGGTCGTTACGCTGAATCGCGGCCAAGTCTTCGTCGACTTTGAGTTGCTCAAAAGCGGGCAGTTTCTGCTCATCGTCGAGCGGCATTTTCGGGGGCAGCATGAAATAGACGGCAATCTTGCGCATGAGATTGGAGGAAGGGATGCTGTAGCCGGTTTCGATGGCTTTCCATTTGTTGTCGGAGAAGCCAACCGCGCGCTTCAAAGTGAGCCCCTGCTCTTTTTCTACGAGGAACTTATCGAGGTGGCGGACTTTCGCGGTCCGTTGCTCAAATCCTCATTCTCGGAGAGGCTCCTTGCCATTGCGGACTTTGAAATACGAGATTTTCTTAAAGGTTTTCTGCAAACGCCACACCGCAAAGAAGTCGGCGTTCTGCTTGCCCGCGCTGATGCGTTGGAGCGTCGCGTGATTGGTGTGAAGGAAAACCGCCGGATCGATATCTTGTTTGCGAAGATAGTCGACTAAGGTGACGAAGTTCTTGCTCCGGACTTTGGCGACGTTGGCTTTTTGGCCGCTTTGCTGAGGAATAGCGGCTTCTTTTTCGGGTTCCGAATCGGGCGTTTTTTCCGTGGGAACGTCTTGCTTTTTATTGACCATAAAATGTCCTTGCCATGCTGAAAAATATTTCACACTCTCCTCTTAGGAGAGACAACTAAACCTCAGGCGGCCTCAGGCCCCGTCGATGTCATTCTTATAGGAATCGCTACCGGAGTCGGAGGATTCGGGGTCGCTGCGGGACTCGTTGAGCATATCGATATCTTCGCCGGTGCGGTTGGAGCGGTAGGCGTTATGCGGATTCGGGGATTTGGGGGATTGAGGATCAGGTTTCATAGGGACTATTGTACAACCTTGGCGGGGCTAAGGTCTTCCTGACGTTTCTTATGGGCCCAAATGAAGATGGCGGCGATATAGGGAATGCCAAGATTCGTCTCAATCAAAGAATCGATGATCAAAGTCGCTAACGCCCCATCGGTCCACGGCCGAATATGGGAAAGCAATAAGGCGCCCTCCCAAGCCAATTGGACGGTGATGCCGATGAGATTCTGGTAGAGAACGGCTTTGATAAAGGGCTTATGGCGGATGAGGTGATAGAGGATATAACTGCCATATCCGACGATGAGGATGATGAGCATCGCCAAATGGTACTTGCCGGTCATCCTCGTGGTCTCAATGACGCTTTCGCTAAAGCCCATCAGGCCCGGGGCGAACATCCACCAACCGAGAATCAATCCGATAAAGAGCTTCCACTCCTTGTCTTTGCCGATCAAAATCCAAATGTAGGCGAAGTTGGTGATGCCATAGCTGAACGACATCCATAGCAAAATCAGAGCGGTTTCTAAGGGGCTGGTCTCCACGCCATTGATGAAAATCTCGCGCGATCCGCTTAACGCATAGAAGTAACCAAAGTCCACAATGAAATAGAGAATCCCGCCGGCTAAAGAAAACAATAAGGTCTGATAACGTTTTTTATAGAAGAGCAAACCTAAGAAAAAGAGTAGGAAAACGCAATCCGCAATCAGGTAGAGGAACGAAAAATAACGGGTCGGTTGAACGCTCACTTTGATATTGTGAATCCAGCGCGAAAAATCGGAAAGTCTTTTTTTCGACTATAATCATCGCGGAGGCTTACCCCATGAAAAACGGATTGATGCTCTTAGGAGATGGTTTTGAAGAAACCGAGGCCATTTCGACCCATGATATTTTGACGCGAACCCACGAGATTTCGCTCCGTTATGTCAGTATTTCTTCTTCGTTGAGCGTCGTTTCTTCGATGGGGCTGACCGTGCAAGCCCAAGGGCTCCTTAGCCAAGAAAACCTCGCTAACGCTGATTTCTTAGTTTTGCCCGGCGGCAAAAAAGGTGTGGAAGCCCTTAAGGCCAACCCGACCGCGATGGCGACGGTTAAAACCTTCCACGAGCAAGCCAAACCCATCTATGCGATCTGCGCGGCTCCCTCAATTTTAGGGGAACTCGGTTACCTCGATGGCAAAACTACACCTGTTTCCCGGGCTTTCAATGCGGAAAAGGCCACTATCAAGAGAATGGAGTCGTCATCGATGGCGACCTCATCACCGGCCATTCGATGGCTTACACGATCGCCTTTGCGGAAGCCATCGTCAAAGCCCAGCTCGGCTTAGCGGCCGTCAAGGCCATTTATCACGGCACCCGGGGCGCCGACTATCCTAGCGAATCCAAATAAAGAGATAGCCTAGCGATAGCGAAGACACCACGAGAATCCCGAGGATGATAAACGCGTCCTTGAGGTTCTTTTTGTCTTTGTAGAGCACGACCATGCCTAAACCGGCGTTGACGGAAAGGCCAGCGAGCAAGGCCCCAAAGGGAATCTTGCCCAGAACATAGCTTTGGGCGATGAGGACGGAGGAGGCGCAGTTAGGGATCAAGCCCACCGCCACCGCCACTAAGGGCGAGAGGTAATAGTTGGAGACCAAGAAGTTGTTGATGGCGTCTTCTTGATAGAAAAAGAGGATGCCAAACAGGAAATTGATGACGAAGACATAGAGGAAAATCTTGAGGGAATGGACGAGGGGGTGGAGCAAATGCTCATGCCACGGGTTCTCTTTTTCCTCATCGATGGGGTGGCCGCAGCAGCCGCTATGGACGACGGTGGTTTCTCCGGAGCAATGCTCCAAATGCTCTTCGACTTCTTGGCGGCCGCGCGTATAGAAGAGATCGATGGAAAAGCCGACGACGAAACCGGCGACGATTTTGATGCCGATCAGGGCGAAGCCCATGTACCAACGGCCGGTCACATCCGCAAAAAGAAGCGGCAAAGCTTCATCGCTGCAGGCTAAGAAGACGGCGACGAGGGTTCCCATCGTGAGGTGGCGTTTGCTATAAAGATCCGCGGCCACGACCGAAACCCCGCACTCGGGGACGATGCCAAATAAACTGCCTAGCAAAGGAGCAAAGCGGTTCTTTTTCTCGAGGAGGCGGGCGATTTTGTTCTCAAAGAAGCTGAGGAGGACGTGAATGACAAAAACGAAGGCGAGAACCTTGAGCGAATCATAAAGGGCGTCCAAAAATACCTGGAGCATGAGTATAGCATACAACCCTTGTCAAGGGGGGTCCCTAGAAAAGGAAGGCGAGAATCTTATCTTTGGAAATGCCTAAGAGCCACTCGAGCCGTTCAATAAAAGTATCGAAGGAGGTGGTTCGAGTCATCCGCGAAACCGGCTTAGCGGAGGAGTCGAGGTAGAGGGCGTTGATCTCTAAGGTCCCTTGGACCACGAAAGAGAGCAATTCGTCTTTTTTCGGCGAAGCCCGGTAGGTATAAAGGAAATCTTGGCGGAAGCGGTCGGCGAAGGGACGGCAGCTTTCTTTGACGTTCATCAAGGTGGCGAATTCTTCGGGGAAGGCGGTCGGCAAAGCTAGGCCTTCTTGGATTTGGCGTAACGTCGTGGCCATAAAACAATTGATGGTCTTGATCATGTCCTCATCGCTCAAGGCGGGAGAGGGATTGCCCTCATGGATCGACTTGATCCAGGTGGCCAGACCTTTTTGCACGGCGGCAGCTTTTTCAGCGTTTTTGCTCATTTGGTGCCATTATAGCGATTCGCAAGGTTAGACAAAAGACTTAAATTCGACCTTACTTTGAAAAAAGTAAATCGGATTGCTAGGAATTTTGCAGAACCCGTTTATAATGAAATTAAGATGAACGCTGGAAACTTTATGGTCGAAAAGAGCAAGTGCTGTTATCTCTACAGCGACTACTCGATTGATGAAGCCTTAGAGAAAATGGCCAAATTCCGTTATCAAACGGTGCCCGTGATCGAACGCGGGAGCGGCCGTTATCTTTATGCGATTTCGGAAGGCGATATCCTCTATAAAATCAAGGATAGCGATCTCCCCTATGATGAAGCGGCGAACCTCCCGATTTCTTCGGTGGATATGCAGCGGCTTCATATCGCGGTTCGTTCCATCGCCGAACTCGATGAACTCGCCGAGCTCATCGTCAATCAGAACTTTATCCCCGTGGTCGATGATGCCGGACTTTTCCAAGGCATCGTGACCCGCAAAGCCATCATCTATTATCTGCTTGGGCTCTATAACAAGCCCCAGCCGTCGAAAGATTAACGTTTCTTAGAAAGGATTTTTATGCCCGATTGCAACCATGACTGCGAGTCTTGTTCTTTAGAATGTAACGACCGCCAGGAACCCGAATCCCTTCAGGTGAAGGCTAACCCCGGCAGCGACGTCAAGAAAGTGATCGCCGTGGTCTCCGGAAAAGGCGGGGTTGGCAAATCCCTCGTCACTTCCCTTTTAGCGGTCAACGCCCGACGCCAGGGCAAAAGCGTCGCCATTTTGGATGCCGATGTCACCGGCCCGAGCATCCCGACGTTATTCGGCTTAAAAGAAAAAGCCCAATCCGACGGCACCTCGATCTACCCCGTCAAAACCAAGTCAGGGATTCTTGCGATGTCGCTCAACCTTCTCACCGATGATCCGGCGGCCCCCGTCGTTTGGAGAGGACCGCTCGTCTCTTCGCTCATCCGACAATTCTGGAGCGATGTCTGCTATGGCCCCGTCGATGAACTCTACGTTGATATGCCTCCGGGAACCGGCGATGTTCCCCTCACCGTCTTCCAGTCGCTCCCCGTCAGTGGCATCGTGGTGGTGACAAGCCCCCAAGATCTGGTCTCGCTCATCGTTGAAAAGGCCTTAAAGATGGCCGAAATGATGAACATTCCCGTCATTGGCCTCGTCGAGAATATGTCCTATCTCACCTGCCCGCATTGCGGCGAGAAGATTTACCCCTATGGGCAGTCGGATGAAGCCATCGTTAAAAAGTACAAGATCCCCTTGTTAGAGCGTTTACCAATCGATCCCGCGCTAGCTTCTGCTAGCGACGAGGGCCTCATCGAAGACTATAAAGGCCCCTATCTTCTTAAGCTCTCAAAAGCTATCGCCGATCTAAAAGCCTAAAGCAAAGGCCATGAAGCGTTGAACTCCATGGCCTTTCTTTTTTATTTCGAGGCTTCAATGGCTTCCTTGATGGTCTTAAGCGTGCCATAGGGATCGAGAATCCCGGTGAAGCGGAAGACCCCGGCGTTAGAATTGTTATTGGTCGAGACCATCGGCGAAGAATTCGATCCAAAAGCGATGCTGCCGGTCTTGCCACCGGTCAGTTTATCGATGAAATCGACCCGGACTTCGGTGGCTTGGATCTGCTTAAGGTCAAGGGTCTTATAGTCGACCCCGATGAAACCATCGCGAATCAAGATTCGGCTATCGGTATAGGCGTAGAGAACATGGTTATAACGAACCAAGGTCACGATGAGGGTGATGGCCATGACCACGAGGAAAATCGCAGGGAACAGGATCCAGCCTAGCAGCGGGTTAAGCGGGGCGAGGCTCTCTCCATTGCTCTTCTCTCGGTTGAGGCAAAAGACAAAAACCGGCCAAATGGAAACGACCAAGGCGAAGAAAAAGCCCCCGAATAAAGGCCCTAAGATGAAACGGGACTTCTTCGGTTGATAGATGGTTTGGATCATTTCGCCCTTATTGAGGATCGGATCGAAGGCGGCGGTTTGCTGAGTTTCGTTCATACGGGTTCCCTCCCTATCAGGATTCGTCCCTACACCATAGGCTCAAAAAAGCCAATCTCCAAACAAAATTGGCTTCTTTGTTGAAAATTTAAGGTAGGACGGCAACTATTTTTCGCCGCCAGCCGCGGAAGTAGCCGGATTTAGCGGCGCGACCTTCTTGGCTTCCCGTTTAAAGAAGAGAGTGAAGGAAATGCCGACATAAAGAGCGGCCACCGCTTCGGCAATGAGCGGCCCCCACCACATCGCATCGGCCCCAAGGTAGGTTCCTAAAAGGTAGCTGACCGGGAGGAGAGCAACGAAGAGGCGTAACGCCGCATCGATCAAGGCCAAGAAGCCTTTCCCGAAGGCTTGGTAGGCCGCGGCCAAAACGATGCTGAAACTCGCTAGAGCAAACGAGAGGCTGATATCGCGCATCATTAAGCGCCCGGCGGCCAGCCCCGCTTCGCTGGCGTTGAATAAGCGCAGGATCGGATCGGGGAAAAAGAAGATGGCGCTGAAAAGCAGGGAGATCCCCATCGCTAAGGCCAAGGTAAATAGAATCGCTTCTTTGATGCGGGCAAAATCCTTGGCGCCGTAGTTATAACTCACGATCGGAATCAAGGCATTGGTAAAGCCATAGGCAATCATCAAGACCAGATATTCCACCTTAAAGTAGACGCCATAAATCGCGATGGTCGAGGTCTTCAGGCCGACGTCGTTAATGACGAGGCCAATCACGATGTTCATGCCCAAAGTGAGGCAGCTTTGGAGAGCCTGCATCAGAATCGCGGGCAAACCCACGGCGAGGATTTTCGCATACACGGGTCCATCAAAACGTAACCCAGCCCAGGATAACGGAGTTTCTTTGTTCTTATGAAGAACGAGGAACAAGCCGATCCCAAAACCTAGCGTCTGACCGATCACCGTCGCGACCGCCGCTCCGAAAATCCCTTGGTTGAAGCCAAAGATGAATAAGGGATCGAGGACGATGTTCGCTAACGCCCCCGCCCCCATCATGATCATGGATAATCCCGTCTTTCCCGTCGAGCAGAGCAAGCGTTCGAAAAGGAGTTCATAAAGCGAAGGCAAGCAGCCGATCAGGCAGACCATGAGATACGAGGTCCCTAAGTCCACCACTTCATCGCTCACCCCTTGGATGGCGAAGAACCAACGCGAACCAAAAATACCGAAGGCCAAGAACGCCAAATAGAACAAGAAGAGGATAGCAAAACCCGCCATTGTGCCTTTCTTTAGCAATTCTTGGTTATGTTCGGCTAAGGATTTCGATAGCAAGGCGTTGACGCCGATCGCGATGCCGATTCCTACGGCGATCACGAGCATCTGTAGAGGATAGGCTAGGGCCAGGGCCGCGAGTCCAGCTTCGGCGCGGTCGGTCCGCGAGATAAACAAACTATCCACGATGTTGTAGAGGGCCTGAACGATCATCGAAAGGATGGTCGGACCCGCCATGGTGATGACCAGTTTTTTATGGGCATCTCCGCTAACTTGTTGGCATAACGACTTGAACGCATAAGCGCACTCCCTCGGGGCTCAAATTAAAAAATAAGCCCGATTTTCTGCAACCGGACTTACGCTATTCACCGCACGTTGCGGGGAGTAATGTAGCGCAAAGTTTTTCTCCGCGTAAGCGGAAAGTGCTTTCACGTAAGAAAAAGACCACCTTGTCGGGAGGTGGTCTTCCTAAGCAAACCGAATGAATTACTTCGCAGCGGGTTTAGCAGCGGCGTCGGCCTTCACGGCTTCCTTAGCGGCTTTCTTGCCCATAAGGAACTTCCAGAAGAACGCAGCGAGCGCGCCGCCGGCTAACGGGGCAAGGATGAAGATCCAAAGCTCTTTAGCAGGTTCGTAGATGCCATTGGCCATCGCGATGAGCGCGGGTCCGATCGAACGGGCCGGGTTGACGCTGGTGCCAGTGAGCGGGATGCCAATAAGGTGGACAAAGGTGAGGCCTAAGCCGATCACGATGCCAGCGAGGTTGGACTCTTCGGCCTTTTCAGTCGCTCCAAGCACGACGAGGACGAAGATGAAGGTGAGAACAAGCTCGACGATGAAGCCGAGAAGGTAGCTCGACCAGTTGAGCGACAAATTGCCATTGCTATCCTTGACCATTAAGGCCGCTTGGATAGCATCGGTTCCTAAACCGCCGAAGATATCGAGGTGATTCATGAAGACGAGTTGGAGCAAAGCCGCGCCGGCGATCGCGCCGAGAATTTGGGCGCCAACGTAGACGAAGAACTCCACTAAGTTCATTTTCTTGGTGATGAGCATGGCGAGAGAAACCGCCGGGTTGATGTGGCAGCCCGAAACCTTGCCGATGGTGTAAGCCATGGCGACGATGCTAAGGCCGAAAGCCAAAGCCGTGGCGACGATGTGCTCTGCTGAAGCAAGAACGCTTCCTTCAGTAAGAGAATGCATCATACCAACGCCCGTCAGTGCGGCAACGCCGCAGGAGATGAAGACGAGCACGAGAGTCCCGACGAACTCCGCGATGCCCTTTTTGAATAGTGACATATGGATCTATCCTTCTTTCGGGGGATATTCTAGACACTTCCTTGGCCGTTGTGAAGAGCCAAAAGACACTTTAAGTCATTACAGGTTGTTAAAACAAATTAACCGGCGTTGTTTTGGGGGTCACTAAAAGATTAAAGAGAAAGGATTAAAGGGGTTATGGCTGTGGGAACTTTGAAAAGAACTGAGCCCGCGAAAGGCTATAGGTGGCTAACGAGACGACTTGGTTTCCTTTTTTAGGAAGGGTCAAGCTCGAAAAGCCAGCAAAGAGGAACCCTTGGTTTTCAATGACGTGGCGAGAGCGTGGGTTATCCACTAAGGCCGACATATGGCAAATCGGGGCTTTTAGAGTGTTGAAATAATACAGCAACACTTGGTGAAAAGCTTCGCTCATATAGCCCTTGCCCCAATAGGCTTCGCTAAGGACATAGCCAAGTTCAAAACCACCATCGGGATAAAGCTTCGTTTCATCGATGGAGCCGATCAGCCGCCCATCGACCGTAATCCCCCAAGCGTGAGCGGCGGGATAGCGAGAGATTTGAAACTGGAGGAAACTTTCGGTTTCTTGCTGGGCTTGATGGGAATTCCAAGTGCACCACTTCGACACGTTATCGTTATGGCACCAACGGGAGAACATCGCGGCCGCATCGTCAGGCTGAAAAGGCCTAAGAACCAAGCGATCGCTAAATAGAAGCGGCGAACCGGTTTGTTCAGCAACGAGACGAACCGCGATCGCATAGGCGCCATACTGAGCGATCCGCTCGGGCGAATAGTAGGCTTCCATATCGTGATAATCGGGCCGGGATCCCGCCGGATAGCCAATTTCTTCAGGGCGATAGGCCGCATAGACTTCTTTAAAGGAGGGAAAACGGGTGAGGCCCACTACTTGAACGAGCAAGGTGTCATTGGGGTTCTCGGTGCTTTTAAAGCGAATTAAATCGCCGAGTTTGAGCTGCCGTCTCTTCTCGTCGAAAAGCCGAAGCTCGACGCTTTTATTACCTTGGCGAAAAGCCTGCAACGGGGAAGGATTGAGATCCCAGTCATGAATCGTGTTCATTGAAGGTCTTTCTCTTCCCATTCCAAATAGAATTCTTCAAGGTAGCGTTTCATGAAGTCGGTCCGGGCCTTAGCGAGGCGTTTGCCTTCTTCCGTATTCATGAGGTCTTGAAGTAAGAAAAGTTTCTCGTAGAAGTGATTGATGGTCGTGCCTTCAGCCGCTTTGTATTCTTTTTCGTTCATCCCCAAAACCGGAGGGATCGCCGGATCGAACATGACCCGGCCTTTAGCCCCGCCATAAGCGAAGGCCCGGGCGATGCCGATCGCGCCTAAAGCATCGAGACGGTCCGCGTCCTGAACGATCTTCCCTTCGAGGGTGCTCGCGGGTTTCGTATCGCTTCCCATAAAGGAAATCTCCGCGATAATCTTCACGACTTTTTGCTGGACCTCTTGGGGGATGTGATGCGAATTGAGCCAGGTTTGCGCATAGTTATCGCCTTTAAAGAACTTATAGTCATCGACATCGTGAAGCAAAGAAGCTAGGGTGATCACTTCAAGGTCGCCCCCTTCTGTAGCTTGCAAGGAAAGGGCGCTCTTATAGACCCGGAGCGTGTGGGCATAGTCGTGGCCAGTCGCATCGGAAACGAATCGGGCTTTGACGTCGTTTAACAGTTCGGTTAATTCAGTGGTTTTCATACCCATTATTATATGTTATTGGCTTTAAGATAGGCGGCGATCTTCGCTTTGGACTTGCTGGCTTCATGGCCAACGATGGCCAAGCCGCCCCGGACATCGGAGTTCGGCAAGGCTTTCTTAAGGTCTTTGACGCCATTCCCTAGCCCCGAGCCTTCATGGGTATCGAGGGAGAGGATGATCTTCTTAGAAAAGTCGTGGTCTTTCAGAAACTTCGCCACCACTTGAGGATAGCTTCCCCACCACATCGGAAAGCAAATGGCCACTAGACCATATGGGGCGACATCGATATCGCCTTTATATGCGGGAAGGACAGCTTGCTCATGTTCAACTTTAGCGACGTCACAACATTCTTTGTAGTCCCACGGATAGTCTTTTTCGGGAACGATTTCAAAAAGATCCGCGCCCAAAGAGGCTGCTAGAATCTTGGCCGCGACTTCCGTGTTGCCGACTTGGAGATCCGCCAGCCCATTTTCAAGCCAGTTCTGACCAGGATGAGAGAAAAAGACCACTAAGGATTTCATGAGAGAATCCCTCCTTGTTCATCTTACTCTAAACCTTAAAGCCAACTCCAAGTCAATAGCCGGTCGTTGCCTTCTCGCTGGTGGCGGAAAGATAAGCCCCGGAAATCATCAAGGATAAGGCGGTGATGTAGATGCGGCTAGGCAGATAGGTGAAGACAAAGAATGAAATAAAGGAACCTAAGAAGGGATTGAGGGCGAAGATGGCGCTAGTCTTGGCCGCGCCTAAACGTCTTTGAGCTTTCAGATAGAAGTAAAACGATAAGCCATAGGCGATAAAACCGAGGCCTGCGGCAACAAAGGGAACCCAGTAGTTGGGAAGGCGCTGCCCCAAAATGAAACCGATGGCTAACGATCCGCCCCCCGAGCAAAGACCCTTGATGGAGGAGACGGCTAAAGGATCCTTTTCGGATAAACGCCGGGTCACGTTATTCTCTAAGCCCCAGCAGGCCGAAGCCGCCATCATGATAAAAGCCCCATAGGAGAATTGGAGCGAAGTCAAACCATCTTCAAGACCCAGCAAGATGCTGGCGGCCGTGATGAGGAAAATCGCGATCCAAAGCCGCGGCGAAATCTTTTCTTTGAAGAACAAGGCCGCGATCAAGGCGGTCACCACCAACTCGAAGTTGGAGAGTAATGCCGCCGTCCCGGCCGCGGTAAGCGAAGTGCCCCACAAGGTCAAAATGGCCGCCCCGATATCGAGGATAACCATGACGATGAGCCAAGGGACGTCGTGACGGTCGAGCGGCTTTTCTTCGGAGCGTCTTTTCGGGCCGCGGAAAAGGAAGAGCAAGGTCATGCCAATGCCTGAGCCAAGATACAAGAATCCCGCTAAAAGGGTCGAGCCGATTCCGGTCGTGTTGAGCAAAAATTTATTCGCGGGGGTGATGATGGCGAAAAGTAAAACCGACAAATACGCATACATGCTCCCGCTCAAAGCCTTATGGGCCGTCTTACGATGAAACATGGTCAGTGGGCCTTAGGATGGGATTCCGTATCGGAAGGGATCGGGTCTTCAAAGAAAGTACGGGGCTGGTGATGCTTAGCTTTGTTGTAGTTATGGGTGCTGGCGATGGCTAAGCCAAGGAAGAGCATGGCCAAAATAAACATCAAGGCCCCGGCGATCGTCAGCAAGAGGCCGCCGACAAAGCTGTTATCCGTCCCTAAATTGATGGCGAGGTTCACGATACCGATGACGAAACAAGCCGCTCCGCCCCCTAGCAGTAACCCAAAGCCCGTCCAGCACAAAATGAGAGCCAAGCGGTAGTCCTTGACTTGTACGGCATCGATTTGTTCTTGGGAAGTCATAAGGTTAAACGGTCCGCAAAGTCAAAAACGAGTTGGTCAAAACGTTTGGGATCGGTCCATTCGCTTGAGACGTGGAAGGCCTGAGGGAAGGAGTACATGGCTTTATCGGCGCATTTTAAGGCCGCGTAATTGCGGGCTAGGTTACTGCAGGGAACGAAATCGTCGCTTTCGCCATGAAGGAAGAGGCCAGGCAAGTTGCATTGGGAAAGGCTCTTCGAGGTATCGGAGGCAAAAAGATGAGCCCCGTGAAAGAGATTTCCGAAAATGAGGCCGCAGCGGACCAAGAACTTGGCGCCGTGGAGATGCATCAAATCTTTGGCGGTGAAGTCGAGCTGATCCTTGAGGTTCTGGTAACCGGCATCCTCAATGAAGCCTTTGACATTGCTAGGGAAAGGAAGTTCCATCGAACGCATGACGATGTGGGCGCCCATCGAGCGCCCCATCAAAATAATCTTGGCTTCGGGGTCGCGTTTCACCATAGCATCGACCCAGCCATGAACATCGTAACGTTCTTTGCTGCCCATCGTGAAGTAAGCGCCTTGGCTTCCGCCATGAGCGCGTTCATCGATGCCTAAAACGTTATAGCCATGATCGTGGAATTTATGCATCAAAGAGCTCCAGTCGTGGCTGGCGCAGCTATGGTAACCATGAAAGAAAATGATGAGGCGATGCGTGGGCTTTTCTGCAGGGAGATATAAGCCAACCAGTTTAAGTTTATCGTAAGAAGTCATGCTGAGATTTTCCCATTTCTGGGCGGCGATCCAATCATCTTCATGGATGAGTTTGACCGTGCCTTCCCCGACTTTAGGATCGTAGAAGAAGTCTTTGTGACCGAAGGTGTATTTAAAGAAGTAAGCCCCCACTCCGATGCAAAGGCAAAGAAGAATCACCACCAAACCCAAGACCACGCAAAGCAAAACGAGCGTCAAGGTATCCATGGCTATAATTGTGTCACGAAAAGGTAAGGACGGGGAAGGATTTATTCGCCTCTTTTCCTCGCTTAACCTTCAAAGCCAGGGGATCAAGAATCAAAGAAATCCTAAACGACCCCCTAGCGCCCCAGACAAAAAAATCGGACCGCAGTCCGATTTCTTTGCTTTTCTGGGGCGCGTTACGGGGGTCGAACCCGTCCATAGCCGGTTCACAGCCGGTTGCGTTCCCGCTTCGCCAAACGCGCCAGGCTAAACTACTATATATTTCTCATCCCTCTAAGTCAAAGGGGAACGCACCGGCTTAGCCCTTAAGCCGCCGGCAAAGTGATGGTTGTCGGAGCCACGTAGGCGTTGCCTTGAGGATAGGTGGTCACGCCATTATACGTGTTCGGTTCCCCATCGAAGAGATGGCCCCAGCCCCCGGCGTAGTTGTAGAACTCCTGGAAGTCCACGTAATGGTTTTTGGTATAGAAGATGACCGGGTGGGTGTTGCCGTATTGGACGCAGCCCTGATACACCACCACTAACCGCCAAGCCCCGCGGCTAATCCGCGAACCATTATTGTAGCTGGGATTGGTTGAATCTCCGCCGATATCGAGCTCGAAATAACGGTATTGATTGAGGGTGGGAAAATCCGTGGTATAGCCATAATTTCTCGTATAATCTTGAGTATAAAGCCGGGCTGACTTCCCATACGTCGCTAGGTAATCCGAATAGCTGCTGGAATCATTGGCTTGGTAATTATCGGGAACCGTGCCAAAGCCTTGATAATAAAGAGCCACATCTTCCGGTTCGATGTACCAGCCATCCTTTTTAAGGGTCCGGTTGACCGTCCCATCGATGTTGTAGACATTGAGGGTGCTGCCGCTGGTCGTGACCGGTTCGATGCGGTAATAGCCATCGCTCTTTGAGGAGGAACTGCCCGAAGAGGTTTTGCTGGAAGATGAACTCGAGGAAGAACTCGAGGATGAAGAGCTCGAGGAAGAGGAGGTAGCGGAAGAAGACGAGTTTGAAGAGGTGGTTTGAACGTTTGAACTCGTGGAGGCGCTATCGGTCGAAAAAGCGGAAGAAGAACCGCTATTTTCGAGAGTCGAATCGCTCGTCACCGATTGGGAAAGCGAACTTGACGTAGAGGAAGATAGGGTGGCGCTAGGCAAAGAAAAAGAGCAACTGGAAGCCACTAAGCCCCCTAATAGGAGGAGATAAGTTAATCCATGCGCTTTTCTTTTCATGACAAAAGAGTGTCCTACTTGATTAACGTTTTGGCAAGCAAAAGTATTGGTAATTCTCGCTGCTTCACCAAACCAGAGACATAGTCATCAGGCATGCTTTCGTAACGGCGGATGGCTTCCTCGATCGGTAGCCACAAGGTTTCTTTGATCATCTGATCGCCGGCCGAAACAAAATGTTTGCCGACATAGCTTTCCCGGCGGGCTAAGTAATAATGGTTCTGGTTGTGGCGGCCGATGAGATTGTAGTCGTCATCGATTTCGCCGATCTCTTGGAGAATCGCGATGGTATAACCGAGTTCTTCTTCGCATTCCCGGTGCAAGGCCATCTCCAAAGTTTCGCCCTCATCGACGCCGCCCCCCGGGGTCTCAAAATAAGATTGAGGACCATTGGGGCAAAAGCGATCGTCCCGCACCAAATGGTGGATGGCGACCTCGTTCTTTTCATTGAGGACAAGGGCGCGGACAATGCTGCGGGTATGGGTGAAGTTTCCTAAGGGAAACTGCTTATCGGAAAACTGAGCAAGGATTTTCATCGTGAATAGTTTAGACTAAGTGGTAGAATAACGCCCGTAGATTCGTTGCCTTAAGCTCAAGGAGGGAGATCGCCATGGTCATTCGAAATCGGCTCTTTGCCTTCCTCTTCCGCGTTGCCTCTTTTGGCGTGAGCGTTTGGAGTTGCTATCTTTTATTCGCCACGATGCCCCCGGCAATCGCGCTCTGCTATTTCACTGTCCAGACCAATATCCTGATCGCCGGCGTCTTTGCTTTGCTCGTTTTATTTAACCTCATCGACTTGATTAAACATGGCCTTCATGGCGTCGCCGCCGGTTTATGGATGCCTTTTGCTTTGGCCGGGCTCCTCTACGCCTTAATGACTGCGATCGTCGGCAATGGCTTTTTGTCTCAAAGCCCCTACACCCTCACCACGGTTTTGGCCCACATCGTCACCCCTGCCCTCTATTTGCTCGACTGGATGCTCTTTGAAGAGAAAGGCACCGTCAAATGGTGGCACGCCTTCTATTGGCTCGTTTTTCCCGCCTTCTATGGCGCCTTTATTTTCATTCGCCCCACGATTTGGCCGGATGTCACCGTCGACACGAAAAACAATTCCATGTACCCTTACTATTTCATCGATGTCACGAAGAACGGCGCTCAGCAAGTCAGCATCAATGTCGCGATCTTAGCCGCGGCCTTCTTTGTCCTTGGTTTGGTGATCGTCTTCTTCAATAACCTGATGGGCGGGCGCTTCAAAAAGCGGACCCCGTCGCTCAAGGCCTAAGCGAACACCACGAGGCGTTCTTTTGAGTTATCCACGCTTAAAGTGGCAGCGTTTAAAGTGGAGGCGCTGGATGCCGCTGGCCTTTAAAACGAAGGGGGCGTAAACCGTTTTTCCGCGAGCGTCGATCGCGCAAAGATAAGTCGGAACGTTCTTCGGTAAGGGCTCATCGACCGGAGTGAAGGAGAGAACCAAGGCATTCGAACTCTGAGGCTGGATCGATAAGAAATAACGCTTCTCTTTGTCGAGGCCGACATCGGTCAGGGAGTCGGGGCGTCTTGAAATCGGAGCGATCGATAGGCGAGCGTAGACGTAACTCTTCTTGTTAATCACGTAGATGATCTGAAGATCAAGCAGTTCTTTTAAGGACGAGGTTTTGTTGCTGGCAAAAAACTCGAGGCGGATCTCGTCTCCGAGCAAATCCATTCGCCGAGCGGCGGTTTCGAAGTGGGCGTCCTTGATCCAGTAATTGGCGAGTTTGAGCATGACGCCGACGCTGGCGGTCGCTAGAACGCCGATAATGACATACCAATAATTTTCCATGGCCTAGATATGATACAAGAATTGTTTCGCCTGTAAATTGGAAAACGCTATCAGGCCGAAGGCAGGTTGATGGTGGCCGGGGTTACGTAATCGCTTCGGCCAGCAAAAGAGGGGCCCCAACCGCCGGCATAGTTATAGAACTCTTGGAAGTTAGAATAGTGATCTTGGGTGTAGAAAATCACCGGATTGGTGTTGCCGTATTGCGTGCAGCCTTTGTAGACCACCACCAAGCGATAAGTACCACGGCTAATGCTGGTGCCGTTGTTATAACTCGGGTTGGTGGAAGCTCCGCCGATATCGAGTTCAACATACTTGTATTCGTTGACCGCTGGGAGCTGAGTCATATACCCCGTGTTCGAACTGTAATCTTTGCTATAAAGCCGGGCCGAAGTCCCATAAGTCACGATATAGCTTTTCCGGGTAGCGGTTGTGCCATCGTCGTATTGATAATTGTCCGGATAAGTTCCGAAGCCTTGATAATACAGGGCCACATCATCGGGCTCGATGTACCAACTGTTCTTTGTCAAGGTACGGTTCACCGTGCCATCGACGTTATAGACGTTGAGGGTGCTGCCGCTGGTCGTGACCGGTTCGATGCGGTAATAGCCACTGCTATTGGAGGACGAGGAACTGCTCGGGGTAACTGAGGAGGTTGAGAAAGTCGCCGTTGAACTCGAAGTCGAACTCGAGGCTGAACTAGCCGAAGAACTCGATGTCTCTCCACTCGACCCCGTGAGATAAAAGACAATCTGCGAGAGGTAAAGACGTTTGGTGGCGGTGAAGGTCATGCTCGAAACGCTGTGGGGTTCACTATACGTGCTATAGAGGGCAAACTTGCTGCTTGAGGCTTGGTCGATGGCGACGCTGCCGCTAAAGGAAGAGTCACTGCTTGAAAACGCTAAAGAGGCAGTCGCGTCATTGGTCCCATAATAGTAAGCATAAACGCTCACCTGAGCGATCGAATAAGTCGCGGCAAAATTGAGGGTAAATGTTCCGGCATTTGAACTATTGGATAGGCGAATCGCATCGCTTTTCTCGGGGTAAACATAAGATAGGGAGCTCGAAGAAGCCACGCTGATATTGTTCGTGCTGTAGGAACCCTCTAAAGTCGTAAGCGCGTTCGTGCCAGTGCTTGCCGGAGCAAAGGTGATGCTGGCGCAGCCGCTCGTTCCTTCTCCTTTGAGAAAAAGATTGTTAGCATTAAGGCTGATTCCCGCCAATACAAAAACCGATAGCGTGGCGCTAAGGGAGAGCAAAGCTAAGGGTTTTAACGATTTGTTCATGAGGTTAAAGGATACGAGTTTCCCTTCCGAACCTCAATCATTATAGGTCGCATCGGAAAGAACAATTTGGAGATTTCCGTTGAGAGCCCGGATCTCGTCGACGAGGGCTTTTCCGCTCACGCCTTTATTTAAGACGATATTGTAAGTGGCTTCGTAAAGTTGACCATAATCGACGGTTTTGGTCCGCATGAGTTTGGAGCTGGCGCAATATTTCTTTAAGGGCGCGGCGAAGGCGTCCTCCCAATTCAGCGATTCCGGGATCTGAACCCGCAAGACCATGACATGGTTTTTGTTTTCGCCAAAACGAGTTTTGTTCACCGCGAAAATCACGATGGCAAAGAGGATGAAGGCCATGCCGGCATAGAAGGCATAACCGATGCCTAAGACGATGCCAAGGACAGTGGAAATAACCACGTAGACCAAATCATCGATCTTCATCGGCTCGCTGCGGAAACGGGTGAGGGCGACGCCAACGGAGACGACTAAGCCCACCCGGACGGCATCGCTGGCCTCAAGCTCGCCGTTGCGGAGATTCACCAAGCCCAAGACCGCGGCCATGGCAAAAGGCAAAATAAGCAAAGCAAACGGCATCGCTTTCGAATAGACTTCATTGCGCTTGCCCCACTTGTAGAGCAAGGCGAGCAATAATCCCATCGCTAGAGCGACGAGCGCCAAAATCAAAAACGCGAACCAACCGGTATAGAGTTCGTAGAGACTTTTAAGCAGATTTGCCATAACGAGCGCCCCCTAAGATGGACTTCTATCTTATTAAGGGGAAATGAAAAAGTTTTATTGGAAAAATCGTTCGTCTTAACACTCGGAGTTAAGCCCGCTCTTTGGCGAGCATTGCTTTGAGCAGTATCGGTAGCCAAAATCCAGTGAGGTCCAAGAAGACATCGTGGAGGGTGGGAGAGCGCCCCGCCGAGAAAATTTGGATAATCTCCCCTAAGCTAGCGAGCAGCAAGGAATAGGCCATCAGGATGGGAAGCGTCCATTTTCCTAAGTTAGGGAAGCTGGCCAAGAAAAGGCCACCAAAAAGTCCCGTCAGCAAAAATAAGCCGAAATGGCCGAGGAGTTTGGCGCCAACACCCACGATCGAAGTTTGCTCTTGCGCCGAAAGGTTGCCGGCAAAAAAGACCGTGTTGATCCAGCCGATGATGCGGCCGCCTTCGGCATCATGCTCCGCCCCCGTCCGGGTCGACGTAAAAATGATGAGGCCGCTAAGGGCGAGGGTCAAAGCCAGATAAATCCAGCGTTTCATACCTGGCTATTATAGCCGAGGCCTTAGCGGGAATCTATCGGCCGGACGAAAAGGTGAGAGGCGTTATAGACCCGGGCCAAGGAATCGCTTAAGACATACATCTTGCTGAAGACCCAGCGTTTGGGGTCGCCCTCATGGGTCAAGTCCACCGCCACTTTCAAAAAGACGCCATCTTTGATGTATTCTTTAAGATAAATAAAGGTGTCGTTGCTTTCGTCATAACGGACATAATCGGGGTCGCGGCAGATGCCGGAGATCTCGTCGAGGCGCTTCAGATAATCGTGAGGCCTCGAAGCGGCGAGTTGATCCAGTTGAGGCTGCGGTAAGTAAATGTTGACGTCGCAAACCAAGGATAGTCCGAGGGCCTTTTCGACTTTGCGGGAAATGCGTCCAAGCTTTAATGGCCCTTCGCCAATGGAATCCATAGAAAGAATCCTCCTACCTTTAAATAGTCTTCAACTCGTGCAAAAGGGCCGAAAAGATACGATAATGGACAACGTTATGTTCAAGTACAAGAAAGATGACGCCACCTCCTTCGCCCTAGGGACGACCCTTAGCATTGAGGCGTTAACCCATAAAAAAGAAGCCGCGGTCCGCCTCTATATCTCGCCAAAGCAGCTGCATGATGACACCTATCAGAAGCTCCTTGATTTAGCACAAGGCGCTGGCATTCCCGTCATCGAAAACAACGAACGCATTTTTAAAGACTTGAGCGATAAAGATAACGTGATGGCAATCCTCGAGTTCACGAAGTTTGCTTCTTCTCTAGACCCCAAAGCCAATCACGTGGTTCTCGTCCATCCGAGCAACATGGGCAATTTAGGCACGATCATCCGCACGATGGCGGGTTTCGGCCTTCTTGATTTAGCCATCATCACTCCCGCTTGCGATCTCTTTGATCCCAAAGTCGTTCGGGCCTCCATGGGCGCGCTCTTTGACATCCGCTTTCAACTCTTTGCTTGCTATGAGGATTATGAAAAAGCCTACGCCAAGCAGTACCCCTATCCCTTCATGCTTCAAGCCAAGACCGCTCTAAAAGATGCCGAAATCCATACCCCCTACGCCTTGCTTTTTGGGAATGAGGCAACCGGACTCGATAGCAGTTTCTTAACTAAAGGTACGCCGTTACTCATCCCCCACACCCCGCTCATCGATTCGCTCAACCTCGATAACGCTGCCGCGATTGCTCTTTACGAATTCACCAAATAGTTTCGGTCCTTTCTTCCTTTTGGATTTCTCAGCCCCATTTCGGTTGTTTTCCTATAGGAAAAGATTACAATGGCTCCGCGCTACGAAGATTAGAAGTAGCGACGTTCGAGGATGGCGTTTATGGCGGCTAAGTCGGAAATGGATTTAACGAAGGGGAATCTTTTTTGGAAGATTCCTCTTTTTGCCTTGCCGATGGCCTTAACTTCGATCCTGCAGCTTCTTTATACTTCCGTCGATCTTTTCACGGTCAACCAATGGGGTGGTCACGCCACCTCAATGTCGGCGGTAGGCAGCAACGGCGCCCTCATCAATTTGATCGTCACTGTTTTCGTTTCGCTCTCCTTAGGGGCTAACGTCGCCATTGGCAATGCCAAAGGCGCTGGCCACCGCGAGCACGCCGAAAAGGTCTTGCACACTTCCTTGATCGTCGCCTTATTTTCGGGCATCTTCATCGGGGCCTTTGGCGCCATCTTCTCCCGGCAATTCTTGATTTGGATGGGCACGAATGCCGATATCTTGGATTTGGCGGCTCAGTACCTGATGATCTATTTCATCGGCCTGCCCTTCCTCATGGTCTACAACTATTGTGCCCAAATCATGCGGGCTTTAGGGGATTCAAGACGCCCCTTATACATTTTGGCGATCGCCGGCGCCGTCAACGTTTTAGCCGACTTTATCTTCGTCTATTATTTCCGCTGGGACGTGGCGGGCGTCGCTTGGGCAACCGTCCTCTGCGAAGGCGTCTCCGCCGTTTTGTCTTTCCTGGTCCTTTGCTTCAACAAAAACGGCTACATTCACTTTTCTTTCCACGCTTGCCGTTTTGACAAGGAATCCTTCTTTGAAATCCTGCGCATCGGTTTACCCGCGGGCTTCCAAGGCCTCGCTTTCTCCATCCCGAACGTCATGATCCAATCTTCGCTTTATAGCATCACCAGCGAAACCATCAATGGAGTGACCGTCAATAATCATGATATCGTCGCGGGATCGGTGGCCTCGGGCAACATCGAGGGTTACATCTACGCGATGATCGACGCCGTCGCCTCGGCCTGCGTCGCTTTCGTCTCCCAAAACTATGGAGCCCGCAACCGCAGCCACGTCCGCAAAGTCTTCTGGTATAGCCAAGCTTGGATGATGATCTTCTGGGCCGTTTCGGCGGGAACCTGCATCGGTTTGGGACATCAGCTGCTCGATATTTTCATTAATGATGACGCCAGTACCATTCAAGCCAATGCCATCTCCGCCGGCTATGAACGTTTGCTCGTTTTGGCCATTTCGTATTTCCTCGATGGCATCATGGACGTTTCTTCCGGCTATCTTCGAGGCATGCGCTACAGCACTCCTCCCGCCATTATCACGTTCATGGGGTGCACGGTTTCTCGAATCATCTTCCTGACCTTGTTCTTCCCCGCCTCCTATTTCGGCGGTGCTTTCCACACGGTTGCCTGGCTCTACGGGGTCTTCCCGATTTCATGGGTTCTCACCGATCTCACCTATGCTGTGGCTTGCTTGATCATCACGCCGAAAGCTTTCGCCAAAATCAACGACGCCCATGTCGTTAGCGAAGCGGTCGCTCTCGATTCCCGGGATCCGAATTCTCACGGCGGCGAAGCTTAATAAAGATTCGATTTACCACTCATTGAGTGATGCAAGGGATCCCTGGGAGAATCCACTTCACTTCAGCGACTCCGGCTCAATGTTGGCTTGACTCAAGAAGAAGCCAGTCATTTTTTAGGCATTCCCAAACGGACATTAGAAAACTACGAAGACGGTCAAAGGGTTCCTCCGGATTGGGGTTTACGACCTCATCCTTGATCGTTTAGCCGAATATGCGCTATTGGCAGTTCAGCGCTATGACCTCACTCACGGGATCTATACATTGTCACAGATTCGATTGCTCTCCTTCCCCGTCTTTAAAAAGAACCCTGTTCGGAAAGCCAGCCTTTTCGGTTCGTATGCCAAAGGTTTGGCCACTCCTACCCGTGACCTTGACCTTGGGATCGACACGGATCAAAAGGGGCTGGCCTTTTTTGCGATTGCCGATGAACTAGAACAAGTCTTTCACAAGAAAGTCGATCTCTTTCGTCTCGACCAACTTGAAAAGGGTGGAACCGCGGAGAAAGAAGTCGTCAAAACAGGACTGCGAATTTATGTCGGACGTTGAACCCTTACAGCAAATCGTGAAAGATTGCGACGCCATCGCTCTTTATTTAAAGCCGGTTCAAAATTTACAGAACTCAACGATGCGTCTGGAGACGCCATAGCCCTTCGCTTGCTCGATATTGGTGAACAAACCAAAAGAATTACGTCAGTGACGCGAGCTTTAGATCAAAGTATCCCTTGGTCTCTAATTGCAAAGATGCGCGACCATATCGCCCATCATTACGATGGCATCAATATCAAAACCGTTTATGAAACGGCGGTTCAAGATGTTCCCGAGTTGCGGGAAAAAGTTCTTAAATTGATTAAACAATTAACCGTTAATCCTTCAAAGTAACTTTTTGATTGCGTCTTCAAAGCTTTCAGGCGTCTCAGCCGGTCCAAAACGTCCCACCACTTCGCCTTGCTTATTGAGCAAGAACTTGGTGAAATTCCAAGCGATACGGCCGCCGAACTTGCTGGCTTTTTTATCGGTCAGCTCTTGGTAGAGGGGATCCGCGCCTTTGCCATTGACTTCGATCTTGGCAAACTGGGGGAAGCTGGTCTTATAGTGCAGCGTGCAGAAATCGTGGATCTCGTCCGCGTTTCCTGGCGCTTGATGGAAAAACTGGTTGCATGGGAAATCTAAGATGATAAAACCCTGGTCCTTGTAACGCTCATAGAGTTCCTCAAGGCCTTTGTATTGCGGGGTGAAGCCGCATTTGGTCGCGGTGTTGACGATGAGGACGACCTTGCCAAGGTATTGGCCGAGGTCAACGGAAGAGCCATCGCGGGCGGTGACGGTGTGATTCAAGATTGCCATAAGGTATCCTTCTTTCGCTTTAATTGTGCGAGACGTCAGAACCGAGAACAAGCGAAACGCTTAAGCAAAGACTTTAAAGGGTAACGCGGAAGGCACGCTCACGGCATTAAGGAGATAGGGCGAATCGTGGCAATAGCGATTGGAGAGGGTCGGATCGGCCAGGACCAAGGCCGAAACTAAGCGGCGGATCTCATGGGGCTTGCGCTTAGGAAATTCCTTAAGAAGACCATCGAGCGCCGCATTATTGAAGCCGCCAAGATCAGCGAGTTTCCGATAAAAGGACGCCACGATTGCCGGGTCTTCTTTTTCGGGCAAAGCCAGATAATCCGCGATGGAAAACCCCTCGCTATCAAAGAAGCCGCAAAGAAAACCGTTCTTCCGGCAATACGCATAAAGATAGGAGAACTTCGCGAGGTTCTCGTCTTGGCACATCCCCAAAATCGACTTCAATTCGACAAAGGCGATTTGGCCTTCGTAGGTATAGATGATGAAATCCGGATAATAAGGCGAGGGGTTATTGGCCCAAGGCTTGATATAGGGGACGGCTTTGGTCTGACCGCGGATGGCTTTGGCGAATCCCGTCGAGGTGATTTTGGCCAAAAAAGAGGTTTCCGCCAGATCATTTAAGGTGAGGGTGTGGCCCCCATCGACTTCGTAGACGAGCTGACCCGTCGGAACGCCATTACCTTGGGCGATCGCTTCAAATTGGGTTAAGGAATAGGTTCTGGCGTTAGCCCCGCCCCATAAGGAAAGTTTGATGAGCGTGGCTTTGCTCACATCGACTTTCGGATTGGGGAGATAACGCTTCACCCTTTAAGTATATGGTCAATCGGGCGAAGAAGGGGCGGTTAAGGTTTTCCGTTCGCTTAAAAAGCCATCGAGAGCGGCCAGCCCTTCTCCTAGAATCAGCAAAGCTAAGGCGACGTAGAAGTTCCAGGTCGGCCAATGAGGGAAGAAGAGCAAGGCGAATAAGGCTCCAAGAAAAGGATTGGAAGCATAGATGGCCGTCCCTAAGGAAGCGGAGAGTTTACGGAAGGACAAGACGAGGAAGACGATCGATAACCCATAGGCGAGTGCCCCATCAAGAAGCCCGATAAGATAGACCCGATAATCGGTGGATCCTTGGCCTAAAAAGAGCGCGACCACGACGAGAACGATCCCAGGAATTAAGCCTTTCACCATGCCGTATTCGACCGGATCTTTGCCTGAAAGTTTTTTAGCGAGGTTATTGGTGAACCCCCAGCATAAGGTCGTCCCTAAGATGTAGAGAGCGGCCGGCTCAAAGGCAAAGTTCTCAGCCGGATTGAACGAGAGGAGGACCGAAGCCCCGACAACGATGAGGATGGCTAAGCCTAAGCGCCAAGAAATCTTTTCTTTGAAAAGGAGTAAGGCAACGACAGCCGTCGCCACCACCTCAAAACTTTGAAGGAGCGAAGCCGTTTCGCCATTGAGTCTTTGTAAGCCGAGGAAGAGCAAAACGTTGGCGGTGCCATCGAGAAGATTGATGAGGCCAACATAGAGCCAATCGATGCCGCGCAAACTTGGGCCTAATTCATGCTTAGAAAGTTTGAGGATGAGAAAGAGCAAGCCCAAGGCCAACCCGCTGGCTAAATAAGTCCAACCCGCCAAAAAGATCGGCTGAGCGCCGAACTGTAATAGAAAGATGCTGAGAGGGACATTGAGGCCCGCTAGAAGAGCGGCGATGAAAGCAAAACTCAAATGCTTTTTCATAGCCGAAAGATTATAGAGAAGGCTACGTTAAAAAGATAGGGTTTAGGACGCTTTGCCGTGTTTCTGATAGGATTTGGCGATTTTGGCGCGGAGATAGAGGACCCCCACCGCTTCAAAATACGTGAGGGTGATAATGAGGGTGACGGCCAAGACGCTGATGCCCGGGTTCACCGTCACATCGGCAAAACCATAAACGTTATTGACGCTTTCATCGGAGGAGATCAAATGGCAAGAGGCTAAAGGGGTAATGATCGCCGCATAGGTGACGACGCTCATGAGGGTAAAGGCCGCCCAAGCCCACTTCTTTTCAAAAGCCGGCTAGACTTCAAAGAAGAGATAAGCCACGGCTCCTAAAATCGGCAAAACCAAATGGGTCAACCACATGTTAGGCCAGCCCCACATCATTAAGCCATAGCCTAAATACGCGGTGACGGGCATGAGGTAAAAAAGAACGACGAAGAACGTGGTTAAGGTCCCGCAGGTGGCGATAAGCTTGAAGACGCTTTGGGCCCGCGGAGTCGTCTTGCCATCCACGAAGTAAAGCCAGCAGAAACAAACCTGAATCAAGGCGGCGATCCCTAAAAGGCAATTGCTATCCTGGGTGAAGAAATGAAACATTGAAAAGCCCTGGCCATGGTTGCCAATGTAGCCAGAAAAACAGTTGGCCAGAACCAAGGCTTCTGCAATCGCGATAATGCAATTGAAAGCAAGGGACCACGCATAGCGTTTCGAAGTGCTCATGCTTCGTATTATATACATGTTGTAAAGTGTTTTTAAAGAGGTAATGAAAATGATTTTTAAATAGCGGCAAGAATCTTTCGCTTAATCAACAAAATGGCTTAAATGTTCAGCAATAACATCATGGCAATGGTTGGCGATATCCACCGTGCTCTTGCCAACCATATCCTCGGGCTCGATCACTTCAAGGATGTCGAGGCTCACAGGGGTAAAGCGAAGCTTCTTGAAGTTATGAGGGATCTTCCACGTGTTATGGAGGCAGCACACGACGAGCGGCTGCTTACCCCAAACCGCCACCTTAAAGGCTCCAGGTTTGAATTCATGGATTTGGTGGTCTTTGCTCCGGGTGCCTTCGGGGGAAATGCCAATGCTGGCTTGGCCGGAAGAAACAATATTCGCGGCCTGCTTAATGGTCTTCACCGCTTCAAAGGCATCCTCCCGGTTGATTGCGAGATATCCGGCATACGCCATCCACGGACCGGCGACGGGGAACGCGAAATTCTCGGGTTTGGAGACGCAGATGAGAGGATACCCCCGGAAACGGGAAATGACGACGAATTGGTCGAAATCGCTGAGATGGTTATTGATGATGACGAAGGGGCCTTTCCGTCCCTTTAATTTTTCTTTGCCCGTCACTTTGATATGGGCGCCCATGAGGAAAAGAACCTGCCAAGTGGTCTCTTCGAATTCCCAATAGACATAACGCGAGGCTTTGGGGTGGACATGGCGCTTCAGGTTGAAAGCGGCCGTGATGGTCATGTAGAGGCAATGAAGTCCAAAGCAAATCACAAAGCCAAGCGGCACCATGACTAACGGCACCCAAAACCACCACCATTGCTGGTACAAGTTAAGGAAATAATACGTGGAGCCAGCCGCGGCGAGGGAGAGGATGAGCCAAATGATGCTAAGAACCATTTCCTTTCTATCTTAACAAGACGGCGCCAAAAGTTAAGACTTTCTTCGTTGAAGAAAAAAGAAGCCCATCTCAAGGAGTGCCATTCCGCTAAGACGAAAGGGGAGGCTTATGAGGGCGGGCAATTGCGTTTCGAGAGCATTTTGTTAAAATCAGGTGTTAGGAAAAGCCCAAGAGAAATCGGCCAATTTTGCGAATTGTTCTCTCGATCCCTCGGCTAAACAAAACCCATTTATGCATCAAAAAAGACGAGACGCATCTCTGCTTTATCGCTAAGGCTCACTGCGGGGACGTGTTTAGCGCTTCCTTGCTTTATCTTGCCTAAAAGCCTCTCGAAGCTCGATAGCGGAGCCGGCGATTTCTTCAAAGCCAACTGGGGCATCCTCTTATTGGCCGTGCTTTTAGTGGCCGCCCTCATCGCCGTTACCATCTTGGCGCTTCGAATGAAGAAAAAGAATGAAGAATTTAAGGCTGCCAAGGCCAAAGAAGAACACGAGAAAGCCGTCCAAGCGGCCTTCATCGCTAACGCTAGCCACGATTTAAGGACTCCGCTCAATGGAGTCACGGGATATACCGCTCTTGCGTTAAAGGCCACCACTCTTCAAAAGAAGCAAGAATACTTGGAGAGCATCACTTCCTGCAACGCCTTGCTCACCGGCCTCGTGATCGACATCCTCGATCTGCCGCGTCTCGATAGCGGCAAGATGAGCCTCATTCCCGAAACGATGGACCCCCTAAAAGCCTATCAAGACGTCATCATGATGGTCGCGCCGCTTGCCGATCAAAAGAACATCACCCTCCTTTCCGATGAATCGCTTTGCCCCCACGAGGCCGTCGTCTCCGACCCCCGCAAGTTCCAGCGCGTCATTCTGAACCTGGCCACCAACGCCATCAAATTCACGCCTAAAGGCGGCCACGTGAACCTGCAAATCGAAAAAATGGATCCGGCCATCGCCGGCAAAAACTACCGCATCATCGTGAAGGATGACGGCATCGGGATGAGCCCTGAACTCCAGCAAAATCTTTTCGTTCCCTTTCATCAGGATGAACGCCCCGAAGCCGGCACGACCGGCGTGGGCCTAGGCCTATCGATCGTCAAAGGCATGCTCGACCTCATGGGCGGCAGCATCAGCGTCCAAAGCCAAGTCGATAAAGGTTCCACCATCACCGTGAACCTCCCCTTAAAAGAAAGCCAAGAGCCCTTAAAGAAACGGACGGCGCTGCCGCGAGAGAACGCTCTAAAAGGCCGCAGCATTTTGGTGTGCGAAGACGACGCCTTGAACCGCGAAATCGCCAAGAAGATCCTAGAGGCCGCCGGCTTGCAGGTCGATCTCGCTCCCGATGGCGGGGAAGGCTTGCGGGCGATCTCGAGCTCCGATCCGGGCCATTACGTTGCCATTTTGATGGACCTACGGATGCCGCACGTGGACGGTTTCGGTGCCACAAAGCTCATCCGCTCCGGCTTCCATCCGGATGCCAAAGCCATCCCGATCATTGCCTTAACGGGCGAAGTTTATGAGGCGGAGACCAAGGCCGCCTTTGAAGCCGGCACGAATGCCGTCCTCGCAAAACCGATCGATCCGCAAAAGTTGCTTTCCGTCCTCAACGAAGAAGTCGCCAAAGCCGCTAACCTCCACTAAAGATAAGGCGCCGGCTTTGTCGAGGCCTTTTTTCCTTGTTTCAACTACTAAAGCGTCCGTTTCGAAGCCTGAGCGAGTTCAAGAAAATCTTGTTCCGATTGGCCTCATTTTTCGGGTTAAAAAGAGGGCCGCTATCGACCAAAAGTCGATACTAGGAACGGAAGATACTGACCGCAATGGAATAGGGCAAAGGGACGGTTATTTTTTGTACTGCCCTTTGGCGAAGATGATCGTCAAGACGAGGCCAAGCGCCCCCGCGACACTTGCCGCCACGACGGCAGTCTTCACATTGTTGCTTCTCTCTTGACTCGCTTTGTCCATGTTTTTTTCGGCCGTCTCTAAAACCTTCATCAGCTGATCGCGAGCATGGATTTCTTCTTCGGGAGTGAGTTTGCCATCCGCGATCGATTTCTTAATTGCCTCGGAAGTGGTCTGACAAAGTTGAAGGAACTGGGCATTCTCTTTATGGCTATTTTCCGTCGCTTTTTGGAGCAGGTTGACTAACTGAAGGCCTTATTTCACCGCCGCTAAGGAATTGTTGGCATAGGGGCCCGTGCTTAAAGCTTGGATTTGCTGGCTGATCGGTTCTTTTGAAAGCTGAAGCGCGTATTTCCGAATCGACTCGTCGTCAAGAATAGCATCGCCAGTTGAGGTTTCTTTTATTTTGGCCATAAGGTTTCCTTAATCTTTTATAAAATTATACACCAGCCCTCTTGATGTCGCTATTCGTCCTAGAAAGCGGGAAAAATTTTGCCTAAGACGAATCCGTTCAAGAATCCGAAATAACCCGATGGCTCCTGAAAGTCGTCAAAAGAAAGCCGGCTCATTTCGAGCCGGCCTTCGTGGCTTCTCGAAGGCCTTTTGGAAGTCATCGAGATTGATTGTTGCGACGAATCCTTGCTTATGGAAGTAAAGTGTTCGCAGATAACAAATTTGGCAGGGCATGCCGATTGCTAGACGAACACCTTTTCAGAAAAAAGACATCCGGATGAATGCTTTGCCATTGGCGTCTGTCATCTTGCGCAAGACAGTTTTGATCGAATTCGGAATATTTGAGAAACCTTTCCAGCAAACGCCGATCTTATCAATCGCTTCGGTGATAATTTAAGTGTTTGGGTCAAAATTATTGAAGTGTTTGGGCGAATTTTCGGAATAGGAACGACAATTCGTTAGAAACCGCGGCCAAGTCGGTAATTTGAGCTAGCCAAAGCTCACAGGAGTTCAAGACGAAATAAGTCCCTATTTAACCGGGCCTGTTATCAAGGCGAAATCGAAGTCAAAAATGTGTTACAAATTCAAAAAGCACAAAAATAAGTAGCACATTTTTTACCTTGGTTACGAAGCCCGCGATTTAGCGGATCAAACCATCCGCGGCATTTTAAGGTATAAAAAGAGGGTTACAGAAAGCAAACTATTCAGCCCAAATAAACTTCATTTTCCGAACTCTTTTTGGTTTCTCAATCACTTTCTTCGCCCTTTTTCCCCAACGTAGTCCTATATAAAAAGTGAGAGGTACATTATGCAAAAAGGGATTCTCATTGAAGACAGCCTTGTTGAGATGATCAATGGTAAGCGATTAAAAGAAATGGAACCCTATCCCGAGGAAATAGTCCAAACCCTTTTTCCTGAGTCAAAAAAAGAGGATTATTTCACGGCAAATATTTGCAACCGATTCTCCAAACTGGATTTTCAGGTTTGGAAAGGAACAAGGGCAAAAAATGTCTCGGTGAAAAGTGGAAAGTCTGATTCGATGGGGTTTGAAAATATCAAATCGTTCATTCTTTATCTTCGGATCAAGGGGGTCAGCGAAGAAACACAAAAAACAATCCTTTATTACCATTATGGCGATGGGACCATGACAGGAAGCGGGAAAAGGCGATGGACTTACGAGCAGGTTTCTTCGCTCTTACTACCGCGAATCCAAAAAGCAAACGTCGAGCTTAACACCAAAGAAATGATTAATTGTGCTTTGGATCGTTTCGTCTTTAAAGGATCCAACGGAAGGGTTATTTCCGCGGATTTCGTTTTATTTGGCGGATCGAAATTCGGTTCCCTTTATTCACAAGAAGAGATCAGATTAGCGGCAACTCACAAGCATTATTCTTATTCGCGCGCTCTTCACTTTGGGCCTTTGCTGATCCAGCCTTATCTTCGAGATGTCCGAGGAAAAAGCGGAAACCAAAGCAAGCGAGAAACGCTTCAGGCCAAATGGCATTATATGCAGTCAGATCTCGAACAGTCGATTGAAAAGTCAAACCGAGATGCTCCGGTTCAATGAGCCCATCTTTTAGGGCGATCACGGAATCCTAAGGGGTTCCTTCCGCCCTGCCACAAAAAAGAGCGCCGAAGCGCTCTTATTTTGTTCCTGGCAGGGGCGGAAGGAATCGAACCCTCATCAAAGGTTTTGGAGACCTCTGTTCTACCACTGAACCACGCCCCTAGGCGTGGTAGATTATAGCCCCCAAGCGGTCTCCAAAACAAGAGAGAATAAGGCAAAATCGTTGGACCTTGGTCTCAAGAAGTTATTAAAAGTCTTGGTAAGGGATAAAAAAAGACTCAACCCGTGGCTGAGTCTTCTAGGATTAAAGCCTTAGGCACCGCGAGCGATCTTGCTCACGAGACCCATGTCGACTTGGCCATCGTAATTGGCTTTGAAATACTTCATGACCGCCGGCATCGCTTTATCGGGAAGGGTGGCGATGATCTTACGGATTTCATCTTCCCCAAGCATCTTCGGCAAGAATTTTTCGATGGCGGCTTTTTGCTTATCGATCGCGGCGGCTTGCTCGACGCGACCAGCCTTCACATAGCCCTCTTTTTCTTCATCGAGCTCTTTGCTGACCTTTTGGATCAAATGGAGGACATCGACATCTTCGACTTTCTTGCCGCTGCCATTGGTGGCGAGTTCCTGATAACGGGAAATGACGATGCTTAAGGCCGCGCGGCTATCGGCATCATGGGCCTTCATGGCCTCGAGATTGGCTTTCTTCAGCTCATCGATTAACATAACGTTTTTTCTCCTTCTTGTTTATAGAGTATTTTACACCGTTTCCTTATGGAAGATGTCCCGGGTCGCACGATAGATCGCGAAATAGACCGGAACGATCTCGAGACGGCCGATGAACATGGCGAAACTCAAGATCCATAAGCTGATGTCATATTGGTAGAGGGCGTAGCTCGCTTTATAGGCGATGAAATCGATGATGGTGTTGCCGGTGCCGCTAAGCCCCGAAGCGAACTCGTAGATGCCTTCTTGGAAGTTGTAGCCGGGCAAATAAGAAAGGGCCAAAGAACCCACCGCCAAAACGGATAGGTAGAACAAAGCGTAGAGCGAGCAATCGCGGTACTCCGAAACATCGACTTCTTTGGTTTCGCCCGCCCGAGTGATTAAGTGCGGGTACATCATGCGCGAAGGGGTGAGGCGATACTTGAAGTCCCAATAGATTTCTTTGGCGATAACGATGACACGGTACTGCTTAATGGCGCCCGCGGTCGATCCCATACCACCGCCGATGATCATGCAGATGACGCTGAGGAAGAGGGCTCCTGATCCTAAGTGAACAATGGCGGCGACGTTGGAAAAGCCCGTGGTGGTTAAGCAGCTGATCGCCTGGAAGGTCGCATAATGGAGGGCATTCCAAAACGAGGTGCCATAACTGCCGATCTCTCCGGCCGAGTTCATGTTCTCATACTGAATGGAGATGCCTAAGCTCATCAGCAAGATGACGACGATGAGGAAAACCGCGGTGAAACGAACCTCGCAATCCTTGAAGAATTTCTTCCATTTGAAGGTGGTGATCGATAAGTGAAGCACGAAGCTGGTCGCCCCTAAAAGCATGAGGACGCACATCGTGATTTCCATGCCGACCTGGTTATAGGGGAGTAAGCCATTCCCGGTGTAAGCCGAATCGATGAAATAAGTGATGGAGGTGCTGCGGGTGGAGAAGCCCCCGGTGGCCAGGGCGGCGATGCTGTGGTTAAGCGCCTCAAACCAATCCATGCCGAATAGCCACAGGGCCAAAGTCCCTAGCACAATATAAGCGGTGTAGATCGAGAGGATGAATTTGGCGGATTTAGCGAGGTTAGGCAAGAGTTTGTCGTTATGGCCTTCGGCGTAATAAAGCTTCATGCCGTAACGATCGCTGATGACCGAGGCGACGATCAAAACCAAGCCCACGCCCCCAATGAATTGGGTGAAACTACGGTAGAAGAGAAAGACGTGCGGGCAAAAGGCGTCGATGCCGTAAGCGGCTTTGGCATCAAGGACATCGAGGAAAACGGTGAGGCCAGTCGTCGCATAGCCTGAGGTCGATTCGAAGAAGGCTTCGCTATAGGAATAGGTATGGGCGGCACCGTCGACTTTGCCCATGAGGAAGAAAGGGAAGGCGCCCATGGCGACCGCAAATAGCCAAATGAGGACCAGTAGAACGCTATCTTGGTGTTTGGCGAGTTGCTGCTTCTCGGCTTTATAGAGGAAGCCGAAGAATAAGCCTAGTCCTAAGACGATCGAAGCGAGGCCAGGGATAGCGAAATCCGCCCAACAACGCCACTCGTCCCAATAGAAAGCGATCATGAGCAAAGGAATCAGGGTGATCACGCCGATGAGGGCGATGAAGATGCCTAGGTAACCAAAAATCAGTTTATAGCCGCCGGCGGTGCGCGCTTTCATAGCGCCCCCTACTTCTCCTGCTCGATGAAGGCCATGACTTTGTTCTGGTCTTCGGGAGCGCAGGCGATCAATAGCTTATCGCGGGTACGGATATCGACTTGGCCGTTCGGGATCACGACTTGGCCAGCCCGATAAATGCAGGAAATCGCCGCGTATTTCGGGAAGGCGATGTTCATCAGCTTCTTGCCGGCGATCTTGTATTTGGAAAGGATGACCGCTTCGACGATGACGATCTTGTTGTTTTCTAGGCTCAGGGTCTTCATGAGTTCCTCGACGGAGGACTCGGTCTTGACCGATTGGCCTAAGAGGTAGGTCGAAGAAATGACGGAATCGATGCCTAAGGTTTTATAGAGATCGACGTTGGTCGGGTTATTGACGACGCAGATGCACTTCTTGGCGCCGAAGCATTTCTTGGCGAGAAGGCAGGAAGCGAAGTTATCGCAATCGCGTTCGCAGAGGGCGATGAAAACATCCGCGTCTTCGGCGTGGGCTTCTTCGAGGACGTAATTCCGCCAAGGATCGCCGACATAAACCGCGACCCGTTCACGCTTTAAAATGAGCTCGGCTTCTTCTTTCGAGTTATTGATGACCACAAGTTGGTTATCCTTCTTGTGGAACATTTTGATGATATATTCGGCTTCAAAGGTGCCGCCAGCCACGATGATCTTCATAGTTACTTTTTGTCCTCCTGATTGCGGAGAGCCAAGAACTTATCGTGGGTGAGCTGGAACGGATAAATCGGGATAATGTTATAGCCTTTCACCAGCACGCCTTTATCCGGATCATCGAAGCGGACATAGACATGAGGGACGTGGTAAATGCGGTCGCACACATGGGCTAAAAAGAGATTGACGTTATCGTTGCCCGTCGTGATGACGACGGTGCGGACATTATCGATTCCGGCATCTTCGAGGGCGTTGACGTCGGTGGCATCCGCCGTGATGGTATAACCCGAAAAGACATCGCTGAGGCGATCAAAGGAACCCTTATCGGCATCCATGACCAAAACGTTATCCCCCTTGGTGAAGGATTCGTTGGCGATGGCGGCGCCAAGGCGCCCGCAACCGATAACCAAAATCTTGTTTCTCATAAGCCTTCTGCTTTGTCTTTTAGGATAAAAGACACCGCATTATAACCCCCAATCAGCAATTCGGCAATTCCTCGGTGGGATGCAATTCGCTCAAGGTTTCAAAGCGAGGCAGTTTGGCCGTAATTTCGCGATACTTCGCCAGCGTTTCTTTTTTGTGCAAATGGGCCCAACCCGAGGTGGCGTAATTGCCCAAGCACCAATCGATGAACTGACGGGTCGCTTCCGTCATGTAGTAATGTTTGGCATGGTCGCGGAAGTAAGCCACGGGGATGTCCTTTTTAAAGGCCTTGCCGCCATAGACCTTGCTGGCCGCCAGCATATCGCAGACGTATTCGACCGCCCACTTATAGGGCATGGTGCAAAGGACGAGCTTGCCCATATAGAAGTCGGTCCAATATTCCCAATGGTGCGGATTGCGGCGGGTATGGTGCTGGCAGATGAACGAGAAATTGTCGTGGGCTTTACGCTCCCCTAAGACCGGTGAGCAATGGCCGTTATAGAACTGTTTGGACCAGTGGAACTCGGTGTAACCGTATTTGGTGAGATCGTGGCGAAGGGCATGAAAGAAAATGCCCATGTGGAAGGCGTTACGGATCACTTGGTGACGATGCTTGGTAATGGTGACGAAATGTTTAAACCCGTGCGACATAATTACTCCTTTAACAAAGCGGTGAGGGTGGCCCCGATATCTTCATGAATCACATATTCGCAATAGGGGTCGTAATGCGTAGCTTCTTTATTGATGATGATCTGATGCTGGCCCCCGAAGTAATTGACGAGCCCGGCGCAGGGATAAACGTTCATGCTGGTGCCGCCGATGATGAGAAGGTCGGCCTGTTGCATCGCCACCACCGCATCATTGAGGACTTGCTCATCGAGCGGCTCTTCATAGAGGACGACATCCGGCTTAATGAGACCACCGCATTTTGGGCAATGCGGGACCCCCGTGTGTTCGATTTGCTCCAAGTTGAAGCGGGAATAGCATTCGCTGCAGAAGTAACGTTTGGTTGAGCCATGAGCTTCCAAGACATCGCGAGAGCCCGCTTCTTGATGTAAGCCATCGATGTTCTGAGTGATGATGGTGATCCGGTGACCCCGTTTTTCAAAATCAGCCAAGGCGAAGTGCGCGGCGTTGGGCTTAGCGGTTAAGTTCACCATCTGCGACCAATAGAATTCATAGAAGGTCTTCGGGTGCTCGACGAAGTAGGTATGAGAAAGCATCGTCTCATAAGGGACGCCATATTTGGACTCGCAATTGTAGATGCCTTGAGGCGAGCGAAAATCCGGAATGCCTGAGGCCGTGGAGACACCCGCGCCGCCAAGGAAGACGATATAGTGGGAATCTTTGATGAGAGAACGTATTTGGTTGAGCGTGAGGGAATCCATAATTAAAACCTTCTAAATTATAGCCCTTCCTCTTCTCAAAAGAGGGCTGGGTTAACCGAAAAATGATGATTTTGAAAACCGACCCGGGGCAACTGGCCATAAGCATCGAAGTAAACATCGAAGTAAACATCTAAATTAAAACTTGATATTTTACCGATATTATCTTATGATTTCTAAAAGAAACAACATGAAAGAGTATCAGCCTCCTTATACCCTGACTAACCGTTGCTTGGTTCTGGTGGATTCGATCGTCCGTTACGCCACCAAAATTCAAGATTATTCTTCGTTTGACGCCTCGCCGAAATTGCGGCGAGATCAGCAGATACAATCGCTGCATTCCTCTCTGGCCATTGAAGCGAACTCGCTCTCGCTTTCTCAAGTGATTGATGTTATTGACGGAAAGCCAGTTCTCGGCAAAACCAAAGATATTTGGGAAGTTAAAGATGCCTTGGCTGCCTACGAGCAGATTCAAAAAATCAATCCGTTTTCCTTAAAAGCTTTTTTGGATGTCCATGGTTTAATGACGGCTCATACCGTGACTCAATCCGGAAGGTTCCGCAACTCTCCTGAAGGAGTCTTTTCCGGAGAGCGCTGCGTCTTTATGGCTCCGCCCGCTTCGCAAGTCCCCCTTTTGATGAAAGATCTTTTCCAGTGGCTCCAAGTTTCCAAAGGAACCGTTCATCCGCTCATTCAGGCTGCCGTCTTTCACTTTGAAATGGTCTTCATCCACCCCTTTAGCGATGGCAATGGCCGTATGGCTCGTTACTGGCAAAGCGCTTTGTTGGGCCACTACAATCCTTTGTTTTTTTACGTTCCTGTCGAAAATCAGATCAAAGGGCATCAAAGCGCTTATTATCAAGCCATCGCCAAGAGTGAAAAAGCTGGTGACTCCACCGCTTTTATTGAGTTTATTCTCAGTTGCATCGCCGATACTTTAAAGCCGTTAGCCCAAAATCAGGACCAAATTTTAGCGGGGCCAGCAACGGTTCAAAAACTTTTGGCGAGGATGGCTTCCGGGCGTTTTTATTCCGCCAAAGAACTGCTAAAGCTCGTTCATTTAAAATCCAAAGCTTCATTTCGGCTTCATTATCTCGTTCCCGCTCTTAAGCGAGGATATCTTGAGTACGAATTTCCCAAAGCCCCAACTTCGCCAACGCAACGTTATCGGAAACGCTAGTTTATTAGCGGGCGTTCTTTTTGCTGATGGTGATCCGAGGTAAGGCTGAATTATTGCCCGGGAAAGAGAAGGTTTTATGGTGAAAAACGCCTTGGCCATTTAAGGCGCGGATTTTTTCGGCTAAGGCGATGAGGCCCACCACTTCATCCCGAGCGATCAAGCCGGTATTGTGGCCGGCGTAGAGGGTATAAGTCTTGGCTAACTCCGCGACGCGTTTCGCTCCGGGAAGCCAGGTGGTAATGTTCGTGCAACCCGGAAGCTGCAACCAAAGATACGGGTTCACATCATCGCCGCAGAACGCTATATGCGTTAATGGATCCAAATAGATCACGGAGCCCTTGGTGTGGCCGGGAATCAGCTCATAGGAAATCACGCGGCCCCCAAGATCAAAGGTTTGGTTCGGCTGGAGATAACGGATATGGCTATGGTAAGGCTTCTTCGAAAGTTTTAGCGGCAACTTCCACTCCGCGATGATGGCTTTGCTCGCCGGTTTACTCGAGAGCAAGGCATAGATGAATCCGCGGTCATTCGGATGAACGTAATATTCCTTGAAGCAATTGCGGTTTCCGACATGGTCGCAGTGCCGGTGCGTCGCCACTAGAGTGATCGGAAGCGAGGTCAAATCTTTTAAGGTGCCCAACAAGTCGCCGGCCCCAACGCCCGAGTCGATCAATAAACCTGAAGACTCGCCTAAGAGCAAATAACAATTCGCGAGCCCGTCTTCATCGATCCGATACGTCTTAGGCGCAATCTCGTTAATGACGTGGATACCATCTTTGGCGGTAGAGGAATTCATAGCCTTCAGTGTAGCCTCTTTAAAGCAAAAGAAAACCCTGAAGGCGGAACTTCAGGGTAATCGCTAAGCCAGTTTAGGCGATCGGAGCCGCGAAGAGATCGTTAAAGGCTTCGCTCATGGTCGGGTGGGTGTAGATCTGATCCCGCAAAGCCGTATAGGGCAGATCGTAGTCCATCGCGAGTTTGATGAGGTTGATGAGCTCGTAGGATTCGGGGCAGTAGAGCAAGGCGCCTAAGATCTTTTGCTTTCGGGGTCGACCAAGGCTTTCAGGAAGCCGGTGGTATTGCCTAGGACTAGAGCTTTAGGGATGGCCGAAGTCGGAAGTTTAAATAAGGTATAAGGGATGCCTTTGGTTTTGCTTCGCTTTCACTTAAGCCAACCCGGGAGAACGCCGGGCTGATGAAGACGGAATACGGGGCGTTATGGCGGGCGCTTAAGGCCTTGGGACTCGCGGGATCTTCTAAGGAGGATTTCACAATCCGGAAGTCATCGAGAGAGATGCAAGTAAACTGCAGCCCACCGATCACGTCCCCCATCGCGAAAATCCCCGGGACAACGCTTTGGAGATGATCATCGACCACCACCGCTCCGCGCGGAGTTAAGGTTAGGCCCGTCCTTTCGCCATGGAGATCCTTGGTGTTGGGGCTGCGGCCAGTGGCAACAAGAATGGCATCTCCTTTAAGGAGAGCAGCCTTTCCGCCCGCTTCATAACTGACGGAGCCGTCTTGATCAATATGGGTGATCTTCACGCTATAAATCAGGTCGATCCCGCGTTTAGTGAATTCAAGGCTGATGGCGTCGGCGAGGTCGCGGTCTTCGCGGGGGATAAAACTATCCTCCACCTGTAAGACGCTCACTTTGGAACCAAAGAGGTTGTACATGCTGGCGAACTCGAGTCCGATATAGCCTCCGCCGATGATGGTGAGACGCTTAGGAAGTTCTTTTAAAGCCATCAAGGAATCGGAGAAATAGACTTTGGGATTGTCCTTGATGCCATCTAGAGGCGGAACAAAGGAGGAAGACCCGGTATTGATGAAGATCTTTGGGGCCGTAAGAATCCGGCCGGCGACGCTGACTTCATGGTCGCCGCTAAAGGCGGCGGTACCGTTGATGACTTCGACGTTAGGGAAGGAAGCGAGTTTCTGATAGTTGCGGCCCCTTAAGGTCGTGACGATGCTCTCTTGCGTTCGATGGCCGCGCGATAAAGCTCGGCCTGTTTGCTAAAGATGGGTTCAAGCTTCGGCGGCCTTAACGAGCGTCTTGCTCGGGATGCAGCCGACGTGTATGCAGGTGCCGCCGTACATGGCGGGATCGCGTTCGATGAGAGCGACCTTCTCGCCTTTTTTAGCCAGGTAGCCACCCAAAGTCTTTCCGCCTTTTCCAAAACCGATGATGATCGCGTCGAAATGCTCTAGCATAGGTTTATTTCCCCTTGTCCAATCTGGACTGCCTTTAAATGAATAGAAGAAAGAGGAAGACGCCACTAGAATGCTTCAAAGGGCCCTTATTCGTCCTTAGCCCTATAAATTCGGTAACCGGTTTTTAGAATCTCTTGGAAAAGTTGAGGATTCTTCGTAAGGTCATCAAGCCGCAACAAATCGACTTTCTTATGAAGGGCATCTTCTAAGCGCCCCCCTAGCCCAAAATAGGCTAAGCCCGTAATGGAACCAGAAATCAAGAGATCGACATCGGAGTCGCCGCTAGCTTGGCCTTTAGCATAGGAGCCAAACAAATAGGCAAAAGATACGGGCTCGGTCGCCAAGACCTCGGCGATGCGCTCCGAAAGTAAGGCTAAAGGATAGACACCCTGGTTAAAAGAATAGGGTTCGTAGTTTGAAAGAGTTTGAACGATCGCTTGACCCGCCAAGGAGTTCATGCGGGAACGACCCAGCTCATAGTTTTGATACGTTTTCGTTGGGACGTGTAATAAGCCCGCAGCTTGTTTTTGGCTAAGACCCTTTTGTAAACGAATCGTTTTGATATCCATGGCTTTAGCATAATCAACATACGCCAAGATATTAAGATTAGGCGTAACTTCACGCTCGCCATAATAAATAGGCGTAACTTCATTCATTGGGTGGATTCCCTCCACCTATAAATAGTCATAAAAATCCTTAAGGGACCGGCGACTTAACGGTAACGCTTGATTTTGGCGAGCACGCGGCCTTTTCTCGAAGTTCCGACCTCGCCGAGATAGACGAACTTTCCATAGCCTTTGAAAACCACAAGCTCGCCCCCAAGACAAAGATAAGACGCCGAGTCTTTAGCAACGCCATTAAGGAGCAAATTCCCCTTTTCGATTTCGCTTTTGGCCGCGTCGCGGCTCAAATGAAAGACTTCGCCGATGATCGCATCGATCCGCGTGCTGGCCACGTTGATCAAGACTTCTTCAAAGCTGGGCTTCACCGCGACCGCTTTCGGGGCAAGGATGCTCGTGCGGACGACGTTAGGTCCAACTTCAATCAGATTTTTAGAAAGTTCCTCGGCGATGCTCTTAAAGGTGAACGCGTAAGCTTGCTTCCCAACGACCACGATATCGCCGATCATCTCGCGCTTATAGCCTAGTGCCATCAGGGCCCCTAGATAATCCCGGTGGGTCAATGGCGAAGCGAATTCGGCTTTCTTAGGGGCGATATGAAGGACCACGATGTCGGCCCCGCCTTCTTCCTCGGCAAGTAAAGAAGCCTCCTCATAGATTTCCGGATAAAAGAAGAGTACTTTACGTTCCGCATCCTCATAACCGCCATAAGCAAAGTAATGGGCCCCACCGATCTTATGGGAAGGCAGGTCCACTTTCTTTTCATAGGCGAGATCTTGGAGATAACCTTGCTCTTCCAAACTGAGAAAGGGCGTGTGGGTCAAATAGCTTTTGGAGGTGGCTTGTTCCGCTAACTCCAGGAAGCGGCGTTTTAAGAGTTCTTTAGGATCCATAGGCTATAAGGCTAGGACCCCATCGCTGCAAATGACTTTGCTTAATAAGGTGCCTTCAAAGTAGGCCCGGCCTTTCGCGATCCCCTTAAACTCCGCTTGGGTTCCCCCATAATTAAGACTCGCTAGAAGCTTATCTCCATAGAGGAGATTATCGCCTAAGGAGGTCAGGCTCTTCGGTAGCGATAGCGAGCTTAAGGTCAGAAGCAGAGACAGCGAAGATTCTTCTAAGTTCAATAAGCCTTCATTGAGGGTGAGGCTGCTCAGTAAAGTCGCGTTATAGAAAGCGTGGTGCCGAACCTTCTTTAGGCTAACGGGCGCGTTATAGGCCGTTCCGCTCCCTTGGCAGAAGGTGATGAGGGTGGTTCGCTCTTGATCGTAGAGGCCAAAGCCATCAAAGGAAAAATGGCTGTTTGTACTGTTTAAGGTGATGGTCTTCAATTTGGCATCATTGAGGAAGACTTCTTCACCGAAGGAAGTAAGGCTATCGGGCAAGTTCAGGTTATCGAGAGTCAGCATGCCGCTGAAGCAAAGATCCCCTAAGCTCGTTAAGCCTTCCGGGAGGCTTAGGCTCTTAAGAGCCTGGCAAGCGGATAAGGCTAAAGGAGCGATGCTCTTTAAGGAAGAAGGCAGCGTGAGTTTATTGAGCCTTGAATCAAAGGCGAGGGCGGACTCTGGCAGCAGCGAAATCCCTTCGGGGAGGGTTAAACTCGTGAGGCGGTTCATCTGGGCGAAGCAAGATGCCCCTAAAGTTTTGAGGCGAGAAGGCAAGTTCAAAGTGTTAAGCCTCGTGCAGCCAAAGAAGGCATAAGGAGCAATGGCGGTCGCCGTGGCGGCGACGGTGTAGGTCGTTGACGTGGCTAAGCCATCCGCAAAGTCATAGAGGGTCGTGGCATCTTGGTTATAGAGACCAAGCCCATCGCTAAAGAAAGCCGTGTTTGAAGAAGGTAAGCTAAAGCCCGTTAAGGAAGTGCAGGCCGCCGTGACCCCGGTCCCATAGGAAGTTAAGCTCGCGGGAAGAATGAGGCTAACCAGGTGCGAGCAATTCTTGAAGGCGAAGTCGCCGATCGACTTTAGGCTAGAGGGCAGGCTCACGTTCTCGAGTCGGAAGTTATTGGCAAAAGCCCCAGCCCCGATGGTTGAGACGCTTTTGCCGTCAACCGCGGCGGGGATGCTCACCGAACTGGACGAGCCAGTATACGAGTTAAGCGAAAGGCTGCCATCCTGTAGAGTCGCAAAATGAAACTCGGAAGGGGCGACGCTCGAAGACGTCGCCTGCCCGCAGCTAGCGAGTCCAAAGCAGAATAAGGGGATGAATAGAGCGAAGCTTATTTTCATTAATGATGTTTTATTATCGGGCTTTTGTCCCCAAAGGACAAGAAAAGCCCCGCGGGGTTTTCCGTGGGGCTTGAACTTTCTTTACTTTCTCGGAGTGAGGTAGACATCCACCATGTCGATGAAGTTGGCTTCGATCGCTTGGTAATCGAGGACTCGATCATGGATGGTGGTCTTCGGTTTGACGGTGACGAGACGCATCGTTAAGCCGATGGTGTCGGTGATGAGCGAAATGGCTTCGACCGCCGGATCGATATCCGCGCGGATAGAGCCATCTTTTTGGCCGGCGATAATAATCTTCTCAATGCTGACGGTCCGAGCGAAAAGCTGCGAATAATAGGCGGTCATTTCGCTGGCGGTCGGCGAGTTGGAGAAACGAGCTAAGAAAGTGAAACGATTGGGGTCTTGATGGGAGAGTTCAAAGAAGGCTTTGCCGATAGCGAGCAAAGTTTCCTTGCCTTTGCGGTTACGGTCATTGGCGATCGGGAGCATGGCGTTGACCACGCCTTCGTCGATCTGATTCTTGATTCCGAGAATGATATCGTCCATCGTCGGGAAGTATTTGTAGAGGGTCTGACGCGACACCTTAGCGGCATCCGCCAAGGAGAGCATCGAAACATTGGCTAACGAATTATGAGAAATAACCTGAAACGAAGAATCCAAAATATGTTTTCGGACTTGAGCCCGGCCTTTATCGAATTTATTGACGGTTCCGTCTTTGTTGAGTTGCATAAGTTCTAGTCTACCGCTTTCCGAATAATATTATACGCACGCGGGTGAGGTTATGAAAGACAAAGAAAAAATGTAAAAAGTCGCTCAATAGAAAAGAAGAATGGACCGCAATTATTCGGGCAATGCTAAGGAAACAACGTTTTTAATATTCTGAAAACAATGCGTTGCTTTAGAATGGAAATCGTCAAAAATGCCGAGAGCATCGGCAAAAAGTGCTGGCAAAGTGTCCAATCTTTTACAAAGGCGAATGTAAGCACTTCTTTAGCGGCAAGAATAGGTTGTGCTTGGACCTGAGGATCCGCTCACGATAAGTCGGCGGCGTTTTAGCTCCAAAAGATGGTAGCCCACCGTCCGATCCGACATCCTTAGCGCTTTAGCAATGGCTTTGCGGGAAGAGGAGGGATGATCATGAAGATAGGCGATGATGTCGTTTTGTTTCGGATTAAGGCCAAGGGCCCTTTGAGAAATTAAGCTCGGCCAGATCTCAAGAGTTTCGTTTTCAAAGGTCAGCGATTCATGGAAACGTTTTGAATCCAAAAGACCATTAAAGAGGGTTTCCCGAGCCTCGTCGATAAGTCCAAGGGCTTTAAGGAAGGCAATCATCGCTTGGCTTTGTTCCTGGCGGAATAAGGAGGGATTAAGGCGAGAAGGATGAGCAGGATAAGCCAAAATCAGGCGATCGCTTAATAGGTCAAGCGTGAGACAACCGGAAGAGGAAAAGTCACGGGTTGCACCCGCAAATAACAACAAGGTCAAAAGGTCTTCTTTATCGAGGAAAGGCACGACTTGGCTTTTGTTATTTCCAGCCCCTTGGGAATAGGGCAAATTCGACACCAAAAAAGTGCTCAAAGAATCTAAGAGCGAAACATAGGGTCCAAAGTAGACTTGGGTCTTGCCCGAAACCGCGGTTCCATTCGTCCCATTTTTAAGGCTCGTAATGACGGCGCGCTGAGCTTCCGAAAAACGGGAAAAGAACATGGCGTATAAGCCCGCGGAATTTTGGGTGATTGCTTCCCGGAAAGCTTTCTCCAAAACACTGGAAGAGGCCGGCTTACGGACCCGAAGAAATGTGAGCGCGTCACGGACCGTCGGGTCCCATTGCATTTCGAAATCTGTTTCACGCATATTCTCATTATAACTGTTTGCTAGTTAGTTGCTAGTTATTTTATAGATGTGCAGTAGTAACTTAAATTTTAAATGTTTTAAATAGATTGCTAGGTTATTGCTTGTTATTTGCTTCGTTCAGGTCTCTCGTGAGATTAGTTTTATCCCCTCGCCAAGGCTCCTTAATCCCTTCAAGCGCTGCCCCTTAAGCAAGATTCGTTTGCTCTTGAAACATGGAACATCTGGTTCCTTTTAGGCGCTTCTTTTCGCTTTAAAACCGCTCTTTCGTTTCATCAATATTTCTCTGACGATTTTTTCTAAAATCCCCAGCCGTTCTTAAGGAGGAAAAGTACCTTTGGATTTAAGTTAATTTCGTTCTTCTTTTTTGGTTCGTTTTTGAGGTCCTTTTATTTCCCTTTTTCATGTCCCTTTTCGAAGACTCTTTATTGGCTTAAAAATACCCTTTCTCTGAAATCAAATTTAGGCCCTAAAAATTGTCTTTAATTGGGCTTCCTTTTTGCCTTAAGGCACACCTTTTAAAAATTCCTTTGAACAGTCCTAGAGGATTCCTTTCCGCTCCCCTTGGCTCCCCCAAGCTTTGATTTGACCCCCTATATTGTCTCGAAATGCACCCCCTCTCAAGGCTCCGTTATGAGGGAGGTGGTTAATTCCTCGTCCATCCCCACATAAGAAAAGGCCAGGGGTTTCCCTGGCCATAATGCATTATGAAGAGGCAAAGACGAATTAGATGTGTTTCTTCTTGAGGATGAAGACACCGGCCGTGGTCAATAAGCCTAAGACTCCAACCGAGGCGATCATGATGATGGCCCCCGATTCGTTGCCTTGTAAGCCTAAGACGCTCGATGCTCCGCTGGTCGAGCGGTTCATGAAGTTGCCTTCCGGGAAAGCAGAAGTACCATACTTCTGAATGATGTAGTCGTAGCGGGCAGCCAATTCTTCGGCATAGCCACCGTCAATCTTGGCGGAAGCCGAAGTAAGGATGCTCTTCACGTCAGAAGCTAAGGCAACATAATCGCCATAAATTAAGTTCCAAGCCGCTTTTAGATCGCCGCTCGCAGTCGCCGGTGAAGTAGCGCCTAAGCAAGCGGATCCTAAGGTCTCGTAGCAAGTCTTCGCGTGATCGGCGGCAGTCACATAGCTTTCCTGTTCATAAATGCTGATCGTGTCCATTCCCGTTTGAGTGGGAAGATAACAGCTAAACAGCGAAGAACTATTATTGTGCATGATGACATTGTGGGTGTTGCTACCTTGAGCAACAATCGAAGCTACGCCTTCGTTAGAAACGGTAATGGCCCAATCGCCCTGGGCATCAAGGGTCGTTTCGCTTCGCAAATAATTGCTACTCGAGGAAGCGGCATAGAGGTAGCCGGCAGCCGTGCTCATCGAGAAGTTGGCACTTCCCGTCGAAGGGGCGCCTAGCGTGATCAGGCCGGCGGACTCATCCTCGAGAACATCGCTGCCACTGAGGGAGGCGGCAATTTGGGCACGATTGTTGCCATTTTGGGTGCTCGAGAGCAAGTACAAATTGGAAGAAGCATTCGTGGCACCGATGTAAATTTTGGCACCGTAGATGAGTTGTTTGACGTTTGTGACTTTGACAAACTTTTTGGCGATATGAACCTCGATGGCGAACGTCACCGAAGCGACCCCGGCATGCGACACCGTGACGGTGATGGTTCCGGCCGTATTTAAGGTCGCACCGTTAGCAGGATCGATCGTGTAGTCGGTGACTTCGGCCGTCGAAGCGTTGTTATAAGTTCCGGTGACGACTAAGCCCGTCGTGTCAAAGGCCGCGCCGGTCGCATAGCTGAGTTTACTAGGCTGAGTAGTGACGGCAATCGAAGTCAAGCTCACCGCCGCGACGGAGATCGCCGGGGAGGCGATGGTCTTGGTGACGCCGCCGCTGACGAACGTGCCGTTAACGGAAGTGGTCCCGGCGGCCAGATGGCTGGTCGGCCAAGAAACCCGGCTCGTGACATCGACATCAAGGGTCGAATTATCCGAAATCTTGGTGAAGGTGGCAGTCGCGGTCAATCCCGAAGGATCGAAAGCCTCGTTGTCGTAATAAGACGCCTTGGTCAGCGATCCCGAAACCGCAAGGCTCGTCAAGGTATAGTTGGCCTTTTGGTAAAGGGCCATGCTGCCTTTGAGGGTCGAGTAGCAGCCAAAATAGGCGGTTGAAACGCTGTTATGTCCGAAGATATTATTCGTGTATTGGCCTTGAGCCGTCATCGTTACAACGTTGCTGGCAATGGCAACGGCCCATTTGCCTTCATCGGCTAACGGACTGATAAGGGCGGCTTTCCCGGTGGTGGTAGAAGCCGAGGCTAAATACGAGGATCCATTAAGGAAGGTATAGTAGGCGCCGCTATAGCCGAGGGTGAAGACTGCGGATTTTGAGGTTGCGATAGCGTCCGAGGCAATCGTCACGGCCTGGGTCAGGAAACGCTCATTGGTGGAGTCGAAAGCTCCAGCCGCAACGCTGTTGGTGCTGTCCGCGATAATCACGTCCGCGCCATAACTAAGGGCATCCGCAGAAGTAACTAAGGAATAAGAAGGGGCGGCAGTAACGGTTAAACCGTTAATAGTCACGCTTTGGCCGCCATAAGTTCCGACGATGCTGGTCATGCCCGCCGTTAGAGACGGCCAGGTCACCAAGGAGGTCACAGTTTCAGCTGAATTATCCGAATACGTGGCCGTAATGGTAAGTCCACTCGGATCAAAGGTTCCATCGGAAGAATAGGAAGCATTCGTTAACGTTCCACTGGCGGCCAAAGACGAGACCGTTTTTGTGGAAACATTTTCCCAGCCAATAGAGAAAGAGTGAATATATAAAGAGTTTGTAGTGGCGGCAGCCTTCAGCCAAATATCAGTGTCAGTCGGCTGAATACCCGCGCCAGGAATGTTGCCAACAGTCACATCCACGTACGAAGCGGTGTAAGCGGTGCTCCAAGCGGAATTGAAGTTCCCGGAAATTAAGTTTGTGTAGGTACTACCATCGAGGGAATAGGCAAAAGAGCCGGCGCCTGCCGACGCATTCGAGTGGGCGTTGAGAACAATTGAAGTAATTTTAAAGCCCGACCAAGAAGTCAATCGCAGGGTCATAGAGTTTCCCTTAGTTAGCTGTTCTTTCGTGGAATAAGTGCTGGAATATGAACTCGCTGTTCCGGTCGGAGTTCCTGAAACCGTAACCGTACTGGTCGAACTTACGGTATAAACCGCGGTTCCGCTGGTTGCCCCGACTTGCTGTGCGGGTTGATTTGCAACCACCGCCCCGGCAACGCCGAGTCCTAGGACTAAGGCACCCAAGGTACTAAGAATAATTTTGTCGCATCTTTTCATAAATGAAAGATGACCTCCTGTTATGGGCTCCTATCCGTTAAGGAGTCAGCCAGTAAGGCGTTCATAGGGAGAACGCGGGATGGGGAACCTCGTGCTCTGGAATTATCTGTTTACTCGGGCAACTAACCACGAAAGAACCAAGACCGGTCCGCTCCTAACGTTAAGAGTAAGCGAAGAGGTGATCTCGATTCGTTCCAGGAATCCCTATAATTCCAAAACGATCGGTCTTTTAAACAAGAGAAACATACGGGAACTATGGCTTTATGACAACGGTTAATATTGCGGGCAAATAAGCCATTGACACGATGTCCAATGGTTATTAAGATTTCCTCGGAATTTTCCAATCAATTGAAAAAACTAAGGTTTCATCGCAACTTTGTGCAATGTGCATAAAGGTTAACATTTTGTTAAAAGTAAAGGCACGGTCTTTACAAATGAAGGGTTTTACCAAACTAATCGAGGATGAATTTCGCGTTCTCTTACTTGGACTTGAGATGGAAGAAAAAGGCCAGGGGTTACCCTGGCCAGAGATCAGCATTGAAGATGAGAGGAATTAGTTGTGTTTCTTCTTGAGGAGGAAGACACCGGCCGTGGTCAATAAGCCTAAGACTCCAACCGAGGCGATCGTGATGATGGCCCCCGATTCGTTGCCCTGTAAGCCTAAGACGCTCGACGCTCCGCTTTCATCACGGGACATGAAGTTACCCTCGGTAAAGGAAGCAACGCCATATTTCTTCATGATGTAATCGTAGCGGGCGGCCAATTCTTCGGCATAGCCACCGTCGACGTTGGCGGAAGCCGAAGCGAGAATCGTCTTCACATCAGAAGCTAAAGCCGCATAGTCTTCGGCGATTAACGTCCAGGCCGATTTTAAGTTGTCGCTCGCGATCGCCGGTGAAGTGGCGCCTAAGCAAGCATCGCCCAGCAAACCGTAGCAAGTATTGGCGTGATCGGCGGCAGTCACATAGTTTTCTTGCACATAAAGAGCAATAGCAACTTGGGCGCTCGAATATGCCGAGAAAATCGAAGAGCCGGAATTGTATTGAAGAATATTGTGAGTGTTTGTTCCGGAAGCAACGATGCTGGCAACGCCGCTCGTAATCGTAATCTGCCATTCGGCGTTAGCATCAACGGTCTCCTGACTCCGCAAGTAGTTGCTGCTGGAAGAGGCCGCATACAGGTATTCTTTGGTCGAAGTCGAACTGGCGTTCAAAGTGTAGTAAGCCTTGTTCGTCGTGCCATAGCCAATCGTGATGGCCGCAGCAGTATCCGTTTCGATGATGTTCTTACTCGCATCGAGCGTGGCCGTAACCTCGCCACGGTTGTTGCCGTTCTGGGTCGTGGACATCACCACGGTTTCTGTGGCCGTATCAGCGGTTGATTTAGCAATATAAACCTTGGCACCGGCGATGAGCTGTTTGACATTGGTAACCTTAACGTATTTAATTGCTAAGCGAACTGAGATGGCATAGCTCGTCGTCTTGCCTTGATAGGTGATCGTAACCACGTTATCGTTAACGGCCAATTCGGCCGTCAACGCCGGTGAGAAGGTGCAATCGGCCGTCACATCGGTCTGGCCGCTCGCCCACGTCGCGGTGACGACAAGGCCAGTCGTATCGAGCTTTTCTCCGGTGACATAAGAGGTCTTGTTTGCTGGTGTCGTAATCGCGATCGACTGTAAGACGTTTTCTTGGACCGTGAAAGCAGGCGAAACAACCGTCTTGGTGACGCCGCCGCTAATGAAGGTTCCGGTCACGGTCGTCTGTCCAACCGTCAAATTTGCGGTCGGCCAGCTGACTAAACCAGAGACATCGACAGGACTGGCGACCCCGTCAAAAGTCGCATTGACGGTTAAACCATTGGGATCAAAAGCCTCGCTCGTATAGAAAGAGGAGCGGACCAAAGAACCACTTACGGCTAAATTGGTGAGAGGATTATTGATCTTCTGATAAATGCCGAGATCGACCTTGGCCGAACTGTAGCAGGCAAAATAAGCCGTGCTAGCGTTGTTGTGACCAATAATCTTGTTGGTGTAATCCGCAACGGAAGTAATCGTTGCAGCAGAGCCCGAGAAGGCAATTGTCCATTTGGCGGCATCGTCGGAATACGAATCGGCTTCAATAAGTTCACTCTTGGTTGTGGAAGAATAGGCGGCCAAATATTTGGCTTCGCCTTTTAATTGAAGCGCATAAACGCCTTTGCTGATGAACTTAAGCGTTAGAACTTGAGCCTTACTGGAAAGCAAATTGGATCCCGAGACCACAGCGCTTTGAGTATTAAAACGGTAGTTCGTTGAATCGTAGGTTCCTAAGGTAACGGAGTTGGTGGCATCGCCAATAAGAACATCGGCGTCATAGCCAAGGTCACTAATTGAAGAAACCAAAGCATAAGTTGGAGTGTCTAAGATGGTAATGGTGTAATCTAAGCCAACAGTAACACCGTTGGAGGTGTAACTAGCATGGACTTTAGAGGTCGAAAAGTCGATTTCGCCCCAAGTAACTTTTGCCGAAACATCCGCCGTGGTTGAATCTTCATAAGTCGCAGTTACAACAGCACCAGCAGATGCAAAGGCTTCGTCGCGATAGTAGGAAGTTTTAGTCGGAACAGTCGTTAGCGCAATGCTAGACGGCGTCTTTTCGGCAACCGTGCTTTCATATGTGACAGAAAGCGATCCTAGAGTAAGCGCGTTGCTGCTATCTGCGTTACACATCGAAAAACTTGAGCAAGAAAGACCATCTTTTGAAAAAACACTGCTCTTTGTAACTGAGGTAGTAGTTCCACTCCATGTCACACCATCAACCGCCCAGTCAACGGCTACGGTCTTGGTGCCAGAATTAGTAAAAGAAGCACTGGTAATTTTAAAGTTAGTCGCAGCCGTCAAGGTAATATAGTTGCCACTCTTATTGGTTCCGCTTGGCCGATAAAGCTTTAGGGACGTGGAAGAAACTATCGGGTCGTTTGTTCCCGTGCCTTTTGAGCATTGATAAGTAATATTTGCGTCAATGGTTCCCGAAACTGCCGAAAAACTACTTTTTGTGACACTGACGGGCGTACCCGCATTGGCTTGTTGCGGTTGGTTCCCCACCGCCCCGGCAACGCCGAGTCCTAGGACTAAGGCGCCTAGACTGCCGAGAATGACTTTGTCGAATGCTTTCATAATGAAAGTTGACCTCCTTGTGGGCCCTCGTCCGTTAGAGAGCCATTGGGGCGTTCCTTTATAAAAAAGAACGCGGGATGCAGTTACCCGGGTTCTGGAAGATTAAGGATCAATGACGGACCGAGAGATCACTTCTAAAACAAAAGAGTAAGTGAACCGTCGACCTTTGATGCTAGGGAATCCCTATAATTCCAAAACGAAAGGCGATGTCTACAAGGTCACCATACTGAAAATGAGACTTTTAGACAACCCTTAATATTCTGCTCAAATGAGGCCTTGACATGATGTCCAAGATTCATCAAGGATTTCTCGGTCTTTTCTATTGACGAAAAACTTTCCTTTTTATCGTAACTTTGTGCAACGTGCATAATATTTAACATTTGAATAAAAGAAAAGGGCCATTCCGTAGAAGTGACCCTTTTGCAATGTTAAGTAACCTTAATGGTGCTTCTTGCGTAAGAAGATGACGCCCGCCGCTACCACTAAACCCAAGGCGCTCAGGCCAACGACGAGGAGGATCGCCCAATCGGCCGATCCCGAAAGAGCCGAGGCGTTGAAGCTTCCCGAGGTGGGACGATCAACAAAGTTGCTGAGCGTCGAAACGCCATACTTGCCGAGGATGCCATCGTAACGAAGGACGGCTTGGCCAACCGGGTTGCCCGTTAGCTCTCCCGCCGCATTCTTGATGAAGGACTTCTGGAGAGTGGATAAAGCGGAGTAGTTGGTTCCTTGGCTCGACCAAGCGTTCAGCAAATCGGCTGAAGGGGTCGTGTTGTTGACTCCCGAGGTGCAAATCGGGCTGAGGGTGGAATTAAAGGCCGTCGCCCAATCCATGGCCGCCGTAAACTTGGAGACGTCTTCGTAGATTTCCGGATAGGTGCCGTAGCCCCCGCTCAAATAGGAAGCGGCATAGCACGAGAAGCGGCCGGCCGAGGCGTTATACGCGATATTGGTGCTGCCCCCGGCCGAAGCGACGATGCTCCAGTGCGAATCGCTAAAGGACAGCGTCCAACTGCTATTGGCACTCAAAGTCGTTTCGACATTGAGGTAATTGCCTGAGCCGGCCGAGCAAAGATACCCCGTCCCATCGTTGAAGGAATAGGTACCGGCGCTAGCGCCAGAACCAAGAGTCAGATACGCTACCTTGGAGTTGAAGCCGATTTCTCCAGCGCTAAGGTTGCTGGTGACATCGACTGGGGTCCGATAATTGTTGTTCAAGGCCCCGGCGGCATAGATTTTTGAAGAGGCGGTCGCGCCGATCACAATCGTGGCGCCTTCGACCAATTGGTCCACCGCCGTCAGTTTCACGAGTTTCAAGGTCGTGTAATCCTTCACGTGGATCAGGCAAGTCGCCGTCAACGACGTCTTGACCGTCGAGGTGGCCGTGATCGTGGCATCGCCGGCTTTCAAGTAATTGAGGGCCACGCCATTCTCATCGCTGGTGCCGATCGAAACGACACTGGTATCGGAGCTCGACCAGGAAATTCCTTTCTGGCTTGTGCCTTCCGGGGAATAACTCACCGTCAAGCTTCCGCTTTCGCCCGCGGAGACCGTATATTCGCTTTTATTGAGCGAGAAGCTCACGAGGGGATTAACCACGGTGATGCTAGCCGAGGTTTTGGCTAAGGCAATCGTGGCTGAGGGGATCGCCTTTAAGGTGAACTCGCCGCCGAGACTCGAAGAAGCCGTTACGTTCACGACTTGAGTGACGACGTCATTCACGCTATCGATGACGGCGGCCTGGGGAACGAAAGAAGCGCAGGCTTCCCCGTTCTTCGACCAAGTCAACGTTTCATCGGTATTGGCTGGGGCGTAGGTCGCGGTAATCGTGCTGCTTTCCCCTAAGGCCAGCGAGGTGCTTGCTTCGCTAAGGGACAAACTGGTGATCGGATGGGCAGCGGGCACCGCAAACGTCACGGAAACGCTTTTGAGATACGTCGCCCTGGCCGTTCCATTTAAAGTGATGACGAGATTGCCTGAAGAAACGGCTCCCGCGATTCCGTTAGTGGAATAAGCGGTCGAACTCGTGGATAAGGATCCCGAGGCGTAGGAAGTACTGTTAAGCGCAATGTCATAGGTTCCGGCTCCGCCACTGGCAAACGCCGAATCGATGGTGACGGCGGTGACGCCCGTGCCAAAGCTAGAAATCGGGGCCGATAAGACCCAGGTGCCAATAGGATTGCTTTTCGATCCGAGTTGCAAGCCGCGGTCAGCATCAACACTTCCAAGATAATTGATTTTGCTCCAGGTCCAGGTCACGCCGCTGATTTCCTTGCTGCCGGCGGCCCCGCTACCAAAATTGTCTTTGGCTAAGGTCCACTGGTAAGGACTTGAGCCCGCGGCGGCGCCAACTTCTTGCGCCGGATTGAGCGGTCGGCCCGAAAGAACTAGGGCCCCTAGCGTTAAGGCGCTTAGGGCTACTAGGCCAGCGATGTCTCGTCGTTTCATGATGTAACCTCCCTATAAGGTCATGATGTCCGCCGAGAGTTTTTGGTGAATCGAGAAAGCCTTAACCAAAGCGCTCGCTCGGACTTGTTGCTTTAATGGTAAAGGAAATCCCTAGGTTCCGTCCACCCCAAATCAAATTGTAAAGATTTGGGTCTCCCCTAGAGAAGGCTATTGGCACGCTGCCTACGACTTTTTTAGGGTTTTGTCGGTTATCTGTCACTATATCATTTATGCAACCTGCACAAGAGAAAGCGAGAAAGTCCATGAGGGTTTAGGACTTCAAAAATCCGAAGGGAGATTCTCGTCTTTTTCCGTTTTGAAGGAAACACGCTGCCCTTCCCTTGGATAATCATCAACAGGCTGTACTATGGAGCTATCCCAGTTTTGGATTAGCCCTATCTAATCCATAAAACCCCTTTTCTGGGACACATAACCGCGCCCTAAACGCGGTTTTTGTTTGGCCCATGAAAAAACCTCCGTCATCCGGCGGAGGTTTAAGGGACTCGGCAGCGTTATTGCGGCTTATTCGGCAAGACCGTGGTCGCGGCGGCGTTAGCCTCTTTGCTGGCCTCTTGAACCGGCTTAGCCTGATCAAGATAGGGCGAAGGTTCCACCGGGTGAGGGGTATCGAAGGGTTTCGGGGCCACTTCCTCCTCTTTAGCGGGGCTATGCTTTTCGGCTTTCGGGGCCGGATCGCCCGCTAAACGGGCCAAGATCCGCTTCAGTTGCTCCGGATCATTGGCATCCTGGGGATGGGTTAAGGCTCTTGAGCCCAGCATCAACTGGTTGTACGGATAATCGATGCCGCTATTGAGGAATAAGAGGCAATAGGCGCGATTGAGGTCGCGCTCGGTTTGGAAGCGGTCCTCTTCTTTGCAGTGGCAGATCATCTTGAGCTCGATGTAGCCGTCTTGTAATCCGGAAACGCCAAGATAGACCGGCGTATCGATCGCATGGGGGCACTGCTTCTTGATGTCTTCGGCATTCTCGCGCAGCAAATTCTCGACCCGGACCAAGTCCTCGTCATAATCGATGTACATCAGGCAGGCGGCGACGCTGGGGTGATCGGAGAGGTTCACCACGGTGGAAATCTGCGAGTTATTGATGATCTTGAGGTTGCCGGCCGGATCAAGGATCTTGGTCGTGGTGAGGCCGATCTCTTGGATGGTGCCGCGGAAATCATCCACCACCACGATATCGCCGACATGGTATTCGTCCTCGAAGACGATGTTGAGTCCGGCGATGATATCACTGATGAGCGATTGGGCCCCGAGGCCGATGATCAACGCGACGATGCCCGCCGAGACCAACAAGGCGGTGCTATCGACCCCCCAAAGGCCGACCCAGACAAAGATCGTCGCGAGCAAGAAAGCGTATTTAAGGAAACTGGCGATCAGCTTAGCGATGGTCGCGGCCTTCCGCGAGGTGAACTTCATCACCTTGATGAGGAAGCCGATGATGCTCGATAAGCCGACGAAGAGGCAGAAATAGAACGCCATGCCCACTAACCGCGGCCAAATATCGTCCCAGCCTCCGGCTAAGGGCTTATTGAGCGCGAGGACGCGGGAAGTAAAGCCGCTAGCAAATAGCGTGTCCCCTAAGGCCGCAATAACGAGCAAGGTTACGGCCAAGGCCCAGAAGAGGCAAAGCAAGATGAAATTGATCTTGCCGTTCTTCTCTTTTTTCGACCACCAACTTTGGGAATTCTTCATGGTTGAAGTCCCTCCTTTAATAATAGAGCGCCGTTTCGGCATAAAGCCGATATTGCGTTATGTCATTCTCCGCCGGAGCGTAATTGCTTAGAGCATAGACGCTCAAGTGAAGATAATAACCTTTTTTATAGCCGCTAAGATCAACGGTTGCCGTATAGGGAGAAGGCAGATTCTCTTGTAGGGTCTTTGGGCTCCCTGAGGAATCGAAGCCTTCCAAGGTGAAATAGAAATCGTGGAGGTAAGAGGCAGGATCGCTAAGGGTCAAGCTAAAGGCGAGGCTAGCGGTCGCATAGTCCACCGGCGAGGCAGCAATGCTCACCTGGCCATCGCGATCGGCGGCTAAGGTGGTAAAGCGTTCCTGCTTCAAGGTGAGATAGCCTTGATCGCTGATGGGCGTCTTCAAGGTGATGACGTAATTGGTCGCGGGGCTAAGGGCCTTGAAGGCGCCGCTAAAGAGATTCTCTTCGCTTTCGCCTTCTTTAGCGGGGAGAAGCAAGAATTCCTGGCTAAGCGAGGCCTCCGAAGAATCTAAGGTCGCGATGATGCTGCTGGCGTAGGCGTACTTCGCGGAAAAGACAAACGCGCACGAGCTCGAACTCGGCTCATAGCTAAAATCGGTGAGGCTCGGGGCTTTCGATAATAAGGGCACCGCGACCACGACGACGAGGATGAGTGTCCCGACCGTGGCGGTGGCTCCGCCGGCCACGGCGGCACCGACCTCAGAGGACGCCGCGCTTGAAGAAGCGGCGGTCGCGCTAGCGGCGCTGCCGGTAGAAGCCGCCCCGCTAGAAGAGGCGCTGCTGCTGCTACTGGAAGAGAGCGAGGAATTATCCTTGCTATCCTCTTTGTTATCATGGCCATAGTGCCGGGGCGCCAAAGAGGTCTCGAAGCTATTGACCTCGGGGGAATAATAGTATTCCTGAGAATCCTTAGGACACATAAGCGCTCTTTTCTTGGGCGAGCAAAATAGCGAGGTCGCTTTTAGCTTGGCTAAAGGCGGCGTCGGCCTGGGCTTTTAAGGTCGCTAAATCGCTGCCCGAGGCATTTAAAACGCTCTTAAAGCCGCGATCGAAAAGCGTCCATAAGGCCGCGCGGTCGCTGGCGTTAAAGCCCGTCGCCTTCGCTAGGATGGCATCATTAAAATAAGCGACCAATTGCTGAGCGAGGGCTTCGCTATAGCGATACCCGGAGATCTGGATTAAGGCGGCGTCGACTAAGGAGGAAGCTAGGCTAATATCCGCCCCGGCAAAGTAATCTAAGGAGGCGATGGCGTTAACCGCCTCCGTAAACGCTAAAGTCGAACGGTCGCTATCGCTCACTAAAAGATTAGCTCCGCTACGAAGGGAAGCCACCGCCGCATCTTGAGCTAGAGCAAAGGCGTAGGCCTTGTTAAGGTAATCGCTTGAATAGGTGGCGATGCCGCTCGTATCCGCCGCCTCGATCTTGCTCCGTAAGCTAACGAGCATCCGCGCTAGATTGTCGCTCGTGGCTCCGCTACTTAACCCCGCTAGGCTCGTCCCATAGTCGCGATAGCTTTGGATGAGGGCGACCCGTTTGGCGCTTTCTAGGGCGCTTAGGGTCGTGAACTCGTAATAAAGGTAAGCCTGCTGGCTATCTTTCGGCACGGTGGAATCGCAGGTTTCCTCGTAGTGGGTCCGCCAATAAAGGCGGTAGCTGGTCTCTGGGCTTAAGGCATCGCCTAGACCGCTGGTCTTGGCGATATCGCCTCCGCTAAACCACTGGGCCCCAGAATAATTGAACTCGGGCGAGGAAGCGGAGGATTCGGCTAAGTAATAACGGGCGTTATCGATGGTGGGAACGCTGATATGGTCGCTATAGACCCCCGGGACGCTTTCGCTCGAGGAAATCGCTAAGCTTAGGGGGCTAGGGGCCACGCTAGGAGCCGTGCCATGGTCGAGGACGCTAACCGCCGTCCCTTCGGAGCAAAGAAGCGTATTGGACGAATAGATCGAGACCTCGATGCTTTGGCCAGCGCAATCGTATTCGACGTTATCGCAGTTCCCATAGAGGGGGCAAGCGCCTTCGCTAGGGATAATGTTCCCAACGGCCACCGCCGAACTTCCCGCCGGGGTATAGGAGATCTTGTATTTGTTATCGTTATTGAGGCCGGTTAAGCGGTCTAAGGCGTAATCGAGGCCTAAGCCTGTAGGGGCACTTGGAGCATAGGTCACGCCTTCCCCGGCGCTGGTATAGAGCTTTTCATAGGCGGAATCGCCATTAGAAATCAGCGACTCCAAGGCTTGGGTTGGGGCGCCGCTAGTTAAGGGCGATCCCCGGCGGGCCAAGAAGGTCTCACGCTCCTCGTAGGGCAGCTTTTCAAAAACCGCATGAGCGGCTGCCGACGTCGTATAGGTGCCGGCGGAGCAAGCCATCCCAAAGCCGACGGCCGTGGTCCTCGCCAATAGATCGCTGCTCGGGGCCAATAATTGCAAGTCGGTGCCCGTATCGACGCTCGGGGTATGGGTATAAGCGTAAACGCTTTGGGTGAAATCGACGTTAAAGCCCGAGAGGACGACGCTCGATATTTTCCCAGTCGTGCTGTTATAGGTCGGATTGATCCGGAAGCTGGCGGAGGAAGTGTCGGTCCCACCCACGCGGCCGCTGGTTGAATCCGCCAGAAGGCAAAAGAACTTTTGGGGAAAGGCCAAATAGCCAATATTGCCCGCCACAATGCTCCAGCGGAACAAAGAGGGCAAACAATAATCGACGAAATCGCTCTCGCTCACGCCATAGGGATGGCTGGGGTCATCGCTAGGAAGGCACGGGACTTTAACGAAGTCCGGGGTCGGGGAGGAAGAGTCGCAGCGAAGCAAATACAAATAAGTTTGGGCGTCTTCAACATGAGGTGCCCCAATCAGATAGAAATTGCCCGTGGCCGGAGCGGCGGTTTCAGCGGTGACATCGATATAAGCCCCACTCACGGCGGACTTAGGAGCATAGGAAGCGCTTGACCCGAATAAGGAGCAGGTTAAGGCCAAGGATAGGGTGATGAGGGCAAAGCGCTTTTTCATAGACGTGTTCATTATAATCCGCCCTTAATAAAGGGCGAAAGAATAAAGTGATGAAAAAAGGAGAGCAAAACGACAAGAGAGTAGAAACGGAGAAAACGTCCCACCATCGGAGAAGAAGGCAAAGAAATAAAGTCACGCAAATCCATTTGCGTAAAATCAATTTGCGTAACTTTTTTGTGACCAAAGAGCTCTTCGAAGACCCGTCAAAATGCAAGTAACATGCAAGCAATATGCAAGTAACGTGCAAGTAAAGTTTATTCGATAGAATCGATGTTTTTTGTTTTTTTGACCATTTTTGGAGCGGTTCGTGCAAGTAAAATCAAGCCCAATACGGCAAGTAGGAGCGGCTGCGGACACCCGAATCGGCATTGGCAATTTTTAAGCGCCCTAGGCTCACCGCGCGGCTAAGTAGCCGTGAGATAACGGGTCGATCTTTTTCGCCTAAGCCAAAACGCAAACGCAAGGTGTCGTTCGTTAACGGCAAACGGTTCTCGCGGCAGAGGCAAGCGCAATAATAAGCGGAACGTAAGCGTTCCTCTTCGTTAAAGTCGTTATAGGAATCTTTGGCCTCAATCTCGAGACGCACGCTGCCTCCGACTTGGGCGATAAGGGCTGAGGGCATATGGCGGGATTGCAGCGCCGCCTCAATCTTGTCAAAACCCGTCCCTTGGGAATCGCCAATGCCAAGGCGCCGGAGAAATAAGGCCAGTTTTTCGTTCGCGGCTTTTGGGGAAACGTCGATGATGCGGTCAACCGGAACCTCAAGCGTCCCCGGATTCGAAAAGGAGAGGGACTTCGGCGAAACCCAAATCATCAAGGATTCGCCCGAAGCGGAGATGGCCTGATGAATCATCATGTTGGTTAGGGCTTCGCGGATCAGGATCGGCGGGTAGAGGGGTTCCACCACCGTCCGGCCAAGAGCATTCACAGCCTCGCGGGGGTGAGTCAGGCTGATGACGTAGTCGAGAATCTTGCTAAAGGAAGTCACGTAACCTTCGTAAAAGTCTTTGGGGTTACGGATTGAAGTGGACAAGCCATCTTCCCGTTCCCCGACGCGCACGATGTGGAAACCCAAGCCGGGGAACCGGCGGAGATCTTTAGCAAAGCAAAGGGCCCCGAGGTTGCTGATCGCGTAAGCCCCGCCCGCAGAACGGCTGATGAAACCTTCGCGAAGAAAGCTCGTCAGCATCTCTTGACGGGAAGAAGGGACGATGGTGTTAAAGGCTTGATAATAAGCGGGAAAATCGAGATAAGTGAAAAGTTCCTCTTCGGAGAGGCCACTAAGAGCCACATCGTCTTCTTCTTGAGCCTGGGCTAAGGCTTCTAGCAACAAACGCTCGAGGCGAGGTTGCGAGACGATGTCTTTGGTGTAGGAAGCTAAGCGAACGTAGCTTTTCCCAGCGAAGCGGGTCGGAAGCTCATTGGCTCCTCCGATCTCCAAAACGACGAAATTCTTCCCTTCTTCCGTAACGGCATGGAAGGAAAAATCAATGGTCGCCGACGTCATCTGCCGTAGCCAAGGAATCAGATCTTCATTGCCTTTTTTGCAGGCAAAAGGATCAAAGGTGGTTCCAACAAGAGCATGATCGTTATCGCGAACACCCCAAACGATGTAGCCATGATCGAGTCCAGCGATCCGAGCCATATTCGATAAGGCTGAGAGATCTTCTCCGATCATGTCGGGACGGGCGTTGTTCTCTTTGAATGCGATCCAGTCCACTGGATCTTGATCGAGCAAAGAATCCATGAGAGACCAATAAAACCCAGGTTTTTCTTCCATCGTAAATTTTCTTTAAACTTATTGTCCCCTATTGGAGCCAAAATGCAACTAACGTGCAAGCAATATGCAAGTAACGTGCAAGTAAAGTTTATTCGATAGAATCGATGTTTTTTGATTTTTTGACCGTTTTTGGAGCGGTTCGTGCAAGTAAATTTGAGGGGAAAAGGCTTCTGAAGAGGTTGACCAAAAGTAAGAAAAAAGAGAGGGACGAAACCCTCTCCTTAGCCGTCCGATACCCTTAGAAACTAAAGCCCGTTCCCGCGCCCGCTGAAGCGTTCGTGCCCGTGGCGGCGATGGTGCTGCTGCTGGCTGCGGTCGACCCGCGGTTGCAGTTATAATAAATGGTGATCGAGCAAACGTAGGCCGTGCCCGTCGCAATCTGGCCTTCGAGTTTAAAGAAGTCCGTGTCATCCGGAGCCGGGCAGGCGAACGTTTCGCTATAGAACATCACGTTATTAGTAGCGACCCGGAAATTTTCGGTGAAAGCCGTCACGATGGTGGGATCAGCGACGTTGCTCGTCATGGTGAGGCTAGTGGCAAAATCGCACTGGAAGTAATTCCGAGTGTCTTCGGGCGTTCCAAAGACCACCTTCACGGCCGTTATCCCGGTGATGGGCGTGAAGTTTTCGAAGTTCGAGCCCGTCCCCGAAAATTTACGGAAAATGCCATAAGGATGCGTGCTATCCTGGGCCAAATCATAAGCCTCAAGCATGGAAGGTGATGCTGCGTGAGGCCGCATCCCCATTAACGGCATAGGCCGCATCGGTCCAAGCGTAGCCATCGTTGAAAGGGCAGCTTTGCGGTAGCCCATAACAATTGCCATCATTCACCGTGATGCTGTAGGAAGATGAGCCGCCATTAAGGTTCTTATTGCTCGCCCCCGCGGATAAAGCCATGATCGCGGTCACGCTGACGGCGCCGGCAATGCTAAAAGCGAATAAATAACGAAATTGCTTTTTCATATAGCTCATTATTTAGGCTCGGTCCCCGTATTCAAGCAAAATGTTTGCATTTCGTAAGGATAAACCGATGATTTGAGCCATTCTTTAGGATTCCTAAGACAAAAGATTAAGAAAAAGCGAAAGCCCCACCGCTTTAACGGTGAGGCAGGAAACTAGAAGTGAAACAAATTAGCAGTTATAAGTGACGGTGAGCGAAGTGAAGGTGGTATACGTCGAATTCGATCCGTTGGTAAGATAGAACGAAACGATATCGTCGTTTAAGTTAACAACACCGCTCTTACTGACAATAAAACTGCCGACGACGCTAGCCTTGGTTCCATTTGAATCAACTTCGTGAAGAACGAATTGGTCGGTCGCACTAGAATCGCTGAAAGCCAGGCCGGCAAAAGTAACAGTCTTTAAGTAAGCTCCGCTATAAGCGGTGCGATTGCAAGTCGGGAAAGTCATGGCTCCGGACTCGGTCAAACCACCATTGGTTCCGCCAAAGATTTTGATGCTCGAACCAGAGACGCCAGCATGAAGATTGTTGACGGTCCAGCCGTAGACGACGAAATCGCTAGATGTATCGCTATAAGCGCCGACGTTGGTCGTATCGAAGACCAAACTGTGATCGCTCGCAGCCGCGTTGATGCCGGATTTGAGATCAGCGTTGTTGGCTAGAGCAACGCCACCGACCGCTGCGGTCGCAACGATGCCTAAGCCGGCAATGACTGAGAATACTTTTAAACTGTTCATGGATAGAACCCCTTTCATTAAAAGTAAGTCGACTGTGCAAGTTCCAACGCGGATTTCATGAGGAATACCCGCGAAAACGCACGATAGCAATCATAGGAAGCAAGAGTGAGACTGCAAGCATTATTTTCGTTCAATCGTAATGAAAGCGTTTCCACACTGCCCAAAAGGGCTAGGATTGACGGAAAAGCGACAGCAAATATCTCAGTGCCATCGGAAGAATTAAGCGACCTTTTTGGGGACACCTTTAGACATTAGGGTGTGGTTTTCATCGGGCCTTGCCCGGTCACAATAAACTTAAGAAAAGAGGTCCTCATATCATGAAGAAATCCTTAGGGCGTTATTCCAGTGTGCTGCTTTTAGGTCTAAGTCTAGCCTCCTGCGCTTTTGTCGCCCCAGGGGCGTCCACCGCTAGCGGAACGCTGAGTTCTAGCGAAAGCGGAACCTCCAGTTCGAATGGAACCAGTTCCAGCGGAACCAGCTCCAATGGAACCTCCATTTCAAGCGGAACTTCGACTTCGACGGGAGGCACAAGTACCTCTATGGGGCCCTCTCTCCCGGATCAAAGCGGCCGCCTAGTCGCGATCAAAGCCTTCACCGAGGGCAAAATCAGCATCGATATCAACCGTCTGCTCGGCGTTAGGGAAACTTCGATCAATGGCCGGAAACGGCAAGCGCCAACCCATCTGGTGGACCGGCGCGCCCTCTATTCTCCTTATTTTAAAGCGTCCGATGATTTGGCCAAGGGCAATCGGCCTGCCCAAGCTTCGGCTTCCTCGAGCGATCCCCAAACCCTGGTCTCCACCAAGGATTACGTCTTTACTCCTAACGATGCCGACCCTTATTACTACACCGGCATTAAACCCGATGGCACCCTCACGAATGCCAACTACACTTCGCCCATTCTTAACGTCAAGAACTATGGCGACACCATCGCTGCTCTCGTCTACACCTTCATCGCTTCGAACCCCTATGTCGATGTAACAACGAAAATCGGGGGCAACGAGTTCTTGCTCCACTATGAGGCCAGTAGCGGCAAGAGCACGCTTCTGATCAACGATAAGAACTATTTCTGCATTACCGGAACCACCATCGACGGAGCCGCGGTCTCCGCTTCGAGCTACGGCCGCACCATCGCGATCACGATGGCCTTTGATGAGGCCGGCCATGAGCTCCTCGATGCCCAAGCCTATTCCCCCGTCACCTATAGCGCTAACTACGCCACGATCTATCCCAATGCCCCGCGCCCAGACTACGTCTATGGCGGCATTCATTTCGTCGAGGGTCTCTCCTACGATTACTACAACCAGAGCGATCCCCGGCTATCGACCGTCTATTCGGTCCGTTATGGCCAAGGGGGCGTCCAAGCCTTATTCGCCGAAAAGGTCGTCCAGCCCGCGACGCCCGATCAACACATGGTGAGCGCCTCCTTATTGGAAGGCTTTGGGATCGGCTCGATCGAACGCGAGATCCATAGCCTCTATAACGGCAATGGCGCCCTCATCGAGCAAGACGGGGAAGCCCGATTCTATGATGCTGAACTGAAGGAGCAGTTCCACACGAATCGAACCTCCATCGGAACCAGTTTCGCCCAAACCATCACCAATCTCTCCGCCACGATCTTCCAGTTGGGCGGTTGGACGACCTTCACGATCCCTAATGGCACCCTAAAGACCAGCACCGATGCCCAGGGCGTCGTCCACAGTTATCACTATGCCGAAAAGGCCGTCATTAAGGATCTCAGCGGAGCCAGCCACGACTGGCTGCTTGATAGCAACTTTGACGCCTATGGCTTATTGCACGGCGACGGGACCGGCAACCGCGGTTATATCGCCGCGATGGCTCCCCAAAATATCGTCGATTTCTCCGTGTTGGAATTCGGGGACATCAACCTCTACGGCAATGAGTCGAAAAGCGTCGCCATCACCACCGATAATAGCGTGGAGGGCTTAGGCAACGCCCTCGCCCACTATGGCTACCAGTTCTTGCCGGGCATCGCCGAAGCCGACCGTCCCAGCTACATCAAGCTCGCCCAGAGTTACCTCAATTCCTTCAATGACGATATCGTGAAGCAAACCTGGGAAGGCCATAGCGATGCCTTACGGGTTGGCATCGAAGATTTGATCGAGCAGACGAAGAGCAGCATCCTCACCTTGAGCACGGAACAAATCGTGGCGACCATTAGCGCTGGCTTTAAGGCTAATAGCGAGCTCGGCGCTTCCGATGCGAGCGGCTATCTCTTGCTCCTCAGCAATCCCATCTTTGAAGAGGGCGCGACGGTGCGGGATCTCTTAGCGCGGATGAGCATCATGAAGAGCGTTCTTTCCTTGCCTGACCTCGTTCTTGATGTCAAGAACGTCGGCACCTTAAAAGGCCTGGCCGTGACCCCAGCCGCCTTAAGCGATGCCCTTGTCGATCAGCAAGCCTATTTCTTCCATGTCGAAGTGAATGGCGTTGCCCTCATCGCCGAGAACTTCCAAGTCCGGGTGGCGAAAAGCCCGACGCTGAGCCTAACGATCGCCCGCAACGACTTTTACTCCTATGAGACCTATGGGGATGTTCTCGCCGCCCTTGATCTCCGCGATGCGACGGGAAACCGACTCCCGGTCGACGCCTCCCATCTTTATGCCTATACGCGGACGAGTGAAGGCGGCGGTGTCGTGACGGCCTTAACTCCGGTCAGCGGCAATGACGATCCGATTTTGGGGAGCGGACGTTACGCCTATTTAGCCACGAATGATGCTGGCGAAACGATCGGCTACCTCTACTTCAAGATCCGAGTGATTGAGCTTCCTTACCAGATCGAGGCGACCGCGGCGACCGCAGCCTTAAGCGAGAGTAGCACCCTCGCGGACTTCTTAGCGAGCCTACAGATCGTGAAGAGCGAAGCCACTCTTCCCGATATCACCCTCAGCTACCTCAATGTCGTTGAAATGGATGCGGAGGCTAACCTCGTGACTCCTAATAACGGGAAGGAACTCCTTAAGAAAGGCACCACTTACGGCGTCTATGTCGGTGAAAATGGCGTCCTCTCGGCCCGCTTCATCTTCTATTTCGCCTAACCTCCAGCCGCTTCTCCTTTCCTAGGGCCCGTTCACGCGGGCTCTTTCTTTTTAGCCATAAAAAAGCCGTTATTACGGGTTAGCTTTCGTTAACGCCACCACCGCGGTTAGCGGAGCGACTTCTCTTGCCGTCGGACTCGAATAACTAGGTCAGGATGCGTTGCAGTTGTCTCGTTTCATTCGTAATGGGTCCACATCCGAAGAACGCGAACCTCTTTTTGGGCTTCATCGACGAGGTAAACGAGGCGGTGTTGGAAATTGATTCTCCGCGAATAGCAGCCTTGATCATCGCCCCACAGTTTTTCATAAGGCGGGGGGTTCTGGAATGGATTGCTTTGGAGAATCGCCAAGAGCTTCCGGGCTTTTTCCTCAAGGCCCGACCGCTTTAGCTTTGCTTTGTCTTTGTCGGCATAGGACGAAAATTTGATGACGTAATTTACCACTTGTCATTCTCCGAATAGGGCTTCTTTTTCGAATAATCTTCCGCTTTGGCTTTTTGGATCGTTTCTCCTAAGCCAGGAATCGCGGCTAAGGCGAGCGTCTCTTGAATATCCTTCCAATCGTCTTCCGAGATCACGACAAAATTGCTGCCGCGGGAATTGACCACGAGGATCGGTGAAGCCGCTTCTTTCGACTGGTCGGCTAAAGCGAAGATATTTTTACGAGCATCGGTAATGCTGATCGTGGGCATAAGTATTCCTCCTAAATGTACTCTTGGATGTACATTCATAATGTACACTCAAACGGACGTTCCATCAAGGTAGAGTTGCCCTCTTAACGGGAGGCCTCTGCCCAGCTTAAGAAATGGCGGTTAGACCGTTCACCCTTTCTGAAACGATGCTTTGGTATCCCCGAAATCCCTCTCCCGATATTTGTTGTCTTCGCTTCAGCCATTTCTAAAAGTCCTCCTACTTACCTATAGGGGGCCAAAGGTCATTTGGGACGATAAAGATTAAAAGACGTCAGAATTCCATTCCAGAGAAAGGCTTGATTGCCTCGTTCCTGAGCGATCATTAAGAGACTTTGGTTCTCAATTCCGGTTTATTATATCGGCGAGTATATAATAAAGTAGATATTAAAGTATATATTAAAGATTTCATCGGCCTTTTAAGGGCGTTTTTGATCGCTTTAAGGTACCGCAAACGGACTATCTCGGCCTTTCTCTCTACCGTGACACTAGGTTCAAAACAAGGGAGCAAAAAGGAGTGAAGCCTTAAGCCCCACTCCTCAAGGATCCGCTAGAGTCTCAATCTGAAGATGTCTTCTTAAGGAGCTCGCGGAATTTCTCTGCGCACCGCTGAATATAGGCTTGACCCAGGAAAGAGAGGTCGAGGCTAAGGAAGGCTCCAGCCCGAGCGAAGTAGAGGCTAAGGCAGTGATCGATCTCGGAAGGGCGTTTCTCCTCCAAGGCTACGGCATTCTCAAGCAAGACATAACCCCAGAGCTGGGCTTTTTCTTTCTCAATCAAGCGAGGAGAAAAGGCCGCACCCGTCTTGAAATCGACGAGGGTTCCATCGATGAGCAGATCGCCATCGGCCCCATCGATCCAACCATAAGGATCAAAGACAGGATTGAGGGTGACGTGTTCTCCCTTAGGGAAGCCGGCAAAGAACGTTTTCTCAAAGAGAGAACCCAGCCGCAACACCTCGAAAAGAACCAAAGGGTCTTCATAGTGGCAATCGAACTCAAACATGGACGAATCCGCCCGAAAACCCGAGTGATAGAGCAGATCGCCTCGCCCGAGTAAGCAAGCGATGCTCACCCAGTCCTTGCTCTTGTCTTCTTGGGCAAAGGAGGCGCGAAGACTCTTGAGGGCTTCTTTGGCTAAAGGGCGATACCAACTGGGGAAAGCAATTTGAGCATTCGCGGCGATAAAGCTGGAACAAAGCTCATTCGCGGATAAGCCATAATGTTTGGCGAGAAGGATCCTCGCATAGGCATCAAAGCCCCCTCCAACGATGGTGTTTGCCCTTTTGGGCAGCTTTTCGTTAGGAGGTAGGACCAGGGCAAGTTTCTCGCCTGAAGATAGTTTCCACTCGTCCGGTTGGGGCAGAGTGTTCAGCAAGAAGATGCAGATCGGATCGGAAGAATCGTTCAAATGGAGAGTCAATGACATGTGTTTTTCCTCCTTTCATTGACCGAATAGACTCGATAAAGACATCGGTTGGACATAACGAGAAGCCCAGCCTTTAGACTGAAACTCGACGGCCTCAACTTCTGCGGCGTACTTCGGGTCTTGATGGTAATAGACTTCGGGGATTTGGATCACCGTGATGAGGCAAAGACCGCAAGATGCCTCGATAAAGAGAAAGAGGCCATCGCCATAGACTTTAAAAATCACGTTCCGAGCATACTTTCGATGGGCGGTGATCTCCTCGCCATTAAGGTAATAGCGAAGTATCCCCGTATAATCGGTGATCGGATGGCCATAGAGCCAGGCATTATGGGCCCGACTATAGGCCCCCGAGCAGGTTAGCTCGAAGCGGTTGACCAGCCGGCGATAGGCGTGGTCGCTGATGTGAAAGCCTTTCTTTCTAAAATAAGGAAGAAGAGGTAGGGAGAGGATCGGCTGCGACGTTAAAGTACTCATGAGATTGAAATTTCCTCCTTTCATGAGTCGACTAAAAAAGAACAATTCGTTTTAATGAGAGAAGACCGTTCCTAACTTGGAGAGTCGAGCGACCTTAAAGTTGTGAAGTTAGCAAGACCAAGTATTCCTTGAATAGGAAAAGTGATCTTCTTGGAGAGTTAATGCTTTATTAATGAGATAACAAGGAACAACAATATTGGAATTAATTAAACTTATAAATTAGGTACAATTATTCAGTCAATATATTCAGTAATAATTCAGATTCTATAATTTGCGATTAATTTCTAGATAATTTATAAATTAAATTTGTAGTAATAACACACAAGTTCATTTGTGGCGATATTTCCTTCTCTTTGTTCTAAGGGAAGAACAAGACCCTTCCGCCAACGGGCTGAAGGGTCAAGGCAATTTAGCATCGCAACACACATAATATTCCTGATATGGCGTTTGTCAACGGAAACTGGAATCAAAAAGGGAAGGCTCAATGAACCTTCGCGATGATACAGCGAACGTGAGGTCGTCCTTAAGCTTGGCAGGCGATCGTCAAGGCCATCGTCGCAAAGACAACCGTGTTGGAAAAGCTAATGTTAAAGCCATCCTTGTTTGTCCCCGAAGAATAGACGGTTCCTTCGCTAAAAGCCAGGGTGCTAGGATCCTGCAACGTGGCACCCCAAGTCAGGGTAATGGTCGTTCCCGTCGGAACATTGGAAAGCCCGCTAAAAGACATCGACATAAAACTGGGAATGCTATCCACGCCATCCATCACCGTAGAAATGGCCTTGTCAGAAGGCAAAGAGAAATAGCTGACACCTTCTTGTTCTAAGATGGTGCAGCCTGAGAAATCAATATAGCCGCGGCTACCATCATCGCGGAGATCAAAAGCAGAGTTGGTTAGGCTAGCCGGCGTAATGGTAGCGGTATAGGTGCTTTGGCCATTGGCGATGATGGGCTCTTGCCCCTTGATGCCGATAAAGGCCACCGCTCCAATGACGGCCACGGTTCCTAAGCAGGCTAAGATCATTAAACGTTGAGGTTTCATAACGTAATGGTGGTATTTTCCTTGAAAATAGACCAAATATCAAGAAAAGAATCAAAGTCTTAGGAGTTCTTTGGAAAAGTGAGCCCTGAGTTTCCTCTTCGCTAGTTCAGCGAGCAAAGGGCACCAGGCTGAAGCATGAAAGAAGCGTGGCTCTTTGGAGTCCAAGAAAGGGCGGGGTTCCTTTTCCCCGCCCAAACTACCGTGATGTTAAAAAGCCTTAGATGCTTTCTTGGTTGTTATAATCCCGAGTGACGACATCGAGGTTATCGCCGGTATTGAAGCGGCAATAGAGACTCGCGTTTTCATAGCTCGAATCGCTCGAGGTAGCACTCGCGGGGCTAAAGACTAAGAAGCCTTGGCCTTGCTTGTATTTAGCCGCTTCCGCGCTGCAATCGCCCGTTAAGGTCACTTTGACGTTATGGGCATCGATAAAGAGAACGCTCTTGACGGCTTTGCCGACTAATCCCTTCTCGATGCTAATCATCGAAGCGGCGATATCGCTCTTAAAGTCGGCGTGATACGTCGCAGCAGCGTCTTGGTCCTTCGAATACGGGATCACAAAGACGAGGACCGCGGCTTCGATGTCGCTTTTAGGAACCACCGTGATTTGACTCGCGCTAACCGCGCTATTGAGCGCTTCGATCTTGGCAGCCTCATCGCCACAGGAGGTTAATAGACTCGAGCAAAGGATAAAGAATGATGCGGCAAGAACTCCAGCACGTTTCATAAGTGATATCTCCCCCTTGAAGATAAAATTAAGCATGGCTGATGGAACGAGAAGATTGAAGTAAAAGAATGAAAATCGGCGGGTAGTTCACCCCAAGAACGTTGAGGAATAGAGGTCGAAGACTCTTAAGTTAATGGATCCTCACGCCATCTTTTAAAACGTTATTAAGGAACTTTCCCCCTGCAAAATAAAAGGAACCGGCCGACCTTAAAAACGGATTTCATGACCGGGGTCCAAACCAGGATTCTTGGGAGTTCCGTAAACCCAAGCGCAGCCTTTAAAAGGGAACGGCCCTTTCGCCGCTGCCTCATCGCCGAGGCAAAAGCCAAAGAAATCAATCTTTTAACAGATTGATGGGAACAACAAAGATTCCGTCTTTTCTCCGCTGACAGGGCCCGTTAGAAGTCACGATCATCTTAAATGAGGGCGCTCCCAGGAGAGAAGTGTCGATTTTCTCAGCAAGCGATTTCAAATGGGCGGCCCCTTCGGCAATTCCCTCATCACTTCCGAGTTTAATCTCAATGAGACCCCATTTGCCATCGGAACGGATCATTACCGCGTCGCATTCTAAGCCGTTGCCGTCCCGATAATGCTTAAGCACGGCATCGTTTGCCATACCATAAACACTGAGATCCCTTAGGACAAAATCCTCGAAGAACAGGCCCAACGTTTTCCCGCTTTGCAAAAGCATATCGGGGGTAATCCCCAAAGCGGCCAGCGCAATCGAGGTGTCGGTAAAATGTCTTGCCTCGGCGCTTCGAACAATGGTTTTGCTCCGAAGTTGCGGCTTCCACGCCTCGAGGTTCTCCACCAAAAACAAGTCTTTCAGCACCGCATCGTATTCCTCAAAGGTCTGAAAGGCAAAGCTCGTGCGTTTCTCGACTCCGATCACGTCAGCAATCAAGGCGCTGTCTAAGGCTTCTGTGGAGATGTTACGACCGTAAGATCGTAAAAGCATCTTCGCTAGATCCGGCTTCTTGTTGCGGAACTTCTTGTTGTCCGACGTTTTAAACTCAAAAAGCGAGGAAAAGTAAGATTTCGTCGCCTCAAGGGCATCGGCCCGATTGGCGATCATCGTGCTGAGGGGCCAGCCACCTCGCGCCATTAAAAACACGGTGTCTTCCAAATCGTAATCTTGATTCAGATCCCCATAATCGAACGAGGGGTTATCAAACAGTTCCTTAATCGAGACCTTTCCCTTCGATTCACCCGACTCATAAAGGGACATTGGCTTCATTCTCACGCTCACGATGCGGCCGCTCCCCGTGTGGTTCAGCTCTTCTTGGTCGGCCGGCGTTGCGCTTCCCGTCAAAAGATATTGCCCTAATTTAGTTTCTTCGGTATCGGCTTGCTCTCGGATCTTATCCCAAAGAATTGGGGCGGTTTGCCATTCGTCAATGAGACGGAGTCTTTCACCTTGAAGAGCCAACGTAGGCGAGGCTCGCACAACATCGATGATATCTTTAGAAATCAACTTAATCTTGCTTTTCGCAAATTGTTCACAGGTGGTCGTCTTGCCGCAGAACTTCGGGCCGATGACATTGACACAGTAAGTTGAACGGAGCTTTTTCTCGATCAGACGTTCAATGAAACGTTTACGGTACATATGAGGCACCTCCAGTAGAGATATTATGTAATCTTTTAATGATTTTGCAATGTTTGTTGATTAAAAAGTTTAACGTTTGTGGATTTGAAAGTTTAACGTTTGTTGATTGGAAAGTTTAATGTTTGTGGATTTTGCTCTTCAGCCTCGAGGGCCATTTCTCACCAAAAAAGGCTTTTTACAACTCTTTATTACTTTTGATTTCTTTTATCACTTCATGAAAACCAAGCTGCATTCTCATCTTTTTATCGTTGAGGTTCCCTAAAGTTCCTCCGGAGCGCTTGGTTCTAGCCTCAAGTGGAACCAGCAAAGCCCGAAGAGGGAACGACCTTTCTTCTTCGGGCGTGATGATCAAAGTGAGCCCTGATTCTTAGCGACAAGGCTCTTAAAGCTAAGCCGGCCTTCTCTTTTTGCCAAGGATCGCCAAAAGAAGAGCCTATTTGCCGCTTCCAGGCTCCTTGGCCGCATCTTCGGCTAAAGCCTTTTGAAAGACCTCGGGTAACTTAATGGCTTCAACGCCAGTGATGCCTAGTTCGCCATAGACCCAATCGCCCTTAAGGTAATAAGAAGAATCGGTATATTTAAAGACGGAAGCATAATCCTTTTGCACATAGGAATCTTCGGAAATTAAGGTGATGGCCATGTAAGTAGCTTCGCTATCATCATAGGGAAGAACGCTCTTCTCTTGTTCCCTTAAGGCTTCCATATCCACCGCTTCGGTCGCTGCGTCAAGTTTCTCCCCGGTCCGACTGCTCCACCAGTGGGCTGGAGCGGTCTTATAGAAGGCGGCGACCTGATCCACCTCTTCTTTCCTAGTGAAGAGACCATCGCCATTCATATCGGTTACTAAGAGATAGCTTAAGGAGGTATCCGCACATCGGTAGTAATAGCCAGAGTTCATATAGGCATAGATAAATAAGCTCTGATAGGTGCAAAAGGCTTCGCCCTTGCCCTTAGCAGCGAAGAGGGCGTGATAACTTGGGACCACCTGATAGGAGACGCCATCGACGGAGAAGCTCTCGGATTGGTACTTCTTTTGATCAATGACATGACCAACCGTGGGAGTGGTCTGGTTATTCATGGCCTTAAGGGCCCCAACATAGATAAATAAGGAGGAGGTGCAGAGCACGCCAACGAGTCCAACGATCCCCGCCGGGAGCAAGAACCAATGCATCTTCTTATGCTTATGGCCTCCGATAAGACCAAGGAGCAAGAAGACGATAGCGATACCTAAAAGAATGATGCCAATCCCTAGAAGGATAAAGAGGAAGACGACGAAGAAGACTGCACCCATATTTCTTGTCCTTTGTAATGATACAGGAAGGAGGTAGGAAACACCACCAAGAGAGGGAACGTTTCAAGAGCTCCTGGTTGAATTGAGAAAAATAGGCGTAACAAAATCTAGTTGAAGGATTATAAATAAAAAAATGACTATCGTGCATGGTGTTGGTGATTTTCGAGCCTGTTTTGGCTTCGGCGTATAATGGCCTTGCCAGATCGGATTCGCATCCAAGATAGATTTCACGTGGCCGGCGCCTCTTGGGTCCGGTCTG